>ERZ724522.1-NODE-1-length-673139-cov-23.148907_pt1 | contig 673139 bp, 687 predicted proteins | sample MGYA00376055_ERZ724522 | MGnify/ENA primary metagenome ERZ724522 (study PRJEB28724, sample SAMN07190884) | wastewater metagenome | isolation source: effluent of sewage treatment plant in Hong Hong | place: Hong Kong | collected 2016-03-17 ... | reverse complement strand
GGGTACACTTAACCCGAGTTGCCCGCTATTATTTTAGCGTACAAATATTCTGAGGAATATTATGAGTCCAGATGAAATTGAAAACTTAGTTACGCTATTACGAAAATTGGAGCCTGGTTTTTTCCCCCTGAGCGTATTCAATGAAATGGCCCGGCTTAATGTACTTACAGCCATAGAGGTCGTACCCGTAAGAATGGTGGGTGCTAGCGTGCACGTGCTTCTCTTGAAAAGAGGGGTAGACGATCTATTTTGGAAAGGATTATATCATACGCCCGGAACTATAGTAATTGCTAGCGATCAAGCTAATACCTTCGCCGATGGCTTGGCAAGAATTGTTAAGGGCGAACTGGACAATGCGCCCTATCTCGGCTCGCCAGTCTTTGTTGAAGTTGTTAATATTCAACACGAACGCGGACGATCCAATGGAATAGTATATTGGCTGGAGATGAAGGATGAGCATAATTCATGCGGAGAATATTATGATGTAGATCATTTACCACCTAATATTGTTACGTCGCAGGTCGCCATGATTCAAAGCGCTGCTAAAAAATTTAAAGAATATAAGACTTTATCAAGATAAGCATGTAGGTTCGCGTTTTTCGATATTCCAAAGAAAAACTTTATTTGTATGCCACATTTTCAGAAATTATTGTCTCGTAAACATACTACCTTGGTGGATAGTATTCTTTTATCCGCCTGGCATGACAAAGAGCGTTTTAAGAATATTGCGGGATTGGATGATTACTTACATAATTTAGAAATTATTGAAGGCGATTTTTATTTTGATACAGAGTGGGTTGATGAAGTAATAAAAAAATATGCTGACGAAGATGCAAAATTTTTTACGGATTTTGTAGAAAGGGGATATGAGTACGGTGAAAAGCTTGTTACTTTTGCCCGCGGTGTTTCTGTATCTGCTGAAGAGACTATTTCATTATTCAAACAATCAATAGAGCATTTAAAGAATCTTTTAGTTTTTTTGCCTGAAACTCATCCGCTGGCTAAAATAATAGAAAATAAGTTAGTGTCTATTTTAGAAAATAAGGGATTGTCTAGCGAGAAAATTCAGGACGTACTTTTAGAAATATCTAAACCCCGAAAGTTAAATGGACCGGCACTTGAAATTAAAGAGCTCACGGAAATACATAAAAATTTCCATACGGCAGTCGAAATACAGAAAGCATTAGACAGACATGTAGAAAAGTTTGCTTATTTAGGGTACAGAGAACCTTTTTCTAAAGGATATGATCTTGCTTTTTTTAAAGAAAGATTAAAAGATAGTGAGGAAGATATCATTATCACTTTTGAACCCAATGTTATTCTAAGCCAAGCGGAGCAAAACATCGTTGATTTAATGCAAGAGTATGTTTATTTTAGAAATTATCGTACAGAAAAATTATATGAAGCCTTATATTATCTTGAGCCATTATGGCAAAAAGTATCGGAAAGGTTAGGGCTTTCTTCGCATGGTTTATTTTATTATCTGGAAGATGAAATCCTACAACTGCTTAATAGCGACATAAAAGTCGACGAAGCGATTATTAAAGAGCGAGAAAATGGTTATACCTTATTATTGCATGATGATTTGATCTCAATTTTGGTTGGATCTGAATTAGCTTCGCATAGGAAATTAAGAGAAGGACTTGTCGAACAGGCGGAGTCAATAACCGGGATGGTCGCTTGCAAGGGAGTAGCGAAGGGCAAAGTTAAGATTGTTCTTAAGGCTAGCGAGCAATTTAAAGTTGAGGCTGGAGATATTCTCGTCACATCAATGACTACGCCGGATTTTATTCCTTGCATGCAAAAAGCAGTCGCTTTTATTACGGATGAAGGCGGCATTACCTGCCACGCAGCTATTGTCGCTAGGGAGATGAAAAAGCCCTGCATTATAGGGACAAAAAATGCTACTAAAATACTGCATGATGGTGACGTAGTGAAAGTAGATGCAGAGCGAGGAATCATCCAGGTTGTCAAAGAGTAAATATTGTATGACGGTAGTTAGCCTTGCTAAACACCAATAAATAGTGTAGGATTAGATAATTATAGATATTTTGGAGGAGTGCCAGAGTGGTTGAATGGAACAGTCTTGAAAACTGTCGGCCGTGAAAGCGGCCCGTGAGTTCGAATCTCACCTCCTCCGCCTTCGTCCGCTGCGATGCAGCGAACAGTGACGCGCCATTTTCTTTGTGAAGATATATGGATACAGTTAAAGTTGAAGATATTTTTTTCACCGGTTTATTTGTCGATAATCCAGCGAAGCTTTTAGAATTATTCCCACCAAAACACAGTCGAGCCTTTGCTCATCATTCGACTAACCGTTTTAAGCCGAAAGATACTAATAATTTAGAAATAGGCACAAAAAGCCTTTTGAAAATTATTGGTAGAGCTTTTGATGAAAAAGGGGATGCTGTATTAGTTGAAAATCCAAAATCTGAAAATACCTATCCCCACATCACCATATCTTGTTTTGAGGGCGTTGACCCTTTTTATTCTAACGAGCTGATAGAAAAAGCCAAAGAGAACAATTCGCTTCATATGTTTCCGGAACCTCTGTATATCGAAGTGACTGAAGGATATGGCGATATGGAGGGGAATGCAATTTTGTCTAAAGAGTAATTATTGTATGGATAAAAATCCAACAACACTACAACGTATTATTACCTTACTCGGTGACCACAAGAAAAAGGTCATTTTTTTGCTTGTCTTAATTATCATTTCGCAAGCAGCCAGCATTGTTGTGCCATTTATTTCAAAAATATTAATTGATGCTTTAACATCTTTTATAAAGGGCGGAGGCGGGATTATTCCCTGGCCAATCCTACTCTATTGCGCTCTTGGCATTCTCGTTGCGACGCTTATTAGCAGCTCTTTGCAATCGAGCTACAACTATCATCTTTTTGAAATGGTAACCAAGCTTGAAGACCGGGTTCGAATCAAAGCTTTTCAAAAATACCTGCAGCTCCATTCATTATTCCATCACGGCGCTTCAAGCGGACAAATCATAGGCCGCATTGAACGCGGTGCTTCATCGTTATATGCAATCATTAATGATATTATCGGGCAGAACCTTATCCCACCAATTATTATTTTCATTGGGGCATTTAGCGCGCTTGTCTATGAAAATATTTGGATTGCTCTGGCAATTCTTATTCCGTTCCCGGTATATATTTTGGCAACCCGGCATATTGCTAATAGAATTTATTTTATTGAACAAAAATCTAACGATGCCTTTGAAAGCGTTTCCAAGGAATTATACGATGTTGCAGGTAACGTTTTGACGGTTAAGAAATTTTCACAAGAATTCCGCGAAGTTGACAACAATACTAAGTTAATTGCGAAAGCTCGGGAAATCCAATATGGCGCCGAGCGTTTATGGCAAAAAATAGATAATATCCAAGCTCTAATTGCGACAACCGGCCGCATCGCGATTTTAGCCCTGAGTGCTTGGTTTGTTTTCAAAGGACAGGCAACGATTGGTGATTTTGTGTTGTATGTAACCTTGCAAAACATGGCCTATCAGCCTTTGACGCTCTTGGGTTCCTTATTCACGCGTATACGCCGCAATATGACGCGCGTTGAGAGGCTTTTCGCTATTCTTGATGAGCCCTTGAGTGTCGTGGATAAACCTAAGGCAAAAAAGCTTCCCTCCTTAACAAAGGATATTACCTTTAACAATGTTTCATTTTCTTATCGCAATGACGGTCAATGGGCCTTGCGCAATGTTTCTATTACTATTAGTGCCGGTGAAACAGTCGCCTTAGTCGGGCGTTCCGGCAGTGGTAAAACCACGTTTATTAATTTATTGCTGCGCTCATATGATCCGCAAAACGGAGCCGTTTGCATAGATGGTAATGATATTCGCGACATAACGCAGGATAGTTTGCGGGCGCAGATTGCCGTCGTTCCGCAAGAAGTAGATTTATTCTCGCGGACCATTGCCGAAAATATCGCCTATGGACAAGGCAATATTTCCCGCCAGCATATTGAAGAAGCAGCAAAAACAGCCTTAGCGCATGATTTTATTTTGAAGCTTGAACATGGCTATGATACGATAGTTGGTGAACGGGGGATTAAGCTATCCGGCGGCGAACGTCAGCGCATTGGCATCGCCCGGGCGGTATTGCGCGATCCGCGTATTCTCATACTAGATGAGGCGACGAGTCATCTTGACACTGAAAGTGAACAGATTATTACCAAAGCGACTGACCGCTTAGTAAAGAATAGAACTTCCCTTATTATCGCGCACCGCCTTTCAACAGTTATTCACGCGACTAAAATCTTGGTATTTAACCAAGGCTCTATAGAGGCAGTTGGTACGCACGCCGAATTGCTTATTTCAAGCCCGACTTATGCCAAGCTTCATTCTCTTCAATTTGCAGAAGATGAGGAGGAAGAAGTATTAGAATAAATTATATGTCTCAATTTACTCCCCAAAACTATCAAACCCTGTTTCGTTTAGATGTTGTTAAAGGCAGAGTGAGTGGTTTATTGAGTGATTTTATTATGAACGGGGCTTTACGCTCGGGTAATCCTCTTATTACTTTTGATGGGGCTTGGTGGGCCCTGCGTTTACACATTCCCTCAGAGGCTATTCCGGCCGAGGAGGGTTTAACGCTGTTTAGCAGCGAGGAAAAATATAATGCGTATGCTCAAGAATTCAGAGCATATATTAAGGCCGCGCAAGAAATAATTACACGCTTTTCAGTTGTTCAGAAAAATTTCAGTTTTAATGACTTTCAAGAAACAGCCATTTTTTTACAGAAATTTTGGAGCTTATACGGGTTAACGGAATTTGTGTTTCATGACAAAGCGCACCAAGTGATGCTCAAGACCAAGAACTCGGTATTGGAAAAGAATTTAAATGATCTTGAAACATTAAAATTTGAAGGCCGGGATGTGCTTAATGCGTATATTTTAGAAAAGGGAACTTTGGCCAATGTTTTGCAATCGCTGGCTTTAGCCAGCTCTTTCGATCCGGTTTTGATTAAATATGTTTTCCGTAGTGAAATTGAAGATATGCTAGCGGGCAAGGATCTTCCTTTAGAGAGAATTGTTTCAAGGCAAAAAGCTTTTGTTCTTATTTCTGAATTAGGCGGAGTCGGACATATAGACGGCAGCGAAGCTGAAAACATTGCCTTTGCTTTCAGGGATTTTGAACAAGAACAATTTAAAAATGCGGCTCAAGGTCTCAAAGGTCAAATTGCATATAAGGGTGTTGTTCGAGGGAAGGTGGTCATTTCGCCGATGTTGGATATTAAGGCGGCTATGGAGGTTGAGCGACGCATGCAGCCGGGCGATATTCTTGTTGTTCAAAGCACAAATCCCGACCTAATGTCCTTGTGCGTTAAGGCGGGAGCAATTGTTACGGACCAAGGCGGGATGCTCTCGCATGCCGCTATTATCAGCCGCGAGTTAAAAGTTCCATGTATTGTTGGCACTGTTGATGGAACTAAAGTTTTTAAAGACGGCGATTATGTCGAAGTTGATGCCAATAACGGGGTAGTGACAAAATTAAATTAATATGATATAGTTTTTTTGTCCTTGTTTTGCTCTCGTCGTTCAATGGATAGGACATGAGATTGCGGATCTTAAAATGTAGGTTCGATTCCTACCGAGAGCACACTATAAATTTTAGAATTTTCAATTTTCAATTTTGAAAACAATTCTAAGATGTTAAAACTAAAGGAGGGGGTATGGTCTATGACCTTGAGCAGAGAACTAAAGCGTTCAGTAAGAACGTTTTAGTCTTTTTGGGGAGTGTGCACAAAACTTATTTAAACCAAAATATAATACTGCAATTAAGCCGTTCCGCGACTAGTATTGGGGCAAATTATTGTGAGGCCAACAACGCTGTTTCCCGTAATGATTTTAAAAATAAGATATATATTTGTAAAAAAGAAACGCAGGAGACAAAATATTGGCTTGAATTATTAGCTTTGAGCGAATCGGGACAAAAAGATAAAATAAAGGTATTATGGAATGAGACTAATGAATTAGCACTTATTTTTAACAAAATAGCGTCTTCTCTTAGAAAACATGTATAAATTTAGTAATTTATTAATTTTTTTTAAATTGAAAATTGAAAATTTCAAAATTATGCATCTATCAACGCCATTGATAGAACTTAAAAGGATAGGCTCCGTAACAGCTAGTAATTTAAATAAGCTTGGACTAAAAACGGTCGGAGATTTATTGTTTTATTTTCCTTTCCGCTATGACGATTTTCGCATCGGCGGAGGCATTGCCGATTTAAAAGTAGGGGAGACGGCAACGATACGCGGGTTTATCGATTTGATACAAAACAAGCGCAGCCCGCGGCGGCGCATGTATATTACCGAGGCGCTCATTAATGATGGAACAGAAACGCTGCGCGTTGTCTGGTTTAACCAGCCGTTTCTAACCCGAACCTTGAAGCCCGGCGATGAAATATCTTTAGCCGGAAAAGTAAGCGAAGATTATGGCGGATATGTTATGACTTCGCCGGTGTATGAAAAAGTCGGTCGCGGTCCGGCAATCCATACTGAAGGTATTATTCCGGTCTATCATTTAACAGCGGCGGTCAGTCAAAAACAACTGCGTTCCGCCATTGCCAAAGTAGTTCCTTTAGCTGCCGAGGTCAGCGATTGGTTGCCGACGGACATTATTAAGCGCTATCAGCTTGAAGATTTACCAACGGCTCTGCGCGAGATTCATTTTCCCAAAGATGAAGCCGAGCTCAAAAGGGCTAAAGAGCGACTGGGCTTTAATGAACTATTTATTGTCCAAGTCCGCGCCCAGCAAAACCGCCGCGCCTTTCTTCAATTAAAAGCCCCGGAAGTGCATTTTCATGAAACGGAAATTCGTGCTGCAGTCAGCGCTTTGCCCTTTGCTTTAACCGATGACCAACGCAAGGCGGCCTGGGAAATTATCCAAGACACCGCCCATAACCGTCCTATGCTTCGGTTATTGCAAGGCGATGTCGGTTCGGGTAAGACAATCGTTGCCTGTTTAGCAGCCTACAATACCGCTTTGAACGGTTTGCAGTCAGCCTTAATGGTCCCGACGGAACTTTTGGCTTTTCAGCATTTTAAAACCGTCAGCGAAAAGCTTTTTCCTAAAGCTTCTTTCGCTATTGCTTTGCATACTCGCAGCTATCACTATATCTTGCGGCCGGGGCAGCCCGTGGAAATAACCACTAAGGCCGTTTTAGTAAAAGCAATTGCTTCCGGCGAAGTCGCTTTTGTTATCGGTACGCACGCCCTTATCCAAGAAGGGGTAACCTTTAAGAACTTAGCTTTGGCGATTATCGATGAACAGCATCGTTTTGGGGTTGAACAGCGAGGCTTATTGACCGATAAGACGCCGGCCGGTACCTTACCTCATTTGGTATCAATGACGGCAACGCCCATTCCGCGCAGCTTGGCTTTAGCGCTTTACGGAGATTTGGATATTTCTATTATCAAGCAACTCCCTATTGGACGGCAGCCGATTAAGACCGCTTTGATTAATGAGAAGCAGCGCGAAGATTGTTACAATTTTATTGCCGGAGAAATTGAAAGGGGAGGGCAGGCTTTTATTGTTTGTCCTTTGATTGATATTTCCGATACCCTCGGCGCTAAATCAGTTAAGGCCGAGTATGAACGCTTGCAGGCTTCCATTTTTAAAAAATATTCTCTTGGTTTAGTTCATGGCCGTCTTAAAGCCGAAGAACGGGAAAAGGTAATGGCTGATTTTGCTGCTGGAAAAATTCAGATATTAGTTGCAACTTCGGTCATTGAAATCGGTGTTGATATACCGGGGGCAACGGTGATGATGGTTGAAGATGCGGATCGTTTTGGCTTGGCGCAGCTTCATCAATATCGCGGCCGCGTCGGCCGCAACGACCGCCAATCCTATTGTTTTCTTATGAGTAATTCAGCCGACGCTCTTTCTAATGAACGTTTATCAGCTTTAATTAATTTTCAAAGTGGTTTTGACTTGGCCAATGCTGATCTTAAGTTCCGCGGACCGGGAGAAGTGTATGGTTTGGAACAAAAAGGTTTTCCGGAATTGAAGATGGCAAATTTTTATGATCTTGAATTAATAAAAAAAGCGCGCGATGCCGCTATAGCTTTATTAGAAGTGGACCCGGCCTTAGAGCAATCTCCAGCCTTACGCAAACAAATAGGGGAGCAAGAAACCTTGGCGCATTTGGAATAATACCCTAAAAACACCATACATAAGACAAAAATACCGCTAATATAAGCGGTATTTTGTATATATTCTTGACAATTTCTATTTTATATGCTATAATTCTATATTCAGCTATAAAACTATATTCGACCGATTTTTTAGGTTTTGATCAAATATAGCTGATGCCCTTTTAAAAATAATAATTAAATTAAACATATAATAGGAGAATATATAATGTTCGACTTAAGTAAAATACCAATTCTTGGTACGATATTAAATCTTTATAAAAAGATTACGGGACAAAATTCCGACGGTTCAAATACTATTACAGAAGACGTGGCCGATGCTCTGATGCGTTTATTAATGCGTCAGGCCGCTAAGATATTTTTAGACCATGTTCCTCGTAATATTTATGACAACTTGATTGCTAACAATCAAGAAGGTATAAATTGGCTTAATACGCTACCAACAGCAATTCGTGCATTTACGCATTTTAGTGATTTCACTGACGATGCAATTTCGGAATTTTTTGAGCAAGTAAAAAACGAGCTTGAAAGACGCCGCAATCACGCCGAAACCATTAAATCGGAAAATGCTATCCGTTGTGTATATATGGAGTTGTTATCCGAAGCTACTGATGCCGCGGAACGTAAAAAAATGGTAGATGCTTTTACTCCCTTATTTGCTGACGAAAAGCTTACAGAAGTGCGCCGTTGTCGATTAATTGAATTTCTAAATGATTTAGATAAAGTTCAATTAAAAGCTTTCCTTTTACTCACGGATGAAGAAAGAAATGCTGTTCTAAGTTTTTCCGGAGTGGTTGAGAGCAAGCAGCTGAAAGATAGCATAGAGGAATTAAAAAAATTATTTGCTTCATCGACCGAAGTTATTGATGATTTTTTTAAGCCCGGAAGCGTCCTGAGCGATTTATCCGAAGATTTTCTTGCTTTCGCTAAGAAATATAAAAAGAATTCGAGACGGTGCAAAAAAGCTAGCAAGAAAGCAGCGAAAAAGAGGAATAAGGCCAAGAAGAAAAAAGAAGTAAAAGAAAGAGAGTGGTTAGTGCGTGCGCCTGGCCAAGGAAGTCCTTACATACAATATTCAACAAATAATCAAAGTTTAATATAACATGGCACAGAGAAAAACAAAAAACAAACAAAAAAGAAATCTCTTCAGGTTTCTTAAGAATATCATCCAAGGAACATGGTTAATAATTACTACCTGGTGGAATGAAAGATTAGATGATTCAAGGAATCTTCTCATATTTTTAACCTCCTTAAGCGCAATAGTTGTAACTTTATTTACATTGGGAATAATATTTCAGTGGGAAGATGCGATTAAGGCGTTAACATTAACCGTGGGCTGGGCTCTTATTCTGACCTATAAAATAACCGATAAAACGGTTGAGATTGTAAAGAAACATTATAGTTTTAAAGGAGCATTGGCCGAATTACAAAGTCTTGTTAGACCTTTTAGAACAATTGGTTTAACGTGCGCTTGGATTGGTTCAGTAATTGCTTTAACGGGTTTCGATCATTTTACAGGAACAAAAATATGGCTTGTTCTAACAATTGGAACTTTCTTTATTTTCTTTAATTTCGTTATTCCTTTTAAAAATTTGTTGTATGAGAAAATTCTCGTATGGACATTAATAGTAATGGGAGTAATGAACTATTGGGCGCCGGTTCAATTAAAAGCCGGTTGGTCATGGTTTGATAGAGCAACGACCTGGGGAGCTAAACAAGTTAACAGCAGTGTTACTGGTGGAAAATCACTGTATCTTCCGGCCAAAGAAGTTTTATTTGATGAAAAAGGAAAGTCAATTAAAACTTTAGACTGGGCAGTTACGGCGCGAATAATTGATACAAAAACAAAGAATGGCGATGATATGTATGTCATCAACATTCCCGATAGCAGTGCCTCAGGAGTTTTTGGATGGTCAACGACAGAGTATTTTTATCCGGCGATAAAAGAGGAATTTGTTGATCCTGTAAAGGAACAACAAAAACGAATGTCTTCGGAAACGCCTCAGTATATTAATACCAGTAATTCCAACAATACACCAAGCGACTACGCGTATCATCAAGAACAGCGCAATCCTTCGGAAAGCGTGCCCGACACCCTTTATTTTACAAGCTCAAAAAGAGCCAAAAGTAAATTAAAGTTTAAGGCTTATGATGATTTGATTGTAAAATCAATGGCCGGAGTTGTTTCTTATGGACCTATGAATTTGGAAGTTGGCAAAGAATATGATATGGGAAATTTCAATGGAGAACAGGCAATAGAACTTACCTCTGAAGATAAGGGGTATATAGTAATTGCAAAAAAACTAAATTAAAAAAACTTAATAAAATAAATAAAGTCGGTACGAAACATTTGTTTCCTACCGGCTTTTAATTTTGTTATTTTCGTTGTATAATAAAAACAAGATAAATATATGAAAAAAATCTACCTTGTTTTCTACGTTTTGCTTTTTAGCGTTTTCGTATCAAGTACTCCAGTTCCTGCGGTTCTAGCCGCTTGCCCGGGTGACCCTAATTGCCCTGACCTTACGACAAAGACAACTACTCCGCAAACTAGCTCCGGGAGTGTCAGTCTTGAAAACCCCCTAGGCGAGAAGACGACTGTTGAAGAGATTATCGGGCGCGTCATTAGCGCCGCCTTAGGGGTTGTTGGTTCATTGGCCTTGCTCATGTTCATTTACGGAGGATTTACGTGGATGATGGCCGGCGGCAATACTGAAGCCGTTACTAAAGGGCGCAACATTTTAATGTGGGCAGCTATTGGTTTAGTTGTTATCTTTACTTCATATACTCTTGTCCGCTTCGTTATCACCTCCCTTGCCCCCTAAGAGGGTCCGCAAGCTCAATCCCAGTAATTCTCTAGGCTCTTGATTTATCCGGAACTTTTAGTTATCATACAACAATGCTCGCAGGCGTTTTCTTTTGTTTGCGCGGGCAATGGTTTATATATAATGCACTGTTAGCTCAGTTGGTAGAGCAGCTCCCTTTTAAGGAGATGGTCCCGGGTTCGAATCCCGGACGGTGCACAAATAAAAAAATCCCTTTTGCAGACGCAAAGGGGATTTTTGGTAAGAAAATTTTTTGGTTTTTAAATAGTGTTGTTTTTACTTTTTAGAAAATGATGTACAGCCCATATTCCTGTTACGAATAAAATAAGCAGTTTTACTATGGTAACAATGGGAGCGGGGTCATAGTTAGCAGGGGCAAAGAAAATGTAGGCAACAGCATTGCCTGCGCCAAGCCAAAAATGTATTACTTTGATGCTATTATGAACTTTTTGCGGATGTTCTTTATTGAATTCCGAACGATAGAGGGAATAGATGGCTAGGCATCCAAACAATAGAGCGATTGGGCCTAAACCTAAGGCTAACCCTATAATCTTCCATTGTACCCAGCAAAAAGCGCACGGGATGAGGCTGCAAATTAATAAAAAAATGTAAACAGATAAATTAGTGCTACTAGTGCTAATTCTCGCGAACAAGTTATCGAGAAAGTTTTTTCCCACTGCATTATTTTGCAGTACTAAGTACGTGGATTTGTTTTCCATGGATTTTTTGTTTGTGGTTGAGTTATTTAAAATTTCTTTGAAATGAACGAAATAACATCCTAGCGAATTTAGAGGTATTTGTCAAGAAAAAATTAAAATGAGCTAGGAGTTGATTCCTTTAAGATTTTCCGCTACTATAAGACGGTAGCACTAGAACATATTCGCCGCCTTAGCTTCCTCCTTCGCTTCGGAGGACGCGGCAGCTGGTTCATTATTTTATACGCCGCCTTAGCTCAGCTGGTAGAGCAACGGTTTTGTAAACCGTAGGTCCTGGGTTCGAATCCCTGAGGCGGCTCCATTACAATTTTTAATTTTATAATTATTAATTTTTAAAAATTACAAAATTAAAAATTAAAAATTCATGACCCTAAGTTTATATAACACCCTTTCCCGAAGCAAGGAAAAATTTGTTCCCATCGGTACCCCCGTGGGCTTATATACTTGCGGCCCAACAGTCTACCATTACGCGCACATAGGAAATCTTAGGACATATGTCTTTGAAGATCTCTTGAAGCGCGTTTTGTTGTATAACGGCTATATTGTCCGCCAAGTGATGAATGTTACCGATGTCGGGCATTTAGTCGGAGATGGGGACATGGGCGAAGATAAAATGGAAAAAGGGGCGGCGCGCGAAGGAAAGACAGCCTGGGAGATTGCCGACTATTACCTTTCGGCTTTTAAAAAAGATTTGCACCTGTTAAATATTAATGAGCCGGATGTATGGTGCAAGGCGACGGATTATATTCAAGAGCAGATTGATTTAATTAAGGAACTAGAAGCGAAGGGTTTCACGTATGTAACATCAGACGGGGTTTATTTTGATACGGAAAAATTTCCTAATTACAATAAACTGAGCCATCTTAAATTGGAAGAATTAAAAGAAGGAGCGCGCATTGAAAAAAACAGCGAGAAAAAGAATCCTACGGATTTTGCCTTGTGGAAATTCAATACAACGGGGGAAAAGCGGCAAATGGAATGGGAGTCGCCGTGGGGAGCCGGCTTCCCGGGTTGGCACATTGAATGCTCGGCAATGAGTTTGCATTTTTTAAAAGGCCATCTTGATATACACTGCGGAGCGGTTGATCATATTAATATCCATCACACGAATGAGATCGCTCAATCAGAAGCGGCAACGGGCGAGAAGTTTTTTAATTATTGGATACATGGCGCCTTTTTGAATGTGGGAGATGATGAAAAAATGTCAAAAAGCGTTGGCAATATTTTGACCTTAGAACTGGTTACGGGCGAGGAACGCGTTGATCCTTTGGCCTTTCGGTACGCTTGTCTTCTAACGCATTATCGCAAGCCTATGAGCTATAAAGCCGGCATGCTTCAGCAAGCCGATGCCGCTTTGAAAAATATACGCCGTTCCTTAGAATCTCTGCCTCATGAAATTGGCAAAGTTGACGAGGCCTGTGAAGCCGAATTTTTGGCGGCGATTAATGATGATTTGAATATGCCGCAAGCAGTGGCTGTATTGCAATCGGTATTAAAGTCTACGCTGGCGGATGATGTTAAGGCGGCAACTATTCAACGCTTTGACGAAGTATTGGGCTTGAATTTAACCCTTGGAAAAATAACTGAAGAATTGCCTGAGGAAATTAGGCAATTAGCCGCTGAACGCGAACGGGCGCGGGCAGATAGGGATTGGGCTACGTCCGATGCCTTGCGCGAGCAATTAGAAAAGCTCGGCTATAGCGTTGAGGATGGGGCAGAGGGGATGAAAATTAGAAGGAATTTTTAATTTTTAATTATTAATTTTTAATGATATAGGGGAATTTTTTAAAAATTAAAAATTATAAAATTAAAAATTGTCCCTTGATTGCCTCTTTAGGCTTTTTTTATTATAATAAAGGTATAAAACTAAGTTAATTTACTGTCTTACCACCATGTCCGAACAGGTAAAAATAACTACTCCGGAAATGCCAGCTGCGCCGGCTAGCGGCACCACCGTTGAAACCCCGCATAAGCCCGAAAGTGAACCGCGGCCGCATGAAAAAGCGGCAGTAGAAACAAATGTTCCCGTATCAGCGCCGGCGAGCCAGCCTAGCGTACCAGCTTCTACTGCTCCTTTAAGCGCTGAGGCTCAGCGCATGGCTGATATTGAACGCATTCTTGAAGAAGATTTAGCTGATATATATTTTAAATTGCCTGAAGCGGAGCGGGCAGAATTTAGGCGTACCGGCGAAGAAACGGCCCGGCAAATCAATACGTTATTGGCGGCAACATCTATTAAAGTAAAAAAAATTATCGATCTTATACGCGATTGGCTTAAGCTTATTCCGGGAGTGAATCGTTTTTTCTTGGATCAGGAAGCGAAAATAAAAGCCGACCGCCTTTTAAAACTGAACGGCAAAAATTAAGACTATGGATTTTGGGCAAGAGGATTTAAATTCGCAAGCCGCTGTACCCATCGTACAGCCGGTAAATCAAAGCATAGAAATCGATACGACCTACGCGTTAGTAGCGCTGTTTGCCATTGTTGTCATTGCGGCTTTATTTTTTGTACGCCGCTTTTTTGCTAATCGGGCAGTCTCTGATCATGCTGTCTACCGGGTAACCTTGCCTAAAGAACGGCCGGAAGATAAGCAGCAGCCAATGACGGTTCAGCAGTTGCGCGAAGAAATTGCCAAAGGCGAAGGATTGTTTACGGCTATAGGCGGTTTACGAGCCCAGCACGGCCCTTTGCATTGGCTTATGGGGCGCAATGATCATTTTGGTTTTGAGATTGTCGCCTTAAATAAAGTTATTGCCTTTTATGTTATTGCGCCGCGCGAACATCAGGCCTATCTTGAACAGCAGCTCAATGCTATTTATACCGAAGCGGTTATTGAAGAGGTTCCTGATTATAATTTATTTACGCCGCACGGCGTTATTGTCGCCGCCGAGGGGCATACGACTGCTAATGAAATTTTGCCCTTGAAAACTTATTTGAAAGATGATGCTGATCCTTTGAACTCGATTATTAACGCTATGTCCAATGTCGTTGAAAACGAAGGCTTGGCGGTTCAATATATTGTCCGCAGTGCCAAACCGCATTGGCATACGCGTGCCCGCCGCGTCGTTCGTCGCGCCCATCAAAGCGGATCATTATCGCATGCCTTGCATTCGCATGCCGCGCATGAAGCTATTAAATTAATCCATGCCTTTAGCAATAACCACAAGCATAATCAAAATCAAAATCCGCATGATCCGAGCAATAGGACAATGAAGCGATTAACGGCCAAAGAAGAAGAGTCGCTTAAGGGCATTGAAGAAAAAAATTCCAAAGCCGGCTTAGATGTTAACTTGCGCCTGGTTGCGAGCGCCGGTGCTGAAGCGCGCGCCCGGGCGATGTTAAATCAACTGGCCTCTAGTTTCAGCCAATATAATTTTTACGAATACGGGAACACCTTAAAAGTATCGCCGCTGCGGCACGGCAAGCGGGTGATCAGCGATTTTATTTTCCGCCGTTTCCAAGATAAAGAAGCTTTTATATTAAATACGGAGGAAATGGCTAGTTTGTATCATATGCCGCTTAAGAATGCGGAAACACCGAATATTTTATGGCTAACAGCGCGGCAAGCTGCCGGTCCAGTCAATTTGCCTTCCGATGGCTTATTGCTGGGAACGAACGTTTATAGAGGAGTAAAGAAGGAAGTACGCATTAAAGGGGCCGATAGGTTGCGCCATACCTATATTGTTGGTAAATCCGGTGTTGGTAAATCAGTCCTGCTTGCCAACATGGCGATACAAGATGTTATTGCCGGGCATGGTTTGTGTTTAATTGATCCGCACGGCGATTTAATTGATGATGTCTTAAAGCGCGTCCCGCTGGAACGGGCTGATGACGTTGTTATTTTTGCGCCGGCTGATATTGAACGGCCTTTGTCTATTAACTTATTGGAATTTGATCCGCGCTATCCAGAACAAAAAACTTTTGTCATTAACGAAATGATAGGTATTTTTGACAAGCTGTATGACTTGAAAGCAACCGGCGGACCTATCTTTGAACAGTACATGCGCAATGCCATGCTCTTAATCATGTCTGATCCGGCATCGGGTTCGACCTTGATGGAAATTCCTAAAGTGCTGGCTGATGCTGATTTCCGCAATATGAAATTGTCGCGCTGCAGCGATCCGACGGTGATTGACTTTTGGCGCAAGGAAGCGGAAAAGGCCGGCGGGGACGCGGCATTGGCTAACGTTGTGCCTTATGTTACTTCAAAATTAACCTCATTTATCTCTAATGACATGATGCGGCCTATTATCGGGCAGCAGAACAGCTCCTTTAACTTGCGCGATATCATGGATTCGGGCAAAATACTCTTAGTGAGTTTGCCTAAGGGAATTGTCGGCGAATTAAACGCCTATCTCTTAGGTATGATCATTGTCGGTAAGATTTTAATGGCCGCTTTGTCGCGGGCTGATTTGCCGGCTTCGCAGCGCAAAGATTTTTTCCTTTATATCGACGAGTTCCAAAACTTTACGACTGATTCGATTTGTCAAATTTTGTCTGAAGCTCGTAAGTATGGATTGGGATTGGTTATTGCGCACCAATACATAGGCCAGCTGACGCGCAAGAATGATCATGCCATTAAGGACGCGGTCTTCGGCAACGTCGGTACGATGATTTCCTTTAAAGTCGGTTCTGAAGATGCAGAGTTTTTGAAAAAGGAATTTGCGCCGGTCTTTAACGAGTATGACCTCATTAACATTGAAAAGTTTACGGCTTATGTTAAGCTGTTGATTGATAATACGACGAGCCGGCCCTTTTCAATGGGAACGCCCTGGCCTTTGGCCGGAGAAGAACGCGACGATATGCCTGGCCGCTTAAAGCATTTGAGCCGCTTGAAATATGGACAGCCTCGGGAAAAAGTTGAGGCAGAGATTATGCAAAGAACTAAGATTAATTAAATAAATTTTAAATTAAATAATAAAATTTTTCTTGTCATTCCACGGCCCGCCGGAGGCGGGACCGGGGAATCTGAGTAACAGATTGCTGAATACTCAGATCCCCCGATCAAGTCGGGGGATGACAATGAAACATAAATAAAAATATGGAAAACCAAAATATGCAAAATGATTATCAAGCCATGCCTCCGCATCCAGCCATGTCCGATGGCCGGCAAAGTGACGAAGGCGGAGTAATGATTTCTAAACAAAAACTCATGGCCTTGCGTTCGCTTGTTTCTAACTTGCGCCAATCAAGCGAAGCTTTGGCAGATTTTCTTTCCGGCCTTGGCGGCTTTGACCGTTTCATGCCCTATGCAACTGATACCGCGCAACCAATGCCAAACATTGATAAAGTAATTGAAGGTATTTTTGATGGTGAAAAAATGGTTGGCGCTGACGGCAAACATTATCTCGTCCCTATTAACTACGCTTCTAAATCAAAACTCGTCGAAGGCGATTTGTTGAAATTATCCGTTACCGACCAAGGCACCATGATCTATAAGCAAATTGCTCCTATTGATCGCTTGCGCCTCTCCGGTGTCCTTGAGCAGTCTGCGACCGGTGAATGGACGGTTTCGGCCGGCAATCGCCGTTTCCGTATTCTCGGCGCCAGCGTTACTTATTTTAAAGGTGAAAATGGCGATGAAGCTGTTGTCTTAGTCCCGAAAACTGGCGAGTCCCGCTGGGCCGCCGTTGAACATGTTTTTAAGAAATCATAAGTAAAGGTCTTATATTGTCATTTCGAGTTCGCCGCGTTAGCGGCGGGCGAGAAATCTTTGTATTCATAAAAGATTTCTCACCTGTCGCCTTCGGACGACAGGTTCGAAATGACATTCGCTTATATGTGCTACCCTTGTTTAATTGACGCATAACTCCTATAATAGACTCGTACTAAATTTTTCCATGCCTACTCTTTATAGAAAATACCGTCCCCAAACCTTCGCTGAAGTAGCTGGTCAAGAACCCATTAAAGTAACATTGGGTTTTGAAGTTACTGCCGAACGGCTTGCGCACGCTTATTTATTTTGCGGCCCGCGCGCTATTGGTAAAACGACCATGGCGCGTCTTTTGGCAAAATCAGTTAATTGCTTAAAGCGTAAAAAGGGGAGTGCTGATCCTTGCAATGCTTGTGCGACCTGTAAAGAAATAACCGAAGGCAGCTCTTTGGACGTTATTGAAATTGACGCCGCCAGCCATACCGGTGTTGATAATGTTCGCGAAACAATTATTGCTTCGGCCCGCTTAGCGCCTTCCCATTCAAAGTACAAAGTATTTATTATCGATGAAGCGCACATGCTCTCGACGGCTGCCTTTAACGCGCTTTTGAAAATAATGGAAGAGCCGCCGGCTCATGTTATTTTTATCTTGTGTACGACCGAAGCGCATAAATTACCAGCAACGATTGTATCTCGCTGCCAGCGTTTTGATTTTAAAAAGATTCCGTATGCGGAAATTATAAAAAAATTGGGACGTATTGCCGCTGAAGAAGATATAAAAATTGAAGCGCCAGTTATTGAAGCGATTGCCCGCCATTCGGGCGGACATATGCGCGATGCGGAAAGTTTATTAGGGCAAGTGATTGCTTTGGGCGGAACGGCTTCGTCGCTTAAGGGAAAGCTTATTACCTTAGCCGAAGCGGAATTAATAATCCCGCGCAGCTTAATTACGGAAGCAGTGGAACTTTTAGAATTTTTACTGAGCCGCGATGCCTCGAATGCGATTGCTTATATTAACCGCTTAGCCGATGATGGCGCTGATTTAAAAACACTAGCTTCGGAAGTAGTTGATGTTATGCGCAGCGCGATGTTAACAAAAATTAATCCTGCCTTAGGCAGTAATACAACCTTGCAATTCGGCGAGGGGATTGAGAGCCGCTTAGTGGAGATGCTGCCGAAATTAGAAGCCAATGAATTATCGCTTATGATTGAGCGTATGTTGCTTGTTGGCCGCGAAATCAAGGACGCTCCTTTACCGCAGCTGCCCTTTGAGTTGGCGATTGTTGATTTGTGTTTTGGAGCAGTTTCTTCTAGCGAAAGCTCCTCAATGCCCCCTATTTCTCGTCCGCCCCAGCCAATGCGTTCTGCTCCCGCTCAAAGCGCCCAAAATGCCCCTAAGAGCGAGCAAAACTCCTCTGAGCCTGCCTTGACCTCAGCGGCCTTAATGGATGCTTGGCAGGAGCTTTTAGTGCGTATTCGGCCGCAAAACCATTCCCTGGCCTTTGTCCTTAAATCGGGCCAGCCGGTTGGAATGGAGGGGTCTAATATTAAATTGGCTTTTAAGTATAAGATTCATCATGACCGCATGAATGATCCGGCGATTCGCGGCCTTGTTGAAGCGCAATTGCGGGAGATTTGCGCCCGTCCGGTTGGGCTTATAACCATACTTGACCCGGAATTAGTTTTAGTAGATAATACTAAACCGGAGCCGTATGATCCGGAAACAGCCCGTATTGCTGGAGCAGCGACGGAAGCGGCCGGCATTGATTCAACGGTTATTGATAATTTGCTGAAAACGTTTGGGGGAAAAATAGTTAGTTAAATTTTTAATTTTGTAATTTTTAATTTTTAAATAATTTTTTAAATTTCTTAATTTATATAAGGGAGGGTATATGAATTATGATCTTGAAGAGCGGACCAACCGCTTTGGGATTGCTATTATTGTTTTTTGTCAGACATTGTCAAAAGATTCTTTGACTCGTCCCTTAGCTAATCAGCTTATTCGGTCAGGAACAAGCGTCGGTGCAAATTATATGGAAGCTATCCAAGCGGCTTCCAAAAAAGATTTTAGAAATAAAATCAAAATTTGCCAAAAAGAAGCAAATGAGACAAAATACTGGCTTAGAATGATGGGCAATTTCAAGACTATTGATTTGCAAGAATGTAGAAAACTTTGGCAAGAATCGCATGAGCTAGTTCTCATCTTTGCCAAAATATCAAAATCTTGTAAGGTCTAAGTAGGGTAATTAAAAATTATAAAATTAAAAATTAAAAATTGTATTGCGGGATCGTCTAATGGTAGGACATCGCCCTCTGGAGGCGAGTATCTTGGTTCGAATCCAGGTCCCGCAGCATCTTTGAGCTAGCACGAGGTACGTCTGTGCAACTTTGACTCGTTGGTATTGAGTGAAATTTGTATATTCTGTGAGAGGATGTAAAAAAGATATGAGAGAACCCAGAATGCCATCATTGACGTCTCAAGAAAAACCGCCTGAAGAAGCGGTTAATTTTAAGGTTGGAGAGAAGGAGTATGATTTAGAAATTACAAAATCAGATTTTGAGTATCCTAAATATATACAGGAGGAATCAGGTATTCTTGGTTATACACGTCAAAAGATAGACGTTAGCAAAATTTTTGAACTCGTAAATGATGCTCTTGTTGAAAAAGGAATAAATCTTTCCGAAATTGGTATCGCAAACGTCGAAGATTGGGGAAAAGAAACGCGGGAAAAATTGGTTTACAAGCTAGGAGAGGATGCTCGAATGCTCTTTTATCGAGCTCGAAGAGTGGCTGACGATTTTTGTAATGCGGTACTTTCTAAATTATCCCATGGAGAATATCCGATGACAACGCTAAATCATCAATTATCTGGATAGGTTTTTGAGAACTTTGATTACTAAATTCCTTGTAGAAATGAGGTTCTCGGAACTTTTTAATGAAAAAGATATAGATAATATTTTGTTGTAAATATTTTGTTGTAAATATTTTTTAATAAGATGGCAATTCCAATATGAATATCTTCAAAGAAATAGCCAAGCTTAATTTCCCTCCCGATCAATACATAATCGTTGGCAGCGGAATTATGGCGGTTAAAGGTATTCGTGAAGCCAATGATCTAGATATCATTGTCACGCCCGAGTTATTTGAAAAATGTAAAATCGAGGGTTGGGAAATCCACCCATGGACTAAAGAGGGTATACCTGGCAAAGAATGGCTGAAAAAGGGTATTATAGATTTATATGTTCAACTAAGTTTAAAGGGCGGGGGAGTTTCGGCCAAAGAGTTATTGAGAGATGCTGAATTTATTAATAGCGTCCCTTTTATTACTCTTGAAAATCATATGAAATATAAGGCCGAGTTTGGTCGCCCACAGGATCTTGCAGATATTCAAATGATAAAGGACTATTTATCTAAAAAATAAGCCTTATGACTAATACAAAACCCCAATGAGATACGTCGCTTTTCTTCGAGGCATCATGCCTATGAACCCAAACATGCGCGGCGAAAAGTTGCGTGAAGTTTTTGAAAGCCTCGGCTTTACGAAGGTCGCAACCGTCATTGCAAGCGGCAATGTCATATTTGATTCTCCCTCCACGAGCGTTACCGCGCTCGAAAAGAAAATAGAATCAGCTTTACCGGAAAAACTCGGGTTTTCAAGTACGACTATTATCCGCAGCCAAGAAGAGATTGAGAAGTTGATGAAAAAAAATCCTTTTAAGGGCGTTAAGGACGAGAAGCCGAATTATTTAGTCGTAACCTTTTTTAAAGATCGCCGCGCTGAGCTATGTACTGTCTTAGATTTGGATGCGATGGAGGCTACAAAATATATGAGCAGTATTGAAAAGAAGCACGGCAAACAAATTACAACCCGCACCTGGAAAACCATTGGCCGGGTTTTAAAGAAAATGGAAATTCTTTAATCATATGCAGCCGCTACCAAAAAGTTTAGAAAAATTCATACATACCATTCAAACTGAATTGCCCATTCTCTTAGGCGAAACGCTTTTTGGCCTCTATGTATATGGATCGATTTCCTATAATGCTTTTGATAGGCGCAAAAGCGATGTTGATATTATCGCTGTCCTTCATCGTCCCTTGAATGACCTCGAGCTCAAAAAGATACGAAAGTTTTATAAGACCAGGCTGGATCAGGATTGGGTGAAACGGCTGGAAATGGATTATGTTGTATTATCTTCTCTAAAAGATTTTTCTCTTGCCCTGAAGAATGGTTTTAAGGCGACGCATCTAGCGCATGGAACATTGCACCGCAATGCTTTCTCAGACGGCGGCAACCCGCTTAATTGGTTGAATATATATCAGACGGGCATAGCTTTATTCGGTCCTTTACCTAAAAAATTTGTTCCCGTTATTAGCGAAAAGATTATTCTCGCCGGGCAAAGGCGGGCTTTTGATGAAATGAAATCTTTGTATCACAAGTGGATGAAACGGGATTTGTGGCATCAAGTATATATGGTCGTAATGATGAATAGAATTGCCTGCGCTTTGCGGACTGGGCGAATTCTTTCTAAAGCAGCCGCCGCGCAGTGGGGACTAAAAAATCTTCCCCACCAATTTCGTCCTCTTATGAGTATCACCTTGAAAAAGATAGCAAATCCTAAGGGTAAACCCCTAAAAGAAATTACCGCCGCTTTGCCGGAATTAATGGAATATGTTGATATGCTTTTTAAGAAGAAGAGCGGCCTTAAGGCTAGGTTTGTTAAAATCTCTTCGCGCGGGACGTAAGCGTAAAAATCCTCCCGGAGAGATAATTTGCTTGAAATCTAGAAAAACCTATATAATTGTTTCATAATATCTATTTATGAGTAATCCAGAACAAGGAATATTCCAAGCGGCTGAACATCAGGAAACACTGAAAACTATTGAAATACCCGAGCAAGAAATGGAGTGCTTACATGCTATAAAAGATTTTGTCGATACCCTTTCCGAAAAAGAATATGATGACTTTGATGGGCCCATTGGTTATCCTTTAGGTACTAAGCAAAAAATTGAGGATCTTTTGAAAGAAAAAATTGCTGAAATAGAAAAGCGAGATGGTCCCTTAACTCAAGATAATAAGCTTTCTACATACCTTGAAGAAAGAGCAAAGGCTCAGTATGAAATTTGTCGAGATATACTGGAATACCAAAAAGATCAATTAGCGAAATTGTGCGAGTTTATAGAAAAACAAAATATTTGGAAAAGTAAATTCACAACCGCGTCAAACGTTAATTTTCAATTATATAGCGACAACCCAGTGGAAGACTTTAAAGCCTTATTAGCTCAATCAGAAGAGCTCCATGCCGAAAGATCATTTGCGCAGCAAAACCGTAATTCTCTATACTATGTGTCTAATGCTGGCGCTTCGCTGCGTATTAAGACAGATGTTATGTATGGAGAGGGAAGCATTCGCAATGCATTGCAAAAGCCCATGGAAACTATTCTGTATGTCGATGACATAACTGATCATGAAAAATATAGAGCATTATTAAATACAGTTTTGCCACCAGTCGCTATAAAAGGAACCGCATTCTATCCTAAAAAATATATCTCCTTCGAGCCGAAGATTGCTTGCCAAGTTGATGAGTATGCAACTAAGGATTTTAGGGAACATAGTTCTGGAAAATTTACTTCGAAAATTAATATATCGAAAAATAATGAAAGCATTATCGTAAAGGGCTATGAAATTAGTCACGGAGGCCATTATATAAATAAAATATTTTTTTCAAAATAAGATAGGCTTACCCTGATGAAAATTATAAAAAAATCTAACAATACATTTATCCGTGAAGATGCCCATGGCGGCAGCGGGGGACGGAAGTTATTGTTAGATGACAAGGAAATACAGAATATACAGGGCATGACGCATGGCTTCCTGCCGGCTGGCGCTACTTTTGCCTGGCATATGCATGAAGACCTGAATGAAGTCATGCTCGTTTTAAAAGGCGAGGGAACTGTGCGCGATGAAGATGGTACGTATCCGTATGCTCCAGGAGATGTATTTGTTTTTCCAAATGGGGTTTTTCATGAAATTCAAAATACCTCTAATGAAGAGCATGAATATATTTTTGTACGGATTTATGAATAGAAAGAGCATGTAAAAGGCCGCTTAAAGCGGTCTTTTGATTTTATATAGGTAAAAGGTATAATGAGCTATATGGAAAAATATTTAGAATTTACTAAAAAACTCGCTAAAGAAGCTGAGGAAATAGCTTTAAGGTATTTTAGTTTTGAAGTGGAAAATACTTGGAAAGAAGATAATACCCCACTAACGAAAGCCGATACAGAAATTAATGATTTAATTATACAGAGAATAAACGAAACGTACCCAGAACATAGTATTTATGGAGAAGAGAAAAGTGATAGGAAGGAAAATTCAAAATATATCTGGGTTTGTGACCCAATAGATGGAACAATGGCCTTTTCTTGTGGCTTACCGCTGTTTGTTTTTTCTATTGCTCTAGTTGATCAATCAAACGGTTTGCCTGTTTTAGGATTAATAAATGATCCGGTAATGAAGAATATGTATTGGGCGTATACCGGCAGCGGCGCATATAGAAATGGCAAGAAAATATCTGTGTCAAAAAACGACACGTTCTTGAATACATATACACTCACCGGTGCTTCCGGAAAAGATGTTGGTTTTTCAAATTTATCGGTCCATACATTGCTAGGTGACCAAAAATCAAGAGTAATGAAATTTCCTTCTTTTGTTTATGGCGCTATTCAAGTAGCTAATGGTAAATTTGCTGGCGGAGCATTTTACGGTAAAGATGGCCATGATATCGCCGCATTAAAAATTATTACCGAAGAAGCTGGCGGCAAGGTTACTGATTTAAATGGCCAAGAAAGAAGATATGATGAAAATGGAATCGGCTGCATTGTTTCAAATGGAATATTGCATCAAGAATTATTGGAAATCGTTCAAACTGGAAAATTAACCGCGCACGATTAAGTATGGAGGAATCACTAGAAAAATTTAGAAATATTGTTATTGAAAACTTTTCTCGAAAAGAATTCAAATACCATGAATGGATGGTTGAGTATCATTTAACAATTGTTGAACGCCTAGCGATGGAGTTGTGCGATATATATACTGATGCCGACAGGAATATTGTCCAGGCCCTTGTGTGGTTTCATGATTTCGGCAAACCTATAGATGAGGAGAATGAAAGAGCGGTTACCTTATCTGAAGGGCCAAAGGTAATGCTTGCATGTGGATTTCCGCAAGAGTTTATAGATGCTGTTGTTGAACGATGGAAGCTTATGGAACAGAAAAATGAAATAGATATTCGTACTACCCCAATAGAAACGCAAATCGTTTCTTCGGCCGATGGCGCCTCGCATTTTACGGGTGTATTTTATGCTAGTTATTTTAATGAAGACGGCGATGATTTTATAACAACGCAAAAGGAGCTGGCGGAAAAAATAACTAAAGACTGGGAACGAAAGATTGTGCTTCCGGAAGTCAAGAAGGCGTTTGAAAGTAGGTATAGACAGGCACGAGAGCTGCTCGGCGAATTTCCCCATGCATTTTTAAAGTAGTTGCTAGGACTGAGAAAAAAATTATGAACGAAGTTAAGCAAACCATAGTTATTAATAAACCAGCGCGCGAGGTTTTTGATTTTATTGTTAACCCTCATAATACCCCGAAATGGGTATCTTCTGTTGTTGAGGAAAAAATTAATGAAAACTCAATTAAAATTGGGACTTTGTATAGTAACCGCGGTACAGATGGAAATTGGAGCGAGTTTGAAGTAACTGATTTTGAGGAGGGCCACATATTTGAACTTACTAAAAAGAATGATAGTCATCATATAAAGTATATGTTTGAGTCATTGGATGACGGATCATGTAAACTCGAGTATCATGTATGGGTTGCGGAAGGAGAAGTAAGCGAGCGTTTTTCGTCCGACCGTATTCAAGAAATTTTAAAGAATCTAAAAACGGCCGTAGAAGCAATTAATTAATATGAATTATTATGTCCTTTGTTAAAGTGTGGTCGAAAAGGCATTCATTAAGATTGGGAGAGAATTGGTCATTTGGGCCACTTCAGTTTGAACATATCTTCAATGTTAAGTTTCCTAATCAGTTTATAGGCTATAAAGACGGCTTTGGGACGGGATTTTTAGATAATGAAATGTTGCAGCAGTGTTATACAAAGGTAATTGCTGAAATATATAGGATGGGCTTTGAGGAATATTTCGAAAAGAGAGCTTTGCCGGTATTCGAATCTTTTTTAGATTTTTCCAAAACAATTCCCGTTAAGATGCAGAAGCAATTATCAAGTCAAGAAATTTTTAATATTTGGAAAGACTTTATAAACAGAGAAGATGAATGGATGAATTATGTTTGGATGGTTTTCCTTTTGGATGATGGGTTGACGAAGGAGATAAAGAAAAAGCTTGAAGAAATACAGTTTAGCGAAATAGAACGTTTATTGCCGGCCATGGTTGCTCCGGAAAAGAAGACCGCCGCCTACAAGCTCAAAAAAGAATTGCTTCGCTTAGCGGCATTATTGGAAGCAGGTGAGGTAATTGACAGGGATCTTGAAGAGATAACAAGGACATATGGTTATTTTTCAATTTTAAACATGGACGAATCTCCTTTAGAGATTGATTACTTTAGAAATGAAGTCGAAAAATTAGTTAGTATGAATCCCTCTCATGCCTTAAAAAGCATGGAGGAGGATGAGGCGGGAATAGAGGACCTTTATAGGGAAGTACGGGAGAAGCTTGCTTTGCATCCCGATATACTAAGATTAGTAGAGGCCTGCAAAAAGGTTGCGTATTACAGAGAGTATAGAAATGATTTGCGCCAGGAAACTTATTATTACGCTAGGCATTTGTATGCTGAAATAGCAGAGAGATCAGTCCTTTCTAGTGGTGATCTTATTTTTGCTACCAGGAAAGAAATTGAGGAATTTTTATCTGATAATAAGAAAATAAACAAAGATTTTCTTCTGCAAAGAAAAACGCTCAGTGCTGTTATTTCAGATTACAATATAGGGTTAGTCTCGTATGAATTTGATAGCGAAAAAGTGATAGAATTGTGGCCGGAAGAGGATGTTGCTACTGATGTAAAAGAATTCCGAGGGATAACGGCATTCGCGGGGAAAGTAACTGGTACAGCAAAAGTAATATTTGATGTTACTAAGCAAGCAGATGATTTTGAAGAAGGAGATATTTTAATAGCTACTACGACTAATTTGTCTTTTATTCCATTGATGAGCAAAGCTGCCGCCATAGTTACTGATGAAGGCGGCTTACTAACCCATACGGCTATTATCGCGCGAGAGTTAAAAAAGGTGGCAATCGTCGGCTGTAAAGTTGCAACAAAGATTTTAAAAGACGGAGACAGCATTGAAGTTGACGCAAATGTAGGAATAGTGAAAGTTTTAAGTTAATAAAATAATAATTTTCTATGAAAACATATATCTGGGCTTTTGCCCTCGGCCTCGTCGCCTTTTTCCTCTACCTTGTCACCGCTCCATTTTTATCGGAGTTATGGGTATTGATCGGCTTTTCTCTTATCGCCGGAATGTCCATTAGCTTTATGGCTCCAGAACTACGCCTTGAACATTTCATAATCAACTCGGCGTTTTCAAGCCTTATTTATGGACTGGTCATTACATGCCTTAACTCAATTTGGCTCAATGGCTTGGCGCAAACACCTTTTGATGCGAGATATTTCCTTGAAATGGTTTTTACTCATATTTTTTGCTTTTTCATAGCAACACTAGTCGCTTATGCGATTCGAGGAGTAGCTAGCCTTAATCAAAAGAGCACGAAGGAAAAAATACCAAGTCGCAAAAAGAGTTCGTCTGCCTAATATAGGCAGATTGAGGGATGTAATGCAAAGAGTCGGTTTAGCCTAGCCTCAAAACCGAAAATTTTATATAATTAATCAATACGCCGAGCCCCCTAAATTCGTCTATACAGGTGGTATAATTCTTTTAAATCCGCTATTTGATGCCAAAAAATGTAATCAAATTATTAATCTTAGCAATCCTGCTGTCAGTAGGATTTTTTTGCTTGCCGAACTCCGCCCAGGCTGCGATTAACCTTCTTACTAATCCCGGCGCAGAAACCATTGATTTTCGCGGTTGGAATCTTACTAATACCTTTGATGATGGCTGGTGGATTACGGGCGGTGATTACGCGCACAGCGGCTTGTATGGATTTATTTCCTCGTACAATTTAGATACCATGAGCCAGGAAATCGACCTCCTTGCTAAAGGTTATTCGACGGAGGCTCTCGACAATGAACCTTCAATTACGGCAAGTACCTTTGTGGCCGGCCACTGGCCAAACGCTAGTGATGCCTATAGAGTTGTCGTTGAACTTCGCGATCAAAGCCATAATGTCATTGATAGTTTTGATACTGGTGCGCAAGCAGCCGCCGGCGACCATGTGTGGACGCAGATTTCCCATACCTTTACGAATTACGGCCCTGGCGTTCGTTATATTTATTTTCGGCAAGAAGGCGATGATGCGGAATTTTGGGCGGGTAACTACGGCACCGTATTTGATGATGCTTCCGTAACTATAGGCGGAGCGGGACCAGCGTTGTCTATTACTGCTCCCGGTAACGGGCAAACGATTACTACTTGGTCGCCAAATGTTAACTGGGGAAATAGCACAAGCTGCAAGTATTCCTATGACGGCTTAACCTATACGACCGCTAATTGCGCAAGCCATGGCGCAGATATTATTCAAACGCAAACAACGTTGAATCCGACCTTATATATAGCAGGCATTGATGCAGCCGGAAATTCGACAGTTGTTTCTAGTACCTTTACTCAAACGCCAGCAAATCCTTTTACCTTCGGTTTAGTGGGACATTGGAAACTGGATGAAACAGTTCCTAATGGGTGTCCTGGAGGAAAAGATGCTTGCGATTCGAGCCTAAGCGGAAATCATGGCACTTACGCCGATGCATCGGCGCCTTCAACGGAAACGCCTTCAAGTCACTTTGTGAATACTCATTCATTGAGCTTTAATGGTAGCAGTGATTATATTACTATTAACCGTCCTGTCGCTGATGATTTCAGTATTTGCGCCTGGGTTAAAACAGCGACGCCGGGAAATACAACCAACCATTGGGAGACCGCCCCTATTCTTGATGCGGAAGTTCCCGGAGTCGCTAATGATTTCGGATTCGGTATTGATTCGAATGGACATCTCGCGTATGGCAATGGCGGCTTATATGATGCGACGGTTAATGGGGCAACGGTAGTAACGGATGATGCTTGGCATCATGTCTGTGTTACGCGTAAAGAAGCAACAAGGGAAGTTGAACTTTTTGTTGATGGTTCAAGCGATGCGACTGGCAGCACTCATTCGGCTGTTTTGAATTCCAGCGCTACGGCTCGCATTGGTTATGGACTGGACGGCACGGCTGCTAAATATTTTGACGGTCTTATAGATGATGTTCGTGTGTATGAGCGCGTCCTTCCTTCATCAAGCATACGCGACTTGGCGCAAGGCTATCATTCTACTGATCGTACGGCGCCAGTGATCACCCTCAATGGCAGTGCTTCGGTTGAGATTTATACCGGAAATCCCTATGTTGATGCTGGAGCAACCGCGCTTGATAATGCCGATGGTAATATAACGGGCAATATGACAATACTTAACACGGTCAATACTGCCGTCGCCGGTTTGTATACTGTTACCTACTCGGTATCAGATTCCTCGCTCAATGCCGCCAATCAAGTCGTCCGGACTGTACGAGTCATTGCTTCGGGGAGCAGTTTGCCTCCTCAAGCCTATGCTGCGCCTAGTATCCCAGATGGCGGTTTTCAGTTGAAAGGGGTTGCGCAAGAAAATAGTTCAAATATAACCATTACCTCTACCGCTGGATTAGATATTGCTTATCTTTCTCTCTCAACATCGCCGCAATTTATAAACGCTACTTTGACCCCGTACAAGCCAGTTGTTGAATGGAATCCCTGCGCTGCTTCCGGCGAATGTCCAAAGGCATCATACACGGCATACGCAAAATTTTATACCACCTGGGGGCAGGCAAGCTCGGTGCAAACCTTTACTATATCATTGCCTCAGCGAGTTTTGAGCGCGCCGTTAATTAACACGCCTAAGGCGGCACCAAAAAATGTAAGCAAGAAACTTGTTATTACAAAAACGCTTATTCAAGGAATGATTAATGAAGAGGTACGAATACTGCAGACTCTACTGGCTAAAGATCGAATGATCTATCCCGAGGGCAAAATTACGGGAAGCTTTGGATCCTTGACCTTAAGAGCGGTGCAAAGATTCCAAATCAACTATGGAATTGCTGCCAAGGGTTCAACTGGTTTTGGCGTCGTAGGATCGCGAACTCGCGCAAAGTTAGCGGAAATATTTAATTAAAAAATTTTAGTAACATACTAACATATATGATTTCAAAAAATACCGTTTGTCTTTGGTATACCAAGGACGCTGAAGAAGCAGCGAAGTTTTACGCCGCGACGTTTCCGGACAGTAAAGTCTCTAACATTTTTTACGCACCGAGCGACTTTCCGGACGGTAAAAAGGGTGATGCTTTAACAGTGGAGTTTACTGTCTGCGGTATTCCCTGTATTGGATTAAACGGCGGACCGACCTTTAAGCAAAGCGAAGCGTTTTCCTTTCAAATTGCCACGGATGATCAGGAAGAAACGGATCGCTATTGGAACGCAATCGTCGGTAACGGCGGGCAGGAAAGTGAGTGTGGTTGGTGCAAGGATCGTTGGGGAGTATCATGGCAAATTACGCCGCGTACGCTTACGGAAGCGCTCGCTGTCGGCGGAGATGAAGCTAAGCGCGCTTTTGATGCGATGATGACAATGAAAAAAATTGATGTCGCCGCTATTGATGCCGCGCGACGGGGCCAATGATAAAATTAACAATTAAACGGTCGAATCTAGATTGACGGGTATAGTCTCTTGGAAATAAAGCGTTAAATATTTACTTATGTGTGGAATAGTTGGCTACATAGGAGCAAGAAAGGCCTTGCCTTTGCTGGTTAAAGGACTTGAGAGGCTCGAATATCGGGGCTATGACAGCGCCGGTTTGGCTTTTTTTAAAAATGGAAAGATTCAGATATACAAGAAAAAAGGTAGGGTTGAGAATTTAAAAAAAATTATTGATGCGGAACTTGATGCGGAGAGCGGTTTAGGAATTGCTCATACCCGTTGGGCGACTCACGGTGAACCGAATGACGTAAATTCACACCCGCATTTTTCAAATTCCGGAGAAATCGCCATCGTTCATAATGGTATCATCGAGAATTACGCGGTTCTCAAGGAAGCTTTGGGAAAGCGGGGATATCGTTTTCAATCAGAAACAGATACGGAGATTCTGTCTAACTTGATTGAAGAGATGAGGAAGCAAAAACTTTCTACTCTTGAAGCGGTGCAGATGGCTCTCGGCCAAGTGACAGGAGCTTATGGAATAGCAGTTATTAGCCAGGATGAACCTGATCAGCTGATTGTCGCTCGAAAAGGCTCGCCGATAGTTATTGGAATGGGAGAGAAAGAATTTTTTGTTGCTTCAGACGCCGCTCCGCTCGTAGAATATACCCAACGTGTTATGTACCTAGATGATGGTGATATAGCAGTTTTAAACAGAAATGGAGAGTATTACGTTACGACGATAACTAATGATATTCGGAAACCCGAAGTTCAGAATCTTGAGATGGATCTTGAAGCGATTGAAAAAGGAGGATTCGAACATTTCATGTTAAAAGAGATTTTTGAACAGCCAAAAGCCATAGCCGACAGTATCAGAGGAAGAATCAAGCTTGGAGATTATACGGTTAAATTAGGAGGCATAGCGGATTATGAAGACCGACTCTTGAATGCTAAGAGACTTGTTTTTGTCGCTTGCGGTACTTCTTGGCACGCGGCTCTTACGGGAGAATATTTTATAGAAGAGTTAGCGCGAATACCAGTTGAGGTTGAGTATGCTTCGGAGTTTCGGTATCGTAATCCTATAATCGACGGCAATGATATTGTTATAGCCATATCGCAATCGGGGGAAACAGCCGATACCTTGGCAGCCCTAGAGATTGCTAAGGAAAAAGGTGCCCTAATTCTCGGAATTTGTAATGTGGTGGGCTCATCAATCGCGCGCCTTACGGACGGCGGGATCTATACTCACGCGGGCCATGAAATAGGTGTGGCTTCCACTAAGGCTTTTACCACTCAGTTATCTGCCCTTCTGCTCCTTGCTTTGAGGCTTGGATCGTTAAACGGCAACCTTGCGCAGGATAGAATGAAAGAATTGCTAGAGGGTCTTGAAAGAATTCCTGAATACATGGAACGAGTATTAAAAAGCAAGGAGCAGATTTTTGAATTAGCAAAGACTTTCATTGGCGCACGAGATGTTTTTTACCTGGGAAGGGGATATGGATTTCCAACGGCGCTTGAAGGAGCGCTTAAGCTTAAAGAAATTTCATATATTCACGCCGAGGGTTATCCGGCCGCGGAGATGAAGCATGGTCCAATCGCCTTGATTGACAAAGGCATGCCAGTGATTTTTATTGCGACAGAAGGTAAGTCTCTTGATAAGGTTTTAAGCAATATGGAAGAGATAAAAGCTCGAGGCGGTCGCGTGACTGCTATTGCTACCGAAGATCATTGTTCTGCCTTGCGTTTGATAGCTGAAGAAGTTATTGAAATTCCTAAAACTGACGAAACGTTAACGGCTTTCCTGGCTACTATCCCTCTTCAGCTTCTTTCCTATCAGATTGCCGTCTTACGCGGTTGCGATGTTGATAAACCGCGAAATTTAGCAAAATCAGTAACAGTGGAATAGATTAACTTTATTCTTATAAATCGTCGGTAACGGCGGGCAGGAAAGTGAGTGTGGTTGGTGCAAGGATCGCTGGGGAGTATCATGGCAAATTACGCCACGTACGCTTATGGAAGCGCTCGCTGTCGGCGGAGATGAAGCTAAGCGCGCTTTTGATGCGATGATGACAATGAAAAAAATTGATGTCGCCGCTATTGATGCCGCCCGTCGAGGAGAATAACGTAGCTAGCAGTTAGTTTTATCTGAAAAGGCCGAAGTATTTCGGCCTTTTTAAGTATGTAAAATAAGGGAGATATAGTATAATAAAAGAATGAAACAAAGAATTACTAAGCAAGGCTTTACTTTGATCGAGCTTTTAGTTGTTATTGCTATTATTGGTATTCTCTCTACATTGGCAATTATTGCTCTTGGTTCGGCGCGGCAAAAGGCTAGAGACTCAAAGCGTGTTGCTGATATTAATCAAATTAGTAAAGCCTTGGAATTATTCTACAGCGATAATAATAGCTATCCGACTATTATTACCCCCGGCCAACCTATCTCATTTGGCTCTACGACGTATCTTTCGCAAGTGCCTTCAAATCCAGCACCGCGTACGGACGGGGATTGCTCCAGCGACAATTATACGTATGCTCCAAGCAGTGATAATAAAGTTGGTTATACCCTTAATTTCTGTCTGGGAAGCGCGACTGGTTCATTAGCCAAGGGCTTAAATTATGCTTCTCAGGAGGGGCCAAATGGCGATCCAACCTTAGTGGGGTGGTGGAAACTTGATGAAGGCACGGGTACGACTGCGTCGGATTCAAGCCAGGGAGGGAACGGAGCGGTTTTTCCAGGTGGTGTTAACGACCCCTTGTGGGTAACGGGTAGGACATCATCGGTAAGTAAGGCTTTAAGTTTTGATAATAGTAATGATTATATTCAAGTAGCCCATAAGGCTAATCAACTCCTCGTAAATGGCGGGACGCTTTCTGCTTGGATTAAGCCAACGAGCTCGGGCACTTTTGGACGTATTATTGATAAATCGACTAGCGCCGGTGGTGCCAATGGCTTTGTATTTTACATGTACTCGGATAAAATACGATTACTGATTAATGCTGGTACGGTGTTAATTTCTACCAATACTGTTACTTTGGGCTCATGGAGCATGGTGACAGCAACCTGGGATGCGAGTGGATCCGCTACGCTTTATATTAATGGGGTAGCGAACGGAACGGGAGCCATTTCTTCGCCGGCTGGCATAACAAGCTCCGGTGTCCTGCGAATGGGCAATAGTGCCGTCGCCACTACATCTCCTTTTGACGGCAGTATGGCTGATGTAAGAATGTATAACCGACCTTTATCTGCTTCTGAAATTTTGGCATTATACAACGCTACTCAGTAGTTTAGTAATATTGGATATGGCAGAATTAAAAACAAAAGTGAATAAGGCAAGCGTATATAAATTCTTGAGCGCAATTAAAGATACGGAGAGGCGCCAGGATTGTTTGGTTATTTGTAAGCTCATGGAAAAACTAACCAAGTCTAAATCGGAAATGTGGGGTGCGGCTATTGTTGGTTTTGGCCGCCGGACGTATACCTACGCCAATGGCAAAGAAGGCGAATGGATGAAGATAGGTTTTGCTCCGCGCAAGCAGAATATTGCCCTCTATGGCTTAAAAATTTTTACCATGACGACTAAGGGTTTGCAAGAGAATAAAGCAGAAAATAATTTTCTCTTGAAATTAGGTAAGTATAAAGAGGGCGGCAGTTGCCTCTATATTAATAAGCTTTCTGATATAGATATTAAACAGCTGGAAAAAATTATTAGACTGGCGGTACAACGAAGCAAATAATTATGAATAAGGAAACACAGGTCGGACCTATCGTATTATCAGATCTTAAGTTGCGACTACAAAGAAAAAAAATTGATCCTTTTCTTTTGAGTATCTTTAACGAAATTGAAGGGGAGTCAATGAAAAAAATAATTGGCGGGTGTTTTTCGGTTCAAGCCGCGCTTGTTGATGGAGATGATACTTTATTTTTATGCTCGGTAGCTGATGAAAAAAAGCTTAAAGGGGACATAGGCATTTTTTTAAAAAATGCTTCGATGGATTCCCTAAAACTCATTTTTCAAAAATCACAGGCGGTTGCTGAGACAACACCTCAGATTATTACAAGCGCCGAGCAGATGTCTGATAGAGAAGTTGAAGATCAATACATGAAGCTTCTTCAGGCTGTTTCCGAAAATTTATTATATATTACGAGCATACCCTTCTTTTTTCTTGAGGTTATTGAAATGGAGGGAGAGGCGATTCCGGAGAGAGAATATATACAGGCGCAAGCAGAAAAGTTTCGCGCTTTTTCATTTTATCCCGATTTAAAAGGAAAAATCCTTGATAGAATTGCGGCCGTATTAGCGGCGAAGTTTGGCATATCTACTGAGCAATTTCATCTATTATCAATAGAAGAGGTTAGGGCAATCGACGATGGCTTAATGCAAGTGCCTGAAGATCTAAGTCAAAGAACGACCTGTTTATTATGGAAACTTACCGGAGAGCCAAACACAATATTTTCTCTTAATGAGACATTAATTAAAACAGTAAAAGATACAGTCCTTCAAACGATTACGCACACTGAGGAACTTTCCGGTACGGTCGCTTTTCAAGGCAAAGTACGGGGCACAGTAAAAATAGTGCATACGGCGGCTGATGTTGATAAAGTGGAGACAGGCGATATTTTGGTTTCGCTTACAACTAACCCGACCTTGATGCCGGCGATTATAAAATGCGGTGCGCTTATTAGTGATGAAGGCGGCATGGGCTGCCATGCGGCCATAGTGGCGCGCGAGTTAAAAAAACCGTGCATTGTTGGAACGAAGATCGCCACTCAAATTTTTAAAGATGGAGATGAAGTAGAAGTTGATGCCTATGTCGGAACGGTGCATAAAGTTTCGCAAGAATAATTAATATATATGCCTCAGTGGATTAAATTAGTCGCTAGAAACTACGCTCCGTTGCAGATATCCGCCCTCCTTCATCAAAAGCATGAGGGTCTTCAGCTTGGTCCAGTATTTTGGAAGGGAACGGTTGATTTAGGCATTAAGTACAAGAGTCCGCTACTCACGCTTTTTAGCAATACAACAATCGAGCCATGCAAAACTAACATGGCCGATTTTATACAGGCGCAAAATAATGACTTAGACCAAGCCTTGGAAAATGCCATTGCCGATCTGCGTACTGATTTGATAGGCGCGCCTACCGATAGCCTTGAGCAATTACAGCATCTGTATGGACGATTCCGTTGGGATGCAGCCGTTATGGTCGCTGGTTACTTTTTATCAATGATAGTTGAGCAAAAAATAATTGAAGTTATGGGCGAGAAAGAATGGCAAAAAATTAAAGATACAGTGTTGCATCCACATACTAAAACAATCTTAATTAGAGAATTTGAAGCCATTAATAATGCTCACAAAAATCTTGAATCTGGATTAATAAAAGACGCCGATATAGCTAAAGTGGCGACTTCTTTGGCCGAGCAATTTGGCTTTATTCATGCCGAGTATGTTGCCAAAGAATGGACGGTTGAAGATTATATGCGCGAGATACAGCAAAAGCCTATTGGTAATGTAGAAGAGGATAAAGCCATTGATTTTTCAGACCTTGATCCTTTCGTAAGATGGCTGTTTGAAGTAACAGCCAAATGCACCTATCTTTTCGATGAAGGCAAATCGGCACTGGTTAGATCGAACTGGGCGATGCGCAAAAGCTTTAAAAATTTCGGTTGGAATGAACATGATGTTTTGCATTGCACGGATCCGGAATTTTTAGCGTTTATCAAGAGCGGAGAACTTCCGGAGCAAAGAATATTAGAAGCAAGGGAAAATTGCTTTGCTATCTATGCCGAAGACGGCCGCTATGAAGAGTATGGGGGAGCGGATGATGTTGAATTTTTGATTGCACGGGAGGATATTGACGAGTTTAAGGATATAGCGGAAGATATAAAAGAATTAAGGGGGCAAACCGCCTTTAAGGGCATAGCTAGAGGAAAGGTTCGAATTTTATTTTCTCAAGCCGATGCTAATGATTTTCAAGAAGGAGAAATATTGGTCGCTAGCATGACAACGCCTGAATTAATAGGGGCAATGAGGAAATCAGCGGCCTTTATTACCGACGAGGGAGGAATTATGTGTCATGCCGCTATTATCTCCCGAGAGCTAAAAACGCCGTGTGTTGTTGGAACTAACAGGGCAACCAAAGTTTTAAAAAACGGCGATATGGTTGAAGTTAACGCCACTGATGGCATTATTACTATTATTAATTAATATGGAAAAAATTAATCCCGATAATCTCACAGGAGGAAAAGAACGTAAGGACGAAGCTTTTTATACGAGGCACAGTAAGGCAACCTACGGAACATATAAGGAGATATTAAAATCGGATGATCCCCAAGGCGGCGTTGATAAAGAAAAACAAGTGTTGCCTGATGTTCCTCCGGCCGGTATTGAACTAGCCAAAAGCGAGGCCGAGAAATTTTTTAATACTTTGGATCCTAAAGAGGATGCGTTATTCTTTGCTTCAAGCTATGAAGCCCGGGCCTTGGAAACAGCGGTAATCTACAAAGATATCGCTAAGCAGCGCGGCTTTCAAGTTATCAAACCTGAGCATGTGCGCGGCGAATTAGCTGAAGAGGTAGGAGATGGAGAGATTCGTCTTATTGATGCGCTCTCCGCTAATGTACATAATACCTTAACTACAACAGTATTTAATTCCGATGCCCATCTCAGCGAAATAAATTTTGATGCCTTGGATGATGAGGCTAGAGAGAAGTGGGAGAAGGGAAGGGCCATAATCAATGCCGATGATAAGGGTTCTTGGGGCGCTAATTATCATGCGCATGCCGAGGCGATGCAGAGCGTCTATCCGGAAATGAAAAATACTAAAGAGATATATGATACTCAGTTTAAAAATTTAGTGCGGCTAGCCGAGTTCGGCCTTAAGAAGGCTAAGGAATCAGGAGAAGAAAAAAATATTAAGATAATGGCTTTTGGTCATGAACAAGCCGTTGGATATGCCTTGGAGAAATATTTCCATGATCATGCCATTAATAATTGCGAAACAATAGTTATTAGCCCAACGGAAAAAGGTTTGTCTATTACGAGACGCGGGGAAACTAAGGAGATGGAGTAAAAAGTTTTATTACCCATAAGAGAATATGCCTAATAATTTTTCAGAAAAATTTGTACCCTCAATAGATTCCCGGAAACTTTCTTTTTTTGAAAGATTAAAAGCCGAAGAAGCCCTTTCTCCTAAGGATAATGAAATTATTCATGTACAGAATCTTTCAATAGATTCGGAAGAATTTAAATATCTTCAGAGTGCTGGTATAGAAAAGAACGCTTTACAAAAAGGACAAATTAGTAGGGCTGAGCTCCTGCGTTCGGGCTATATTTTCCTTAATAAGATTGGCAACGGCGAAAAGCCAATTTTAAGCGGAATTGTCACTTCGCTAGATACGCAAGAGTCTATACATTTAAGCAATAAGACCTTACTTACTAAAGCTGAACTCAATGCTGTTATAGAATACCAGAGGAATAATTCCGAGCACTTTGTCCTAGACAAGGTGCACAATGATGAGGTGCGCAAAGATATGATGGATTTTTTCCAAGAAGCAATGTCTGCTTGTGATGGCGTAAAGGATAGGGCAACGGAAATATTCAACATGGCTTTAAAAAAAATATTAGAAGATTCGGCTTATACTGAAGAAGACAAAAATAAATTAAAGGTTCTTTTTACCTATTTGGATAATGAGCAAAATTCTGGAATGAAACTTGGTTTTTTTATTCAGTCTTGCCTGAGCGGAGTTGGGCTAGCGAAGGCACGAGGAATTCCGGTGGAGGTTTTCCAGGCAAGACTCTCTGCCTTAAAAGGCGCTCCTTCGCCTTTTCTTGACTCGGGATACCATTTCGATATCAATTATGACATTACCTTGTATCCCGATGACCCACAGAAAACAAAAAGACTCAATATGGTTGTCGTACATTTGCTTTCTCGCGGTTTGAATGAGATGGGTTCTTCTCTCAATAATTCTCATGATCAGCGTTATATAACGGCAGCCGAATATGTCGAGGAAGTTCTCTCTCGCAAGAACAATGAGGATGTTCTTGAGGCAAATCTTGTAAATGAAGAAATTATAGATTTAGTAGCACATAGAATTTTAAGGCGAATTGAAGAAAAAGAATTTTAAATCTTAAGATAATTATATTTAATAGTATTGCATGACTATTAATATCTCAACCACTGATTTTGAAGAATGGTTACAAAAAAATAACCTAGATTTTTTATATAAGGCGAACTATGATGTATTGACGATTGATCTGTATTATCAAGCTTCCCTGCAAAATAATTCTTTTATAGGCAGCGAAGATAGGGATTATGTTATTCTTTCCGAAAAAGGGGAGGCGGCTGCTTATTACCCGGCAGCCCCTATAAGCACGAAAACTTTATTGGATGCGGGAGTATTGGATATTGTTTTAGAAAGATCTAAGGCGGCTCAAAAGAAGTATCAAGTATTTGTCCAAAAATATGAGGAGGCCGAAATTCAGGCATTAGATGTGCTTGAATTTTTTGAGCAGTACTGTGCCCTATATATAGAATTGGTTGCCTGTTTTAGAACAACCAGGCCGGCATATGTTGACCCCTTAGTAGAAAAGTTAAAATTAGTACTGGCAAGCAATGCTTCCGAGGAGATCATCTCGCCATTACTTATTTCAGAGCATGGTGATGGAATACGGTTGGAGCAGCGCGATTGGATGACTCTCTTGCACAAGGAAATGGCTAGCACTGAAGATTTGATGAAGCACGCCACAAGCTATCCTTGGCTTTTCCCGGCTGCATATGATTATGAAATTGCTGTGAGTAATTTAGCTAATCGCTATAAGATTGATGTAGACAAAAGAGTTGAGCGCATAGAAGAATATCAAAAGGCTCAAACAGTTTTGCAAGCAAGTATAGAGCAAAAGAAACAGTATCTTGAACATACTCCCAGTGAAGAAGCACTTCAACTAGTTGAAACTATTGCTAAGCTTTCTGAGTATAGGACCTATTTTAAACTGGCTTTAGCCGGTATGTCGTTAAGATTCGGGACTATATTCAAAAAAATATCAGCGCAGGCCCATCTTGATCCTATTATATTTTATAATTCTTATACCATTGATGACATTACGAATTTATTGTTACACACAACTGTGCTGTCGCCGGAAGTAGTTAATCAAAGAAATGATTATTATGCGTATATAGTAAGAAATTTAAAAAAAGAAGTATCAACTGATGGCGCGTACCGAGAGAGTTTGAAAAAATATTTTTCAGCACATGACCAAGCACATATTGTTGGCGTTAGCGCCTGCCCGGGCGTCGTACGCGGCGTCGCCAGAGTTTTACAAAACAGCGAAATTAAAGATGTAACTCTTGAATCTTTGCAAGGGAAAATTTTGGTAACGACGATGACCGATCCGAGCATAATGCCTTTTATACGAAATTGCTTGGCACTCGTAACGGATCAAGGAGGACTAACATCGCACGCGGCCATTGTTAGCCGTGAAATGCACATTCCCTGTATTGTCGGAACGAAAAACGGAACCGAGATTATTAAGGATGGGAGTATGATTGAGGTGGATGCTGACAGAGGGGTGATACGACCCGTTACAAGATGAATTGGTGCAAGGAAAAGAAATTGAAAAAATTTAAGGAAATAGCTTATTTGTAATACGATAAATATATATTGACAAACGATAAAAGATGAATTATGATAATAGTATATAATTCATAATTTTTTTGTATGAAAAAAAGTTCAACCATATTTTTACAGGTAGTCGTTGTGCTTATAGCTATCGGAGCCTTGGCTCTGCTACTATGGGAGCCGCGTATGGAGGGTGTTAATGCTCACGCCACGAATTTCGAAATATATTTCAAAGATCCTTTTTTGGCGCTCGTATATGTAGGATCCATTCCTTTTTTCGTCGCGCTTTTCCAAGCATTTAAAATTTTGGGCTACGCGGGAAAAAATATGATTTTTTCGCAAGCGGCCGTAAATGCTTTGCGGACTATAAAATATTGCGCGCTTATTATTATTGCTTTTGTTATTGCGGAGGAAATTTTCATCATATTGAATCATGGCAATGATGATGCCGCCGGTGGAATTTTTATGGGCATACTCATTACTTTCGGTTCGGCAGTAATTGCTACGGCCGCCGCTATGTTTCAGCGTATTTTGCAAACTGCCGTTGATATAAAATCAGAAAACGATTTAACCGTCTAATACTATGGCAATTATTATTAATATTGATGTCATGCTCGCTAAGCGGAAAATGAGCGTTACTGAGCTGGCTGATAAAGTCGGCATTACAATGGCTAATATTTCCGTTTTAAAAAATGGTAAAGCTAAAGCAGTGCGCTTTTCGACCTTAGAAGCGATTTGCAAAGCTTTAAAGTGCCAGCCGGGTGATATTTTAGAATATTCTAGTTAAGATATGCCCAGCTTTTCTCTTAACATCGTGAATTTTAAAACCAAGAAATATCTCATTGAATTATTAAAATCAGTGAGAGGGGATTTAGTCAGCTTTACCGAGCCTTACGAAATTAATATTTTGGAAAATGCCTCCGGCGATGATTTGTCGGATTTAAAAACGATATTCAATGATCTTCCACTGTTAATATCTAATTCTCCAAAAAATGTAGGTTTTGGCGGCGGGCATAATATATTAGCTACTAAGTCAACATATACTACTATTATCATCGCCAACCCTGACGCGCAGATTATAGAACCGGAAACTTTTAAACGCTTGCTTGAACATCTTGAACGCGACCCTCTTGCCGCTATTATTGGGCCGCGATTGCTTACACTAGAGCATAATCGTTTCGTCAGGAACGAAGAGGCTAAGGAATTATATAGGGAGGGAAAGCTTCTACAGCAGCTATGGGATCACGGTGATTCGTTTCCAATCATGGCGAATTTTGCTGATAGATTGGGTATCGCTCGTTTTCGCCAACACAAAACCCCTACAAAAGTGAATTGGGTATCTGGCGCTTTTTGTGCCATTCGTAAGAATGATTTTAATGAGATTGGCGGCTTTGATGAGTCATTCTTTTTTTATAATGAAGAAACCGATTTAAGCCTCCGTCTGCGGCAGCAAGGGAGGATTATTTTGTACGATCCTTCAATATACGTCGCTCATTTTTATAATGCTTCTTTGGAGCATAATTCTTGGAAAGCGCGTTATTACCGCTGGACTTCTTTTTTGCCCTATTGGAAAAAGCATTTGAAAAAGGTAGTATAGATGTATGTTATTATTTTAGTAGGAATTTTAATATTCTTAATAAACGTATGGGAATGTATGAATTTGGACCTATAAGCCTAACGGTACATGAGAATAAGTACTCAAAAGTAGAAACGTTAGATGAAAATAAAGATGGATTTAAACTATTGAAAAGTGAAGGCGAGAAGAAGAAAATGAAAGAGGTTAAATATTCTTATGTTCATAATGATAAAGAAATCGTTTTTTTATTGGGATATGTTAAGTCAGAAACGCATTTTCATATCAGTCGTATAGAAAACGTAACCGGCGATGAGGTGAGCGGAAAATATTTGCCCAAAGTTTTTATGGCCATGGAAGATGATCTTAGAAAAGAGGGGATTACGTATATTACAACGGATGCAATAACTCGTCTTGGACCAATCCTCGTTCAGCGCTACGGTTTTACGCAAGTAAATGTTCCGTCTAGGAAAGAGCTTAAACACGAGCCAGATTCGTATAAAAAAGACAAATCTCTTTTTTTCGAAAAGCATTTATAAAGGAACTGCTGTTTTATTTGTGAACGGGAGCTTGGTTTATAATTTATACCTTATCGAAAAAGCAAAGGTAGAAGAGTGAGCAAGAATATATCAGTAGTAAAGTGCGCAATCATAGCTGCTTCAAGTCCTTTTTTCCAAAAAAGCCATCCGAACATAATCCCGCCAATGCCATTGAGTACAATCGCTCGAGTGACGATAAGGGGAGTAAGAGCGGTTAGTGAAGCGGTAAGCGGTAAATGGCCGAGGCCAAATATGATGGCAGCTAGAAAAATTGATGCCACTATGCCTGTCGTTGTGGGGCTAGTACGTTTGCATATTTTCATGCTTATCCATATGAAAAAGGCCATCAAGAATAATCTCAGTAATATTTCTTCTGTTATGCCGCCGTATACGGCAGCGAGAAGTTTTTGCCAAACAGGGGCGTAAGTTTGGTGAGTGCTAATGGCTGCTCCGGCAACAGTGAAAATTATATCGACGGCATAAATGATAACAGCTATCATTGCTCCCGATAAAAATGAAATTGCTATGCTATCTTTTAAAATAGCTTTCCAATTTTTCTTTTCTGCTACAGCTTCAAGAAGAGGGAGATGAAAACCAATTCTTTTTGCAAAAAACAGGCCGCCTAGTATCGCTAGTGAAAACAGCACCGCGCTTTGCGCCACTTGAATAATTCCTATAAGCCAAAGCGGTTGGCCTATAGTTCTCAGTAAATCACCTTGGAGGGTGATTACATAAGGAAAAACGCAGGCCACGCTGACAAGGCTCATGCTTAATAAGATAAAAAATATCTTCCACTGTATAGTGTTTTTCATATACCTTAATTCTATCACTAAGCTTAAATGCCAACAAATGTTCAATTTCTTCGGAATTGTATAGGAAAAATGATGTTTTATTAGTCTTTTGATAAATGCGGATAGCGGGTATAATTAACAGCATGAAACTATTTCTCACATCTTCCGGTCTAAGCGATACGAACACTAAAGACTTTTTGAATCTTCTTGGTAAAGATCCACATGGATTGAAAGTGGCATTTATTCCTACGGCCATGAATCCCGAAAGTGAAGAAACAAAGGAGAAATATATTCCTCAAGATGTCGCTGATTTAGAGAACTTAGGAATGATAGTTGTATCAATTGATCTTGAATCACTTACGGAAGATACGATCATAGAGGCTTTCCAGTCTTTTGATATTGTATATGTGTACGGCGGAAATACTTTTTATCTCATGAATGAAGTAAATAGATCCGGTTTTAAAACTCATATACAAGAAATAATAAAAGATAAAGTGTATGTCGGTGTTTCGGCTGGAAGTATCATTGCCGGACCCGATATTTCAATTGCTGGTTGGCCCGAAGGGGATTGTAATGATATTGGCTTAAAAGATATGACTGGTTTATCCTTAGTGTCTTACGTTATACAACCTCATTGGCATGGGCAAATTTCTCTTGAAACAGAATCGTGTCCTTTTGAAGTTAAGAGTTTAAAAGATGGAGAAGCGATTATTGAAGTGTGATATAATAAGAAAAACTAAACAAAACCTATGAATACTTCAACAAGCAAGGCCAGCTGGATTATTGTTGTCTTAGTACTGTGCCTAGCGGTAGCTGGTTATGGAATATATAGAAATTATATGCCGCGGGCAGATGAGAAAAATTCTGTTTCGCACCTTCCTGCCGACGGATCAAACGATGCGAACAATGAACCTAACATAGGGTTTACGCCGTCGTATCAAGAAGAAAATGTATTGTTATCTTCTGTGCCTAATTACCAAGCTATTAAAGCCAAATATGGCTTGAATCTTTCGGCTAGCCAAGAAAAGCTCTTAGAAGAGAATCGTTTCATACTGCTTGATACCGATACTTTGCCTTTTTTTGAACCCGGAAATAATTTCGACCAGTGGCTCGTTGATGCTGATAAGCTCGGCGGCGGATCTATCTATGATCGCAAGCCCGAAGATGCTGTGTTAGTGACTCCCGATACGATGCTGCATGCTTATCATAAATATTTTGAACTGACGCTTGAACAGCTCGAACAACATGATTTAAGCGTCGCTCTGGGAGACTTCTTAAGTGGATTGCATAAAAATATAGCCCAGGCGGCAAAAAACAGTCGTGGAGACGTTAAGGCTCGTTATCAAAACATAGAAGCGCAGGTTGTTTTGGCGCGGGTATTGTTTGAAAATAAAAATGGCGCTAAGCCTGATTATTTTAATTCTCCGGCGGAAGAAGAAAAATATACTAATCAAGACGCTACGGCTGATTCAGTGGGCAATGCCAAAAACATTTTGAAGAAATATTCCGGCGATCTAAGCCCTGAGTTAGTGAAGGCGATTACGGCTGATATAGAAGAAATATATGCGGCTAAAAATATTGGCGCTTCGCCCTTATTTAAGCAATATGATCCTGAAATAAAAACCGACTATACGCAGTTTACGCCGCGCAGCCATTATGCTAAAAATTCCGCTTTGCGAGCATATTTTAGAACGATGATGTATCTAGGCCGCAGTAGCTATCTTCTTCATAGTCCTTTGGGGATAGCCGATACTAATTTGTTAGTGAAACAAATGGGGGTGAAGAATGGCTCGGTAATGCCGCTTGATGCGTGGAATAAAATCAGCACCATAACAAGCTTTTACGCCGGGCAAAGCGACGATATTTCCTATAATGAGTATAAGGCTTTTGTAAGTAGCGTTCTTGGTACTACTCTTTCCGATGACATGCTTATTGCCAAAGAGAATGTTGAAAAACTATCCAGCAACCTCGGTAAGCTGCGAAAGCCGAAAATTTTATCCGACGTTATTATTGATGAAGATATTGCCTCCTTGAACAAAGATGATTTGCTTAAAAAATCTTTAGCTTTTAGAATCTTCGGGCAACGCTTTTCTTTTGATGGTTGGATACTTAACGATTTAACGGCGGGTCAAGAACAAACGCCGGTAAAGTTGCCTTCAAGTCCTTCCGCCTTGTTTATACCGGCTGCTTTCGGCGATCAACAGGCAAAACAATATAGCGGTGAATTCTTAGGCCAGTCCGGTTTTAATCAGTCGGAGGTTGATGGATTTTTTGGAAAACTTGAGCAAAAGAAAAACGATATTGGAAAAGTTACTACGAAAGAATGGTTTGATTCTTTGGGAAGTTCTTGGTTGTATATATTAGGTTCTTTGACGCACAATTACGGCAGTCATTACCCGGCTTACATGCAAAGTAAATCATTCTTAAGCAAACAGATTCAATCTTTCTTGGGATCATACGCTGAACTTAAGCATGATACACTGCTGTATGCGAAGCAAAGTTATGCTGAGTTAGGAGCTGGTGCTCCCGACTTGCCTATTCCGCCCATTGTTAAAGGCTTTGTTGAGCCAAATTTAGAATTTTGGAATCGTTTTAATACCTTACTGGATAGAACGTCTAGCCTTTTTAATGATAACGGCGTGTTCAAGGAAGGCAGCGCCCTTAACCGTTTAAGCGAATTTAAAGAATACGCCGCTTTTTATAAGGCAATTGCTGAAAAAGAATTGCGATCAGAGGCAATTAGTGATGATGACTATGAAAAGTTACGGACCATAAAGTTATCATTTATGGCTCAGCCTTTTGAGTCTTCGGGCATTGACCCTACCGATAAAACCGGACAAACCGCCTTAGTCGCCGATATACATACCGATGCCGTGCAAAATAAAATAGTCTATGAAGCAACCGCCAAGCCCTATCTTATGTTGGCCATTGTTGGTAATGAAAACACTCCTCGAGTTACGGCTGGATTGGTATATAACCATTATGAATTCTCAGAACCCATAGGCCAACGTTTAACCGACGAGGCTTGGAAAGAGCGAGTTTATACCAACCCGGGTCTTTTGCCAGCTAAAAATTTCTGGTATCAATCTTTATTCGCCAAATAAGTCGCAGCATAGTAATAAGCCTTCTTGCCGCTGCCGTGCTCATTGGAGCGGGCGGTGTATGGCTGTATTGTGTCGATAATAAACAAGAGCCTGAGCGAGGAGAGAGACAAGAGAATACGCAAGAAACAAAGGCTTTTGGATCGCAATACACTGATAAGACTTTGTTTCTTTCCGCAGTGAAGCAACATCCTGCCGGGAATGCATATAGGGAGGTCAGTGGACTCATTGTGCCACACCATCTTTTGGCAATTGATATTATTGCTAAAGCCTTTGCTTCTATTGCTTTCAATAGCTACAGTACAATTATTTTATTAAGTCCCGATCATTTTGATGCTGGACAGAGTAAAATTTCCGTTAGCGAGAGAAATTTTCAAACCGTATTCGGCGACATTGCAACGGACGCAACTATTTCTCGGGCGCTGAAGCAATTACCCTTTATTACAGAAGGCGATTTTCTTTATAGAGAACATGGTGTGCAAGCTATCTTGCCCTTTATTAAATATTATTTTCCAAGGAGCAAGGTCGTCGTAATGACATTTAAGCCCAATGTTCCAAAAAACGAACTTGATGCTGCTATCTCTGTATTAGAGCAAAAACTTCCTAAAGATTCCCTTGTTATACAAAGTACTGATTTTTCTCATTATCTTACGTCCTCGCAAGCAGCCACGTACGATGACGCTTCGATTAACACTCTTACAAAGGAGAAAACCGAAGAGGTATTGCATCTGCGGCAGCCGGAAAATCTTGATTCCGTAGCCGCTTTATATGTACAGGCAAGCTTACAAAAGAATTTTTTTCACCATAAGCCCACCATTACAGACCATAAAAATTCTCAGGAATACACCAAAGAAAACGTCACTGCTTCAACTAGCTATCTGAGCGTCGTGTATGGAGAAAAAGCTGAGGATATAGCAGATGGAAATGCTGAGCTCATGTTCGTGGGGGATGTTATGCTTTCTCGCTATATTGGGAAGATAATGGAAGAGCGAAATGATTATACCTTTCCCTTTGCAAAAATTCAGCCATTTTTGAAAAAGGCGGATTTAGTATTTGCCAATCTCGAAACTCCTATTTCAATCCGGGGAAAATTAATAGGCTCTTTGTATGCCTTTAGAGCAGATCCTCGAGTAGTTGAAGGTTTGCACTATGCGGGGATAGGCGCAGTTGCTATCGCTAACAATCATGCTTTTGATTATGGTTTAGAAGCTTTTGAGGATACGCTTGCATATTTAAAAAAGGCGGGGATAGCGTATGCGGGAGGGGGAAAGAACAGCGAGGAGGCTTATAGGGGAACACAATTAGAGATACACGGAGTTACAGTTACTATCTTGGCTTTTACGGATTTAGTTTCAAAAAAGTGGAGCGCGACAAATACGCAGGCGGGGATCAGCTATTTAGATGAAGACAAAATGGTTAAAAGCATTGCTGCCGCTAAGAAGAAATCTGATATAGTAATTGTTTCTTTTCACTGGGGAAGGGAATATGAGACCAAGGCTAATGAGCGGCAGAAAGAATTCGCACAAGCCGCCGTAGCCGCTGGCGCATCGCTTATCATTGGTCATCATCCGCATGTTATACAAGAAATTAGTACCATTGATACTGTCACCGTCGCTTATAGTTTGGGTAATTTTGTTTTTGATCAAAATTTTTCCAAAGAAACAAGTACTGGTTTATTGCTAAAAGTATTAATTAAAGATAAAAAAATAGACAAGATTGCTCCGTATACAATTTATTTTAATAAAGATTATCAGCCGTATATGAAAGAAAGTGAATGAACAGAGATGTTGTATATTTTAAGCTTTACAAGCTTTATTACCCAATGTTATAGTAGATGAATTAAAGCTTGCGGTTAACGAGAAATATGAAAAATGTTATATGAGCCAAACCGCCTCCACAAAGGAAACAAAAGCGCCAGCCTATCTTTTGCGCGCTTTCATTAAAACTCCTCGGGCAAAAGCGCAATGGAAAGAAATTACGCCTATTGCGAGACGCGATTTTATTACTTGGATAGAGTCGGCCAAGCAAGAAGAAACGAGAATGCGGCGCATAGAAGTTGCTTGCTCAAAATTGGCTGCGGGAAAACGACGCCCTTGCTGTTATGCAGCAGTGCCTATGGAATTATATACTGCGCTTAATAGGAACCCCAAAGCAAAAGCTCAATGGAAAGGGCTTTCCCCTGATGAGAAGCGTGATATAGCCAACTGGGTTGAGTCTAAACCTAAAGGCGAAAAACGCAAGGAGTATATTAACACAATATGCGCCGCCCTAGCCGCCGGAGAACGCCTTCCACGTTCTATGCGGAAATAATTATTTTTTATGGAACCAGGTTTTATATATGCTATCGGCGCAGCTCTAACGTGGGGCCTTGTCTATGCAATTGATCAAAAGGTGCTCGTTGCTATAGAGCCTGTAACCTTAGTGTTTGTTAATTCAATACTAACAACGCTTATAATGCTGCCCTTTGTATTCTTTAGCAACGGTTCTATACGGGAAGTTTTTGTTTCGGGAAAAACTAATTGGACATTGGTAATTGTTTCAGTGGTGTTGGCAACAGCGGCAAACTTTTTTATTTTTTCCAGCATAAAACATCTGAATGCTTCAACGGCCTCAATTATAGAGACCTCATATCCATTTTTTGTCGTACTCTTTAGCTATATATTATTCCGCTCAACGCCTAACATTTATTTTTTTATCGGCGGTCTTCTCATTTTCGCTGGATGCATAGTGATTATTAAATTCGCGTAATAGCTACTTTCTAAACAGTAAAAAAACGCCCCCGGGGGCGTTTTTTTGAGCTGGTTAAATTAAGGATGGGCATTAATATAGGCGCGCGTAGATGTTGCGAAAACGCCGCTGGCTGTTTTTAGGCCGCTCGGGGTTAAGATGTCCGCTGCGTGAGCTAGTTGGAATTTCATTAAAGCTTTTTTTGTTGCCAAGCCAAAGTATGACACTTCTTTGCCTGGAGAGCCGGCACCTTTAGAAGCAATAATGAATCCGCGGCTATTTAAATAGCGTTGCAGACGGGCGACATCGGGATGTTGGCTTCCAACCTTTAGATCAATTTTGAATGCCGGGTTTTTGGGAGTTATTTTTTCAATCGCAGGTTTTGATTCCTTGAGAGCAGGCGAATTGACAACTACTTGATTCTCATAGCGAATGGAAGCGGGGATTATTGTTGATTGGCCAAAGGCAGTAAATAATTTTACGTAGACTGTGTATGTTTGGCCGCTTTGACAATTATCGCATATTTTCCAGGGTAGGGAAGCAGCTAATGGTTGTATGCTTATTCCTTTGAAATCAGCGCTATTAGAGATGGACATTGATGCAATGTCATTTCCCGTTTTAATGTCGAGCGTGACATTGTCTGAGGTAGTGTCGGTTTGTCCTTGATTTATGGTAACGCTAATATTCTCGCGTTTTGGTTCGGTAAACATGCGGACATCAATACCTCCGCCGCCGCTAGAAACTGGGGTGGGGCCGCTTGTGAGCAAGTTGCTATAGGTTGAAAGGAAGATCTTCCCGTCTTTTTCATATAAGGCTAATACGGTTTTGCGCAAAGGATCAATCGCTAGGCTCATGAAGGATCCAGTAGCAACTGTTGTCACTTCGGGAAATGTTTCACCATAATTAGTGCTTGTCTCAAATCTAAGCACTCCGGCATTGTAAAAACCGCTTACTATATTTCCTAAGTCATCGGCTGCCAGCGAACGCTGGGTAGTACCTTCATTATGAGATACGGGTATATTTATAAAAGAATCATTATTTAGGTTAATGCGTACAGCGTCGCTGTAAATTCCGCTGTTTTGACCGCCGGCGACATATAAATACGTGCCATTGCTTCCATTGGCGAAGGCTGATGTTGAGTAGTAAATATTGACACCTGGCTGTACGGAGGGACTGAAGCTTTGGCCATGGTTGGTGCTTTTGAAATATAAAACATTCGGATCATCTGTTTGAACGTATACATAATTTGTTAGTGGATCGACATGGACATCTGAATACACGCGAGTTGTATCAATCGTAGTCGTTGTAAAGCCGCCTACGCCACGGCTGCCATTAATAAAAAGGGTTGTGCCTTCTTTTTCAATAATATACACATAGGGATTTGCTACTGCCATGTGCACGGAAGTGCTGGTAATATCACCAACATCGATCGTTGCTCCAAATGACAGTCCCTCATTAAAGCTGCGGGCCAAGCGAACCGTTCCACTTTTCATCCAGGCAACATAAATAACTCCATCATTATCAACGGCAATTTCAACGTCGCTATTAGGGGTATCTAATTGTATGCTGGGTTCAAAGTTCTGCCCTCTATCGCCGCTGCGGGTGAAGCGAATGCCTTGAGTCGCTCCGTGATATACTGCATATACATAGCCGTTCGGGGCAACGGCAATTTTACGTCCCGTATTAGCTCCACTGAGGGAGTTGTCGGCGCTGCCGTCGCTAACGGGAACATCGCTGTATTTAGCGGTAGCATGAGCATTGCCAGCGTATGCAAAACCAACTCCCATGATACAGGGCATTAAAATAAGAAAGCTTATTATTTTTATTCTCATAAAAAAGATTAAACCACCCAAGTGATTATTACTGTAATTATACTATAACAGGAAGAATTCTCCTAGGAATTTTTTGTTCTTGACTATCATGGGTTGCTTAGTTACAATGAGCCATATTATTTACTAAGTATATATTTATGAAAATGATGACATGCGCGCAAATGGGCGGACAATGCGATGCCGAAATTACCGGCGCAACGCCTGACGAAATGATGGCCAATGGAATGAAGCATCTTGAAGAAGCTCATCCGGAAATGGCCGCAGATGTTAAGGCCGCTTTACCGACTGACCCAATGATGGTCGCTTGGAATGAAAAGTTTCAAAAAGATTTTGCCGCCGCTCCGGAAATGGAATAAAAAAAAGCCGTTCCTTTCGGGAACGGCTTTTTATTAAGATATATGAAGAAAATTGCTATTATTGGTACGGGCATAATGGGAGCGGGCATCGCTGCAAATTTTTTGCGGGCTCATTATCCTGTTGTTGTATGGAATAGGACGCAGGAAGCAACGGCATCTCTTGTTGAACAAGGGGCTGTTACGGCTGGCTCACCCCGAGAAGCGGCCGCTGAGGCTGATATTGTCTTTGAAGTAACGGCTAATGACGAATCTTCGCGTTCGGTGTGGATGGGTGAAGATGGGATTATTGCCGGAGCAAAGTCAGATGCCATTCTTATAACGTGCGCGACTCTTTCTGTTTCTTGGATTACGGAATTAAGTACATTGTGTGCCGAGGCGCAAAAGACGTTTTTTGATATGCCGATGACCGGCGGTAGGATTGGAGCGGAGAGCGGCCAATTAATTTTACTTGCCGGCGGGGATGAAGAAAAATTAAAAACTCTACAACCCTATCTTGAACCAATTTCTCAAAAAGTTATTTATTTTGGGCCAGCGGGCTCGGGGGCAAAGTTTAAATTATTATTGAACATGCTGCAGGGGATCCATATTGCCGGTTTAGGCGAAGTATTACGGCTGGCCAAAGCAAATGGCATGAATATACAGGCCGTGGGAGATGCTTTAGCGGAACGACCGGGAGGGACGACAACCAACCTTGCCTGGCGCGATTATCAGCACATACCCGACCCTATTAATTTTTCCGTTAAATGGATAGCTAAAGATTTAGGATATGCAAAACAAATGGCCGGGGGAATGGCCACGCCTTTATTGGAAGATGTATTAGCGCAGTATCAAGCAGCCCTTGATGCTGGTTTGGAAAATGAAGATTGGACGGCAATTAATAGGTAATTAAAATTTCATGGCTAGCAACGATTTTGAAAAAGTTATTCCCACGGCCTGGATGGTTGCGTATAGGCGAACCTTTAGCGACATTCCGTACAGCAAGGAAATTTTTGATAAGCTCGAACATATTCGGCAGTCTTTGGGCCAAGAAATTTCAAACGATTTAAAAAAACCGGAAATGGCGCCGCAATTCGAAGCGCGGCATAAATTAATTGATAAACTTATTCTTGAAACGGGTAATACTCAGATTTTAGAATTAGCTTCTGGCTTTTCTTCCCGCGGATTTAGTATGGCTCAGCACAAGAATATACAATATGTCGAGCTGGATTTACCTCCGGTTATTACAGAAAAAGAACAAATTCTAAAAGAAATCGCCCTTGAAGGCGGATTGGATTTTCCTTCCAATCTTTATTTTGAAGGCGGAAATGTATTAGACATAGACACTATGCGCAGGGCGGTTCAACATTTTAATAAAACCAAACCCATAGCAATTATTAATGAAGGCTTGCTACGTTATTTGAATTTTGAGGAGAAAGCGATAGTCGCTAAAAATATTCGTAGCATTTTAAAAGAGTATGGCGGCGTATGGATAACTTCTGATATTTCCTTGCGGAAAATATTCAGCAATGAAAATGCCCTCATGAAAAATCACGTTGAAAAAATTTCTGAATTAACCGGCAAAGACATTGTCGCTAACCGTTTCGAAACAGAGGCTGAAGCCAAGATATTTTTTGAAAACCTCGGCTTTACTATTGAGCGCCATAGTTTTTTCGAGATCATTAATGATTTGGCTTCTCCAAAAATATTACATTTAACAGACGAGCAAGTACGGGCGGCTTTGGAAGCGGCAGTTGTTTTTGTAATGACGGTCCGGTAGCCTTTTTTCTATGAAAAAAGAAAAAATTTATTTTGTAAGCGGAGCAAATACGGCAGGGAAAAGTACTATTATCCCTTTGCTTAAAAAAGCCTTGCCGGCCTATTTTCATATTCACGATTTCGACGAACGAGGCGTTCCGAACAGCGTTACAACTGACTGGCGAAAAAATGAAACCAAGCATTGGTTGCGCCTTGCTATGCGTAATAGTAAGAAAGGATTTTCAACGATTATTTGCGGATTAAGCATGCCTGAGGAAATATACGGCGTAGAGAAAAGCAAGAAAATAATTTTTATCCTTTTAGATATAAGCGCTCAGCAAATTGGCAAGCGTATGCGCCAACGCTGGAATTCTCCAGCTAAGATTCGTAGGTTACAAAAAGTAACCCAGCTTTCTTTAGACGGCGCCATACAAGCAAACATTGCGACCGCTAAAAAGTTGCGAGCGCAATGCCGGTTATATAAGGGGAAAATTTTTAACACCTCCAGCGCTATCGCTGAAAAAACGGCTCAAAGAATTATTGATTACATTGTGAAGTAGAAATCTACATTAATGCTCAAGCGCAGCTAAAACCGTTTTCTCTTGATCCGCATAGTCTGCTTGTCCATTGATTTCAATAAAAGGCTCGTCGCCGGTTGGCAATTCAATATTTTTATTCATGCGGTGAATGACGGCTTCATCGATGTGTGGAAACAATTTCTTCTTTTCGCCGTCTATGTGTTGGCGTTCGTTGTTTCGTTTAATGGCAGTCTCCAGGGGAGTATTAAAATATAAGAGCACATACTGAGCGCTATGGCCTTGAGCAATATGTTGTAGAGTGAGTCGCTTGTCGCGCCTATTATTATTAGCATCGTAGAGCACTGATTTTCCTTGAGAAATATATTCTTCGCAGAGCCTGTCCATTTCCCTGAAAACCGCTTGATGTTCATCTGGCGTGTATTTCGGTTCAGCAAACATGGTATGGCGAAGCTGATCACTATTGAGATGAATGATCGTATGTTCGCGGCAAAAGCGTTCGGAAAAATGGGTTTTCCCTGATCCTGGGTAGCCAAGGGTTGCTAAGAGAAATAGGGGAGTATGCATGCTTTCTTTATACGAAGAAGCGGCCTACTTGTCAAAACTAGCCTCAGTCCCTAAAACCATTTATACTGCAATTATGAATCAATATAAGATATTTAATCCGCCCATTAGCTCCATTGCTTTGCCTGTGCAGCTTTACGGCTTACCTGAATATGTATGCGTGGGGGATATGACACTACTACGTAAAAGTGCTTTTCACGTTAGTCTTATTTGTACTGGGAAAATATGTGAAAAAGAGGGTATTCCGGCTCCCCAGTTTCATGAAAATATTCTCAAGGATTTTGAAAAGTTTATTAAAACTAAACCAGTGGCCTTCACTCGTTTTACGAATGAGTTTAGACTTGTCAGTGAGGGTGAGAAACGGACGATTATTGCAATGTGTGAAGTCTCTAATCTTAATTTATTTTTTGATGCAGTGGATGAAAAATATAATCTTCAGCTTGAATATCCACCGCTGCATGTAACGCTTTATACCTTGCAGCCCGATGTTGGAATTTTTGTTACGGATAAAGCAGATATAGAGAATCTTACAACGGTAATCCCGAGTCCTTTTAAGGATCAAGATTTAAATAATTTTTTAGAAAGTAAATAATAAACTTTCTTATTGAACTAGAAAATTTAAAAAAGCTCAATCTCCCCAAGGGAGCTTTTGTTGTCGTTGGCTCGGCCCCCTTGTCAGTCCGCCAGATTCGCGATTCCGAAGATCTTGATGTCATCGTTACCCAAGCGCTATGGGATGATCTAAAAAATAAATTCCCTACCGGAGTTAATGATTGGGGAATTGAAAATTTATATGTGGGCAGCAATATAGAAATTTTGAATCCCGAGCAGTCCATATTCGGAAATTCAAAAGTTGTTCCCTTTGAAGAAATATTTTCTCAAGCCGATGACTTTGAGGGAATATTGTTTATGAATTTAGAGCATCTGCGTAAAATAAAAATTGATTTAGGCCGTCCTAAGGATTTAGAAGATATAACGCTGATTGACGCTTTCAGAAATGCCACAGCTGTTGATAACCAGGCAAAATAAATATAAATATCAAAAAAACTCCTTATTTTAGGGGCTTTTTTTATTGCCGGGTATAGCATTTTTCTGTTATAATATAAGTAACATGTATACCTGTTTGCAACAAAAACCTAGACACTGGCTCTTGGCCTTTGTTTTGCTGTGGTTGGCTATTCTTAGTCCTGTTTTTGTTGCGCGCGCTGTATGGGACGGACAGTATTATGACCCGGGTGAAACCCTCAACCCTGAATGTGCCCCGACTGATGTAAATTGCGATGTTAATCCCGTGACTAATGCAGCCCATGGCGGCACTGGTTTAAGCTCGTATGCGGCTGGCGATTTACTCTACGCTGCCTCATCATCAACGTTGGGGAAATTAGCGCTGGGGGTTGACGGCAAGGTTTTAAAAGTTGTCGGCGGAGTTTTAGCCTGGGCTGACGACAGCACCGGTACTGCTTTTACTGCCGACGGCAGCGGTATTGAATTATCGGGCTCGACTTTCGGTCTTGAACTTGATGGAACAACATTAACTAAATCCGCTTCCGGTTTACGGGTGTCGGCAAGCTATGCCGGACAAAATACCATCACTACACTTGGGACAATTACAACCGGTACCTGGAATGGAACAGCTATTGGGGATGCATATCTGACAAAAAACGGTGATTGGATTGGCACCTTGGATGGAGTTGAAGGCGCTGCTTTCTTGGCTCGCGCTAACCATACCGGCACGCAAACCGCTAGCACTATTTCCGATTTCAGTACTGCCGTTGCTTCTCTCCTTTCAACCGGTAATGGTTTAGTTGTTAATGGCACGTCATTTGGTTTAGTGCTTGATGGCAATACATTAACTAAGTCGATTGATGGACTGCGTGTTTCTTCTGCCTATACAACAAATTGGGACGCTGCTTTCTCATGGGGAGACCATGCGAGCGCTGGTTATGCAAAATTACTTGGGCAGGCTGGTGGACAAACACTGATAGGGGGAACAGCTTCCGGACAGACTCTTACCCTTCAGTCAACGAGTAACGCAACAAAGGGTAAAATACTTTTTGGTACCTCTGGCTATGATGAAGTAAATAATCGTTTAGGTATAGGAACTGCAACGCCTTTAGCAGCTTCCGATGTGAGAAGTGCCATAACTGATTTCAATGTAATGAAGACAGTCCAGGCAATTCACTCTGCTAATCAAGGACCATATATTGCATCGTTTTTTAACGACACCTTCAGTACAACAAATCCTGTTATGGCGTACTACGGCTTTGATAATGGAAATTTTAGTTTGGGAACTTTTAGTGGCAAGTTATTTTTTGGTGCAGGCGGTACTTATAGCGGCGGTTCAACAACGAGAATGACTATTGATAACACGACCGGAAGTATTGGTATTGGGACAATTACGCCGACTGAGACTTTTCAGATTGCAGATTCTCGAACATCGCCCAATTCAACTGGAATGTATTTACAAAAAAATGGTGCTGTTTCTTCGGGAGTCAGCTACGGACTTAATATTGATACAACTGGTGCTAGTCTTAGTAACATAGGTGCTTACATTTCTGCTCGAGGAGCTACGAATAATCGAAGTATTTGGGTACCTTCAAACAATACTGCCGGTTCTACAAATTATGCCTTATACATTGAATCGGCTGCCCAGAATTATTTCGCAGGTAATGTTGGAATCGGTACGATTACATCGACACATAAACTTGATATTACGGGCGGATCACTGGCCAGTGTGCAGCGGGCAATTTCAGTAACAGGAACCTTGAGCAGTACGGCTGCTCGGCAAGCGGGAATCCAAGGTGCCTTTACGACCTCCGCAGGAAATACTAATGAGAATGATGGTATTTTTGTGCAATTACTGCCTGGGAACGTTTCTTCTGCTTTTAATATTGCTGGTATGTTTGCCAATACGGTCGCTGGAACGGGAACAAGCGTTATTGGCGGTACAGCTAACTATGGTGCTTATGGGGATGTCAATTCAACAACGGCCGGGACTAATATCGGAGTGTATGGACAGTCAGCCGGGGGAAATGTAAGCATTGGCACAAGCGGGAATTCCGTCGTGGCTAAAGACTCAGCAACTAATATTGGCGTCTTGGGGCTTGGTAAGAATACCGGTACATCAGGAATACAGCTTGGTGGATATTTCGGTTTATCAAGTTCAGCTCCAACTTTCGCGAGCGGAGCTCTTATGGCTGATAATAGTTCGACAACATCTCCAATTTTTGTTGCCCGCGATAACGGCAGTGAAGTTTTTCGTATCGACGACGGGGGCAAGGTGGGCATAGGTATTACGCCAACTCAGTCTCTTGAAACAACCGGCAGTATTATCGGCGGACAGGGTTTTTCGATGGGTAAGGGTTTGGCCAATACTTCTTTAGGTTTCGGCTTCGGAAGAAATTTTACTACCGGTTCGATGTTTGATTCCAACCGTTATGGATTTCAGTTTACGAGGGCTGGTAATGCTGATAGGCTTGATCTTGAAGTATATAATGGATCAGGAACGCTTATTACTGGGAATGCTATTTCGGTTGATTCAGTCGGTAATTTTGGCGTTGGTACAAATTCTCCAGGTAGCTACAAGCAGCGAGTATTAGCTACTCGCCAGGGTAGTTCTGGCGATCTTGCCATTGTATCTCTGGAAAACGCCGGTACCAGTTCAGCGGACGTTCTAACGCTTAAGCAAACTGGGGAAGCTGGATCGGCAGAGTCTCAGTTTGTTACATTTTATACGAACGCTGGACTTATAGGCAGTATTGCCAGCAATGGTTCGGGAGTAACTTCGTATAATACAACTTCTGACCGGCGTTTAAAAGACAGTATTGCTGAAACGGAATACGGCATCGATGATGTATTAAAAATTCCGGTACGTCAATATACCATGCGCCAAGATCCCAAAGGCATTAAGCAAACTGGATTTATTGCCCAGGAGTTGGCCGCGATTTACCCCGACGCAGTTTCTGCTAATGGCGATGACGGTATTAGCCCCCTTGATGGTAAAACGCCTTGGAGCATTGATTATGGTCGTTTAACTCCTTTGCTTGTAAAATCTATTCAGGATCAGCAAGTATTGCTTGGAGATATTACTAATGTTGAAGGTCTAGAATTTTCTGCTTCCGAAACTCGTAATGAAAGCCCGCTCAATGCTTTTGACTATATGTCCGCAAAATTAGAGCAGGCTTGGCGGCCTTTGCGTAATATTGCCGCTTTACGCATGACAGCCATTCGCGGTTATTTCGACGAGATGTTTGTGAGAAAATCACATCAAGAAGAAATTTGCGTAGGTACTGATGGAAATGAAACATGTCTTAATAAAGCACAGCTAGATTCCTTACTCTTACATAAGCCATCGCCAAATCCTGCCCCGGAAAATAATGTAGTTGAAGAAGCAGTACCTTCTGAAAACTAAAATCTTTACTAGACAAAGAATCCCTGCAATAATTACTGTATCTATATTAACCCTATGATTTTTATGAAAAAATTTAATGCTAATCGAGTAATGGTCATTTCCTTGGCAGTCGTTGCCGTTATCGCCATAGCCGGAGCAGCTTATTTTTATCGCCAGTATTCTTTTTTGAAAACAAACCCGCAAGCCGCCTCCGAGGAAGAGGTTCAAGGACTTATTAAAGAAATTGGCGAATTTATGCAATTGCCTAATGATGAGACTCCATCGTTGGCGACAATCCTTGATAAAGAAAAGATTAAAGATCAGCCATTTTTTAAGAATGCTGAAAATGGCGATAAATTATTGGCCTACACTAAAGATATGAAGGCGATCCTCTATCGTCCAAGCGCTAAAAAGATCATTGAAGTTGCCCCGTTGAATATTAACCAGTCGGCAGCACAACAAAATGCCAATACATTGAAGATCGCTTATTACAACGGTTCTAGCGAAGCGGGTAAAGCGGCCGAAACTGAAAAAAAGGTTCGTGCTCAATATGCAGACTATAGCACCGTAGAAGTGAAAGACGCGGCTAAGAAAGACTATGAGAGCAATCTCGTTATTGATATTTCTGGAGCGCATGCGAGCGAAGCAGCCGCCTTGGCTGCTCTTATCGGCGGGAGTGTGAGCGAATTTCCTAAGGATGAAATTAAACCGGCCGCTGACATTTTAATTATTTCGGGTAAATAATGAAATTTGGTATTTTTTTAAAGACGGCCTTAGTTTTTATAATAATTGCTTGGGCTGTCCCGGTAGTAGCATCAACATCGGTTGGAACAATTTCCCCACCATCGACGTATGTTTGGGGAAATAAAATCGGCTGGATTGACCTCAGTCCTAGCCAAGGCGGACTTATTGTAAGTGACTCGCTTGTCAGCGGGTATGCGTGGAATAGCACCTACGGTTGGATAAACTTCAGTCCCAGTAACTCGGGTCAGGGTGTTGTTAATAATGCCGAAGGAGTATTGAGCGGTTTTGCCTGGATTTCCGGGCGCGGCTGGCTGAATATGTCCGGCGTAACAATTGATAGTAATGGACGTTTTCACGGCCTTGCCGGCACAAGCGATAGCAGCATTGGCCAAGTGTCTTTTGATTGCGATCACTGCTCTATTTCTACTGATTGGCGTCCGGCTTCAGTGCGCCAAGTACAAAATTCAGGCGGCGGAGGTTTTGTCCCCAGCCCGCCTCCCAGTTCAACAGAGAATCCTCCTGTCACCGCTATTCCAGATGAAACAGTTCCTGTTATTATCCCATCCGAAGAAGTTAGGCCTTTTCTTCCCGAAAAAGAAATAGATACTAAGGAGAATGAAGATCTTAAACCCATCCAGCATCCTAAAGCACCGCCAGGTAGCAAGGAAAGCATAAATCGCCCGTTAATCCTAGGGCCCAATGAATTAGGAACGCTTATACGAGACGTAGGCGGATCAGGAAAAATAAAGATTAATGTTTTTCCCGGGAGCGCCGAAGTAGGTTTTACCACTGATGTAAAGCCAGTAACTATTGATTTGCATTCATATAATCCATCAATACGACCAATCGGTGATTTTTTTTATGAAGTGAGCGCTTTTGATCTTCATGGCAAAGCCTTGCCATCGTTTAACGCTCCCTTGAAAATAAGTTTGCCATTGCCGAAGGGCCTTGCGGAAGGGGATGATGTGGGTGTTTATAGATTTGATGCCAGTGATAGTTCATGGAATCGTATTAGCCCCGTGGTTGTAAGCTCCGGAGCAGCGACTTTTTATTCGAGCGAACTCGGCCGTTTTGCTATTTTAAATGACCCTAAAGATTCAGATCGCATTATTCCTCAAACGTTCCCTTTGAAGGATTTTATTCCTTTGGGAATTGCTGCCTTTAGCTTAGGCGGTGCTTTCTACGTTTTTAAATTTTTTAAATATTAGACTTAGCTTTAAGTTTGCTTTTTTTATTATTTCGTGGTGAAGTGTAGAAAATAATAATAAATCAAAAAAAAGGAGTACTTTGACATCCATTCAAACAAAAGCAAAAATACCAAGTGTCTATAATTTGATAAGCATGTCGCAGGCATGCGGCGCGGTAATACAAAGTAATTTTTTTAGTAAATACAACATTACTCGAAAGGCTGACCGAACTCCTCGTACGAAAATTGATTCGCAAAATAATGAATTCATAATTAATCAATGTAAACAGGCTTTTCCAGAAGTTAGTGTTATTGCGGAAGAAAGGAGCCATTATGTTGAAGGAGCGGATCATATGCTGCTGTGCGATCCCATGGACGGGACTTTGGCCTTTACTCATCATTTGCCTTTGGCAACGGTTTGTCTTTCATTGGTTTGTAAGGGTACGCCTATTGCCGCCGTTATTCATGAACCATTCATACGAAGAACCTGGTTCGCGGAAAAAGATGGGGGCGCATTTTATAGTTACGGATTAATGGAGAAGCCAAAACGCATTTTTGTTTCCAAGCATAGAAAAATTGAACGCGCTCACATGTGCGTGTTTTGGTGGAAAAATTCTTTGTATAATATACATCTTGTAAACCAAAAGCTAATTGAAAAAGGGATTAGTTTTAGCAGCCCGGATTCAATGGCATTAATGGGCGCTTTAATTGCTTCGGCAAAAATTCATGCTTCAATTGCGCCGGTAAAGACGGCGTATGAAACGGCGCCCATAGATCTTATTGTTAGAGAAGCGGGCGGAAAAGCAACGGATATGTATGGGAATGAATTGCTCTATGATGAAAGCGCTAAAATCAAAGGACATATTATTAGCAATGGGGTGTTTCATAAAGAAATAGTAGAAGTTGTCGCCTCCTGTCAATAGGAGGGTAGTAAATTAAGAGTTCAGCGTATATACTTTGCTGAACTCTGTTTTTTTATTTAAAAATAAAATATACTGGCTATATGGATAAAAATACTGCCCTACAACTTATTTGGGATTATATGCATATGGGGCATGAGCTTAAAAAAGCCGATGCTATCCTTGTCTTGGGAAACCGCGATATTCGAGTGGCTCAATATGCTGCTGATTTATATTTGGCCGGGTGGGCGCCCTGGTTGCTTTTCTCTGGTTCGGGTATACAAGAAACGCATAAACCAGGACGAGAGCGTTTTATAAATTCAACCGAAGCCGAGGTTTTCGCTAAAATAGCCATAGATAAAGGCGTGCCGGCCGAGGCTATTATCATTGAGGATAAAGCCGAGAATACCGGGCAAAATTACGAATACTCGCTTAGACTTCTTAAAGAAAAAGGAATAGAGCCTAAAACTCTTATTATTGTGCAAAAGCCTTATATGGAACGTCGGGCCTATGCCACGGGAAAAGTGTGGCTGCCGTCATTAGAACTCATATCAACATCACCGGATATTTCTTTAGCCGACTATCCAAATGAAGATAATAGCCATGACGAGCATTGGATACATACCATGGTTGGAGATTTACAGCGTATTAAAGAATATCCCGCCAAAGGTTTCCAAGTTAAACAAGAAATTCCAAAAGAGGTTTGGGAAGCTTATGAATATCTTGTTGAAGCTGGTTATACTAACAGGCTTATTGATCCTAATTGACAAATACCTTGTAATTGCTTAAGTTAAGCACATTGGTATTTAAAAAATAGAAACAATATATGGAAAAAATAACAGGATCTAGCTGCGATATTCCTGGCCTATTAATATTCAACCTCGTTAAACAAGAGGATGCTCGCGGCTATTTTATGGAAAAATTCCAGCGAGCCAAATTAATAGGTTTAGGACTACTACGAGCCTTTTGGCCGGTGCAGCAAAATATTTCTTATAATAAAGAAGCGGGCGTTACGCGAGGATTGCATGCCGAGCCCTGGGATAAGTTCGTCAGCGTCATTATTGGTAAAGTTTTTTGCGCTTTTGTCGATTTGCGTCCGGGAAAGAATTACGGCAAAAAGTTTACCATTATGATGGACGATTCGATTGGAATCTTTGTCCCTAAAGGCGTTGCCAATTCTTACCAAACGCTTGTCCCTGATGTTTACTATTCTTATTTGGTAAGCAAGCATTGGTCACCGAAGGTTATATACAGGGCAGTGAATATCGCTGATCCTGACCTTGATATTCAATGGCCTATTCCGCTTGAGAAAGCGATTATTTCCGATAAGGATATGAAGAATCCATGTTTGAAGGATCTTCAGACCTTGCCTGGTTTTTGGAAAAGAATGTGGCGATATTTATTCGGTTTTAAGAAATAATGATTTTTTAGGAGGACTTCGGTTCTCCTTAATTTTTTATATGGGCGCATACCCTCCATTCAATGACAGAAAATTGTCCCTGGTATATAATACAAATTATGTTATTTATAGAAGCAATGGAAAATGGAAGTGTCCCGGGTTTTGGAAAGGCGGACAACATAATTGATACGGTGTTATCAAGAGTCTTTTTTTTCGGCGAACGGGTTATTAAAGTCTACAAGCATGAGGGCGATTTTCGAAGCCTTCGCTCGGAATTCGCATTCCGCAAGGAATTTTATGCCGAAGATTTTTTTTGGAATCATGAAACATCCCCGGAAATATATCGCAAGCTCGTAGGAGTAAAAGAACGAGATGGATTATTTGAAATCGTTTCGCTTGATGAGGCCGAAGATTTTTTTATTGAAATGAAAGCAGTCGAGGCTCATAACAATATTACTAACTTATTAGCTGATAATAAATTAAGCGGAGATGATATTGAAGCGATCGCTATTTCTTATGTCGAAAAATTACGTTTGTTGACTAAAGACAGGAAAGAAAAATTATCCCATCTTTTTGAAATGTCCTGGCTTGAGCGGCATCATCAGCATCTTGAATATCTGCGCGAATGGGGTTTAGCAGCTCCCGAATATATTTCCGTTGATGCTATTAATGAGCTGATTGATACCTTGCAACAAGCAGCCGCCGGAGATCCTTATTTTATAAACTTTAACCCGGATTTTTTGTCCGTGGCGATTGATAATAATCCGGATAATTTTTTGTACATTGAAGGCAAGCCAGTATTCATTGACATCATGCCGGCGCGCGAAGAATGGAAAGTAAGCGATGAATTTTTCTCTTTTGCCGGTACGGCGGTAAGTGTCCGCGTGCTAGGTTCCGAAGCCTTGAGCCAGCGGATGTATGAAGCATATAAACGCTATAGACTTGACCTGCCGCAGAAAGCACGCTTAATATACGAAAGTAGAAGCGCTTTAATAAGCTTTTTGTATAGGCATATGACTGGTAAGCATGAACTCGGCGAGCGTTTTCGCGAGGCTCTTGAGGATAATATGAGCGCTTTGAAAAAGTTGTTATAATAACAAGGAAAAACTATTTAGCCTTCAATATATGCAAAAAATAATATTAGTAGATGCTGTTAATACCTTTGTTGTTGATAGCGAGATTAATAGGGAGATGCAGATCTTACTTGACTCATATCCTAACAGAAAAATAATTGTTACCAATGCCAACGAAGAGCAGAAAAAAACTTTTGGGTTAGAGAATTTGCCTTATGAGCTTTTTAGCCTTAGTCATACCCCGGATAAAATTGATCCCGTGTATTTTGAGAGTTTACTGGAGCAGTATGCTATTGACGCTGAACAACTAATATATTTTGAACACAATCTTGAGGCAGTGAAGAGCGCCCAAAGCGTAGGTATTACAAGCTATTGGTATGACTCGGAAAAAAGAGATTTGGTCGCATTAAAAGAATTTCTTGATGCAAATTTATAGTATATGAACGAACGCATTCAGCGAATTTCTATTAAAGGACTTGTTTCCAAAGACCATAAAGTTTTTATGGTTAAAGATCGCGCTGGAAACTGGGAGTTTCCGGGTGGGCGCATTGATTTTGGAGAAACTCCTGAAGAAACTTTGGGGCGCGAATTTAAGGAAGAGTTAGGCGTGGACCAAATAGAAATTGGCGAAGTTATTGGTATTTTTTCTTTTACTACTGAAGCGCGAGGAAATGACTATCATTTTATAGTTGTGGTGTATGACTGCCAGGCTGATTTGAGTAAGGTGAGTATCAGCGACGAACATCTCGAATACGCCTGGGTATCATTTGATCAACTTGACCAGTATCAAATGAGAAATAGTTATAGGCAGTTTTTCTTGAAGTTTTTAGCATAAATATATTTTCATGTCATCAGATAAACAAGCTATCGTGAGTAACTCCGCTCAAGAAAAATGGAAAGTAGTTGCCGGGGACTTTAACGCCCCTTTTATTAAAAACTACTGCACCGCATTGGGGTATGCCGGGCATATGCAAGAACATGGTTTTTGCAAATTGCTCGGCTGTGTCGGCCGAAATTTTGATTTAGATTATATCGCGCTCATGTCAACATGGGACAGTGCGCATGAAATATTAAAAAAACGCGTAACTGATGATCCGCAGTACTTGGAAGCAATTCTTGAAACTATAGAGCAGTTTGGTAAAGAATTTACTATTTGGACAGAAGAAAATTTTCTTGAAGCTGATCTAAAAAAACTATTAAGCAACGATATTACATCATTGCTTGATCAATTTATACAAAAACAAAGTTACCTATATACGAAGGGGACTGTTTTTTCTATTCTTGATTATGGCGCTTATCGTTTTGTTGAAGATAATTTGCGTGCACTGTTCGCTAAAAGTTTAAAGGAAAGTGAGCGGGAGGAAGCGATGGAAATATTTACAACCCCAACCGCGCATTCTTTTCAACAAGAGCAGGAGATGGAATTGAAAGCCTTGTTAGATACATATAGAGAGAATACACTTTTTGATGTGAGCTTAAGGGAAGGAGAAGAAAGTTTGCTCCGTAACTTTCCCGATTTTTGGCATGGATTAAGCGTGCATACAAAAAAATACGCCTGGCTTTTTTATTCATATATGGGTCCGGCATATACGGAGCATGATTTTTTGATGATGGCTCGCACTTTGCATCCCCTTGAACAAGATTCGGCTGATATAATTGTTCAAAAAAGAAAAGAATTGATTTCTAAAATCAAGCCAAACAATTTTGAACGCATGATATTGGATATTGCTGAAAAAATGGTTTGGGCAAAGCCTCGCCGCAAGGATTACCAAAGCAAAGCCTATTATCATCTTTCTTTTTTATTTAGGGAAATCGCCGACCGGCTTAATCTCTCTTTAGAAGAAATATTTTCTTGCACTTATGAAATGTTAGCTAACGGATTGAACGGTAAGGCCATTTTAAAAGATGATATCGCTTCGGTGCGCCGTTTGCATGTTATAATCCCGACCATAGAAGGCAGCGTTAAGATTATTCTTAATGCTGAAGCTGAGGATTTCCGCGAACATTCTATAGCACGAGAAGAAAAAGTTGAATACAGCGCCGAGCTCAAGGGAACCATTGCCTATAAGGGAATTGCCCGCGGGGTCGTCCGTATTATCAATAAACCATCAGAAATGGAAAAGATGCAGAAGGGAGATATTTTAGTATCAATGGTAACGACCCCCGACATTGTTCCGGCAATGAAAAAAGCCGCCGCTTTTATTACTGATAAGGGGGGATTAACCTGCCACGCCGCTATTGTAGCCCGCGAATTAAAAGTCCCTTGCATTGTCGGAACAGAGATTGCCACGAATGTTTTACAGGATGGCGATATGGTCGAAGTTGATGCTACTATTGGAGTAGTGACAAAAATACACGTATGATGGCTACTGAAAATATGCCTTTAATTGAAGGAATCAACCCTCAAGACTATCAATATTTCGGCTTGTGGAAATGCAATGCCTTTGCTGATTATTTTTGGGCGGCTTGGGATAAGAAAGAATATTTTGAAGAGCTTTCTATCCCCAATATGGAGAGTGGCGTCCTCATTCTTAATGGCGGTAATTTTTTTGTAAAAAAGTCAGCCATGGCCGAGGCAGAAAAATTAATCACAGAAAAAGTATTAGCTCACGACGAGCATTTTTTTAAGACATTTATTGAATTTAGCAATAACCTATATTCTCGTTCGCTTAAACAAAGCGAAGAGGCGGTTGGCCTTGCGAGCGATAAAGAATTTTTTGCTGAGCTTGTACGCATAGGAGAGAATATGATGTTTCCCTGGTTTTTGGGGTGGCTTTTTTGCGAAGTATATGATCCCTTATTGCATGAAGCGGCACGGCGTTGCGGCATCATAGACGAAAAAATTTCTGAGCACATACCGCTTATACGAACTCCCTTGATGGACCAGCAAGCAGAACTACGCTCTTTAAAACAACTGGTTGTTGATAAAGGTATTTGGGAAAAACTAAAAGAAAATCCTGCTGCCGTTGTTGCTGCCATAGAGGGTGATAACCACCTAGCATCATTGTTGGAAAAGCATATTAAGCAATATGCCTGGGTGCAGATTTTTAATTATCTTGGAGATGATATTTCAATTGAGAATATTTTGGATCAAATGACTCATTTGAATGAAAAGCCGGCAGCGGGTGAATCTACGACAAGTACGCCGACGGATTTTTCCTATTACGCTGCCGCTGCTTCAAGCCTTTCTTACATGCGTCAAACGGGCGCCGAGTATTTTTCTATGTATTCCCAAATGATTATGCCGCGCTTAAAGGGGTTGGCTCAATCTGGCGGTTTGGCGTACGCTGAATTTCTTGAATTAGTCCCGCAAGAAATTTCCTTGCTTCTTGATGGACAATTAGATCCCCGTCCAATTATTGAGCGCCGCAAAGGGCCGACCTGGTGCATCTATGCTGATGCCCATTCTCGCATCCGTATTATTGATGATGCCGTGGGAGTAGCAAGGCTGAGCAAGGCCATGATGCCGGCCGTTGATGAAAATGAAGGAATTATAAAAGGCCAGGTTGGCAATAAAGGGTTTATCACCGGCAAGATAAAAATTATTTTAGCTAATACGGAGTTTGATAAAATGGAAGTCGGCGACGTTTTAGTCACAACAATGACAACGCCTGATTTTGTTATTTTAATGCAAAAAGCGAGCGCCATTATAACCGATATAGGCGGCCTTTTATGCCACGCAGCCATCGTTTCCCGTGAACTGAATAAGCCCTGTGTTATAGGCACAAAAAATGCTACGCAATTATTGCAGGACGGCGATGTGGTTGAGGTTGATGCCAACAAGGGGATAGTAAGGAAAATAGAGCTGTCTTGACAGGTTGCATCCATGCTACCAAACTTATACTTAGCAACATATGAAAAAACAAATAGTAGCAATTCATGGCGGCGATACCTTTGAAACCTATGAGGAATGGATGGAATATTTAAAAACTAAGCCTCTTAATTTTGAAAGAATTAGCACGCCGCAACAATATTGGAAAACATGGCTGCGCGAAGGCTTGGGCGAAGAATATGAAGTGGTGCTTCCGGAAATGCCCAATAAGCAAAATGCTAAATATGCCGAATGGAAAATATGGTTTGAAACAACGATTCCTTTTTTGAACGAGGAGGTTCTTTTAATCGGCCATTCTTTGGGGGGAATATTTTTAGCTAAGTATTTAGCGGAACATACTTTCCCGAAAAAGATTCGAGCTTTATTTTTAGTGGCTGCGCCTTTTGATCATGCTGATGCCGATTATTCTTTGGCTGATTTTGTTTTGCCGTCTTCTTTAAATAAAGTAATGGAACAGGCCAATACAATATTTTTGTATCATAGTGAAAATGATCCCATCGTTCCTTTCGCGGATTTAGAGAAATATGCCGAGGCTTTGCCAACAGCTGTTAGGCGCGCCTTCAAAGATCTCGGGCATTTTAATACTCCCGAATTTCCGGAAATAGTTAAGGAAATAAAAAATATATACTAAGAATCCATGCCATTTGTAAATGACAACAAACAATGTACTTTTTGCTCACTTCCGGAAATACAGGCACGGACGGTTTTTGAAAATGAACTTGTCTGGGCTTTTTTAACCAATATTCCTATTACTGAAGGGCATACGCTTGTTTGTCCCAAGCGCTGCGTAGCGAGCTTGCAAGAATTGAGTAGTGAAGAAAAAGTCGCCATCTTTGAGACAGCCGAAAAAATTATGGAGGCTTTAAAAAATGTCTACGGTGCCGAAGGCTTTAACTGCGCTTGGAACCAAGAAAAACTGGCCGGGCAATCCGTTCCTCATTTCCATTTGCATATTGTTCCGCGCAAAGAAGGGGATAAAGGACTTCTAGGTTTTGATCCCCGTAATTTTTTGTATAGAACAGGGGATCGCGAAGCTAGCGCGGAAACGGAGTTGCTAACCGTTAGTGAAAAGATAAAAGAATTTTTTAAATAATTTATTTATCCCTATGGTTGCTCAATATAGTGATTTAAAAGATAAAGTGGCTATTGTAACGGGGGCTGCCCGCGGAATTGGTAAAGCTATTGCGGTAGAGTTAGCCGCCCAAGGTGTCCGGCTTATGCTTGATGATTTAGCAGAACGAGAAACCTTGCTTTCGCAAACAGTTGATCTTATTACCTCATCCGGAGGAATAGCAACTGCTGTCGTAGCGGATATACGCCTTGAAGACAACATCAAGGATCTAATTGCAAAAACAATTGCAACCTACGGACAAATTGATATTCTCGTTAATAATGCTGGTATTGTCTACGATATTGATTGGGAATTGAAAACCGAGGAACAGTGGAAAGATACTATCGCAACCAATCTTATAGGCCCCTATATGTTAATTAGAGAAGCAAGCTCATATTTAAAACAATCAAAGGGTTCGATTATTAATATTACGTCGACTAATGCCTATAAGGCGATGAGCCCCTTATCCCTGGACTACGATGCCTCAAAAGCTGGACTAATAACATTGACGCATAATGCGGCCAAAGCCTTAGCTCCCGATGTGCGCGTTAATGCAATTGCTCCAGGTTGGGTTGATACTGATATGAATTCAGGCTTATCTAATGAAATTATTAAAGAAGAAACAGCTAAAATATTCAAAACAAGATTCGCTCGCGCTGAAGAAATTGCGACTATAGTTTCTTTCCTCGCTTCAAGTAACGCCTCGTATATTAATGGCACAACTATTACCGCTGATGGCGGATATCAATAATATGGCACTTCGTTATTTCGCTGATCGTAAAAATGTTTATCTATTTCCCTGGTACATTGCCGATGTAACTATCAGCGACGATATTTCCGCATTACTGGGAAAGGCTATGCGCGAATCGTTCATGGTCATTGATAAAGGTTTTGTTACTGCTTACTACGACTTTGACTCGGCCGATGAATTATGCAAGACGGCATGCAATAAAATTATTTCTGATCCTGAATATTTCCCCTTAGTTATTAAAAAAATATATGAGTATAGCGCTGCCCTTGATAAATCTTCAATAGCGATAAGTGCTCTCGATGCCTCAATCTTAAGTTCTAGTGAGTTAATAGACATATATGAAAAGTATGTGAAAGACTTGCGGCAACTGCGTGTTTGGGGCTGGATTCCACCCTTAGTGGATGGCATTACTGACAGCTACTTATCAAATCATATTCAAAAAGTATTTACCGAGCATGCTAAAACTCAAGGCAAAGAAGCGCGGGCGCTTGAATACTATACTATTTTAAGTTCCAGCGATAAACAAAGCGAAGTACAGCAAGAAGAAATCGCCCGTCTCGCCGTCCTGCGTTCCTTTGAGGAACATGGATGGTTGCCGGCTCTCAAAGATATTGCAGAGGGAAATTTCTCTAACTTTGAAGCAAGGCATCCGGAAGCTTTTTTACGCATACAGCAACATCTCAAAGAATATGGCTGGTTGACCTATTCCTATGTTGGGCCGCTTATGAGCCTTCAGCATTTTTTCGCATTAGCAAGCGATAATATGAAAAGGGGAGGCATTAGGGAACAGCAGCAATCTAAGCAAGAGTATTATGCCAACCTCAAAAAAGAGAAAGAGAGGATACTGATCGATTTGAAAGTTCCTTTGGAGATACAGCGTCTTTTTGAAATTTCCGCTGAGTGCATGTTTATTAAAGATTACCGCAAGGGCGTTTACCAGCGCTCCTATGTTGCCATGGACAATATTCTAACTGAAATAGGCACGCGTCTTGATATGACCTTGAAGCAAGTAAAATTTTTGTTATTTGAAGAATGCAAAGAAGCTTTATTAGAGGAAGAAAAAGAAGAATATAGGTCTATCGCACAAAGCCGTGAAAAGTTATGTTGCTATCATATTAAAGACGGGATGCTTTCAATTTTTCAGGGTGAAGAATGTCGAGCGGTTATTGAGGAATTTGTAAGCGAACCAGTGAAAGACGAAGGGGAAGTTTCGGAACTTAAAGGAACTATCGCTTATAAGGGCGAAGTAAGGGGCATAGCGAAGATAGTATTAACAGTGGAGGACATCGCCAAAGTTAATGAGGGCGATATACTTATCTCATCGGCAACTAACCCCGATTTAATTTTGGCTATGAAACGGGCAGCGGCTTTTGTTACTGATATGGGCGGCATCATATCGCACGCTTCTATTGTCGCCAGGGAGATGAAAAAACCCTGTCTGGTCGGCACGAAAACAGCAACCCATGTATTCAAAGATGGCGATATGGTATTTGTTGATGCCAATAATGGATTTATAAAGAAAATTATATGAAGATAGACAACTTGCCAAAAAAGTTTGAAGCGATTTGGAAAAAAGCCCTGCCGCTTTTGCGTAAAGGCCGGCCGGGGGATGACGTTCATTCCAAGGAAACAGTGGAAACTATTTTAAGCTATCACAAGAGCTTAAAGCTTGATTTAGATATATTGGTACCAGTTGGCATGTTGCATGATATAGGTCATAGTGCCATAATGCCCGAACATTTTAGTTATATTACCGGTTTCGATAAAGTTTCTAATGGCAAGCTTGTGCATATGCTTGTTGGTGCAAAAATTGCTAATGATATTTTACGCTCGCTTCGTTATGATAAGAAAAAAACAAAAGAGATAGTGGATATTATTAGCATGCATGATTTTGATCAGTTAAAGGGTTTTGATGCTCGAGCTTTTTATACGAGCCGCAATAAAAAAATATTCCATGACATTGATTCCATGGATCGCTTTAATGCCCGGCGGCTGCATTCCTTTATTCCTAAAGGAGATAAATCTGGGGGAGAAAAAATGATGCGTTTGCTTGAAGAGTCATTGAACCAGTTTTTTTACGGCCATTTTAAAAAAATTGCCCAAAAGAATCTTGAAGTTCTGCGAAAGGATTTAAGCATTGATTAAATATATGATACAAGAAGCAAGTGAGGCGGAAATTTCACGCATAAAAAATATTGATTGGGAAATTTATCTTGAACGCAAACAGCCATTTTTTATTTTTTCTTCTAGTTTGCGATTATACGGATCCATGCTGCAGTCCCTTTCGGGCATTAGTTTTACTGAACAGCTCTATTGGTTTAAAAATGACAGCGGGGTATGCTATCGTTCAAAAAAAGAAATGGAAGCGGTTGATAGGCATTTGCTTGAATTAGTCCGCTCTAAAGATACACGAGTTTTTGAATGGGCTGCGAAAGGGAATGAATACAATGCCGAAGCTGATCATGTTTTATCTTCTTTTAGTTCTAGCTCATTACATCCTCAACGTATTGCCGAACTTAGTGAATTATGGGAAATGGTAATGCTCTATTCTGCCATCATTCCATATCGAATATTGTCAGCGATTAATTATGCCTTGGAACAAGGCGAATCCAAGTCTGATTTTTTGGAAATATTAGAAATATATGAAGCATTGCGCGGGACTACCAAATACCCGCAGTTAATTGATGTTGTTTTTTCTGAAGTTTGGAAACATATAGCCGAGAGTGTTGGAGCTAATGATACTTCTGTGTATTCCTGTCTTTTTATTGAGGAATTGAATGAATGGACTAAGAATAATGCCTTGCCCTCGGAAGAAATATTAGTTTCGAGGAAAAAAGGCAGCTTATTTTGGCTTAGCGCTGCCGGGGAAAATGTGATTGATACTAAAGAAGAAACGGCTAATATTCTTTCTTCTTTACATACATCGGAAGAATTAAGTGAAGTAAGAGGTAAATGCGCCTATGAAGGTTTTGTGTGCGGGCGCGTATGTATTATTAATGACATAAAAGATGGGGAAAATTTCCAGGAAGGGGACGTCGTTGTTTCTATTAATACCAGTCCTTCTTTAATGCCATTTCTCATAAAATGTTCGGCAATAGTTACTGATGAGGGCGGGATTATGTGCCATGCGGCCATTGTCTCGCGTGAATTAAAGAAACCCTGTATTATTGGTACTAAGCAAGCAACCAAAGTTTTCAAAAACGGTGATTACATCGAAGTTGATGCCAGTTCCGGAATCGCTCAAAAAATTTCTTTAGTATGACAAAGGAACAAAAAGAAAAAATTATGGAGGTGTTGCGTGCCAATGAATTAGGCGCTGTTGCTACTAACTCGGGCGCTACTCCTGAATTGGCAGTTGTTGCCGTTTCGCAGACTGAAGAACTGGAGTTAATATTTGCTACCTTCAACGATACGCGTAAATTTCAAAATATAATAAAAGATCCACGGGTAGCGTTGGTAATGGGTTGGGATAATGAAATTGGAAAAAATGTGCAAATAGAGGGAACCGCTCGTCTTGTAAGCGAAGATGAACGGGAAAAAATTGAAGAGATTCATCTTAAGAAAAATCCGCGTTCGCTCGCTTTCAAAAATGATCCCCGGCAATCGTATTTTATCGTTACGCCCCAGTGGTTTCGCTATTCGAATTTTTCAGGGGGCGCTAAAGAAGTGTGGGAAATTAATGTATAAATTAAATTTGTATGAAAAAAGAAAATATATTTAAACTCGTCATTGCGATTGTCGTTTCTGAAGGCATTGGTCTAATCGGAGGATTGGCAACTTCAGCGGGAGTGAGCGGTTGGTATCTAACGCTAGCGAAGCCTGCTCTTAATCCGCCGAATTGGATATTCGGACCGGTGTGGACGCTGCTCTATATTCTTATGGGCGTTGCCGCATTTTTTATATGGCAAAGAGGCCTTGGTGATAGAAAGGTTCGTAAAAGTTTGATAGTATATGGCGTTCAGTTACTATTAAACTTACTGTGGTCTATTGTTTTTTTCGGTTTGCATAGCCCCCTGTGGGCCTTGGTTGTAATTATTTTCTTGTGGCTCTTTATCTTATTGACTATCGTCGAATTTTATAAGCAGCGTCCGCTAGCAGCATATTTGCTCATTCCGTATATTCTGTGGGTTAGTTTTGCCAGCTATTTGAACTATATGATTTGGTTTTTAAACTAGGGAATACCTGATATTTGACTCAGAGGGAAAAATATTCGATACTAAAGAGGAGGGGAAATATTAATTCATATTTATATTCTATGACGAACGACAACGCTCAGTCACGAAAGACTACCGGATATGTTGTTATTGCCATTTTGGCAGTAGCTGTTATTGCCGGCTTTATACTGTTTTTGCGTCAGCAAGATCGCGATGAACAAGCAATGACCAATGTTTCTCAACAAAACGAAGATCAAGTCATTGCTCCAACGGGAGATAAGGACCAAGATGAACAAACAAGCGCCCCCAGCGAATCTATCGCTCCTACGTCTTTAACTGAAACTCCGGCCACTTCTACCGAACAGCCGAGTATGACTGATAAAACTTTTACGGCGGCTGAAGTTGCTAAGCACTCCGATGCATCGAGCTGTTATGCTGTTGTCGGCGGAAATGTTTTTGATTTAACGTCCTGGATTAACCAGCATCCAGGAGGCGCTCGGGCTATTTTAGGACTCTGTGGTACGGACGGTACAGCCGCCTTTACTAAGCAGCATGGTTCTAATGAAAAAGCGCAGAAAGCGTTAGCTTCATTTAAGATTGGCGTTTTGAAATAAATTATTTTTTCTTGGGCAGAATCTCATTCGGGGTTCTGCCCCTTTTTTTACTCTTGACTAAAGACATGAAGAAAATCGCAGTCATTATAAATCCTCGTTCCGGTAGTAATGCAAAGCTTGAAGAATTTATAAAAAAAATTCGGGATATATTTTTATCTTTTCAAGTAGAGCCAAAGATAGTATTACTCTATCCTGTAATTGACTTAAAACAAAAAATCGCCGGTTTGCTTACTGAAGGGCATGAAATAATCGTTGCCGCTGGCGGGGACGGAACTATTAGCAGTGTTGCGCGGGAGCTTGTCGGAACAAAGGCAATTTTAGGTGTAATACCGAATGGGACTTTTAATCATTTTGCCAAAGATGTTGGTATTCCTTTAGATATTTTCGAAGCGATTGCCGTTATTGTAAATGGTACGCCTCGCTACATTGACGTAGGAAGCGTAAACGATACTGTATTTATTAATAATTCAAGCATAGGGATATATTCTCAATTAGTGCGAAGACGTACCGAGCTTGAGCAGAGAGGATGGGGAAGATATATAGGTTTTATAAAAATCGTTGCATATTTATTTATTCGGCGTCCCTTTATCAAGGCTCGCCTGCTCAGCCGCGGGGAAGAAAGATTTGCAAGAACACCTTTTGTTTTTATAGGTAACAACCATTATACATTTTCTGGCATTGGGCTCGGAAGCCGGCATGCTTTAAATCAAAATGTGTTAACCGTGTGCACTATGCCTGGCGTTAAGCGCTGGCAGCTTTTAGCACTTATCGCCCGAGGATTTATTGGTTGGCTGCGTCCGCATACGGATATTGAAGCCACATTAGTTAAAGAAGTGAGGGTTGTTTTAGAAAAACCTTTTGTTTTAGTATCTATTGACGGCGAGATTGCAACGATTAAAACTCCCTTGTATTATAAAAGCAAGCCAAAAGCTTTGGCTCTTATGCTGCCTTGAACGTATGCGCACGATTATCCATTTATCTGATCTTCATTTCGGGAGGGATGAGAAAAAGCCAACGGCCGATTTATTGGCCATTATTTCTAAGTTAAAGCCTGATATTATCGTAGTTTCGGGCGATTTAACGCAGCGAGCCACTACTGCTCAGTTCCGCAGCGCTGGTGAATTTTTATCGCATTTTAATAAGCCACTGTTGATATTGCCCGGTAATCATGATATTTCCTTATACGCTTTATGGAACCGTTTTATTGCCCCCTATCGCAAATATAAGCGTTTTATCGATAAGGCGCTTGATCCCCGGTACTCTGATGAAGAAGTAGCGATACTTGGGCTTAATTCGGTGCGAGCCAGCCGCTTTAAAGATGGGCGCGTTAATTCTAAGCAATTAGCCCAGGCAAAAGAATGGCTAGCTTCCGTTCCAAAAAAAGCCGTGAAAATTATATTTTCGCATCATCCTTTTAACCTTCCCAGCACTGCTTCTGCCCGCCCCCTGGCGAGAGCTAAAAAAGCGTTAAGGGCACTTGAAGAAAACGAAGTTGATATTTTTTTGTCAGGCCATTTACATCGGACGTCGGTAGGGCATGGCGAGTCGGCCTATAAAATTGCTGCCGGCCATATTTTTATACAAGCGGGAACGGCAATCTCAAAACGGCGACGCGGCGAAGCCAATGCTTTCAATGTCCTCAGTCTTAATTTCCCACATCTTAAGATTGAAGTCTTTGCCCATGATGGAAATAATTTTTTCTGTACGCAGGTAAAGAATTTTTTTCATACAGGCAAGGGCTGGAAATTAGAGTAAGATATGAAATCCTCATTCTCCCAATTAATTAAAGAGGGCAACGTGAGCTGGCTTGGCGTACCGGAGCGCAGCATAGAAACCTTATTGTCTCATGTTTTTTTCTTTGGGAATACAGTTATCAAAATATATAAGCATCAGCAAGCGCATTATGGTGATTTTTCTAACTTTAATTTTCGCCAACAATTTTACGTCGAAGATTTTAACTGGAACAAAGAAGTGGCGCCGGATATTTATACTGATCTTAAGGCAGTGCGGCGGCAGGAGGGAACATTTGTTGAATGCGATATACACGAGGCCGAAGATTTTTTTATTGAAATGAAGTATGTTAATGAGGATTATAATCTAACTCATGCTTTAGCGACTGGCAAAATTACATCAACGGAAATAAAGAAACTTACCATAATGATGGTTGAAAAAATGAGGGCTTTAACTGAAACGCAAAGTGAAAGCTTGCAGCATGTCTTTAAGCGCGGCTTTTTAGCCTTGCAGCGCGAAGCCGTTTTTGATTTACGACAATGGGTCGCTTTAGCAGAAGATCATATATCGCAACCAGAAGTTGCTGCCATTATCGATGCTCTGTCTGTTGCTATTGAGCATTCTTCATATTTTTCTAATACGGAGAAGCTGCGCTGGGGATTGGCTATTGATAATAATTGCGATAACCTTTTAATTATTAATGGCGAGCCTTCATGCATAGATAGCATGCCGCCTAAAGAAAGTTGGCGAATTGGCGATGAATATTTTATTATTGTTCGGACGGCGGTTGATGCTGAGGTGCTAGGAAATGAAGCTCTAGCCGCGGCGGTATTTGAATGCTACAATGCTTTTTCGGGCCCTATCCCAGTAGAAGTCACGCTTATCTATCAAATTAGAAGCGCGCTTATACAATGGATGTACCGCTATAAAGTAGGACAGAATGATGCGGCCGAGGCATATGGGCATTTTGCCCGTAAAAAATATGCAGAGCTCGCTGCTTTTAATATAGAGAACTAACTACTATGGAACCAGAATTTGTCATTATACTTTTTTATCGTTTTACGCACATCAACGACCCTGCCGCTTTCCGCGACCAACAGCGGGAGTTGTGCCAATCTTTGGGATTGCGGGGACGCTTGCTAATAGCCAGCGAGGGGCTTAATGGCACTTTTGAGGGCGAGCGGGCTGCCATTAATGAGTATGAAGAAAAACTTCGTTCACTTGAAGGTTTTTCTGAAATCTCTTTTAAAGAAAGTGCTGGAACAGGAACAGCTTTTACAAAACTGGAAATAAAAGTACGGCGGGAGATTGTTACGTTGGGGGTGGGAGATTTTGATATAGCTAAAGAAACAGCCAAAGAATTACCAGCTGCGGAGCTTGAGGCGATGTATGAGCGCAATGAAGAATTTTATGTTTTGGACCTACGCAACGATTTTGAATTAAAGGTTGGGCAGTTTGATAAGACGGTTGATCCCGGTATGCGCAATTTTCGCGATTTACCAGAGCTGTTGCCAAAACTTCAAGAATTAAAAGATAAGAAAGTGGTGGCTGTTTGTACGGGTGGCATTCGTTGTGAAAAAGCGACCTGCTTATTGCAGCGTGAGGGCTTTTCTAATTTGTATCAGCTCAAGGATGGCATACATACGTATATGCAAGCGTTTCCAAATTCTCATTTTAAAGGCTCATTATTTGTTTTTGATAATCGCATGACTACGCCCGTAGTTGATGCGCCGGGACGCGAGATTATCGGCCGTTGCGCCTATTGCTCGACGCCTTGCGAGCAATTTTATAGCGATGACAGCGTACGTCCTTCCTTAAAGGTAATTTGCTGCCATGAGTGTTTTGAGCAGCACAGCGATACGCTGCGCAGCTGTTCACCGGCGGTACCTGCGAGCGCTGTATGATGATTGTTACGAGCGGACAGCAATATACCGATATAGACGCTTTGGCCTGCGCAGTGGCTTACGCTGAGCTTTTGCGGTTTGAAGGAAAAAAAGCTGAGGCAATATTGCCCGGTCCTTTGAATCATAGCGTTAGTCCAACTGTTAGAAGCTGGGATTTTTCTTTTAGCTCCGAGGGCGCTGCCGAAGGGGATCAGTATGTCATTGTTGATGTTTCAAATCCAGCCAGCTTCGCCCGCTTTGTCAAAAAGGAAAACATAGTTGAAATTTTTGATCACCACTACGGCTTTGAAGAAGAGTGGCAAGACGCGCTAGGGGAGAATTGCCATATTGAAACAATAGGAGCCTGCGCGACTTTAGTATGGGAAGAAATTATTCGTCGAGGCTACGCATCTGCCTGCAGCAAATCTTCGGCGCGATTATTGCTGACTGCTATTATTTCCAACACGCTAAACTTTGGCGCCCATATAAGCAATGAAAGAGATAGAAGGGCATATGAGCAATTGCATGATATGGCTGACGTAGCGCCTGATTGGACTGCTCGTTATTTTGCTGAGCAAGAACAGTATGTTTTACAAAATGTCCCAGCAGCGATTCAGGGCGATACTAAAATAGCCATTATTCCTGGCTTTGAAGAAGGAGTGGTGGTTGGCCAAATGGAATTATGGGACAGTGGTGCTTTTCTTAAGGCTCATATGAATATTATTAAGAAGACTTTGGAAGGCTATGGTCACGCGCACTGGATTATGTGTTTGCCATCAGTGGGAGAGGGGAAAACTTATTTTTATACCGAAAGTCCTGATCTATACTCGCTTTTCGGAAAAATTTTAAATATTGGTTTTGATAATGGTTTGGCAGTAGCTCCTGAATTATGGCTACGCAAAGAAATTCGTAAAAAATTACTTGAGATATAAATGGCAGAATTCCTTTGGCCGGCCTAAGGGTAGACAAAAAGATTTTGCCAGGACGTGTATAAGAAGAAAGAAGAGGCTTAGGCCTTTTTTTTGCTAATATTAAACAAAATATAGTATTCTAGGCTAGAATACTTGACTAAATTATAAAAATATGATATAATGGTATATTGCTATAAAATGATTTTCAAAAAAAGTCAAATAGCAACTTATACATAAGTTTATAAATATGAATAAATTCTTACTTTTTCTCGCGATCCTTGGTTTAAGCTTTGGCGTTTCAGCCGTACGGGCAGATGATGACGCCACGGCCGTATCAGCAGCTCCAGAGACTATCGTGAGCGAACAAATTAAGATTGACCCAATCCTTAAGGACAGTGTTGTAGACGTCACGGTTGGTCCTAAAGAAGACCCTATTGCCATCGAGGTCATTGATACTAAGGAGGGTAAAGAAGATCCTATTGATGAAACCCCTATTGATATAAAACCTATTGATCTGAACCCTGGAAACGGCGATCTTGTTGTGCCTGGAGATAAAGACGGCAAAGGAAAAGGTGATCCAACACCAGCCCCAATTCCGGCCCCTGTGTCCGGCGGTGGTTCTTCCTCGGGCGGCAGTTCTTCATCCAGTGCGGCGCTTACTCCCTTGGCCGTAGCTAGTACTACCGAAACCGCTTTATCGGTTGATACAACGAGTGAGACTCTTGCTTCTCCTGTATCCGCAAAACCTTCATATGCAAATGGAACACTGTTGCGCAATGGTCTTGATAAGAAGATTTACCGCGTAGTTAAAGGTAACTTACAACATGTTAAAACCTTGAAGGAATTAAGAAAATATTCTGGTCAACGAATTATCAATGTTGATCAAATAGTTATTGCTGCTTACTTAGCTTCGTAAATACTATTTAAAACCCTGTCGCTCGCGAGCGACAGGGTTTTGTTTATCTAGTAAAATATTCTTTTGGCGTATATACTATAAGTATAATTATTTACTTAACTATATGACAAAGCGTTTATACAAACCTTTGATCGTCCTCCTTGCTGTTTTTGTTATAGGCAGTGGGATTTTTATTCCTAAGACAAAAGCTGATGAACCGGTCTTTACTTTTACCTCGCCGGGGAATAGCGTTTCGTGGCAACTTGGCCAAACGCAAACAATCTCTTGGACAAAATCTCCGACCGCCGGCCTTACCTTTGCGACCTTAATGGTAATGCGTACCGATGGTATTGCCGCCGGTACCTTGGCGACTATACCGCTTGAAGCAGAAGCAACTACGGGCAGTTACCAATGGTCTATCCCGCTCGAGGGCAATGGCTCAATGATGGTTGTTCCTAACACGACTTATTTTATCCGAGCCTATGTCGGTTCATCTACATTCTCAGCTTCTTTTGATAGTTCGCAGTTTACAATAATTAACAACCCGAATTTTATCCCGGACATCGCCGTGACCGGTATTGTTATTGGGAGTACAACCATGTCTAGTTTTACGGAAACGTTGCCACGGCAAGATTGGGCGGAAGCAGCGCGCATTACTTTTAAAAATGTTGGTACCAAGGCCGCGTCCATGCTCAATAGCGATTTATCCTTTACGGTTAATGGCTCTTCTTTCGGCTCCGGTTGTGCTTCTGCAATTCAATCATATTATAATAATTTAGCGCCCAATGAAACTGGAACGGTTACCTGTCGTTTTGGCGGCCAATTGCCTTTAGGCCAAGCAACCTTGCGGGCGCAAATTTCCGGCATTCCTTTTGAAACCAATACTTCTAATAATAGTTTTAGCCGGACCTATACAGTTGTTGCCGCTGGAACGACGAATTTGACTCTTACGAATACTAAAGGCGTTGGAACCGATCTCCAAGCCTTACCGGGAGCACAAAATGTAACGTTGGCTACATTTAAGATTAAGGCGGGGGATAGCGAGGCTGTTAAGGTTGATCGTATACGTTTTTATAGCGATGAGCGTCCATTAAAAACCTTGAAAAATATTAAACTTGTTCGCTTGATTCAAAGCTGGCCTGCGACCGTAACCCAGCCGGATTGGTACGGGACCTATGTAAGTTTTAATGATATGGGAGTTGTTCTTGGAGCCGGTCAAGAAGCAAATTTTGTTGTAACGGCTGATATTGCTTCAGATGCAGTGCAAATGACGTCGCTCTACCTTGATATGTGGCCACAAATGGGCGCCTCGCGTTTTATCGGCATGAATTCAGGGCAAGATGTCGCCGCTGAGAGCGAGCGCGTTAAAGTAACTTTGACTGTTGCCTCAGCGCCAAACTCAATACCAACGCCAGCGCCGGCAACCACTCCGACCGTCAATGCGAATAACACAAATAACAACCAAAACACCTCACCGGCGAATAATCCTGAGCGTAGGACATTTATTGAGCAGGAAAAGAACCAAGCGAATCGTCTTGATAAGCAGCTTGCGAGCCGTTTGTCTGGAAAAATATTACTGCAAGTTGAAAATGGCGGTGCGGCCTGGTATGTCGCGCCTAAGGATAAGCAAAAATATTATTTAGCTGATGGTAATACTGCTTTCCAAGCTTTACGCAAATTCGGCGTTGGTATAAAGAATAGCGATCTTGCGAAAATTCCTGTCGGCTCAGCCGGGCAGTCTAATACTGTTGATAGCGACGGCGACGGCTTATCAGATAAGCTAGAAGCCGCTCTTGGAACTAATAGTGTTGCATCTGATAGCGATGGCGACGGTTTCTCAGATGGCCAAGAAGTTTTTGCTGGCTATAATCCCTTAGGAAAAAATCGCTTGCCCCTTGATATGCGTTCGGCTAATGCGCAGAAAGGTAAAATTTTGTTGCAGGTCGAAGGCAAGGGCGAGGCCTGGTATGTTAATCCAGCTGATGGCAAGCGTTACTATCTTGCGGATGGGGCAGCGGCTTTCCAAATCATGCGTTCTCTCTCCGTTGGTGTAAATAATGACAACCTTCGTAAAATAGGAGTGGGAGACATGTAAGAAGATATGAAAATTTCTAAAGCAGAAGCTTTTCATAAAAGCAAGCACAGCATAGAGCTGTGGGATTACGCGACTAATAACCCCGATTTTGGTTTTGTCTACGTTGAAGTGAGCAAAGGGCATTTTCAGGAATTTTACGATAAGGAAAGCACATTCATGTATTTTATTATCGAAGGCCAGGGAACTTTTTATCTTAATGATGAAGCTATATCAGTTGAATCTGGAGATTTTTTAAGGATTCCTCCCTTAACGCGTATCTATTATATGGGGTCTATGAAGATGACGCTTATTACCTCTCCAAGTTGGAAAGCGGAAAATGAAGTAGAAGTACGGCGTATTGACCCTGAAGTCGGCGCTTGACCAGTTCGGCTAGTGGTTATATCATATATGATATATGCAACCTGACTCCGGAACACAGAAAAAAATAGGGCTTTTTATTAAAGATCTGCGCGAGCAGCGCGGTTTGACGCAGGCTGTTTTTGCTAAAGAGCTGGGAACTTCGCAATCGGCGGTTGCCCGTATGGAAGCCGGCGGGCAGAATTTTAGTACGCAGGAATTGTTAAAAATCAGTAAGATTCTCCATCGCAAGATTTTATCTATTTCCGAATCTCTCGATTTTGAAATAAAGGGCGGAAAAAAATTATCAGGCAGCATTACAACTAACTTTTCAAAAAATGGTTCGGTTGTTTTATTGTGCGCTGCTTTGCTTAATAAGAATAAAACCACCTTGCACGGGATTTCGCGCATCGAAGAAGTCAACCGCTTGATTGAAGTGATGGAAAGCTTGGGAGTTAATGTTCAGTGGATAGGCAAAAATAGCCTTGAAATTAAACCGCCCAAAAAGATTTCTTTTAATAACTTGGATAGAGCGGCGGCTTCGCGTATTCGTTCCAGCTTAATGTTAATAGGACCGCTTATACATCAAGTGGCTGATTTCAAATTGCCGCATGCCGGCGGCTGCAAAATGGGTAATAGGACGATTGCCGCCCATAGGTATGGATTAGAAAAAATGGGAGTTGAAATTCTTACGAATGATAAAAATTATCATGTTCGCGCCAACAAGCTAAAAGCTGCAGAAATTGTTATGTATGAAGCCGGTGATACTGCCGCTAATAACTTACTGATGGCAGCAGCTCTTATTCCGGGAAAAACTGTTATACGTTTTGCGCCGCCTAATTACCAAGTGCAGGAACTGTGTTTCTTTTTGCAAAAAATGGGCGTTGTTATTGAAGGCGTTGGTACGACTGATTTAATAGTTCACGGCATAAAGAAGTTTGACGCTCCGCTTGAGTATCACAACAGCGAAGATCCTATTGAAGCCATGATGTTTATTTCGGTCGCTGCCACGACCAATTCCAAGCTGCTTATTAAACGCGCGCCTATTGATTTTTTGTCAGTTGAATTGTTGAAGCTTGAAAAAATGGGTTTGCAGTTTTCTTTGTCTAAGAAATACCACTCATATAATGGCCATACAAATTTGGTTGATATCACGATCCTGCCTTCAACGTTGACTGCTTTAAGCGATAAGATACATGCTTTGCCGTATCCGGGAATTAACTCAGACAACTTGCCTTTTTTTGTGCCCATTGCCACCCAAGCCGAAGGCAAGACGCTTATTCATGATTGGATGTGGGAAAATAGGGCGATTTATTTTACTGAATTAAACAGGCTAGGAGCCGATGTTACCTTGGCTGATCCGCATCGCGTATTCGTCGTTGGGAAAACCAAATTAAAAGGGGGCCAAGTTGTGTGTCCGCCTGCTTTACGTCCGGCAATGATTATTCTCATTGCCATGCTGGCGGCCGAAGGAACCTCGATTTTGCGCAATGTCTATTCGATTAATAGGGGCTATGAAGAGATAGCCGAACGCCTTAATTCAATCGGAGCTGATATTAAAGTGTTAGAGGGGGTATAGAGCTTACTAGAAAACAATCTTAAGTATGAAGGACTGGTATCTCGTTGCTGAAACAAGTGCCGCTAAGGCGAGTCAGGATTTTTTAGAGCTTTCTTATATACCTGCCCTTACGGAGTTAAAAAAAATTACTCGTAACCTTGATTCTTTAGCAGTTTTTGTTGATTATAAAAAGAATATTGTCCGAGAGTATATGCGGAAGAGTGAGATTGATCGCAAAGCCATGTTTGGCTGGCGATTTTTTTGTAATGATAAAAAATACACTTCCTATCGCGAACAAACCGCCGCAGTTCTTAAGGAAATTGCTTCGTTTAAAAAGGAGTTGGAAAATCATCCGCTTGATTCTTTGACTCTAAAAAACCGTGCTTGTGTAATACGACGGGGCCAGCGCCTGTATAAAAAATCGTTGGCGCTATATTTACTAACGCAGCCTGAATACTGCAGGGATATAGAAGCATATCTAAATAAAGCTCTTGAATCGCTTATTCCGGCATCTCAGCATGCTGCTGTGGCGGCGGTAGTAACAACATCGCTGCCGCCATCGTACCTTGAACAGGAACGCCTAGATTGGCTTTCTAAAGTTATGCTCGCCAAGGTTCAAGGACGAAAGGCCGCTCTTGTCCGCCATTATAAAACATATAAGTATATGGCTGGTGGCGTAGAGTATGGCATTTTGTCGCTTCACTATTTTCAAGAACTATATGAGCGGGAAAAGAATATCCCCCGGGTTCGTCTAGAAAAGGAATATAGAGGCATGGTTGGCAAAAGAAAAATAATAAAGCAAAAACAGGACTATATATTTCAAACATACCGCTTTCCCAAAGAGTTAAGAAAATTATCTAAGCGGATAGCGGAATTAGGTGTGCTGCGACTCCATATGAGGGTGCTGGGCTGGCAGTTTTTTAGCTATTTTTTCCCCGCAGTAATGGATAAAGGCTATCTGCCCTCTATTCATTCAGCGAAACATAGTTTCCTCCTAACAATAACTGCTGAAAAAGGATGTGCCTGTTATCAAGATTCGCAGGCGCGGCAGGAGTATCAAAAAATTATAAAAAAGCCTCAAGATGCAAATCTTGAATTACGGGGTATCTCCGTATATGGAAAAAGAAAAATACGTGGAAGGGTTCTTGTTTGGAAATGGGAAGAGGGCAATAGCGCTTCGCTTTCCCAAAAAATTTCTAAAGATACTATTATTGTTGTCGGCCAAACACGCCCCTTTCTACTGCCGCTCTTGCGTCAAGCCAAGGCAATTATTACTGATGAGGGCGGGCTCTTATGCCATGCGGCTATTATTTCGCGGGAGTTAGCGATTCCCTGTATTATTGGTACGAAAGTGGCCACTAAACGCTTAAGGTCAGGAGACAGTATAGAAATGGATATGGCAACGGGCAGTATTCGGGTGCGGTAATGTGCGCTTGACACAGAGGCAACATTTGCTAGACTAAAAGAACAATTACATATTTGTATCATGAGCGGTGGCGAGGGAACTAGCCCGGTGACCCACCCGACAACCACGGATTAGTCCGAACGGTGTCAATTCTAGCTCCTTAGGGAGGAAGATATGCAAGCCTTATCTTTTCCTTGGAAAAGATTTTTTTTATTTTATATAGTATGCCAACAATTCGAACCTGTGAGTTTGTTTCCCCTAAACATCCGGATAAGCTTTGCGACTATATCGCCGATACTATTCTTGATGCGTATTTAGCCCAAGATGTAGACAGCCGCGTTGCCGTTGAAGTAATGGGTGGACACAATCATATTACCTTATCGGGAGAAGTAACAAGCCGAACCTCGCTCGATCTCATTGCTATAGTGCGCGAGATTGTCGGTGATACGTATGAGATCCATCAATATATACAGCCGCAAAGCCCGGAAATCGCCGCCGGCGTTGATACGGGCGGAGCTGGAGATCAAGGAATTATGATTGGATACGCCACTAATGAAACGCCAAGTTTAATGCCTAAAGAGTATGCGTTGGCGCGGGATCTGTGCCAAAAAATTTATGAAGTATATCCTTATGACGGAAAAGTGCAAGTAACGCTGAAGGATGATGAAGTCGATGTTGTTGTTGCCAGTTTTCAAAATTCACATAGCGGGGATCTTGAAAAAATGGTTCGCGAACTATTACCGTCAAACGAATATCATATCAACGAAGCCGGCGAATGGTCGCTGGGAGGCCTGGACGCTGATAGCGGCTTATCGGGAAGAAAGATTGTTATTGATGCCTATGGGCCAAACGTCCCGGTTGGCGGCGGCAGTTTTTCCGGAAAAGATTATACGAAAGTCGATCGCAGCGGAGCCTATATGGCTCGTAAAATCGCTGTTGATTTGTTGAAAAAAAATAATGCCAAAACAGTTCTTGTAAAATTGGCCTATGTTATTGGGCGAAGAGAGCCGGTTATGGCAACAGCTTTAATTGATTGGGTTGAGCAGCCCATTGAAGGATATGACCTTAGCCCCTCCGGCATTCGCTCTTTTTTGAAGTTAAAGGAATTTAAATTTAAAGAAGCAGCGGCTTGGGGACATTTTGGTCGCGGTTTTGTTTGGGATTTATAATTCTCACAAAATGGAAGAAAAAATTAAAAAATATTTTTTAGAAAAAGGCGCTGAAGCTTTAGGTTTAGAAGTTGCGCATTCTATTGTTATTTCCGAGATTAAGGGCGGTGATTATAATTTAAATTATAAAATAGTCATTAATAATAGATCTTATCTACTGCGATTAACAGCCGAAGCGCAAAGCGGGCGTAGTGATCAAGCTCGGTATGAGTATGAAACTCTGCGTTTTCTAATGGTAAGCAACCTTGCGCCGCGACCGTATTATATTGATGATTCGCGGAAGTATTTTCCCTATGATCTTATTATCGAAGAATATATAGAGGGTAATAAGATCATGTACGAAGAGGGGTCTTTGCGGCGCTGCGCTCATGCAATTGCGGCCTTGCATGCCCTGCCAATTCCTCAAAATTCTTTTTTTAGCGCCTGGGAAAATCCGCTTGAGTGTCAGCTGAGTGCAGTCGAAAATGCTTTATTGTTATATCGCCAAAGGAAAGTTGCTGATAAAAAATTAGTAGCAGCGCTTGAAGATAAGCTTCTTATGACTAAACAAGATATTAATACTACAAGCGTTGTATTTTCTCCTAAAAGTTTGGTTCATACCGATTTAGTTTTCAGTAATATGATTGATACGGGAGAACGAGTATATATTATCGATTGGGAAAAAGCGCGCATTGACGATCCTAGTTATGATATTGCTGTATTTCTTTCTCCGGTCGCCAATGTATGGGACGCGCCACGAGCCTTAAACGAAAGCGAACAGAAGATTTTTTTGAAAGAATATATAGAACACAGCGGCGATGAGAGCATTGCTGAAAGAGCGGAACTGCGTTCAAGGCTTTTTACTATGCAAGCAGCGCTTTGGGCAGCCGGGAGAATAGCGGACGTTGAGGCCGGCAGTATACGGGCCGAGTTAGGAAAGCTCAATTACGAGCGCTATCAGCGTGTTTTAGCAGCTTGTAACTTGCTGTGACGCGCTGTATAGTAAAGGTACTATATATAACTATATGAGAGAAAAACAAGTATATTGGGTTATTATCGCTGTTTGCATAGCGGCGATTGCGACTTACTTTTTTACTTCTAGACAGGTTCACGCTCCTGTATTGCCTCCGGTTGCCAATGTACCGTATGAAGGAGCAGTTAGCTTGGAAGGCGTATCCGTTTGTTTGCCGCATGTTGAGTCTGATGGTCCGCAGACATTGGAATGTGCCTACGGTTTGCGCACTGATAATGGTTTTAATTATGCGTTAGATACAAGCAAGGCTCCTTTGGATAATGAGAGCGGCCCGGGAACTAATAAGAGAATCAAAATTGAGGGCACCCTCGTTCCTATTGAAGCAATCTCCAATGATTATTGGCGTAAGTACGATATTAAAGGAATAATCCAAGCAAATTCTTTTGAAGCCTTGTAGATTGTTACCGTTTATTATTTTTTATTTATATGAACAGAGGATTAGAACAAATGGAAAATTTTTCACGCGAGAATATTAGCCATTCTTCTAAGCAAGAAAAGGGTTATTTAATCGAAGAGAATCAAGAGGAGAGCATCGAGGCTACCTCAGCGGAAGCAAAAGAGAAGCCGGAAAATAAAACTGAACAGGAAAAAACTTTTCGTAAAGAAAAGGTGAAAGAATGGTTGGATATGACTTTGTATCACATTAGAAATAATGATGAAAAAATGAGGGATCCCGAGGTTATTAATTCAGTTGCTTCGAGAGAAGCGCTGGCAATGAAAATTATTGCTGCTTTCGATAGCTCCTCGGAAGTAAAGGGGTTTATTGAACGAGGAGAACCGCAGCGAATACATATCCGTTGGAAGCTTAAATGGGAGACATTTTCCGGAGAAAACGGCAAGGCGGAAAAATATTTGACAACGGCCGGTATTTTATTAAGCGAGGCGGAGGATATTTCAACCAAGTCTCTCGATGAAAATGCTGATGACGGCGGTGCTGTTCTTCCTGAGCATCCTAATCTATTAAGCCCCGAAGACGAGGAGCGCTTGAAAGGAAAAAGGGTTGTTGAAGAAAAAGAAAGAAAAGATGGAATGATATATACACTCTAACCATATGTCTGAAAATTTTGAAAATAAGTTAGGAAAAGTATTTGATTCTGAAATCCGCTCCCATGTTCGAGAAACTAAGGAATGGATTAAAGATGACGAAGAAGTCATCCGTGAGGCAACTGAGGATTTAAAATTTCACATCGAGTGGCTTAAACTAAAAGAAAGTAGCCTGGAACAAGATAAAATTTTTAAAGAAGATGGCGATTTTGATCCTAAATCCGTTGATGATTCAATTGAGTATACGCTTAAGCGCATAGAAGAAGTTAGCAAGGAGATTGAAAATATGAAACAGAATATTGCTGAATTTACACTTAATAAAGCAGAGCATCAAGCATATATCGATGAATGGAATGAGGCAGAAAAAGAATGGGTTGGCTTGTGTATGAAAATTGATCCCAACAGAAATAACTAGATATGGGTATTTTTGTTTCCATTGCTAGGGAAGCTGAAGAAGCAATACGCAGCCGAGTTTTTCCTGGTTGCGTTATTGGTTTTGTAAGAACGAATGGAAATCGGGAAATCTATCCTTTTGGAAATTTTACCTATGAGGCGGACGCGCAACAAGTCACGGCTGAAACAATATATGATGTTGCCTCTATTACTAAATCAATTCCGACCGCTTGTTTAGCGTTGCAGCTTATTGAACGTGGACAACTTAAGTTATACTCTTTGTTAAAAGAGTATATTCCTGAGTTTTCGAATTCGGATCGCGATAGTGTTTCTATTAAGCATCTTCTAACATATACCTTGGACGGTTACGGCTTAGCGCGGCACATGGACAAAGATAAAGACGGCCTTTTACAACTTTTGTTAACTAAGGATTTTGAACAGCGGCCAGGAACTGTTTTTAAATACACTAATATTCCAGCGGCGCTGTTAGGATTAGTTATTGAAAAAGTTACAGGAGAAAGCCTTGATGTCTTAGCCCAGCGAGAATTCTTTACGCCCTTGGGAATGAATTCGACAACCTTTCATCCGGAAACTTTAGACCAATCACTCATTACGCCAACAGAAATAGATCATCGCGGCGAAGTCAGGGGAGCGGTGCATGATGAAAGCGCCCATATCTTTAAGCAAGGCGGAAAGGTAATGGGGCATGCTGGGATTTTTTCAACAGCCAATGATTTATTGCATTTTATGGAAATGCTCCTTAATAAAGGAAACTTTGCTGGAAAAAAATATTTTTCTGAAGAACTGGTCGATTTAATGGCTACTAATCAAATTGCTGAACTGAATGACTATACGGGTTTAGGCTGGGAGCTTTATCAGCCGCGCTATATGGGCGAGCACTGCGGTGAACATACTTTTGGTAAAACAGGCTTTACTGGAACATTAGTGGTTGCCGATGTAGAAAAGGGGATAGCGTATGTCATTTTATCAAATCGTATTTATCCTAAAAGGCCGGAAACTTCAGCAGCTATAAATGCCTTTAGGGCCTCTATCGGTAATATTCTTTTATAAATCTTGAACTCAAGTTACTATATTTGACTATTTTTTTAAAAAGTACATACAATATAAGTAATATGATAAACAATACTGTTAATGAACTAGAAATTGAATGCGGCATTCCTATCACTACTTCAGAGGTATATGCAGTTGCTTTTAATCCGCATATAAAAGTAAAACTCTCTAATGAAACAAAAAAGTCCATTAGCCAATCAAGGGAAGTAGTAGAAAAAATAGTTAGCCAGAAAAAAGTAGTGTACGGAGTTACTACTGGTTTCGGAAGTTTCAAAGATAAGTATATTGTAGGAAGTGATTCGGTTGATTTACAAAAAAATCTTATTCGTAGCCATGCATGTGGAGTAGGAGCTCCATTATCAAAAGAAGCTGTTCGCGCTGCTCTATTGGTTCGTCTTATATCGTTAAGCCAGGGTTGCTCGGGTGTTCGATTGGAGCTATTAGAAGCCATTGCTAATCTCTTAAATGAGGATGTAACGCCTTTTGTACCTTCACAGGGTTCAGTGGGATCTTCAGGAGATCTCGCACCATTATCTCATATTGGATTAGTTCTGATTGGAGAGGGTAAGGCATTTTACAAAGAAGAGTTATTGGAATCTTCTGAAGCTTTGAGGCGTGCTCATTTATCGCCTATTGATTTAAAGGAAAAAGAGGGCTTGGCCATAAATAACGGTACTTCGGTTATGACTGGGATTGCCGCTGTGTGCTTGCATCGAGCTGAAAATTTATTGAAAATCGCGGATTTAGCTTGTGCTCTTAGCCTTGAGGCTGTATCAGGATTAAGTAGTCCATATGATGCAAGAGTACATGAGGCTAGACCCTACAAAGCACAAATTCTTTCAGCTAAGCGCATAAGACAGTTAATCAGCGGTTCTTCTTCAATTGATTCATTTTTAGAAAGAGTGCAGGACTCATACTCGTTACGATGCGCTCCTCAGGTACATGGAGCCGCTGGCGAAGCAATTTCGTATGTTGGTACGGTTGTTGGCTGTGAAATAAATTCAGTAACTGATAACCCTTTAATCTTTAGAAACCCGGATATTTCGATTTCGGCAGGTAATTTTCACGGTGAGCCTGTTGCTATAGCAATGGATACTTTAGGGATTGCGCTCGCAGAGTTAGCTAATATATCAGAGCGCCGCATTGCTAAGCTCATTGATCCTCACACAAACGGTGATTTGCCTATTTTCTTAATTTCAAAAGATAAAGCAGGTCTGCACAGCGGCTTAATGATTCCTCAGTATGTGGCAGCATCGCTTGTATCTGAAAATAAGGTGCTAGCGCATCCAGCATCAGTTGATTCTATCCCAACTTCTGTTAACCAAGAAGATCATGTTAGTATGGGAACAATAGCGGCAAGGAAGGCAATGAATATTCTTGAAAACGCAGAAAATGTGCTGGCTATAGAGTTGTTAACTTCGGCACAGGCAATAGATTTCCGGGGCAAGGAAAAACTTGCCCCCTTAAATCGAAAAGCATACGAATTAATTAGGAATATAGTCCCATATATTTCAGAAGATAGAATTTTAAATCAAGATATTGCGTCATTATCCCAATGTATAAAAAACTTTTATTTTGAACCTATATTTAGAGAATTGGATTAAGAAAATAGATACATTAGTAAAAAAACTGGAAATATTCCGGTTTTTTTATATTAATTGACTTCTTAATTTATATATGTCTAAATTATATGTTATACGAACCTTTAAAATGGGGATACAAACATGGATACACACGAAAGTGGTCATGAAGGAGACCACGTACAAATAAAACCTTTTAATATAAAAACAAACCCTCAATTAATACCTCCACTTATTAAATGCTATCAAAATGTTTTTGCCAGTAAGCCATGGAGTGAATGGAAAAAATGTCCAAACTGTGGCAATGGTAAACGATGGGGTATAGAAGAAAAAAATCTTCTTGAAAGTAATAAATATGTATGTGATAGCTGCGGTACCGAAGTGGTTGATTACTGGCCTGTCAGCGAAGTAGAAGAAAATTTGCTGTTGGAAATTAAAGAGAATGCTTCCGCATATTTGGCCTTTAATAATAATGAAGTGATTGGCTTTTGCTGGGGGTATGAAATTGCTATTAAAGACTTAGAGAAGGATTTAGAAATAGATTTTTCTCAGCAGCTAACCGAGCATTTCGGTTCCCAACTAAATGTAATTTATCAGAGTGAAATGGGGATAGAAAAAATATTTAGAGGAAAGAAAATTGCCAGTGAACTATTTCAAAAAAGACATGAAGATTTTTTGAAATTTTCAGCCGATGTTACAACGATACGTGCTCGCAAATTTCCAGAACCAAGTATCACGTATTTATGGTTTACGCAGAAGTACAATTATATTCCCGTTGCGGAATATCCGGGGTCTGATGGGCGTGTTATTCTCGCTCAAAAACTGGATGAAATTTCAAAAATAATTAAAAACAAAACCCGTTAAAACAATGAGTGAAAAATCAAGAAATACAGTAGTCCCTAAAATCGGTAGCGGGTTTAAAGATTATTTGTCATCAGAAATGATTGCCCGTAATCGTCTTATATCCCAAATCCGAAATACCTTTGAACTTTTTGGTTTTCTTCCTTTAGATACACCCGCGATTGAATACAGGGACACACTAACAGGGGGTGATCAGAATTTCGATAAGAACATATATAGTGTTTACAACACGAGAGGAACTGAAAATGAATCTGAACGCGAAAGAGATATTTTCGCTCTTCGCTTTGACTTAACAGTTCCTTTAGCGCGCGTTGTTTCGCAATATAAGGACAAAATTTCTAAGCCTTTTAAGCGTTATCAGTTTGGAACGGTTTGGAGAGGTGAGCGTCCAAAAGCTGGAAGGTATAGAGAGTTTCTTCAATTCGATGCGGATATAGTTGGATCATCAAATTTAATGGCAGATGCAGAAATTATTGCTTTAATTTTTCAAACTTTAACAAATTTAGGGTTAAAAAATTTTGTTATTAAAGTAAATAACCGAAAAATTCTTAATGGTTTAGCTGAGTATGCATGCTTTGATTCGAGCTTAACTTCTGATGTTCTGAGATTGATAGATAAACTTGATAAACAGAGTTGGGATAATGTCCAAGGAGAGATGACGGCAACTTTAGGGCTCTCTATTGAACAAACTGATAATATTAAGCGTTTCATTGATATTAAAGCTGAGTCTTCTCTTGAAATATTGAAAAAAGCTGATTCCCTAATGCAGACTTCAGAAATTGCCAAACAGGGAATTAATGAGCTTACTGTAGTTTATAGACATTTAGAAAGCTTAGGAGTGCCTTCGGATGCATGGAAGGTTGATTTATCAGTTGCCCGTGGTCTCGGATATTATACTGGTATTGTATTTGAGGCTACGCTTACGGACTTGCCTTCAATCGGCAGCGTTTTTTCGGGAGGACGTTATGATGACTTAGTTTCCAGATTTAATGAACAAAGTCTTCCTGCCACGGGCGCCTCGGTCGGATTTGACCGTTTATTCTCGGCGATGCAAACGTTGGGTTTAATTGAAGAGAGCAAAACTATTGCCAAAGTAATTGGCCTTAATTTTGACGAAGAATCAGTGGTTTATATGCAAAAAATTGTCACAGAGGTTCGTCAAAATTCCATTCCGGCTGATATATATTTGGGAAATGAAAATAGTTTAAAAAAACAACTAAAATTTGCTGCTGATTCGGGCTATTTTTTGGCTGTTATTATGGGAGCAAATGAATTGCAGCAATCAAATGCAATTGTGAAAGATTTAAGAACACGTGAGCAATACCAAGTTCCAATTAGTGATGTAGTTCTAAAAATAAAAGAGTTACTTTAGAAAAACTAAAGTAATAAGGGCCCTTTTCTCATTTATTGAACGGGCCCTTATTTTTTTGCAAAAAGAAATGCTTCTTGGTGGGGCTTGTCTTTTTTTCTTACAAAAAGCACTAAACCGTCAGCTGGTGCTTTAATTGCAGTATTTGCGTCATGGCCAATGGTTTGTCCTTTTTTGACGCTTTGGAAGTCTTTAAAACTTTTAGCAGGTAAAAAATTTTTCTTGGTTTTATATAAAGTAGAAAAAGTAATATATTTTTTTCTTTTTTTTTCTTTAAATGCTTTTGTGTGAATAACGCCGATAGTTATTAAAAATTTTTTTATTGCGTTGTAACCTATGGATGGACCATTAGGGTTATTATGATATCCAAGCTCTAGACATATCCCAATGCCTTTATGTAGGTTAACGAAACGATCAGTAGCACCTGGCTCTAATTTGTCAAAACCGGAAGCAATGATATTAACAGGGAGGTTTTCAGCAATCGGGTATGCATGGGGTTCGCAAATTGCAAAAACTGGCGATGCAGGACTAGCACTAGAATGGAGATCGAGCAAATAGTCCGTTTTAGCCAAAAGAGGTGCTAACTTCTTAGCAATTTTTTTTTCATTGTTTGCACTGTTTGGCAGCTTCTTCTTAAGAGAGGAGGGGAGGAATAATCTATTTAAATCTTGATCAACAAAACGTTTTTTTTCTTTTATTGCTTTACTATTACAAATAATAAAATGGACAGTTCCTGTATGTATAGTTAAGGATGAAATAGCTTTTTTTAAAGCCCGAACTCCCGATATTTCATTTCCGTGTACGCCTGCTAAAATAGTTACAATCGGTTTGCTTGTTGCCGTTTTAGTTACTTTTTCCATATAGCTATATAGTATAGATAAACTTAAAAAAAATCTAGACCTTATCACGTGGTTGACAAATAGATTAGTATGATATATACTTGATATATCAATTATTAATCAAGTATATATGAAACAACTATCCGGCGCGGCCATGTTTTTTGTGCATAGCGCTAAACTCCAGTCAATTCTTGCCCGCAAACTTGATAGCAGCCTTGGCGGATTATCTTTGAATGAATTTATTATTTTATTTCATTTGAGCCAGTCCGACGGCGAAAAAATGCGTCGCATTGATTTAGCCGACAAACTTGGATTGACGGCTTCTGGTATTACGCGTTTATTATTGCCAATGGAAAAAATCGGACTTGTCGGTCGTGAAGTTAATGAGCATGACGCCCGGGTCAGCTATGTTTGCTTGGCTAGAGGCGGAAAAAGCAAATTAGCCGATGCGCTTGAACGCATTGAGGAAATTGCTGAAGATTGCATATCAGAACGGCAGTCTAAGCATATTGCTGATATATCAGCTTTTATTGTTGAGTTGAGTCGCAGTTTTAAATAATAGATATATACAACTGCCTTATTTTTTTATATAATAAGAGTACTTATTATTAAGCTCTTCGTATGAAAAAATACGTTGCTGAGGCCTTAGGCGCTGCGGCTTTAACGCTCGCTGTCGGCTTTTCATTTGCCGGAACTTTTCCGGTTTCAACGCCAGTTTTGGCGGCTTTAACGCTTGCCTTGTTCGTCTATTCGATCGGGCATATTTCCGGGACGCACATCAACCCGGCCGTAACCATTGGTGCTTGGTCGATTAAGAAAATTAGCACCGAAGATGCTATCGGCTATTTGATCGCCCAATTTTTTGGCGCGGCCATTGCCTTGGCTGTCATTTCGTCAACGGTCGGCATGCCGTCGTTAGCAGTTTCCAATTCAGTCATGACAGGCGTTGCTGAATTAGTTGGTACTTTCTTTTTTGCCTTTGGTATCGCTTCGGTTGTCTATGGAAAAACGCCAAGCCAGCTTTCCGGCGTTGTTGTCGGTGGTTCTTTGCTCTTAGGTATTGCTATGTCGGTCTTCCTTGGTGCCGCTGGTTTGCTTAACCCAGCCGTAGCTCTAGGCATAGGCTCTTTTAACCTTATGTACATCCTCGGACCTATTATTGGTTCGGTATTGGGCATGCAGGCCTATAAGTACCTTCGAGATTAATTGAATACAGTAGACTCTATTCTAACCCCGTCGCTCGCGAGCGACGGGGTTTAGTATTGACATTTAATGAAAAACGTTATATGATTTAAAAAATAAATAAATTTAAAAACCTATAAAAAACGAGGCAAAAATAGCAATGACGGTCGCAGAAGATCAAAATACCTTAATACACAAGCCCAAACATACAATTATTATAGCTAATGCCCTTACAAAGGCTGAACAAACTCCAAAACAACAAGCTGTTCAGTTAGCACTAGTTAAAGGTTCGGAAGTTGTAACATTAAAAGGCACACCCGAACAACTAGAGATAATTGAAAAGTTTTTGCAGTCATTTTTGACTTATGTGCATAGTTTGGGAATATTTTTTCCAGAAACAAAAATTCATTTAGTTGGCAAAAGAAGTCTTCAAAGAATCCATGATTTTTTCCAAGATTCCCTCTTTAGCAAAGATTTTTTCTTTGCCGGACCACATCATCTCTATATACTTGAAACAACGGCAAATCGCTCAATAGAAGACTTTATTGCTGATTTAGCGGAAATGCTTACTTTGTATATCGGTTCTATGAATATACGAATTCCGCCTGATGGAAAACTTGATACTTTCCATTTTCAACAAGGTTTTGAAACTTTGAATGGAGAGAATATACAATTCAAAACTTTTACAAAGGGAACGCAGTTTCTCTTTAAAAAAGGATTAATGGGCACTTTTGCTAGACATCTTAAAAGTAGTAGAAATAATAATGTATCACTGCCATGGGGAGTCATTCCATCGTTGGTGAAATATTTTATGTTACGGGCAGAGTCGACACAAAATATTTCTTGTAAAGAGATTGAAAAAAAGGTTTTTCAGTCTTACACAAAGGGTACATATAAAGATGTATTTTCTTACTTAGATTTAGCAACAGATGAAATAGAGCTATTAAAAAAACTCGATGGCTTAACTATTAATGAAAATTTTACTGAAGAAAACGAAAAGAAAGCGCTTTCTATTATAAATTCTGTCTGCCAATTTTTCGGTACTTTCTATAAAGGTTGGGATCCCTATATGGTAAGCATTCCCACTTCAGGACATAATATTTTATATTAAATAAAAAAACCACATTTCAATATATTTTAAATCCGTCTATTCTTAGAGTAGGCGGATTTTTTTATTATCTTTACTTATGCCCTTGAAAAAGCTATAGTTATAGGAGCAATCTATGGTTTATTCGGTTATATTTGGCTCTTTATTTAGGCGGCGAAGACTCTTGCGCCGGCGGCGAAAAAAGTCTCTCGCGAGCGAGCAAGCATTTACTGCCCATAAGGAATTAGCTCGAAAATTAGTGATTGAACGCCTTGAGCACTATAATCGCATATACGGATTCACGTATCACCGAATTGCTATCCGTAATCAAAGCACTCGCTGGGGAAGTTGTTCAAAAAAAGGAAATTTAAATTTTAATTACCGTATCGCCTTGCTTCCCTTGGACGTCGCTGACTATATTATTGTTCACGAACTCTGCCATTTGGGAGAGTTTAATCATTCGTCGCGCTTTTGGTCATTGGTATCAAAGACTTTGCCCGATTATCAACTTTTACGCCAGCGCCTTCGCGTTGAAAGCAAGAAGTTACATTCAATATGAAACAGAATCCCATCGCCTTTATTATTGTATTACTAATCGTTGTCGCAATTCTTGGAATTAGCCATTTGTTTATTTACAAATCTCTAATTCGTTTTTTTAGCCTCTCGAATCCTAATCTTCTTTTTTACTTACAATGGCTCATAGCCTTTCTTGGGCTTAGTTTTTTGGCCGCGACATTTATTGGCATGAAGTATTATGGCTTGTTAACTCGAATATTTTATACGTTTTCAGCGTCGTGGTTGGGGACAGCCTATTGGCTCTGTATTGCTGCGATCGTCGCTTGGATGGCATATGGCTTAGGGAAACTGATAGTTCCTCAGGTGAATGTTAACTCCGTAGGAGCGGCTTGTTTAGTTATAGGTTTTTTGATCAGTGTGTACGGCATTTGGAATTCCTATCAAACTAAAGTGCGGTATATGGATGTGGCGTTGGATAAATTACCGCCGCAGTGGAATGGCAGGAAGGCTGTTGTTGTGGCTGATACCCATTTAGGTAATTTTCATTCAAAGGCTTTTGCAAAAAAAATTACCACTATCATTAACGCTCAGAATCCCGATATTATTTTGTTCGCCGGTGACGCCTATGACGGAACGCCGGCTGATTTTTTAGCCCTGAGCGGACCTTTTAAAAATTTGAAAGCAGCCCAGGGGGTATACTTTGCGGCTGGGAATCACGAAGAATTCGGAGATTCAGAGCCTTTCCTTAAGGGATTAAAAGCAGCTGGGATGCATATATTGGATAATCGTTTTGAAATTGTGGATGGTTTGCAAATTGCTGGCATAGGCTATAAAGATGGCGTTAAAGCTACCCGCGAACAAAGCGTGCTTGAGGCTATGAATATTAATACGGACAGCGCGGCAATTTTGATTAAGCATTCCCCGACGAATATTGAAGTGGCAGAAAAAGCCGGTTTTGGTTTACAGGTTTCCGGACATACCCATGTAGGGCAAATGTGGCCCTTCAATTATTTAACTAAGCGTATTTTTGGCCAGTTCTATTATGGGTTGAGCCGTTTAAATACAATCCAAGTATATACGACCAGCGGGGCGGGAACATGGGGGCCGCCGCAGCGGGTCGGCACTTCTCCTGAAATCGCTGTTATAACTTTAGTTAATAAATAAAAATATATGTCATGGGTACTATATGCAATTCTGTCGGCATTCTTTGCTTCCCTAGTCGCTATTTTTGGGAAAATTGGCATTAAGGGCGTTGATAGCAATTTAGCTGTTGCCATTCGAACGGTTATTATCGTTGTTTTTGCCTGGGGCATTGTTGCTTTGCAAGGTAATGCCGGAGATCTTTTTAAGATTTCTAAGTACTCATATTTATTCATTGTCCTATCGGCAATTGCCACCGGTTTATCATGGCTCTTTTATTATAAGGCTTTGCAAATTGGCGAAGCCTCTAAAGTCGCGCCTATTGATAAGTTGAGCGTTGCCTTAACGATTGTATTAGCCTTTGTCTTATTAGGAGAAAAACCAACGGTAGGAAATGTTACTGGAGGCATACTGGTAACCGCGGGTGTATTAGCAACGGTGTTCTTAAAATAGAAACATGCCGCACATTCATGAAAAAATAGATTGGACAGTGGATACTTTCATTGTCCATGACAATACCGTATTGCTGCGTTGGCATGACAAGTATGATAATTGGCTCGGCGTCGGCGGGCATGTAGAATTGGATGAAGATCCCAATGCGGCTGCTATTCGGGAGGCAAAGGAAGAAGTTGGTCTTGATATTGTTTTGCAGTGCCCCTATGCGCTGCCGACGGAAAAACAGGATAATTTTACAGAATTAGTCCCAGCTCGTTTTTTAAATAGGCATAGAGTTAATGAAAGTCATGAACATATTGCTTTGATCTATTTTGCGACCTCGAAAACTAATACGGTTGTCCCGGACGAAAGCTCTGATCGCAGCGATACTTGGAAATGGGCAACTAAAGAAGATCTTGAAACTATGTCCCTTAAGCCCGATATTAAATTTTATTGCCTAAGAGCTTTAGAAGAACTAGCAAATTAATTTATTAATAATTTTTTATTTTTATGATTACAAAAGAACAGTTAGTCGATGAAATCGTTAAAGAAATCGATATCATGCGACATTTAGGAGAAAAAGCCACTGAGGAGCAGCTCGCCTATCGTCCTAGCGATAGCCAGCGCACTTTGATTGAACTGATGCGTTATGTCAGCTATGTCTTTATTTCCACTGCCGAAGCGGTTGTTAATGGCAATCAAGATGTTTACAAGGCCAAGGCCGAAGAAGCGGAAACATTAACATTAGCTAATTTTGATGAACGCATGAAAAAGCAGGCTCAAGATATTCGCACCCTTGTTATGCCGTTAACTGAAGAACAAGCTAATGAAGAAGTAATGGTATTTATGAAACAAAGCCGCGCTTTGTATTTATTAAGCATGCTAAAATGGGCAGCAGCTTATAAGTTGCAAATGTTTTTGTACTTGAAAGCTTCCGGTCACTCCAAACTTAATACTATGAATGCGTGGGCTGGCGTTGACGGGGACATGAATTTTTAATGTGTATACTGTCTATATTCTCCAATGCGGCGATAAAAGTCTTTACACGGGTATAACAACTGATATTAAGCGCCGCTTTAAAGAGCACCAAATGGGTAAGGGAAGCCATTACACGGCCTCTAGACGGGTAAGGAAGGTTTTGTATACTGAAGAGGCTTCAACACGGAGCGAAGCTCTACGGAGGGAGGCATTAATCAAGAAAATGAAACGCAGCACTAAATTGTTATTAATAAAAGCAGCCAAACAAAAACACCCGGTCTACTGATCGGGCGTTTTTGCGTCTTACCTATGTAAAAAAGAACGTGGCTTTTTATACTGCCTATTAATAGATAGTATAGGCGCGCCATATGACGCCGGTTAAGCACTGATATCTATATAAAATTCTTTGAATCCCGAAGGGGCCCTGGGCAGAGACCTTTTCAAAAAACAGCAAATTTTAAATAAATATGCGAGTATTATTTCTTAAGAAATGTAGTCGCTCTTATATCGTTAGCGGAGGGGGTTAAGCCAGCGATATAAGACTTAGTGGCTTGTCTATTAATTATTACATCAGTAAATGCTGTTTATTTCACTAGAATTTAGAAAAGGCAGGGTTGGGGGCGGCGATGAATATTGGGAGAAAATTCAGGAAAACGAGTGATACGACGTATGGCGGCTGCTCTAATGGTCATACCTTCACAATCTCCTAAAATGGTGACTATGTCACCTGGTCTTAAGTTAAAAGCAGTTGCGTTTATATCATCATTCATAATAACCGTAATTAATTCATTGCGTTCACTTTTTAGAATGTATCCATTATCTGTTAAATCAACAATTGTTCCGGCAACTACTCGCGGTAAACGCTCCTCTCCGTAATGGCTATATAAAGCCTCTGCTCCAGGCAGATGACGCTCACGGCTTACTCTAAAGAGGTTAGATTGTAAATTAGTGCGATCTACTATAACGCCCCCAGCTGCGGCAAAAATGAGAACAGCCAGGGCGGAATATAACAAGGGACGGCCATAGGCAAACTGGTATTTTCGAACAAGAATTTGTAGGAAAAGAATAAAAATAAGGGCAACTAGAACTAAAATCCACGGTAATGACATCAGAAAGCCCATGATTTCTCCAAAACCCATTGTCGGTAGAAAAAGAGCGCCATTTTGACGAAGGCTAAAGATCATTAAACTGGCAATATACACCAAGAGTAGAGCAACGCCCACAATCCCCGAAAATAGTAAGGCAGTTTCAAGGGCAAAATACCATTTAGGGCGCATTTTTATATCGCCATTTTCAATATCGGCTAAAACGGTATCACGCAATGAGGGAGTGTGCTTGTTATTCATATGAGGGAACAAGTTGTTTATACATGTCACGCAGCATTTTTTTACCGCGATTCAAGCGAACGCCTACAGTTGCAATTGGGAGACGCATAATCTCCGAAATTTCTTTGTAGTCTAATTCTTCGTAGTAAAACAGGATGAGTGGTTCTCTATATTTAAGGTCAATTTTTTCAAGACAAAGGTCTAAAATCTTTTTTAGTTCTTGATCATTAATGTCTTGATCGGCGGTTTCTTTGGCAATAGGGTGTGGGAAAAAAGTATCGGGATCAAAAAAGAATAAGGGGCGTCTAGATTTTTTCTTTATGGCGTTAATAAATTCATTGTGTGCAATACGGTACAGCCAGGCAGAAAAAGAGCGGCTGCTATCAAAACCGCGAATGTTTCTATAGGCTTTAAGGAAAACTTCTTGGACTACATCTTCGGCATCCTCTTGTCCAAAAAGAAATTTCTTAGCATATCGTAGCATTTTAGACTCAAAACGTTCAACAAGCACGCCGAACGCATGGGCGTCGCCGTTTTGAACAAGTATGGCGATTTCCTCATCGCTCGGTAAAGACATAGGCTATTTAAGTATTACACCTAAAATAAATATTTATTACGTCCTGCCAGAACCTCTCCGAAGGAGGATTCTGGCGTTATATATTAGAATCCCAGTGCTTCTTTCACTAAAATAATAGTAATGCGGCTTGGAGTTGCTTCTTTGTTCATTATTAGTACTTTATTCACCGAACTGCCAGGAACGCCGTAGGCTTTATGGGCTCGTTCTGATTCCAAAGGAAGGACATGTTCATAAATACGCTTCATGGCCTCGTCTAAATTTTTAACAATTTTCTGGGCACCTACAACCCAAACAACGTGTTGGGAACCATAGGCATAGGCTGGGAGCTGGCTTCCGGTTAGAGAAGCAATAACGGCATGTCCATCTTCGGTAAGGGCGTGAACGCTGCCCATAACCCATTGAGGAGCGGCGCCTAATTTTTGCATGCGATCGGCATCATGCTCTTTATCAAGACTGGAAAAAATTTTGCGAATAGAATTATATTTTTCAGCCGTATTTACTTCTTCGGAAAGTCCGAGGGTATCGAGGGTAATCGAAGTCATTGTCATAACTTCAGCGCCCTCGGGCAACAGTTCAAGCGCTTTTGCTTTGGCTTCGGCGGCATTTTCAGCAATAACAACATTAAAGCCATTCCCTTCAAGCGAGCTTTTGGTTGCGGCTATAGTATCGGCATTGGCGAGAGTATTCCAGTTAGAATTTTCCATATGTAGTGTTTAATAATGAGTATCATTAGTATACGCCTGTTGCCGGTTTTTGTTAAGGCAATTATACTTTAGGTATGAAAAACATTATCTCTATTGTTCTCAATGCTTTGCCCATATTAATCATGGTTGGGCTTATACCATTAATAGCTAATGATTATCTGCTTACAATTTTGTATGTAATTATTATTTTAGGGGCCTTTTTGTGGAAATTAGAAAAAAATGACCTGTATATTTTTGTGTTCGGCTTTGTAGTAATGATTATTTTTGAATTTTTCTTTGTGAGTACCGGAGTAGAAACCTTTGTGCGCCATAGCCTTTTTAATCTGATGCCGCTGTGGCTTCCCTTCTTATGGGGCTATAGTTTTGTCGCTATGAAACGAACAATAAAAATATGTGTTCTATAAGCATAGACGCTTTACTTAAGGAGCAAATTTTGGTATTATTCAAGTTTATTAAGAAAAGACATGCCTCAAGAAAAAGCTAAACAATTGCCGAATAAACCCAAAGGACCGAGCATGCTCGGCCTTTTGAAACCATACCGGGGATTAGTAATCGCTTTGTTCATCATGGCAATTGCTGCCAATGCTTTGAACCTGGCGATTCCTAAAATTATATCTCATAGCATTGATACCTTTAATGCCGGCCAGTTTATACTGAGCAATGTTATGTGGCAGTTTGGATTGGCGACAATTGGTATTCTTGTTTTTTCTTATATACAAGCATTGATTCAAACCTATGCTTCGGAAAAAGTCGCTCGTGACTTGCGCGATCGCTTAGCGGCCAGTATTTCTAAACAAAGCTATGTCGGCGTGCAAAAAGAAACGCCTTCAAAACTATTAACTAATCTGACTTCAGATATTGATGCGATTAAACTTTTTGTTTCACAGGCAATCGTTTCCATTGTCTCTTCGGTATTTATAATAATTGGCGCTAGCATTTTATTGCTCATAATTGATTGGAAACTTGGCTTGGCAGTATTAGCAGTTTTACCTTTAATTGGCGGAACTTTCTTTATTGTCTTCTCGAAGATCGGCGTTATGTTCCAAAAGGCGCAAGGGGTAATTGATAAATTGAATCGCGTAATTAATGAGAGTATTTTAGGTTCAGCTTTAATCCGTGTTCTTAATTCACGACAGCCCGAATATCAAAAATTTTTAGTTGTTAATACTGAAGCCAAAGAAACGGGCATGTCCATTTTACGCTTGTTTTCAGGCCTCATTCCGGTTGTCGTATTTTTATCCAACATCGCCACCTTAATAATTTTAGCTCTCGGCGGGCATTTTGTAATAAGCGGACAGCTTTCGCTCGGCGACTTCACTGCCTTTAACAGTTATATTGCCTTACTTATTTTTCCAATACTTATTATTGGCTTTATGAGCAATGTTATTGGGAGAGCGGCTGCATCGTATGCGCGCATAGAAAATGTTTTGAACGCTCCTGAGCCGATTGCTTCCGGAACGCTCGATACGGCATTGAGCGGAAAAATCGAAGCGCGCGGCCTTTCGTTAGCGCTTGATTCCCGCCCGGTTTTGAAAAATATTTCTTTTACCATAGAACCAGGAACGCGAACGGCAATTATTGGGCCGACAGCTGCCGGTAAAACTCAGCTTTTATACGTGATGATAGGTTTGCTGAGTCCCGACAGCGGCGATCTTACCTATGACGGCCATTCCATCAACGAATACAACCAAGAATCGCTTCACAAACAGATTGGCTTTGTTTTTCAAGATAGCATTGTTTTTAACATGAGTGTCCGGGAAAATATAGGCTTTAATCTAAAAGTGGCTGAAGAGCATATGGCAAAAGCCATACAAACTGCCGAGCTTGAAGACTTTATAGAGGGTCTGCCCGAAAAATTAGAAACAATTGTTTCGGAGCGGGGGACAAGCCTTTCCGGCGGCCAAAAACAGCGTATTATGTTAGCCCGCGCCCTGGCGTTGAATCCTAGAATTCTTTTACTGGATGACTTTACCGCTCGCGTTGATGCGCTTACTGAAAAAAAAATTCTTGAAAATGTACGCCGTAATTATCCCGACTTAACTCTTATTTCCGTTACGCAAAAAATTGCCGCCGTTGAAAGCTATGACCAAATAATCGTTATGATGGAAGGAGAAGTGTTGGCGGCGGGGTCGCATGATGCTCTTTTGGATTCTTCGGCCGAATATGTTCAAATTTTTGAATCGCAACGTAGTACTAGTCATTATGAATTACAATCTTAGCGAAAAAAAACAAGTGACAAAAAAGAAAGGCGCTTTAGCGGCCGCTTTTCGAACTGTTTCGGTTTATTTAGCTGAAGAAAAAAAGAATATTATTTTGGCCTTTCTTGCCATTATTCTTAACTCCGGCCTAAACTTGGCGGCGCCTTTTATTGTCGGCCATACTATTGATACGGCCATTCGCGGCGGTGATTATAATCGTGTTTTCTTAATGTCGGCCATTTTGTTGGCAGTATTTTTAGTCGCTTTTGGCGCCAACTTTGTGCAAATGCGGCTCATGGGCAGCGTCGCTCAGCGCATGCTGTTCAGGTTGCGTAATAATGTTTTTACTAAATTGCAAGAGCTTCCAGTAGCATTCTTCAACCAAAATAAAATCGGCGATCTTATTTCAAGAATTAACAGTGATACGGATAAGCTCAATCAATTTTTTTCAGAAACCTTGATGCGCTTGGCTGGCAGCGTTTTTATCATTATCGGCGCCGGAATATTTATTATTATTTTAAATCCTCGTTTAGGAGTCGTTTCTTTAGCTCCAGCTTTACTCATACTTATTTTTACCCGATTGGTTTCGGCTTGGGTTAAAAAGAAAAACTCATCTTCGCTTAAAGCAACGGGATCATTGAGCGCTGAGATTCAAGAAAGCCTTAACAATTTTAAAGTCATTATTGCTTTTAACCGCCGCGATTATTTCCGCACCCGTTTTCATGAAGTGAACAAAGAAAACTTTTCCGCGGCTGTTGGATCAGGAATCGCCAATGGAATCTTTACGCCGGTGTATGAATTTTTTGCTAACGCCGCCCAGCTCCTATTGCTCGGGTATGGTATTTTCCTTATTACCCAAGGGCATTTTACGATTGGCTTGCTCGTCAGCTTCTTGATCTATCTTGATCGTTTTTATACGCCTTTACGCCAGTTAGCGGCTTTGTGGGCTTCTATGCAGACAGCCTTGGCGGCTTGGGAGCGGGTGGCCGATATATTAGAGCTGCAGTCTGATTTAGTTGTTATTCCAGATCAAACAACGAGCGAAGATAGTGCTTTGCTTTCTTTTAAAGATGTGAGTTTTCATTATCCGGGAGGTGAAAATGTTTTGCGCAATATCAATATTACTTTGGAAAAGGGCAAGACGTATGCGCTCGTCGGTCCTACCGGAGGGGGAAAAACAACCACCGCTTCATTAATGGCGCGTTTATTTGATCCAACAGCTGGGGCGATAACATTTAATGGACGAGATCTTAGATCGTATGAAGCCGCTGAACGAGTACGAAAGATTGGCTTTATTTTGCAAGAACCTTTTCTCTTTTCGGGAACCATTCAAGATAACTTATTGTACGGTTATGAAGAGGGAAAAATGTTTACGAGCGATGAAGTTATTGAAATTTTAAAGAAAAGTGGTTTAGAAACATTGTTAGCGCGTTTTCCCGAAGGTTTGCAAACAGAGGTTCGTGCTTCCGGCGATACAATGAGCCTTGGTCAAAAACAATTAGTTGCTTTTATGCGCGCAGTTTTACGCCGTCCTGAATTATTAATTCTTGATGAAGCAACAGCTAATATTGATACGGTGACTGAGCAATTGCTTGAAGAGGTAGTGGCGACCTTGCCAGCAACAACCACGCGCGTTATTATTGCCCACCGCCTCAATACTATTGAAAATGCCGATGAAATTTTCTTTGTTAATTCGGGCGAGGTAAGAGCCGCCGGTTCAATGGAGCATGCAGTTAATATGCTGTTGCATCATAAGCGGGCAAGCTAGTATGCGGACAATTTCTGAAATTTATAAGCATTATCGTTTGCCTTCTAATTTGCAGGCCCATCAGCTTCGCGTTGCGGCTGTTGCCCAGTATATTTGTAATCATTGTACGGTTGAAGTTAATACGGAAAAAGTTACGCAAGCCGCCTTATTGCACGACATGGGCAACATCATAAAGTTTAATTTAGGATATTTCCCTGAAGCTTTGGAGCCCGAAGGCTTAGAATATTGGCAACAGGTGCAAAACGATTATAAACATGCCTATGGCCTAGACGAGCACGCCGCTTCTATCGCTATTGCTAAAGAATTAGGCGTTACCGATGACGTAATCGATTATATAGATCATGTTGATTTTCCCTTGTTGGAAAAAAATGCCCAAAGCAATTGCTGGGAAAAGAAAATTTGCGCTTATGCTGATCTTCGAGTTGCTCCAGCGGGCATTGTTTCAATACAAGAGCGCCTAGAGGATGGATACAATCGTTATAAGGATAGGCCGGAAAAAGCTATTCCTTCAGATTCATATCATGTCTTAATACAGTCGCTGCATCGTATTGAGCGGCAGCTTCAGGAAGTAAGCACTATCGACTTGAGTACTATAAGCGAAGATGTGCTCGCCGGGAATATAGAAGCCTTGAAATCATTTACGATTTAAATAAATATATGTCCAATGTATTTGCGGAGCGTTCACTGCGTATTCATAAAAAGTTAAAAGGGAAAATTGCGGTAACGCCGAAAGCGCCTTTAAAGACAATCATGGATTTAAATTTGTACTATACGCCGGGAGTGGCGGCTGTTTCATCGTATCTTGGAGAGCATACCGAAAAAGCGGCCGAGTATACAATGAAGGGGAATATGGTCGCAGTTATTTCCGATGGTTCCGCCGTTTTGGGTTTGGGTAATATAGGTCCCGAAGGAGCTCTACCGGTTATGGAAGGCAAGGCTATGCTGTTTAAAGCTCTGGCCGGTGTTGATGCATTCCCCATTGTGTTAGCAACGCAACAGACTGAAGAAATAATTTCAACGATAAAAAATATTGCTCCGGGTTTTGGTGCTATTAACCTTGAGGATATTTCCGCTCCGCGCTGCTTTGAAATTGAAGCCCGTTTGAAAAAAGAATTAACCATTCCTGTTTTTCATGATGATCAGCACGGCACTGCTTTGGTTGTATTGGCCGGCTTATTAAATGCCTTAAAAGTTGTTAGAAAAAAATTAGTTTCCGCACATATTGTAATATCGGGAGCGGGCGCCGCCGGGCAAGCCATTACCGAGCTCTTATTAAAAGCTGGCGCTCAACATATTATTGTCCTTGATAGCAAGGGTATTATTAGCCGCGATCGTAAAGATTTAGATCATCATAAAAAAAATCTTTTAAAAGTTATTAATAAAACTCATCGCCGCGGCTCCTTAAGCGATGCCTTAGTAAAAGCTGATGTTTTTATAGGCGTTTCTAAGGCTGGCCTCTTGCAAGTTGAAGATATTAAAAAGATGTCCGCTCAGCCTATTATTTTTGCTTTAGCCAATCCGGTTCCAGAAATTATGCCTGAAATTGCTAAAAAGGCCGGAGCGGCTGTTGTTGCGACCGGACGTTCAGATTTTCCTAATCAGCTTAATAATTCTCTTGGATTTCCCGGAATATTTAGAGGCGCCTTGGATAACGGCGTTAGGCATATTAGCGAAGAGATGCTCATCAGAGCGGCTTATAATCTAGCCGCCTTGATTGCTAAACCGACGGCAAAAAAAATTATTCCTACTATGTTTGATAAGCGGATTGTTGCAGCGGTTGCTAAAGCAATGTATTAGTATGAAAAACCGCTACGACGTTATAATTATAGGCAGCGGTCATAATGGTTTAGTCGCCGGAGCTTATCTTGCTAAAGCAGGTTTGTCAGTCCTCGTATTAGAAAAAAGAGATATTATCGGCGGAGCAACCTTATCGCAAAAAATATTTCCCGGCTTTGATGCCGCGCCTTCAGTTTATTCGTATCTTGTTAGTTTATTACCGCGAAAAATTGTCACTGACTTAGATTTGAACTTCGAACTGGCTAAGCGCAGCATTGCTTCATTTACCCCGTACGTAAAAAATGGCAGGCATGACGGATTATTCATTGATAAAGAATCTTTTAATAATTTATGCGGCAGTGATCGCGAATATGAACAGTATCTGCGATTCCAAAAGCTTTGTAAAATCGTCGCTGAGAAAATATGGCCGACTATGCTTGAACCTTTACAGAGCAAAGCCGAATTTCAAAAATTATTTGTTACTGATGATGAAAAAGAAGCGTGGCGCATGATAATGGAAGAGCCTCTTGGTAAGGGAATCGAAAAATATTTGGAGAATGATATCGTGCGCGGCGTAGTCTTTACCGATGCGAAAATAGGCATGGATACTCATCCTGAAGATACGACCTTATTGCAAAATCGTACATTTTTATATCATATAATCGGGCAAGCGACAGGTGAGTGGAATGTCCCTATTGGCGGCATGGGCCAATTGCCTAAGCAATTAGCTGATATTATTACAACGCATGGCGGAGAGATTAATACTGCCGTTAGTGTTGAGAACATTCAACATGGCGTCCCCAACAAAGTTATTACTACTGTCGATGGTCAACGGCACGAAATAGAAGCGGATTATGTGTTAGTAAACGCGGCGCCCTTAGTATTAGAACAATTATTAGAGGGCTATCAGGCTCCGCAAACGGTTACTGGAGCAGTATTTAAAATTAATATGCTTGTCACTAAGTTGCCGCGTCTTAAATCAGGATATGATCCCAATAAAGCTTTTGCTGGGACTTTTCACGTTGATGAGGGGTATGAAAATATGCGCTCGCCAAAAGCTCTACCCGGAGAAATGTATTGCCATACCTTGGCCGATGATTCTATCCTTTCCGAGGATTTGCGTAATAAGGGCTATCAAACCTTAACTTTTTTTGGTCTTAATACACCGTATGAAATGTTCATGGCTGATAATGAAGAAATGAGGAAGAAAGTTTTAGCGAAGTATGTAGAGGGGCTTAATTTTTATCTTGAAGATAAAATTGAAGATTGTTTGGCGGTTGATAGTAATGGGCATCCCTGCATTGAAGCAAAAACACCTATTGATATTGAACAAGAGCTTGGTATGCCGCGGGGTAATATTTTTCAAGGCAATTTACAGTGGCCTTTTGCTGAATCGGAGGCCGAGGTCGGACAAAGAGGGGTTGAAACTGATTTTAGCAATATTTTTTTGTGCGGAGCGGGAGCGAAACGCGGCGGAGGAGTGAGCGGAATTCCTGGCTATCATGCGGCTCAGGCGGTTTTAGCATCAAAGCTTATTTAATAATATTTTGTTCTCTTAGTACATCTCGAACTTTCCCTCTAATGCCAATAACTCGTCCGGCCATAATACCTGACAGGAGGGCAAAGCTAGTAGTAATAATAGCTGATCCATTTACAAAAAGACCGACTATATCATCTCTAAAGAATTCAAAAATAATAAAGGCAACCAGTAAGCTAAACCCAATGCCGTCAAAGCGTCCAATAACTTGTTTGGCGCCATGATCCCAGCTAATGCGGCAGATTCTTGAAAAAATAACTCCGGCAATTGTTCCAAAGAAAAAGCCCCCTAAAGGGAAAGCCAGGCGAAAGCTTTCTTGTATGGTGTAGTAGGTTGAAATGGCAAGAAAAACTAATCCCAGTAAGCAATAGAGAACAACCTGCCAGCGGAGGCGGTTGTGCATGTGGATATGAAAGAAGGGAAGGAGGAGAATTTTTTGCTTCATGCTATAATTATAAGGATCTTACTTATTTTTTCAACCGGGCCTATGAAGCCGAAAATCAGCCTTATTACTTTAGGAGTCAAGGATCTCGAAACCTCAACCCGCTTTTATCGCGATGGCCTCGGCTTTCCGCTTGAAGGCGATAATGAAGGAGTTTCTTTTTTTAAATTGGAAGGCACCTGGCTGTCTTTGTTTCCTCGAGCGGAATTAGCTAAAGATTCGCTTAGCGATGAAGCTGGTTCCGGTTTTCGCGGTTTTACTTTGGCGCATAACGTTAATTCAGAACAAGAAGTTGATGAAACTTTGGCTTTGGCTGAAAAAGCTGGGGCAAAAATAATCAAGCCCGGCCAAAAGGTTTTTTGGGGCGGCTATTCTGGCTACTTTGCTGATCTAGACGGCTTTTTGTGGGAAGTGGCTTTTAATCCCTTTATGGATTTAGCGTAATTGTATGGAGAAATATTCAGCGACCTTTAGTCAAGTTTTTGAGCCGAAAAAAAAGGACGCTTTTTTTAAAGATGAAGTTATAGATGTTTTTGGAGACAAGGAACAGAAAGACATAGAATCTTATGTTAACAGCAACGCTGAACAAAAAGAGCAAGATGAAAAGCTTATTTTTGATGCTTTAGATATTCTAGTGGGTGACAGTGAAAATCAAGAGGATCTCCAAAAAGAAATGGTTGATGAGTTATATGAAGCAGCTAAAAAAATACAGCTGGCCAGCGGGGTAGTAACTGCCAGTCCCGAGGATACTTTTAAAGACATGAAAAATATATTAATATCTCGGATGCATCAAGTTGTAAAAGATTGGAAATACGGTCATGAGACAAAAATTACAAATGAAGAGATTACTAAAGCCCGAGTTATTTTATTGTGCGCCGGAGATGAACAAATGCTCGATCGTTGCCGCAGTTGTTACTCATATCATGAGGGTGGATCAATAGAGAAACTTCAGTACGAAGATATTATTAATGTGGTTGGAGATGTCAACGATACTGAGTTACGAGCTCTATGTAAACATGGGTATCTTGAACAATGTTCAAAATTAAAAGATTATTCCTCTCGAGATCAGCTGAAAAACGTTAATGTTATTCCTGAGTTTTTATTTAAGAGGATTTTAAAGAATAGTTCCTCAGAGGTGGCACTTAAAATATTGAAAACAAAAACACCGGCTGAGGGGTATAGTCGCGAAATTTTTAACACCGTAGCGGGACGATCGATTGGACTTAATGATATTGATCTAAGTAAATTTAAAGATGTAACTGTTTCGGATTTGTGTCATCTCTTCATTACCTATGCTGGTTTTTATCCATTTCGAGTGGGTGAATATTTTCAATTCTTATCTAAGTCCTCTTTGCCGGCAAATGAAAAAGCGCAGTGCCAAGATTATGTGTTAAAGCATCAGTTCCTTACTGATGCTGATATGAAGCATCTGTCTGAGGAGGTTGTGAACATATATCATAACGAATTTGACACGCTTGAATCAATATCCCGAAAATCGTATGATCGAGCGTATGTTATGAGTGAAAATGATCTTGCAAATGCAAAAAAGCTTATTGAGACTGGTTTTATGGGTTTACTTCATGAAAGAGAGGGATATCTTGCACATTTTGCCAAGCATGAGTATGAATGGCTTATTTCTACTGCTAAGAAGTTCGACCAGCTTAGCCTCTTGTGCTCTCGGGAATTATTGAAGGAAGAAGATACTGATGAATATTTTAAATTTCTTGCAAAGAATAAAGAGCAAACTTTAATTTATGATGGGCTGAGAAGTATGGGGAATTATAAGCTCCCCGCGGAATGTTTCCAGTACGCTGGTAATAATAAACATAAGCTCAATTCATTTAAAAATTTAAAGGATAATGAATTTTCGGAGATTATTAAAGAATCATGGCTCGTTGAAGGAATTAATTTATACCATAACATCAATTCATTTAATCTCACTGTTGGCGGAGAATATGAATCCTATCGTCAATATGGAAATTTGGTAAAATTTGTTAGGTCTATTTCCAAGGAAATTCCGATGGATAATTTATATAATGTTTTTAATCTCGAATATTCTAAAGTTTTAGCCAAGGGATTTGAAACAGCGGAGAAAGAAGTAAAAGAGAAAATGGAGCTCTTAGAAATATGGGCAAAAAATAACACCCTTACTTTTGCTGCAACAGGAAGTAATACAAATATCACCCCTGATAAAATTGTTGATTTTTATAAGTTCAATTTCCTCTCAGGAACAGTTGACGATGCAAAAAAACGCGTTGAAGTTTCTAAACTTGTCCCCGTGGAGCTAGCAGCTGACGCTCCTCTATATGAACATATTCTTGATAAATTAGTAGAGGAAGATGATAAAGAAAGGCGACAAAGCGCTGATGAAATTAATACTCTTATGCCCTCAGTGGACAGGGAGTCTTTCAAGTGGATTTATAAGAAGTTATTTACAACCACGAACCAACAGGAACTATCTGATACGTATGCCAGCTTTGTTGTGAGTATGGCTGATTATAGTAATGTCTTGAAGGGAATCAAGGACGAGAAAACAAAAAAAATCCTAGAGAGAGGTTTCCCCTGGTCGGCGGTTTTGCCGAAAATTGAAGCGACGCAAGCGCAATCGTCCAATAGGGAACATGACCCATGGCGCAAGGTTCTTATTCCTTTATTGCAAGATGCAATCAATAAAAAAATAATTTCACCGGAAGACAAGCAAGATGGTATTTTAATTGCCGATTATATTGAGCGTTTTGGTATGACGCCCGCCAAAAATCTTTTTCGGATGTATATTGAAATTCGAAAGACTAATAATGTTGAGGAAATGTCAGTAAGACTTAAATCCGAGCTTGTGGCCATTGGAGTTGATGCGGATGCTCTTTGCGCTAAGGATAAATCTAACATGGGATTAGTGCTTTCGAAATTGGAAAAGATTTCGAAAGGCATTACAAATATGTTTGGGGAAGACAAAACAGAAGTTGCACAGATGGCCTTGCAATCAGAGTATGCTCTTGAGGTTATTGAATCTCTTAAGGGAGCTTCTGGGTTTGGAGAAGGAGGGACTACTCGCGAGGCTTTGGCTTTGTTTGTTGATAATTTTAAAGCTTCTCCGGGAAAATTCCGCTTGCCCGAAGGATATAATGAGGTAACTTTATCTATCCCTGAAATACAAGAGGTTGAAAATAACACCGATCAGGAAAACGAACAAAAAAATATTCTTTCTAATCCCGAACTGATTACCGCCATAGAAAATTATTCCAATGTGTTTACCTCTTTAACCGATTCTGTAAGTAGTCGTTCCCGAGCTGCGTGTTTAAGTGCACTTACATACCTAACACAACTAAGCCAAGACACAGCTTCTTCGGTTGCGCAGGAAGAAAGCAAGGAAACCTCTAATGAGAAGGCACTTATCGGTATGCGCCAAAAGCTTGAAAGAATTACTCAGCAATCCAGATTGCTTAATGAATTTCTTAATGAGGATAATGAGGTTTTTAAAGAACCCATAAAACGTTCAGATCTTTTGGAGCAGATTAACGCTTTAGTTCCCGATGCATGGGAGGGGAAACGAAGACTTTTAATGGAAATTTCTTTTGCGGACATGCTTGATAAAATGCCCGAAGCCGCTGGGAATATGAATCAGAATGCACAATCTTTTGATTCAGGAAGTAAATGCCTTGAATATTCTGATTTTCTTGTAAATCATGTTAAAGAGCATTATTTAAATAGTAAGCATGACCAAGTCGGATCTCTTGAATCAACTGATAAAAATTTAATTAAGGCTTTAAAAAAGGCTTGGGGCACGCAGGAGGTAGAGAAAAATATAGTAACTGTCATGGCAGCGAAATTAAGAGCCTTGGCTAAAGGTGAAATTTCTGAAAAAACAAGATCAATAACTTTAATGCCTTCGAAAGGAATTCTTCGCGTATTTACGGGGGATCTTGGACGGGCATGTACAAGTAACCAAAATTGCAAGCTTGCAAAAGGTGAATTTGAGAATATTGTTTCCTATACTTTTATTCTTGATAAAAATAAAGCGAACGAACGCTTTGTTGGTTCATTAAATGTGGTTGAAACTAAAACCGAGAAAGGAGAGAGGGCGTTGGTAGTTAGGGCAAATAATCCACAACAAAATCTTTTTTCTTTCCTTGACGGAGACACTCTTATTAAATCGGTGTTGGAAGAAATGAAGCAGCTAGCACATCGGCGGGGTATTAATCATGTTTTAGTCCCTTTGGATAGTAGTGGCCAGTCATGTTCAAATAGACCTGATGTAGCAGCATATTATAAAAAACATTATGCCGATAAGGCAAAAATAGGATTAGAGAATAGTCCGGAAACAAATTTTAATACTTACCCTATTTGGAATAAGGAAGGGAAGCATCCAGTAGTTGAGATTTAATATATTGATATGGAAAAATATCAAGCCATAATCTCCTATTTATGAAAACCCTCCTCATCATCGACATGCAGAATGGTTTTATTAAGAAGGAAAACAAAAAACTTCCATCTTTAATAGCTAGCCATATTTCCAAGGAGAATTATGGGGAGGTATTATTCACGAAATTTATCAATTATTCCCAGTCTCCATTTGTACGCTTACTTGGTTGGAAAAAATTATTTACATCTCCGGAAACAGACATTGTCCCTGAACTCATGCCTTTCGTAAAAAGTGGCAGTGTGTTTATTAAATCCACATATTCTGCCTTTAAATCCAAGAAATTATTGTCTTTTCTAAAGCGCAAGGGGATTAAAAAGCTTGATATGTGCGGCTTGGAATCAGATGGCTGCGTATTAGGAAGTGCTTTTGAAGCATTTGATCTTGGTTTTGAAGTTAATGTTTTGCGAAAACTAATTTTCAGCACTGCCGCTCTTAATAAAGCGACCGACGGCATTTTAGAAAGAAATATTGATAGGTTGGGTAAAAAATAATATTACAATTATTCTCCTCATATACGGCAAATTTAGAGGAGAATTTTGTTTTATTAAATAGTAATATTTTATCTAATATTAGGTAAAAATATGTAGTGGGGGAGGGGGCAGTTTAAACTGTTGACTATTTTAATAATTCATGCTATACTTCAAATTATCAATATTATTTAACACTATTTAGTCCGGGCTGCGCTTTCGCCATGCTCTTGATTTGTCCGGCTAAAAATGACTTGTATGTCCTCAAATTCTATTCTTGATACTATTATCAACCAAACACAAGCTGAGAAAATCAGCCGTCTTGATGTTGTCGATATGATAGATAAATTGTTCCGTGAGCTTTCCGAACGCGAACAAGACATCCTTAAGCGCCGTTTTGGTTTGGATAAGGCTAAAAAGTCCACTTTGGAAGAAATTGGCCAAACCCATCAGCTTACCCGCGAACGCATACGCCAAATTGAAACCGGCAGTATCAACAAGATCAAAAAGCTTGATGAGATTGCCGATGTAGTCAGCGATTTGCGAACTCTCGTTAATCAGCTCTTAGAAGATCACGGTGGTATGATGGACAAGGAATATCTTTTTGATATTTTGCTTATGCTCGCTATTGACGCCGAAAAAAGCAAAGGAGCCGATAATCAAGTCTACCGCAACCATTTCAACTTCATTCTTGGCCGTATTCTTGATGGCGATTTCAGCGAAGTTGAAAATTCCCGTTTCTTTAATTCTTCTTTCCGTCTTCATTACCAAGAATTTGATCATCTTGAGGAAATTGCTCAAGAGCTATTGCGCAAAGTTAAGAACGCCAAGCGCCTTTTTGTTACCGAAGAGCTTTTGCAGTCAATGAAGGAACTTGATTCTTATAAGAAGCATGAGCCAAAGCTAAAAGGTAAAGACGGACTTGATCTTACAAAAGCTTTAGAAAACCATCTTGATCCTGAAGAAGCCAAGCTCGCCAACGAAAGCAAGCCCTTGTATTCATTATTGCGAGCAATGAGCGAAATTGGCCAAAACAAATTCGGACACTGGGGTCATCGCGATTGGCGTGACGTTAAGCCCAAGACCATCAATGATAAGATTTACTTAGTTTTGAAGAATAACGGTAAGCCCATGCATTACCAGGATATTGGTAAGACTATCAATACAACCGGTTTCGATGGTAAGACCGTTAATACTGCTACTGTCCATAACGAATTAATCCTTGATGATAAATACGTTTTGGTAGGCCGCGGTTTATACGCGCTTAAGGAATGGGGCTATACGAAAGGCACGGTTGCTGACATCATTGCTTCTATTCTTGAAAAAGCAAAAACCCCTTTGACTAAAAAGGAAATTACCGAACAGGTAATGAAGCAGCGCATGGTTAAGAAGACGACTATAGATCTTGCCTTGATGAATAAGAAGCGCTTTGAACGGGTCAGCGGCGGCAAGTACGCCTTAATTGCCTAAGCTATTATTTCTTTACCCCGTCCTGTCACTTGCTAGTGACTGGGCGGGGTTTTGTTTTAGCCTACTTCTACTTTAATTTTTCCTTTTTTTCGGTTATACTATAGACATGACTATCACTTTTGATATAAGTGGAATATTGGCGTTGGCCGACGTGCCAACGGAAGTTGCTCTCTACCGAATTTTCTTTTGGTACTTTGGTTGGCTGCCGGTAGCAATCGTTGTTCTGAAAGGTTTTTTGCAGATTTGGCTGCATGAAAAAAGAGAAAACTACGAGCATCATCAAAAGTTTGTTTTGCTCGCTATTGATGTTCCTCGCAATAATCAGCAATCATTGCTCGCCGTTGAAAACATGCTGACCTATTTTGCCGGAGCCCATGGTTCGGTTAATTTAATTGAAAAGTGGGTTGAAGGGAAAGTGCAGCTTAACCTGGCTTTGGAAATTGTTTCCATAGGCGGGTACATTCAATTTTTGATCCATACACCGGTGCGTTTCCGCGACCTTGTCGAAACGGCAATCTATTCGCAGTATCCGGACGCGGAAATTTATGAAGTTGAAGATTATACCAAGCAGGCGCCTAAGCGTTTTCCTGATCCGGAATATGACATGTGGGGTACCGAGTTCATCCAGGTCAAACACGAAATTTTGCCTATTCGAACCTATCCGGCTTTTGAACATGAGTTCGGCGAGGATAATACAAAATTCCGCGACCCGATGACATCGCTCATGGATTTAATGAGCAGCTTGCGCAAAGGCGAACAGCTATGGTATCAAATCATGCTTGTACCAATTAATACCGATTGGGCTGAGCATGCTTTGCATTTTATTGATGAAAAAATGGGTAAGTCGCATGGCAGCAAGAGTTTGGTTGATCGCATTGTTAAAGGTATGACGGCTTTTAGCGAAGCAGTCTATCAATTATGGGGGCACATCGAAGAGCACGAAGAAAAGCCGCAGATTTTGAAGTTTAATGAAATGGATCCTATGACCAAAGCGCAAATTGAAGCGGCTCATCATAAAATGAGCAAAATGGGCTTTGAAGTTTGTATTCGCATGATTTATTTGAGCCGCAAAGAAATTATGAATAGGCGCAAAGTAGCCAATGGTTTCGTTGGATATATAAAGCAATTTAATACTAACGATCTAAATTCCTTAAAGCCGGATTCTAAAATGACCATGACCTCGGCTCATTACTTTTTTAGAAAATATCGAAAGCTACGTCGTAGAAATCGCTTGATATATGCGTATAGGGTTCGCAGCGATATGAAAGGACGCAAGCCATGGATTATGAACGTCGAAGAAATTGCAACGTTGTGGCACTTTCCGCTGGATGCAATTACTAAAGCCCCGCTTATACAACGGGCTTCCGGTAAGCGCATTGAGCCGCCTATGTCCTTGCCTATCGATACTGAACGCCAAACTTTAAGCAAAATTGATCCTATCTTTGATGACAATTATAAACTTCTTGATGAAGAAGATGAGACAGCTGAAAAACCTGCCTTTGTAGGCGAACATGCTGAAGTTCCCAAAGCCAAAGAGCCTGCATTTTTTGACACTGAGGAAGAAGAGCAGGCATCCGGGGACATACCTCAATCCGCAACAGAGCCTATGCAAGCTGAAGTTAAAGGGGAAGAAAATAATAACGCGGCTGTAGTAAAAAGCGAGATTCAACCTTTTGAAGAAACAATTCCAGAACCAGTCTCAAAAAAGCGCGGAGAGGCGCCGGATAATTTACCTTTTGCCTAATATATGAGCGACCTTGCTTTATTTGCGGAAACAACTTACCGCAATCAAAATCGAAAATTCGGCATAAAAACTGACGACCGCCGCCGCCATATGTATTTGATTGGGAAAACCGGTATGGGTAAGTCTACTATTCTTGAAAACATGATTATCGAGGATATACGCGCTGGGCGCGGCGTGGCTGTTGTTGATCCGCACGGCGACTTGGCGGAGAAGGTTATTCAATATATTCCGAGTAATCGCATTAATGATGTCATTTATTTCAATCCGGCTGATACCGAGCATCCTATTGCCTTTAACGTCGTTGAACAGGTCGCGCCTGAATTACGACATTTGGTTGCTTCGGGATTGATCGGAGTTTTTGAAAAACTATGGGCAGATTCATGGGGACCTCGCTTGGAATATATTTTAAGAAATAGCATTTTGGCTATTTTAGATTATCCGAATTCCACATTGCTCGCGGTTACGCGCATGCTGTCCGATAAGCCGTATCGCAAGAAAGTTATTGAAAAAATACAAGATCCGGTTGTTAAATCATTCTGGACCAAAGAATTTGCCGGCTATGCCGATAAGTTTGCCGCTGAGGCTGTTTCGCCTATTCAAAACAAAGTCGGACAATTCTTGTCGAGTTCGCTTATTAGAAATATTGTCGGTCAAACAAACTCCGCTCTTGATCTCCGTGAAGTAATGGATGAAGGCAAGATTTTAATCATGAACTTAAGTAAGGGACGCATTGGCGAAGACAACTCGGAGTTATTGGGTTCAATGGTCATTACAAAAATTCAGTTAGCGGCGATGAGCCGGGTAAACGTTTTGGAAGGCGAGCGCCGCGACTTTTATTTGTATGTCGACGAATTCCAAAATTTTGCCACCGACAGTTTCGCTAATATTCTGTCGGAAGCTCGTAAATATCGTTTAAACTTAATCATGGGTCATCAATACATTGAACAGCTCAGTGATAAAGTTAAAGCGGCTGTGTTTGGTAACGTCGGGACGCTTGTTGTTTTCCGCGTCGGAGCGACTGATGCCGAAGAGCTTGTTAAGGAATTCACGCCGGTATTTACCGAAGAAGATTTAGTCAATTTACCGAGATTCAATACCTGTTTAAAGCTGATGATTGACGGTATCGCTTCCGAGCCTTTTTCAGCCCGGGGCTTGCCTCCACTAACAGAAGCAGAAAAAACTGGTAACGAAGAAAAAGTTATTCTTGCATCCCGCCAGCGGTATGCGGGAGAACGCAAAGAAATTGAAGAAAAAATTATGCGTTGGCATGAAGAAGATGAAGCGCCGAAGCCGCAAGTTATACATGCAACACCGGCATCAAACCAAGGACCCGCTAGTTCTCCTATGCTCGGAAATTCCCCCGCTTCTGTGCAATACGGAACAAATCCTCAGACCGCCCCATACCAGCAACAGACGGGAATGCAGGGCAGCCCGCGGGGAAATATGCCAGCGAGCAATCCAACCCCTTCTCAGCCTATAATGGATCCTTCGGTGTATAAGTATGAAGCCCAATGTTCACGTTGCGGTAAAATGACCAGAGTGCCTTTCCAACCTGATGGCGTGCGGCCGGTTTTCTGCAAAGAATGCTTGATGATAATGCGCCAAGAAGGCGAACAGTCCGCTTTGGAAAGAAAAATGATCAAACAGCGAGAGATTGAGCAATTAAGCGGACGCCCGCGAGAAAATGTTATCCCGTATCGAGCAGAGATAAAATCGTCAGCAGCGCCGTATCAGCCAAAGCAACCAGTATCCGCACAGTATGTGCAGCAAGCGCCTCAGGCCGCGACTCCTCGTCCGGTGCCACTACAGCGCCCAACGCCAACGCCAGCTCCGCCCTTTCGTCCCCAGGCTATTTTTAAACCCGCTCCTATAGAAAATGCGCCTTCGTCGCCAGCTATGTCTTTGCGCGAATTGTCTTCGCGGCCGCCTATGGATTTCAAAGGACGGGAAATTCCTAAAGCTCCTGCCTCTGTAGATCCTATAGAAAATGAAGTAGTTATTTCAGAAGAGCCTTTTATCGATCAAAACTCGATTTCTCCGAATCATAATAACGGAGCTCAATCTGTTCAGCATGATCATCAGCGCGGATCCTTGCGTCCGGGCCAACCTATCCGTTTTAACGACTAAGGCATGCGTTTTATTAATCCGTCAGCATTGCGGCCGGAAATATTTTTTTCGTCGGTGCCGTTATGGAATTGGGACATTAACGGTTACCAGGTAGTTATGATTATCTGGAATATTTTTTTAGCTATTCTTTCGATTTTTGTTTCTTATTATTTTCTCGAACTTCTTCAAAAAAGAAAAATAGAGACATGGAAAAAAGTTGCGGTAGGAATTATATGGCTGTTGCTTGTTCCTAACACCGCCTATGTTATGACCGATGCTCGTCATATTATCGGATATTGCCCGGTTGAAGAATATGGCAAGGTTTGCACTGAGAATGCTTGGATGACTATTTTCTTTTTCGCGTATGCCTTGGTTGGCTGGGTAACTATGGTCATGTCTGTTTTACCCTTGCGGCAATGGATACAAAAGAAAAAAGGGAAACGGGCTTCACTTGATTTCATACTTGCCCTTATGCCGTTGATGGCACTTGGAGTTTTACTAGGTCTTATTAATCGCTGGAATAGTTGGGAAGTGCTAAGCAATCCAATATTGATTTTTAAAACGCTATTAGCGTATGTGAGTGATTTGACGTATGCTAAGAACTGGTTTATTGTCAGCATACTGTTATATATCTTATATTTTGGCGGAGAGATATTATTTGGAAAATTTAAATTGTCATTTCGAGTTCGTCCGCAGCAGCGGCGAACGAGAAATCTTAATGTAAAATAAGATTTCTCAGTTCTTCGCCTTCCGGCGAAGGCCTTCGAAATGACATTACATTTATTATGGACTATTTAAAAGTAAGCAAAGCAACCGATCTCCAAGGCACAGATAAGCGCTGGTATCGTTTTTTGGAAATGCTTCCGGGATTGCTTTCCTGGGGAACGATAGTGGCCTTGTTGATTTTATCGTATGCGCAGCCCGTAGGGACGGCTATTTTTATTATTTTGTTTGATATTTATTGGTTGTTCTTAGTGGTTTTTTTGGGGATTCATTTATTGGTATCCTATCGCTTGATGAAAAAACAGCTGGCAGTTGACTGGAAGAGCAAGGCGCTGGCGCAAAACGGTTGGAAGGATCTCTATCATGTTGTCATTATCCCAACCTATACCGAGAGTTTGACTGTTATGCGCTCGACCCTTGAGGGAGTGTTGGCTTCAGATTATCCCCGCGATCGTTTTATTGTTGTTGTTGCAATGGAGGAAAGGGCCGGCGAAGCAGGCGTTGAACGCGCAAAAATTATTGAAACAGAATACAAAGAAAAATTTGGACGTTTTCTTATTACCGTACATCCAGATGGTATTGAAGGAGAATTAAAGGGCAAGGGCGCTAACCAAGCCTGGGCGGCCAAAGAATTAAAGCGCCTTATTATTGATCCCGAAAAAATTGATTACGATAAAATTTTAGTCAGTGTTTTTGATGCGGATACAGTTGCTTATCCAGATTATTTTTATTGTTTGACTTATTATTTCCTTACTGTTGAACATCCCTACCGTTCTAGCTTCCAGCCTATCCCTGTCTACCATAATAATTTGTGGCAAGCTCCTTTTTTTGCGCGCGTCGCTGCTTTTTCTAATACTTTTTGGCAAATGATGCAGCAATTGCGTCCGGAAAAACTAGCGACGTATTCATCCCATTCAATGACCTGGCGGGCTTTAGTGGATATTGGTTTTTGGTCTACGAATATGGTGAGCGAAGATTCAAGAATTTTTTGGCATTGTTTTTGCTACTATAAAGGAGACTATAGAGTTGAGCCCATGTATTTCCCCGTATCAATGGATATTTGCATGGACAAAGGCGTGTGGCGGACGGGCGGGAATTTGTATAGACAGCAGCGCCGCTGGGGCTGGGGAGTAGAGAATATTCCTTATCTGTTGTTTAATACGGGCAAGCAATGGCCAACGCTTCCGGGCAGTGCAAAAAAACGCTATCTGAATCATATTTTTGTGCAGCTGTATGGTTTTCATTCTTGGGCGACGAATGCTTTGATTACTTCTATTTTAGGCTGGCTGCCCTTGCTGCTGGGCGGCGATAGATTTAACGCGACTGTTCTTTCAAGCAATTTGCCGGGAGTGACTAAGTTTTTTATGACCTTAGCAATGGTTGGTATGATTTTGTCGGCTGTTATTTCGGTTCTTATTTTGCCGACCGGTAAAAAACCAGCTTGGTGGAAATATATTGTCATGCTTGTTCAGTGGATATTCTTGCCGGTTGTTATTATTCTATTCGGCGCTATTCCCGGTCTTGAAGCGCAAACGCGTCTTATGTTCGGCAAGTATATGGGCTTTTGGGTAACCCCGAAGCATAGGGAAAGCGAAGAACAGATTTAATTCTTGACTTTTAAATCCAGATTAAGCACAATAACTAAAATTTTGTTTTTTAAATAAATAGTATAAAAATACAATGAAGAATATTGTTGACATATATAACAAATATAAAATTGTTATAAACCTCCAAGAACACCAAAGGCGAGTGGCTGCAATTTCTAAAATTGTTGCTGATCATATTCTTGTCCCATTAGATAAAAAAGGAGTGGTTATTGCTTCCTTGCTGCATGACATGGGTAACATTTTAAAATTTGATTTAAGTGTTTTTAAGGATTATTCAGAATTAGACGACCAGTCGTATGCCGAGATGATGCGTAAACACTGGGTGGGAATCTTTGGCGATAACAAAGAAAGTGCTGATATATTTGTAAATACACTATTGGAAAATGGTCGTGATTATTGGCATAAGGTAAAAGCTGAGTATGCTTCTAGGTATGGCACTAATGAACACGCAGCGACAATCGCCATTGCTCAGGAACTCCAAGTACCAGAAAATATTATTGATTACCTGCGAAACATTGGTTTCAGCAATCTAGATAAGGTATATGAGAGCCAGTCTTTAGAAGAAAAGATTTGTGCATATGCGGATATGAGAGTCGCGATATATGGTGTTGCTTCCATTGATCAGCGCTTAGAAGATGCTCGTAAGAGATACAAAAATATGGATCATTCAATTGTATCTAATAAGTACGAAGAATTGGCCGATGCGCTTCGAAAAATAGAAAAGCAGATTCAAGAAAAAACCAGCATAGATTTGTCATCCATTGATGATGCCATGGTAAATCCAATTATGCAGGAATTAAGTAATTTTGACCTTGAAAGTTGATTGTTTTATTAAATAGCTCGGGATATTCTTCCGAGTTTTTTATTTCCATATACTGTTGTATACTACTTATATGATTCTAATTATTCTATCAGTTCTTGTTTTGGTTTTTTCAGCCGTTATCCACGAATATGCTCACGGCTGGATGGCCTTTCGCTTAGGCGATGATACAGCAAAAAAAGAGGGGAGGCTAACGCTTAATCCTTTGGTTCATTTAGATTGGTTCGGTTCTATTATTTTGCCCCTTCTCTTTATCATTACTAAGGCCAATTTCTTTTTAGCCTGGGCAAAGCCGGTTCCTTATAATCCTTATAATTTGCGCGATAAAAAGTATGGCGAATTAAAAGTTGCTTTAGCTGGCCCGGCTTCAAACATACTTTTGGCGTTGTTTTTTGGACTAGTGGCTCGATTTTTACCCTTGGCCGAAGGAGTACGCGAATCATTAATTATAAATTTTTTTCAAGGCGATAGTAGTGCAGTCTTTAGCTTAACAGCCGGATCTCTTAACGCCAGTTTGTCATTACTGGCCATGGTTATTTGTTTCATGAATTTTGCACTAGCCATTTTTAACTTAATGCCGGTTCCGCCCTTGGATGGATCTAAAATTTTAGTCGCCCTTCTACCAGCAAGTGCTCGCGAATTATTTTGGAAAATTGAACGCTATGGTTTTATTGTCTTATTGGCTTTAATAATGCTCGGCGCCTTTCGCTTTGTCAGTATCGCTGTTTTTTGGCTGTTTAGCTTAGTTACCGGAGTTTCTTGATTGTACCCGTAAAAACATAAGCCCTCTGTTTAGAGGGTTTTTTATTAATCTTGACATTAGCGTCAAAATTTTATATAGCTAAAAGCAATTAACCTTATTTAAAAAATAAATTACAAAATTTTGGCTGACGACAAAAAAGACCTTATTACATCAAAATCCACAGGGAGTAAGGCATTTAAAATAGGTTTTATTTTTATTGCACTTCTTATTACTACATTTGTTTCCCTTCGTGCCAGCTACACATACACGGACAAATGCACTAGAAATACCAAAGTATATCAATTTACGTTATATGAAAGCTATATATTTAGAGAAAATCAGTCGCTTGAGTATTTTGCAGTTGATGATACATCTAAAGTAAGTAGAAAAATTGAAGAAAAAGGCAGTGAGTTAAAGGTGACTATAGATGGTAAGAATTATGAAGAAGCAAATAATGTTGATAGTGATATTTATAATATGGCCATGGAAATGGCGGCACAAAAAAATTTTTAATTAAGAAAGGGCTAATAATGAACAAAAAAAAGGTTGTTAAAGAAGTGTTTTTGGTAATATGTGTGCTTGTATTCGCTGGCACAGTGATTGTTCATAGTATTAATAGACACTATAAGGGTGTTGAGTTAATTGGTACTACTGTCTATAAATTTGAATATAACAAAAAAGTGCTGGGCCTGTTTCCTGAATATCCAGAGATTGAATATATAGAAAGGGATAATTTAGCGAAAAAAGTTCAAGCAAAAGAGGAAAATGGAGTTTTCTTCGTAAAAGATTCTTTAAGTCAGAAATACAGAAATGCTGATTCTTCCGAAACAGAGGTTTGTAAAAAAATCAAAGAATTAGCTAATAATAAATAAATTTTAAAAATAATGTCGTGGTTTTCTTGAGAAAAGAAGATTGCGGCATTTTTTATTAATTCCTCTTGACTTCATTTTTAGCTTCTGTTATATTATCTAGTATCCCGAGTGTCGGGATTTATTTTACGGTAATCGACCGATTTAGCTATGCCTACAATTAATCAATTAATTAAGCAAGGCCGACACAGTATTAAGACTAAAAGCAAGTCTCCGGCCTTAAAATTGACGCTTGATACCCTTCATCGCCGCAAAAAAATTACGGTCGAAGGAGCTCCCTTTAAGCGCGGAGTTTGTCTTAAGGTTACAACTACAACTCCAAAAAAGCCTAACTCGGCTTTACGTAAAATTGCCCGTGTTCGTTTGTCTAACGGTATGGAAGTTACTGCTTATATTCCGGGTATTGGACACAACTTACAAGAACACTCTATCGTTTTAATTAAGGGTGGTCGTACTAAAGACCTTCCTGGTGTTCGTTATAAGATTATTCGTGGCGTCTATGACGCTCAGGGCGTTGAAGCCCGCCGCCAAAGCCGTTCGCGCTATGGTAATAAAAAGCCTAAAGTTAAAAGCTAATATATGCGTGGAAAACCAGCACCAAAACGTAAAATCCAGCCTGACGTTCGTTATAATGACCTGGAAATTGCCAAATTTATTAACTATCTGATGCGCCGCGGCAAAAAATCAGTTGCCCAACGCGTTGTATACGATTGTTTTGATATTGTTAAGGATAAGACCCAGCAAGATCCCCGCCATATCTTTAATAAGGCAATGAAGCTTGTTACTCCCTTATTGGAAGTTCGTGGCCGCCGCGTTGGTGGTGCTAACTACCAAATTCCGTACCAAGTACGCGGTGATCGCCGCTTTATGCTTGGCTGCCGCTGGATGATTGAAGCTGCTCGTTCCCGTAAAGGAAAGCCTATGGCTGAAAAACTAGCGATGGAAATTATTGATACTGCTAAGGGCGAAAGCGCTTCTATTAAAAAGAAACTTGATGTTCAGCGCATGGCTGAATCAAACAAGGCTTTTGCTCACTTTGCACGATAAATTGTTCTGTCATTCCTGCGTAGGCAGGAATCTAATATAGATTCCCGCTTTCGCGGGAATGACATTTTTTTAACTAAATTTTTATGCCCCGAGAATATACTTTAGAAAATACAAGAAATATTGGCATCATGGCCCACATCGACGCCGGCAAAACCACCTTTACCGAACGGGTGCTTTTTTATACTGGAAAAAAGCATAAAATTGGCGAAGTGCACGAAGGTGCGGCCGAAATGGACTGGATGGAACAAGAAAAAGAACGAGGTATTACTATTACTTCCGCGGCTACAACTTGTTTTTGGCATGATAACCGCATTAACATTATTGATACCCCGGGGCACGTTGACTTTACTGTTGAAGTAGAACGCTCTTTGCGCGTTCTTGATGGCGCAGTGGCCGTTTTTGACGGTGCTGCGGGCGTTGAACCGCAGTCTGAAACTGTCTGGCGCCAAGCTGACAAATATAAAGTTCCCCGCCTTTGTTTTGTTAACAAAATGGATAAAATGGGCGGAGATTTTTATATGAGTTTAAAGTCCATTCGTGATCGACTTAACTCACGTGCGGTTGCTGCTCAATTGCCTATCGGAGCTGAAGATACTATGCGTGGTGTTGTTGACTTAATTCAAATGAAAGCTTTTGAATTTAAGGGGCAAAATGGCGAACAAATAACCGAAATTGAAATTCCGGCTGATTTAAAAGAAAAAGCTGAGCAACACCGCCATGAATTAGTAGAACGAGTAGTTGAATCTGATGAAGCCTTAACGGAGAAATATTTAGGCGGTGCTGAAATCACACCAGAAGAAATTAAGAAAGCTTTGCGACACGCCGTAATTACCAATCAAATTTACCCAGTTTTCTGCGGTACCGCTTTGAAAAATATTGGTGTTCAGTTAGTGCTCGATGCTGTAAACGATTACTTGCCTTCGCCTTTGGATGTCCCGGCAATTGAAGGTATGGATCCGGATGATGAAGAGAAACATATTCCGGTAGAACCGCGCGATGATGCGCCTTTTGCGGCTCTAGCTTTTAAAATTGCTACTGATCCTTTTGTTGGAAAGCTTTGCTTTGTTCGCGTTTATTCTGGTATTCTTAAGTCGGGTTCCTATGTATTGAACTCAACCACTGGTAAAAAAGAGCGCATTGGCCGTTTAGTTCGTATGCACGCTAACCACCGTGAAGAAATTGATGCCATTTATTCCGGAGACATTGCGGCAGTTATTGGTTTGAAAGATACATTTACTGGTAGTACCTTGTGCGACGTTGATCATCCCGTACGTCTTGAAACGATTACTTTCCCCGAACCAGTTATTAAAATTGCTGTTGAACCAAAGACTAAGGCTGACCAAGAAAAAATGGGTATGGCTCTTGCCCGCTTAGCTGAAGAAGATCCTACCTTCCGCGTTGAATCCGATGAAGAAACCAATCAAACATTGATTTCAGGAATGGGCGAACTACACCTTGATATTATCGTTGATCGCATGAAGCGTGAATTTAATGTTGAAGCCAACATTGGTCAACCGCAAGTTTCTTACCGTGAAACTATTCGTCAGGAAGCTGAAGCCGAAGGTAAATATATTAAGCAGTCGGGTGGACGCGGTCAATATGGTCATTGCTGGTTAAGAATCGCTCCTCAGGAAGCTGGTAAAGGCTCTGAGTTCGTTGATGAAGTCAAGGGCGGAGCTATTCCACGTGAATATATTCCTGCCATTGAAAAAGGATTTAAAGAAGCATTGGACAAGGGTATCGTTGCTGGCTACCCAATGGTAGATGTTAAGGCAACGGTTTTTGACGGTTCTTTCCACGAAGTTGACTCCAGTGAAGCCGCTTTCAAAATGGCTGGAATCATGGCCTTCAAAGATGCTTGCCGTAAAGCCAACCCAGTATTACTGGAACCGATTATGAAAGTAGAAGTTACCACTCCGGAAGAATATATGGGTAACGTCATTGGTGACCTTAACTCCAAACGCGGTCAAATTGATCAAATGTCAGATCGCGGTAATTTAAAGGTAATTGACGCCAAAGTTCCGTTGGCGGAAATGTTTGGGTATGCTACTGCTTTGCGCTCCATGAGCCAAGGTCGCGCCAATTACAGCATGGAGTTCTTGCATTACAGTGAAGTTCCTCGTCACGCTGCCGAAGCTATTATCGGCCAAAACCAAAAGGACAAGAGGTAGGTTTTTTAGCGAGATATTCACAGTCATATTATTGACTATTGGTATTCTTTTCGCTAGAATAAAAGTCCCTTTTTGCAAGATTAAGCAACTCGTATGGCAGATCGCCTTGAACGTCTCATACACTTGATCAATAAAACAGGGGACAAACTCGTTGTTTTTGACCGTTCTCGTCCCGATGATGCCTTCGTTATTTCTAGCCTTGAGCAGTATGAACGAATGGTAAAAGAAGTCGCTGATGTGAGGGGCTTGACAGAAGATGAGCTTATTGATAAAATAAACCAGGATATCGCTTTATGGAAAAGCGAGCAGTCCGGTGATGCCGGATTTTCCGATTTTTCCGAGGATTTTACAGAGAAAAAAAGGAAAAATGCTTGGACAATTCCAGAGTCGCGCAAGACTAAAAGCGAACAATCTTAATTTGATACTATTAAAACTTTTAATTAAACATTAACCGTATGGCAGAAAAATTCGAACGTAAGAAACCGCACGTTAACGTCGGTACAATCGGTCACGTCGACCACGGTAAAACGACCCTTACGGCCGCTTTGCTGACTGTTTTGGCTAGCCGCGGTTTGACCGCCTCCAAAAAGGGTGTTGGTGAAATCGATGCTGCTCCTGAAGAAAAGGCTCGTGGTATTACCATTGCGACTGCTCACGTTGAATATGAATCCGAAGCCCGTCACTACGCTCACGTTGACTGCCCAGGACACGCTGACTACGTTAAGAACATGATTACCGGTGCCGCTCAAATGGATGGTGCTATTCTTGTTGTTTCTGCCACTGACGGTCCTATGCCTCAAACCCGTGAACACATTCTCTTGGCTCGCCAGGTCGGTGTTCCTTATATCGTTGTTTTCTTGAACAAATGCGATATGGTTGAAGACAAGGAACTTATTGACCTTGTTGAAGAAGAAGTTAAGGATCTTTTGAAGAAGTATGAATTCCCTGGTGACACTACGCCAATCATTCGTGGTTCAGCTTTGAAAGCTCTTGAAAACCCTGAAGGCGAATACGGCGAAGCTGTTATGCAGCTTGTTAAAGCGCTTGATGATTTCATCCCAACTCCAGAACGCGCTACTGATAAGCCTTTCTTAATGCCTATTGAAGACATCTTCTCTATCGAAGGTCGCGGTACTGTTGTAACCGGCCGTATTGAACGCGGTGTTATCAAGATTAACGAAGAAGTTGAACTTATTGGTTTGAAAGATACTCGCAAGGTGGTTGTGACTGGTATTGAAATGTTTAACAAACAGCTCGACGAAGGTCAGGCTGGTGACAATGCCGGTTTGCTTCTTCGCGGTATTAAAAAGGATGAAGTTGAACGCGGACAGGTATTGGCTAAGGCTGGTTCTGTTACTCCACACACTGAATTCGAAAGCGAAGTTTATATTCTTTCGAAGGAAGAAGGCGGACGTCACAAGCCATTTTTCAAAGGTTATAAGCCACAGTTCTATATCCGTACAACTGACGTTACTGGTGAAGTAGAACTTCCGGCTGGAACCGAAATGGTTATGCCAGGCGATACCGTTAACTTGAAAATTAAACTTATTTCCCCGGTTGCTTTGGAAGAAAAGCAGCGCTTCGCTATCCGCGAAGGTGGCCGCACTGTCGGTGCCGGTGTCGTAGTGAAGATTATTAAGTAAAGATATTGACCCGCTTCTCGCGAGAGGCGGGTTTAATCTGTACTTAAATTAATTAAGACAGCAAAAGCATTTATACCTTATGACCGAAGCTGCGAGCAAGACCGCCGTTAAAACCGGCACTCAAGATTTCAAACAGCGTGTCCGTATTAAGATCCGCTCGTTTGATCACAAAATCATTGACCAGTCGACGAAGATTATTGTCCAGACTGTTAAGCGCACAGGCGCTAACTTGTATGGACCTATTCCATTGCCGACAGAAAAGAAAAAGTATACGGTCAATGCTTCAACTTTTGTCCATAAGGACGCACGCGACCAGTTCGAAATGCGAACGCATAAGCGTTTGCTCGATATTATCGATCCGACCGCTGCGACGATTGAAGCTTTAAGTAATTTAAACTTGCCTACGGGCGTTGATATAGAAATCAAGATGTAAACCGGTCCAGTATTTTTTCGCTTAATCCCGCGTTTGTGGGCAGTGGGCGAAGAAAGCAAACTGCACTGTTAGGATTTAAACTTTGTCTCATTCTCACGCATCTATTTGCATGTTAGCAAGCCAACATTAGTTGGATGATATGTGGTAATGACTGGTTTATCCAAAACCGGTTTTTATTTTATCTGAATATGAAATTTATTGTCGGTAAAAAAATCGCTATGACCCAGCTTTGGAAGGGTGAAACCGTCGTCCCAGTGACGCAGGTTGAAGTCGGTCCATGCACGGTCCTCCAGCTCAAGAATATGGAATCCGACGGCTACAAAGCCGTACAGGTTGGTTACGGCCGCCGCCGCAGTGGTTTAATCACTAAGCCTTTGCGCGGACATTTTAAAAATTTTGGTGATTTTCGTTTTGTCCGCGAATTTCGCGTTGAAGATAAGGACATTAGTGCTGACTTGAAAGCCGGTGATAAAATCACAATCCGCACTTTTGCTGAAGGAGATAAGCTAACGGTGACTGGAACTTCAAAAGGTAAAGGTTTTCAAGGTGTAGTTAAGCGCCATGGTTTCCATGGACAAGATGCTACTCACGGTAATAAAGACCAATTGCGTGCTTCCGGATCTGTTGGAGCCGGAGGTGTACAGCACGTCTTTAAAGGAACGCGCATGGGTGGACGTACCGGCGGCGATCGCGTTACTTTGCATGATGTAGAAATTGTATCCATTGATGTATCAACTAACAGCCTATATATTAAGGGCGCTGTACCTGGCGCTCGCAATGGCTTAATCCTATTATCGGCTGAAGGCGAATTGGTTTTAGGAGATCCTGAAGTAATTGTTGAAGCCCCTGTTGCAGAGGAAAATACCGAAGAAATCACTTCAGAAGAAAACATTGAAGCAACTGAGACTGTTGAAGACAAAGTCACTGAACCTGAACCCGCTTCCGAACAGCCTACTGAAGAAGTGAAAATAGAGGAAACTCCTGAAGAAAAAATTGAAGCTGCTTCTGAAGAAGCATCTGAAGAACCCGCCCCTGCTTCTGATGAAGCTTCTGCGGAAAAGAAGGCCAACTAATATGATCAAGCAAAAAATATACAACCAAAAAGGCGAAGTCATTTCCGAAGCAGAATTGTCTGATAAAGTGTTTGGCCAACCTGCAAACGAGGCTTTGATCCATCAAGCTGTTGTTGCTCAAATGTCTAATGAACGTTTAGTTCTTGCCCATACGAAAGATCGCAGCGAAGTTCGCGGTGGTGGTAAAAAGCCATGGCGACAAAAGGGGACTGGTCGCGCTCGTGCTGGTTCAAGCCGCAGCCCAATTTGGATTGGTGGCGGTGTCACATTTGGTCCAACAAGCAATAGGAATTTTTCTAAAGGCATCAATGCAAAAATGAAACGCCAAGCTTTGCGCATCGCTTTGTCTGATAAAGTTGCTAGCAACCAATTCGCGATTCTTGATGAATTGAATTTTTCTGAATACAAGACAAAATTGTTTGATTCTATTGTTAAGAATATCAACGACAAGGCTTTCTCAGCAGCTAAGCGTTCCGTTTTGGTGTTGGAAACTTTGCCTGAAGGTATGACTAAGAATTCTGCCCGCAATCTTACTGGAGTCAAGCTGATTGGCATTGATAATATTAATTTGGTTGATATTTTGAAATATCGTCATGTCGTTGCTACTAAAAAAGCAGTAGACGCCATTGAAGAGCGATATAAGAACTAAACCTATGGCAATTTTTAAAGATACAAAAAAAGAAGTCGATGGCAGCATGAAAGATTTGTATGTTGATGATTCGAAGAAGGACGTTGCTAAGAAGAGCCCTAAGCGGATTTCTAACGCATATCGAGTTTTAATCCGTCCTCTTATTTCTGAAAAAGCTTCCCATCAGCAAGTCAATAACCAGTATTTCTTTGCAGTAGCAATGGATGCAAATAAAATTGAAGTAGCTAAGGCAGTAAAAGACGTATATGGTGTTGCTCCTATTAAAGTAAACATGATCCGCAACGAAGGCAAAGTTCGTCGTTTTGGTCGCGTTTCTGGAAAACGTAAGGACTGGAAAAAGGCTATTGTAAGTCTGCCTAAAGGCAAGACCATTAGTCTTTACGAAGGCGTTTAAACTATATGGCAATTAAGAAATTAAAACCTACTACCCCTGGCCGTCGTGGCGCAAGCTTCGAAGATTTTTCTGATATTACTTCAAAAACTCCTGAAGAGTCATTGATCGTAATTCGGAAGAAGCATGCCGGACGCAATGCTCAAGGAAAGATTACTGTTCGCCATCAAGGCGGTGGCGTTAAGCGCTATCTTCGCTTGGTTGATTTTAAGCGTGATAAGTATGGCGTTCCTGGCGTAGTCAAGACGATTGAGTATGATCCTAGTCGCGGACCTCGTTTGGCGCTTGTCAATTATAAGGACGGCGAAAAGCGTTATATGATTGTCCCGGTAGGTTTAACAGTTGGCATGGAAGTTGCATCTTCGCGCGAAGCTATAGAGCCGAAAGTAGGCAATGCTATGCCTTTGGAATTTATTCCAGTCGGTTTGCCTGTTCATAACGTTGAACTCGAACCCGGCCAAGGCGGGCGTTTGGCTCGCGGAGCTGGAAATGCTTTGTTCATAATGTCAGTAGATAAGAAATACGCTCAATTAAAATTACCCTCTGGTGAGATCCGTTTAGTAAAGAAAGAGTGCCTTGGTACAGTTGGCCAAGTTGGTAATATTGATCGTCGCCATGTTACTCTTGGAAAAGCAGGACGCAGCCGCTACCTTGGACGCCGTCCAACGGTTCGAGGTACTGCTATGAACCCAAATGATCACCCGCATGGAGGTGGTGAAGGAAACCAGTCTATTGGTTTGAAGCATCCAAAAACAAAATGGGGTAAGAACGCTTATGGTGTTAAGACCCGTTCTGGAAAAAAGCAATCAAACAAGTTGATTATCACTCGCCGTAACGGCAAAAAACTTTAAGCCATCCGTATGTCTAGAAGTCTAAAAAAAGGACCCTATATTAACGAACGTCTTCAAAAGAAAATTATTTCTATGAAGCCGGGCGATAAAACCCCAATTAAGATTTGGGATCGCGCTGCAACGATTACTCCGGAAATGGTTGGGTTTACAATCGGAGTGCATAATGGAAAGATTCATATCCCAGTTTTGGTCAATGAAAACATGGTTGGACACAAGTTCGGAGAATTTTCTCCAACGCGTAAGTTCATTAACCATGGCGGTAAGATGGCCAAGGAACAGTCTAAAGGCAAATAACGAATTATATGGAAGTTAAATCCTCTGCTCGCTATATTAAGATTTCACCGCGCAAAGTGCGTTTGGTCGTCAACCTGTTAAAGGGTAGGCCGGTTGCTGCTGCTTTGGATCAGTTGAAATTTGTAGGTAAAATTGCCGCTGCACCAGTACGCAAAGTTATTGCTTCAGCCGTTGCTAATGCTACGCACAATTTTGATTTGGCGGAAGATAACCTATTTATAAAAGAAATCCGCGTTGACGGCGGACCCGTTCTAAAGCGTTGGTTGCCGCGTGCTCACGGCCGGGCTACTCCTTTGTTAAAGCGCATGAGCCATATCAATGTAACCTTAGGAGAACTTAAGGATAGCGGTGTTAAAGCTGGACGCAAGGAAAAAATTGCTGACCCAATGAAACTCGGCTCTGCTCCTAAGGAAGATGAGGGAATCAAGGTTGCTGATAAGGGTACGGAAAAGAGCAATGAAGGCGCTTCTGAAAAGAAAGAAAAGATTATTGACCCACGCCGCGAAGGAAAGGGACGCTCGGGCGGAAAACAGGGCTTTACTTCTAAAATTTTCAATCGCAAGAGCGGTTAATCTACTACTACTCCTATGGGACAGAAAATCAATCCAAAAGTTATGCGCGTGGGCATCACGCGAACCTGGCCATCGAAATGGTTCGCGGGACCCCGTGACTATATTAGCCAAGTTCGTCAGGATGTTTTAGTACGCAAATTTTTGACAAAGCATCTACGCGAAGCTGGTATCGACCGCATTGAAATTGAACGCCCTTCTGGCAAGCGTATCGTTATTGGTATTCACACCGCCAAGCCAGGTCTTATTATTGGCCGCGGCGGAGCCGGTATCGAAGATTTGAAAAAGAAATTGCATTCTAAGTTTTTGAAAAATTTCCGCATGGGCGAGATTTCCGTTAATATTAACGAAGTCGAACGACCTAACTTAAGCGCACAGATTGTATTGCAATCGATGGTGCTTGATATTGAAAAGCGTCTTCCCTTTAAGCGCGTTATGAAGCAGGCCATTGGCCGCGTTGAGCGTTCGGGAGCGCTCGGAGTTAAGGTTATGATGTCCGGACGTTTGAATGGAGCTGAAATCGCCCGCCGAGAAATGCTTATTTCGGGAAAGTTACCTTTGCAAACTTTACGCGCTGATATTGATTATGCTCGCGCCGCCGCTCTAACCACTTTTGGTTTAATCGGACTTAAAGTTTGGATTTATAGAGGAGAAATTTTTGATCGTCATGAGGAAGCTGGCGATGTAATTAAGGAAAAGATCAAGAAATAATATGTTGGCACCTAAGAAAACAAAATTTCGAAAATCGCACAAAATCGCTAGGGGCGGTAAGGCAAGTCGCCGTATTAGTCTTGGCTTTGGAAGCTATGGCCTAAAAAGCATAGAGGCCTGCTGGGTTACCTCACGTCAGATTGAAGCGGCTCGTCGCGTTATTACCCGTTACGTACAGCGAACTGGTAAATTGTGGATTCGAATTTTTCCTGACAAATCAGTAACCGCTAAAGGCGGAGAAATGCCAATGGGTAAGGGAAAAGGTCCGGTTGATCATTATGTTGCTATTGTTAAGCCCGGAATGATTTTATTTGAAATCGAAGGAGTGACTGAAGTGCAAGCTCGCGAAGCAATGATTTTGGCGGCTCACAAGTTGCCAGTAAAATGCACCTTTGTTAAAAAGCATTAATTATATGGAATTCAAGGAATTACAAGGAAAAAACGAAGCTGAATTGCAGAAAATGCTTCAAGAAAGCCGCGAGAAATTGCGTGAGTTGCGCTTCAAGGAAGCCAATAAGCAACTGAAGGACGTACGGGCTATACGCCGCGAACGCCAGTTGATTTCCCGTCTTTTGACTATGATCAACAAGTCTTAATATGAAACCTATGAAAAACACTAAGGTTCCTGCCGCCGAGACAAAAATGCTTATCCGCCGTACTTTTAAAGGTATTGTTGCGAGCGATAAAATGGACAAGACTATTGTTGTCAGCGTCGAAACAACCAAGATTCATCCAAAATACCAAAAGCGTTTCATTTCGACCCGCCGGTATAAAGTGCATGATGAAAAGAACCAATATCGCGAAGGCGATAAAGTGACTTTTGTTGAATGCCGCCCGCTCAGCAAAGATAAGCGCTGGCGCGTGATTTATAGCTAACCCGTATGATCCAGGTACAAACCATCCTAAAAGTTGCCGATAATACTGGCGCCAAGCGCGTTATGTGTATTCGTGTTCTTGGCGGCTATCAAAAGCGTTATGCTCGCATTGGTGATCGGATTATTGTTGCTGTTAAGCAAGCTGTTCCGCACTCAATGGTAAAAAAGAGCGATGTGCTATTGGCAGTGGTAGTGCGCGTAAAGAAAGAAACCCGCCGCACTGATGGGAGCTACATTCGCTTTGATGAAAACGCTTGCGTTATTATTGATAAAAAGAATGGCGAACCTCGCGGTAGCCGTATCTTTGGACCAATTCCCCGCGAAGTACGAAAAGCCGGTTACGTAAAGATCGCCTCTTTGGCGCCTGAAGTTCTCTAAGCTACGCCTATGAATATTAAGAAAAACGATCAAGTAACAATTATCGCCGGTAAAGACAAAGGCAAGACCGGTAAGGTTTTGCAGATATTCGCCGACGTTAATCGCGCCAGCGTAGACGGTTTGAACCTATTGATTAAGCACATGCGTCCTCGCCGCCAAGGAGAGAAGGGACAGCGTATTGAATTTGCCGCCCCGATGAATATTTCCAATATGATGCTTGTTTGCCCTAAATGCAATAAAGCAACCCGCGTCGGCCATGAATTTCTTAAAGCCGCAGATGGCAAAAAGGGAACTAAGGTCCGCGTTTGCAAAAAATGTAAGGCCACTATAGATTAAGCCTATGAAACTTCGTGAACAATACAACAAAAACGTCAAGCCAGCTTTAAAGGAGAAATTTTCCTATAAGAATGACATGGCCATTCCAAAAATCGTCAAGATTTCCTTGAACGTAGGTGTCGGCCGTTTTACTAAGGAAAAGAGCTATCTTGAAAACGTTGCTCATAACTTAGCGCGCATAACTGGTCAAAAGCCTATTATGACCAAGGCAAAAAAATCTATTTCCGCCTTTAAAGTACGCGAAGGAACAGTTATCGGCGTAGCCGTAACATTACGCGGCAATAGAATGTATGATTTTCTTGAAAAATTGATAACGGTTACTTTCCCTCGCGTTCGCGACTTTCGCGGCGTTGATCCCAAGAAAGTTGACCGGGCTGGCAACCTCTCTGTCGGTTTCCGCGAACACATCGCATTCCCGGAAATTAAAGCCGATGAAGTTGAGAATATACACGGTCTTGAAGTCAATATCGCGACAACGGCTCGTACGCACGCGGAAGGCGTTGAGCTCTTTACCTTACTCGGCTTCCCCTTTAAGAAAGATAACTAGGCAAATCGTATGGCTCGAAAAGCACTCATTGTAAAGTCAAAACGGACGCCGAAATTTTCGACGCGAAAGGTTCGCCGTTGCTGGCGCTGTGGCCGCAACCACGCCTATATGCGCGATTTCGACATGTGCCGTATCTGTTTCCGCGAACTCGCAAACAACACCGATTTGCCGGGCATCACGAAGTCCAGCTGGTAAGCTTTATATAATTATATGATGGATCCAATAGCAGACATGCTCTCTCGTATCAGAAACGCCGCTGCCGTGCGCAAGCCGGAGATTCTGTTGCCAATGAGTAAACTCAAATTTAATATCGCAAAATTGCTTCAAGAAAATGGCTGGATTGAAAAGGCTGAAGTAGTTTCCCATGAAGGCAAAAGCGGTTTTGACGAACTTAAGCTTGTTCTTAAGTATAAAGCTGACGGTACGCCGATGATTTCTTCTGTTACTCGCATTAGCAAATCAAGCCGCCGCGTCTATGTCGGCAAAGATGAACTTCCCCGCGTTTTGAATAACCTCGGCATTGCTATTTTGTCGACTTCGCAGGGACTAATGACTAACCGCGAAGCAAGACGACGCAATCTGGGCGGCGAAGTTATTTGCGAAATTTACTAACCCCACCGCTATGTCACGTTTAGGAAAATTACCCATTGAAATGCCCGCTGGAGCAACAGCCGTTTTAGACAAAAAAGTCTTGACGGTGAAAGGCGCAAAAGGCGAACTTAAACAGGAGATTCACGATTTAATTCGTTTGGAAATAACCCCGGAGGCTATTAAGGTTTCGGTTGCTGATTCTGAAAATAAAAAAGAGCGCGCAATGTGGGGGTTGTTTTACAGCTTGATAAAAAACATGGTTCAGGGCGTTAGCCAAGGATATGAAAAGAAATTAGAGATTCAGGGAGTCGGATATAAAGTAGCTGGCGGCGGCAATGCATTAAATTTAAGCCTTGGTTTTTCTCATCCGGTTAATTTCCCTATGCCCGCCGGTATTGTTGCAGCAGTTGAAGGAAATACCATTACTATTTCTGGAATTGATAAGCAATTGGTTGGTGAAACTGCAGCTCAAATTCGTCGTTTGAAAAAACCTGAACCATATAAGGGTAAAGGTATTCGCTATGTTGGCGAAATTGTTCGCCGCAAAGCCGGCAAGACCGCCGCTAAAGGCGCTTAATAGATTATCCGTATGAATAAGCAGCAAGCAAAAATGATGACTAGGGCTCGCCGCCAACGCCGTATCCGGACGCAAATTTCCGGCAGCGCAGCTCGGCCTCGCCTTAATGTTTCTAAGTCAAACACCAGTTTATATCTTCAGCTCATTAATGATGAGAGCGGGGTGACTATTGCCAGTGCGCATAGCCGCGAAATTAAGGCCAAGCAATCAAAGGTTGAAACCGCAAGCTCTGTTGGAAAGTTATTGGCCGAAAAAGCTAAAGCAAAAAACGTTAGTACTGTTGTTTTCGACCGTGGCGGTAATAGGTATACTGGTCGGGTAAAAGCAGCCGCTGACGGTGCCCGCGAAGGCGGACTCCAATTCTAATATTTGAAATTTATGACCGAACAAGAAAAGAAAACTCAAAGCGGGGGAGCAGGAGCTGACAGAGGAGCTGCTAATCGTGGTCCGCGTCGCGCTGGCGGAAATGGAGGCGGACGTCCTCCTCGCCGCGGCGAAGGACGCCGTGATGAACGTCCAGCTGATGAGTTTGAACAGCGTATTATTGATATTGCCCGTGTTACTCGCGTTATGGCCGGTGGAAAGCGCATGCGTTTTAGAGCTTGTGTCGCTATTGGTGATAAGAAAGGCAAAGTAGCTATTGGTTTAGCTAAAGGTGCCGACGTTACCTTGGCTGTCGCCAAGGCAGTCAACCAGGCTAAGAAAGACATGCTGCTTGTCCCTATTGTAAACCAAACCATTCCGCACGCTGTTGATCAATGGTTTGGCGCTGCACACGTTCTCTTAAAGCCGGCGGCCACTGGTCGCGGTATTATCGGCGGCGGCATTGTCCGTACTATTCTTGAACTTTCGGGTATTAATAACGTTACGAGCAAAATTCTTGGAACAAACAATAAAGTTAATAACGCTAAATGCGTTATGCAGGCTTTGAAATCTTTGCGCGCTCCGAAAAAGAAAGCATCTGATTCTAAAGAAAAGAAAGAAAGCAAGGAACCAAAGGCTGAAAAAAATGAAGTTACTAAAAAAAGCTCTCAGTAAACCATATGTCTCTTTCACTCTCTAACCTAAAGTCAATTTCCAAGAACAAAACCCGCAAACGTGTTGGTCGCGGTAATGCTTCCGGACACGGGACCTACTCAACTCGCGGTTTAAAGGGACAAAAGTCCCGTTCCGGTGTCAGCGGTTTGAAGCGTCTTGGTATGAAGAAGCAGCTTTTGGCTATTCCAAAAAAGCGCGGCTTTACTTCGTACCGACCTAAGGCCGAACCTATTACCTTGGCTGTTTTAAATAAATCATTTAAGGATGGGGCGGAAATTTCTCCGCGCGCCCTTGTTAAGGCTGGTTTAGTTTCTTCGGCTACGAGTCGGATGAAAATTCTTGCTCAAGGAACCTTAACGTTAAAAAATCTAAAAATTAAAGACCTAGCTCTCTCGGCTGGCGCTAAAGAACAAATCGAAAAGGCCGGAGGAACGATTTCCTAACATTATATGGAAAAATTCGCAAAAATTTGGAGAGACAAAGAAATTCGCAATAGCATCATCTTTGTTCTTGTCATGCTGGCGATTTTCCGCTTAGCGGCGCATATTCCCGTACCGGGAGTTGATCCGGCTGCTTTGCGTAGCTTTTTCAATTCCAACCAAATTCTTGGTTTATTAAATCTTTTTTCCGGCGGAGGCCTGGAAAATTTTTCCATCGTCATGATGGGCGTCGGTCCATACATTACCTCGTCCATTATTTTCCAGTTGCTAACCATGCTTTTCCCAAAGCTTGAGGAAATGAACAAAGAAGAAGCTGGCCGGCAAAAAATTAACATGTGGACCCGTTGGGCAACTGTTCCTTTTGCTATCTTGCAAGGATACGCGATGATTCAATTATTGCGTAATTCCGGAGCAGGCATTTTGGGCGTCATGAGTCCTTTTGATTATGTTAGCTTGATTTTGACAGTAACAGCTGGAACTATTTTCTTAATGTGGATTGGTGAATTAATTAGCGAAAAGAAAATTGGCAACGGTATTTCGCTCTTGATCTTCGCTGGCATTATCGCTAGCTTACCGGCGACTTTACAGCAGGTTTTCGTTAACTATGATCCTTCAATGCTCTTTACCCTGGTTGGCTTTGCGTTAATTGTAATTATAACCGTCGTAGGAGTTGTTATTATTAATGAAGGCCAGCGCAATATCCCAGTGCAATATGCCCGCCAGGTACGAGGCAATAGAGCTTTCGGCGGTTCTACAACTCATTTGCCCTTACGCGTCAATATGGCCGGTGTTATTCCTATTATTTTTGCTATTTCCGTGCTCTTGTTCCCATCAATGGTAGCCCAATTTTTCGTCCATGCGGCCAGTCCGAAACTTGCAGCCGCTGCTCAGTGGACTATCATGGTCTTCCAAAATCAGCTGGTGTATGGTGTTGCTTATTTTTTCTTAGTATTTGTTTTTACTTATTTTTATACGGAAATCGTTTTTCACCCAACGCAGATTGCTGAAAATTTGCAAAAGCAAGGCGGCTTTATTCCCGGTATTCGTCCAGGCCGCCATACGAGCGATTACTTAGCGCAAACAACCCGCAAGATTATTTTAGTGGGCGCGCTTTTCCTTGGTTTGATTGCAGTCTTGCCGCTTATTATGAAATACTTTACCGGCATCGAGTCCTTGGCAATTGGCGGTACGAGCTTATTGATTGTTGTCGCGGTTGTTATTGAAACAGTAAAACAGCTTGAAGCGCAACTTAGTATGCGTGAATATACAATGGATTAAATTTGTTCCTGTCATTCCTGTCCCGTATTAAGTACGGGAAAACTCCAGTTGGAACCTAACCCCGTCGCTCGCGAGCGACGGGGTTTGTTATCTTGACATTTTTAAAGATAAATGATATTTTCTAAGCAACTGCAATTTAATAATATATCTCAAATAACATATTTCTTAAATAAAAATGAGGATTTTCTCATGCAAAACTCAATTTTTTATATATTCTATTGCGTTGTTATTGCGATGTCTTTTGGATTAATAGTACTTTTTCATGACAGGGACAAAAAAAGGGCTAAGTATTGGTCAAAATGGATTTTTTATATAGCCGTGTATTTTCAAGTAGGTCACCTAATTCTGTCTTTGGCAAATATAAACCCCTGGCTGACTTTTATTTTTTCCCTGCTATTTGTAATGATAGTTCATATTTTTTGCCCGTTGTATATTTTCATGCCACTCTTGATGACGAAGGGTGTTTAGATGAGTTTATTTTTGACTCGAGAGTTAAATGGCGTTATTCTAAATTCGTTTTAATTGCCGCTCAACAATCTATATACGGAAGATACGGAGTAAATCCAATTGACAGTGCTGCGGCAATCGAAGAAATTGATATAATTGTTGGTTTAACTGATGATTGTCTCAAAGCTTTGTATAGACATACTTTTAAAATGCCATTGCGCTCTCTTGAGAGAATTAATGTTTTTACATCTGATGGGACAAATGACCTTGATGATATACTAAATACTACTTGGAAGAAAAATGAAATTTATTTTACTTCTAAAAGAAAAAATGATGAGGACGTAAAAAGATATTTAAAGGACTATTACCGTGAATTAAAACGAGAGTGGATAATGAAATATGATTTTATTTTTGAAGTTAATAAACTAAAAGCTTATTATCAAGGAGAATTATTTACGCACGAAGTTGTGCTTGATAAAGATGATATTAGCCAATTTCAGCTTTCACTAAACTAAACTTTTGGGGGTATGAATCTATTTCATGCCCTCGAATTAAAATCAAAAGGAAATCCTTATGAACGAACATATTAGTTTTGTCGAGGATTTTCTTTTGAAGAAATCCAAAGAAGACAAAGCATATTTAAACCCCTTTATTGAATATATAGCTTCGCTTTTGCATGTATATGCCGAACTATATACCATACATAACACTGAATACACTGATGATAAAAAAGTTTTTACCTTTAAAATAAATCCAGACTTTGTTTCTGATTTGCATGTATTTTGCGCTTGTATTATTACGGCCTGCAATAATAACGCTTTTAAAGCCGTTCTTGAGGTTAGGATTCTAAAGCAACTTTTTGTCAGTATTAATTTTACTTACAACATTACTTCTGAATGCCTTTCAACTGATGTTGTAATAAATAAAAATTTCGCCTACGAAAGCAATAAGGCGATTTTAAAAAACAATATATTATTAGAAGTTTTGTTGCCCGGCTTAGCTAAGCTTAAGCCACAGCAACACCCGCTTGTAATGCCATAATTTCTTTTTTTGGAGATTATGGCATTTTTTGTCTAATCTATCCATAAAATACATATATTGCTATACTAACTATGGATAAAGTCTACTTCTTTTAGGCTTTTAGCCATTTTAATTATTACTTATTATCAACATGTCGCGGACTATTTTAGTATTTTTTGGACCCCCGGGCTCGGGAAAAGGCACACAATCCGATTTGTTATCAGAGGCCACTGGTTGGCCGGCTATTTCTACTGGCGAACTGTTGCGGCATGAACAAAAAATCGGTTCGGCAGTAGGGCGTAAAGTAAAGGGCTTAATGAGCGAAGGGAATCTCGTCGCTGCTTCGCTCGTTGATCATTTATTGAAAAAACGCTTAGCTAAGCCGGATACTAAGAAGGGTTTTATTTTGGACGGTTATCCGCGCAACGAAAATCAGTTTAAGAATCTATTAAAATTAACGCATGGCGATGATAGGCTCTATTTTATAGACTTCCGCGTTCCTGATAGGGAAGTTATTACCCGTTTGTCTGGCCGCCGCGTTTGCGACTGTGGAGCCTCATACCATACGATGTATAATCCGCCTAAAGTAGCAGGGAAGTGCGATTTATGCGGCAGTAACTTGCGCCAGCGCCAAGATGACAAGCCAGCCGTTATTCGCCGCCGCCTTAAAGATTACAATGCAGTGATCCGTCCATTATTGGAAAAAGCCAGCGGCCGAGGTTCAATTATTATCATTGATGGCGAGCGCTCAATTTTAAGCATTAATGCCGATTTAGTTAAGCAGCTTAAGCAATACGGATTATTAAAGAATAAGAAATAGCCAAGATTTCTCAGCCGCTTCGCGGCTTTCGAAATGACAACATAGTATGAAAAAATTAATTAAAACTGAAGCCGAAATTAAATTAATTCGCGAAGGAGGGCATATTCTTGACCGTATTTTAAAAGAAGTGGCGGCTATGGCGCGCGTTGGGATAACAACAGCACAGTTTGAACAAAAAGCCTTAGAACTAATCGAAGAGGCGGGAGGACGTCCGGCCTTTAAAGGGTATAAAAGCGATAAAAAAAGCAAGCCTTTTCCGTCGGCACTTTGTATTTCCATTAATGACGAAATTGTTCACGGGCCGGCCGTACCGGCTCGCATTGTTAAAGAAGGGGACATAGTAACGCTTGATATTGGCATGGAGTATCCGTATGTGAAAGGTAAAAAAGGTTACTATACTGATATGGCAGTTACTATTCCTGTTGGAAATATTTCAATGGCGGCGCGTACGCTTTTGGTGGGAACTAAAGAATCCCTTGAAGCCGGAATCGCTGTTATTAAAGCTGGCACGAAATTATCTGAATTGGGCGCAGCGATAGAAGCGGTGTTAAAAAAATATAAATTAGGAGTTGTCCGAGATTTAGTCGGACATGGCGTTGGCTATGATGTGCATGAAGAACCCCAAGTTCCCAATTACGGTTTTAAATCAGGAGATTTTCCCGATATGGAACTGCAAGCCGGTATGGTTATTGCCGTTGAACCTATGGCAACCTTAGGTGATTGGCGCATTGCCCCGGCTAAAGATGGCTTTACGTATGTCACGGCCGATGGCAGCCTCTCCGCTCATTTTGAGCATACTCTGCTTGTCACGAAAGACGGTTGCGAAGTTTTGACCCAAAGTTAAGCGTCTTTCTATGAATGAACAATGTCTTGGAATTGACTGGGGAACCAAAAGAATAGGCCTAAGCCTTGGTAATGCGGAAACAAAGCTCGCTTCGCCCTTGGGCGTTGTAGACAGTCTAGATGCCCTTCTGGAAATGGCAAAAAAGGAGAAAATTGAGCGTTTGGTAATAGGAATGCCTATTCATGCCCATGGACAGGATAGGCCTGATAATGGGCCTTTTGAGGCCTTTGTGGAGGCTTTAGAGGCTCGTAGCGGCCTTCCTCTTACAAGAATTGATGAACGCTTTTCGAGCCAAGCGGCCGATAAGCTGGGTGCTAATACCAAGCGGGACGGGCAGCGCGATGCCATTGCCGCTATGATAATTTTGCAAAGCTATTTCGATAGTTTATAATGAATAGATGCCGGAAACTTATTGCGCTCGCGCCATTGTTCTCAGTCGGCGCCCTTACCGCGGGTATGATAACCGCGTTTCGGTATATAGCCGCGAACGGGGCAAGCTCGAATTGCTTGTCAAAGGAGCGCGGCGGCCGGCTTCAAAACTAGCGGCTCATCTTGAGCCACTAACGCTTTTAGACCTTATGGTTGTCAGCGGCAAGATTCCTTTTGCCGGCGCAGCCGTAAGCCGCAATTGCTACCCTCATCTTAAGAGTGACTTTGAAAAAGTGTCGGCAGCCGGAGCGGCCATTGGCCGTTTAAATCGCTTATTGAAAGAACATATTGCTGATGAAGAATTATTTTCTCTAACCGAAGATTTTCTTCATATCCTTGATACCCATACTGCTGAAGAAAGCTGGTATCAGTGGATTTCTAATATGTTTTTGTATAAGGTCTTGGAACGATTGGGCTACGGAATCAATTTCGCGACATATGTTCCCGAAAAAGGACAGCCGCGGCTTGTTCCGGAAGCTAAAACATCTCTTGTTCATACGCAAAACCTGTCATTGAGTGAAATTGCAAAGCTGAAGGTACTGCGCAAGCCTTTAGCCGAGATGAATAGTTTTTTGGAAGTTTGGATAAGAAATATATCAGAATTTTAAATTTTTAATTTTATAATTTTTAAAGCATAATTATAAAATTAAAAATTAATAATTATAAAATTAAGACCATGTTAAGAACTCATACTTGCGGAGAATTAAACAAAAAGAATGTCGGACAAGAGGTTGCGCTGGCTGGCTGGGTGCATACCCGTCGCGACTTTGGCGGCGTTGTTTTTATAGACTTGCGCGATCGCTACGGACTAACGCAAATTACTTGTAATAGCGAAAAGAATAAAGAGGCTTGGGAAATTGCTTCAACCTTGCGTTCGGAGTCAGTAATCCTTGTTAAGGGAGCGGTAGCCGCCCGCCCAAAGACAATGATTAATAAAACCATTAGTAGTGGCGAAATAGAAATTGATGTTATTTCTATTGAGATATTAAGTACTGCTGATGTCTTACCCTTTGAAATTAGCAATGAAGAAATTGCCAATAGCGTCAATGAAAATTTGCGCTTGGAGTATCGTTTTCTTGATTTGCGTCGTCCGAAATTGCAAAGCATGCTTAAGGCCAAAGATGATTTATTTACCTTGCTGCGCGCTTATTTTAAACAGCATAATTTTGTTGAAGTACAAACTCCAATTTTAGCCAACTCTTCGCCCGAAGGCGCCCGAGATTTCCTTATACCGTCGCGCCTCTATCCCGGAATGTCCTACGCCTTGCCGCAAGCTCCCCAGCAATTCAAACAATTATTGATGGTGGGTGGCGTTGATAGATATTTTCAAATTGCCCCGTGCTTCCGCGATGAAGATACGCGTAATGATCGCGCCTACGGCGAATTTTATCAGCTTGACATGGAAATGAGTTTCGCCACTCAAGAAGATATTTTTGCTATTATGGAACCGGTGATGAAAGAGATTGTTGAAAAATTAAGTACCAAGAAAAATTCCAACCTTGAAGAAGATGGTTCATTTAGAAAAATTGCCTGGCGCGAGGCAATGGAACGATATGGCAGCGACAAACCTGATTTGCGCTATGACTTTGAAATTACGCCCGTTTCTTCATTACTAGAAAATTGCGGTTTTGAACATTTTGAAGAAACTTTGAAAAATAATGGGGTTATCCATGCTTTGCGTGTTCCGGGCGGCGCAGTCTTTACTCGCAAAGTATTAGATGAATTACGCGCCCTTGCCGAAAAGCGCGGATTCGCTGCCTATGCAACTGTGAGCAAAGAAGAAGGCGGTCCTAAGTCTTCGCTTTCTAAGTTTATAAGCGATGATACTTTTAATTCCTTGTTTGCGGCAGCAAAAGCAGAAACTGGTGATTTACTTATTTTAGTAGCCGCGCCATGGCGTACGGCTTGCTTGACGCTCGGTGCTTTGCGCCAAGAATGCGCCAAGCGTTTGAATGTTCTTGATGCTAGCAAAGCAGCCTGGTGTTGGGTGGTTGATTTTCCTTTTTATGAAAACTCGGAGATAGATGGTTCGCTTGATTTTGGACACAACCCATTTTCAATGCCCCAAGGCGGGCACGAAGCCATTGATACAAAAAATCCTTTGGACATTTTAGCCTATCAATACGACTTAGTTTTGAACGGATATGAAGTATCGAGCGGAGCCGTCCGCAACCATGATCCGGAATTGCTGCGCAAGGCTTTTATGAAAGTCGGGTATGAAGCCGAAGAAGTTGAGCGCCGCTTTGGCGCGCTTATGAAGGCTTTCCGTTACGGCGTTCCGCCGCATGCCGGCAATGCTCCGGGCGTTGATAGGCTGTTAATGGTATTAAATGATTGGGATTCAATTAGAGATCTCTATGCTTTTCCTAAAGATGGGCAGGGGAGAGATGTCTTAATGAACAGCCCTAGCGTGATTGATGATGAGCAATTAAGTGAGCTTGGATTAATTGTCATTTCGAAGGAGTCTGCTCAGAGAGCGGACGACTGAGAAATCTTAAGATTTCTCACCAGTCGCTATCGCGACAGGCTCGAAATGACAATATTATATTGTATTATAATTTATTTATTAACTAAGTAACTATATGAGCCAAAAAAATAACGCCAAGTTCGCGTTTTGGTATCTCTTATCGCTCGTTGCGCTTATTTTTATGGCGCTGGGCAGCGGTCAAGTTATTTTCCAAATTATTAATAAGACGATTGCTGATTTTACGACCGGCTATGCGTACTCGTATGATAGCGGGGTTCTTAAGTTTGCCATTTCGGCTTTGATTATTTCTATTCCTTTGTATTTTTTACTGGCTCGGCAAATCGAGCGCAGCCTTGAAAGCGGGGATCTTGATAAAGATTCTGCCGTCCGTCGCTGGTTGACCTATGTTATTTTATTCGCGTCTTCGGTGGTGATGATCATTTGGCTTATTTTTACCATTAATAGCTTTTTGGGCGGAGAATTAACATCTAAGTTTTTGTTAAAGACGCTTACTGCTCTTGTCATTGCCGGTATGGTGTTTGCTTATTATTTGTATGATATTCGCCGTGATAGCATTAAGAAAAAAGACGGAGTAATTCTGGGTTTTCTTATCGCTTCGCTTGTTATAACAATAGGATCATTAATAAGCGCTTTTTTCATTGTTGAATCTCCGGTTGAAGCGCGCAATCGTCGTCATGACCTCGAAGTATTGAATCATTTCAGCCAAATTGACAGTACCCTAAGCTCTTTTTACGCTCAAAGCAACAAATTACCGGATAATCTTGACGCTTTAAAAGGACAAACTCCATACTTACCGGCAGCATCTTTGAAGGATCCGGAAACAGGCAAAGCATATGAATATAAGAAGGTGAATGATTCAACCTATCAGTTGTGCGCTGATTTTAAATCCGATAATACCGATCCAAAAAATTCTCAAATCTATGAATACAGCGATCGTTGGCCGCATGCGAGCGGATATCAGTGCTTAACGCAAAAGGCCGTTGCCTATAATGATGGTTTAAATAAAGTTATTCCGGTTCCAGCCCAGTAAATCAAGATGGTCATGTTCAAGCTCGAACAATTTGAAGGTCCTTTAGCCTTGTTGGTCAAACTGATCGACAAGGCTGAGCTTGATATTACCCAAGTTAGCTTGGCGACAGTTGCCGATCAGTATATTGCCCATTTGCGGACGCTCGTTAATATCGACCCGGAAGAAATGGCAGATTTTTTAGTTATTGCCTCGCGCCTGCTGCTTGTTAAAGCAAAAGCGCTTCTTCCGTACCTCTTACCGGAAGAAGAGGAGGCGATAGAAGACCTTGAAGAGCAATTGCGCATGTATAAAGAGTATCTTGAAGCAACCAAGAAAATTGAAGCCATGGTTGCCGGCAAGAAGTTTATGTTCGCCCGCGAGTTTAACCGTAAGGCCATTGCGGCAACCATAGGTATCTTCGCTCCGCCGGCAAAATTAACCACTGGAGAGATGGCCGAAATTTTTAGAGGTATTCTTGAAGGTTTGGTGCCCATTGAAAAACCCCTGCCGGAAAAAACGATGATGGCGAGCATTAGCATTGAGGATAAGATTGAATTGATTAAGCAAACTATAAAAAAATTAGTAACAACGCGCTTTAGTCAAATCTTAACACTCGCTAATTCAAAGGTAGAAATTGTCGTCAGCTTTTTAGCTATGCTAGAATTAATGAAGCAGCGCACTATTACGGCTGACCAAGGCGCCTTGTTTGAAGAAATTGAGATTTCGAATTTTGTCATTTCGAAGGAGTGAAACGACTGAGAAATCTTTTAGTAACAAGATTCCTCAGCCGCTACGCGGCTTTCGGAATGACAGTAAATAATTATGAAGAATCTAAAATCACAACTTGAAGCTCTTTTGTTTGTGGCCGCTAAGCCTTTACAGCTTAAAGACATGGCTTCATTAACTGCCGCTAAGCCCGAGGCCATTAAAGCAGCTTTAGAAGAGCTTTCTAATGATTATGAGCGTGAGGACCGCGGCGTTCGCATTGTTACGCAGGCAACAACCTATCAGCTCGTTACGGCTCCCGAACAGGCTGACCTTATCAAGGAATTCATTAAGGATGAAACCATGGGCGAATTATCTCGTCCCAGCCTTGAAGCCCTTACTATTATTGCCTACAGAGGACCTATTGCTAAGATGGATTTAGATCGCATCCGCGGAGTTAACTGCGCTTTGATTTTGCGCAATTTATTACTGCACGGCTTAATTGAGGGAAAATTCGATAAGCAGAAAAATGAAACCTACTATAGCGTAACGGTTGATTTTGTACGTTTCCTCGGAATTCATGATGTCAGTGCTTTGCCAGAATACGAAAAATTACGAGCGCACGAAAGTTTGCAGCGCATGCTCGAAGATAAGCCGCTTTCGTAATACCTATGACCGGAATTTTTATTGCCCTAGCTGTTTTAGGCAGTTATGTATGGAGCCAACCGGAGGCTTTTTTTAGTTTTAATGCAAGCGATATTGTAATGCCGGCAACAATCACTGGAACCATCCCAGTCGTCTTGCCTATGGCAAGAAATGTTCCGCTTAGCCTTGATGTACCGGCGCCACTAATAAAGGCTAGTGCCAGCGCGGCTTATGACGAAGATAGTGATTTTCGTCTTATTTCTGATAACCCCGATGGTGTTCGTTCCATTGCCAGTATTACTAAACTCATGACGGCTTTAGTTTTTTTAGATCATAATCCGGGTTGGGATACGTCCTATACCATTTCTCGTAATGATTATCGCGAAGGCGGGAAAATACATGTTTATCCCGGCGACACGGCTTCAGTGCGCGATATTTTTAGAACGGCCTTAATTGCATCGGATAATGTTGCGATCGCCGCCTTAGTAAGTGCAACCGGAATGAGCGAAGCGGATTTTGTTGCGGCGATGAATGCCAAAGCACGCCTCTTGAATTTAAAGCACAGCGGCTTTTTTGATCCAACTGGTTTAGACGCGCGCAATATTTCAACCGCTCATGATATTGCCCGCTTAGCCAATGAAGCCTTTTCAAAACCGGATATTATTGATGCCCTAACGCGTTCTGAGTTTTCATTCACAACCAAAGAGGGAAGCGCTAAGCATGTGGTAACGACTGATCAGCTTTTAAAAAGCGATGTGCCAGGGGGAGTTACTATTGTTGCTGGTAAGACCGGCTATTTGCCAAAGGCCGGCTATTGCTTTGTTGGACAGTTTGAAAAAAATGGAAAAAAAATAACCACGGTTGTGTTGGGAGCCGATACTGAAGAAGGCCGTTTTAATGAAACTAAAAAGCTTGTTGATTGGGCTTTTAAGAACTATCGCTGGGAATAAAAGGGGAGTATTGATAATTACGGCCAAAAAAGGCCGTTTTTTTGTATATTTATTGACTTTTCTACACAAATATGCTATAATGTATTATTCGATCTTTGACAAGGTTTATGAATAAGAAGTGTTGTTTATGACAGCAGTTCTTATTCATAAACTAAAATATAATTTAAAAGTGAAACATATAAAAAAAGTTACTCCTTGGGTACTATTATTTTTTTGTTTTGTTTTCTGCGTTAAAAATAGTAAGGCGCAGATAGAGAATAAAAAATATATAGAGCCTTTTGCTCCGGAAATCTACCAACATTGGGATCCTAAAACTACCACAATAATAAATTCTTTTTCGGGAAAGGAAAAAATGCCGCTTGCTTTGAAAGCAGAAGTTGAAATCAAAATGTTATTTGCAATGGTTGCTTCTTCATATTTTAATGAAAAAAAATATGAATCTCTGCCTGCGCAACTTTCTAATTTGTATAACAAGATTAGCAAAAAACTTGAGTTTCTGTCTTCTCCATCAGATCTTCTTAGATATCGCCAAAGTTCTGAATACATTTCGGATCTTATTGAAGGATATTATTTTTCTATTTGGGGCGGTTCGGTGGACACAGCGTTTAGTGTAAAGCTTAATAATATCTTGAATCATTTTATTCTTGTGGGATATTTTGATAGAAATTCTGTAGTAGAAAAATCATTGCAAGAAAAAATGCGCATGGTAGCCGGGAAAATTAATAACCTTGACGAACTTGAAGAAGAAGCACGCAAAAATTACTCGGATAAAAGATATGCGGCAATTTGGAAAATGCATAAAAAGCACGGAAATCCAAGAATTGATTTTTCAAGCGGTTTTTATCAGGCGCATAACTATAGTTCCCAGTCAAACACTGTATATTTCGCTCCCTTGTTTAGCTGTATTTGTTCGAGAATTGGTTCATACGGCGATAATGTAAATGACTATTTTTTGGCCTGGAAAGCGGAACTGGCACACGCTGAGCAGTTTAAGCGTTATCCGGCAAATATTATGGATGCCCGAAAGGAAGCTGAGGAGAAATATAGGAAGATATACGGACTTGAGAATAAAGATTTTTACCACATAGAAATAACTATTGAAGGATACTTAACTATTGAGTATGAAGCCCATCATAAAATTCAATTGGAGTTGGATAAAGAATATAATGATTTAATATCGTAAAAAATAAAGTTAGTTTATTAAAGCCCGACAGGTAGCAGCGTCGGGTTTTTTAATTGTCACATAAGCTACTGGAAGAAATACCTAAAATGTTTTATACTATGGGTATATGAAATTTGTCATTGCCAACTGGAAAATGAATCTTTCGGTTGAAGCCAGTATTGCTTTAGCTAAAAATTATGCTAAGCAATTTAAGAAAACAACCGCTGAAATCGTCGTCTGTCCTTCATTTACGAGCCTGCCTTTTATTGCCAAAATGCTTGAAGAAACCCCTCTGGCCGTTGGCGCGCAAAATATGTTTTGGGAAAAGACGGGCGCTTTTACCGGTGAAATTTCGCCTAATGATTTAGTGGAATTGGGCGCCGCCTATGTAATCATCGGGCATAGCGAACGCCGCGAGCATCTTGGTGAAGAAGATTGGATGATTAATAGAAAATTGCGGGCCGCTTTGGAAGCTAAGCCCCTTTGTCCGGTTTTATGCATAGGCGAAGGCGCCGAGGATAGAGATAATGATCAGCGCGAAGAAGTATTGTCGCGGCAATTAGGCGAAGCTTTATCTGGTATAGAACTTAAGGCCGGGCAAAATATTATTGTTGCCTATGAGCCGGTGTGGGCCATTGGTTCCGGAATGACTCCGGAACTTGATGACATTGATTATGTGCTTGATATGATACGAGTTTTCTTGCGTCGAGCTTTTGGCGATACGGCCGACGCGGCCTGCGCGGTTTTGTACGGCGGCAGTGTTAACAGCGAAACAGCCAAAAAAATTGCCGCTTTACCTTCTTGTGATGGCTTACTCGTTGGCGGAGCAAGCTTGCAGGCTAAAGAATTTTATCGCGTTGCCGCGACGGTAGTTGAATAATTATATGAATACAAAAATATCTCTCTCAGTTCCTTTGGATGTTCCAGCCGCAAAAAAGTCGACCTATCTTCGCAACCTAGCTTTGATAACAAAAAATACCGGCCGTTTGTTTTTGTTTGCCGGCGATCAGCGGGTTGAACATTTGAATGATGATTTTTACGGCGAAGATATTCCTGAAGACGATGCTGCGCCCGAACATCTGTTTAATATTGCAGCTTCTTCGCGCATAGGCGTTTTTGCTTCGCAGCTTGGGAGCATTGCCCGTTTTGGCGCTGCTCATCGCCGTGTCCCGTATTTAGTAAAATTAAATGCCAAGTCTAATTTAGTTACTGATAATGAGCAAGATCCTATTAGCTTGGCTTGGCATGATGTTCGCCAAGTCGTTGAATTCGCTCGTATTTCAAAATTGACAATTCCGGCCGTTGGTTATACTGTCTATGTCGGCAGCACCTTTGAAAGCGCCATGCTGCGCGAAGCCGCGCAAATTGTCTGGCAGGCTCATCAGCAAGGCTTAGTTGTCGTTTTGTGGATTTATCCGCGCGGCAAAGCGGTAACTGATAAATATAATGCTCATACCATTGCCGGCGCTATTAATGTCGGCTGTGCGCTCGGGGCTGATTTTATAAAAGTGAATAGGCCAATTCCCGAAGATGCTGACGGTCTTAAAGAAATTATGGCCGCGGCTCGCGGATCGCGCGTCTTATTTGCCGGCGGCGAAAGCGTCAGCCCAAGAGAATTGCTCGGCAATATTTATCGCGATATTAACGCGCTTGGCTTAAGCGGAGCGGCTTTGGGTAGAAATATTCATGAGCGTGCTTTACCAGAAGCGGTCGCACTCTGTAATGCCGTGGCGTCGGTTGTCTATGATGGGCAATCAGCGGCTGTTGCTGCTAAACCTCTCCAATTCTAATCTCTTACTTGCATGTCCTATACTATTGCTTGGATTTTATTTTTAATCGGCCTTGGCGGCGCGTTGATTATTATTGGCCGTCGAGCGAGCATTCTTGCGAACATTGATGTTGACGAGATTCAAGCTGAAAAAAATGCCCAGCTCAAACAGCAAATTATTGCGAATCAATTGCGCCGCCGTTTCGGACGCGCGGGCTTATTTTTTGCTAAATTATTAAAGCCTTTTTCTAAATTTTTACGTAATAGTTTTGACTGGTTGTATGACAAGTTAAATGCCTGGCAGCGTTCGCAAGTTAATCGCGAAGCGGCTTTGGGCCAAGAAATTGATAAACGTATTGACGTCTTGTTGTATGAAGCGGAAGAGTTAGTAAAAGAAGAACGCCTTGAAGCAGCTGAAAAAAAGTATATTGAAATTATAGGTCTTGATCCGAAAAACTTTAGAGCTTTTAAAGATCTAGGTGAAGTTTATTTTTTGAAGGAGAATTTAACCGAGGCGCGGCAAACCCTAGAGCATGCCTTGCGTTTGCGTCGATTAGTTTCCAAAGCTGAGGGAGGCGTAGATACCCCCGGCAAAGACCCAGAATTGGCTCAGGCGCATTATATTTTGGCGCAGGTGCATGAAGAGGCAGGAGATTTAACAAAAGCGGTTGTGCAGCTTAAACGAGCCTTGCGCATAGAGCAAAATAGCCCTCGTTACCTTGACAAATTGATTGAAGTTAGTATACTAAAGAAAGATAAAATTGGAGCTTTGGATGCCTTAGGGCGCCTTGAAAATGCCAATCCGGAGAATCAGAAATTGGCTGCTTTTAAGGAAAGAATAAACCTCTTATAGAGCCTGGCTCTATAGATAGGGCAAAGCCCGTCTTTTTTATTTTCGCCGTTTTAGCTCAGTTGGTAGAGCATCTCCATGGTAAGGAGAAGGTCTCGGGTTCGAATCCCGAAAACGGCTCACTTTAAAAACACCATCACGGTGTTTTTTTAAATAAAAAAGGCAAAGAGTAATCTCAATGCCTTTTATTATTTTTTGAAAATTTACAAGTAGAGTTATTTTTCTACTTTTTTTGTTTTTAGAAATTTTGTTTGCACTCTTTGTTGACTTATATCTGTATTTAGAATGCCGTTTGTAATTGTGACCAATGAGTAATATTGATCATAGCTTGTTGATTGATAACCGCCGGCTGTTTGATCAACTAATATGCCATTTTCATATGGCGTTACTTTTTGTATGTACCCTTTAGGCAAAGGAATTTCGTAATATTTTTTTTCTTTGCTGTCGATAACATACATTTGATGTGTGCCGTATATATCTCCGTTGTGATATATTTGGATAACAATGATTTGGAAATCATTTATTGTCCCGAGATAAATATACGGAGAATATGCAGTTGTTCCACCAACAAGAGAAGAGCTTTGTCTCTCAATCGTGTAGGTGAATATCGGATACTCTTGCGTGTAATCCGGATAGGGGAGAGATAAAAGATTTGGTGTGGTTATTGTTACCTGCCCGGCAACCTGATTACCTGTTTTTGATATTTGGACATTACCGTATTGTCCATCACTTAATACTGCTTCCATTACTGATTGATGGTTTTTACAGTAATTTTGTAATTCAGTGAATTTATCAGTGGTGCCTTGGCTTAATACAAAGGCGGGTAAAAATACTACTGCTAGAACAGCTAAAATGAGCTTTCTCATGTCAGATATTATGGTTTAAGTTAATGAACTATTTGTCTGAATAATGACATATTATTTTAATATTGTCAATATCCATTAAATATTAAGGTTTTTAGCCTCTTGTAAATCTTATTTGTTCCTGTTATAATCGGAATGGCCTTTAAAAGGCTTGTTTTTTAATTCTCAGGGTCGGTACCGAAGCGGTCAAACGGGGCAGACTGTAAATCTGTTGGCTTTCGCCTTCGAAGGTTCGAATCCTTCCCGGCCCACAAGGATAGCTAAAAGTAAAAAGTTTTAAAGTTATAAAGCTTTACTTTTGCAAATCTTTTAACTTTAGACTTTATAACTTATAACTAATAATTGTATGTCTCAAGATAACATGATCAAAATGCAGTGCACTGAGACGGGTGAAATTCGCCGAACGCATAAGAACAAGAAGACTTTAAAGGGTCGTCTTGAACTTATGATGTTTTCGAAAAAAGCTCGTAAGCACACTCTGCATCGGGAAACCAAATAGTTTGCAGATTTAGGAAATATAAGTTCGCCAAGGCGGTTATGCGGGCTTGCCCCGTCAGTCGCGACTGACAGGGCGTAGTATAATGTTGTAACCCGTCGCTCGCGAGCGACGGGTGGGGCCAGTTCTCTCTCATTTAAGTAACGTAATACATGGAGGGTATGTATTATTTTTACGTTCTTGAGTTAAAATCTAGTTCAAGAAAAAGATTCTATTTTGGATATACTTCCGATTTAAAGCGTCGTTTTCTTGAACACGCAAAAGGGAAAGTAATAACTACTAAAGACAAGAATCCGGAATTAGTTTATTATGAAGCCTATGGTGATAAATATAGTGCGCTTGCTCGGGAGAAAAGTGTTAAGAGCAGTGGTTCGGTATATAACGGTTTAATGAAACGTTTAAAATTAAGATAATTTGCGGGCTTGCCCCGTCGCTCGTGAGCGACAGGGCGATTCCTACCGCTTGTGATTTTTCAAATAACAATATATGCGGGCGTAGTATAATGGTAGTACAGGGGTCTCCAAAACCTCTAGCGTGGGTTCGATTCCTACCGCCCGTGCCAAAAATAAAGAAAGGGAGAAATCCCTTTTTTTATTTGTGTAATTCGGGGTATAATTATTTTCATATGACCCTTACTCCCTCCACTATAATCATCGCAATTTTAATAGCCATTAACCTTATTGCATTTTTGATCATGATGGCTGATAAGTTTAAATCAGACGATCCAACCGCTCGTCGAATTTCCGAAGGATTATTATTTTTTATGGCTGCTTTATTCGGCAGTTTCGGAGTTTACGCCGGTATGTTTGCTTTTAGGCATAAAACTCGAAAGTGGTACTTCCTTATTGGTATACCTTTATTAATGCTGGAAAACCTCGCCACTGCCTATCTCTTATTTTATATTATCAGCGGGCAGATAAGTTTAAATTTTAATTAGAGGCAATGAAGAAAGACTGGAACATTTGCAACAGCGCCTTAGCGTTGTATTGTATTACTCTCGTAACCTTTGTTTTTTACCGCGCCTATAGTTTGTCATTAACGCATGACGAAGCCTTAAGCTATTTTATTAGTAAATATAGTTTGTTAAAAATATTTACATTTGATTTTAATGCCCCCTCTAATAGTCATCTTTTATACACTTTGTTGCTTAAAGGAGTAGTCGCGCTTTTTGGAAATAGTGAAATAGTTCTTCGCTTACCGGCTTTGTTCGGTTTTTTAATATATATTTTTTTCGCCTATACGCTTTCGCGGAAAATGTTTGAGAAGTGGACGGCTATAATTTCTTTTATACTTTTAACTGCTAATCCATTTATTATTGATTTCTTTTCATTGGCGCGCGGTTATTCTTTAGCCTTGGGATTATTGCTGGCTACATTTTATTTTGCTTATCAAAGCATATACAGCGAAGCGAAACTAAAATATACAGTATACGCCCTTCTCCCCGGCTTATTAGCGGCCATGGCTAACTTTGCCTTTACAACTCCGGTTATTGCGCTATGGATAGGGGTTGGCTTAATATCGCTTATTCGCGCTATTCATACCTCTTCCTATAAGCAATTTTTTAAACAAACGCTTTTGCCATTTATAATTACTTTCATTCCGACCTATTTTTTCGTTCTTCGTCCTTTGTTGTTTTTGAAAGAAAAAAATGAATTATATTTAGGCGGAAATCATAGCTTTGTTATTGATACGATATGGGGTTTGGTTCGTACTTCTTTGTATGATAAACAATATTTTGCCTATGCTGATGTTGTCATAATGGTAATTCTTGTTCTCGTCGTAGTGACGGCTGAATTGCTCCTTGTTATGGCTTTAAAACAAAAAGATAGTAAAACCCTAAGATTATTAGGTTTCACTTTTGGAGTATTAGCCTTAACTATTATTGGGGTCTTGGCGGAAAATTATATATTTAACATGCCCTATGTTGTTGAACGCGCTGCCATTTATTTTATTCCTTTATTTATGTTAGCCTTCTGCTCCCTTATTAATGGATTAAAATGGGGGAGGTATGTTGGAGCAATTTTTGCTCTTATAGCCTTATTGCATTTAAGCAATTCGCTTAACCCTAATTTTACCTACAATTGGAAGTATGATGCGGATACGAAAGCAGTTGTTCGTGATATTGATGCGCTCCATGCTGAAACAAAGGGGCAAAGGGAGACGATAGTGAGCGAGTGGCTCTTTGATCCCTCTATTAATTATTACAGTGAGCGGCGGGGGATATCGGGGCTATATTGGGCGAGCGATGCTGAAGTTGCAACCTCGGCTCGTTATTTCCTCCTCTTGCCTTTTCAAAAAGACGTCATTAGCAAGTATAATTTACGAGTCATTAAAGAATATCCAACGTCGCAGCTGACACTAGCGGTGAGGGAATAAAAAACAGACCTTCTTATATAGTAGTACTATAAGAAAGGTCTGCTGGGAGATAAATTTTAACCAAGATGGTCAAAATTTGTTTCTAAAAAATCAATCGTATTCGGAATCATTTTTGTAATTTCTTTTAATATCATTGAATAAGTCCGCAAGTCTTTTGTCGGTTCATTAAGTAAATCATTATATTCTTTTTGAATATTGATTACTTTTTGAAAATGACTTACTTCCCATTTTCTGCCTTCGCCTTCATACATTATTAGAAGTTTCTTTTTGTCAGCGCTTAGAACTTCTGCTAATTCATTTCCTCGGGCGGCGAGAAATATGCGAACGCCATTAGTTACGGAATGGAGCGTATCGCCTAAAATATCCATGCGTTCATCGGTACTCATACTTGGATAGGCAATAAGAGCCGTAGAAAGCTTTTTTGATTTATGCGCAAAATAGGTAAGAGCGCAGTTTTTAAAAGAGCCTTGGTTGGGGAAGGAGCGCGTTACATTGCCTCGGATCTTGCCGCCGTTTAAATAAAAATACTCAATTACCTTTTGAAAGTGTGTCCCTATATATTTTTCCAAAACAAAAGGTTTGAGTTTTTCATTAATAGGGATGTAATCAAAGGGGACAAACAGTTTGGCAGCCTCCAGTACAATTTGCCTAAGAATTTCGGCGACTTTTCCAATATTGTTTTTATGGGTTACGACAAGGTCAACGTCACTCGACGATCCTTGGTTTCCGCCAATTATTGAACTTACAAAACAGGCTCCGGTAATTGCCGAGACTGGGCTTCGAGTAATAACTTTATGTACTAAAGAGATAATTTGCGCGTAAGAGTCGGGGGAGGGAATTTCGTTTAATTTATAACATTTTTCTGAAAATATTGTTGACATTAGGCTCTCCGGCTTTAAATTTTTAATTTCCAATTTGGTCTTATCTTAGCAATATTGAGCGCTTTGTCAATAAAAGGCCATTTTCTGCTATACTGTCCATATATCATATGCAAGTACCCATACGCCGCAGCGAAAAAGAAGCCTTAACGAAAATGGATCCGCACATCACGGCGGCTAAGTTTGCTGAGCTCAAGGAAAAGCTTGAGAAATTAAAAAAAGTCACCCGTTTTAAATGGATGAAAGAAGTCGCGACGCAGGCCGAACACGGCGATTTTTCCGAAAATGCCGGCTACCAAGTTGCTAAAGCAAAACTGCGCGGCATTAACCAAGCGATTTTAGATATAGAACTGCAGTTGAAAAAGGCTATCATTATTGAAGCTGATAGCAATGCCGCCTTTGTTCAATTAGGGCATACTGTTACCGTTTCATTGGAAGGAAAGGAAAAAAAATACCAAGTGCTTGGCTCTACGGAAGTTGATCCGCTTAAAAATATCATTTCCCACAATTCGCCCTTAGGCATTGCTTTGCTTGGAAAAAAAATAGGAGACAAAGCGCGCGTTGCCTTAAAAGATAGAACGATTGAATATACTATTTTGAACATTGAGTAATATGAAACTTACTGAGCGTTTACGAAGAGCCATTGACCTTGCCGCCCGTTTGCATAACGGTCAAGTCCGTAAAACGGCCGATGTTTTGCCCTATATTAGCCATCCCTTTGCTGTTGCGTGGATAGTGGCGCAGTATACTGATGATGAGGATAGTATAATCGCCGCTTTAATGCATGATACGCTTGAAGATGTGAAGGGATATACCATGGAACAACTTATCAGCGATTGCGGACAGCGGGTGGCTGATATCGTAAAAGGCGTCAGCGAAGAAAAAAGCTTGCCTTTTGAAAAAAGAAAGCAGTTGTATATTGAAACTATTAAACAGGGGAGTCTTGAATCAATGATGATCTGCGCGGCTGATAAAATTCACAATATGCGTTCCATGATGGAAGCGGCAGAAAAAGAAGGTGAAGAGTTTTGGAATAGATTCCACGGCGGCGATGATACGCGTCGGGAATTTTTCGGAGCGGTATTGGAAACGGTAAAGAATACTTTTGATCACCCCATTATCGCTGAACTGGAAAAAACTTATAACGATTTTTGCGCCGCACTAGAACCGGCAACATAACCGGTTGTCCAACATAACTGCAAGCTATAGCCGCCGGAGGGACGGTCAATGTTCAGGATATCGCCGACAAGATATAAATTAGAAAAAAGTTTAGAGCGCATCGTTTTAAAATCAACTTCTTCAAGCTTAACGCCACCGCTGGCAATAATCGCTTTATCAAGACCCATTAGACCCGTTGGAGTCATGGGTAATTTTTTTAAGAGTTGCACAAGCTGTTGGCGTTCGCTGCGCGTAACAGAGTTAGCCGGCTTTCCCGCATCAATGCCCGATACTTTTATAATCGCATTAAGAAGGGACGTTTGTACTAAGCCGCTGAGAGCATTGCGCAATCTTTTGGTATGATTTTCTTGTAATTTATTTAAAATTTCCGCATTAATATCAGCCATATCGCGGCCGGGCATGATATCTAATATCAGCGATACTGGTCCGTATTTTAAAAGCTCGCCAATATCACGGCTCATATTAAGAATTAATGGACCGCTTAAACCAAAATGGGTAAATAATAATTTTCCGGTAGCCGTTGCTTGTTTAATATTATTTTGTAATACGGTTGCCTTCACTTCGCTTAAGGATACTCCGGCTAAGGTATGAACCCATTTTTCTTTTATCATGACCGGTACAAGAGCAGCGCTTTGTTCTATAACGGTATGGCCAATAGTTTTTAACCAGCCAAAACCGTCGCCAGTTGAACCGGTTTCCGGACGCGAAGTTCCGCCGGTGGCAAGAATGTAATTATTGGCTTGTACAAGAGTTTTATTTTTAAGTTGTACGCCCGTAATTAATTCGTAGGCATATTGAAAACCGCTGACAGCGGAATTAGTCATTACTTCAACGTTACTCGCTTTCATATACGCAACCAATACTTCCCAAACTGATTTAGCCGAATTGCTTACCGGAAAAGCTCGGTTTTCCGCTTCGATTTTAATGGGCATGTTTTTGTGCTCAAAAAAATCAATGGTTTCCTTAACACTGAAGCGGGCGAAAGGGGAGAAGAGAAATTTCTTCGCATCTTTAAATTTTGCCAAAAAGCGCCGTTCATCAAATTCCGCGTTAGTAACATTGCATCTTCCGCCGCCGGTAATTAAAAGCTTTTTGCCAAGACTGGCATTTTTTTCTAATAGCAATACTCTTTGTCCCAGTTCCGCCGCTCGACCAGCCGCCATCATCCCGGCCGGGCCGCCGCCAATAACAATGACATCGTATATTTTTTTAGAATTAGCCATATATGGCCTTAGTATAGCATGGCTTTTTTTAATAAAGCCATTGACATATTAACTAATATCCTGTATAACTTAGGCAACTATTTAAAAACATATTTCCCAAATAAAAAAAATATTTCAACAATGAAGTACGTAAAAAGATTAATTATAAATGCCTTTCGCAATCGCGATGAGGATAAACTCACAGAAATAATAGAGTATGAACACTTGCTTAAAGAGCGAGGGAATAAAACACATGTAATGGTTTGCCTTATAGGGTTGATGTATTGTTTAAGGCATAAAGAAAAGCCCTCTCTTTCCTTTGTAAAAATTATTGCTTCCCGTTTCAATGCTCTACGGATTTCAATGTCATTACCTTATCCGCAAGCTGAAACTTCTGTTGCGGCATTAGAAAAGGAATTGCGCATAGATACTAGTTTTGGCGTTATTATTAGAGACTTTTTTCAAAATAAAGTTCCTATGGTTGAAAACAAGCTTTTGTTCAACTTTGAGGCAAATATAATAAAAAAAGTTGAAGTACACGGAATGCTGCCGGTTGATGTTATGAAGCGCCAACGTTTTATTCTAAAAAAATATGAAGAATTTGCTGGTGAGTGGAATAATATAGTTCTTTCTGGCAGTCTTGAAGATAATTTTACAATTTTTCATATCAATGGCATCCAAGGAATAATGAAAAATTTATATAAAGAGCATATTTACAAGCTTAGAGAATATGGAGTTTGGAATAAGCAGGAAAGAGCTTTTTTGGATTCGTTGTCGCTGGAAATAGCTCTTTTAAAAGCCAGCCAACAAAATGTTTTCTTTCAGAATTTTTCAGCTTGTATGTTAGCCTGGTCTTATTGCGCGGATTACTTAGCTTTAAGAATAGTTAACAAACAAATTCAAAAACGACTTAAAGCGATGCCCTCGGCGACTTTATTTGAGGCTCTTGAGCATTGGACCGAAAAAGTTACACCGGCTATCCAAACCATGATTGCTTCTAAGAATGTAACGCGCGATGGTATAAATGAAACCGTACGTTCTTTTTTTAAGATTTATATATACAAAAAATAAAAACACCGCCCCCTGGCAGTGTCATTAAACCGTTGTTGTCTTTGGATGATAACGGTTTATTTATTTTATAAAAATTCGAAAAGCAATGTCGTAGGCCAAGGCAAGTCCGGAAGCGATGAAGATAGCGATGTAGTTTAGGCGAGATTTACTGGAAAGCAAATTTTTTAATTCAGTTGCCAACGCTTCTTTGTCTTCTGCGGTCATTTCGCCGCGCCCTTCAATTTTCTCAACTAATTTTCGTTCGATAATGACTTGGTCGCGCTTTTTTTCAACATTATAGCGATGGACAAAATACCAAACAAAGCCAATCGTTCCAATATACCAGGTTATATCAACCCAGCGCTGGCCGTACTGGGCGATCATTAATAATGCCCGGTAGGCGAGAGTGGCGATAATACCTACCCAAAAAACAATAAGGCGATAGCTCGGAGAGCTGGTAAGACGTATATTTCTTTGCATATAGATAGTATATCACCATCTTCATATAATATACAGGAAAATGCTATACTAGAAGAATCTATTATTAATTATTTCTATATGGAAATAAATTACTGGGCAGTACTCGTGTGCGGAATCATTTCGATGATTCTTGGATCAATTTGGTTTGGACCTTTGTTTGGGAAAACCTGGTCAAAAATTTGCCGAATTGATGCCTTAACGGAAGCTGAACGAAAGAAAATGCAAAAGGCAGCCGGACCATTGTATGTTATATCTTTTATTCTTTCTTTATTCCAAGCCTTTGTCCTCGCCTATTATATTTCTATATGGCGCCAATCTTCGGGTGTAGATCATGCCGTTTGGATTTGGGCAGCTTTTATTATCCCAACCGTCGCTGCGGGAGCAATGTGGAATAATGATTCCAAAGAAATTTCTTGGGCTCGTTTCGGAATACAGGCGGGCTATTATCTTGTTCTCTTCGTAGCCTATGGTTTAGTCCTCGGCGCCTGGCGTTAATTAAAAAAATAAAGCCATTCTCCTTGCGGTGAATGGCTTTTTTAATTTAAGAATGCCTGTAAAAAGTAATCAATTTTTAAATCCTAAATAATGTTCCTGAGCTTCTTTGATATTTCTAAAATCTAAGCGTTGCCATAATTTTTCATATGTCGCGCTTACTTGTTGTACTATATCTTTTGGAACCTCTATGGAATGAACATAGGCACAATGAGCGCCATTAGAAGGGTCAAGCTCTTTCCATGATTTACATCCAAAGGCGTCTATGGTAAGGCTATTTCCCCAATCGCGCAGCACTTGCTTGTCAATCGGCTTAGGATCTAGTCCCTTTTTCATTGCGTCAGCGAAATCTTTTTCATCGGTAAAGCGGGCTGAATCGCAGGTGAGTATTTCATCGGCAATTATTCCGTATTCAGATGAACCTTCAAATTTTGCATCTAAAATAATAATGCCGCATTTGAGGGCGTAGGTATAAGAATTCTTGTAGAACTCCGATAACTGCCGTACAAATGATTTACCTTTTTCTCCCATCGCTTCGTAATATGCCTGTGCCGTGATGTTGAGATCATGTCCGGCATTTTCTTTGGTGGAAGGCGTAAATAGAATCGAATCTAGCTTAGACCATTTAGTAATATTTTTAGGCAGGGTTTGTCCGGCGACTATTCCGGTTTGTTGGTAGTCGCTGAATACTGAACCCCCGAGGTGTGCGCGGAAAATTAATTCCGCCGGATCAATACGCTTGCGCAAGTTTTTTACAACCAAGCAACGGCTTACATCAATGCCGGGATATTTCTGCTTTAAATCATAGGCGGCATTATATTTTTTTCTTTTGCTGGCGCAGGGGACAAGGTGAGTTTTAACACTGGGCTGTTTAGCTGCCCAAAATACCGTTAATAATGTTAGGATAGCGCCTTTGTTGGGAATAGTGGTATTAAGTACAAAGTCAAAAATACTAGCGCGGTCAGTGGCAACAACCAATAAGTTGTTCTTGTCACCGGGGATGCTAAAGGTATTTCGTACTTTTCCAATGTGTAGCAGCTTAAACCCGTTTTTTAGGAGGTACGTACTGGTTTCATCAAGAATTAAGTGCTCGGGAATGGTAAAATGTTTAGAAAGTGCATTTTTTGAAAGCATTGTTTATTTTGTTTTGTTATGTTTTTTTAAAATATGTTATTACTGCCATCCTAATCAGTCACTTTAAAATTGTCAATTTAACAGCCCATAATCCTTTCTGCTATACTATGTGTATGGATATAGCCTCTTACCTAAAACACCACGGGCATAAGCTCTATCTTTTCTTTAAATATGCCCTGGCGGGAGGCGTCGCGGTTGCTTTTGAATTAGAAATAATGCACATTTTAACGACCAAGACCCCTATTTGGTATATTTATGCATCTATTATTTCTTCTTTAGTTAGCCTCAGTATTAGTTTTACCCTTCGCAAAATATGGGTTTTTCAAGATCGAAGTTTCAAAGGCTTAGGCAGGCAAGTAAGCCTCTATTTAATTGCGGTGGCGGTTGTGATCGGCCTTAATACCATTTTGGTCTCTTTTTGGGTGGAACATTTTCACTTTCCCTATTTAGAGGCTCAATTTTTCTCAGGACTCGTAACGGGCATTGCTGGCTTCGTCATAAATCGCTACGTGACCTTTCGTCAGCCCAAAGGTAGGATTCAGCAATTTTTTAATAATCTAGGCGATTTTTTTAGAATTTAGCGCTCTATGCTATACTCAAGAGTATGGCACAACGAACCTGGCCCCTTATTGGGCAAAAGAACGCAATTGATTTTTTTGAACAAACTCTTGATTACGAACAGCAGCATCCAGGAACGCTTGGAGGCAGCTTTATCCTTTCGGGCCCCACTTCCGTTGGCAAGGGAGTTATGCTCGAAAGTTTTTTAAATTATCTGAGCCGCTTGGCGGAGGGAGAAAGCGCGCCAGCGGACATTGTCCGTTTAGAACTTTTAGAAGAGAAACGTGAAATTGGCATTGCCCAAGCTCGCGAGTTTAGCGGACGCTTAGCCCTTAGTACATTCGGCGGCCACTACCGCATTGGCGTCGTACATAATGCTGAACTATTGAGCATAGAAGCGGCAAACGCGCTTTTAAAAACGCTTGAGGATGCCCGCGACCAAGTTGTAATTTTCTTGCTTGCAAGTTCTGCCGACTTACTTCCGACAACTATTCGTTCGCGCAGCCAACACATCATGTTCAAAACCGTTCCTGCCGATGAAATATATGAGTGGTTGATTCGAAGCTATAATTTAACTCGTCCGCAGGCAAAAAACATCTCTCGCTTATCCGGAGGCCGCCCCGGCTTAGCGCTTAAACTCGCAACCGATAAGAAATTTTTAGAACAGCGGCTTGTACCGGTACAGCTTTTTTGCGCTGCTTTTAAAACTCCTCTTTACGAACGCTGGCAGGCAATAGTAAAATTTATTGGTAATGCTACTGGCGCGGAAGCGGTGGCGAAGGCGGCCGAAGCCTTGGAGTCCTGGCGCTTAACAATTCGAGATTTATTGCTTATGCGCCTTAATCAGCCGGAGTTAGTTATTCATGCCTTTGCTGAAGAAGAACTGCGGGCAGCATTGCGATCGGCTGATATACAGGATTTACGCCGTTATGATGGAATTATTCAACAAGCAATCCGTTACCTTAAAGCAAATGTCAATCCAAAACTTGTCTTAGAGCAAGTGTTAATGAATATACACTAAAATAATTTCCAATTTTTAACCCTATGAAAAAACTATATCTTTTTATCTTGTTGCCGGCAGTTATTATTCTCAGCGGCTGCACTATTAATTTCGGCAGCAGTACTCCGAGCGGACCTGACGGCGGACTATTTAAATCAACTTCAAAGGGGGCGGTATGGGCGCAAAAAAGCCTTATTGCGACAGTGAGCGGCAAACCGGGTTCCTTTGGCGGTTTGAACACAAATACCTTGGTTATGGATCCTTCTGATCCTAAAACCTTGTATTATACAGGCAATGAAAACGGTCTTTTTTATACATATGATGCGGCCGAGAGCTGGCAGCAGGCCCCGGCTTTGCGCGATACCAACTTAACTTCTTTGGCCGTTGATCCTATCGCTCATTGCACCTTGTATGGCGCAACGCAAAATCGCTTGCTCAAAAGCTTGGATTGCGGCCGCAGCTGGAGCCAATCTTATTATGATAATGATCTCAGCGTTACGGTAAGCGCCATTGCGGTTGACCATTATGACAGCGCCGTTGTCTATATAGGAACATCACGCGGCGAAGTAATCCAATCGCTTGATGGTGGGAAAAGCTGGCAGGTACTTAACCGCTTTGATGATCCAGTGAAAAAAGTGATTGTTAGCCCGGCTGATAGCCGCTTATTGTTTGCCGCCACCCAGCATAAAGGCTTGTATCGCTCATCAAACCGCGGCGTCATGTGGGAGACATTGGCTGATGCTATGGCTGAATTTCCTGAAAGCACTCAGTTCCGCGATTTGTATCTATCTTCAGCAAGACCTGGTTTGATGGTATTGGCGACAAACTATGGAATTTTAAAATCAGTTAATAATGGCGATGATTGGGTGGCCTTAAAATTATTAACTCCGGAAAAGGAAGCAACGATTAATTCTGTCGTAATCAGCGAATTAAATACCGAGGAAATTTATTATGTCACTAATACAACTTTCTACGGTACAGCCGATGGCGGACAAAACTGGGCAACTAAGAAATTACCGTCTAACCGCGCGGGCAAAATATTGCTTGCCGACCCGCAAAACGCCGGTGTTCTCTATTTAGCTGTGCGCGCTAATAATTAATTATTAATGCTATAATGTCATTTCGAATCTGTCGCGTAGCGACAGGTGAGAAATCTTTGTAAAGATTCCTCGGCCGCAGAGCGGCCTTCGGAATGACAATAAATATTATATGAATTCATATTTAGACAGTGCTAAACCACAATTTATAAATGCTGTTGATTTCTTCAAAAAAGATATTGGCAGTCTAAGAACCGGCCGGGCTAACCCCGGAATGCTTGACGGCATTGAGGTAGAAGCCTATGGCTCAACCATGGCTTTAAACGCCGTTGGCAATATTTCTGTTTCCGACGGCCATAGTATTGTTATTACTCCCTGGGATAAAGGCGTGCTCAAGGATATAGAAAAAGCCATCGTTGCCGCTGATTTAGGCGTTGGAGTTGTTAATGAAGGAGAGAAGATTCGTTTGACGGTTCCCATGCTAACGGAAGAAAATCGCAAAGAACTTGTAAAAAAGTTAAACAGCAAGATGGAAGAAGCCCGCATTGTTATCCGCCAAATTCGCGATGAAGTAAAACAGGCCATTGAAAAGGCTTTTGATGATAAGGAAATGTCCGAAGATGATAAATTTCGCTATATAAAGGAATTAGATGAAGCTATTACGGCGCGTAATGATGAAATAAAAGCAGTCCGCGACCATAAAGAAAAAGATATCATGACTATCTAACTCAGTTTGAAAAAATACACCCTATGTTGCTTACTATTGTTATTTTTCTTGTCGTTTTAAGTATTTTAGTGCTCGTACATGAATTTGGGCATTTTATCGCTGCGCGTAAGTTCGGTGCCGGCGTTGAGGAGTTTGGTTTGGGGTTTCCTCCGCGCCTCTGCGGAATCTATAAAAATACCAGCGGCGTTTGGAAATTTGTGTGGTGGAACCGTGAAGTTAAGGATGCCGCCGGAACTATTTATTCCTTAAATCTTATTCCCTTGGGTGGTTTTGTTAAGATTGACGGCGAAAATGGTGAAGACAAAGATAGCCCGCAAAGCTTTGCTCATAAGCCAATATGGCAGCGCGCCATCATGTTGTCGGCTGGCGTAATTATGAACGTGCTACTGGCGGCAATTTTCATTAGCGCAAACTTTATGATAGGCGCTCCGCAGGCCATTGATGGCTCTGATCTAAGCGGCGCGATTGTTAGCAATAGGCGCATTCAAGTCATGGAAGTGCTGCCTGATTCGCCGGCACTTAAAGCTGGTTTAAAGGGGGGAGATGAAATTGTTTCTGTTAATGATCAAAGTTTCGCGACCTATAGTCAATTGCAAGCATATGTCGGCGATAAAGCTGGTCAGCCGCTTCAGTATACAATCCGCCGCGGGCAAAGCGTTGAAGACAAAACAATAATTCCTGAAGTAATGGCCTCAACATCGCGGGCCGGCATCGGCATATCTATTGCTGAAGTAGCGAGCGTTCGTTACCCCTGGTACGCGGCGCTATGGGAAGGAATTAAGACCACAGGTCTGCTCATTGTTTCCATTTTTATAGGATTTTACCAGCTCATTGCTAAAATTGTTAGCGGCGGGGGAGTGGGTTCTGATGTGGCTGGTCCGGTTGGGATTGCTGTCTTGACGGGCCAGGTCGTTGATCTTGGATTCTCCTATGTATTGCAATTCGCCGCTCTCTTATCATTGAATTTGGCAGTTATTAACTTCCTGCCTTTCCCGGCTCTTGATGGAGGACGCGTCCTTTTTCTCATTATTGAAAAAATTAAAGGACGTCCGGTTAAGCAAAGCACGGAAGCGCTTGTACATAATATTGGCTTCATGTTGCTTATTGCCTTGGTGGTTCTTGTAACCTTTAAAGACATACGGCACTTACTTAATTAATATTTATTACTTAATTAATGGATTATATGAAACTAACTATCAAAGCAAGTAATCTTGAATTAACACCAGCGATTAAAGACTATATCCAAAAGAAAATGGACATGGCTGAAAAATATTTGGGTGATAGAAAGGTCATAGGCTGTGATTTTGAAGTTGAATTGACAACTAAACATCATCATAAAGGTGATATTTTTCGAGCCGAAGTTAATCTCTCGGTCGCTAAAGAGCTGATTAGAGTAGAAAAAACTGAAGCCGACTTATACAAGGCAATAGACAAGGTTAAGGATCATGTAGTTGAATTAATGAAAAAGTATAAGGAAAAGAAATTGGCTAAGCGCCGCAGCGGCAGCGCTGATTAGTATTTGCACGCATTTTTAGGGCTACGCAGGTGCGTGGCCCTTAGTTGATATTTTTGAGAAAATAGGTTAAAATTGCTTGACTATGTCTATAATTTCTAAATTGTTTGGCGATCCCAATGATAAGCAAATAAAGTCGTTACGGCCTCTTGTTGACTCCATTAACGCTCTTGAAGAGCGTTTTAAGGCTCTTAGCGATGATGAGCTTCGTTTGGCAACTCAAGATTTTCAAAAACGCTTAGGAATCAGCCGTTCCGAGGACGGAGCTCTTATCCAATCGTTGAATTTCGAGGAGCAAAAACCTATTCTTGATGAACTGCTGCCGGAGGCATTTGCGGCTGTGCGCGAAGCTTCAAGGCGTATTACGGGCCAGCGGCATTATGATGTTCAGCTCATTGGCGGAATCATTCTTCATCGCGGACAAATTGCCGAAATGAAAACGGGAGAAGGAAAAACCTTAGTGGCGACTCTTCCTTTATATTTAAATGCTTTAGCGGGACGAGGAGTGCATTTAGTTACCGTCAACGATTATCTTTCGCGCGTGGGTGCCGGCTGGATGGCGCCGGTTTTTGCGGCCTTGGGGTTATCAACCGGTGTTATTATTCACGATGAAGCCTTAGTGTATGACCCGGCACATGAAGATGATAAGCAATTTGATCCTCGCTTGCGCCATTTTCGCCCAGTGCAGAGGCGGGAAGCCTATGCCTGTGATATTTTATATGGCACCAATAATGAATTCGGCTTTGATTATTTGCGCGACAACATGGTTCAGCGCGCCGCCGAACGGGTACAGCGCGATTTGATTTTTTCCATTGTCGACGAAGTTGACTCAATCTTAATTGATGAAGCCCGTACCCCCTTAATTATTAGCGCACCGGCCGAAGAATCAACTGATAGGTATTATAGTTTTGCTGAATTAGTCGAACGTCTTAAAGAGGAGGAAGATTATAATGTTGATGAGAAGATGCGGGTTGCTACGCTAACTGAAGCGGGTATTTCAAAAATGGAAGATTGGCTGGGCATAGAAAATATATATGCCGTTGGCGGTATCCGCGAAGTCCATCATATTGAACAAGCTTTGAAAGCTCGGGTTCTATTCAAACGTGACCGAGATTATGTCGTTAAAGACGGCGAAGTTGTCATTGTTGATGAATTTACTGGCCGCTTAATGTTTGGCCGTCGTTATAGCGAGGGATTACACCAAGCGATTGAAGCTAAAGAAGGGGTAAAAATTCAGCGGGAAAGCCGAACCTTGGCTACTGTTACTTTTCAAAACTATTTCCGCATGTATAAGAAATTAGCTGGTATGACCGGTACAGCCTTAACGGAAGCGGAAGAGTTTTTCAAAATTTATGCATTAGAAACAGTATCTGTGCCGACTAATCGCCCGACTGTTCGTAAGGATGAAAATGATTTGATTTACGCTACTGAAATGGGTAAATATCAAGCTGTTATTGCCGAAATTAAGGAGAGGCACGCCAAAGGCCAACCAGTGCTGGTTGGTACTATTTCCATTCAAAAAAACGAATTATTGGCCGGTTTGCTAGAACGAGAAGGCGTAAAGGCTCAACTCTTAAATGCCAAGCAGCATGAAAAAGAAGCTAATATTATTTCTCAGGCCGGTAAGCCAGGCGCTGTTACTATTGCAACCAACATGGCTGGCCGCGGTGTTGACATTATTTTAGGCGGAACGCCTTTTGATCAAGAAGCCTATGACAAAGTTGTCGCTGCCGGAGGTTTGCATGTTATCGGCACTGAACGGCACGAAGCGCGCCGCATTGACAATCAGTTGCGCGGACGCGCCGGACGCCAAGGCGATGCTGGTTCCAGCCGCTTTTATGTTTCCATGGAAGACGACTTAATGAGAATTTTCGGCGGCGATAGAATGAAGCGCTTAATGAAGTCTTTGAAATTACCGGAAGATACGCCTATTGAAAATAAAATTGTTTCACGCTCTATTGAATCAGCGCAAAAGCGAGTTGAAGGCAATAACTTTGATCTTCGTAAACATTTGGTTGAATATGATGACGTCATTAACCGCCATCGCGCCGCTATTTATAGCCGCCGAGCGGAAATTTTGCGAATTAGTGAAATTATTGAACCCCAGGAAGGCGATAAGACCTTGCGCGATATTATTTTAGGAATGGTTGAACATGAAATTGAGCACATTGTCAGCACCCATACCGTTGCCGACTATTCTAAAGAATGGAATTTAAAAGAACTGCGCGAGGCAATAGCGACGGTATTTCCAGTTGAAGAAAATTTTGAAGTTCAGCTGGCTGAACTAACATCTGATGCTTCTAAGCTTGATAAGGTTCATTTGCGCACGGAGATTATTGAACGCTTAGTTGCAATGGCGCAAACTACCTACGATAAAATGACAATATTAGCTGTTGAGGCTGGCTTTAATTGGAGCGAAGTAGAGCGCTCGGTATTATTGCGTTCTATTGATATGCTTTGGATGGATCACCTCGAAACTATGGACTATATGCGCCGCGGCATAGGCTTGCGCGGCTATGGACAGCGCGATCCTCTAGTTGAATATAAAAAAGAAGCCTATAGAATGTACAGCGAATTGAATGAGCTTATTGAAAAACAGGTTGCCTACTCAATCTTTAAGATTGGCGGTTTGCAAGAATTTGTCATGCCTTCGGTAAACCTTTCCAATATCACTGTTTCAGCACCGGCAAAAACCATGGATAATAACAATTCCAGTTCGGAAACATCTCAGGTCTATATTGAACGTAAAGTTAAGGACAGCGAGGGCAATGAAGTCGGACGCAATGATCAATGTCCCTGCGGCAGCGGCAAAAAATATAAAAAGTGCGGTTTGCTTGATACTCCTGAACACCAAGCAAACATGGCCAAGAAATAACCATATGCTTCCCTTGGGAATATACAAGCATTACAAGGGGCATGAATATAGGCTTATAGGGATCGCCAAGCATTCGGAAAGCCTTGAAGAAATGGCGGTGTATGAAGATGTTAGCGACTCCTCAAAGAAGTGGGTAAGACCTTTGGCAATGTTCAATGAAGAGATTGAATTTAATGGAAAAAGGATAAAACGTTTTACTTTGATAGAAAATAATTAAGAAGTATGGCAATTTTTGCTATTGGCGTCGGAGTAAATAATTTTGTTATTAAAGATAATAAAGTGCTTTTAGGAAAAAGAGCTGGAAATCGTTCTGGCTCAGGCCTTTGGAATTTGCCGGGTGGACACCTTGAGTTTGGTGAGCATTTAATTGAAGGCGCGAGTCGAGAATTGTTTGAAGAAACTGGCCTAGTTGCCAAAAAAAGCCATTTTGTACAGCTAATCAACAGCCCGGATCAAGATGAATTTCATTACATACAAATAAATTTTATGGTTACGGACTGGGAAGGGGAACTGGTATTAAAAGAGCCGGACAAGTGCAGCGAATGGAAATGGTTTGATCTAGATAATTTGCCGGAAGACATTTTTTACGCGCACAAGCAATTTTTCCCCGCTTTAAAAGAGGGGGTAAGCTTCGTTGATTAATATGACTGATTTAGCAATTATCCTACAGGTTGGGGTAAAAATACTTCTTAAGAATAAAGAAGGGAAGTATTTATTGCTGCGCCGTTCCCTTGAAAAGTATCCTGAAATTAAGGGGCGCTGGGATGCAGTTGGCGGACGCATAGAGCCCGGAACGTCTTTAATGGATAATTTGCGGCGCGAAGTGCGCGAAGAAACAGCCCTCACGATCGTAGGTATGCCTACTCTAATTGGCGGCCAAGATATTTTACGAGTACCCGGAAAACATATTGTCCGCTTAACGTACATGGGCGAAGCGGAAGGGGAAATTGTTCTTGATACGAATGAAAATGATACGTATCAGTGGTATACGCCAGAAGAAATTAAAAATCTTGAGGATATTGATGTATACTTAAAGCAACTATATGAAAGCAAATTCTAACAAAGAAGTGGTAGTCGCTATCAGCGGTGGTTTTGATCCCATGCATATAGGGCATGTCCGCATGATACAAGAAGCAGCGCAGCTTGGAGACAAGCTTGTTGTTATTTTAAATAATGACAATTGGCTGCGCGCAAAAAAAGGCTATGTTTTTATGCCTCAGCAAGAACGCAAAGAATTGCTTGAAGCTGTACGGGGCGTCGATAAGGTAGTTTTAACTAAGCATCCACGTAATCTTACTGATAATAGTGTGTGCGAAGAACTGCGTAAAATAAAACCAGATATTTTTGCAAACGGGGGCGATAGGGGTAATACTAATACTCCCGAAAGCTTACTTTGTAAAAAAATGGGTATTAAGCTTGTGTTTGAAGTAGGGCGTGGCGGCAAAGTTCAATCAAGCTCCTGGCTTGTTGGTAAGGCTATGGCAAAAGGAAAAAAGAAGCTATAATACAAGCATGATTATCATTGGACTAGCTGGACATCCTTCGTCAGGGAAAGATACTGCAGCTGATTATATAGCCTCTCGAGGCTTTTTTCATATTTCACTTGGCGATTTATTACGTGAAGAAATGACAAAACAAGGTTTGGCTATCGATAGACCATCGGTGCGAACCTTTGCTCGAGAAGAACGCGCCAAGCGCGGCGCTTTTTATCCCGTTGATATTGCAGTCACTCGCCTGCAGGAAAAAACCGTTATGAGCGGATTTAGAAACACCGCCGAGGTTTTATATATTAAAGAACGCTTCCCAAGGGAGTTTAAGCTTATTGCTTTGTCCGCTCCTATTGAAGCGCGCTATAAGCGAGCCCTAAGCCGCAACCGTATTGGCGACGATATTTCCTTCCTTGAATTTAAAGCGCAAGAAGAGGCTGAAAAAAATCACAATCCAGAAACACATGAGGTTGATAATGTTTTAGCCATGGCCGATATAACTATTGAAAATTCTGAAGGACTTGATGAATTTATACAAAAAATTGATAAACTCTTAGCCAGTTTTTAAAAAAGCGCCCGTAGGCGCTTTTTTTATTCTTGTTTTATCTCTTGAGATTCTATATTAGAACTGCCGCTTTGGCGAATAACCGTTACTTGAGGGGACCCATAGTATTTTAGGTCAGAAGCACCGCTGAGATTGCTTTCAAGGTGCTGAGCTGCTTTTACAATGGCATTAGTGGCTCCGCTAGCCTCAATAGTAACATCCTGAGCATCGCAGTCAGAGGAATCAATAGAGCTAGCTCCCGAAGCCTTTATTTCAAGGGCCTGCGCGCTACCGGAGATTTCCGCGTTTGATGATCCGCTGAGGCTTAATGAAAGCTTTTTATAGGATCCGGCTACTGTTATATCAGAAGCGCCTGATACGACAGCCGTAAAGGAATCAGCTCTAAATCCACTGACATCAGCATCGGAGCTGCCGCTTAAGCGGAGAAAATCGAGTTGAGGAAGCGTAATGAGGACAGCGGGAGTTTGCCGACGACAGAAAAAACAAATAGGGCGATTTTTATAGGTATGGTCGAGCGCTAAGCTGCCATTTTTTACATCAACTCGGACTTCTTCTAAATCTTGCTTATAACCCTTTACTGTTACTGAGTAGTCCTTGCCCGCTGTGATTGTAGCATCGTACTGTCCGCGGATTTCAATTTTAGAAAAATCTTTTAGTTCGCTGTAGTTTTTTTCTTGGATAGATCCTTGAATTGAATTGACGGTATTTTCTATACGAGGCATGGAGCGCGTAATGATAACGCTGGTGCCAATGGTAGCAATAACCCAAAGCGCTGCCAATCCAAGCGCAATGCTTGGGTTAAGATGGGGGCGGCGCTTAATAAGGGCGCCCCCCGCTCGAGTGATAAAGAAAAGGGGAATGGTAATAACAAAGAATGCTAAGACAATAAGAATTTGATATTCATAACTACTAAAAGCGCCAACAATGCTTTGATCCATATAGGGCGACTGACGGTTAAAGAAAAGATTGGCCGCAATAAAGGCCGCAAAGAAAATAAGCGCTGCGCTGGCGATCGCAATGACCAGCCCAATTAACTTTCCAATATTGCGAATTATAAGAATAATAAGGTTTTTAAAGAAGGTAAGTATTTTATTAAATCCTCCGTTAGCATTTACGCTATGAATGCGCTCTTTGACCATATTTTCAAGTTCCGCGACCGTTGTTGCCTTTCCGCGCATTTCTAGTTTTTCCGAAGGAGTTTTCGCTTCAGGAACTAAGAACCATAGGATAATGTAAAGGCCGATTCCCCAGCCGCCAGTAAGAGCAGCGATAATGAAAATAATCCGGATGATAAGGGGGCTGCAATTGAAGTAGGCGGCAATTCCTGAGGCGACACCCCCTATGATGGCATTATCGGTATTTCTATAGAGGCGGCGACTTGGCATGGCTTCTTCTTGATCTGCTTTTTCATCTCCTGATAGTTCTTCTACGGTTCCCATCTCTTTGATAATTCTTTCAATAGAGTTTTTTGAAAGGACTTGCACTTTTGTTGCAGTAAGTTCTTTTTGAAATTGTTCGGCCAAACGACTTTCAATATCAGCGTATACTTCGCTGCCGTAGTTAAATGTGGAAAAATAGCGCTTAACAGAAGCGAGATATTGTTCGAGGAGGGGATAGGCGTCCTCTTCAAGCGTAAAAGCCATGCCGGCTACTGTTATGTTAATTGTTTTATTCATATGCTTTGCGTAAGTTGTTTAATAGAATTACTGAGCGATTCGTAGGTCGTTGACAGAACTTCGGCAGCACGCCGACCATTTTCTGTTATCGAATAATACTTCCGCGGCGGCCCTTCGTTTGACTCAGACCAGGCATAACTAGCCAGTCCGGCCTCCTTAAGTCGGGAGAGGATGGGATACAGTGTCCCCTCGACTACTAAAAGGTCATATTGTTTTAAAAGGGCAATGATATCCGAGGCATACATCTCCCGTTGGGAAATAGCCGCTAAGACGCAGTATTCGAGTGTACCGCGCCGTAATTGCGCTTTGGCGTTATCTACATAGTTGTTTATATCCATATAAGTACATAATAACACATACTACTATGCGGTGCAAGCTACTGGGTGTGGATAAATAAAATTGTCATTTCGAAGGAGTTTGCCGGGCGGCAGGTGAAACGACTGAAAAATCTGTTATACTAAAAGAGATCTCACTAGCATTTTTATTCTATGGAAGAAATTGAAGTCAAGTTTTTAAATATTAATCCAACAAGCTTGCAAGCTAAGCTGAAAAAAATTGGCGCTAAAAAAGTGGGTCATTATTTTTATAGGCGGCAAATGTTTGATTACGCTGATTGGCGGCTTGATAAAAAGTCGGCCTGGGTTAGATTGCGTGATGAAGGTGATAAAATCACCTTAGCGTATAAACAGAGACTTGGCGTTAAAAGTCATTCCGGAAAACATAATGATGGCGGCATGCAGGAAATAGAAATTGAAGTATCTGATTTTGATAAAACGTCTGCCATTCTATTGAGCACTGGATTAGTAAAAAAATACTATCAGGAGAATAAACGTATTCGCTGGAAAAAGGGAAATGTTGAATTTGATATTGATTTTTGGCCGCGTTTGAATCCCTATCTAGAAATAGAAGCTCCTTCGTGGAAGGCCATTGATAAAGCGATTGTTTTGCTAGGTTTGAATCCAGATGATAAAAAAATATTCACCGCTAACCAAGTCTATAAGCTTAATGGAATCAACGAGCTAGATTACGAAGAAATAACCTTTAAACGCTTTGTTAAGCGAAAAATACTTAAGAAATAAAATATGGCTAAAAATTTTGAAATAGAATTACGCGGACCCTTAAGCAGTGATGCTTTTAATCGCCTTAATGACTTTTTAAGTAAAAACGGAGTACTAAAAGAAAAGCGAAATAGAATCCTAATTGATTATTCAACATTTTTACCAGATCAGGGAATAAAAGAACGAACTAAGGACATACGTTTGCGCGTTACCAATAAGAAACCGGAAATAATAATTAAAGTTGGAAATTGGGGAGGCAGTGATCACCGCGAAGAACTCTCAGTTTTTGCCGAAGAAGGTTCTTTCGACACCTTAGTTAAATCTTTTCATGTTCTAGGCTATAGCAAAGGAGTGTTATGTGTCAGAAATAGTTCAATATATACCTATAAAGATATTGAATTTGCCGTTGTTGAAGTTCCGGGACATAGTTACTATTTTGAGGCTGAAAAAATAGTTAATTCAGAACCTGAAAAAGAAGAAGCACTTCATGATATTCATGCTGTTTGTGCTGAATTAGGACTACATTTTTTTGATGATGCTAATTTTTTTACTTATATTGAGACTTTAAATAAAGAGGCTAATGAAATTTTTGATTTTAAAAATTATACAGAAGGGTACTTTAAAGCCAGATTTGATTTATAAACTAAGTTCCCGTCGGAATCTTCGGCTTAAAGCCGGGATTCGGGAGTTTATTTTAATATGAAGCCTTCCGCAATCATGATTCATCACACGGCGGTTTCGAGAGAAAAGAATAATGATCAATTTAAGGCAACTAACGAGTATCATAAGAAAAAATGGAATAGCAAAAGCAGCCTAGGCTATTATGTTGGCTATCATTATGAAATTGCCGCCAACGGCAGGGTAAAGCAGGCAAGAAAAGACGGAGAAGTAGCGGTTGCTTGTTACCAACAAAACATGAACGATGGTCATTGTCTTCATCTTTGCCTTGATGGAGATTTTGATAATGAAGAACCTTGTCCTGAGCAAATATACGCTCTAAGAGATTTACTCCGAAAGTTAGCTAAAAAGTATCATATAAAGTCGGAAAATATATATTTTCACCGTAATTACGCTAAAAAGACTTGCCCAGGCAATAAAATGAACATAGCCTTTATTCAAAGCTTAGTGGAAATTTAGAGTCTATTTAAAGTTTTTATCCCCTTGCTTTTTAGGGGCTTTGCTGTATAATACCCAAATAACATTAATATTTTTCTATGGCAGAATCACGCTTTACACGGATGCTGAAACCGCGCGGAAAGGGTAAAACCTGGCGCAGTTTTCTTATTATCCTCGTTATTATTGTTGCCGGTTGCCTTGTTGTTTTTGGCGCCGACTACAACCGTTTTGTTTCAGCCTATAAGCTTCCTTTGCCGCATGTAAAAGAAGTTCCTTTTCGTTTAGGGCTTGATTTGCTCGGCGGATCGCAATTGACCTATGACGCCGATGTTTCAGCTGTTCCGGCTGGCGAACAATCCGCGGCAGTTGAAGGCGCTCGCGATGTTATTGAAAAGCGCGTTAACGTTTTCGGCGTTAGCGAACCATTAGTTCAAGTTAACCGGGCTGCGGATGGAAAGTACCGTATCAGTGTTGAACTTGCTGGTATTAAAGACATTGGTGAGGCCATTAAAAAAATTGGTGAAACTCCGTTGTTAGAATTTAAGGAACAAAATACTACTCGTCGGGAGCTAACGGCCGCTGAGAAAAAAGATTTGGAAGCATTTAACGCTAAAGCAAAAAAACAAGCGGACGAAATTTCGGCTAAAGTTAATGCTAACGGTGATTTTTCGGCTTTAGCTAAGCAATATAGCCAAGATGACTTGAGTAAGGATAAAGGCGGCGAAGTAGGCTGGCTTTCAAAGCGCGATAACGCCGATTTGGATAAAATTGCTTCAGCAATCCCGGTAGGCCAAGCTGCTAAGACTCCGACATTAACGGCTGAAGGGTACGACATTATTAAAGTAAATGAGCGCCGCATCAAAGAGGTAAAGGCTTCCCATCTTTTGTTGTGCTATAAGGGAGCTGAGGGCTGCACATCGGAAATGAGCAAAGAAGATGCATATAAAAAAATTAAGGAGTTAAAGGCGCAAGCTAATCCGAAAAATTTCGCTGATCTCGTAAAGAAAAATTCTACCGACGCTTCTAATAAAGATAGGGGCGGAGATTTAGGTTGGTTTGGCCGCGATATTATGGCCAAGCCTTTTGAAGACGCGGTTTTCGCGCAAAAAACCGGGACAATTTCTTTTGTTGTTGAAACAAAATTCGGTTATCATCTTATTTATAAAGCAGACGAAAATCCAGAATATCGCTTAAGCCATATCTTGACCAAAACTAAATCAACGGAAGATATTCTTGGTCCGCAGTCTGATTGGAAAAATACTGAATTGGGCGGAAAAAACCTAAAGCGCGCTACTGTTCAATTCAATCCTAGTGACAATACACCTGAAGTAAGCTTGGAATTCGATGATGCTGGTGCGAAGATGTTTGAAGAGATAACTGGGCGTAACGTTGGCAAACCGGTTGCTATTTTCTTAGATGGCTATGCTATTAGTACGCCTAATGTCAATGAAAAAATTACCGGCGGCAAAGCCGTTATCAGCGGAAGCTTCAGCATTACGGAAGCTAGGGATTTATCAAAACGTTTAAACGCCGGCGCTTTGCCTGTTCCTATTACTTTGGTTAATCAGCAAACCGTAGGAGCCAGTCTTGGCCAACAGTCAGTCGACAACAGTCTTAAAGCCGGTTTTATAGGCTTGATTCTTGTTGCCTTATTCATGATTATCTTCTACCGCTTCCTTGGATTCTTATCGATAATTGCTTTGGCCGCGTATGGAATTTTGTCACTTGCCATATTTAAACTGTGGCCGGTCACTATTACGCTTTCTGGTATTGCTGGTTTTATCCTATCTATAGGAATGGCTGTTGACGCCAACATTCTTATTTTTGAACGCTTAAAAGAAGAATTACGCAACGGAAAGTCATTATCAATGGCGATTCAAGAAGGATTTACCCGAGCCTGGCCATCGATTCGCGATAGTAACCTAACAACTATTCTTACAACCTTAGTTTTGATTGAATTCTCAACCAGTATTATTAAGGGCTTTGCAATTACGCTTTTGCTTGGAACATTGCTTTCGATGTTTAGTGCCATTACCTTAACACGCAATTTGCTTCGTCTTTTCAGTGAACAGTGGTTTGAAAAGCATCGCTGGCTCATTGGCTATAAGCATAAGAACTAACTCTATGTACCAGATAATTTCTAAAAGCAAACTTTGGCTTTCCATCTCAGGAGCATTAATGATCGCGTCGGTTATTATGCTTTCAATGTGGGGCCTTAAACCCGGCATCGACTTTACCGGCGGCAGTCTTTTGGAAGGTAAGTTTTTGCAAGATAGACCGAGCGTAACGCAAATTGAAGATAAGCTAAAAGACCTAGATCTTCATAGTTTAACAGTTCAGCCAGTAGCTGACCGCGGTGTTATCTTGCGTTTTCAAGAAACAAGCGAAGATACGCACCAGGCAATTTTGAAAAAACTTGAATCTTTCGCCCCTGCTTCTAAAGATAAAAATGCGGCTGTAAGCGCTTTTGAAGAGCAGCGCTTTGAAGCCGTGGGCCCATCCGTGGGTCAAGAATTGCAGCGCAAAGCTATTTACGCGATTATTCTTGTATTACTCGCTATTAGTATTTATATTGCCATTGCCTTTCGCGGTGTATCCCGCCCTGTTCCTTCTTGGAAATATGGAGCTGCGACATTAATCGGTTTATTCCATGACGTTGTTATTGTTCTTGGCTTTTTTTCCTGGCTCGGACATTTCCAAGGCGTCGAAGTTAACACTAGTTTCGTTGCCGCGGTCTTAACTGTTCTTGGCTTCAGCGTCCACGACACCATTGTGGTATTCGACCGTATTCGAGAAAATTTGCCCCGCTCTAATTCTGATTTCGCTGGAACAGTAAACGCGAGCTTGAATCAAACACTTACTCGTTCTATAAATACTTCTTTGACTGTCCTTTTGGTATTATTCTCAATTGCCATCTTAGGAGGGGAGTCAATCCATTACTTTGCCCTCGCGCTGTTGGTTGGTATTTTCTTCGGAACCTATAGTTCGATCTTCTTAGCGTCGCCGCTTTTGGTCGTTTGGCAGCACTGGCAGCAGAAAAATTCATAGGCCCTAAAAGACAGCAATTACAGGTTTCTTCTTGAAAGAAGAGCCTGTTTTTGTTTTGACAGAGGGGGTATTTTCCGGTATACTTCCTAAACAAACTCTTTATGCGACAATCACTCCTATTCACCAAAACAATCAAAGAAACCCCTAAAGACGAGGTTTCAAAAAATGCCCAGCTTTTATTACGAGCCGGTTTTATATATAAAGAAATGGCTGGAGCCTATGGCTTCTTACCCTTGGGTCTTAGGGTGTTCAAAAAAATAGAACAGCTCATTCGCGAAGAAATGGACTCGCTGGGTGCGCAAGAAATTACCCTTCCTTCTTTGCAAAATAAAGAAACATGGGAGCCGACTAACCAATGGGATGATGAGCAGGTTGATATTTGGTTTAAGACAACATTAAAAAATGAAAGCGTTCTTGGCTTAGCTTTTACGCACGAAGCGCCGATGACAAAATTAATGTTAAGCTACATTAATTCATATAGGGATTTGCCGAAACTGTTATACCAATTTCAAACTAAATTTCGAAATGAAGCGCGTGCAAAAAGCGGCATCATGCGTTCCCGGGAATTTGTAATGAAGGACATGTATTCTTTTTGCCGTAGTAACGAAGAGCATGCAGCGGTATATGACCAAGCTAAGCAAGCCTATCTAAGAATTTTTAATCGTCTTGGACTTGGCGACATTACCTATGTGACATACGCATCAGGGGGTGTGTTCGCTAAATTTTCACATGAATTCCAAACTCTAACCGATGCCGGCGAAGATACAATTTACGTTTCCCGCGAGAAAAAAATTGCCGTTAATAAAGAAGTGTATACTCCGGAATTGCTGGCCGAATTAGGTTTAACCGCTGAGGAGTTAAGCGAAGAAAAAGCGGCTGAAGTAGGAAATATATTTAATTTAGGGACGCGTTTCTCTTCGGCTTTAGGCCTCGCCTTTATTGATGAAAACGGCGAAAAACATGATGTCATCATGGGATCTTACGGCATAGGCCCGGCGCGCGTTATGGGAACCATCGTCGAGGCTTTCTCAGATGAAAAGGGAATTACATGGCCTGAAACAATAGCTCCTTTTCGCTTACATCTTTTATCGCTCGGTGATACCGCTGATGTTACCCATGCGGCTGAAAACGCGTATTCAAAACTGCGTGCTGCCGGCATAGAAGTTTTGTTTGATGACAGGGCGGGCATAGGTAATGGCGCTAAATTTATTGATGCTGATTTAATTGGCTGCCCGTGGCGCTTGGTAATCAGCGAAAAAAGTTTAGCGCATAACAAAATAGAACTAAAGAGACGAACTGAAAACGATTCTTCCTTGCATACTATCGACGAGCTTATTAGTAAGTTTTCTCAGTAAATATATATTGGCATGTTCAATTCATTTTTTGGAAAATTTAGTAAAGACCTTGGGATTGACCTTGGCACAGCTAATACCCTCGTCTACACCCCTGACAAGGGCATTTTAATCAACGAACCTTCTGTTGTTGCTGTTAATACGCGCACGGAGGAAATTTTAGCTGTGGGTGAAAATGCTAAACGCATGATCGGGAAGACTCCGGCGCATATTCAAGTTATTAAGCCTTTAGTAGACGGAGTTATCTCGGACTTTGAAGTGACTGAGAAAATGCTCAAGTATTTTATTGATAAGGCACACAACGAACAGTTTACGTTAGCACCTCGCCCTAGAGTGGTTATAGGCATTCCTTTGGATGTTACCGAAGTCGAGAAGAAAGCCGTTGAAGATGCTGCTAAGTCAGCCGGTGCGCGCCAAGTTTATTTAGTCGAGGAGCCCATGGCGGCGGCCATTGGCGCTCGCTTACCAGTAACCGAGGCGACAGCAACAATGGTGGTTGATATAGGCGGCGGGACTACTGAAATTGCGGTTATTTCTTTAGGAGGAGCAGTTAACTGGAAAAATCTCCGCTTGGCTGGCAATTTTTTAAATCATGAAATTATTCAGTACGTGCGCGAAGAATTTAACCTTTTAATCGGTGAACAGCTGGCCGAAGAAATAAAAGTCCGCATAGGCTCAGCGGCGCCTCTTAAAGAATCATTAGAAATGATGGTGCGGGGACGCGATCTTATGAATGGGCTGCCTAAAGAAATGCGCATTACCGACGGACAAGTTCGCGAAGCTATTGCCCGAACCATTCATCAAATTATAGATAATATAAAATTAATTTTAGAAACAACTCCTCCCGAGCTTGTGGCTGACATTTATGAATATGGCATCGTACTAACGGGCGGAGGGGCACTGTTGCGCGGACTTGATCAAGAAATAGCCCAAGCAACTAAAATTTCTGTTCGCGCCGCTGACGATCCTTTGACCTGTGTTGTACGCGGTACCGGAATTCTTTTAGCTGATGCGGCTTTGCTTGATAGAGTAGTCGCTCCTGGAACACGCGATTTGTGATATGAAAAAAAATCATTCTTTGCTTACGCTGGGGGCTTTATTCGCCGTTGCTGCGCTTATTATTTTAGTCGGACTATTGGGCTGGTTTCGCCCCATAGGTGTTATAGGTACGCATATTTTTAAGCCGGTAGTTGCCCTATGGTACCGCATATCTGATACAGTTTATCCCCGAATTAACGACGGGAAAAGCATAGGAGAGCTGCAAGAACAGCTTTCAGCAACTCTAGCTGATAACCGCCGCCTGCTGGCTGAAAATGCAAAACTAGGGCAAATCACTGAAGAAAATAAAACGCTTCGAAAGTTTATTAATTTTTTTGATAAAAAAAATATTACCTACGAAATTGCCGGTGTTGTTGCACGCGGAAAAGCGGGTGACAGTTGGCAATCACAGCAAGTTATTACCTTGAATCGAGGCAGCAAGCAAGGGCTGGTAGCAGGTATGCCCATTGTTGATGGAGAAGGCATACTTCTTGGAAAATTAACAACTGTTTCTGATGACGTATCGGAAGCCTGTTTATTATTTGATGCAAACTGCCGCATTGCGGTGGCGGTTCAGAATGAGCCGTCCACGTTAGGTGTCGTGCAAAGCGATCTTAATTTAACTACCAAGGTTGATTTTATTAGTCAAAATCATTCGGTTCCTGAAAATAGCATTCTTGTTAGCTCCGGCTTAGAGCAATATATGCCTGCCGGATTAGTGGTTGGCCGAGTCACGGCTGTGATCAAAGAGGGAAATGAATTATGGCAGCATGCGATAATACAACCTCTGGCAAACTTTGATTCCATTCGTGTTGTGGCAGTTATTAAATAATATGTATTTAAAAATTGTTGGTTATTTTTTTCTTATAGTACTTGTTTCCTTGCTTGAAGTCGGTTTTTTTAGCCATCTTCCTTTTGGCTTATTCCGCCTCCACATTCTCCCACTAGCCATTATTTTTGCATATTTATTAGGCAATCTTCGCTTGGCTGGATGGTGGGCATTGGGCGGCGGTGTTTTTTTAGAACTATTTTCGTTCGAAGGGTTTGGCTGGCACATCATGGCCTTATGTGTTGTCACAGCCCTTGTTTGGTTTTTATTTGAAAAGGTGACAACGAATCGTTCTCTCTATTCAATCGCTTTTGTTTCTGCGGCGTCAGCCTTGATCTATGATTTAATTTTTTTAGGCCAAGCCATTGTCCAAGGTGACGTCGTGCCAAGTTTTTTAAATGGCCTTCTCGGAGAATGCCTAGGGCTTTTCTACACTGTTATTCTTGCGTTAGCAATATTTTATATTTCAAATGCTGTTAGTAGACGTTTGCACCCAGCTTTTCTTTCAAGCTCGCAACGTTCCCCATATGTATGATGATTTCGCGAAAAAAAAATAATAGTACCAGCCCGGGCGCCGATCCTTTTGTTATTCAGGAGGGTCGCTTAAAATATGGAAACTTCGGAGGGAAGTTTCACCGCGATTGGGTCGAAGATGCTTTCACTCCAACAGGTCGAGGCGAAGAAAGCGTCAGCGACAGCCTTAATAAAACTTTTATACGTAGCATTAAATGGACATTGGCTGTTTTATTTTTAATTCTTGCTTCTCGCTTATTATGGCTTCAGGTAGTCAAAGGATCGTATTACCGCCAAATGGCGAATGGCAATCGTTTGCGCCTTGAACGCCTAGAAGCGAGTCGGGGCATTATTTATGATAGAAATGGCAAGCCGCTGGTACATAATATCGCAACTTTTCTTGTTTCCTGCGTTCCGGCCGATTTGCCAAAAAACGCTGACGAAAAACATGCCTTGCTTCAGCGCCTAGCCGCTATGTCCGACCGTATTTCACTAGCGGACACTGAAGCAGCATTAGCAGCCTTAAAACCATCGCAGCTTGAATATTATCAGCCTTTTTTCATCGCGGACAATATTCCTTATGAAGCAGCAATAAAAATATATCTTGAATCTTTTTCCATGCCCGGCATTGCAATTTCAAGCAAAAACCGCCGCGAGTATCAACTTCCTAGTTTTTCTTTTTCCCACCTTCTAGGATATACAGGCAAAATTTCAGAAAATGAACTAAAAGACCGGTCAAATAATTATAGCCCCCTAGACTACACCGGAAAAAATGGGCTTGAAAAATCATGGGAAAATTATGTGCGCGGAACAGCAGGCGTCAAGCAAATCGAAGTTGATGCTTTTGGGAAAGAGAAAAATGTTGTCAGTGAAACAGCCTCTGTGCCAGGAAATAATCTAATACTGTCAGTTGACGCCGATGCACAGCAAAAACTTGAAGCAATAATGGCCGAGCATTTGCGAGCACTGAATCGTAGCCGCGGCGTTGGCATTGTCTTAAAACCCGCTACGGGAGAGATCATCTCCATGGTAAGCCTGCCGGCTTTTGACAATAATACTTTTGCCCGCGGGATCACCCAAAAAGAATACAGCGCTTTAGAGGAGGCACCTGATAAGCCATTATTTAATAGGGCGGTTAGCGGGGAGTATGCTTCCGGCTCAACTATTAAGCCCATTATCGCGGCTGCGGCTTTGCAAGAAAAAATAATTACCCCACAGACAGCTTTTTTAAGCACGGGCGGATTGCGGGTGGGACAGTGGTCATTCCCCGATTGGAAAGCTGGAGGACATGGGATGTCCAACGTAAAAAAAGCTATTGCCGAATCGGTTAACACCTTCTTTTACTACATAGGAGGAGGATATGGGGATTTTAAAGGGTTAGGAATTGATACGATGGTTGCATATCTAAAAAAGTTCTTGTTAGGAAAAACTTTGGGAATAGACCTGCCTAACGAGGCTGAAGGCTTTGTTCCAAGTAAAGAGTGGAAAGAATCAACAAAAAAAGAAAGTTGGTATATAGGTGATACGTATCATGTCGCCATTGGACAGGGTGATTTAATTGTAACTCCCTTGCAGGTTGCCGAGTATACTAGTTATTTTGCCAATGGCGGTGCAATGTATAAGCCGCATCTTGTAACTGACGTAAAAAATGCCGAGGGGGGCTTAGTACGACATATTGATCCTGAATTATTAGCAAAAAACATTGTTGATCCCTCTGTTACTGAGGTTGTACGGGAAGGAATGAGAGAGACGGCTTTAACGGGCAGTGCGCGAAGTCTAACTTCTTTGCCTGTAAGTTCTGCTGGTAAAACGGGCACGGCTCAATGGTCATCAAAAAAAGATCCTCATGCCTGGTTCACTGGCTTTGCTCCTTATGAAAATCCAGAAATTGTTATAACTATTTTAGTTGAAGAAGGTAAAGAGGGGAGTAGCGCCGCGACGCCCATTGCTCGTGAATTTTTGCAGTGGTATTTTACAAGAAATAATCCACTGCCAAGCTCACCAGTCAAAGCTGCTCATTAATCTTTTTCTATTGACCAAGTTCTCTTATTTTAGTAAGGTAGGGGAAAAGAAAAGGAGAATAATGGATTACTTTAAAAAAGTATATACCACCTCTGAGTTTGGAGGCTGTGCCGTAGACCTTGGCGAGTATGCTAAGATTTTACACACAAAAACTCATAAATTAATAAAAATACTTAACAATAAAAACTTTAATTGTGCGCATCTAAAAGTTGAGTACGTCATTGAAGAATTGCGTAATTTGCTAGGCGCACAGTACAAGCTGTCAGCCGTTCCCGCAGAAGCCCCATATGTTTTTAGCTGTTCAACCTTAGTGCGCTATATATATGGTTACTATCTCGGCATTAAGCTGCCCAAAAAGAGTTATCAACAGGCGCACTCTCCAAACGCCGTCCTTGTTCCCAATGAAATACAATATTTGGAACCACTTGATGTTATTTATAAAAGCGGCCCCATAAGTAGGTATTATAATAATAGCAAAAAAGGAATTGGCCATGCCCTCATATATACCGGCGAAGGAACTGTAATACATGCTAAAAATAAAGAACAGGGAGTAATTGAAGAAGATGCGAATATGTATCTTAAAACTAAATCGTATTTAAGAATAGTAAGATTTTTACCAACTAATCCAGCTGAGGTTTACATTTTAAGAAATTCTAAAGAGATGATTGAACAATCAGACGATATTTTTAAATATTTTCGCTAATATTTTGCCCCGTTTTCTACTAAAGAAGGCGGGGTAAATTTTTGGCATAAAAAGTATATTTAGCACTCTTGACACGTGACTGCTAATTTTGCTAAAATAGATGTATAAACGTATGGATGAAAGAAAAAGGCTAATATTAAATATAATTATTCAAGAGCATATTGGCAGCGGCCAACCAGTAGCTTCCAGCGCTGTGGTTGAAAAATATGCTTTGGATATCAGTCCTGCCACTGTTCGTAATGAGATGGCTGAACTGGAGGCTGCGGGCTGGATTGCCCAGCCATACACCTCTGCCGGGCGTGTTCCAACAGAACAAGCGTATAATTTATATGTTTCTGAATTAGAACAAAAGCCATTATCTAAAAAAGAAGAAGCGCTTTTCAGCGAAGAGACTGATGATGAGCAAAGTTCTAAGCACATCGCCAAAAAACTGGCTCATGTTTCTAACTTAGCCGTAATTTGGGCCTTTCATCGAAATCATGTTTACTATACCGGTCTGTCCAACCTTTTACAGCAGCCGGAATTTAATCAACCGGCTTTGGTTTACGATATTTCCGCAATTATTGATAGGGTTGATGAAATAGTCAGCGATATTTTTGAAACTGTTGATTTTAAGCCCCGTATTCTTATTGGCCAGCAAAGCCCTTTTGGCTCCTTTTCCGGTTCAATTTTAAGTCGTTACAAAGGACATGAACATACCGGATTAATTGGCCTTATTGGTCCAGTACGCATGGATTATGAAAAGAATTTAGCTCGAGTCAGTTATTTAATTAACAAATTGACCGCTAATTGAAACAATAATTAATTTTTTCTCTATGGAAAATGAAGAAATCCAGGACTCAGTAAATCAGACCGGCGATGGAGCTGAAAACGACGCTCGCTTAGCTGAGCTTGACCATAAATATAAATTAGCTTTAGCGGATTACCAAAACCTGTTAAAGCAAAGTGCCAAGGATCGTCGTGATTCTATTTTGTATGCCAACGAAGCGCTTATTCTTGAACTACTGCCTGTGTATGATAACTTCAAGCTTTCGCTTAAGCATTCGGGCGGCGAAGGCAACGAACAATGGCTCGTAGGCATTCAGCATGTCATTCAGCAATTTAAAAAAGCTCTTGAAGACGCTGGTGTTAAAGAAATTATTACTGACGGCCAGCCTTTTGATCCCATAACCATGGAAGCAGTTGAAAATCGCCCTACTTCGAATGAAGCACAAGATGAGATGGTTGCCGAAGAGCTTAAGGGAGGATACATGCTTCATGATAAAGTAATTACCCCGGCACGCGTTGCCGTTTATAAATTATAATGTCTGGATCCCGGCCTTCGTCGGGCGCCAGCCCCAAACATATGTCACTTATAAAATGGACCCCCTTCTTCGATTCTGAAGATATGGATAAAGCCTTTGGCAGCTTAATGCCAACCTTGCGCGGTTCCGATGATTTTATGCCGGCAATAGATATGTACGAGGATAAGGATAACGTTATTGTTGAAACCCAGCTCGCGGGCATAGATCCTGAAAAAGTCGATATCTCCATTGAAAACGATGTTCTTTCCATTAAAGGCGAAGGTGAAAAGAAGCATGAAGTTGAAGAAAAAAATTACTATCGGAAAGAGATTCGCCGCGGCAGTTTTTACCGCTCCATTCCTTTACCGGCTCATGTTATGGGAGATCAAGCTCGAGCTATTAATGAAGCGGGAGTTTTAAAAATAATGATCCCCAAGGCACCAGAAGCCAAACCTAATAAAATTAAAATTGAATCCAAATAATATGTCTAAAATACTAGGAATTGACTTAGGAACAACCAATAGCGCCATGGCCATCATGGAGGGGGGTCAACCGAAAATTATCGAAAATATTGAAGGCAACCGCACAACCCCGTCCATTGTCGCCATTTCCAAAAACGGCGAACGACTTGTCGGTTTAACTGCTAAGCGCCAAGCTGTTACCAATCCGGAAAATACTGTCTATGCCGTTAAGCGCCTTATAGGACGCCGTTTTGAAGATGAGGAAGTTCAGCGCGACTTGAAGAACATGCCTTACAAAATCGTGCAGGCCGGCGAAGGAGTAAAAGTTAAAATGCAAGATAAGGAGTTCACTCCTCAAGAAGTTTCGGCTATGATTTTGTCGAAATTAAAAGCTGATGCCGAAGCAAAGCTTGGCGAAAAAATCACTGAAGCTATTATTACCGTTCCTGCATATTTTGATGACTCTCAACGCCAAGCAACTAAAGATGCCGGCAAAATTGCTGGCCTAGATGTAAAACGCATTATTAACGAACCGACCGCGGCCGCTTTGGCATATGGGTTTGATAAAAAGAAGGGCCAAAAGATTGCTGTCTACGATTTAGGCGGGGGAACTTTTGACGTTTCTGTTCTGGAGATTTCCGAAGATACCGTTGAAGTAAAGGCTACTAATGGTGATACTCATTTAGGCGGAGAAGATTTTGACCAGCGCCTTATACGCTGGATTATCGATGAGTTTAAAAAAGATCAGGCCATTGATCTTTCAAACGACACTTTAGCTTTACAGCGTATCAAAGAAGCTGCCGAAAAAGCTAAAATTGAATTATCAACAACCAACGAAACGGAAATTAACCAACCATTTATAACCACTGATGCATCTGGTCCTAAGCACTTAGTAATGAAAATAAGCCGCGCCCAGCTCGAAGCTTTGGTTGCCGATTTGGTAGAAAAGACTATTGAACCCTGCAAAAAAGCTTTGTCTGATGCCGGCATGAATATTAGTGATATTCAAGAGGTGATCATGGTCGGCGGTATGACCCGCATGCCTCTAGTGCAATCAAAGGTCAAAGAGTTTTTCGGCCGCGAGCCAAACTTAACTGTTAACCCTGACGAAGTGGTTGCTTTAGGTGCTGCAGTCCAAGCCGGAATTCTTCAGGGCGATGTCCGCGACGTTTTATTGCTGGACGTTACCCCCTTATCCTTGGGCATTGAGACCTTGGGCGGAGTAGCGACTCCCTTAATTGAACGCAATACTACTATTCCGACTTCAAAATCGCAAATCTTTTCAACGGCTGCAGATAGTCAAACGAGTGTGGAAATTCACGTTGTTCAAGGCGATAGACCAATGGCTTCTGATAACAAGAGCTTAGGGCGCTTTATTCTTGATGGTATTCCGCCAGCACCGCGCGGCGTTCCCCAAGTTGAAGTTTCCTTTGACATTGACGCCAACGGCATTTTAAATGTAAAAGCGACTGACAAAGCTTCCGGCAAAGCCCAGCATATTACTATTACCGCTTCTTCTGGCCTTTCCAAAGAAGAAATTGAAAAGATGAAACAGGAAGCTGAATTGCATGCTGAAGAAGATAAGAAAAAGAAAGAGCAAGTTGAAATAAAGAATCAAGCCGACGCCGTTGTTTTCCAAACCGATAAGCTCTTAAGCGAATCGGGAGATAAAATGAAGGCTGAAGATAAAACTGAGCTTGAGGCTAAATTAAAAACCTTGAAAGAGATGAAGGATACTGATAAATATGATGACATGAAAAAAGCCATGGAAGAGCTGAATACCGTTGCTCAGCGTATTGGCGCAGCCATGTATCAGGCAGCTTCCTCGGCTCAACCAGGCGATCCAGCAGCACAAGCAGGTGGGGCGCAACCTAATGCTGAAGAAACCCCAAAGACTGAAGGGCCAGTAGAAGGGGAGTTTGAAGAAAAAAAATAGACACCATTGTCATCCCCCGGCTTGACCGGGGGATCTGGGAGCAATCTCAAATCACTAACTAATACTAAGATTCCCCGGTATCGCCTACGGCGATCCGTGGAATGACAAGAATATGTCCGATCCAAAACCAGGCGAGATACAAATTAATGATCCAATCCAGGGCGGTGAGTACGCCAACATTGCCTGGTTAAATCACAATGAAGAAGAATTTCAACTTATGTTTGGAAATATTGCCGGTAACTCAGGCAAAATTGTTTCCAAAATAATAACTACTCCTGGCCACTTTAAACGCATAATCATGGCCATGAGCGAAAACTTAAAGAAATACGAAGAAAAGTTCGGACCAGTTAAACAAGCAGAGGCTAATGAAAAAGAAATTGGTTTTAAGGGATAAATACCATGGCCAAAGATTACTACTCCCTTCTTGGCGTTTCAAAAAACGCAACTGAAGAAGAAATAAAAAAAGCCTTCCGCAAAGAAGCGCATAAGCACCATCCGGATAAATCCGGCGGTGATGAGGCAAAGTTTAAAGAAATAAACGAAGCCTATCAAGTTCTGGGAAATAAAGAACGCCGCGCGCGCTATGATCGCTTCGGATCTGGCTTTGAGAATGGACAGGCCGGTGCCGGCGGACAGCAGCAGTGGGGAGGCTTTAATGGCGCTGAAGGATTTAATATCAACATGGATGACCTTGGCGATATTTTCGGCGGTTTTGGCGATATTTTTGGTTTTGGAGGCGGACGGCAAGGCCGTCGAGCTAAACAACAGCAACGAGGATCGGATATTGAAGTACGATTGGAAATAGAATTTAAAGAAGCGGTTTTTGGTTCTGAAAAAACTATTCGACTTTCTAAGAATGTTTCTTGTGCAAAATGCCAAGGCAGCGGAGCCGAGCCAGGATCGAAAATAGAAAACTGCCCAACCTGCCATGGCAGCGGACATGTTACTCAAGTTCAGCGGACTATTTTTGGCCAAATGCAAGTACAGGGAATTTGCCCTACCTGCCATGGTGAAGGCAAAAAAATTGTTACGCCTTGCTCGCAGTGTCATGGCAGCGGCATTACCAAAGATAATTCTGAGCTAACGGTAAAGATACCGGCCGGAATAGATAATGGCGAAACTATTCGTTTAACGGGTCAAGGAGAAGCCGGCGCCAAGAACGCTCCTGCCGGCGACTTGTACCTACATATTATTGTTATTCCTGATCGTCGTTTTCAGCGCGATGGTACGACCATTCATTCGCAAAGCGAAATTTCCTTTCCGCAAGCGGCCTTAGGAACCAAAATTGACATTGAAACAGTAGATGGTCCGGTCAGTCTTAAAATTCCGGCCGGTACGCAATCAGGCAAAGTATTCAGCTTGCATGCTAAAGGTGTTCCGGGACTGCGCAGTAAGGGCAGGGGAGACCATTTAGTGACTGTTATTGTCAAGACTCCTACTGATTTAACTCGTAAGCAAAAGCAGCTATTAGAAGAATTTGAGAGCTAATTTTAACCAATTTTAGCCTAATTAAAGCCCCCTCCCGGGGTTTTTCTTATTATTGACTTTTTTAACTAAGTGTGCTATAATGATAGTCATCAGAACATTGATAAAAGCTTTGTAAGTACATCCAAACAGTCCACGCAATGAACTGTTTTGACGTATTTACAAACAAATAACCCAAGTCCTTCTAAAATGGAGGCAAAACTCATGAGAAAATACTCTCTTATAGCACTACTGCTCGTATTCCTTACTGGGAATGCAATCTTCGCTCAAAATTATGAAGAATTCCGCAATTCATTTAAAGGCACGGCGGAAAGAATTAAAGCAGATGACCCTCGCTTACAACTATTTAAGGGCTCATATTTAGTTTCCACGGAGATTTCAATAAAAGATAATGATACGCGCTGGATTTCAGGAAGTATGATTCTTAAGCCTTTTTTCCCTTCCAGTAACACTTCTCAACTTTCACTAAAGTTTAGAAATGGCTGGTCTTCAATGCAAATTAACTTTAGTGGAAATTCAAACTTAATTGCAGATTGGAATTACAGAGTTGCTTACCTGGATAGTTTTAAAAATAGCCAGGAGCAACGTTTCAGTGACACCTTAGCTGCAATTAAACACAGACTTTTCATGACAAGTAAAAAAGAAGAGGTACAGGGTGAAATTAAGATTATAAAATTAGAATATGTTGCAGGACATAACATAACAGATAAAGTAGTTTCCACCTCTAATATTATTATTCCCTTCGGCTCTTTGACTCTTTTTTATTGTATGAGAGATATTAAAGGAGGCGAAGATCAATTTCAGGTTTCATTACGAATCAATGAATCACTTCTACCAAAAGAAGCCATTGATGCGTTAGCAGATAACTTTCCAGAAACAGATCAGCAGGAGAATGCTCAAAGAGTTGTATTTGAGACAAAAGGATTTGAAGAATACCCAAGCTCAGATTTCTTAAAAGGAACACTGCGGGATAAAGAACGCTACGCTTCAATTTTCAAGAAAATTAATTTTGATAATTTTGAACCCACGTTTTTTATTCACTTGCCGCAGCAGCAAACAATGGTATGTGTTAAAGCTAATAACGTACTTTCAAATGCAGAATGGGTTGAAGGTTTTGAAGCATACAAAAAAGAAATTGCTCTTAGTTACAACATATTATATCCGATGAGCATGCCATGGAGTTATGCAAAAATTACCGGGACTGCAAAAATGTATAATACCGAAACAGGAGACCTTAAAAAGACGATTGATTTTCTTGATAAAGACCATTTTTCTGTAAGGTCAAATGGAGCCGGCATCGTGTTAGATATAATAAATAAAGACGTGCTACATACGAAAATACTAAATTAAAAAATAGAAAATAATAATAATTTTCACCCCTCGCCTTGAGCAAGCGAAAAAACAACACAGGCAACTATTTAGCGGTAGCTTTGCCAACCTGTTTAGAGTGGTTTCTAAGCAGGTATTTTTTTACCCAAATTGACAGAAAGCGACGAAAATGATAATACGGGTTTAGTACTTTAACTTAATAACGGAGAATACATTGAATAAATTAATCTGTAGTATCTTGTTGTTTCTAATAGGCAGCTCATCTCAAGCCCAGTACCTATTCACAACCGTCGACATTCACCGCACAAATAATCCGGTGTTAGTGTTTGTAGAAGGTATTACTACGCCTACATTACATTCTAACGAAGAATCAGCGTTGCACATACAAAGCGGAGATTATCAGCTAATTATTAATTTTCAGCACGGTTGTCGTATATTCACCAATTGGAAAGCTGATTCCTTGAATCTTAGTGATGAATGGGCAAAAATCGTGGCCCTCGATGATTCATTGGATAATGATTGGGAATATTTACTAACAGTAAATAAAAAAGACGCGCAGTACGTGAATTTAGTTAAAAACTATATTATAAGATGCAGCAGGGAAATGCACATGCGCATACAGTGGAGCAAACACATGACTGAATTGCCCATTGGTAATATAGGAATTTACGACGCTAAAAGCGGCATTCCCATCCAAAGTTACACGTTTACTGCTTCGGACTTTGCATTTAGCATACCATCTGAGGCCTTTGTAATAATGAGCTATGTGAAAAATTGGCGTTTACAACTGGCACTGGAGCTTGATATTTCCAAGCTACCCGACATCTTTGCTAAAATATTTCCTATTTCAAAAAAATAAATTGACAAGCTCTCCAAGCCGGGTTTACAATTTATATAGAAATATTTACATTGTTCTTTTAACATTTTAAAAGGATCCCTCATGAAACTTTCTATGGTACTGCTATTTTTAGCATTTTGTAGCATTAATGTTTCACATGCCCAAAGTGATTCTATGAGCCCCTACGCTCAAAAAAATTACTTTAAGCAGAATTACCCAAATCCATTTAATCCAACAACAACCGTTCCCTATTATCTTAGCGAAAATTCGATTGTTATTGTGACAATCACTAATTTAATAGGACAAAAAATGGCTGAATTAATAAATGAACCGCAGACTCAAGGAGAGCATTCATTTGAATTTGACGGATCAAAATTCCACAGCGGAATATACTGGCTCAAACTAGAAACAAAAGGACAGGAAATCGCCTTGTTAAAAATAACGCTTATAAAATAATTTTGTGTTGCAATTTTCTGTAGGAGTTAATTACAACCTAGGCGCCTCTTTGATTTTATTCAGAGAGGTGTTTTTTATTTATTATTTTTCCGCTACAATAAGCGCATGAAAAAACTACCTAAATTAATTGTTATTTTGGGCGCAACCGCCACTGGCAAAACCAAGCTGGCAGTAGACCTTGCGCGCGTTCTTAATGGAGAGATTATCAGCGCTGATTCCCGGCAAGTCTATACCGGCATGGACATTGGAACTGGCAAAGATTTAGAGGCGTATGGACAGGGCAAAAATCGCCTCAAATACCATCTTATTGATGTTGTGGCTCCAAGTACCCAATTTGACCTAAAAAGCTATCAGAAGGCAGCCTATGGGGCCATAGATAGTGTCATAAAAGCCAAAAAAGTGCCTATTCTTGTTGGCGGCAGCGGTTTATATCTCCAAGCTGTTGTCGATGGCTATACCTTAAGCGATGTCGGCGCCGCTCCAGTTTTTAATGAAGATCTTAGTTTAGATCAAATTAAAGCCAAACTAGGTTCGGCTTTTGTTGATAAATTAAATCCCAGCGAACAAAAAAATAAACGCCGACTGCTTCGTTATCTAGACATTATTGAAAAAAGTAAAAGCCTGCATGAAAGCTTGCACAAAGAATCTAAACCTCGGTATGCATCATTAGTGATTGGTCTTGAGGTATCAATAGATACTATTCGCAAAAATATAAAAAAACGGCTTGATGACCGTTTTAAAGAAGGGATGATTGAAGAAGTGCAGCGGCTGCATGCTGAGGGTTTATCGTATAAAAAATTAGAAAGCTTTGGGTTGGAATATAAATATATTGTCTGGTTTTTACAAAAAAAACTAAGCAGGGAAGAAATGGAAAAACAACTAGCTCTTGCAAGCGGACAATTTGCCAAACGACAGCTGACATGGTTTAGACGCTGGGAAAAACAGGGGAGAGAGATAGTATGGATTAAATCGAAGGATAAAACGAAAGCGCTAGCATTAATACATAACTTTCTAAAATAAAGTTTTGTCATTTCGAACCTGTCGCGATAGCGACTGGTGAGAAATCTTAAGATTTCTCAGTCACTTTGCCTGCCTGCCGGCAGGCAGGTTCCTTCGAAATGACACTACATCACTATATTCTGCTTCTTGCCTTTGGCAAAGGCCGTAATATTCTCAATTGTCGTTTCAGTAATACGTTCAACCGCTTCTTGGCTGTAAAATCCAATATGAGGGGTAAAGACAACGTTATCTTTTTTTAATAAGACGTGATCTTTAACAATAGCTTTTAATTCGCGTTCATTTTTACCGCCGCGGCGAAGCATGTGTTTTTCTTCAATCAATAATTCTTCTTCTTCTAAAACATCAAGTCCTACCCCTCGTAAAATACCTTTATCAAGGCCTTGAATTAAGGCTCTTGTTTCAACTAGACCGCCGCGAGCCGTATTAATAAAAAGCGCTCCTTTTTTAATCAAAGAAATATTTTTTCTATTAATCAAATGCTTGGTTGCCGGCGAAAGGGGAACGTGTAAAGAAATAACATCCGAGTTCTGCAATAGTCTTTTTAAAGGTACATAGGAAAAATCTAATGTTTCTGCCAAGAGCTCATTAGGATAGGGATCATAAGCAAGAACGTTCATGCCAAAGCCTCGAGCAATACGAATGACATGGCTGCCAATTTTTCCGGCGCCAACAACACCCATTGTTTTGCCATGCAGGTCAAAACCCTTTAGACCTTCTATCGTAAAATTGTTTTTGCTGGTTCGCAAATAGGCTTTATGTATATTGCGCGATAAACTCAATATTAAGGCAAAGGCATGCTCGGCTACTGTATTTTCCCCATAGCTTGGGACATTTACAAGCGTTATAGCCTTAGCTGTTGTTTCGGCGGCATTAATATGGTCGAACCCCGTGGAGCGGGTAGCAATAAGTTTAAGGTTAGGGAATGCGTCTAAAACTTGTTTATCAACCTTTGAAGTAATAAACATTGTTATTGCCTCGATATTCTTTAATTTTTTTAAATTAACCTCTTGAATGGGCTTTTCAAAAAAATAAAGCTTGTGCTGGGAAAGGCAGCTTTTAAACATTTTCTTTTCCCAGGCTTTTAAATCAAATATTGCAATATTCATAAGAAGTTTGTATAAATTGTCATTTCGAACCTGTCGCGATAGCGACAGGTGAGAAATCTATTGTAATAATACCAAAAAACCGAATATAAAGAAAATAAAAGAAGCGGTACAGAATTAGATTCTGCCCGCTCCTTTGCAACCAAGTCCTGGCGTTCTTGATTGCACCCCAAAACTTATATATATTTTTTATTTTTTAAAATTGTCGTAATTACTAAAGGTAATTTTGTCGCCGCAAATGAATATTCATTTTTGCACTTCGCATGTTGTATAGGATGGCTAAATCTTGCCAAAAGTAGTCTGTTCTTCCCATTTGAAAGAAAGAGTTCATGAATGATTATATCGCCCACACTGTACGGCTTAACGATAATAATCTTTTGAGTTACTTCTTGTTGGCTTTTATTTTTTGCGCCTAAATTACTATTGTGCTGTGCCAGTGGAATAAAGAGCGCTGCCATGAAGATTACTGTAAATATAACAATAAGGTTTTTTTTCATGTTACAGTTCAAGTTTTTGCAAAAATGATTTTTTTGGTTCTTTTATTATTTCTTCGCTGGAAGAAGTATTATCCAAGCTAGCTATGTTTAATGCAAAAAACGCTACTATAAAACCAAAAGCATCTTTTGGCTCAACAACTGCAACATGTGCTTTTACATTAATAAGTACATAAAATAAAGCGGTAAATATCATGATGCATTTTGCCGTTATATACTCAATGCGATTTAGCTCATTTCGCGAATGCCGTATATAGTAGATGTGGCAAATTACAAGATAGGCAAGACTTATCGTCATAACCAGCAAACTTATTTTTACTGCTCTTTGCAACACTGCTGCGGGCATGGCCTGTCCAAAAATATTAAATGAAATAAGAAAACATATGCCAATAATTACTATTACTTCCGGTTTTTTAAAAAATGGTATTTTTTCCAATGTTTTTAAAATTTAATTGTAAAAGGAGGGTTGATTAATAGCTTTATTTAAAACTAATTGTTTATATCTGTCAACGCCTTATTTTAAAGGTATTTTTATAAAAAAATAGAGCGGTCAAGAATATACATATCCTTTAACCGCTCAATATAATATTTTATTTTTCTTCAATTCGGTAATATTCTTCATTACCATCTTGCATTTTTTTGAGCTTATAGGTTTCAAACTGCTGCCCATCAGAGTTGCAGACATTTATACCATATAGCCATTGATACGGAGGGATAGTATCCATTGAATACATGGCCTGAATTTCTTTACGTAGAGAAGCATCTCCGAGAGTATCGGGCACTTCTTTTTTAAAAGCAAATTCAGCAATTACAGTAGTTGGCCCTTCTCCTATTTTTTCATCAGGGATAGGATTGCATGTGTAAATAAAAAGTGTGTTAAAAACTATAATTTTAATTATAACTAATAATTTTTTCAATTTTATTACTTTTTAGTTTTTTCAATGATAGTTGCATCTGACCAGCGAATTTTCACTGGCTCACCACAATCTCCAGGAATGCTTAGAGGAGTTTTAAGATAATCTCCATTGCGCAGTCTTTGAAACATTGCATAATTTGGATTCGCTTCAAAGCGTACTCTTGGGTTATCATCCGGTTTTTTTTCTTCCTCTTTTTTTATGCGAGATTTTTCTGAGGCAAAAGTGGTAATAATCTTATACTTACAATTTTCACTGGGTAGAAAAACCGTTTTTTTCCCATCTTCAAAAAATATTGGATTAAGAGGACTTGCCTGAGGATTAAGAGTTTTAAACTCGTCCCATGATAGTGCGAAGCCGTACATTTTCTTTACTTTATTATTTTCACCCATTGTTACTTGTATGATATGATTTGTCACTAAAGATAAACGGCAATCCCGTTGTCCTTTTTTAATTTTCCGTATTTCTTTTTCATTTAACGTAGAATCAGGAAAGAAAATATAGTCCGGAGCTATGACAGCCTGGTAACATATTTTTTCATCTTCGCTCTTATAAATCATCCCGTCCTTAAAATTCAATCTTAACTTATTGGTTTCAATATTGCTTCTATCAATGGACTCTGAGTGTCTTTCGCCCAAAAGATAGAAGTACAGTTTTACAGCATTGCTATTTTCAAAAGAAAAATAGATAAGTGGTTTTTCATTAGAAAAGAAAGGATAATTATAATGAGGAGTTGTTCCCCAGAGAAGAAATGCGATAAGAAGTACTGCAAAAATTGCTATTATTTTTTTACTTGTTGTTTTCAATGTTTTTAATTTTGAATTTCAAAAATTTATTTATATGTAAACTTATTGCTATTAGTTGTGTCTGAAGGGTTACTTGCCTTTGACCATATAGCTCCACAGTACACCTGCATAGGCGGAGGTGGTGGTTCTTTTAAAGCCTTAATGTGATCTAAGAATATTTTATTCTCGGGAGATCTGTCTTCGACAAATGTTTCAGCAGCCCACTTTTTTCTTTTATTTGACTCTATTGAACTTAAAAAATACTTCATTGAAAATGCGTAGTGGACTAAGATTTTTTTCTTACCGTTTTTGTCTTTAACTTTTTTGGTTGAAATAATCTTAAAGGAATTATCTTCTACGCTCGTATAATCAAATTTTGAATAGACCGGATTAATTCCTGCAAATTCAGAGTTTTTATTTTTTGGAAATATATCTAGTTCTGTTTTTGAATTCGTGGAATTACTAGAATTCAAATGTCCTTTTAAAATTATTTGCTTTATTTGGTCATCCCATTCAGGGTGTAGTTTTATTTCAACAAAGCAAACTAATAACAGTACAAATAATATAGCAAAGGTTTTGATTTTCATTTTATAATATTAAGTTTTAGGAAATAGCCGAAATTCAAAGAAATCCCCGCTATTTCCTAAAACAATGTCAATGTACATTTATTTAATTATAGCATAATTTGAGTAAAAAGTCAACATTACTGTATATTCGCTCATATATGAACCAATATTAGCCTAAAATAAAGTCCATATAACAAGTCACCCCTCCCCATCAAAGATGGGGAGGGGACGGGGGTGGGGTGAACCTTGGCAATATCGAAATTTCTTCGAAACACTCAGATTTCCCAGTCAAAGAGTTTATCCTCGCGAAAGCGAGGAGGGAATGACATTAGTTTTTATTTCTTTCTAATTCAGAATTAATAATTTCTAAAACCTTACTTGGATTGGCACGACCCTTAGTTTTAGCCATTACTTTCCCTACAAAAAATTGCACTAGTGTTGTTTTGCCTGCGTAATATTCATCAAAAAGAGAGCTATTACTTTTTTGTAATTCTGCTAAAACGTCCTGAACTGCTTTAAGTAATTCTTTTTCATCATCAATCTGCTCAAGGCCAAGATTTCGCATTATGGCTTTTGCTTCGCCGCCTTGCACAAACATCGCCTCTAAAATTTGCTGAGCTGCGCTTGAATTAATAGCCGCTTTATTGATCAGCAATACTAGTTCGGCAAAATTTTCTGGTGTAACCGGAGTTGTATCAGCTTGCAGGTTGTGTAATTTAAGATGCTTGGAAAATTCATTGGTCAGCCAGTTAGCCGCCAGCTTAGGCAGTGTTTTGTCGTGCCGCTCCCACGAATCGCCTTCGGCTTCCAGTCCAGCCGCTAATTCAGATATCACTTGTTCAAAATAGCCGGCCAGCGCCTTATCAAGACACAGCGTTTGGGCATCGTATTCGGAAATACTATATTCATCTTGAAAACGTTTTTCTTTTTGCGCCGGCAGTTCAACTAAGTCAGCCTTAAGTAACTTTAACTTTGCTGCAGAAATAACAATGGGCGGAATATCAGGCTCCGGGAAATAGCGATAATCAGCCGCTGCTTCTTTGACGCGCTGGCGTACCGTTTCATTAGTCGTATCATTCCATCCACGGGTTTCTTGGACGATGTGTTCACCTTGTTCAATAAGAGCGCTTTGGCGGGCAATTTCAAAATCAATTGCTTTCTCCAAGGATTTAAATGAGTTAATGTTTTTTACTTCAACTTTTGAATTAAGGACAGCGCCTTTTAAGGGAATTATTTCACCCTTGGTATATTTCCATGTTCCGGGCAACTGAACGCTGACATTTGCCTCGCAGCGCATTTCACCTTTTTCCATGTCAGCTTCAGAAATACCTAGATAACGGAGAATCTGCTGAAAACGCTGGCAAAAAGCTTTAGCAGTAGCGGCATCAGGGATAACCGGTTCGGTTACCATCTCAACTAAAGGAGTACCGGCTCGGTTAAAATCGACTAATGAATAATCTTTGCCGGCCGGATGGCTTAGTTTGCCCGTATCTTCTTCAAGATGGACGCGGGTAATTTGTATCGTATGTCCATTGGCCGCAAGGCTGCCTTTAAGGCAAAGCGGAATATCATATTGGGAAATCTGATAACCTTTGGGTAAATCCGGATAAAAATAATTTTTACGATCAAACTTAGAATGGGTATTGATTGTTGAACCGAGCGCCAAACCAAGCATAATAGTCCAATCTATGGCTTGTTCGTTGGCTTGCGGTAGTGTGCCCGGATGTCCAAGGCAAATAGGGCAGACAGCAGTATTTGCTTCCGTATTCAAAGCATTGTCACATGCACAAAACATCTTTGATTTAGTTTTGAGGGCGGTATGGATTTCCAGCCCGATGATGGCGTCGTAGGTCATACTAATTTCGTAAAAGAGGGGAGACGCGCTCCCAAATAAGTTCATGAATTTTTTCGCGCGGCAGTATAGTACCGTTTTCGCAGCATTCAATTAATACGGTATCGGGAAAAAGTTCAGCGATTTCCAAATAGGTTTCCTCAGCCTGTTTAAGGTGGGTAGGATTTTTTTCATGTATATCTTTTACATTACCGCGGTGGTCTACTAAGGCCATACTTACTTCCGTGGGTACATGCAAAATAATATTTATGGTCGGTTTGGGCAAACGGGCTTTAGTGAATTCAAAATCATATACCCACTGCAAATAGTCTCGCCGCTCTTGCCTGTTGGTAAATTTGCCGCCTTGGTGAGCCATATTGGCAGTTACGTATCTATCAGTAACAACAACCGTACTTTTTGATAGAGCCTGCTTTATTTTAGGACTTTGGGCAAAGCGGTCAGCAGCGTAAAAAGTCGAGGCAACATAGGGATTAATATCTTGCGCCTGATCGCCAAAATCGCCCCGTAAATAGGATTCAACTAAGGCTCCAGATGGCTGGCCGTATGTTGGAAAAGAAATACTTAAGACGCTATAGCCTTCATTTTTAAGACGCTCGGCTAATAATTCGGTCTGCGTTTTTTTTCCCGAACCGTCAGTTCCGTCAATGACAAATAAAGTTCCAAGAAGCATATTAATTTGATAGCTTTGCCAGTAAGGCATCAATAGAAGCGTACAGCTCTTCAATGCTCCCATTATTATCAATAGTATACTCAGCTTCAGCTAAGAGGGGAATAATACTTTTTTCAGTTTCCCGCTCATGGTCTTTAACAAAGTCCTCATAGCTTTTTAATTTATCATCGCTATTTTCACTGCGTACGCTTAAACGCTCATAGCGTGTTTTCATATCAGCCGTTATGGCAATTAAATGAAAACCGCTAATCTTTTTTAAATACGTAATATCATCGCTGCGGCGTACCCCTTCTGCAACAATATAGGCATTGGCAGTATCTTTTTTTATATCTTCGGCCATTGCTTTGGCAAACAAGTCATTGCCGAATTCTTGGCGCAAAACAATAGATATTTGTATTAAATTGTCGCGTGATTCCGTTAAATATAAGCGGCGCAGCAAATCGCGCATAATATCGGAAAATCGATACGTGGCCGCTTGAAACTTAGAAGCGATGTAGTCCGTAGCCGTTGTTTTACCAGCGGCCATTTCGCCAATAATACCTAAAATAATCATACGGTAATTTTTTTAATATCTTGGTTGCCGCGGCGTATGTCCCAGGAGCTTTCTTCAAGATTCGTATAGAGCTGGACACTGGGAAAATGTTCGCGCAAGGCATGGTGCATATGGTGAGCAATTTCTCTATAGGTTGCATGAACAGTGGTATCGGAACGCAATTCAGTAACGTATACCATTTCCGGAAGGCTGTAATAGGTATGGCAACTGACAAGAAAGCCCAATGAAATATAATACTGCCGTATTTCATCGCTCGTTTGTAATAACGCGATTGAAGAAGATTGCTCTTTAATTAATGCCTCGGCTTCAGTCCGAACATCATCGGGCAATTGCTTAAGATACCAAGGATGAAAGCCAAAATGAGTTGTTAACAGTGGCATACGGAATACTCCATTTCGATGACGTTGAGCATCACGCGCCGATCCAAAATCAAGAAGATAGTCACAGGTACAGCCGCCGAGTTCATCAAGGAAGGAAGGGAGATTAGTTTTAATTGGCCGGGAGCTAATACTATTTTGATACGGTGCTAAGCTTTCGGGTTTAATATTTGTTGAAAAAGAAAAATCTTTGGTCGCGGTATTAAGGTAATATGAATAGTTAGCAATAATATCTTTTCTATAAGCTTCCTGCGCTTCATATTCTTTATGGCTAAAGCTTGAAGGATATTTTTCCCTAAGTTTTTCTAAAATTAATTCTGTCATCTCTTTAATTTCCGGGAGGGGATGATAGCGCAGCAAGGCCAATTTATCAGCCGCCTGGCGAAGATTGGTATGCCAGCTTAATTGCGTGGCGATGCCGGCCGGCAAAAAGGCTCTTAAAATATCAAAGGAGCGGGCATTGACCGTGCGCTCATATACTTTTTCATCTTCTCCTTCTTGGCGAGCATATGTTTGTCGCAAATGAGTCTTAAGACGTTCTTGGCTGCCAATATAAAAATCCATCCATTTTTTTAGGATTGCTTCACTAGCGGGAGTTTTTAGGGGATCAATAATAGGCTGTTTGGCCATATCGATATAACGCGTACTTGTTTCCTGCCCGGAATAGAGGCGCCAATCTTGTATCGCTTTGGCAGCGAGAATACTGACGTTTTCTATAAAGATAGTCGTCGTTCCGCAATCACCTATGCTGCCATGTCCGTAACCGACATAAAAACTAGCCATGAATTTACCCGAGCCTTTTTCTTTAACTTTTTTTAGATGTTCAAGGGCGCTTTCCGAACTACGGGAATACAACGCCTGTAGCATGGCGTTATCTTCAGGATTCAAAGAATCTTCAATAAAAATTAAACGCTCTTTTTTTGGAAAATGAGTCATAGGTCTAATTGTGGCAACTATACTGCCTATAGCGAACGCCCGCGGCATCAAGCAAGCGGCGAGAAACTACCCAGGGAGGTAAGTCATGATACTTATCACCCTCAAAAACAATTTCCGTAATGCCATTTTGAATAATAGTTTTAGCGCATTCATTACAAGGGAAAAGCGTGCAGTACAAAACGCAATCTTCGGTCGATCCATTGGCATTATATACGGCATTTTCTTCAGCGTGAACTACGTACGCATATTTAGTATCTACAAAATCGCCTTCCCGCGCCCATGGAAGCTCATCAAGCTCGACTCCGCGAGGCCAGCCGTTATAGCCTAACCCAACAACAATATTTTTCTTAGTTACAATAACCGCGCCCGCTTGAGTAACAGGATCTTTGGAGCGCTGGGCAATGACCCGCGCAATACGCATAAAACATTCGTCCCACGACAGGACGCCTTCGGTTCTATAATTGGACATATAACATTATTTCTCTTTAAATGTAGCTTGTAACGAGCTTTTCGTCAAAGGAGGATAGAAATAAATTTTTCGTACTAAAAAAGGCCCCGAAGGGCCTTTAGAGAAAGACTTATAATTGCACCTTAACGCCGGGTCCCATTGAAGAACAAACGGAAACATTTTTGATATACACGCCTTTTGAGCTTGTTGGCTTGGCTTTTTTAATAGCCGCGACAACAGCTTCAAAATTTTCAGCTAACTTTTCCTTGGCGAAGGAAACTTTTCCAATAGCAACGTGCACGTTGCCGGTATCGTCATTCTTAAAGCTGATTTTACCTTTCTTTAATTCAGCAACGGCTTGGGCGACGTTAGGAGTAACGGTTTCGTTTTTTGGCGAAGGCATTAATCCGCGCGTACCAAGAATTTTAGCAATTGAAGCTAAGTTTTTCATCATAGCGGGCTCAGCGACAGCGACTTGAAAATCGGTTTTTTCAGTTTTTTTGATTTCCGCAATCAATTCTTCTCCCCCAACCACATCAGCGCCAGCATCTTTGGCCGCTTTTTCATTGGCAGCTGAAACAAAGGCGGCAACGCGAACAGTCTTACCGGTACCGTGCGGCAATGAAATAGCTGAACGGATTTGCTGGTCGCCCTTCTTAGTATCAATTCCTAAGCGAAGGTGAACTTCGAGCGAAGAATCAAACTTTGTCTTAGCATGCTTTTGCACGTAATCCAAAGCCTCAGCAATAGGATAGGCTTTATTTTTGTCATATCCAAGCTCGATTTTCTTCTTGGTTACAGACTTTTCAGCCGCGACAGCGGACTTTTTTACTACTTTCTTAGCCATATGTTTTCGTGGTGCGGACGTCCAGTCGCTCGCGAGCGGCCAAACTCCCACAAATAATTAATTAATAAAATTACTTCTTAATATCAACTCCCATTTGGCGAGCAGTGCCAGCGATAATCTTAGATGCAGCGTCAATATCTTTAGCATTAAGATCCGGCAATTTGATAGCGGCAATTTCCTTAAGCTGATCCTCAGTAATAGAACCGACTTTATCAGTCAGCGGCTTGCCGGAACCCTTTTCAATCTTGGCGTACTTTTTAATAAGTTCGGAAGCCGGAGGAGTTTTTGTAATGAATGTATAGCTGCGATCAGCATATACAGTAATTTCCACTGGAACAACATCGCCCATTTTATCGCGGGTGGCGTCATTGAACTTAGCGCAGAATTCAGCGATGTTAAGGCCATGCTGACCCAAAGCCGGACCTACCGGAGGAGCTGGGTTGGCTTGACCGCCGCGAATTTGCAATTTAATAACAGTTAAAATTTTCTTAGCCATATAGATTGGGAATAATTTGTTCGGTAGAAGCACCCGACGCTTAAATTAGATTTTTTTTATTTGCAAGAAATCAAGTTCCACTGGCGTTTCTCGGCCAAACATGGAAAGAAGCACCTTGATTTTTCCTTTACCGTCATCAACTTCAATAATCTTGCCTTCAAGATTCTTAAAGGGACCGTCAACAATACGAACAGGGGAGCCGACCGAAACATCAATTTGGAACTTTGGCTCTTCAACGCCCATGCGCTTTTGCAAATCTCGAATTTCTTCTTCAGAAACCGGAGTAGGGATATTGCCCGTACCAATAAAACCGGTAACGTTAGGGGTATTGCGAACAGCGTACCATGAATCATCCGTCACAATCATTTCAACTAAAATATAGCCAGGGAAGATTTTTTCTTCAATAACCTTGCGCTTGCCGTTATGAATTTTAATTTTCTTTTCCTTAGGAATAAGAATATTAAAAATCTTGTCTTCCATGTCCATGGAATCAACGCGTTGGCGCAAATTATCAGCCACGTTTTCTTCGTATCCAGAATAGGTATGAAGAACGTACCAGCGGCGGCCTTGGTTAAGGGTTTGTTTTGCCATAGGAGTAAATTAACGGTTAAGCAACATTTCCAAGCCTTTGTTGAAAATGAAATCTAAGCCGCCTAAAAATACGGCCATTAATAAGCTTACGCCAATAACAAGCAGCGTAAAATTGTAGGTTTCTTGCCGAGTAGGCCAGCTTACCTTGCGCATTTCCGCAACCGCACCCTTAAAATAATTGATTAGTTTGTCCATAGTGGTTCAAAAAACAGCCCTTTTGGGCCGAAATGATATGCTTTTATGATACCAAAAAGCATAAAACATTGTCAAGAGCGCCTCTTTCCAAATAAAAAAGCCAAAAATTCAATGAATTTAAGGCTTTTATTATAGTGCGTGGTAAACGTCCCACACCCATTTAAATTTAAATGAGAACACCGCCCTTATCCTGGCTTGAGGTTTGCATTCTAATCAGAGCCGATGTGAAATCAACAAATGAAATCGTAAAATTTGAAACTGAAACAAAAGGAAAGTCAATCGTTGTCATTTTTCTATTCAGTTTAATTTCAAAAAAGCTTCGTAATGCCTCAATTTTTTCGTCTTTTTCAATATCTGGACTGTTTATAGAATACCGTGCATTTTCTATAAACTTTGACGCAAGTAATAATTGTAAGTTTTTAAATTCCGAACTCTCGATAAAATCCTTACAGGCAAGATTATCAATCTGTTCGAGAAATTTTTCCTTCATCCAAGCTTTATCACTATTGAGACTTTTGCAAAATTCATCACCAATTGTGAAAGTAAAAGTGCATCGATCCGCAGCATCTACGGTTACAATGTTAGAGTCCCTCATTAATATGGGCTTCATGTTTTACCTACCTTTTTACTTAGGTTTAATTAAAAATAATATTTTAAATTGCTACTTCTTATTTTTTATACTTTTCCATATTCAATAAATAATGTCAATATGTCGCAATAAATTCCTTTTTCCTTGATTTTTTCAAGGTTTTATGATATTTTATAGGCATTAAAAATTCAAAACAAAAAACCAACCATGCAAAACTTGTTAAAATGCAAAAACGACTACAACGACAAAACTTTAGAATTCTCTTGCGAATCCAAGGATATAAGCATAATGATTGCTGCCATGGATGTAATACAATATTTTCAAAAAGACACCTATCTTATTTTTCCATATGCTTCGGGAAAATTTGAAATCAAGCGCTGCCTTGGCTGCGAATGTCTAACTGAATCTACTCATTCAAATTCAGCTTTTCTAAATAAGGAAAAAAATGAGGAGCGAAAATACATCAACGTTTTACTTGAAAATTCTGAGCCCTACCAACATTTTTTTGGCGCTCCTCAAAACATAGGAACACCACGACCATTAACGGAGCTCTTTCCAAGCAAGCTCCCTGATGAATTAGGCAACTACTACGTCGCGTTTTTAACTAAAGACGGAAAGAAAAATCAAGGGCAAATTTCCTTTAAATCTCAGCCGGGCTGCTCTAACGTTTTTGAGTTGGCGTGCAAAGAACAAGAAATTGAAGCAGTTAAAGAGAACTTTACTTATTTTGTAATCAACACAATGAATGTGCTGCATCACGGCGATAAAATGATTAAATAAATTATTTAAAAGATATAAATTTTTTAAGCAGCCTTCCTTTCAACGGAGCTGCTTTTATTTTTATATGGCAATACGCTATACTATAGCTATATGCCTCTTAACGGATTACTCGTAGACATTGGAAAAATTATCGGGAAGTTTCTTCTTGATATTATTTATTTTCCTGTGTGGTGGTACACGCGCGGTTTATTTAAACTGCTCGTGTGGTGTCAGCATTTTCTTGGCGCGCGCTTACAAGGATTAGCATTATGGGTGTGGGTAAAAAATATTTTTACGCCCATGTACGGACAGCGCGATTTTGCCAGCGTGCTTATTAGCTTTGTTGTCCGGGTTCTACAAATCATTGCCCGTTCAATTGCTATGCTTTTTTGGCTAGGCTATATCCTTACACTTATACTGTTATGGCTTGTGGTTCCTCTAATAACAATATGGCAAATTATTTTTCAACTAAGCACCCATGTCTCTTAATCCTGAAATAGTAAAGCCGGCCTTTATTATCTGTCCTAATTGCGGGGGAGAGGGAAAGCTGCGCACCCTCGGCTGCGCTCAGTGTTCAAGCATAGGTACCGGCGCTTTTCAAAGCGATAGATTTTTATTTTTCAATCTTTCGCTTTCCAAAACCCTGATTAGCTTAGAAACATTTAAAAAATGGGTGGATAGAATTTTCCAGTGGAGCGCTGGAGCGCTCGGACTTTTGGGTATTGCCTCGCTTGGTTTTTGGCTTGATGCACACGGCCACATTATCGAAGCAGCGGTTACTATGTCCTCAGTTGCCCTTAAAAATCTGCAATTTTGGCGTTTTCAGCATCCATTAATTCTCGGTTTTTGGCTCAGTCTCATACCCGATATGTATCTTTTGTATAGGATAAGCCGCCGACGCGATCAACAACCAAGTGTTGTTAAAATCACGTATGGCGAAAACACGGCTCTTTTAAATGCCGGCGGCTGGGATGAAGTAAGAAAAATTAAGTTTGGTAAAAAAATCAATGTTATCAAGGGCGCCAATGAAGATCTTAAAAAAACGCTGGAGCGAGCTTTTTTATTGGCGGGAAATTTCAAGCATGCGCGCATTGAAGCTTTACATCTTTTTGCCGGAGCCCTTTTTTCCAGTCGCAGCGTCATGGCGCTTGCCTCACGCTTAACCATACCGGACAAAAAAATAATCGAAGGCATTGAACGGCAGCTGAACGAAATTGCTTCTGAAGGAGGAGAGCCGGTTTTTTCAGGCGAGGCTAAGCAAATATTAATTGAAGCGTATGCAAACGCCGCTACTACCGGCCGAAGCTCTGTAAGCTCCTTAGACATACTGCTGCCGGCGGTTAAACGAAATGAAAAATTAGGAGAACTTTTATATGATTTAGAAGTAGATAACACTAAGCTATCTAACGCCATTGCTTGGTTCCAAGTGAATGATCAGTTGGTTGAAAATTACCGCCGCTACAAACGCCTTGCCCGTTTTAAGCCCTCTTCAAACATGGACAGAGCCTATACGGCCTTGGCAACTCCTTTACTTGATCACTTTTCGTATGACCTTACTTTGGCCGCTAAATGGGGTCGCCTTGATTTGTGTATCGGCCGCGAAGCTGAAATTCGCCGTTTATTTGACGCAGTCGAAAGCGGACGCATGGGAGCAATTCTTGTTGGACCGCTAGGCACTGGGAAAGGGACAATCATGGGCGGCTTAGCTCAAAGAATGGTTTTAGAAGAAGTTCCGGAACGGCTGCAAGACAAGCGACTTATTGAATTGGATGTAGCCCGCCTCATAGGCGGCTCGGCAGCTAGCGAAGCCGAAGAAAAAATGTTAGCGGTTATTAATGAAGTTGCCCGAGCTCGTAATATTATTTTATATATTAAAGATATAGAAAAAATTATGGGCATTAGCGCTGGCGAAGAAGGCAGTCTTGATCTTGCCGGGGTGCTGGCCGATGCTATTAGCCGTGGAATCATTTATTGCTTTGCGTCAGCTACTGATGAAAACTATGCGAAGTACGTTGAAAAAACGCCCTTAGGCAGCGCCCTTCAATTAATTGAGGTCAAAGAACCGGATGCCAATGAAGCGATTTTAATGGTTGAGAGTAAAATCGGCGGCATTGAAGGGCGTTACGGAGTTTATTTTTCATATAATGCTTTAGCGGAAGTTGTAAATTTAAGCGCTCGCTATATTCATGATACATATTTGCCTGCCAAGGCCGTTCAAATTCTTGAATCAGTAGCAGTTACGGTTTCCCGCCGAGAAAATAAAGTAGTAGACAGGGAGGCGATCGCTGCTGTTATCACTGAGGTAACGCATATTCCTGTTACTAAATTAACTGACAACGAAAGCAAAAGCCTCCTTAATCTTGAAGATCGAATTCATGAGCGTATGATAGGTCAAAGTGAGGCAGTAACTATGGTCGCCGCCTCATTGCGCCGCGCCCGCGTCGAGCTTCGCGAAAGCAAGCGTCCTATCGCCAATTTCTTATTTTTGGGACCGACTGGTGTTGGTAAAACAGAACTTGCAAAAACTGTTGCTGAGGTATATTTCGGCCGCGAAGATTATATGATTCGCTTAGACATGAGCGAATACCAAAATGAAGACAGCGTAAATAAAATGATAGGTTCTCCCGAAGGGCTCCTTGGCTATCTTACCGAAGCAGTGCGTAAGATGCCTTTTTCTCTTATTTTGCTTGATGAAATAGAAAAAGCCCATCCGGATATTCTTAACCTTTTCCTACAAGTAATGGATGATGGTCGTTTAACCGACGGCCAAGGCCGAACCATTGACTTTACTAATTCTATTCTAATCGCAACATCCAACGTCGGTTCAGCGCTCATCCAAGAAAAAGTTAGAGAGGGAATCTCGCTTGATACGCTTAAGCAACAGCTTATTGACCAAGAATTAGTGAAAGCAATGCGTCCGGAATTAATCAACCGCTTTGACGGGGTTATTATCTTTAAACCACTTGACGAGGAGGCAGTAGTTGCCATTGCCCGGCTTATGCTTAAAAAAATTCAAAAAATGGTTGAGGGCAAAGGCTATGCCTTTTCTATTTCCGATGCCGCCGTGGCTGCATTAGCAAAACTCGGTTTTCAACCAGAATTCGGCGCCCGTCCATTGCGGCGTTTACTGCAAGAACGGGTTGAAGATGCCATTGCCACAAAAATTCTTGAAGGCGATTTAAAGCGCCGCGATACCATTATTATTGGCGATGATTTAAGCATTAGTGTTGCAAAAGCGCCTGAACTATAATATGCATTATCTTTATTTCTTTGCCGGTACATTCATCGCTTCATGGCTCATTACTCTCTTAATAAAAAAGATTGCGGTTCACTACGGCATTCTTGATTATCCGGGTGAGGAAAGAAAGATCCATTCAGTCGCCACTCCCTTGCTTGGAGGAGCGGCTATTTTTATTAGTTTCTGTATTGCCCTCATTGTCGGCAATACATATATATTATCCGGCAGTCTTCAGTGGCATCACTGGATTGGCGTTCTAATGGGATCCTTAATTTTAATGATAGGCGGTGCTCTTGATGACATTAAACGCTTAAAGCCAGGCACCCAGCTTATTTTTCCTGTTCTCGCCGCTTTGGCGGTTGTTGGCGGGGGAGTAGGTATTGAAAAAATAACTGACCCAAGCGGCGGCTTTTTATATTTAAGTTCACTGACAGCGCCCTTTACGATAGTTTGGCTCATAGGCATGAGCTATACGACAAAGCTCCTTGATGGCATTGACGGTCTTGTTAGCTCAATAGGTCTTGTAGGGAGTTTGGTTATTTTCCTTTTTACGCTTACAACGCGCTGGTATCAGCCGGACATTGCCTTTGCCGCCCTTATGCTGGCGGCTGCCTGCTGCGGCTTTCTCGTCTTGAACTGGCATCCAGCAAAAATATTTCTTGGCGATGGGGGTTCGCTCTTTATTGGTTTTATGCTCGGCGTACTTTCTATAATTTCCGGCGGAAAAATTGCTATTGCCTTGTTAATAATGGGTGTCCCTATTCTTGATGTCGCCTGGACAATTCTACGCCGCCTGCTTAAAGGCAAAAATCCATTTAAATCAGCCGATAGGCAGCATCTTCATTTCCGCTTATTAGATGCCGGCTTAGGCCAGCGCGCCACAGTTTTGGTATTTTGCTTAACATCGGCTATTTTTGGACTAAGCGGTCTTTTTCTGCAAAGCAAAGGCAAAGTATATAGCTTAGTGGCCCTAACCATAGTAATGCTTGCCATAATTACGCTTTTTGCCTTTCTTGACAATCGCAAAAAAACGAGTTAAGATAAAGTCTACTTTTACACAAAACTTGAATCATTTTATTTTTTTATGAAATTAGCAATTATCAAAACCGGCGGCAAGCAATACAAGGTCAAGGAAAATGACATTGTTTCCATTGAAAAGCTCAACGGTGAAGAAGGCGAAAAAGTAGCTTTCGAGACCTTAATGACCTTTGAAGATGAGGGCGCCATTACTCTAGGGACTCCTTCGCTCGGCGAACAAGTCGAAGCAGAAATTCAAAGCACTGCCAAAGGTAAAAAAGTAAGCGTTGTTAAGTTTAAGAACAAAACTCGCTACCGCCGTAATGTCGGTCATCGTCAAACAATGACCAAGGTAAAGATTACGAAAATTTCCTAAATTTTCACTCAAAGAAACGTCCCGTATGGGGCGTTTTTTGTTTGACAAATTATTATTTTTTAGGTAAGGTATAGCAAAATTATTATTTAAAAAATTATAAAAAATTCTTCGGAGGAAAAAGAATGAAATATAAAATCGCTCAAGCAGTTTCAGTAATTCTTATAATTGTTGGTGTTTTATTAGGGCTTCAGCAAGTATTCAATCTTGTTAATAATAAAGAACTTTCTCCCCCCTTTTTCATTACCGCTCTAGCATTAATCATTGGTGCTTCTATCGTTTGTGGTAAAGCTAGAAAAGCTAAATACTTACAAATTATTAATAATTTAGATGGAGAAGAAACAATTTACCTTCTTAAAACACGCTACGATTATCTTGAAAAAAAGGGTATGCACAAAATGGCAGAATTAAGTTTTGCCAATTACTGTGAACAAGTCATTGAGGTTAATAGCCGACAGAATAGAATGAACCCTCTGCACCTTGCAAGTCTCATCTCATTAGCAGGCGACCCCGGTATTGTATTACTCCGACAAGTCTTATTAAGATTTGATGTTTCATTACTGGCTTATATTTTCGCTAAAGCAAGAATTGACAAAAAAACCAAGCGACAAGAAGAGGACATAACGAGCTACTTTATTTTGGATACCATAAAATTTAATAGGGCTTGCAATGCTCGCATTATTAAAGCTTCATTTTGTGAAGAAGTGATAAAATCCTTTAATTCTATGAACACGGGCTTGCTAGGCTATTTAGATGCCAAAGATGTTAAAGAAGAAATAAGTCTATTTGAGACTAGAACAAAACCACAAATATTAAATTATAAAATTAAAAAACAAAAACGCTTTGGAAAAAGAAAAAAAACAGTATAGTTGGTATGTCTTTTGCGCAACCTGGTTTAAAAGCGGACTCATACCGCCGCCAAAATTTATGAACGGTGCTGCCGGAACCTATGGCAGTATCGCCTCATTACCGGTTGTTTGGCTAGCACTATGGCTAGCGAAATTTCATAGCCCCAATTACGTTTGGGTAACTATGCTCATTCTTATTATTGGTTGGGCAACTGTTGAAAAAACACAAGTTGAACTGGGACCAATGAAAGATTGGAAAGGAAAAATAAAAGATCGCGACCAAAACCAAATTGTTATAGACGAGGTTTGGGGCATGCTTTTTACCTTTTATGGATTTATCATTTATAGCTGGCGACCAGACTGGAAAATACTCGTTATAGGCTTATTATTGTTTAGAATATTTGACGCCTTTCTGAAGTTTTTACCGGGAATAAAACAGTGGGACAAACTTAAATCAGGTCTTGGCGTTATGATGGATGACAAAGGAGCAGGTATGTACGCCGCTGTTTGCCTAGCCCTTATAGTAAATAACTTTCCTGTATTCTTTGACACAGTTTGGCCCTGGAGCATTCCATGGCTATAAATAAACAACAAGATACCGATCCTTCTATTATTAAGATCTATGATGCATTTTTAGTTGAAGGAAACGAAAAATTTTTAAGCCATTTTGGAGATAGCGGTCAAAACAAGGATTGCCTGCCATACATGGTTAATACTCAAAATAAAAAAATAAAGAAAATTAAAAAGAAAAAGAAATAATATTTTCAAAAGCCTGTTTGTACTCTGTATAGACAGGCTTTTTGACAAAAAAGCAATATTTCGCTAGAGTATTTTTAACTTACTTTAAATTTAAAATAACTTTAAAAGCAGAGGATTTCTCAATGCAAATATTTTATAATAAAAAAGATCAAGCAATCCAAAATGCAATTTTAAAAATAGACGATCCTAAGTCCAGTTCCACAGATAAGGAAAGTGAATTGCTAAATGAATATTTTTCGATTCTTTCTTATGTTAACGAAGATATATCATTGGATGCAAAAATAACAAAAATATCTATCTTGCTTGCATCTATTTCGGAAAATTATTGCAAGGAGACGGAACGCTTACCGTCAATTCAAATTGCACAAAAGTATTTAGATAAACTTACCCTGCATCAATTAGCCCAGCTTTTCGTTTCGGCAAGAATTAAAGAAATGCATTACCCCGTAGTAAAACCAGGCGTTTCAAAATTTATTTTTTGGATAGCTCTATTAGATGTATATAATCCACAAAATGCAAAAAATACATTCATACAATCCGCTCGCATGTTTTTTAATCAGGCTAAAAACGACTATAGCAATCCCTACAAGAATATGACAATTATGTTTTGTTATGCGGAAAAAGAAACAATTAAGCACCGCATACACGAAGAAATAAAAAAAATAGCCGCCTAAGGCAAAAATACTTAAAAAAAGACGTCGCTCCTTTCGGAACGACGGCTTTTTATTTTTAGGCACTATACTTCATTTCTAAACTTCAAAGCCGCGCCCAAGGTCAATTCATCAGCGTATTCAATATTCGCTCCGCTTGGCAATCCTTTAGCAAGGCGCGTTACTTTAATGCCTGATGGTTTAATTAATTTGGAAAGATACATAGCCGTTGTTTCTCCTTCAAGATTAGGATCGAGACCCAGAATAACTTCTTTAGGCTTCAAGGTATTAATACGGTCAACAAGCTGCCGGACATTAATATCAGCTGGTTTAACGCCTTCAATGGCGTTGATAGTGCCGCCGAGGACAAAATAATAACCCGTGAACAAACCGGTATCCTCAATGGTTAGCATATCGCGAGCATCAGCAACAATACACAAAGCGCTCACATCTCTTTTGGGGTCAGAACATACTGAGCACGGATCAGTTTCACCTATGCCCATGCAGATTGAACAGGTCAAAATCCGTTGCGGCAGTTCTTGCAATGCCGTCGCCATTTCGCGCAATAAGGCCGGGTTTTGTTTTAAAAGATAAAAAACATAGCGCTCGGCTGTTTTTGGCCCAACCGAGGGCAGGCGCGAAAAAATCGCAATCAAACGTTCTAAGGAAGAGGGGAGACGCATTGATTACAGACCAAAGTTTTTTAAGCCGCCCATTTCCTGCATCTTTTGGGCGATGAGCTTTTGGGCTTTCTTAACCGCATCATTAAAACATTCTTGAGCAGCCTTTTCAATCTGTGCCTTAGTCATGCCGTCGCCAATAGTCAACTTTGTTACTTCCAAATTACCGTTGAGCGTTACGCTCACGCCACCATGATCAGCTGTTACTGATTCGCCAGCCAAGGCGCTTTGCATAGTTTTAGCTTGTGTGCGTAAATCTTTGATTTGTTTAAGTTTTTCAAACATATGTTTTCTTTGTCATCCCACGGATCGCCGTAGGCGATACCGGGGGATCTTAGTAATTAATTTTAATTTATGATTTGAATCTCTCTCAGATCCCGCCGCTCGCGAGCGGCGGGATGACAGTGGATTATTCTTCCATTTCCGGCGGAGCTTCATATTCTCCCTTAGCAAGATTTTTAAAGCTCACCGTTTCTTCATCAAAGAATAAATCAACTCTACCTACCGGTCCATTACGATGCTTGGCAATATAGACTTGGGCGACGGATTTTTCAGCTTCAGATAATTCTTCAATTTGATAGCCTCTATCAGCCGCTTTGCGGTAAATAAACATAACAACGTCAGCGTCTTGCTCGATAGATCCGGATTCGCGCAAGTGAGCGAGGCGGGGGATGGCTGGCTTAGTTTGTTCAACGGCGCGGGAAAGCTGTGACAAGGCGACGACCGGAATATTTAATTCGCGCGCGAGACCCTTTAAAGCGCGGCTGATTTCAGCAACTTCCTGCACGCGGTTGTCGCCGTAACGGCCGCGTCCTTCCATTAACTGCAAATAATCAATAACAATTAAGCCTAATTTATGCTCCATTTGCAGGCGTCGAGCCTTAGTGCGAATTTCCATGATATTCGCGCTGGCCGAGTCATCAATAAAAATAGGTGTTTCAGCAAGAATACCCATGGCATGGCCAATCTTAGAAAAATCATCATTTTCTTGGCGATCGGATAATTTACCGGTACGCATTTTCCATAAGCTAACGCCTGCTTCAGCGCACAACATGCGGTCAACCAACTGTTCCTTGCTCATTTCCAAAGAGAAAATAGCGACCGGGATTTTATTAATTACGGCTGTTTGCCGGGCAATATCCAAAGCTAAAGACGTTTTTCCAACCGAAGGACGAGCCGCTAAAATAATAAGGTCTGATTTTTGCAAGCCAGCCAATAAATTATCAAGATCAACGAAGCCGGTGCTTAAGCCGCGTAATTTTCCGGATTGTTTATGCAATTCATCAATACGGTCAAAGGCTTCATTAAGCAAGGTATCAATGGGCTGAAAACCTTGTTTAAGGGCATTTTGTGAAACGCTAAAAAGGCATTGCTCAGCTTCGTCAAGAATTTTATCAACTTCCTCATCTTCAGTGTAGCCAAGCGTACTAATTTCCGAAGCAGCCGCGATTAAACGACGCAAGGTTGCCTTGCGTTGAATTAATTCGGCGTAATAGACAACATTAGACGCTGTACCAACCGAGTTAGCGAGGTTAGCAATGGCACTGCGCCCGCCAACGCTTTCTAGCTTGCCTTTTTCTTCCAGTTTGGAAGTAAGGCTCAAAATATCTATAGGATCGCGATGGGCATAGAGCTCCTTCATGACGGCATATATTTGCCCATGGTTATCCTTGTAAAAGTCCTCGGGATTGAGGATGTCGGCGATCTTGATGATCGTATTAGGATCAATCAAAAGAGAGCCAAGGATAAAGGTTTCCGCTTCGAGATTCTGTGGCGGTAGTTTTGCTTGTTCAGAGGGGTTTGGCATTCCTTTATGGTAGCGTGCCTTTCGTTTTAACGCAATGGGATAAGATGTGAGTATTTTTTTATTTAATATTAGCAAATATTTAGATAAATTGACTTATATCTATTGACATTTATATATAGATGTGTTATGATTAAGTCATAGAAAGAAAATTTTCTATAACCAACAGCAGAGCGAAAAGCTCAAATAAAAAAAACAAACCCGAGTGCGCAATTGTGCGTGAAAGAAAAAAACATTATCATGAAACTCCGGAGAAGCTAGTCGCCTAGCAAAAAAATAATTTTTACCCCCTAAGCAAACAATGCGTTTTAGGGGGCTTGTTTTTTTATTGACAGGATAACGAGGCTAGGATATAAAATAGAAAAAAATAATTAAAACATAACTAAAGGGGCTTATTTGATACGGCTAATTTCCGACGGTTCCTTAGAGCCGCCACTTCGCAGCACTGTCAATTTACAGGGCAAAGTAATTCAACATTTTTAAAAGTCAAACCGGGAAAGCAAAAAAGCTAGTACCGGTTTTTTTATGCATTGCCTTTCCTTAGCCCTTATTGCTATAGTTAGACTATGAAAAAAATTGCCTTTCTCTTAATTCTAGGCCTGTTTATTTCTAGTCCCAGCTACGTTGTTAAAGCCGCGGCTATTGATTCTGATCATGACGGTTTGGTCGACGAACAAGAAGCACAATTTAAAACTGATATTCATAATCCCGATAGCGACGGTGATGGTTTTGTTGACGGCTTGGAAGTAGCGAGCGGATATAATCCCGCTTCTAAAGATACCCGGCCGCTTACTAAGAGTATTCTTATTGATTTGAAAAAACAGCGTTTGTACCAACAGCTTAATAACATTACTATTAGAACTCATACTGTTTCGACGGGCAAAGCTTCAACGCCGACAACTCGCGGGACCTATCAAATCGCCAATAAATCAAAGCGGGCTTGGTCCAGATCCTATGGATTATGGATGCCGTATTGGCTTGGCATTAAAGGAACGCGCATGGGAATCCATGAATTGCCCGAATGGCCTAATGGCTACAAAGAAGGGGCTAAGCATCTTGGCATTCCCGTATCACACGGCTGCATTCGTCTTGGCATCGAAGCTGCTAAAATTGTGTATGACTGGACCGATGTTGGGACTAAGGTAACTATTAAGTGAACCTGTCATTTCGAACCGCCTTTAGGCGATGAGAAATCTGTTAGCCAAAAGATTCCTCAGCCGCTTTGCGGCTTTCGGAATGACAAAAAAATTTTCTATGATCTATCTTGATTATTCCGCAACAACCCCGCTTGATAGAGAGGTGGCAAAAAAAATGCAGCCCTATTTTTCTGATATTTTTGCCAACCCCGCATCAATCCATAGCCTCGGACAAAGAGCCCTAAAAGCTGTTGATGACGCCCGTTATAGTATTGCCGCCGCCTTGCATGTTAGCGGCAATGAAATAATTTTTACTTCCGGAGCCACTGAGGCGAATAATTTAGCCATCAAAGGCATTGTTGAAGAATATGGCCATGCAAAAAGTCATATTATTACGAGCACCATTGAACATGATTCAATTTTAGAACCTTGCAATTATCTAAAAAAGAGGGGAGCGGCGATTACTAGTATTGGCGTTGATAGCAAAGGCTTACTTAAGCCCGAAGCAATCATTGCCGCCATTAGGCCAGAAACTGTTTTGATTTCTATTGGCTATGTAAATAGCGAAGTGGGAACAGTACAGCCAATAAAAAAAATCGGCCGGATTCTCAAGAATTATAATGAGCGCATGTATAAAACATGGCTTAATACTTCTCCCCGTAAACGAGGCTCAAAACCCCGACATGTCTATTTGCACACTGACGCAACGCAAGCAGCTAACTTTTTTGATTGCCGGCCTGAATTCTTGCACTGCGACTTGCTAAGCCTGTCATCGCATAAAATATACGGCCCTAAGGGAGCAGGACTACTGTATTGCCGCAGCGGATTGCCTTTACATGCGATGCTCCACGGCGGACATCAAGAACGCAATCTGCGCAGTGGGACACTCAATGTTCCAGCCATCGTTGGTTTTGGCGCCGCTTTTACAAAAGCCCTGCGCGAACAAGCAAAAAATAATGCTCGCATAAGCAAACTGCGCCGACAGCTAGCAACTGCCATACAAAAATTATATCCAAAAACCACCATAAACACACCTTTTGAGCAAGCCAGCCCCAGCCATCTTAACATCTCTTTTATGGGATGGGATGGCGAGGCGCTGCTTTCATATTTAGATGAACAGGGCATTGCCGTTTCTACGGGATCAGCCTGCGCTTCGGGCTCATTAAGCGCTTCACATGTTCTACTGGCAATGGGAAGAAGTGAGAGTCAGGCTCGTTCAACACTTCGCATTACCGTAGGCAAACTAACAGCCGCTTCGGAAATAGCTCAACTCAATCGGGCTTTAAAAAACTACCAACAGCCTGGCTGACGGATGTAAGAAATTATGATATACTAAGCTTATGAAATTAGCATTTTCTAAGGGTTTAAATTACATCTATCTTGGAGCCGGCTTTTTCCGGTCGGCAGTGGCCGACCTTTTTTTTCTACGCCCGGCGCTTATAGGTTTTGCAAGCGCCTTGCTTCTTAATATCGTAACCTGGCTCTTTACCATTGCCTTAACGCGCTCAATTGGCAGTGATATTGCGATTCTCCACTACAACGTTATTTTCGGCATTGATAAAGTTGGCGAAGGAGTTAGTTTGTATGCTTTGCCGCTGGCAGCCTTAGAAATTTTCGTAATCAACTTCGTAGTGGCAGCCCTTATCGCCGGGAAAAAAAATGCCCTGCTTATTTATATTTTGGCGGCAGGGTCATTTTTGGCCAGCGCCATTATTCTCGTTGCTCTGTATTTTATTTATTTAGTTAACTTTAGCTAACTTTATATGGAAGCGGATATTATTAAAATCCTTATTCTGTCTGGCTTGGCATTCATTGTGGCCATGCTTTGGACACCGCTGCTAAGCAATTTTTTATATAAATATAAATTAGGAAAAACAATTCGCAATTCAGGAGCAACGCCAATTTTTTCAAAACTACATGCCGCTAAAAGCGGCACTCCGACCATGGGCGGAATATTGGTGTGGTTAACAGCTCTTGTATTCGCCGTGGCCTTTTATTATGTCGGACGTTGGAGTTCATGGCCGATGTTGCAGCATCTCAATTTTTTGTCCCGCTCAGAAACATGGCTTCCCTTAGCGGTTTTAGGCGCTTCGGCCCTAGTAGGTCTTTTTGATGACTGGCTTGATGTCCGCGGCAAAGGCACTAACGGGGGAGGAGGAATGACTATGCTAAAACGCCTGGCTGTCTACACCCTTATCGCTGCCGTGGGCGCTTTGTGGTTTTATTTTAAATTAGAGCGCGATACTTTTAATATTCCCTTCTTCGGACATTTTCATTTAGGTTGGTCATACATTTTAGTATTCATTGTTGTAATTGTCGCCACGGCCTTTTCTGTTAATGAAACCGACGGCCTTGATGGCCTCGCCGGGGGAGTGCTTTTAACAAGTTTTGCTGCCTACGCCGTTATTGCATTTATGAACGGCAAAGTAAACTTAGCGGCGCTGTGCGGAATTATCGTCGGAGGCTTACTGGCATTTTTATGGTTCAATATTACGCCCGCCCGTTTTTATATGGGAGATACTGGTTCAATGAGTCTTGGTATTACGCTCGGGATAATCGCGATGCTGACTGATAGCGCCGTTATTTTAACCATCGTCGGATCTGTTTTTGTCTTAGAGTCAATCTCAGTTATTATCCAGCTACTCTCAAAAAAAATTCGCAAGAAAAAAGTTTTTCTCTCCGCCCCCATACACCATCACTTTGAAGCAATAGGATGGTCAGAAGCAAAAATTGTCATGCGCTTTTGGGTTATAGCCGGAGTTTCGGCAGCGGCTGGTTTAGTCATTTTCTTGCTTGATAGACTTAAATAATACGATGTTTTCTAAGCTCATTTTTTTCTTTAAACGGCATTTTAGCGCCGAGCGACTGCAAGTTGATCCGGTTTTTCGAGCAACTATTATTGTATTAGTCGTTTTCGGTTTAATTATGCTGACGAGCGCCTCGTCCATTGTCGCTTATAATACCTATCATGATGCCTACTACTTTTTAAAACATCAACTCGTAAGCGTTATTATTGGGGCAAGTTTATTTTGGCTAGCTTCCAAAACTGACTATCGGCACCTTCGAAAAATTGCCCTTTTCTTTTTGATTGCTTCCGTGCTACTTCTATTGCTGGTTTTTATTCCTGGACTTGGACGGGAAATCAACGGTTCGCGCAGCTGGGTTAACCTTTTTGGTTATTCATTCCAACCAGCGGAATTTGTAAAATTAGCTCTCATGATTTATTTAGCAGCTCTTTTTGAAAAAAAAGAAGATACCCCTAAGCGCTTTAAATCATTTTTAGTACTCTACGCGGGTTTGGCTCTTCTTATGCTCTTGCAACCTGACATTGGAACCCTTTTTATCCTAACCCTAGCTTCTTTTGCCCTTTACTATATAGGCGGCGGCAGCCTTAAACATATTTTAAGCTTAATAGCTATCGCAATTATTGGCCTAAGCATTTTAGTTATGATTCCCCAAGGCCGCTATAGACTTGATCGTTTCCGTTGTTTAATTGACTCAAGCTATAGTCCGCAAAAAGCCTGTTACCAATTAAACCAATCATTATTAGCGATTGGATCAGGCGGAATTTTCGGAAGGGGATTAGGAGAAAGCCGGCAAAAGTTTTTATACTTGCCCGAAGTGCAAAATGATTTCATTTTTGCTATTATCGCCGAAGAGACTGGCTTAATTTTCAGCGTCTTACTCATTGGACTTTTTGGATTACTTTTTTATAGAGGCTATCTAATCGCAATTTATGCTCCAGACTCTTTCGGGCGCAATATGGGCGCCGGGATAATCATTTGGCTCATGGTTCAAGTAATTTTAAATATAGGGGGTATTACAAGTATTTTGCCCATGACGGGCGTTCCATTGCCGCTTGTCAGCTACGGCGGAACAGCAATGATGGCCGGATTAGCCGGATTAGGAGTCCTGGCTAGTATTAGCAAACAAGCCAATATTCCCCAACGATCGCGAAGCATATGAAAAAATATTTCTTTATTTTTTTCTTTGCAATTCCTTTATTATCGGGATGCGGACTTGCAAGCAAGGCGCCAGTACAAGTGCCCGCTAATGAAATTCCCGCCGGACATTTTTATTTTTATGCCACAAACTGCCCGCATTGTGCTACTGTTTCCCAATACGTTACTGAACATAATATAAAACAAAAAACCTTTTATATTGACAGGGAAGTTAGTGCCAACGCTGCCAACCGCGATTTACTTATTGCTGTTGGCAAAAAATGCGGAATCTCAACAGTTGATTTGGCAGTTCCTCTCTTTTGGGATGGCAAACAATGCTATCAAGGAGCTGATCAAGTAACCAGTTATTTTGAAATTATACGCCAACAATAGTATGAACACCTCAACAAAAAAACCTCGCCTCCGCCTTGCGCCTTCACCTACCGGTTTTCTTCATCTTGGTAATTTTCGCAGCGCCCTTTTTGGCTACCTGCTTGCAAAACGCTGGCAGGGCGATTTTATTTTGCGCATAGAAGATACGGATACCAAACGCGAAGTCGCTGGAGCCGTTGATAGCCTTTTAAAAGTCCTTGAAACAATGGGGGTTACTTTTGATGAAGGCCCTCATATTGGAGGAAATTTCGGCCCCTATGTTCAAAGCGAACGCCTCGAACTATACCGACAGCATGCTGAAAACCTTGTTACTGAAGGCAAAGCTTATTATTGTTTTGCGACAGCTGAGGAATTAGAAGAAATGAGAAATACCCAGGCGGCAAACCATCAAGCACCACGCTATGACCGCCGTTATCGCGATTTACCTCTTGAAGAAGCAAAAAAACGAGCTGCCGCCGGAGAAAAATATGTTATCCGGCAGAAAATGCCTCTTGAAGGCTCAGTAACAGTACGCGATGAATTGCGTGGCGAAATTACCTTCCCAGCGAGCGAGCTTGAAGACCATGTCCTGCTCAAATCAGATGGGGGAGCGACCTACCAGCTTGCATCAGTAGTTGATGACCACATAATGGGCATTACGCATGTAACGCGCGGGGATGAATGGCTGCCATCACTGCCAAAAAACATTCTTTTATACCAAGCATTCGGCTGGGAAGCGCCCGTGTTCATTCACTTGCCACTTATTCTTAATAAGACAGGCGGGAAACTAAGTAAACGCCAAGGCGACGTCTATCTTGAAGATTATCTAGCTAAAGGTTACTTGCCCGCTGCTCTTATAAATTTTTGTGTGCTGCTCGGTTGGCATCCAAAAGGGGACCAAGAAATTTTTTCTCTCTCTGAGCTTGAACAAACTTTTACATTAGAAGGCATCGGAACAAGCCCGGCAATTTTTGATCTTGAAAAACTGGATTATTACAACGGGCACTACTTGCGCCAACTGCCCCTGCAAGAGCTTGCTCTAAAAGCCAAGCCTTTCCTCCAGCCGCTGCTAGATACAGCGCCTGAATACAAACGAAATTCAACATTTATTGAAGCTGTGGTGGCTTTAGAGCAGCCGCGAATGCGCAACCTCGCCGAATTAAGTGAAACAACCGCTTTCTTTTTTCAAGATAACATAGAGTATGACCCCAGCCTGCTTATTTGGAAAAAATTAAGCAGCCTTGAGGTAAAAAACAATCTTGATGCAATGATACTTCGCCTGGAAGCACTTGATGCCAAGGAATGGAGTAGTTCGTATTTAGAAGAAAAAATAATTGGCGATCTCAAAGAAAAAAATCTCCCCCTTGGCGATCATTTATGGCCGCTGCGAGTTGCCTTAAGCGGCCGCAAAGCGAGTCCTGGCCCTTTTGAGATAGCATCCCTTCTCGGAAAAGATGAAACCTTAGCAAGAATTAAACATGCCACTAGCCTAATAGGCTAAAATGTGCTATAATTAGGATATGAAAAAGATACTTATTTTATCTTTGTTGATTGTATGCGCACTGGCGACGGTTCGTCTTGCCCTGGCGGCTACAAACAGCCCCTCGAGCAAAGAAATACAAGAGCTTGATAGCACCATTAAACAGAAAAGGGCTCAGCTTGATGCTATAAAAAAACAGCAGGATGCCTATAAAGCGCAACTAGCCGCTAAGCAAAACGAGCGAGCGACGCTGCAAAGCCAGCTAGCGGATGTCGACGCTCATTCGGCTCAAACCCAGCTTGATCTTGAACAATCGAAAATTGACATTGAGACAACTAATCTTGAAATACAGAAAGTCATGCTCGAAATTAATGAGCAAGACAAAAAAATCTCCGAAAATAAACAGCACCTCGGTTCGGCCTTAAAACTTCTTAGCCAAGAAGATAATAAATCGCAGCTTGAAATACTTTTAATGAACGACTACTTAACTGATTATTTAAATCAATTAACATACCTCGGCGACATCAACGGCAAAATTTCTGACACACTGGGTGGTTTGCGTTCAACTAAAGATGCGCTCAGTAAAAATCAAGAAGCCCTCAATGCGAATCGTGAACGCCTTCGCGCCCTTCAGCAAGAGCTTGGGCAGCGGCAAGTCGCTCTCGCCGACGAAAAGGATGCCAAAGCATATCTCATAGACCAAACCAAGCAATCAGAAAGCACCTACCAAGAACTGCTTAGCCAAGCCCGCCAGCAGCAAAATGCCGCTTCCGCTGATATCTTAAATCTAGAAAAAACTCTACGCGATAAAATCAATGCGCAGGGGAGTGATAAAATTGAATTGAAATATGACGGATTTATCTGGCCCATTCCCAGCCATACCATTACCGCCTATTTTCACGATCCATCCTATCCATTCCGCGACGTAATGGAACACAGCGCTATCGATCTTAGAACTCCGCAAAACACTCCCATACGGGCAGCGGCGGCTGGGTACGTGGGTCGAGCTAAAAATGGCGGGATGGGCTATAGCTATATCATGCTCTTGCACGCCAACGGGCTTTCAACAGTCTACGGCCATGTCTCTAAGCTTTTAGTAAGCGATGATGAGTATGTACAGCAAGGGCAAATTATAGGCCTCTCAGGCGCAACTCCTGGCACCCCCGGAGCCGGACCCTTTACAACCGGCCCGCACCTGCATTTTGAAGTCCGCTTGAATGGACTGCCGGTTAATCCAACAAAATATTTGCCTTAACTCCTGGATAATAAAAATCTCTTCTGAAATTACAGAAGAGATTTTTTAATTTTTATATTTTTTACACTTTATAAAGATTTACGCGGAGGCATAAAGCCAAAAATAAAAATTAAACCAATAATTACTACTTGAATGATAATGCGTAAAGTCCATGCTACCCAACTTGGAAAATACTCAAAGCCTGGTCCATGTGTAAAAAACAAAGAAATAAAATATAAAAACGCCGTAATGCTAAAGGCAAACACTATTCCTCCATGAACTTTATCCATAAAATCGTCATTTATTTTTTTATCAGAGGCGCAGCCTTCTGCAGAAAAATAAAATAGCACAACTAATACAACGAATCCTAAATAATGATATCCGTAATGTCCGGGTAATATTCTCCAGGCGTTTAATAAAAAAGCAGGGAACAAAAGAAAGATACCCATGCAATAAAAAATTTTTCGCAACGCGTATTTTTTAACGTTGTCGACAGGAATGCTGATTTCCATAAAGCCTCCTAGATTCAGATTTTAAAGAGTTAAAAAATTCTTTACCTACAGCCTAAAATATTGTTAAAACAAAGTCAAATTATTTTCAAAAAACAAAATAAATGATAGTATAATGATATGGATTTTCTTATAGCCTCCTCATTCATAGAACCCTCGCTGTTTCTTGAGCTTGCTCTTGTCATTGCTATTGGCGCTGTTGTCGCCATTGTCATGCGCATGCTTAAACAGCCTCTCATCGTTAGCCATATCATCACCGGTTTAATCGTCGGGCCATTTTTTTTAAACTTCATCCATTCTACCGAGATTTTCAAGCTTTTTAGCGAAATCGGCATTGCCATTTTGCTCTTTACAGTCGGCTTAAACCTCAGTCCCAGCCTTATTCGGCAATTCGGAAAAATTTCTTTAGTTACGGGTATAGGCCAAGTAGTTTTTACCGCTGGAATCGGATATTTTATTTGCCGAGCGTTAGGATACGCGCCTCTCGTTTCCGGGTATGTTTCCGTAGCGCTCGCTTTTTCAAGCACTATTATTATCTTGAAATTACTTTCAGATAAAAACGAACTTGAATCCTTACACGCCAAAATTGCTACCGGATTTTTGCTGGTGCAAGATTTCATCGCCTTAATATTAATGTTTGCCATTCCTGTTTTATCGGCGCCAGATGCTTCATGGCTTACCGTAGGGGAAATGTTTTTAAGGGGGGGGCTTTTAACTTTTGTTGTCTGGCTTTTTGCACAAAAGGTTTTACGACCACTTAATAATTTTTTAGCCACCTCCCAAGAATTATTATTTTTGTTTTCACTTGCCTGGGGCTTTATCATTGCTGCCATCTTTAAAGTAGCCGGTTTCTCTCTTGAAACCGGGGCTCTCATCGCCGGTGTATCCTTGGCAGCATTGCCCGCACGCTATGAAATAAGCGGCCGCTTAGCGCCTTTACGCGATTTCTTTATTGTTATTTTCTTTATTATGCTAGGGGCGCAAATGGCCCTGGGCGGGTTTATTGATATTATTCCTAAGGCGCTTCTGCTTTCAGCCTTCGTGCTCATAGGAAACCCCATTATTGTCATGATCATCATGGGCATTTTTGGCTATAGAAAAAAAACTGCCTTTAAAACCGGTCTAGCCGTTGCTCAAATCAGTGAATTTTCCCTTATCTTAATAACCCTGGGTCTCAACCTCAGCCATTTAAATATTGATGTCATAACTACCGTAACGTTAGTAGGGTTGATCACTATTTTTATTTCAACGTACATGATTCTTCATGCCGATAACCTGTACATGCTGCTCGAAGATTGGCTAGGGATTTTTGAGCGTAAAAAACCCACCGAAAAACGGCAAAAAGACGAACTTTTTCCTGTTCTTCTTTTTGGCTGCAACCGCATCGGCTATGACTTTATGCAGACATTTAAAAAGAATCGGCGCCGTTTCCTGGTAATAGACTACAACCCTGAAACAATTGAAGATCTTGAAATGAACGGGGTGCATGTTGAATTCGGCGATGCCGGAGACATAGGTTTTGTTGAGGCAATTGATGTCAGCAAGCTTGAATTAGCCGTTTCAACCATACCAATATTGGAGATTAATCGCATGATCGCCGAAACGATTCGTAAGAAAAACAAAAAGGCCATTTTAATGATGGTGGCGCATAGCATCAAAGATGCTCTTGATTTGTATGAGTGTGAAGTCGACTACGTTATTCTGCCGCATTTTCTTGGCGGACAATACGCTGCGGATATGCTAATTAAAATGGGAGGAAGCCGCAGAAAATTTGCAACACTACGAAATAAGCATCTCGATTATTTAGCCTCAAAAGCGACACTGGGACATGACCACCCCGATACTAAAAAAAATTAGACCGTTCCCGGTCTATTTTTTTACTGAGGACTTGTAAATAAAACCGCCCGTCGGCCAGAAGGAGAAGAGCCGGGAAGATAGTCGTTGATAGCCTTATAAAAATTGTCATACCCATAGCGATCATTTTTTCCGCTCTTTGTTCCCGGATCTTGGACTATGAATTCTTCGGTTTTATCATCATATCCTGAAATAACTAGCACATGATATTTAACAGTATCAGCAACAGGGGAGCCGACCAGAAGCTGCGCATCAATAGGAGCAATGACGGGACGATTGGCTGCAATTTCTTTTTTAATAGCGTTTAGTTCCGGATTAACTGACACTTCCGCTTTCCAGCCTAACTGAGCAGCGTTAACCACCTCAGCGATTCGTTCCATTGACTCGTCCTTACTAGTGCCAAACTCCTTATTTTTTACAGCAAAAACTTGTAAAATTTGCTGTTTTGCTTCTTCTCGAGTTAAAGGTTTGTCTTTATAAAAATTAGTAGCCATAATAATCGAAGTTTCTTCACAGGCATTTTGCCAGGGCTCGCTCCAGTTTCCTTCGGGAGCTTGGGAGCTAAAGGGTACGTTCAGGTTTTTGACTTCCGGAGAAGCTTCTATTACTTTATTTTTATTGGAATTAAAAGGAGAAAGTAGTGCAGTTGCGGCAGCGCAGATAATCACAACTACGGCAACAATAAGCCAATTTCGAGGCGAAAGATATGACATACAATTTTATTAAAAGAAAAAAGTAATGTTATACTATATAATACGTATTATAAGGAGGGGAGTTACTTTTTTATATTATTAACTATTCTCTTTGGAGAAATACTTATATGCCCAATTTAAGGCCATATATTGCCATTCTCACTATAATGACAGTGCTAGGTATTGCTGGGTGGATTTGGAGCTTTCAAGCGAGCAGAAATGTCCGCGTTGCCCCCGCTATTCAAACCCCAGCTTCGACCACAACACCCGAACCCGTTAAAGAAGAACCGCTAGTGCCTCCTTCTTTGCCTTCATCATCCTCCCTTCCTCCGTCTAACGAAGCTGCGCCAATTCCTGCCTCACTTATAAATTATTCAGTTCCTTTTACCGCCCAAGCTCCGAGCGGGGAGTGGGATGACGAAAGGCAGCAAGACGGCTGCGAAGAAGCCTCCGCTTTAATGGCCATGCGTTGGGTGCAGAATCAATCACTAAGCTCTGCCGAGGCGCGGCGCGAGATTCTTGCTATTTCCGATTATGAACAAAGCCGGTATGGTGAGTATAGGGATGTTTCGCTAGCCGACGTACGAGACCGCATTTTTAAAGATTATTTTAAATATGACGCCGTTGAAGTAAAAATGAATATTACGGCGTCTGATATTATTACAGCGCTTAGCTCGGGCGCCGTTGTTATCGCTCCCATGAATGGACAAAGACTCGGCAACCCTAATTTCACTGCTCCTGGCCCCGAACGACATATGCTTCTTATAAAAGGATATGATCCGGATACCCGAGAATTTATTACCAATGATCCGGGAACAAAAAGTGGCGCCGACTATCGCTACAGTGAATACACTATTATGAACTCCATTCTCGCTTACCCAACGGGATATCACGAACCCATAAGCGGAGAACCCAAGGGAATACTGATTGTTAGAAAAAAATAAAAGCTCCTTCGAACGAAGGAGCTTTTAACAATACTGCTATTTGCTTTTCTTGCCCTTTAATTCGGAAGAAGAGGCTAGATCTACTATTTCTTCCTTAAGCTCGCCTAAGAGTCCACCAATGTGAGAAATCTTTTTCTTTAACTTAGGGTTTTGTTCTTTAAACAAAGGCATGAGCTTTGCCAATACAGTTCCGAGAAAGGTGAGCAAGCCGACGATTTGAATAAAATTTCCTAATTTACCTTTTGCCATAGATGTTATTTAGTGAATAAGACTTTCAGTATACAATACGTAGGCGAAAAAAGGAAGTTACACGACTTATTGTTTTTTAAGATTATTTTTCTTATACTGTACATATATGAAACATACACTACGTCCTCCGCAGAGGCTTTTTGCCGTTCTAGCGATTATAGCAACCCTGGGAATTGCTGCTTATTCCTATGTAAAAGAAAGTCCATGGTACCCCAGGCAAGACGAGCAGGCGCTGTCCGACGCCAAGGATCATTGCTCAAGCTTGCAGACGCGCGTCGAAAAAGAAATTACTCGACTCCGACGCCACGGCTGGCGTACCACTGATCCGCGCCTATTGTATGGTCCGGCCCAAAAACAATGTTATTTTACCTATTTATTGCTTGACCCAAGCGCACCTGAAGCCAAAACATTTAATACGTTCGTAATCCAAAATATACGTTCGTATATGCCCATACGTTTAAGCACCAAAGAAACACTCAACAATTGGAGCGAATACCAAAAACGAATTTCAGAATTAGAACGCAATTAAATCTATTCCGCTTACAGTATAAATCTGTTATACTAATTAATAGATATACATCTAAATATTTAATTTTCAATATGGCAAAAACAAAAACTGTGCGTATGTTAAAAATGGATAAGGCTTCGGAGCAAAAAAATTGTTCTCACTGCCTTCATAATTGCGACATAGGCCGCTGCTGGCTCTGCTGGCTTTTTAAATCCTTGATCGCCCTCTTTGCTGCCTTCCTTGTTTTGTGGATGGGCTTTTATCTTGGAATGCTGAGCTCCCGACCTTTAAGCTATCAAGTGGATCCAGCGCTTAATGAAATGCTTCATGAGGGGAAATTCTGCATGCCAAAAAATCTTAGCCGCAATCTATCAACAGCCGCTCTTAATGCCCTTCAAGGAAACATGAGCATGCTCGCGGGAAAAGAAGGGGAGGCCTTTGATAAAGAATTCTTGATTCAAATGATCACCCATCATGAAAACGGTGTCGAGATGGCAAAGCTCGCCTTACAAAAATCAAGCAATGCTGACATTAAAGCCTTGGCTCAAAAAATAATTGATGCTCAAAACACAGAAATTGAGCAAATGAAAACCTTGAATAAATAATTTTCCAAAAATAAAACACCCGGTTGAACCGGGTGTTTTTTATTCTACGTCAGGTATAAATACTAAGGCATTGCCATTAATGCAATAGCGCAGACCGCTCGGCTCAGGTCCGTCGGGGAAAACATGCCCGAGCGCCCCTCCGCCAGCGGCAAAAACTTTAGTGCGAACCATTCCAAAACTTGTGTCAGTTTCCGTGCGTATAGCTTCGGGAGAAATAGGCGCCCAAAAGCTCGGCCAGCCGGTTCCGGATTCATATTTTTGCTCAGACCTAAACACCGGCTTTTTAGTATCAGCGGCAACATAGGTTCCGGGGCGTTTTTCAAAATAGAGAGGGCTGGAAAAAGGGCTTTCGGTTGCGTCGTTCATATAATTATATATATGCGTAGTATAACAAAAGAGGGGAGAAAGGACTATTATATATAAAAATATATTTAATATTAGCCAAAAAAATATTTTATTTATTGACACTTTTGGCAAAAAAGTGTATATTTCAATAATCATGAAAATTTCATGATTTTTAATTGTAATTTCAAAACTTAACCAAAAATCGCTCATGGTTAATGGACCCTCAAAAAGTTCCCAAAACAAAGGAACTAATTTTGAAACAAAATTTAGTTATCTCAATCTTGCATCTTACGACAACCTTGAAAGTTTCGTTTCTCAAGAAATGATTAATCATACTATTGAAAATGAAACCAAAAATCTCAAAGGAAATTTAAAATGCAAAGAAGAAAAAAAACTTCGACGCCATTTCGGCCTCGCTAAAGACGCAAAATTTAATGATGCAGTAAATCTTTTATCACTGTATCACCCAGAAAGCGTTCAAAGCATGTACATTCTTGAAAGATGTCAGCAACTTGCCCGTACATCTTTAGAAAAAGAGGAAATTACTAAAGCGTTAAATAAAGCTACAATACTCCCGCTTGAAACACCTCTAATACGTACATCCACTAATACAAGAAAAATCCTGGATAAATTAAGCGCAAAAAACCAAAAAGAAAACGCTGTTCCAACTACCCCGGAAGAAATAAAGTATTCCTCACCTTCACTATTAAATCCCATCCAAATCAAAATTTTTGGGCTTAAGTGTGAAATGAAAAGTATCACAGATGTTTTCTTTTTTAGCAAAATGTGCAAATTATTAGACAAATTTAATAATTTATACAGACTCGCACAAACAGAAAAATGCCAAAAAAAGCTGCATGAACATACTAAGTCTATACAGGCAGCTGTTACCGGCGCTATTCAAAAAATAATAGATTTTAATGTTATTAATATTTTTGATTTAAGCGTCGTGCACCGACTTACTCCCTACAAAAATAAGGAAGGGGAGATGCTTCTTAAAAATAAATTCCTTAAAGAATTAAAAGATTCCGTAGATTATTATAGAAAGGAAGAAATTTTAAGGATGGTGGTATTATCAAAATTTGATTTAAATTTCATAAACGAAGTTGGTAACACATTTAATTAAATTAAAAATTTTTTTTATTAAATTAAACCCCTAATTACAGTGTAGTTAGGGGATTTTTTTATCCTTGACAAAAATTGCATTTCGTTATATATTCAAATATTCTTTAAAATCTAAACTAGCAAATATCATGAAAGGACATGTTAATTCCCTCCAGTATATCCGAGCAATCGGCTATAGTAAATTTATTCTAAAATCCTCACCCCTATACTGGTCATTGGGAATAGCAATTGTACGATGCCTTCTCATTCCATACCTGCCAGTTATTGAAAAAAATGAACTACTAATAGGGTTCATAGCAGCCATTGCGGTATTATATGCCATACGAGAAGATTCCGCTCTCAGCAATGTCTCCCAGCGAGCGCAAAAAATGTTCGGAGCAATTTATTTTGCCAATAGAGCCATAAAAAAGCTTGCCAATTTAGAAGTATTAAAACAAGATGAAGATGAAAAAATGAGCGCTGCAAACGAATCTGAAGAAGATAAAAAAATCCGCCATCAGCGCTATCGCAGTAAAAAAGAAAAATATGAAGATGAAATAGAAGATAATGAGTCAAAATTTTTCTCTTATCTCCTTAATGGATTACCAGAAGCTATATTTCTTCAATTGAGTATTATTGGTTTATTTCTTTTCGTGACAGTATTCTTCGTTCATCACGAAACCCTTATTAGTGCCTCATTCTTTACTTTTTTTACTGCTTTTATCTTACTTATTTTCAGAAAAATTTTATTCGAAATAGTAAACGTAGGAGGCAGACGCTGGATAAAAAATGCTGATGATATTCCGGAACCATGGAAAGAAAACATACAAAAACATGCGGAAAAAGAAAATGATCGCCACCACTTTATTCTTTTTGAAATTTCGCGCGTATGGAATCATGGGCACTTTTCTTTAAACGGAAACACAAAATAATGTATTAAATGCTTTTTATTTAAATCCATACAAGTATATTATATTGTATGGATTTTTTTATTTGACATACCAAGGCTTTCCCATTAAAATAGAGGCAAATTACAAAACAATTTTTCGTTCATTAAAATGAGGATTTAATCATGGCCCACGTCATTACAGACGACAGCCCGCCAGCCAGCAGAAGAAAAGCCGTTTCTGTTGACGCTATTTTTACCTGGCCTACCGCCGTTAGTTTTTTCCGGATAATAATGGTCCCTTTTATTATTTATTACAAAAGTATAGGGGAGCATGCCTTAGCGGCATTACTAACATTTCTAGCCGGCATAAGCGACGCAGTAGATGGGGGACTAGCAGTACTCCTAAATGCTAAGACAAAATTCGGCGCCTGGATAGATCCCATCGCCGACAAGTTGTTGCATCTTATAATATTCTACTTCATGCCAGTAATAGGTCTTATTACGATCATTACTGAAATAATTGGCAAACAATTATCAACACCAGTAAGGGAAATTTATAAGCAGAGAGGGGAAATGCACTACATTGCCCGCTACAGCAAAGGTATTACCTTTTGGCAAATAATAGCACTAATTGTATTTTGCTTATACGAGGATTTCGAGCTGCACGCGGCACTATCCATCGCCGCGCTTTCTCTGTGGCGACTATTCATATATAGAGCAGAATATAATCGCGTTGTTGCTGACGGAGCTCTTAACCGTTTTGATACAGTCCCTAACTATCTAACAATAACCGGGCTATATCTCATACCGCTTATACTCTATGTCTATTCATTAGATTTAGAGGTTTCCCTGCGTTGGATAGTGATGGCATTGTATTTCGTTATAGCATGGCCTACGGATTTCTTTGATGGCTTAGCTGCAAAGCTTTTAAACCAGCGATCACACATAGGCGAAGTTCTCGATACCGTCCGCGATGTTGGCTTAAGTATTTTAGGAATGTGGATGTTTGATCGAGAAGCAATTCTTTGGCTCATACCTTCACAATCATTAAGCTTATATTTCTACTCTCAAATTAAGAAAATAACACATAAACATGTTATTCCTAAACTAAGCCGAGTAATAACATTTATTTTAGCCGTTATCCTGGGTTTAATTTCACTGCATACTTATTGGGTAGAGGTTGACTTTCTTGGCATCTTAAACTTTCTAAGGTCTCTTATTCCTCAAGAGAGGTTAAAGATATTAATAATTATTTTGCCAGTATGCCGAGCAATGGTCTATGGCTATGAATTAGTCAAAGTTATTCTGAATAAAGAACGTCACGAAATAGCACCGTATGATGATGAAAGATAAACAGGGGACAGTAGAACCCCTAAATGACTAAAATAATATATACATTAAATTCAAAAGCCGGTTGAATTCTTTAATCGGCTTTTTTTATTTTCCAATTTTAAAATGCGCCCAAGCTTTTTGGTATTTAAAAGATAGAGGGGAGAGGCAAATCCTAGAATAAAGGCTAGAATACAGGATTGATCATACGTCGCACAATGTAACTTATACGACGTTATATCCTTATTAAATGGCTTTTACTATTGATCATATAAACCCTGCCACATATTTAAATCTGTGTCAGCTATGCAGCAAAAATATTTCAGCTTGCTTATTGGTTCTCTTAATCGAGCTATCTATAAAAAATATTTCTATTGCAGAGGGCTAAAATTTAAGGGTTCAAAGGTCTTACCCTACCTTAAGCTTTTTAAATTTTAGTCCCAGGAGACTACTCCAACCCTCCCCTCCTTCCCCCTTAATAAATAATACTTGATTAGTCAACTAATTAGAAAATAAAAATATAGCCACATCTTATAATAGAATAAAATGCGGCTATAGAATCGGAATAATTTAAATTAAATTTTTAAACACTGTGCTGATATGGTTCAGCCTGTACTACTATTTCAGAATAAGAGCCGGGAGCAATGGGATTTAAAATTTCAGAAATTTTATAATCTATGCAACTCGCCCATTCTTTAAAGTTAATTATATCTTTAGGCGTTACGTATCCTCTTAAAACATATTTGGCATGATAATTAGTGCCATCCTGTATTGGCTCACGTAGAATACATGGATATCCCAATCTATATGCAGCTTCAGTTAACTCAGAAACGAAGCCAGTTGCCCGAGCATCATATAGACCATCCAGTACCGGTAGTTTCTTTAATACTTCTTCAGCCTTGCTGATATGAGTCATTAATCCTAGCGGAGTGGAAAGATACTGAGTTTCATCGTTTTGACCATACAAATGCATCTTTTGTTCAAATCTATAAATTGAAAAATCAAGCCCAGTAAAACCGGTACACTTACCCTGATAGGCTTCACCCGGGCATAATTCAGAGGCAACCATCATTAAGCTATCTTTAGAGGGAACTACTCCCAATAGAAAACACAGTTTGCCCAATGATGAATTTAAAAAATATTGTTTGCCTATATTTTTTAAGCCATATTTGCTCCAGTGTTCCGTGAAGCACATTCCAAGGCATTTTTCACTTAATTTTTTTGTTGGATGTTTTTCAATATTTTTTACATACCCAGTAGCCGGCTCACATTCAAAAAATATTTGTTCTGTCACGCCTATGCCATCGCTCCCGATATCAAATTTATAGCCATCGGCAAGATGAACCTGTGAACGATTTACCGGTTCGCCATTATACGTTGCTACTGCTGTTTGACAGCCTCGTAATGTAACGATTTTTCTTGCTTCTTTTTCAAACTTTGGGTTTGGTCCCGGACCAAAAATAACTAAAATGTTTTTTTTCTTTTTCATTTTGCGTGTATTCTTTTTTTTCTCATTCCATATGGTAGAGCCGGCAAGACATATACATACATCCTGGCGGCTCCATCATACCTTCTTTTTTAAAATACTTCCCTCCCCTGCTCTCTAGAATTAACAGAAATATTGACAAATGTCAATAATTGACGGATTTTCAATAAAAGCGTATAGTCGCGATAAGAACATTCAAGATTGGTTTTAGTACGCCCAATGGGGATGCAAAATAAGGTCTACGGAATAGAACCTGTGTTGAGCTCCCTATTGGGTTATTAATTATTCGCTCTTTCCATTTTTTATATTCAAAAAGCGGTCCTCATAGTAGTCCCGCTTTTTTTATTAAAAATACATTTAATTTAATGTCGTGAAATTTCAGCGTTTATTTCCGAAGTTGTTGTCGGATATTCTCCGTGATACGTTGCGAGGGCACTGTGGAGACTGAAATCATACGTTCCCTTCCAAGTTTTATTCTCTTCTACCTGCTTTACTATATATACTTCAGCTTTCTTATAGGCTACTCTATAGCGTTCGTCGCTTCTGCTCGGCTTAACATCTATAAGATTTGTAGTAACTGTTTTATCAACAGTAGAAATCTTAAAATAATATTGCAAGCAATACAGAAATATTTTATTCAACGTAGAATTCGGATATTTTTCCGGCTTCATTTTACTTATTTTTGCTTTCAAGGCTTTATAGACTGCATCGCTGGAAACTGCTATGCAATAGCAATCTTTTGCCATAAAAACAAAAATATTAAGTTTTTTCATCCAGCATACAAAATCTTCAGAATATCCTTCCTGCTGGCGTAAATAAGCATAGATTTTTTTCGCTGTTTCTTTTTGGAACAACTCTGGCGTTACATATAATGCTATTTCTAAAAGCTCTTTAGCATTAGCAACCTTTAATTCTTTAGAAGCGATTTTTTCCGTTGAACGGTCGTCTGCGCCGCTGCGAGTAAAAAATTCTATTCCTTTATAATCTGTTGGATTATTTGCCTGGGTGCGGCTTACAATCAACAAGTCTTCAAAACCGACTATATAACCTTTCAGTTTTCTCCCCTTATACACAACAATTGTTTCTTGGGGGATACTATCGCTGTTGAGCAATTCAAAAATTGCTTTATTGTTGTGGCCTTCGCCCGGCACAACAAGATACTGCAGTCCATTGTTCATTTTTATATTGGGCTATTTTTTAAATATACTATTTTTGGAAGTAAAAAATATATTACCACAAAACCGCTACAAGTCAATAAGAAAGCCCCCTAGCCCTTGACTATTTCAATATTTCATAGTAACATTTTTTGTATCGGTACGTAGAAGTATGTATCGCTTATTTGGCCTATGGGCAGGCTTAATAAGGTTTATAAATCATCTAACTATACACATATGATGATCGACGAAGTCACCATGAACGATGACGACATGGATACCTCTACTGAGGAACCGGAAGAAAAGGAAGAAAGCATGACCCCGGAAATGCCTGAAGAAGGCGGATCCGAAGACGAACTCTAAACGAGAGCGTCACCAATCTTAAAAACCGCTGCGGTTAACGCAGCGGTTTTTATGTAGAATAGCGTCTCTTAGCTCCATTTGATATACTGTCTGAGTAAATATTAATCCATTATCATGTTTGATCTTATCCCCCTCATAACAGCTGCCGGCTACGTCGGCCTTTTCCTTATAACCTTTGCTGAGTCAGGATTATTTATAGGTTTTTTTCTTCCGGGCGACAGCCTCTTATTCACGGCCGGCTTCCTAGCATCCCAAGGGGTTTTGGAATTAAAATGGCTTCTTCCCCTGCTCTTTATAGCCGCTGTTTTGGGAGACGGCGTTGGATATGCCTTTGGCAAACGCGTTGGACCTAAAATATTTAAAAAGGAAGATTCTCTTCTCTTTCACAAAGACCACCTTGAACGAGCGCAACATTTTTTTGAAATCCATGGCGGCAAAACCATTATCCTTGCCCGTTTTTTACCCATAGTACGGACTTTTGCCCCTATTCTCGCCGGCGTCGGCAATATGAAATATAAAACTTTTGTCGTGTATAATATTGTGGGCGCACTATTGTGGGCAGTGGGCCTTTTGCTCGGCGGTTATTTTCTTGGCCGCTTAATACCCGATGCCGACCGCTACATTGTACCAATAATTATTGCGATTATATTTTTTTCAGCCTTGCCGCAAATAATTCATATTATAAAAAATAAAAAGTTGCGCCAACAACTTATTTCTTCATTCTTCTCCCTGTTTCGTCGTTCTAAATAGCATGCGATCGCAAGCACTGATTATAGGTTTCTACTTGCGTATTAAACTTCTCCACTAACTTTTTCGTCCGTGAAGATAGATCGTTGTATTGCTCAACCAAGCTGTTATATGCGGCCGCCTCGCGATTATATGCTGGCCCGTTTTTAGGCTCTGTCTCATTAACCCGCCGCTGCTGTTCGTCTATTCTTTTTTCTATTTCTGAGATTTCTTGCTTATTGGCGCTAACAAGTAATTCAAGGCTGCGTTCCGGAGCAGTGCATAAGGATGCTGGAACGCCAAATTCCTGCACGGCCAGCCAGATATGCTCGCCTTCGTATATTCCCTCTCCGACAGCAATGCCAATTTCCTTATACTTCTTATTTAAAATATTAGCTCTGTGCCCGGGGCTATCCATCCAAGCTTTTACCAATGCTGAATCGCCGCCAAAATTTCCTAAGGCTAAATTTTCCCCTATCGTAAGATATTTATACCCGACTGCGTCGGCTATTTGCGCCGGCCCTTTGCCATCAGGAGATTGGTGGGCGAAATACTGCTTATCAAACATATCTTGTAATTTTTTTTCAGCACCTTTAGTTAGCTCTTTATTCAAAGTCAGAGGAGGCAGCATTTCAAAACTGCGATAACGATTTGTTTCGGCCAACACGCCGGTAAGCGATAGTTCCCGTGGTTTTTCAATAGCCTTATACCGCAAAGGTTCAGGCAAGGCTACGGAGGTAGCAAACTCCCGGGCTTTTGTTTCAACATTGGCAGTAAAAGTTTTAGCTGAATCCTCAGTAGAATTTCGGGTAATAAACCAAAATCCTGCACCGGCAGCTAAAAGAATTACTACGAGCAAACTAATAAAAACTTTCTTATTCATGTGTTTAAGTGTATCATGGAAGAAGTTTCAATAAAAGCCTTACTATCATATGAAAAAAAACACCCTCATTACGCTTTGTATTATTCTTGCTCTCGCCTGCATAGGCCTCATTATTCAACAAAAATTTCGGCCCTCACCGTCCGCTCCAACTCCCGCCCCGTCGCAAAACCCCTATCCTACCAGTCCAGTCATAGCCGATCGGCATGATAATATAATTAAGCTCGAAGAGCCCCTTCCTCACACCCTAGCGTCTAGTCCCCTTCTTATTAAAGGCAAAGCGCGCGGACAATGGTATTTTGAAGCTTCGTTCCCCGTTATATTAAAAGATGCCAATGGCAAAATTATTGCCCAGGCTCCGGCGCAAGCCCAAGGCGAATGGATGACTACCGAATTTGTTCCCTTTACGGCTACCCTCACCTTTTCAAAACCAGCCACTACGACCGGAACCTTAATACTGCAAAAAGATAATCCTTCCGGGTTACCGGAAAATGACGATAGCATTGAAATTCCCTTAACTTTCTAATATATGAAAAAACATCTTCTGTGGAAATTAGGCATTGGCTTTGTTATATTGATTGCCGGAGGAATTTTTGCCTATACATATCTAGGTCTTTTCCAAAGCGAGCCGCAAGCCGGTGTAGTAAATGATAATAATGAAGTTACGCCAACCGTTCCCAATGAAGATAAAACCGCTGCTGTTGCATATAGCATAGAGGTCATCGCGCAAGATCTCTATGTTCCCTGGAGCCTTGTATTTACTTCGGCTGATAGGCTAATTGTCAGTGAACGGAACGGAAACCTCCGCATTATTGATAAGGGCGTATTACAAAAAGAACCCCTGGCGACTTTTGCCGTTTCTCAGGGCGGCGAAGAAGGCCTGATGGGGCTAGCGCTTGATCCAGATTATACAGACAATAAAAAAATGTATGCCTGTCTTGCAAGCGGCTCAAGAAACGCCCTTGTTGATAAGGTCATTAGCTTTATTGATAATGGCAATGCAATTAGCGATGAAAAAATCTTAATCGATGGCATTCCAGCTGCTACTAACCATGCTGGCTGCCGCTTATTATTCATGCCTGATAAGACCCTCTTAATAACAACGGGCGACTCAACAAAGCGCGAAATTGCCCAAGATTTAAAATCGCTGGGCGGCAAAATTTTACGCATTAACCGCGACGGAAACATTCCGGCCGACAATCCCTTTCCTAATTCTCCGGTGTGGTCCTACGGCCATCGCAATCCCCAAGGGTTAGCTTGGGACGGCGAACATGAAATATTGTGGGAAACCGAACATGGCCCTTCGGTCTTTGATGGACCGGCCGGCGGCGATGAAATTAATATTATTGAAAAGGCTAAAAACTATGGCTGGCCGCTTATTCATCACAAGCAAAAAAAAGAAGGACTAATTAGTCCCTTGCTTGAATTTACTCCGGCCGTTGCGCCTTCCGGAATGCTTTTTTATACGAGCAAGCTTTTCCCGCAATTCACCAATCAGCTCTTTTTTGCGGCATTAAAGGGCGAGGGTTTATTTAAACTTTCTATTGACCCAAAAGATCCTAAACGGATAACCGCTTTTACAAAAATGACCGACATTGCTGTCGGCCGTATTCGCGATGTTGTCCAAGCGCCAGATGGCTCAATCTACTTTGCAACCTCAAATCGTGATGGCCGCGGCAAGCTCCGGGCAAATGACGATAAAATTTATAGGCTTTCCCCTAAATAGCAGCTGTAATAACTAAACCAAGAAAGTGAACTTCAGGAACAAAAGAAAGCGCGATGCGAATTATTAGAAGAAAGAAGCCAACGCAAATCAAAGCGAAGACAAGAACGCCGAATCCGAAGAGCCATTTAAAACCTGTTTCCCACATATGCGATTATGAGTAAGTAAACTTACTTATAGTATACCCTATCTCCGAAGCGTAAATCAATATAGTGGATAGTCTTAACCTTATCTTTTAACTGCCCGCCCAATAACAATTCCAAACGATCAAACTGGGGCGCGAGCGGTTCATTGGTTGCGAGGAGAAGAATGCCGCCATTTTTCAAAACGGCTTTTATCGTATTACGATCGTTATCAACATTCAACTGCTGATAAGCCAACAACCCAAAACGGCTTTTTAGCTGATGATCAATTTCAGCGGCAACGCCAACCGGGGAAAGATCGCCGCTGACGGAATGTTCTTGCACCCGCGCTTCGCCGTTGTTATACAACGTCGGCAAACCCTCAACCGCACCCGAAACTAAACGAATAATTGTGCCTTGGGCATCAATTAAATAATAACTATCTGCTTCAGACCATACCGCCGCCGGAGTTTTTTCGATAATGCGGATGGCGAGAGTGCCCGGAAGTTTTTTTATTATTTTCACTGATGAAATAGCATACTGCTCTTCAAGTGTTTCCCGCAAATTTTTTTCAGAAAAAACAAAAAGCCGCGATTGGGACAATAATAATAATCTCGAAAGATCGGCTTGTTCCCATACTAAAGACTCGGCTTGCACATTCTCATCATCCGGCAAACCGCTGATATCAACGCGGGTAATTTTAAAAACATCCGAAAAAAGAAGCAGCCAAGCAAGTGCCGCCAGCACTATGCAAGAACCGATTATCCACAGCCACAAGCGCGGAGAAATCTTAGCGGCAGCATTTTTTACGCGCGAACTGGCAATCCTATCAGCTCGGCGGGCGCGAAAATACGGATTAGCATACCGCTCGCGGGAAACTTTTACGGGCCGGTAATGGCGATGGAGAGAAGAAACCATAGTTATGTAGTGGCAAGACAAGCAAGCGCTGAACGCGCGATGATATGGGCAGTAATGTGATGCGCGCCAAAGCGAGGAAGAAAGAATGTTTCTGCGCGACCATTAATAGTTACAGTACCGCTCATCCCCTGCTCATTTATTGTATAGTCGCTCAAAGAATTTTCTAAACTAAAAAAAGTAACAGGCGCTGCTGAAAAATCCGCTAGCTGCCGTACTAGTATAGTATCATAATTTAAAAGACAATGGCCTCCGACCGGTAGCCTTTTAAGCAAAAAGGCGTACTCTTGGCTAATAGCTCCTAAATCACCAAAATTCTCCCTATAGCGCTGGGTGATATCGGTAATTATGGCCATTTGAGGCCCTACAAGGCCCATAAGAGGCTTTACATCGCCTGGGTGCGATATTCCAAGTTCGACGATTACATAGGCCGGTAAACGCCTTTTTAGGGCTTGTACAAAAGCCTGCGGCAATAGGCGCAGCCAGCGCTTATACGACTCATACCCGCTATCCAAACCGAGAATACTTAAGGGTAAGCCTATGTCAGTATTAAAGCTGCGTATGGTTGTCTCGACAGCTAATCCGTTCTCCCGTAAAATTTTGGCAACTGCTTCTCGTACAAACGATTTATTAACGGTACCGGCAATGGCGATAACATAGGGACGGCTGCGCCACAACACTACCCGCGCCAAGAGCGACAAATAATATCGCAATATGCGGTGAGCAATTTTTTTCATAAATAATTTCGACAGTATTTTTCAAAACGCTTCATGCCTTCATGAATATCCTTTTCTTCGCGTCCGAAACTAAATCGCAGATGCCCCTCCCCCGCCGGACCAAAAGCAACTCCGGGTACGAGCGCCAATTTCACTTTTTCAAGAATATCTTTAGCAAGGGCAAGGCTGTCGGTACAGCCTTTTATTTTGGGAAAAACAAAATAAGCAGCTTGCGGCTTTACGTAGGAAAGATAATTAGATAATTGGTCAAAACAGGCGCACATCGCATCGCGTCGCTTTTGATAGTGCCCTCTAAAATAACGGATCGATTCATCACCTGCTTCCAAAGCTCCCATGGCTGCATATTGCGAGATCACCGGGGCGCAGGTAACCAAGGTATCATGTACTTTCATAATTTCCCTGGCAATTGATTCTTCGGCATTAACATAGCCAAGGCGCCAACCGGTCATGGCATAGGTTTTTGAAAAAGTAAAAATTCTAATTAAGCGGCGGCGGAATTTTGAAAATTGAGCCAAGGAAATATAGGGCGCCTCATCAAACAAGCAATCTTTATACGCTTCATCAGATATTAAAAATAAATCATGGGCTTCGGCTAATTCTCCAAGAGATAATAATTCTTCGCGGCTGTATACGGTTCCTGTTGGATTATTAGGATTGCAATAAAATATCACTTTAGTTTTAGAAGTAATAGCGGCTTTAAATTTTTCAAGTGTAAAACCCCAGCCCTCTTCTTCGGACAAAGGAACAAAAACGGGAACGCAGCCGGCAAGGCGCACCGCCTCTCTATAACTTGTATAGGTCGGATCAGGAATAATAACTTCGTCGCCCGGATCGGTGAGCGCTAAGAGACTCGCCGTGATTCCCTCAATGGATCCGGCCGTAATAATTATCTCTTTTTGCCAATCATAAAAAATACCCTCGCGCGCGAGGGATGCTTCAATCATTTCGCGCAATTCCGGCAGTCCGGGAGATAAGGAGTATTTAGCAACGATGCCTTCTCGCAAAGCATTCTCCGCCCGACGCTTAACCGGCAGCGGCGTATCAAAGCTGGGAATTCCTTGCGCTAAAGAAACAACATCAACATGCCGGGCCGCCAGCAGCTCCATTTGTTTAATAACGCTCAATTGAATGGAATTGGAACGCAGGGACATGAGTAGAAATTTTATAATTTTCAATTTTCAATTTCAAAAAAATTCTAATGAATTAATTATTAAATTATGTAATTAATTCATTGTTTGAAAATTGAAAATTCTTAAATTATTTAGCTATTTCGGTAAAAGGTAAATAGGGTTGCAGCACTTTAGGAATTTTAATGGAACCATCGGCTTGCTGATAATTTTCCATGATAGCGATCAAGGCGCGCGGATCGGCAACGGCCGTACCGTTCAAGGTATAGGCTAATTTTTTATTTCCCGCCTCGTCTTTGTATTTAATGTTTAACGAACGAGATTGATAATCGGTACAGTTCGAGGTTGAAGTAATTTCCGCCCAATCCCCCTTTCCTCCTTCAGCGTTAGGCTTGCCGGGAAGCCAGGCTTCAAGATCAAAAGTACGATACGAAGGCGCGCCTAAATCAGCCGTGCAATGATCAATGACGCGGAATGGTATTTCTAAACCGCTAAATATTTCTTTTTCAATTTCTAACATTTCGGTATGTAATTTTTCAGCTTCTTCTTGTTGGCAGAAAATAAACATTTCTAATTTTTCAAATTGGTGTACACGAAAAATTCCTTTGGAGAATTTAGAATAGGCGCCGGCCTCAGTCCTAAAGCAATGCGATAAAGCGACGTATTTTTTGGGCGAGCATAGATCAATCGTTTCGCCAGAATGATAACCGCCGACCGTGATTTCAGCCGTCCCTATTAATGACAAAGTATCATTTTCAATGTTGTAAATTTGGCTTGATTCGCCGCGGGGACTATAGCCCATGCCCTCAACAATAGTTGTCTTTGCCAAATCCGGCGTAATCATCGGCGTAAACCCATACTTCAAGGTAACATCAAGCGCATAGCGATTTAAGGCCAAAGACAAGAGCACCATTTGATTTTTCAAAAAATAAAACTTTGCACCGGAAACTTTGGTACCGCGTTCAAAATCAATCAGATCCAAAGCTTCGGCTAACTCGACATGATCCTTTGGTTCAAAAGAAAAGGTTGGGATTTCTCCGTATTGCCCGAGTACCGGATTATCATTTTCATCGCTACTTATCTTTACTTCGGGATGAGTAAGGTTAGGAACAGCCGCTAATTCAGTTTGCAATTCAGCCGCAGCTACCCGTTCTTTTTCTTCAAGTTTTGCAATAGTATCGCCCAGTTCCTTCATCGCCTTAATCTCATCAGCACCGGGCTTTTGCTTTGAACTTTGATTACGCTTCGCGCGTAAAGCCTCCATTTCAGTAATTAAAGCGCGCAACGCCTCATCTTTCTTCAAAAGCGCATCAATATCAACCGTACTCAAACGATTTTTAGCATTTTCCTTCACTGCTTCAACATTCTCACGAATATATTTTAGATCAAGCATAAGTGTTGTAAGACTCAATAATACGTCTATTTTATATAAAAAATGGACTAAAGTCAAAAAGAAACCCGATTGACTTTATTAAAAACTTATGACATAATACTGGATTACGAACTTTAAAAAAAATTTAGTTGGTTTTCTTTTTGCTTTATGAGCACAAAGATAACTAACTAAATTACATAAACCAAAAATAGTCGCATGACAAAAAAACATTTCAATCAAAGAGCCTTACGCATTCTTGGAATTATTATTTGCGCAGGGCTTACTTCTGCCAACATAAGCACAACCGCTATTTGGATATTTTCTCTCTCGGCCCTAGGCATTCTTATTAATTTTATTCATATAGAAAAGGAAATGCAAAAAAATGGCTTCTATGATAAGGAATACATGGAAAATTTCTTCCAAGCTTTGCGTAATAACAATGATATTAAAATTGTTGATCTAATAATAAATGAAATTAATTATTTTAATTGGTATACGCCTCGTTTAATAACGCACTACAAAGATAGGTTGAAACTTAAATTCGCATACCGAGACAATGTCATTCATTACGAGCTCAGCGAAGAATCGTTAGTTCAATTGCAAAAAATTATTACAATTGATACGGAAAGAAAATTATTTCCCATTCTCTATAGTTTGTTTCTTGGATTATTCGATACTCATGAGAAAATTGTAAAAACATACATACAAGTCATTAGGCAGCATCCGACCTTAGTGGATGTGATTAAATACTTAACAGTGATTATCTCATCCGCCTATAGTATCTCAAATTCCAAAAGTAAAGAATTAATTGACGCCTTTGTCAGCGAAGCAAATGAACAAATTAAAGATATTACATTGGAAACAGAGAAAGTCCATTTTAAAGACCTATGCCAAGCTTTCCTGAAAACTATAGGCGAAGATATAATTTCCTACTGGATTTTTGAAGGTGAGCATGATATTAATGATTTGGAAACAGTACTTATACAATCGCCAAGTTGTGATTTTCCGATGGATGACATTCTCCTTGATTGGGGGTACAAAGATTATTCAGGAAAAGAACGATTAACGTATGAAAAATTTACGCGTCTAAAACTTTCTCAAAAATTCAAATGTATTGAAATAATTTAAAATAACACAACAAAAAAGCCTTGGAACAAAGTTCCAAGGCTTTTATTTTTATAAAAAGGGTTTAAGAAATTTTTACAATCTTATACTTCATCTCACCCTTAGGAGTGTGGACAATAGCTTCATCCCCTACTTTCTTCCCAACAAAAGCTTCGCCCAAAGGCGACTCATTAGAAATTAAAGCGGCTGTCGGATCGGCTTGATTAAAGCTGACAATAGTAAATTCTTTTTTTTCTCCATTTAACTCGGCAAGGACTTTAGAGCCCATGCCGACTTGCGAACGGGAATGGCCTTTAACAACCGTTAAATTTTTTAGCAAATTGGCAATTTCGCTAATGCGTCCTTCGTTAAATGCCTGCGCTTCCTTGGCATCAGCGTATTCAGCGTTTTCGCTTAAATCGCCAAGCTCTTTAGCCTTCTCAATTCTCTCGGCAATTTCTCGGCGTTTAGCCGTACTGAGCATATGCAATTCTTCTTCCAATTTTTGGTATCCTTCCTCAGAGATTATTTGTTCACTCATATAGTTTAAAAATTAACAATGGTAATTACGATACCATGTCTTCAGAATATTGACAAGAGAGTAGAATAGCGGCCACGGCTAGATATGTAAAACCCAAGGGATGATTCAGATATGGCGTAAAAAAGTGGAGAACGGCCAAAGCAAGAATAGAAAGACCAACCACGAAAGCGCTCATGCTTCCCTTGGTGTATAAACGCCAAGCATCTTTCAGCATGAACCACAAAAGCCACGCATAGGCTGCCACACCAATAAGGCCAAGCTTCAACCACAGATCAAACCAGCCCCATTCAAAAGCCGAAGTTGTAAATTCACCATTCACGGTTGATGAGGTTATGCGCGGATCGCTCGTTGTGTATGTTAACGTTTTTCCAAAGCCAAATCCCCAGAGCGGCGAATGTGAGATTTCTCTAGCCATCACGGGCAGCAGTGACCAACGAGATGCCGCCCCCGCTTCCATCTTAGTTGCTCTATCGCGGAGTAATGAAGCATCTAAATCAGCCGAAGGCTTCGGAAAGGGAAAACGCACAAGCGCAAAGACAATTCCTAAAGCAAGCGCTAGGACTGCCACGCTCATACCGATAAAGACGGCAGTATCACGCAGCGAAGGACGGGCATGAACATAATAAGTAAAGGCTGCGCCCACTGCCGCACATGCTCCGCCTACCCAAAAACTGCGGGACAGACTGGCAATTAAAACCGCCATCGCCAATGAAGCGCATAGAATATACCAATAATTTTTTTTTCTCCAGCCTATGATTAAAGCAGCAAAAAAAGCAGGAATTAAAAATACTTGAGATTGGATAAATACCCGCGAAAAGCCGCTTGGCAATCGAGTAATTTCTCCCAATAGGTCCAACCTCATCCAGGCATACACATCATATACAAGAGGAGTAAATCCATGGGAAAAAATATATATGACAAAAAAAGTTTTTAGGCACAGCCACAAAGCTGCTCCGGCCATCACCGCCAATAAGCGACTGGCATCGCGGCGGCTTGTAAAAGAAAAAAGGAAAGGGAAAAAAATTAAAGCAAAAAGCCAGCGCTTTCCCTCAAGAAAGAAAAGGTTAACATTATTTTGATAGAGAAGCCCAACCACTCCGGCGAGCAGTAACGATGCTCCCAAAAAAATGAGCGGACGGCTATACGGCAATGCGTGATACGCCTTAAATGATTTTTCTTTCCTCATAAAGGCCAGTATTTCCCGGCTGCTCCATACGGCCATAATTATTATCCACATGCCTATGCGCAGTGAAATCCCTTTCCAAGAAAAAAGATACCCTTGCGAGCCAATTACTAGCTCGGCCATAATCATGAGCAAACCTATTCTCACATCAAAAAGCGAAGCAACCAAAGTAACTCCGAGAATGAGTAAAAGAACAACCGCGCCAACACTTGGTTGAAAATATGAAACATATGATAGACTCTCTGCCGCGGCGCAGGCTATCAAGGTTCCAATTCCTAATCTATAAAGATATTTTTTGTCCGACAAGGAGTCCATAAGTTTCGGCAGCGCCGGCGTTTAATTCTAAAACAGAGTCTACTTCCCCAGGCGAAGGATACAGCGTATACGGTTCTGTATTTTCTGGCGGAAGCTTTGAATCTATTCTAACAATAATATTCTTATTCATCCAGACAATGTCGAGCGGAAAATGCATTCGCCGCATGACAAAAGTTTGCTGAGCGGAAGCTGGAAAAAGAAATAACATTCCACATCTCGAACATAAACTCGCACGATCGCTCAAGCCTTGGTAGCGGCTTTCCGGCGTGTCTGCTACTTCTATAGCAATAGGTTGCCCGTTAAGCAAAGGGGGCTTTTTAAATTTTTGAAATCTAAAAAAAATTGTGCCTGCGGCTACAAGCAAAAGAAAAGAAATAATTATTCCTCCAGCAATTTTTTTATGCTTCGAGGCCATGCTTGAGTTTAATGCGCGCCATTGATTCTTTGTATTTTTTTACCGCTGGCAAAAAAGGCAAGATCTTATAGGCGGCCTTAGGCAGCCAGGAGCTGATATGGCCGCCCGTTTTCACATCAAACAATACTGAGTCAATCCATATTCCCGTATGTCCTTCACGAAGCATGGTCAGCCATAAATCCCAATCCTGCAAGCGTCTAATTGAATTATCAAAGCCGGGAAAATGCTCGCGCCGTATAAGCGAGGTTGAATGGATATAGGGCATGCGCCTCAACCGCTCTTCATCATAGGGGAAAAGCCGGAAAAGCTTAGAGCCATACCGAAAAGAACAATAGGCAAAACTTTTGTCCGGATTATCAGCTAAGACTGTGTACATTGTTTCCAAGGCTGTGGGCTTAAACGTAATATCGGCATCGGAAAAAAGCAAAAAGCTACCCCGCGCTCGCTCGGCTCCATAATTGCGAGTTGGGTTTGAGCCTTCATTTTGTTTAGAAAAAAAATGAAAACGACCGCTAGGAAAACGAGGCTGAAAACGCTCGATAACGCTTGCAATATCATCCGTTGATCCGTCATTCACCACAATCACTTCCCAATCAGAGAATGATTGTGTAAGAAGGCTTTCTAAGCAATCACTAATTTTCTCCGCCTGATTCCAAACCGGAATAATAATAGAAACTAAGGGATTCGTCATAATTATATAGGCCGTTGACAGCTCGTCGTATTGGCTCTATTATAGCAGAACAAACGCTCATTTCACAAAAAATCAAAAATCTGCCCATGATCTTAATTGCACTTGTTATTGCCTATCTTACGTGCGGCCTTTTCATCGCACTCATCAAAACAAAATATCTACTTAACACAAACCCCAAAGAATTAGAACCTGCTGAGCATTATATGCTCGCTTTTATTTTCCCATCAGTACTTATTAACTGTGTTTTTAACAACCGTACATATTGTCTTGTTTCATTCCGAGAACAGCTTTTATCTGAGTACCCGGAAGGATCAGGATTAGCTCCGCTCACTATTGAATCGCTCATGCGCTATACCGGCAGCAATCGCCAACAATGGCTTATGTTGTACATAGTACTATGCTCATCGTTTTGGCCAGTTCATCTTGGCTTTGAATATCTTAGTGCAAGTATTAAAATTTGCGAATCTCCAAAAAAATTTTACCGCTCATTTTTGGCGGAATAATAATCTTAAGCGGCTGCTCTATAAAGCCGCTTTTATTTTTAAAAATAAGTAAATTTTTTCAATTTGCCGCTGCCAGGTAAGCGCCTCGGCACGCTGCAAGCCGCTTTCGCCTAAGCGCTGGCGCAAAGCAGCATCTTCGTAGAGGCGCTTGATTGCGGCGGCAATGGCTTGAGGATTCTCCTCATCAACAATCAAACCATTAATTCCGTCAGTAACGGCGTCGCTTACTCCCCCGCTATGTCCGGCTATGACCGGCTTCGCATATGTTCCCGCATCTAAGTAGATGATTCCAAATCCCTCATAATCTCCGCCTATATTTCGAGCCGGCATAATAACCACATCAGCCAGCTCAAGCCAAGCGGCTTTTTCATCCGTTCGTACTGTCGGTAGCATAACAACATGCTCGCCTATGCCCTGCTCATCAATAATAGCCTGTATATAATTTTTATCAGGTCCTTGGCCGATAATAACATATCTAAGATCCGGAATACTTTTACGGAGACGAGCAATCGCCCGCAAGGTCATATCAACACCCTTGCGTTTAACTAGTCGTGCCATGGTCATTAACACAAAAGCATTACTTAAATTATAGTTATCCTCAAGGCGGCGAACTAATAAAGGACTGGCTGCGGGCGCTGGTTCGGCGCCCGGATTAACAACGATTAACTTAGCGCTGCTTAGAGGAAAATCTTTTTGAATCAACCCCGCTGTATAGCTATTAACGGCCACAATGGCGCTCGCCTTTTTTAAAATTAATGTGCTTATCCAACGCTTTCGTAGCGAACGCCGCGCCAAGGAATAATCAAGGCCATGCAGAACCACGCAATATTTAAATGAAAGCAGAAAAGATAAAAGCCAGGCAATGGTTCCGAGCGGCAAAATTTCGCCAACAATAAGCCATTCCGTTCCCTGCGCTTTGATGTTCTTATAGAGAGTAAGCACACCGGGAAGCCAGCGCCAAAATCGACTGCTTAATTGATGGTTAGAATTATCTACTACTTTTATTTCCTCGGGCCACTCCGAAGCCACATGAGCATAATAGGTTTCTACTCCCCCTACTGCCGGAGGATACTCTAAGGCGGCTAATAAGGTCTTCATACTGTTTTAGCGTTTGGGCGCACAAAAGAAGCGAGCACGCTTTGTATGTCTTCCTTAGTAAATCCTCGGAAAACAAATAAGGCAATTAAATATAACAGTGCGCCGAAAACAATGTTAACAATGGGATGGGTAATGCTTTTAAGCAAATACACTCCTATACCCATGCATATGCCGGCAGCGCTCACTTTTATAACCATTACCGCAAGACGCTTAAGGCGCAGTTTAAAAATCTGCGGAATAACGAGCCAGCCGAGTCCCAACATCACTATGCTCGTTATAAGATTAGTTACGCAAGCTCCCATTACTCCCCATTTCGGTATTAAATAAAAATTTAGAGCCGCACTCGCTATTGAAGTAATGGCAATATTAATCGTGTTTCGTTTTTGCCTATCACAAGCGTTCAATAATGAACCCACAGGAAATCCTAAAAACATAAAAGGGACAGCGAGCATAGTAACTTGCAAAGGCCAGGCAACGGCGCTAAAACTTTCCTTAAAAATGGTAATAATTTGATCAGCTAGCACAATAGTACCTATCATAATAGGAATACTGAGAATCAATGAATAGCTGATAGCTCGCTCAAATGTTATGGCTAATTGTTCACGGTTACGCTGCCAGTAGGCGCTTAAGGCGGGATATAGCGAAGCGGTAAAGGCCATGGGGAGAAACTGGATGGCGACAACAATCTTAAAAGGAACCTGATATAAACCCACAGCTTGGTCGCCAGCAAATTTAAATAAAAGGACGGAGTCGAAGTAAGTATAAAAACGCTGGAAAATGGCATAAATCGCAAAGGGCAGGGCCAAAAGAAAAACCTGTTTAAAGGTAGCGGCATCCCACGACAGACGCAAATGCAAGCCGGCTAAGCGACGAGCAGCGAGCCAGGAGTAGCCCAAGTTGAAAAGGCTCGCTAAGCCAAGCGAGGCCATTAGCCAGCGTATATCTCCGTTAATATTAATAACAATCAAGCTCGCTCCCAAGACAATGAGCTGGAAAATAACCGAGGCAATACTTTCAAATTTTAAATTATGGTAGCCGCGCAAAATAGCGTAAAAAATTCCCGTGAAGTTATCAAGCACCATCGCTATTGATGAAATATAGATGAGTTGCTTTGTTAAGGGATCATAGTGCCACAATCCAGTCCATATAAACAAGATGGCGAGCGTTGCCAATGAAAAAAATAACTTAGCAGTTAAAATTGTATTCGCGAGCGAAGAAGCGCGGCTTTCGTCTTTGGCAATTTCCCTCGTTAAAATATTGCCCAAGCCGAAATCAATAAAAATAGAAAAAATAGAGGTGATGGAAACGGCAAAATAATACTGGCCTAAATCAGCCGGTCCTAATACGCGGGCGTACATGGTAAAATACGCCAGCGATATAATTTTTTGCAGCACTAAGGCCAGCGTAAAATATGAGGTATTGCGGGCAATGCTGCTGATTTTTTCAGTCATACAATGTAAAACTATTAGTCCAATATATCATTTTTTCCCTAAAATATCAATAAAAATTGGAGCAACTAATAATACAAGTTGCTCCAATATATATAATTAGACCCTGATGGCCTTGCCTAAAAAATCCGGGATAATAAAAGGATTTTTTGTGCCATGAAATTTTTTAAATTCTAAAATAGATTGTTTCTTATTAACATCGACATTTAAATATCGTTTATCATGAACAAAGCTATAACGAATATTCTCTTCTACTGTGCTGTTTTTTTGGTTGATATATTTCTGATATTCACTTTTGCTTACAACTTGTATTCCGCGTCGATATATAGTCTCCGGCTTATAATCATTTCGCGAAGTAATTTTTTCAAAAACAGTCCCTTTTCGCGTAGTTGTTCTTGTTACTTCTTGAACAACAAAAGGGTGACCCGTATTTTCTAACATGTACTTACTAAATTCGAGCAATTCATAACGCATGGGCATTGCTGAAGAATTCGAATCAGGAATCATTGCCAATACCGCTTCAAGCATGCGCATTTTCTTTTTTCTAAAAGAAATAGTTTGCTCATTTTCTATGTTATGGACAATGGTCATATTAGGGTGTCCAAGATAACCCTCTAAAGTACCGACATCAAATCTTCGTGCCAACGGTGCATCTTCGCTCCGGCATTTATTACTTTTATTAGAGTAGCTATCTTCGGCGCCATCAGCAGCGGAAACTAAATCAACAACTCCATGATATTTATATAATCGTTCCAATCTTGAAATATTACTTTGCTTTAAGATGGAAACAAATTTAGAAAAGTCTATGTATCCTAATCCATCAAAAAGAGCCCTATCTGATAGTAAAATAACCGTCTTGCCGTATAAAATACTTAAATATTCAGCCAATGGTAAAAATTGCTCTTCGTGTCCTAATTGGGTAGCAAAAATAGCGCATTGGATAAGGTAGCGTGACTCAGGGTCCTGAAAATCCATAGGATCAAGACCCGCTCCAAAAATCATCGTTGGTGATTCAGGAATAATAATACATATATAGCCCAGCTCTCTAAGCTTTCGTGCCACATATGTTAAACCTTTAGATTTTCCGGCACAGGGGCCGCCGACAAAGGGTATAAAAAATACTCTTGCCTGTTTTCTTTTACCTCTCAGCATGAGCTTTCCTATGGTTTATTTTATAATTTTGTTATTTAAAATGGTAAGAACTTGGCTGCACCTTATCATATTTGCAAGGTACAGTCAAAAAACCCGCCGCTTGATGCGACGGGTTTTGAAAATATATATAGTATAGAAACTAGCGCTTGCTCCACTGCGGTGCGCGGCGCGCTTTCCTTAAACCAGGCTTCTTACGTTCTTTCTTACGGGCATCGCGAGTAAGCCAGCCTTCAGCCTTTAGAACGGATCGCAAGTCTTTATTCATTGCCAAAAGCGTATTAGCAATACCGTGACGAACGGCTTCGGCCTGTCCCTGTTTTCCGCCTCCGGTCACTCGGATTGTAAAGTCTAGAGTTGTTTCTAAAGCGGTTAACTTTAAAGGTTCAACAATAATCATCTGAGCAATAGGAGCTGGAAAGTACTCGGCCAATGAAACATCATTAACGGTTATTTTACCGCTGCCGCCTTCGTACAAACGAACGCGAGCGGCTGCTGTTTTGCGCTTCCCCATCATTTCAATATAACGGCGAGCCTTTTCAGTCTTGCCTTCGGAAACCTTAGCGGGAGCAGATTTTACTTTAGCATCAGTCATAGGAAAATTTATTTAACCGTTAGACGCTTCATCATGCCATCACGCAAGCGCGTAGGCGGAAGCATCTGCTTAACAGCACGCTTAAGAACATCACCAGGCTTTTCGGAAAATACTTCCGACATTTTCTTTGTTTTCAAACCGCCTGGGTAACCAGAATAGCGGTAATATTCTTTTTGAGCAAGCTTTTTGCCGCTAAAGCGAATTTTGCTAATATTAGTAACTGAAACAATATCGCCTTCATCAATATGCGGTTCATAACCAGCCTTATGCTTACCGCGCAAAAGCGTTGCGATGCGGGTTGACAAACGGCCGATAGTTAAATCAGTAGCATCTATTTCGTGACGATTGCGGTGAATAGGTTTCTTTGGCATATCATTAAACAAGTTCGATTTGGACCATAGCAGCGCCATCGCCAGCTCGGGTACCGAGTTTTATAAGACGTGTATAACCTCCCGGGCGTTCTTTATAACGACCGCCCAAAACTTCCATTGCTTTCTTAACAGCCAAAGGCTGGGGCAAAGTGCTGATCAAAGCGCGCCGGGCAGTTAAATCACCTGCTTTAGCTGTCGTAATCAAACGCTCAACAAGCGAACGGACAGTTTTTGCTTTAGCTTCGGTTGTCTTAACTTTTTCGTACAAAAGCACGCTCGCCGCTAAATTGCGAAGCATCATTTCGCGAGGCGCTTTTTTTCGATCTAGAATTTTTCCAGTATTACGGTGTCGCATACAAATTAATTATTTCTTACCTTTCTTTTTAGGTTTTTCATCAGCTGCTTCCTCCTCGGCGGTTTCAACATCCTCAGTGGATTCTGTCTCTGCAACAGCTTCTTCTTGAGAAACGGCAGCCGGTTCAGAATCTTCACCAGTTGGCAAGGCAAGAACAGCATTGAACTGTTCAATCAAAATAGCAGCCGAAGCGCGGAAAGCTTCCTCTACGCTCATAGTGCCGTCTGTTTGAATATCAAGAATAAGCTTTTCCCAGTTAACCATTTTACCAACGCGGACGTTTTCAATATCCAAGCCAACTGTTAACACTGGGGAGTAAATAGAGTCGACGTCAATATAGCCTAATTCTTTCTTTTTTTCTTCGCGCTGTTCAATTGTTTCATAACCAACGCCGCGGCGAACAAAAATTTCAACGTTAAGCTGTCCACCCATATCGGTTAAGTGCGCAATAACTGATTCCGGATTAGTAATAGTTACACCAGTTTGCTTTGTAATGTCAGCCGCCGTAACAACTTTTTCGCCATAGGCTTTTAATTCAAGGCGGGCTTCATCAATACCCTCATCAAGACGCAAGCAAATCTTTTTTAAATTTAACAAAATTTCAAGGACGTCTTCTTTAATATTCGGTAGTCCCATGAATTCATGAGTAGCGCCTTCAATTTTAGCTCCAATAACCGCTGCGCCCGGAAGCGAAGCTAATAAGACGCGGCGTAAGGCATTACCAAGAGTAGTACCATAACCAGGAGCCAATGGCTCCAAAATGGCTTGCGCGCGGAAAGGTTCAGCCGCGGGCAGGAAATAAAGTTTTTTTGGCAATGCGATGGTATTCATACGTATGAAAATGTTTGCCCTAAAAGGGGCATTAACGTTAAATGTTAGCGGGAATAGAATTCAACAATTAACTGGCTAGCAATTGACTGATCAAGATCTTCTTTTTTCGGCTCATGCAATACTTTGCCGGTCATTTCCTTAGCATCAAAATTAAGCCATCCTGGAATAATTGCTTTCTTAACCTTTTCATCCAAATTATTGAACTGCTTTTTTTGACGCTTAGACTTACGGACCGTAATAACATCATCAGCTTTTACTTGGTAAGAAGGGATATCAACTTTTTGACCATTTACATCAAACTGAGCATGATTAACCATTTGACGGGCTTGAGCGCGTGTTATTGCCAAACCGCACCGGTATACAACATTATCAAGGCGCATTTCAAGCAACCGTAACAAATTTTCACCAGCATCGCCCTTCTTCTTTGCTTTCAAGAAAGTCAAGAAGAATTGCTTTTCACGAAGACCGTACATTTTTTTGGCCTTTTGCTTTTCCAAAAGTTGCAAAGCGAAAGTACTTTGCTTCTTTGGACGTTTTGATTGCATCATTGCTCCGGGCATGATCGTAAATTACTTATAAAATAATTAAACTCGACGCGGCTTGCGGCTGCGGCAGCCATTGTGCGGCAAAGGAGTAATATCTTTGATATAGGTAATATTCAAACCGTTAGCGTTTAAGGCGCGAACAGCTGATTCTCTACCAGTACCAACACCCTTAACAAAAACTTTTACTTCAGATAAGCCGTATTCTTTGGCTTTTTCAACAGCAATGCGCGTAATGATTTGCGCAGCGTACGGCGTTGACTTCTTAGGTCCCTTAAAGCCAGCCAAGCCGGCGTTAGACCAAGAAAGAACATTCCCAGCATTATCCGTTAATGTAATAATTGTATTGTTGTAGGTCGAATTAACAAAAGCCTTACCAGAAGTTACGCGCTTATCGCCCGTTTTCTTCTTTTTTTTGCCTTTCATTGTTTGGCGATTGGCCTTTTGCTTTTCTAATTTTTTCTTAATTTCCTCAGGAAGTTCTTCCAAAATTTCACCTTCGGGCTTAACTTCAACGGTTGCTTCAAGACTATCGTCAAGCGCAATTTCTGCCTTTGGTGTTTTTTCTTCCACTACAGGAGCGGTAGAGCTTTCAACGTCAGTTGTCTTTTGATCTTCGGACATAGGAAAATAATATTAAGTCTTTTGTGCCGATGGCTTCTTGCCCGAGCTGGCAGTACGGCGGACGTTGCCGCGTACGGTTCGATTATTAGTTTTAGTTCGCTGGCCGCGTACGGGAAGATGCTTGGCATGACGAGTACCGCGATAAGCGTTAATATCACGCAAACGCTTAATGTTTGCGCTGACATCACGGCGTAAATCGCCTTCAACTTTCATATCTTTTTCAATCAAAACGCGCAAGCGGTTCGCTTCCTCTTCTCCAAGATCCTTAACGCGGGTATCGGGATTAACTTTGGCTGAAACCAAAATTTTATTAGCCGTATGTCGGCCAATTCCGAAAATATACGTTAAGGCGATTTCAACGCGCTTGTCATTAGGGATGGTAATTCCAGCGATACGTACTGCCATACTTTATATTTAGCCCTGACGCTGTTTATGCTTAGGGGTTTTGCAAATAACCATAACCCGACCGTTGCGGCGGATTGTTTTGCAGTCTTTGCAAATTTTCTTAACTGATGCTCGTACCTTCATGCTTATAAATTACAGACGGTAAGTAATCCGTCCCTTTGTTAAATCATAGGGGCTCATTTCAACCTTAACCCTATCTCCCGGGGCAATGCGAATGCGAAACATTCTCATTTTGCCTGAAAGATGGGCTAAAATCTCATGGCCGTTATCGAGCCGTACTTTGAATGAAGTGGCGGGCATGAGTTCAAGAACTTCGCCTTCCACTTCAATAAAATCTTTTGAATTGCTAGTGTCTGTCATCCAAAAACAACAAAAAACTTGGTAAATACTTATTTACCAAATTCTTGGTAAGAAATTAAGACTGTAAACGTAAAGAAATGTTGATATATTACGTGTAAAAATATTATATAGGCCGAGACGAGAAATGTCAAGGGTTTCAAGCCGATAATACTTTTCAGTCAATTTTATTTAATATTAGCACTATTCTAATATCGCCTTAATGCGCCTAATGCCCGCCGAAGAGCTTTCTTCTTTAAGTATTTTAAAATGTCCTAATTCTCCAGTATTTTCAACATGAGGACCACCGCAAATTTCTTTGCTGAAATAGTTATCAGGATTGCCCATGAAATAAACCTTGACTACATCCTGGTATTTAGAATCAAACACTCCGCTAGCGCCAACTTCGCGAGCCTTATCAAGAGCCAACTCTTCAAAATGAACAGGAAGCTTTGCGGCAATCGCTTCATTAACTAATTTTTCAACTTCTGCAATCTGCTCAGAGGTCATTTTATCGGGATGCGGAAAATCAAAGCGCAAACGCTCTCCCGTAATATTACTGCCTTTTTGCTGCACATGATCGCCTAAAACCTTACGTAATGCTGCTAGCAATAAATGAGTAGCGGTATGCAAGCGAGTAACTTCAACGCTATGGTCAGCTAATCCCCCTTTAAATTTCCCAGCAGCCGCGGTTCGAGATAATTCTTGATGCTTAAGCAATTCAGCTTCAAATCCCTTTTCATCAACGCTGAATCCTTTCTCTTTAGCTAACTCCATTGTCATTTCAATAGGAAATCCATAGCTTTGATACAAATCAAACGCTTGTTCCCCGCTAATACTTCCGGAAAGTTTGGCAAATTCCCTTTCCCCTCTTTCTAAAGTTTCGCTAAATTTAATTTCTTCTTTTTCTAACTGCTCAATTATAAAAGCTTGATTAGAACCCAATTCCGGATACACCTCTTTGTAATTGCGTATATAAATTTCAGCAATACTTTTTGTCCATGGTCCTTCGATAATACCCAGCTCGCGCCCAAAACGAATCGCTCGGCGTATTAAGCGCCTTACAATATAGCCCTGATCGGTGTTTGATGGACCTATCCCCTTTTCATCACCCATAATAAAGGTCGCTGCTTTGAGATGATCAGCAATAATTTCAAAGGGTCGGTTATTATCTTCGTACTTTTTTCCAGACAAAGTTTCAATTTTACTAATTGCTTCAACAAATAAATCAGATAGGAACATACTATGGTTTTCCTGCAAGGCCATAGTAAGACGTTCTAGCCCTCCACCAAAGTCAACATTTTTATTTTGAAGTTCTTTCCAGCCATTTTCGGTTTTCTGATACTGCATGAACACTGAATTACCAATTTCAATAAAACGTCCGCAATCGCAGTTAACATGGCAAAATCTTCCGTATTTAGGATCATGCGCTTTACCGGTGTCATAAAAAGTTTCTGAATCAGGCCCGCCTAATTCGCCAACGGCATCCCCGCGCTGCCACCAGTTCTTATCTCGATACGCAAAAATTCGTTGTTTGCTTTTAAAATCAACTTCTTCGCCCGGGCCGTCAGCGCCTTTACCAAGTGTCATTGCCCCCTCGTCTGCATCAATATTATATTTAGCAAAAATCTGCAGTAGAGCTTCGATTGATTCAGTATCTTTAGGAATTTGACCATCTGCGGAACCTGCGTAGACAGACTGATACAATTTTGATGGGTCAACTTTCAATACTTCAACTAAAAATTCATACCACCAGCTTAATTGCTGCGATTTCCAATATGCTGTTCCATCCTCAAAGGCCTCTTTATCCCCCAGTGACCAGTTGCCAAGCATTTCAAAAAAAGTATTATGTCGGTTGTCACCAACCTCCTCAATATCTTCGGTTCGAAATGATTTCTGAGAATCAACTAAGCGCTTGCCCGCCGGATGCTTTTGTCCAAGCAAATACGGAACCAAGGGGAACATCCCGGAATTAACGAAGAGCAAAGAAGCATCATTTTCCGGCAACAAAGAAGCGCTCGGGATCAAAGCATGTTCCCGGGCTTTAAAAAATTCTATATATTTTTTTCTAATCTCTGTTGAGTTCATGTAAAAAAGTATAAGGGAATTGGCTAAAAATTTCAATATTGACTTTTGAACATTTTTTGGAGTACAGTAGCAGGGCTGATAGTTCTTTGGGAAATAGGTCAGCATCATTGCAAGTCCTTAGAGCTTGCTAATTACATAATATTAGATAAGTCTGATAAGCTTATCTGAGAAACCTCCTGTTCAGTTAGGAGGTTTTTTATTGCTTAATTACAATGCCCGACGAATTTCTTCCATTAGTCTTAAATAAAATTCGAGGTTATTAAGCGTCGCCAAGCGCTGTCCGAGCGGTTCATTAATTTTCATTAAATAATGCAGATAGGCGCGGGAAAGATTACGCAGCTCCGGAATTTTTGACTGAGCGTTAATAGGCTTTTTATCAAAAGCGAATTTAGCATTAGTAATCGTATTGGTTTCGTAAAAACTATTATCAGCTACAGTCTTCGAAATCAATAATTTTTTAATTGCTGCCGGAGTATTTTTTTTAAATGAGAATAAGCGACCATGCCTTCCCTCTCGCGTTGGGATAACGCAATCAAACATATCAACGCCCCTTTTGACTGCTTCAATAATATTTTCCGGGTACCCTAGGCCCATTAAATAACGCGGTTTATTTTCGGGAAGGGCAGCGATGGTATAATCTAAAACAGCATACATTTCTTTAGCCGTCTCCCCTACTGCTAGGCCGCCTATATTATACCCGTCAAAATCAAGAGCTGATAATTCGGCAGCACTTTTTAAACGCAAATCTTTTTCAGTTCCGCCTTGGACAACAGCAAAGACCAAAGGTTTTTTGCCCTTCATCAAACGCAATGCTTTCTTGGTTCGCTTAGCCCATTCAGTGGTTAAATCAACCGAATGTTCAAGATACGGACGCTGCGCGGGCAAAGCGACGCACTCATCGAGAACGACTGCAATATCAACTCCTAAATCGCTTTGGATGTGCAAGCTCCGTTCCGGCGTTAAATAATGAGTACTGCCATCGATATATGATTTAAATTCTACGCCCTTAGAAGTTAGCTTCACTAAGCTCTGCCCAGTCTTAGTCCTATCGGCCGCCAAAGAAAAAACTTGAAAACCTCCGGAATCAGTTAAAATAGCGCCCTGCCAATCCATAAAGGAATGCAGTCCGCCCATTTTTTTTACCGCTTTTTCTCCGGGACGCAGCATCAAATGATAGGTATTTGATAAAAGAATAGGCGAACCGAGCCGGCGAATGTCTTCAGCGCTTGCATGCTTAATTGTTCCTTGCGTCGCCACAGGCATAAAAAACGGCGTTGGCAACATGCCATGAGCCGTTTTTAAGCTTCCACGCCGAGCGCGGGAGTTATTTTTTGAACGTATAATTTTAAACATACCTTATAATTCCGAAGTAGTGTGCATGAGTCTGTAATTATTGAACTATGCCATCCGTATTAGCAATATCATCACGCTCAAGCTTTGTTGTTTGCGATTTTAAAATCAAACTGACGGGATACCCTGTTTGCGAATCAACCCCAACCAATGACGTACCGGAAACGAGGATCATTAATTTATTATGATCACTTGTCCGCGGCTTTAAAGCAATACTGAATTCAGCCGAAACCGAGGGTACTGACAAAGGCAGGCGGCCAATATCCCAGGTCACTTTATTAGTCGAAGCATCATACGATAAGCTGCCTGCTTCTGCTCTATCTTTTCCATCCCAGCTAACGTTGCTTGGTAACGTAGTAGTTACTTTTAAATTGCCGATTTCATGCAAGCTATTAGCAATAGTCCAATACACTTTGACGGTTGTTGTATCGTTGGCTTGCGGCGGAAGGGGCCCGGTGCCAACAGCAATATTGTCTTGGTCGAAATACCGCACCGCTTCATCTAAGGAAATATCGGAATTAATTTTTACACTCAATTGGTTTGAACGATTAGTTTCGTTATCCAATGAAAGATCCTCTGGCTTATTGCCAATGGAAAATTGGGCGTAACTATTAATTTCATACCGTGAAATAAGTTTTGCCTCCGTAAGCGGACGAACAGGTAAGGAAAAATCTATGGTTCCCTCTTGCCCTTTTAGCAGCGTTTTTAAAGCTGGGACTTCTTCCTTTGTCCAAATAATAGATGAACCCGTCACTTTCCCGTTGTTTTTATCTGATATTTTGCGCCAGTCAATCGCGTCGCCATTCATTACGGCCATGATAATAACGTCATTCATCGTTGTTTCACCCTTATTCGCGTAAGAAATCGAATATTGCGCCGTTTGGCCAAAATCAACGCCTTGGTCGGCGGAACTTCCGTTGGCTGACATCGTTAAATTAAGGCTATTTTTTATAACATCAATGGGAAAATTCTTTTCTTCAAAGCGATATGCGTGATCGCTGTTTTCAGGGGTGTACTCAAAAACAAGTTTTATATTTTCAACATCGACTTTTTTATCAAGTAGTTTAAAGGAAATCACGAGCGGTTTTTTTGCCGGCTTGCTTAAATCTATATTCCATGAAGCCGGATCTTTGTAGCTAACACCGTCAAAAAGCTGTGGTGCGCCCACCTTTACATTTTCAGTAGCCTCAAGACGTAATGAAAAATGATTTAAATAATTTTTATCCTGCGGAGCATACGTAATACTCATTGTCTCTTCCTGTCCCACTAAAGCACTTCCTGGTGCCGTTGTCATGATATCTATTCCCGAAGAAGCTAGGATAGTGTCTACGCTCGCCGTTTTTTTAAAGCTGCTCGTAATGCCCGAAGGACGGTAAGAAAAATCAGCAAAAAGGATATTCGATTGGCCCGTCGGAGCAATTATGCGGCCGTGAATTGTGATTTGCCCACTCGCCATGCCCTCCATGTCTTGAAGGCGCCATTTATTATTTCCCTCGGAAGTTGCCGGAGAACTATCAATAAATATAAAGCTATCAGGATAGACAACCGTTATTTCAACATTTGTAAGGGGATTTTTTTCTTTATTATGAAAATTCAAGGTATATGTAAAATCTTGATTCGCCTTTAATCCTTCAACGCTTTGTATTGAAAAATCAAGGGCAGTTACGTCCGCTCCGCGATTAACAAGCCAATAGTAAACTCCCCCGACGAGCGCAGCCGCAATAATAAGGTATACGGCGGCCAGCCCAAAGCGCCCCACAATACTGCGACGGCGCCTAATATTCATTTCCCGCACATTTACGCGGGCTCCTTTATCATCTTCGTAAATTTCAGCCAAACTTTCGCTAATACCATCTCCCTGCGGTTTTGCTTTGAGATATTTATCAAAACGGCTTAAATCAGGAATTTTTTTTTCAGTATCTTTGGACATACTTATTCTTTAAAAAGCAGCGATGTATAAAAATCAGAGGTAAGAGAATATTGAGCTAAGGGAGTTGATGGATAGCGCCATACAATTTCTCGCTGTTGTCCAATATGAATAGTTGACTGCAGGGAAACGGAATCTGAACCAGGCTGCTTTTGAATCAATAGGGAGTAGGCGGGCGCAGGATTAATCCAAATAAATTTCTTTAAATCTGACAGCCAATGATCACTATGCTCTGGCAGGGGTAACGAGAACGGGAGCTTATACCGCAATGTAATGCTTACGCTTTGGCCAGGATCAACAAGCGACCAATTTGCAAAAACTGTTTTATCGCCTTCGTTATATATGTGCGTTCCTGTGTCACTTTGAATGACAGCATTTTCTTCTTCCTTCAAATCAGCATCGTGCTCCCAGTTTGGGTCAACGCTTTTAATAAGCTTAGAATCAAGGGGGCTAAAACCAGACACGCTCAACAAAGAACTTCCCTTAGGAACATACACTCTGAGCCAATTAACGTTCCTCACCCCAGTAAAAAGATCTCCTTTAATACCGGTATGATGACGTTGTATGGTTATAGTATCAATTATTGAACCGTCGGGCAAGATTTCCGCTTGATGATCATAGTTTTCTTTAATAACGCGATCAGTTTTTTGCCCGCCAATATTAGTGTTGGCAATCATAAGATAGTCTCCCGATACAGAACTCATCGCTCCTCCCCAGCCGAGTCTATTAATAGAGGACTCAAGGAGTGAATCATTCACATACGCCATAATGTGTTTTTCATTTAAACTTTTTTCTATGACTGCTATAAGCTGTATAGTCATTTCTGGCGTAAGCCGTTTTGGAACTTCGACCAAAATGGCATCAAGCAAATCGCCGATAATTTTTTTCGGCTCTTTTGTAACCTGAGGTTTCTGCTCGGAGAATTGCTGCGTAACGCTCCAAAAATTATCGGCGTTAATAATTACTCCATAATCCTTGGTTAAATCAATAGGTCCTATTACTCGCAATATGTTTTCTAAAACAGTGGGTGTTAAGCTAATTACTCCGTCAACAGTGGGACCGTCGCTTTTCTCATAAAACCACATTAGTTTTTTTGCACTCGTAGGCCAATCGGGCCACCAATTTGCATCCCAAAAGAACCATTGTGGCCGTAGCAAACGCAAGGGCTTAGGAGCGGCTATGCGTCGCTTAAGCCCCGCTTCCGTGTCATAGCTTCCCCCCGCCGGGACCGTTAAGCGGGCTATTTCTCCCCGGCGCATATCAACAAGGGCAAAACTACCTATAAAGCCGCCTGATCCTCTTTTTTCTGAATTATTTTGAAAAACTAACAAATAACGCCTATCCATTTTTTCTCCAAGAAAACTTTGTGCCTGGCTGGCAAGAGCAACTGCTTCTTCTAAACTTTTAGAAAGAAAAGCCGCCTTTGCCGCTACACTTTCAAAATCTTTTTTGTACTGTACTGGCAAGGAATCACTGTCGACGGCGCCAATTTCCTTTTCTAGTTGACGAGCTGTTGAAATCGAAGGCTCAGCGACCCGTACAAAGTTGTTAAGAAAGTTTAGAGCGCTTGGGCTTTCGCCAGGAGGTAAAACCAAAGCTCCACTCAATGTCTGTCCTAATTCTGAAGATAATTTGCCCGCTTCGATAATATGGCGGCTCGAGGCGGCCAAACGAAGCGACTTATTAGGAATCGCGCCCGCAATATCGAGCAAAATGCTATTAATAGAAGCTAAATCAGCCTGGGCATCTATAAAATTCTTGCTTGCCTCGCTAAATGCGGTTTGAGCCCCAGGAATGTCCCGCTTCTCCAATAAATCTTTGGCAGAAAATAAATGAGAAAATGCGCTTTCCGTTGATGCTAAAATTTTAAATTTCAAACTGCTTAGCGTACGGACGTGGGCAAAGGCAACAATAGGAATAATAATAACAATCAAAACAAGTGCAAAGTTAAGAGCAGACCATAGCAGCGTAGGCTTCATTCCTTGGCGCTTAGGGGCTGCTAAGGCGCGCGTTTCTTCTTGGATGCCAGCTTTCCCTCTTTGAACTGCTTCCCGGACAAAGGCACTAATTCGGCTGCTGAAATAACACATATTAATGCGTTCACGGCGGCTATTATATTTAATATCGACTGACTTCATTTTGAAGCTATACAAAGCATCAAGCAAAAAAATTCCTACAAATCGAATAAAGCGGAAAAAGGCTTCAAAAATAAAATGAAAAATTCGTCCGACAATACGAGCAGCAAAGACTAGAAAACGCACCGCTGTTAAACGCCGAAAAGCATTGCGGAAACGATAGCGATTGGGATCAATATAATATGTATCTTCAACCATTGTCTAAAATTGAAAAATAAAGATTGAGTGTGCGCTGGGCTGCATCCACCCACTCATATAGTTTTACTCGTTCCCGGCCCTTGCGGAGCAAGGAATAGCGCAAATCTTCGTCGGTAAGTAAACGCTCAATTACGAGCGTCATCTCATCTTCATTAGAGGGATCAAAATAGACAGCCGCCTCCCCTAAAATTTCTGGCAAGCACGTCGCATTGGAACTAGCGACCGGGCAACTTCTCGCCATCGCTTCCAAAGGAGGCAAACCAAAGCCTTCGTATTTTGAAGGAAACACATACGCGGAGGCACGGACATATAAAATTTCCAGTTCACGATCGGGAACATATCCAGGAAAAATAACGGGGGTGTTTCCATGTGCCTCAGCCGACCATAGTCCTTGGGCAGCAGCATACTCCTTGATGCGACTATAAAAATAATCCTCCCGTCCAACAAGTACCAGTTTAAGCGTGGGGTTCTTTTTATATAAGCGAATAAATACCCGAATTAAGCTTTCAAGATTTTTATGCGGATATGCATTGCCGACATATAAAATATATGGCTCAAGAATGCAATAATCTGATAAAATTTCTTCGGCTTTTAGCTTGGCAGCAAAAGCAGAATCCACCGCCCGTCCCAAGGTCGATACTCCTTCATAAATCATAATTACCTTTTCCGGCGGCAATGCAAATTGGCGGATTATATCATCGCGCGTATAATCCGAAACGGCAATTACCCGACGCGCGCGGCGTACTGCCCTATTAATAACAAAACGATACCCAAGGTTTTTCAAGTAATATAATAAGGGGCCCAGCGTACTTGCTCGTGTTGTCGGAAACTTGGTTAAAATTAAATCATGTATAGTAACCACATAAGGGACAGGGCAAAAGACCGGCACATTAAAATGCGGAAAGTGCATCATGTCTAGTTTTTCGGCTTTAATAAGCCGAGGCATAATAAACTGTTCCGCAATAGTGTACCAGCGAACATCGGCCAAAACCTTATGAACCTTTGCGGTCAGGGGAACAAACTCATCAAAATTTTCCTTACTCAAAAAAACAACGTATTCATTGTGTGGATCCAGAGAGATTACACCATCAACAATTTCTTGCGTATAGCGCCCCAATCCTTTGCCTAAAGGACCGTAAAAACGTGCGTCAATGCCAATTCTATACTGCTTATGTGTATTCATATATGCTATTTCATATCAGCCTTCACTACATTAAGGCGATAGAGCGTGAATCTATCAGTTATAGCAGAAATTGCTTCCATTCTTAACCCGGCTTCCTGCAAGGGGCCATTGTTCAAATATTCCAAATCTTTATCAGAATATGAAAAATTATAATAATATAAGGGAACATACTGGGCGATTCGTGCATAGATGGCAATCATATTCTTATCATTAAATAATCCTATGACAACTTTTCGCTGAGGAAACAGTAACTTGTCATGATAACGCGTAATAATCACAGCATTATTTTCTGTTCTTTTTACAACCTCATTTAATTCTATTTTTGCACTCCGCTGCTTCGCGAGCGATGCTGCCAAGCCTTCGCTGGGGTCATTCCAGACAAAAGAAATGGAAATCGTCGCTATGCAAACGACGGCTGCAGTGACAAGAGGAATACTAAAACGCTGCCGCTTAAAAAATGAAGCAAGGGTCAGAACACAGAGACTCACAAAAGGCAGGGCGCCTAAATATAAAGGCAGCCAATACCGGGTATATGAATTTCCTATGGTAAAGCTTTTTGGATCGGGATTATCATAAAAAACCCAGCTCCCATAATATAAAATCAAAACCGCCGATACGCATACCCAGCCAATAAGGAAAAGCCAGCGCTTACGTTCATACTTTTTTGCTTGGGCAATGAACAAAGCTACTCCGGCCGTAGCTAGCCAAATAAGCCAAGGAAACATTGCGTACACATAGGCATGGAACATGGCGCGGCTATGCTCTGGCTTATATCCGAAATGAAAAATTGTCATCTTTATTTTAGCGAGCAAGGGCTGCAAGGAAAATAAATTTCCTGTGGCCGCTTTTTGCGCCAGCGCCGAACCATTTTCACTCAAAGTCGCTAAAGAACTGTTAAGCTCAGGATAACCGCTCGCGTACCAGATTCCGTATAAGGTTTGATTCCAATATAATAGCGGGAATAAAGCAATAAGCATTCCATATGCAAACACCCATGGCTTAATGAGGCCTAAGCGCCGAAAATTAAAAAGATATAATCCCACCAATAGCGGTCCTAACCACAATAATTCAGAGCTGCGGGCAGAAATGGCCCAGCCAAAGCACAACCCGGACGCCAATGCGAATAGAAGCTCTTTCCATTCTCGTTTTAAATAACTTTTGCCGTCATGTGCAATTTTTTTCTTCCCCATTAAAACCGCGAAGTAGAGGCCGCCTATTGTTGCGACTATGAAAAAAATATTGTGGAAAAAACTGCGTGCTGAAAAATACGTATATACCGGGAAAACAGCCAAGAGCAGACTTGAAACAAGGGCATTTTTTTTCCCGAATAATTCTTTAATAAGCAAATAAAATAATAGTATGCCTAAGGCTCCGAAAAAAGGACTCAGATAGGGTAAAACAGCGCTGCCAAAAAAACGCGCGATAAAACCGTAGGCCAAAGGCACTCCCAAGAAGCTCACCGGCTTAACCCAGCCCCAATCAGAACGAAAGCTGCGGGGGTGAATAAGATCGTCGGCAATCAAATTATACTTTTCAAAAAACTGCAAACTTCCGGTTTCAGCGTAAATCTTAGCAACGGTATAATTAGCAGTTTCATCAGGAGACAGCCATTTAACAAAATGCTTATCTTGGCTTAAAAAATTAAAGCTTGAAGTAAAGAAAAAAAAGGCTAGAGCAACAATCAAAACCAGCAGTATGGCCCATTGCCGCTTAAAAAATTGTAGGAGTTCAGAATACTTCATACTCTGCAGTATAGCAAAAAAGGGCTAGTCTTCAAAAATAACAGAAGAATAGCCCTTTATTTAATCTATTTGTTCATACCAACAAAATTTTAAAATCATTTTTAAACTCGTCGAAGTAATTACTGAGTTCAAATCTTTTCCCAACAATTGTCATTTCAAAAAGTTCTTTTGCTTCCTTGATTTTATTGAAACGTACTAATAAAGACGTTAATTCATATGTCCAGCCATGTATCATCCAAAAAGTTGAGAAGTCAGCAGAACCTTGGTAACACGTCCAATCTAAAAGAAGATTTGTTATTGTGTGCCCGAGCGACTTTGCAGCAATAACAATTTTATCTTCTACCTCCTTATCCTTATCAGTTCCCGTTCTTAGACTGCGCGGATCAATTTGCAATTCCTGCAAATATTTGTTCCAAGTATTCCAACCAAGGTGCTTTGATTTTACCGGTTCGAAGATTGCATTTACGAACTCTTGTAAGAGAATATCAGAATTAATGGTGCTGTCTTGTTTATTTTCATCCAATGGCTCGAGAAGCTCTGTGGTCAAAAATTGAGTTGTAGCAAAGACGGATTTTGTTAATCCAAACATTCTAATGCCATCCTGCATTTTAGCCAAAACCCTAATCGAATAATTTTCCTCTTTTTGCCTGACTTCAATATGAAGTTCGCCATCACCGATATCCGACTCCATTAAAGCGCAATCCTTCAAAAGCGTTACTGTAATTCTTTTTTTGCTATAGACCATTTTTCTAACTTTCTCTTCTAAATCGGCTACCGACTTAGACTTAAAATATAAAAGACGGTTATACTCTGTTTGTAAATTCCCTAAAAACCATCTTCTTACTTTGAATACTAGAAGAAAGGCCAAAGCACAAGCTTCGGTATGAATTGTAATTTTATTGATTTTATCAATGTTCATTTCCCCTCCAGGATTTTAAAACTTATTTTAATTATTTTTTATTTTGGCTTTATATTATGCTATTTTTTTCATAAATGTCAACCCAGCTCAACAATAAGACTTCCCGGGCCTCCTTCAGAACCCTTGGCAATTCGGAAACGATACGAATGTCTCCGTAAATATGCTTGAACATGCTCCTTTAAAATAGCGTGCCCGCTAGGAGAATTAAGTCCGCGGCCAGTAATAATTTTTACCTTTTTCCAGCCCAATGAGGCCGCTTTATCTAAAAAATCGCCGACTTCCCTTTCTGCTTCAATTCTATTCAAGCCATGCAAATCCAATTCGCCTTCCGGGCGCTCAAGATACTGCTTTAGCTTATGGGAGGGCAGGCGGCTCATATGCTATGATAATAGCATATGTATATGAAACGGCTATCTGCCGAGTTGCCCGCCATCTTCTTAAACTTTATTTCGCTGACTGCTTTTCTTGGCGCCATTGCATATATTGCTTTTGGCCTGACCTCTGGTATTCGAATTATTGTTTTTGGATTATCAGTGGTGATAAGTTTTGCAATCAGCTATTTCTTTCCTGCCGCAAAAGAGGCAGACGCATCAAGAAGCTCCTATCAAAAAAATTACTGGCTGCTCATTGCTTACGGAGCCTGTTTTATTACGGGTATATATTTTTTACTTCAAGGACGCAGCGGACGAGCGCTTATTAGCCCGTGGGAAACTGTTTCTGCTTTTGAATTTTTAGCATACGGACTTGGCAGTTTTGTAATTTTCCTTTTACATTTTCGCCGCAGCTTGCACCCTTTTGTTATACTGCTGCATTACAACTGGTCTTTGAGCGTTTTTTTAATCGTCTACGCAGTCGGATATGGTTTTGATCCCTTTATTCACGAAGCTGCCATCAAAGCCGTTGAAGCCCAAGGCCGCATATATCCGCTCACGCCGTATTACCTCGGAGAATATAGCTTAGTAAGCGTTTTTCATACTGTCTTTGGAGGGACCATTGCCTGGTGGAACGCTGTCCTCGTTCCCGGTTTAGCAGCTCTTTCCTTATTTTTTGCTTTTATCAAAATAAAAAAGATTTTTCCTCAACGATCGTTTGTCATAGCTATACTCGCCCTTTCACTCCCCTTTTCCTTTTTAACGATTTCTACCCCGCAAAATCTTGCATACCTATGGCTAGTAATTATTGTAATCTGGTCGCTTGCTATACGCTCTACTTCGGACTTACTTATCATTTGGCTCTTATCCCTAGCCGCTCTCGTTACCCAACCAATCGCCGGTATACCCGCCCTCCTCTTTGCCGCCTATACCAGCCTTGATGTAAGTAGCCTCCAAAAATACAAAGCAATAGGATCGAAAATCATCCTTGCGCTCATGGCGCTCATCCTGCCTTTGTTTTTCTATTTTTTTACAGGCGCTCAGAATGGGCTAAGCTGGCCTCATTTTTCCTCTCTATTTTCTGCTTTTACATTAGGAAATCCATCAAATGAAATATGGTGGCTTAACTTTATATATCTCTTTGGGAAAAACAGGATTTTTGGATTTTGTTTAATCATTGCGTGCTCACTTTGGTTCTACCGGCGCAAAAAAAATAACCTATACATTTCACGCTACGCCTATCCTGCACTAGCGCTTTTGCTTGCTTCCTGTTTTTCAATGGCAATAAATTTTCAATATCTCATTGATTATGAACGCGCAAATTATCCTATTCGGTTACTCATTATTTCAGGGATTTTTGCTTTACCCCTTGTCTTTCCGCTTATACATTCTTTTGTAAAACAATTAGAGACTTTAAAAATCTTTCAACGTATTATAATAAGCCTTGGGTTAGCTGCGCTGCTGAGCGCCTCGTTATATCTTTCCTACCCCCGTTTTGATCATTATTTTAACAGCCGAGGCTATGCAACTTCTATGGCTGACATTCAAGCAGTTGAGTGGATAGAAAAAGATGCGGGGAATAGCAACTACGTTGCATTAGCTAACCAGCAAGTTAGTGCGGCGGCATTGCGACAATATGGATTTAAAAAATATTACAACTACGATATCTTCTACTATCCAATTCCTACTGGCGGCCCGCTCTATGGCTACTATTTAGAAATGATAAAAAAACCCTCCCAAGAGAGCGTTTCTAAGGCCATGAATCTTGCCGGGGTTAAGAAACTTTATTTTATCCTAAATGATTATTGGTGGGCGGCTGACAAAATTGCCCTCGAGGCCGAGCTCATTGCCAATCGCAGTACTTCTATAAGCAACGGGCAAGTGCGCATATATGTGTTTGAAAAAAAGTAAGGGCTTTTACTCTCCTCGGCATCGTTACCAAGGCAATAACAGGATATATTCTTCTGCTGAAGTAATCCGCAACGAGCTGTAGGCTTCATTAGCATATCCAGCCATCTCCTCTAAATTTTCCATAACATACTCCATTTTCTTCTTTAGATTCTCGCGCGTCGGTTCAAATAAAAGATGATTATCTTTTAACATTTCATGCACTCCGGCAAAATTTGAACCAATGGCTGGTAAATTGCTGGCGATCGCTTCAAAGACAACTGTCGGCTGGTTTTCATAACAAATGGAGGGCACAACCAAGCATGAAGCTTGATCCATTTCCTCACGAACTCGAGAACTGGTTTGCTGCCCTAAAAATACGATTCGTGGATCCTTATTCTTGGTTACGCAATTTTCCAATAAAGACCCGTTACCGATTAATCGTAAGGAAAATCGTGGGTTTTGTATTTCAGCGGCGGCAGCTATAAGCAAAGATATGCCCTTGTGGGCTTCAATTTGCCCAACGTATAAAAAATTACTAAATTCCTTTTTTATTTTAGAAGAAATATTTTTTGAAAAATATTTAGCCTCCAATGGATTAGGCGATACCCTTTGGTCATTATCTTTAAAAAAGCCATAGTCTTGATGTAGTTTAAGAAGCCACGCTGAAGGTGAAATAATGATACTTTTTTTTGTAATAAAAAAACCAGAGATCGATTGGTATATTCTTGAAAAAAAACTTTCAAGCATTTTTTCATTTCCATACATTAAAAGGCCAGAAGGGTGCAACAGCTGTATATCATGAATAGTGTGCCAGTGTTTATATTTTTTAGCAGCCGCAAAAGCTAAAAATCCTAACCCGGTAAGATTATGAGTCCAGACAATATCTGGTTGCTTCTGATCTAAAATTTTTTTTATTTGAAAGTATTTTACTGGATTAGCTACATTACAGAGGTGCCATACGAAACGCGCGTACAAGGGCCAATGTTCAAGATAACTATATCCGCTTCCAAGACAGTAAACCTGCTCTGCTTTTGGAGTGTGCGGCGCACGCTTAAACCAGGGGCGAGTCGTAATAATACTGACGTCATGCCCAGCCGCTCGTAACGCCCGGGTAACTGTTAATATAAATTGCTCGGCGCCTCTACGGGCGTGCTCTTCCCAGGTATTATGAATTAAACAAATCTTCATTGTGATTCTTCCTTTCTAACAGCTCCGGGTGCGTATAAAACTCGATAATAGGCGGCCTCAAGACGCTGACTAAATAATTTCCAACTGTATTCTTTTTCAACCCAGCTTCTGCCCGCCTTACCCATTCTCGCTGCCCCCTGCAAATCAGAAAGAATCAACCGTAATTTTGTGCTTAAATCTTCTATGTCGCCGCTATGGAATAAATATCCGTGCTCATTATTATGAAAAACATTGCGCACGCCCGGCAAATTCGAGGCAATAACAGGCGTCCCCGACGCCAGCGATTCTAAAAGAACCAAGCCAAAAGCCTCTCCCCTATTAATTGACGGCAAAACGGTGACAGCTGCAGTCGTATATTCTTCCAATAAGGCCTCATCGGAAATAGAGTTTGAAATAGAAGCGCGATTTTCCAAACCACACTCAGCAATACGCTTACGATAATACTCTTCTAAATCTCCTTTTCCAACAATACGCAATTGGGCATGGGGAAAATCTTTTGCCAGCAAAGCAAAAGCATCAATAAGATGGTCCACTCCTTTGAAGTAGTGCTGGCGATCAAGCCCTCCGACAAAAAGAACGCGCTCTTGCGCCACTGTCTGCTTAGGAATAAAACGCTCCGTGTCTACTCCAAAAGGAATTTGGATGAACTTATGCTTATGACCTTGGAAATAATACCTCAGAGCTGAAGATTTAACATAATCTATAGAAGCGCAGGTAATAACTTTAGCCAAGCGAACAACAAGGGGCAACATGAAAAAAGTGTACAAACGGAATATGAGTCCCTTAAGACCGCTGCCGACATTATCCATGTGGTAATGAATCATAAAGCGCGCTCGACTAAAAAACCAACCGACAATTGCCGGTTCCACGCTTCCGTAAAAAGGATAATGGAAATGAATAATATCAAAATTCCTTAAACACCACATCAATTCCGGAAGGATAGCAGCGTTTCCAAACGAGAATAAAGGCCGCAAGCGCACAACTGAACTATGTTCGCCGAAATTCTCACGTCGTGGTAAGGAAAAATCATAGGCCGGGGTAAACACGACATTTTCATGTCCCAGCGCATCCATTTCTAAAACCGAATGATATACACTGTTGCCCATTCCGCCTTTATACGGCGGAAACGTCGAGATTATGTGCGCTATCTTCATACGCGCTACTGCCGCTTACGAGCGGCCAACATGGCCGCAGCGCGGACAACAATAGTTAGGTCTCTTTCTAAACGTTCAATCTTTAGACGAAGACGCAAAATAAAATAAAAAATAAGAGCTACGGAGAGATACAATAAAATTTGGATTCCAGATCCAGAAAAGCCAAGGCGTGCTACTAAAGCGTCTATGTCTTTAATAAAAATAATGGCAATTCCAGCAAGCAGCCAGAAAATAAGCCAAAATATGAATTGGCCGCGAGGAATTTGTTCATGCCAAACTTGCCAGCCTATGCGTCCGAGGAAGAAAAAGATAAGAATTAAAGCGAGAATTTCTTGCAACATATTAAGAATTTAATTTGGCGAGAATAAAATCTCGAATAATTTTAAATCCGCCCGAAAGCCGCTGCCCAAAATGATGATAAACGACAGTAATAGGCACTTCTTGAATACGGAGAGGATGCCGATGAGCTTCTATTAAAATTTCGCTGCAATGGCCCATTTGATCCTGCTTCCACTTAACCATTTCCGCCGCCAATCGATTGAAGGCTCGAAAGCCGCTTTGCGGATCGGTAAGCGTTATGCCAAAAAAAATCTTGTTAACAAAACGGGCCAAGGGCATGATTACCGTTCTCTTAAATTTCGGCATAGTCGTCGTATCATCTAAAAAACGCGAACCAAATACCATGTCTGCTTGCTTTTCCCGCAAAGGTTTTATAACCCTTTCTATATCTTGTACTCTAAATTGACCATCTGCATCGAAATGTATAATTATCTCCGCCCCTTGCTCAAGAGCGTACTCAGTGCCCGTTGCCAAGGCGGCGCCTTGCCCTCGGTTTACCGGGTGGCGCAAAACATCAGCTGACAGGCGCAGGGCGGTTTCATACGTTTCATCCGTTGAACCATCATCAACAATAATAATTAAATCAATGCAAGAAGTAAGAGCCTCTACCACGCCCGGTAAATGGCTTTTATCAAAAGCCGGCGCTTCATTCCAGGCAGGGATAACACAGGCAATTTTCATGTGCATTATTTATAGAGGGGTGTACCCTATGCGTCTAATGCCTTTATTAGCCCGCAAATCGTTAATAGTTTTTTCCAACCCGGCGTCAAGGGTAACAAGCGGCATCCATCCGAGCAAATCACGCGCCCGGGAAATATCAGGCAAACGTAAAGGCGTCATGAAAAGTAAAGGATTAGAATATACTATCTTTGATTTAGAACCCAACATGGCAATGATTTTTTCTGCCACAGCAGTAATGCTTACATCGCGGTCTGATCCAATATTCACAGGCCCAAAAACGTCAGAGTTCATAATTTTAGTAGCTGCGTCAATACAATCGCTTACATAGCAAAACGAAGAAGAAAAATCTTTATCTGCGTAAATAACCAAATCCTCATTATCCAGGGCGTTGCTGATAAAGTCAGGCAGCATATTCCCTTGATCTAAGGCCATGCGAGGCCCGTAAGCTCGGAAAAGTCGGACGATCTTCGCATCAATGCCATACACATCCTTATACGTCTTTACCATGCTTTCTGCAAAACGCTTGCCCTCATCATAAGAGCAACGCTCGGAAAGCATATCAACGGCGCCAATATTTTCTTCATTTACCAGTTGATCATCGCTGCCGCGGGCTCCATACACAACTGACGATGAAAATTGCAAAAATTTAGCTTTATATTTTACAGCCAAGTCCAGGGCATTTTTTACTGCAAATGAATTGGCAAGAATATTTGCTAGACGATTTTTTTCAAAATGAATAGGCGCAGTCGGGCAGGCAAGATTATATATTTCCTGCACTCCTTGAAACTGCAGACGGAAACCTTCTAGCTCAGGAAAAGATTCCAGCACTGGCGCTTCGGTCATATCGTGCTTGATAAACCGGAAATCCGGGTGAGCCAATAAATGATCAATATTTTTTTCGTCCCCGGAGGAAAAATTATCAATGCAAATAACTTTGGAAGTTTTGATAAGCTCATCGCATAAATGAGAGCCTAAAAAGCCAGCTCCTCCTATAATAAGGACGTTTTTTTTGTCAAAAATGGTTTGTTTATTCATATACTATATTTTAACGTTTTATTGTAAAAACTGCTAGGTTCACCCCGCTGCTCATTCCCAACGAATAAGCATAAAACGATTGCCTAAATTGACCCAAACGGCTAAAAATACGAATATGCGGGCCTCCCCCGCCCCCGGGGGCAAAAGCTATTTCCTTAAGGCCGTCTGAATTAAGGTCGGCTGTGACTGCCTTTACATCACCTTTAAAAGCTGGATCATACGCTAGCCATTCTTTGCGTTTGTTACCGTATAAATCAAATATTGACGCTAATGGGGGTCCACTTTGCCGGGTAACTAATATTTCCGATTGCCGTCGTCGGCTATTGCCATCAATATCAAGCAAGGCGATCCGCAAGCCGGTTGCCCTGCGATCAGTATTTGCCAAAAAAGTGTGTAACATTTTTCCACTGTTTGAAAAAACTTTTACCTGAGGAACGCCTCCCTTGCCAGTTCCAGTAACGATTTCAAGCGCGCCATCTCCGCTTACATCTCCAACGGCAATGCTTGCTCCACTGGTAAAACTAGCGGGGTAAGCCAGAAAGGAACGTATGAGTTTGCCTTGTCCGGAAAAAACTTTAATTTCTGAACGCATGCCAGAAACCGGAGAAGTTATTATTTCACTTTTACCATCATTATTTAGATCGGCAGCAACTATATTAACCCCGCCTTTGTACGTCGGGGGATATGCCAAAAAATGATTTTTAAATGTTCCATTTTTATCAAAAATTCGTATATCAGCTTCTAGTCCAGACATCGGAGCGCTTATAATTTCGGCATCACCATCACCCTCAAGATCTCCTCCAGCAATGGTTATTCCTCCCTTAAAGGTTGACTTATAGGCCATGAATGTTTTTTGAACATTTCCATTAACATCCGCAATGCTAATTTCCGGCACTCCTTTTGAACGAGCAAAAGCAAATTGGGGAAGCGTTTTTTTAAGCCGTGCTGTTGCTTCAGCCAGCGCTAAAGCTATGTTTAAACGTCCGCGGCCGAGCTGATTAACATACCCTGGATTTAAGGCATTTATATCATCAGCCGTCTGCAAAATAATATCCAAGCTTTCTTTAGCTGAAAGCGTGGGGTTTGCGCCCTGCACTAAGGCCAAAGCTCCGCTCACCAAAGGTACGGCCACCGACGTTCCAGACCAGTAGCCATCATAATACGTATTAAAAAATTGACCTTGATATGATTTTTGCGGGGAATACACGGCTGTACTAAAAAAACTTACGCCTGGCGCTGCTACATCTATGCAACGATCTCCATAGCCTGAAAAGGTTGCTTTTTGATCAATACCGTCAGTGGCAGCGACTCCGACAACTAAAGGACGGTTTTGCTCATCTCTATAGCAAGCCGGATAAATAGGTTTTTCATTTAAATTAACGCCATGACCGTCTGATTGTTCATTGCCGGCCGGCGCAACAACTAGCACGCCGGCATTATAGGCGCGCTGCAAAGCCTCCTTAAGGCTACGGCTATAACCGAAACCAACAAATGAGAGATTGATAATATTCGCCCCTTTGGCAACTGCGTAGTCAATTGCTTTGATTACCGTTGCTGTGTCGCCGTCGCCCTGATCATCAAGCGCTTTTAAAGCCATTATTTTAGCATCCCAACTAATACCAGTCACTCCCTGGCCATTATTTCCAACACCAGCGGTAATTCCCGCAACAATAGTGCCGTGCAAAATGCCGGCTTCAGTAAAACCTGGTTTAAACTTAGGCGAAGGGTCGGCAACGTTATTAACAAAATCCCATCCATTTACATCATCGACCAATCCATTATGATCATCATCTTTTTTATTTCCCTCTGTTTCTGCAGCATTCACCCACATATTAGCTTTCAAGTCGGGATGGCTGGCTTGTACCCCTGAATCAATAATGGCAATAACTACGCCGGGACTGGTTGAGCGAATATCCCATGCCTCGGCCGCCTTAATTCTTTTTAAGTACCATTGATTAGGATAATAACTATCGCTAGGTATCATCGATGCCCTATATATAAAATTTGGTTCCGCGTATATAACCGCTGGGTCAGCGCTATACCGCTCAATTAAACGCGCGGCGCTTTCGCCTTTACGCACCGGAATAACAGTGGGAGAAGTTTTATTTTTAAACTGAACAATTATGGAATTCTTGCTCATAGTTGGCTTTTGCTCAGCAGCGCTAACGCCAAAAGCAAAAAAGCCCACCATTGGAAGGTTTAGAGAGGCGAGTAAAAGAATAATGATGAGTTTAAAACGCATAGGAACAGTATATCATACTCCTTCAGTTGGGCGCTGGGAAGCCACTTTTTCTAAAAGTTGTTTGGTTGCGTTGGCGGTTATAGTCCAATTGTACGTTTTAACTCGAATACTGCCTGCTTGACGCAACCGCGATCGCTCTTCTTCATTAAATAATACCACCTCTAAGGCATTGGCCATTTCTTCAATATTAGAAGGATCAAACATTACCGCAGCATCCCCTGCTACCTCTGGCAAAGAAGCAGCCGTAGAAGAAGCGATTGGAGTTTTCGTTGCCATTGCCTGCAACAATGGTATGCCAAAACCTTCATAGTTTGAAGGAAAAACAAAAGCGTCAGCCCGGGCCGAAATATACGCTAAATCATGTTCAGGTATCCAGCCCGTAACAATTACATCATTTTCTAGACCATATTGATGAATAGTGTATTTGATTTCATCAAAACCATAGCTCGCCGTACCTATAAGATATAATTTATGTTTAAATTGAGAACCCGCCTTCTCTTTTAAACGTCCAAACGCTTCCACTAAGGCCAGGGTATTCTTTTTCTTCTCCAGCCGGCCAACATAATATATATAGGGCTGAGTTATACCATAACGGGCTAAAACCTCTTTAGAATGATCGTCGTCCGGCAACTCTTTAAATAAGGCATCGTTATACCCATGAGGAATAACTACTAGCTTGTGGACGTCGGCCGCGTATGCTGAAATCAATTCCTTTTTTGTAAAATCTGAAATAGCAATTATTGACTGCGCATGCTGCAAGGCATAGCGAGTTGACCATTCAAGATGGTCATAGCTCGTCGCTCCATATCGTCCCCAGCTCAGTAGTCTCACCAACCGATTAACAAGACGATAGCGCCATCCCCCTTGGGCGCCTATGCGCTTTCTATCATACAAAGTTTCATCGCGACGAAATCCAATATCATGAATTGTTACGACGCTGCGTCGAGGGTGAATAATCGGCAATGCATGAGAGGGAATAAATAAAACGTCGGGTTTGCGCCATAGCATTTCTAAGGACAAACGCCCCTGGGTCCAAAAAAACTTCCAGGGCCATGATAAAACACGGGCGGAAAAATTACCATGCGGGCTCAAAATTATTTGCTCGCCATTTTTAGCAACTGGCGGAGCGCTGGCTTGTTCATCGCCCTGTGGCCGCAAATCGGCCATGCCTCCCTCTAAAGGGCGGTCAGTATATAGTATATAGGTATTGTCTGTATCAACGGACGCTAAGGCGCGAATTATATAATAGGAATACCATTCGGTTCCACTTTTATATTTACGGTTACCTCGGGAGGCGTCAATGCCAATGAGCATGAAATTATTAATTTTTAATTTTGTAATTTTTAAATAAAAGATAATTACAAAATTATAAAATTATAAAATTATAAAATTTTCTACTTAGTTGCAAAAATACTGCGCTTATAGGAATCAAGGTTTTCTAATGCGATGCCAGTTCCTTTGGCAACGCACAATTGGGCTTCATCAGCGACATAGGCAGGAACATCGGTTGTCCTATACAGCAACTGATCAAGATTGCGCAACTGCGAGCTGCCTCCTGATAGCACCATGCCCTTATCCATAATATCGGAAGAAAGTTCAGGCGGAGTATCGCGCAGAACGTTTTTTGCAGCTGCAATAATGGCCTCTAATTCATTTTGGATTGCTTCGGTAACATCATCGGAAGTCACAATAATATTCCGCGGCAAGCCCGTAATAATATCGCGTCCGCGGATTTCCATTGTCAATTTATCTTCCAGATATAAAGCGCTGCCGATATTTATTTTTATTTCTTCGGCAGTTCTCTCGCCAATAACTAAATTATATTTGCGACGTATGTAATCAATAATGGAGGAATCGAAACGATTGCCTCCAACGCGAACAGAAGTGGAAGTTACAACTCCGCCCAAGGAAATAACGGCCATTTCCGAAGTGCCGCCGCCAATGTCAACAATCATATGGCCCGAAGCTGAACCAATGGGAATATCGGCTCCAATCGCTGCGGCCACCGGCTCTTTAATGATGTAAGCGGCTTTAGCTCCCGCGGCGATAGTAGCATCTATAACAGCGCGGCGCTCTGTTGAAGTAATACCGGCTGGAACAGCAACCATTACTTCGGGACGGAATAAGCGTACTCCCGCCAGTGCCTTGTTAATGAAATAACGAAGCATTGCTTCGGTAGTGTGATAATCGGCGATAACTCCATCTTTTAAAGGCTTAATCGCCATGATATTTCCCGGCGTGCGGCCGAGCATATCCTTAGCTTCATTTCCAACTGCCAAAATTTTCTTATCTGTCATGGAAATTGCAACAACCGAGGGTTCATTAATAACAATTCCGCGGCGCGGGACATGCACCAAGGTATACGCTGTGCCAAGATCGATGCCAATTCGTTTTATAAACATAGTTAAAAATTGATGAGGAAACTGCGGTCGATAGTTAAATCGCCTTGGCTCGTAAAGCGGCCGGGCTCAGGCGTCTTTGAATATAAGTTTGAAGGATTATAGGATTTTATCTCATTATTAAAGCGAACGTCAACTGACAAGGAAGTCGCTCCGCTCCCCGGCTGTTTTTGCACTAAAAGGCTATAGTTTTTATAGGTTTTCATATTTTCAGCCATGCGGCGGGGAAGCTTATATTGGAATACGAGCTGGCCGGTACTACGCAAAGGAATAATAATATATGCCCCAAAATATGTTTTGCCAAGTTCATCACCCGAAGTAACGGATCCAGCAACCGCACCAGAACTTTTGATTAGCGTTGCCCCCTCAGGAACATACAAGCGAGTATAGCTTTGATACCGGCTTGTCTTCCAGCTCGGTCCCCCGGGATTTGAATAACTAAGCGTTGCCGTTGCAATAAGATCGCCGGCGCTGTTGGGTTCAAGCGTATACGTAATATTCCGCTTCAACACTGCATCGGTCTTTAAAGCTCCCATGTTAGCGTCAACTGCCATGAGATAATCGCCCCAGGTATGCTCAACTTCTCCAGACCATTGCTGTTCGCGAATTATTTTTTCCAAAGCAGGATCTTTGGAATACAATAAAACGTTTTTCCTTGTCATTGTGTCTCCCACTAAACGTATCATTTCCGGCCATCTGTCCAAGGGCAAATCAAGCAATTTTTCTTTCAGGGCTTTAGCGATGCCTCCTATTACTTCTTTGCGATGCCATGAGGGGACACCTAGGCGTACAAAATCTTTTTCAACTTTATATTGAAGAAGATCAAGGAAATTTTCCGGCGTATACGTTTCATCTTCAAAAGTAATAGGTCCCGTCAATGACATTAATTCGCTAATAAGCTGCGGCGTAATAGCAATAACTCCGTTAAAATTCTGTATATCATCCGGCTTATCCATGGCGCTATTCTCTAAGCGATAAAATTCAAGAATCTTTTCCGCTGATGTCGGCCAATCCGGCGACCAGTTGGCATCACGCAAATACCATTTGTCTACTAAATATTTTTTTATCGGTTCAGGCGGCGTAATCGAAACCTTATCTTTAACCGGCATATCAAGATGGTAAACATCATGCGTTTCAAAACGAGTAAAATCGCCATCCTTAGTTTGGATTATTCCATAGGTGCCAATAAAGCCGCCGGTAGGCCTAAGCTCATCGCTATTTTGTAAAATAAATAAATAATTAGAAGTTTCAGGATATCCCAGCAGTGCCGGCAATAATTGGGTTAGAGGCGAAGCGGCATCTAAGGTTTTTTTGCCATTGCTAATTTTTTCCTTAAGTTCTTGAATTTTTATATTCAGCGGCGGCAGCCAGCTAAAAGAACGTACCGCATCAATCTCTTTGTAGCTCGTATCAAGCGCTGCTTCAATGGCAACTAATTCTGCAGGTGCTTTATAAATTGTTGAAAGAATACGGCGCTTCTCTTCAACAGGCAACTTCGAGAAGCTAGTACCGCCATTAGTTCCAATGATTTCATGTAAGCCATACGCATAGGTCGTCCCGCGGCTCATTGCTTCAGATAAAGCTTGTCCGCCCGCTGCTAAATGACGAGCATCCTTTTTATATGCAGCAATGAAAGGAATATATTGCAAGGGTCCAATGGAAATTTTATCGAGCTGCTCACCAGCCGCCTTAAAAGCGATTACCGCTTCTTTCGCGTTTTCACTTGCCTTGAGAAGATCGCCAGACTGCGCGACGAATAAGCCTTGCTCCAAGCTTTTTTTTCCTTGAATTACGCCCTTAGAAATCGCTCCCAAATGATTGAGGTTAAAAGCGATAAGTCCCAAACCGACAATTAAAAATCCGAGGATAACAAAAAAAAGCGTTTTAAGGAAACGTAGCCAACGCGGGTTTTTTGTTGTTTTTCGTAAGTATCCCCTATCCTGTTTAAGATTCGAAGATTCTGACTGATAATTGGGCAATAAATTAGTCATAGATACCGATAGTATAGCATAGTCTTATTAAGGGCCCAATGTACGTATTTACTCGGTTCGCAAAGCTTCGATAGGATCAAGCTTGGCGGCTGCACGGGCTGGCGTAACGCCAAAAACCACTCCGAAGACCAGGCTAAAGGTGAAAGCAACAACATAGGCCTGCAAGGGCACGGCAAAAACCCAATTAAAGCCCAAGAAATTTTTTGCCACAAAAGAAATAAGAAATGAAATAAGAGTTCCTATGGCGCTGCCAACGATTCCTCCTAACAAGGTAATCAAAACCGCTTCAACTAAAAATTGCTTAAGAATATCGCCTCGCGTTGCCCCTACAGCCTTGCGCAAGCCTATTTCCATTGTTCGCTCCGTAACCGCGACATACATAATATTCATAATCCCAACGCCGCCAACAACTAAAGAAATCGCAACAATGGCGAGCAACAAGAACGTCAAAGCATTTGTAATAGTATCGAGCGTCGCCATTGACTCTTCCATTGTTGTAACGCGAAAATCATCTTTAATCGGATCGGTAATTTCATGCCGTTCCCGCATAGTATATTTAATGTCCTCAGCCGTAGCGGCCGCTCCCTTTACATCAGCAAGCTGATGCACCATATAAGAAATATAATCCGTTCCCATGAGTTTTTTCTGCAGTGTTCGAATAGGCACGTAAATATAATCATCAAAATTCATAAACATGACTGCTCCTCGTGGTGCCATGACGCCAATAACCGTAAAACGTTCGTTGCGCAATTTCACCGACTTGCCAATAGCGTCGCTATCGCCGAATAATTTCTCTTTCATTCCCTGACCTATAACAGCGACGGGAGATAAGCTCTTATCTTCCGCCTCGGTAAAAAATCTTCCCTCGGCTATTGTTGAACCGGCATCAATATCGATGTAGGCCGCGCTTGTCCCTAAAATAAAAGCACGGCGCAACTCGTTTCCGTAACTTGCTTGCTCTTGCGATAAGACAGCGCCATAGCCGCTAATAAGGTTTGGCAGTTTTTTTACCGCCTCCATATCGTCAACGGTCATGGTCGTAACTTGCACGCCTGAAGCCTGAGCGTTGCCTGATTGATTATCACCGGCCGAGCCTGTTTTATTGGAAGGGACTTTTATTTCCGTTATTACTGTATCAGTTCCGAAAGACTCGACTTGTCCTAATACTAATCCCCGTATTCCCTCTCCGGCGGAATACACAATAATAACCGTCATAATGCCTATGACTAGTCCGAGCAAGGTTAAAACCGTGCGCATTTTGTTAGCGCGCATGAGTTTTAGAGAAGTTTTAATTGAAGATAGGATAGTCATGGTTGATTTTTATTCGTAGCGCAAGGCTTCAATAGGATCAAGCTTACTGGCTTTAGCTGCCGGGTACAGTCCAAAAACAAGTCCGACAGCAATAGAGACCGTAACCGCTAAAAGAATAGCGGATAAAGAAAAGCTAAAAGGCCAGCTATACCCGAGCTGCCGGGCGACTAAAGCAATTAACACTGACAGTAATTCGCCGACAATGATTCCAAAAATTCCCCCTGAAACAGTAATTGCAACCGCTTCAACTAAAAATTGAGCCATAATATCAAAACGGCGGGCTCCTACGGCTTGCCGCAGGCCGATTTCACGCGTTCGCTCAACAACGCGTATAAGCATGATGTTCATAATTCCAATACCGCCCACTAAAAGCGACAAGGCCGCCATGGCCGCTAAAAAGAATTTTAAGCCGTCTGTAATCGAAGTTAAAATATTCAAAGCATCGCGCGCACTGCGCACTGAAAAATCATCGCTATCGCCGCTTTGATCGGTTATGTTGTGCCGTTCCCGGAGCGTCATTTCAATATCTTGCACCGTCTGGTCAATATTTTCTTCGGAATCAACTTTAGCGCGCAGCAGTCCAAGATGGCGAACCCCGGCGATAGTTCGCTGCATGGTCGAGATGGGCAAAAAAACCTGATCATCATAATTTTGAAAAGCAACCGTCCCCCGCTCCGTCATTACACCGATAACGGTATATCCCGAATTCTTAAGGCGTATTGTTTGTCCTATGGGATCGCTTTGCCCAAAAAGCTCATCTTTGACGGTGCTCCCAAGAACAACTACGCGCGCCAAGCCGGTTTCTTCCTCACGCGTAAAAAAACGGCCACTCGCGATTTCTCCACCCTCAACATTTATATAATCAGCGCTCGTCCCGCTCAAATTCGTATCGTATTTTTGATCGCGCCAGGAAAGAGTGCCGACGCCGCGCGTAAAGGGCGCAACAGCGACTATATGCGGAGCATTGCTTTTCTTACGCAGTGCCTCAGCATCGTCCAAGGTTAAGGTTGTTATAGAAACCCCCATGACTGAAGCCGGCGGACCATTTTTTTCAGATTTTCCAGGTAAAACGCCGACAAGATTGGCGCCAAAGGTCTGCACTTGAGAAAGAATAAGTGACTGAGCGCCCGCGCCTATGGCCATAATAATTATCACCGCGGCTACGCCAATAATGATGCCGAGCATGGTTAAAATGCTGCGGCGGCGGCTGGCATTAAGCGCCCTAAAAGCGCCTTTTAATAATTCGATGTAATATGATACATTCACAAACAATTTTATAATTTTTAATTTTCAATTTTATAAACAATTTTTAATTCTTAAATTTTATAATTTATGAATTATTTGAAAATTGAAAATTTATTTAAGTATTTCTTGTTCATTGGCAAAGCGGCGCTTGAGAACAGGCTGATCGCTAAAAATCATCCCATCGCGCATGCTAAGAATACGTTTGGCATGCTCAGACGTAAACGTTTCGTGAGTAACTAAAATAATAGTATTGCCGGCCTCATTAAGATCTTGAAGCATTTTCATAATTTGCGTTCCGGATTTTGAATCGAGGTTTCCAGTCGGTTCGTCGGCAAAAATAACCGACGGCTTATTGATAAGCGCGCGCGCAATAGCAACCCGCTGTTTTTCTCCGCCGGAAATTTGATTCGTAAAATAATTAAGCCTATGTCCAAGCCCGACCATCTCCAATACTTCCTTGGCGCGAGCGGTCGCTTCAGCGTTTGAACCGCGAGCATATAAGAGAGGAAGCTTTACATTTTCTAAAACAGTGGTTCGCGGTAATAGATTGAAAGCCTGAAAAACGAAACCAATTTTTTCATTACGGAAACGAGCTAGTTCATCGTCAGACATCGTTGTTACATTTTGACCTTCGAATTCAAATACTCCCGATGAGGCTCGATCAAGAAAACCAAGAATATGCATGAGGGTTGATTTTCCTGACCCAGAAGGACCCATGATTGAGACAAACTCGCCCTTAGCAATAGTAAAGGAAAGGCCGTGAAGCACCTTGGTCACGACCTCTTCATTCTTGTATTCCTTTTTAAGATCCTTAACGTTGATTAGCATATGCTGCAATTTTTAATTTTATAATTTTTAAAAATTAATAATTAAAAAATTAAAAATTATTATTTACTTCTTACTTGAATCTTTAACAAAAGTAACTACTTTATCGCCTTCCTTAACTCCGCTCAATACTTCAACGAGACCATTATCGCCGGCCAAACCAATGCTTACGGGGTTTTCACGCGGGATTCCATTCTCTAATATGCGAACAAATTTAGCATTATCACGCTCGACGATGGCGCGCGAAGGCATTATCAAAATATTTTCTTTTTGAGCGGTGGTAATAACAGCATCAGCCGTCATGCCCGGCTTGACAGCGCTCGCTCCGGGATCAAAGCTAATTTTAACCTTATAATAGGTTACGCCCTGAATAACAGTTTGAGCCGGATCTATAAAATATACTTTTCCGCTAAAAGGGGCGGCATCTCCAAATGAATCTAAGGTTATTGTCACTGAGTCGCTTATTTTTACTTTATTAATATCTGTTTCTGCAATATCAACTTCAAGCTGGTAATTATTTTCAGTCAAAACTGAAAGAAAAGCTTTTTGCGGAGTTACCTGCTCGCCTATTTCATAATTAATTTTAGTAATTATGCCTTTAATGGGCGACTTGAGAATATTATTTTGAATTTGATTTCGTACTGACTCGACATTCGCGCTTGCCTGTCCAACCTGGGCGCGCACTACCGATAAGTTAGCAGCAGCGCTGTCGATGCGTGATTGGGCAGAAGCAAGCTGCTGATCGCGATTGACTAGAGCGGTTGCTGATGCATTACGGGCTGAGCGAACGGCATTGTCATAAGCGGCTTTAGCTTGATTAATGTTCTGCTCGGCGGAAAGCATATTAGTATCATATGACAAACGCGCATCATCAAGAGCTTGCTTGGCTGCTTGAAAAGCCGAAACGGAATTTGAGGTAGTGGTAATTTGAGTATTAATTGTTGCTTTATAAGCATCAAGCTGAGTCTGCGTAAAAGTCGAAGAAGTTATGCTTGCTTCAAGCACGCTAAATGTTGCATTAAGAGCTTGAAAAACATCATTAAGGGCGTTTTGCGCACCCGTATAAACCAAGGTTAAGGTGCCATCATTATGGGCAGCCTTATATGATGCCAATGATGCATTAGCAGCGCTGATAGTAGAACGAGCTTTTTGATAATTTGAACGTGCCAATGTTAAAGATCCGCTATCTTTAGCAGCCAATGTTGGCCGAGCGCCGTCATCAGTAAGAATGCGATTAACATCATCCAGTGCTGAGGCTGCGCTAGCCAGCTTATTTTCAACAGTCAGCGCTAAAGCATCGGATTTATTATCTATGCCGCGCTGATAGGTCGAACGCGTCGTTGCCAAGCTGGATTCAGCCGTCGTAATAGCTTGTTCTTGGGTAGTTACAGTAGTTGGTCCCCTATCTTCAAGATCACGCTGGGTTTTTTGGGCCTGTGCGATTACTTCTTTTAAGCTGGCAGACAACTTATCATATTCGCGCAGCGCTGATTCATAATTTGCTTGCGATTGAGAAACATTGGCCTGACTCACATTCAAACTTGCCATCGCTTCTTGCTGTTTAATAGCGAGGCTTGAAAAGTCAATCTGCCCGAGAACCTGCTCTGGCATAACCTGATCGCCGACCTTAACACTAAGTTGAGTAAGCTGTCCGGTATTTAAAAAATTCAGCTCTATTTCTTTAGCTGGTGTGATAGTTCCAGTTTCGTTGACTGTCTGTATTAAAGTACCTTTAGTTACGTCGGCAGTCGTATATTCAATAGTAGATTTTCGATGCGTTGCGCCATAAGCCACGCCTCCCCCTACAATAACAACGATTCCCGAGATAATAAGCCAATTACGTGTTTTTTTAGTCATAGACTCTAATTTTAGCAGCTTTTTGATAAAAAAGCAAGCTAAAAACCTAAATATTGAACCTCTTCTTCCAATTCTACACCATACTCTTTTCGCACTTTTTCTTTAGTTATTTTCATAATTTCGGCAACGTCAGCCGCTTTGGCATGGTCAGCATTTATAACAAAATTAGCATGCTTCTCACTAATGCGTGCTCCACCGCTCTGCAAGCCCATGAGACCTAATTTTTGAATAAGGTACCCGGCTCCAATCTTACCCCCGCGTACTTTTCCTTCTGCCGCTGCCATGGCCACAACCTCCGGATTAGTTTTTTCCAAGTCAGAAGCAATAAAATTTTTAAAAACACATCCCGCGCTCGGCTCTTTAGGCTGAGACATACGGCGATACTCCCGGTATTCATCCATGTTTTTTTGCATACTCGACTGGTCGCCAGGAACTAATTCAATTTCTGTTTCCCAAATAATTATATGCGGTTGTTCTTTAAACATACTATGCCTATAGGCAAAGCCGCATTCTTCCGTTTTCTTTTCCAAAAAAGAAAACGTATGGCTATCAAACACAATAACTCTCTTTACAACCGTATCGAAAGACCAACCATGCGCCCCCGCATTCCCCCGAATAGCTCCTCCCATTGAACCCGGAATTCCAATGGACCATTCAATTCCAGAAAGGCCGTAATCAAAAGCAGTCTCAGCAACAATTTTAACGCTCATACTAGCCCCTACCCGCAATCTATTCCCTTCTCTTTCCAAGGTATTATTATCAAGCTTTATAACCAAGCCTTTAATACCGGTATCATTGATCAAAATATTGCTGCCACCGCCAAGAATGGTTATTTCCTTAGTATGTTCATTCGCCCACGCAATCGCCTCGCTCAATTCTTCTTTAGTCCCTACGGCGACAAAAAACTCCGCCGGACCACCAATATGATACGTGCTCAAAGACGCTAAAGGAAAATTATTCTTGATTTTATTAGTGATGGACATACTATTAAAATTTTTAATTATTAATTTTTAATTTTAAAGTTGTTAATAATCCTTGCTTAAAAATTATAAAATTAAAAATTATAAAATTAATCTTTCTCCTATTCTAAAAACATCACCGGCTCCTACTAATAAAATAACTTGGCCGGCATTGGCTGTTTCTCTAAGATAATTTTCAACTGCTTCCAAAGTCGGGATATACCTGGTATTTTTTTGCCCCGCCTGTATAATTTCTTCCGCGACTTCTTGCCCGCTGATTCCGCCCTGCTCTTCGCGCGCTGAACCGTAAATATCCAAAACTATTACTTCATCGGCTTGCGCAAAGCTTTGTCCAAATTCTTTGAGAAGCGACTTCGTGCGGGTAAAGGTATGCGGATGGAAAACAACGCGAATTTTTTTATCGCCGTACTGCTGTTTCATTGCTTCAAGCGTGGCTTTTATTTCAGTTGGATGATGGGCGTAGTCATCAATAATATCAGCTCCCTTAAAAGAACCGAGAAGTTGCATACGTCGTTCCGTTCCGCCAAATTCGGCAAGATGCTGGCGCAAGGGCAATAATTCCACTCCTAACTCAAGGCTAGCCGCAATTACAGCCAAGGCATTATATATATTATGTTTTCCTGATAGCGAGATAGAAAAAGTCCCCAAATCAAAAGTTTCTCCCTCTTCAACAGCCGCCTTCTCATCCCGCTTGATTGAAACTTTGAAAAACTGCTTTCCGTTTTGATATCTAACATCGCTTGCCTGGTAATCAGCCTCCTCGGTCATTCCATAGCTGATCGTCTTTCCCAAACCGTACCTTTTTGCAATATCTCGTAATACTGCGTCGTCATAATTAGCAATTAGCGTTCCGGATTTTGGCAAACGAGAAATAAAATCAATAAACACTTGAGTATACTCTTTCATTGACGGAAAAAAATCTGGATGATCGTATTCAATGTTATTAAGAAGAATCATTTTCGGATTCAAATACTGCAACTTGTTTTGGTATTCATCGGCTTCAACGACAAGCAAGTTTGAATCTCCGCTTATCCCCGCTCCGCCAAATTGCGGAACTGCTGCTCCGGACATAACATTCGGCTTCAAGCCCGCTCTGTCCATTACATATCCCAGCCAGGCGCTCGTCGTTGTTTTACCGTGTGAACCGCAGACTGCAATCCCGTAATGAGTATTAAACACTTCACTTAAGGCTTCTCCGTACGTAATGAGTGGAACATTATTTTTCTCAGCCGCTGCGACCTCCTCATTATTAGAGGCATTCCAAGCAATTGAGCGAATAATTACATCAACATCATTACGCACGTGTTCGGACGAAAAACCTTCGAAAACTTCAATGCCTGATTTTGCCAGCACTTTATCAGTCATAAATTTTTCGTCCGTGTCGCTACCGGAAACTTGGTAGCCATGATGCGCCAAAAACTCAGCCAGCATAGTCATGCCCACTCCCTTTATACCTATCATGTAAATTTTCTTGATCTTTGATAAATCCATACTTAACCAATAAACTCATTTATAATTTTCATCATAGCATCCTGGGCGTCACTCTTCATTATTGCTTTAATACGACTTGATAATAGCTGCCTTGCTCCCGCATTAGTTAACATATTCTTAATAGAATCAATAAACATAGAAGAGCTCAGTAGCGACTGTTGCAACACAAGCGCGGCTCCTTTTTTTTCAAAATAAGCTGCATTATCTTCTTGATGAGAATTCGGCATAGGAATAATAATTGCCGGTTTGGCTAGGTAAGATAATTCCGTCAAGGTCGCCAATCCGGCGCGAGTAATGACAAGATCAGCTGCTTTCATTTCTTGGGCCATATCGGCGGCATTTAAAAATGCCCGCAATGTATAGCGTTCCTTAGAGACAATCAGCGCACCCTCGCGTTGTCCGCAGATATGGGTTATGCTGCAGAATTTTATGAGCTCTTCAAGACTTTCGGCAACAAGATTATTTATTCCCGTAGCGCCGGTTCCTCCGCCTAAAATTAAAACTCTCGGCACATCATACGGTTGAGGCTCGTGCTGAGCAGCATTTCTAAATTCTTGGCGTACGGGATTACCCGTCCAGCGCGCTTTATTTCCATAGTCTTTCAAACTTTCTTCAAAGGTTACTGTAACAACATCAGCACAGGGAGCCATTAAACGGTTAGCCAGCCCCGGGCGGATATCTTCTTGATGAACAATAACCTTAATGCGTAAGGCCCAGGCAGCCCAAACTACCGGTACGCTAACAAAAGCACCCGCCGTTATAACTAACCGAGGACCGAGCGTGGTCAATAAACTGATAGATTGAAAAAAGCCGACTAAAATTTTAAAAGGATCAATAATGTTATGCCAAGAAAAATAACGCCGAAATTTTCCCGCCGCAATGGAATGGTATGGAATAGCTGCCTCCGATACAATTTGCTTTTCAATTCCCGCCCGCGTTCCTATCCAAGCAATATCAAAGCCACCGGCACGCAAATCATCGGCCAAAGCCAGCAAGGGCGTAACTGGGCCCCCTGACCCTCCGCCAGTCAATATAATAAGATTATTTCTTTTCATAATATTTCTGCAAAAACAATTGATATTGTTTTTTATGCACGGGGCTAGTTGCACTTAATAAATTTTCGATCTTAACCCAGCGGAATGCTTTGTGCTCAAAGGGATTAATAGCAACGGCCTGCCGTTCGCCATGATAGCGTAAAATAAATAAACTTTGCTGCTGTCCCTTATAACCCTTATAGTCATATGGCTTACTCCATTCATAACGATAAATATTATCAAAGCGCGCCTCGAGGCTCAAATCTCTCAGTCCCGTTTCTTCAAAAATTTCCCTGCGCACTGCTTGTTCTTTGTCCTCCCCACCGTCAACACCGCCCTGTGGCAAACCCCAATAATCACCCTTGCCACGAGCATTAAGAATCAAAGTTTCACCGAAACGATTAATAACTAAACCGACAACATTGGGCCTGTACCGAAAACGCCGGAACTCCCAATTAATAATTTTCCAAGGGAAAACAACAACAGACTGCCAAATTCGCTTCCAGCGCGTTTTTGGTTTCATGAGCAAACGCCATAGCCATTCGAAGCCTAGAAAGCGAAAAATACGCGGCGGCCTCGGCATGCGCTTGGTAATGTAATCAAAGCTTCCGCCCACTCCCATTCCTAAACGAAGGCTTGGCAAATCGCGCCTATGTCTATATATAAAAATATCTTGCCAGGGAGCCCCTAAGGCAGTAAATAAAATATCCGGCTTGAATTTCTTTAAGGAAGAAAAATTATATACCTCTTCGCGGCTAAGCGAATCAATATAAAACTGAAGCTTTGGATATTTCACAGCTAAGGCACTGCGTATATCATCATCACTGGAAAGTCCTTCCTTCCAATTCAAAACCGCGACCCGCAAGCCTTTATGGGCTGCAAATTGAAGAAGTCCGCTTACTACGCTAACCCCCGTAAAGCGCTTTAAATTAACTCCCTTAACCCAGGCAGCAAATTTGAGTCCTATGCCATCAGGAATACTTAAAGCCGCATCCCGTAAAACGGCATAAAATTCTTGATGCTTTTCAGCTAACAATAAAAATTCCGGATTAGGCGTAACAATTTGCGAGCGGCGCCGATGTATTAGTATATCGATGAGGCGCTTTTTTAATTCAGTTGTGGTGAGATTATCAAGACTCACTCCTAAAATTGAAACTTTTTTTCCTAAGCGGCGTTGAGACTGGGTACGATTCATATGGCTCTAATATTAGCATTTTATTGCTTTTTTGTCCACTGGACTTCTTGACACTAAAAATGCCTCATAGTATAGTAAAAATTAGCACTCTATATATGAGAGTGCCAACAACTACTTTATACATTATTCCTTCTGATTTATACTTATATATATGTTAGATAAATTTACTAATAAAGCCCAAGAAGCTATTATCAATGCCCAAGTAATTGCCCAGGAGTACGGGCAGCAATATATTAGCGCGCTGCACATGCTCCTTTCCCTCCTTGAACAAAATGATGGCCTAGTTCGTCCTATTCTCGAAAGCCTCAAAATTGAAGCCGAAACATTGCGCCAAGATATTGAAGATGAAATTGAAAAAATCCCAAAAGTTGAAGTGCAAGCGACCAGCGGTATGGTACAGGGCACGACTGAAATGGCAATGATTGTCGAAACAGCCGTTAAAGAAGCTAAAGAAATGGAAGATGACTATGTTTCTACGGAGCACCTTCTCTTAGCAATCCTCAATGTCGCATCAGAGGCAAAACGGCTTCTGAGCGACGCCGGCCTTAATCGCAACTTACTCTTGAAAAATATAAAGAAGTTGCGGGGTGACAAGAAGATTGATAACCCTGAACCGGAAAGCCGTTTCCGCGTTTTAGAAAAATACACCAACAACCTAACAGCGATGGCTCGGCAAAATAAGCTTGATCCGGTCATAGGCCGCGATGATGAAATCAAACGCGTCATGCAAATTTTGTCGCGGCGCTTAAAAAATAATCCTGTTCTCATCGGAGAAGCCGGCACGGGCAAGACTGCGATTATCGAAGGCTTAGCCCAACGCATTGTTGCGGGCGATGTGCCGGAAAGTTTAAAGAATAAAGAATTGATTGCCCTCGATCTCGGATCTCTTATTGCCGGAGCAAAATTCCGCGGTGAATTCGAAGACAGGCTTAAGGCCCTCATTCGCGAAATTGAAGCCAATGATGGACGCATTATCCTCTTTATTGACGAGCTTCATACTATTGTCGGAATGGGTTCGGCCGACGGCGCCGCCGATGCGGCTAATATGCTCAAGCCGGCTCTCGCGCGCGGTTCCATGCGAGCTATTGGAGCAACAACGACAAAGGAATATCAAAAGTATATTGAAAAAGATACGGCGCTCGAACGCCGCTTCCAGCCCGTTTACGTTTCTGAACCAAGCGAAGAAGATGCTATCGAAATCTTGCGCGGTATTAAGGATAAATATGAGTTGCACCATGGGGTTAAAATCACCGATGAAGCAGTTATTGCCGCCGTAAAACTCTCCTCCCGCTATATTAGCGATCGCTTCCTTCCAGACAAAGCCATTGATTTGATGGACGAAGCAACGTCTTCATTGCGCATGGAGATTGATTCATCTCCCGAGGAACTCGATATGTTACGCAAAGAAATACGCCGTTTAGAAATTACTAAAGCCGGCTGGCCTAAAGACAAGCGGGCAGACGCCAAACAAAAAGATGTACTGCGCCAATTATCAGACCTCAAAGAACAAGCCCAACAAATAGAAACTCGCTGGCAAAATGAAAAAAATATTATTGCCTCAATGAGAACTTTCAAGAAAAAAATTGATGAGCTCAAAGCTGAAGCTGATACTATTCAACGCCGCGGCGATGATCTCACAAAAGTTGCCCAAATTCGCTATGCCGAAATTCCCGAACTAGAAAAAAAGATAAAAAAAGAAGAAGGCATTCTTTCTCGACTTGAAATTTCCGGACAAAAAATCCTTAAAGAAGAAATTGACGAGGAGGACATTGCCCGCGTTGTTGCCCGCTGGACCGGCATTCCGCTCTCAAAAATGCTCGAATCGGAGGTTAAAAAACTTGCCCGCGCTGAAGAAGAATTATCTCATCGCGTTGTCGGCCAAACCGATGCTATTTCTTCAGTAGCCAATGCGATTCGCCGTTCACGCGTTGGCATCAGTGAAGAGAAAAAACCTATGGGGTCGTTCCTCTTTGTAGGACCAACGGGCGTTGGAAAAACTGAACTTGCCAAAGCGCTCGCCTCATTTATGTTTAATGATGAAAATTCTCTTATTCGCCTTGATATGAGCGAATACATGGAAAAGCACAGCATTTCTAAAATGATTGGATCCCCTCCTGGATATGTCGGCCATGAAGACGGCGGACAGCTGACTGATCGCGTACGCCGCAAACCATATAGCGTTATTTTATTCGATGAAATTGAAAAAGCTCATCCTGAAGTCTTCAATATCCTCCTACAAATTCTTGACGACGGCCGCCTCACAGACTCAAAGGGACGAACAGTAAACTTTAAAAATACTATCGTCATTATGACCTCAAACCTCGGCAACGAAGTTATTCGTGAGTATTCTATTGGATTCTCTGATGGATCGGATGAAGGGGTTGTTAAGCAAGTACAGCAAGATGAAATGAAAGAAAAAATCGATAAAATTCTTCGACAGCATTTTAAACTCGAATTCCTCAACCGTATTGATGAAATAGTTATCTTTAAGAGTTTAAACAAAGAGGATCTGTCAGCAATTATTGATCTAGAATTAATCAAAGTTGAAGACCGCTTACGCAACAAAGACATTCGAGTAAAAATTGGCAAAAACGTCAAACTATTACTGGCCGAAAAAAGCTTTGATAAAACCTTTGGCGCCCGTCCGCTTAAGCGAGTTATCCAAACAATGATTTTAAATGAATTAGCCTCGGAAATCGTTGCCGGAAAAATAAAACACGGAGATAAAGTATCGATTAGCCTTGATGTTCGCAACAACATTCTCATGACGGTAAAATAAACCTCAAACATAAAAACCGCTTGGGAACAAGGGGTTTTTATGTTTCTCGTTATAGTGTATAATACTAAAATGACCTTACGCCTCAAAACCATCCTCTATGCCCTTCTGGGTATCTGCATTTTCTCAGGGATGATTTCAATTGCTCAAGCGGAGACCGTTTTTAATCCCGCATACATCATAAGCGATCAAGAAATTCTTGATTCTTCAGCAATGTCTCTAAGCGAGATTCAAAACTTCTTAGCGGCTCGCGGAAGTTTTCTGGCGAACTACCAAACCGTTGATAAAGACGGAAATACAATGAGCGCTGCCCAAGCTATTTACGACAGGGCTACTAACAATAAAGTAAGCCCTAAATTCATCCTCGTCTTAATCCAAAAAGAGCAAGGTCTTGTTGAAAATCCCGCCCCAAGCCAAGGACGCCTTGATTGGGCGGCCGGGTACGGCTGTCCGGATGGCGGAGGCTGCAACAGCCGCTGGCAGGGCTTTTGGAAACAAATAAACAGCGCCTCGCTCCAATTCAGGGACTACATGGATAATCCGCAGTCATACCGTTTTAAAGCCGGAGGTACCTACACTTTTAACAATCCCTATTCAACAACCGTTCAAGGAGATATGACGGTTACCATTGTCAATCAAGCCACTGCCGCCCTCTATAACTACACGCCGCACGTTTATAACGGCAACTATAATTTTTGGAAACTCTGGCAAAAATATTTTACTCGCGATTATCTTAACGGCTCATTATTGCAAGCGTCTGGCGATAGCGGCGTATGGCTGATTGAAAACGGATATAAGCGCGCTTTTCTTTCAAGAAGCGCTTTAACATCGCGCTACGATCCATCAAGAATACAAATTGTCGGGAAAGCTGATATTGATAAATATCCTACCGGCGATCCTATTAAATTTGCTGATTATTCTATCATTCGAGTTCCGGATGGGAAAATATATTTATTAGTCGGAAACAGCAAACGCCGCTTTGCCAATCCTGAATCTTTCAGAAAAGCCGGCTTTAACCCTGAAGAAATAATTTCCGCTGCCGCTACTGAGCTTTCTAATTATCAAGACGGAGCAGTCATTACCACCGCCTCAACCTATGCAACGGGCGCACTGCTGCAAGACAAAAAAACCGGCGGCGTCTACTGGGTAATTGATGGCACTAAAGCCCCCATTTGGGATGGAGTACTGCTTAAAACAAAATTTAAAGGCCGGAAGATATTAGGAGTTACAACAACACAGCTAGCCGCTTATACAACCGTTTCCCCGGTTTCCCTCAGCGACGGCGATCTTGTGCGAACAGCAATTTCTCCCACCGTTTATGTTATTGAAAATGGCATAAAGCGACCATTTGTTTCAGGAGATGCCTTTGAAAAGCTCGGCTATAAATGGACAAACGTCATTACTGTTTCTCCCAAGATCCTCATGCTTCATGCCGACGGCGAAGCCGTTACTGTATCGCTCTAATATGCCACTTTCGTTTGCAGCAATCCTCCCTCATTCGCCACTCCTTGTCCCCAATATAGGAAAGGATAATCTGTCTTTTTTTAAGCAAACATTGGCGGGTGCCGAAATACTTGCGCAACATTTAGAAAAAGCCGAAGTGGATATGATGCTGGTTATCAGCAGTCACGGTACAATTTTGCAAGAAAACTTTGTCTGTAACATTGCGCCGCATTTCGAAGCTGACTTAAGCGCTTTTGGTGATTTAGTAACCCGCTGGGAACACACAGGCAGCCTCAGCACTCCAGCTCGCATGCAACAGCAGGTTACCCGTCCTCTTTCTATAAAATTAACAAGTGAAAGCCTCGATTATGCTTCAGCAATTGCCCTCTATTTGGCGAAGGTGCCGGAACGCATTCCAGTTGCCGCTCTCACGGTTCCTCCCCAACCCAGCGAAACGCTTTTTTCAGCGGGCAAATCTATACAAGAATATATTGTTAACGAAGAAAAAAGAATTGGCGTTATTGCCTCAGCTGATCTCTCCCATCGACTCAATAAAAAATCGCCCGCCGGTTACTCAGCTAAGGCAAAAAAGCTTGAACAGAAAATTTTGGATCATCTCGTCCGAGGCGAACATAAAGATATTCTCAATATCACGCCTGCGGCTATTGAGGATGCCGCTATTGAGGATCTGGGCGTCATTATAAATTTCTTAGGCATTATTCATGGTTTTAAAACTGAGGCGTCTTTATTATCGTACGAGAGTCCTTTTGGGATTGGACACCCTGTCGTTCATTATCAATTATCTTAAAAAAATATTTCCACTGATCAGCTCCGGCTGTCAACTCTTTAGTATCATTCATCGCCCGCAAGATTGCTGCTTTCGGCAAATCCCGACAGACTTTAAAAACAGAACTTTTTTTGAACGCCGGAATACCAAGCTCTTTAATGACGTGCAGAGCCAAATCCTGCCATTGATATGCCGGCGGCGCCTTAAGCGCCTTTTTTTTATTAGCTAAAATGTCTTTAAGCGATGAGGCTTCAATTCTTTCCATATATTTTTTACAGTATAGCATGTCCTGGCTACTTTATAAATTAAAAGGCTACTGAATAATCAATAGCCTTTTATACTACATACAAATTTATTTTTTATTCAATCACATCCATAATATCGAGTTCTTCTTTTGCTTTTGTTAATTCCGCCAAGATATCATATTCTTCAAGCTTGCCACTGACGTACATTACGTTTTTAAGAAAAGAAGCGATTTTTTTATCAGTATTGCCCTGTGTGGTCGAAACACCTGTTTTAAAATTGTATCCATAATAAGGATTACTTCCAAAACCAATTCCCTCAGCAACACTTACTGTGCATATATCTGTGACTGGCGCATACTCCATTGTTAAGAAATATTTCTTCCTGTTTAAATGGAAAAAAATTTGCTCACCTAAACGATGGTAGGTAGCATTCCCGTTAGTTCTTCGGTAAGGGAATATATCTTCGAATAAACCTGAGTCTTTTAAAGTTTCGCCAAAAAAATCAAATGATTCATTTACTGATTTTTTTTCAATCACAATTTTTTTGCAAATTTTTCTAATTTTTTCAGGTACTTTAGCTTTTAAAATTGCCTTCATAAGAAGCACAAAATAATCTAAATAAATTTTGTCAGCGTCTTTTTGCTTTTCTTTTTTCCAATTATGATACTTTCGACTATTTTTTAAGCTTACTATGAACAGCAAATAATTTTCATACATCAGATATGCTTGGGCTAAGTTCCAAGCTTGTTTCTCTGTGTATTCTAATTTGGATTGCTCGGTTTTGTCTTTTTCTGTCTCCATTGACGTTTTTTAAGTTTAGTGGAAAACGCTGCGTTTAGGAGTATTACTAAGCGCAAGGTTTTCCACTAAAATAAAAAATTTTTAAGGAGCGTAATAATAGATCCTAAAATATTTACATATAATTGTCAAGGGAAAATATTAAAATTAAAATAAATTTATTACTTGATTTTAGGGATTTTCTAAGCTATAGTAATGGTAATTATGCCTAAAGTACTGCCATTAGTATTCAATCCTGATCCTCGCTTACGCGAGGTTTCTAAAGAAATAAGCCCTAAAGATATTTCGGGCTATGCTAGCCTGATCGCCGATATGGAAAAAACCATGGAGGCGGATAAGGGTATAGGCTTGGCTGCCCCGCAAATCGGACAAAATATACGCTTAATATTAGTTAGCCATAAAGATGGTGTTGTTGCCATGTTTAATCCTAAATTATTAAAAAAATCTCTGCGCAAAGAATGGGGCAATGAAGGGTGCTTATCCATTCCCGGAATTTTCGGCGATGTTCGCCGGCACAAAAACCTTGCCTGCGCTTTTATTGATAAAGACGGCATTGCTCGCATGATAGAAGCCGAAGGCTTAATGGCTCGTATCATTCAACATGAAATAGACCATCTCGACGGCATTCTCTTCATCGACAAAGCTAAGAATATTCACGAAGGCTAATATGGCAAAACACCGCATCGTCTTTGTCGGAACTCCCAAATTTTCCGTTCCCAGTCTTAAAGCTCTTATCGCCGATACGCGCTTTGATGTTTTAGCGGTTGTAACGCAACCCGATATGCCGGCGGGGCGCTCTTTAGAGCTTTGTCCTCCGCCGGTTAAAGTAACGGCGCAAGCGTACGGTTTACCCGTTTTTCAACCGCAAAAAATTTCTCTTATCGCCGATGAACTGCGCGCTCTGGCTCCCGAAGCGCTTGTTGTCGTTGCCTATTCGCAATTAATTCCAGAATCAATTCTTAAGCTACCCTCCAAAGGCTGCGTTAACATCCATGGTTCCCTGTTGCCAAAATATAGAGGCGCTTCAGTTATTCAAGCTCCCCTTATGAATGGCGACGCCATTACGGGCATTACTATTATGCTCATGGACAAAACTCTTGACACGGGTGATATTTTATCGCAACATGAATATTCCATCGCCGCCGGAGAAACGTCTGAATCCTTATCCAATGCGCTTTCTCTGTTAGGCGCTGAGGTGTTGCCTAATAGCTTAGCGCGCTATCTTGACGGTCTCATTACACCGCAAGCGCAAGATAATAGCTTAGCTAATTATGTTGGCCGCTTAGAAAAAAAAGATGGTATAATTGACTGGACAAAACCGGCCGTTGAAATTGAACGCTTTGTTCGAGCAATGTATCCCTGGCCTTCGGCCTGGACATGGATAAACGGCAAACAATTGAAAATATTGGAAGTTGATCCCCACATCATTGAAATCGACAGCCAAAAACAGGGCAAGACATTCTTGTATAACAGCAGCCTCGCCATCCAGTGCGGCCGCAATTCGCTTTTAGTCCGCCGCTTGCAGCTTGAAGGCAAGAAAGCGATGACGAGCGAAGAATTTATACGCGGCTATCACGATTTTGTGGGCACTGTATTAGGATAAATAAAAATTAAAAATTATAAAATTTATATTTGGTCCCATCGTCTAACGGTTAGGACGCCAGGTTCTCATCCTGGTAATAGGGGTTCGATTCCCCTTGGGACTACATTTTTCTCTCTATGGTCATATTCATCGCTGGTCTTATAGGAACGGGTAAAAGCGCGCTATCCCAAGCTCTTGCTGAGAAGCTAGGAATTTTTCATTATGATGTCGACGAAATTAAAAAACTCATTTTGCCCACTGATCCAAATTACGAATACAATTTAAAAAATAATATTATTTTTTCCGAAGAAACAAAGGCCAAAGTCTATTGCCGGGTGGTTGAAGATTTTCCTCGCTTGGCCAAGCAATACAAAACCATTATCGTTGAAGACGTAATGAATAATAAAAATGTAAGACAGATTCTTTTTGACGGTGCTGCCACTTATTTTGGAGGATATATGCTGGTATGGGTTACTTGCGATGAAGACATAATTAAAGAACGGCTGGAAAAGAACCAACGCCCCGGACACATGCTCAAAGATCCATTCGCTTATTACCTTGCGCTAAAAAAGCAATTCGATGATTTTGAAAATCCCGATATTATCATTGAAAATAATACTGATTTAGATGCATCTCTTGAAACACTAGTTTCTTTTGTAACATCAAAAATAAAATAACTTCAATCTTAATATTAGATTGAAGTTATTGATTTAAAAATCTCAATTGCTGCATTATAGCCCTCTCTGCGCGCTAACTCCAGCTTTTTCGGGTCAACGGTTAAGAGATGTAGATTAGAAGGACCCCATACGATATGAGAATTAATCGTTTCATTGTTTTTGAGAGCTTCTAAGCTTTCAATGAGTCGCGCAGTTCGAGTGCATGCTTTATTCCTGATTACCGGAAAATTTTTTCTAAGAATAACATATCGCTCCAGCATACTGCGGCTTCGTATATATCGCCTGAGCTGCTGTTGCGAACGATTTGTCACGACAAGGATATCGGTAGGTTTAAAAGTTTTTATTATTTCTTGGACGGGGAAAGGACTGCCCACAGCACCATCAACATACTGCCTATCATTAAGGAATACTTCAGCATTTGATAAGGCAGGCATTGAGATTGATGCGGCAATCATAAAAGGTATGTCTGCTCTTTTTGCCTTGGCATCCATCATGACACTGGCGCCATTCACTCCATCGGTTACAAGAATATAAAACTGCGAAGGATGCTTTAATATTGCCTCGCAATCAATTTTCTTATTTCCATCACTGATAAGATCATACACGAATTTAATATTAGCGATTGGCGGCCACCGAGAAACAATAAACTTCGAAGGTAAATCTTCTGAGTAAATAGAAGCTCCAATAGTAGCTTGTTTTGCTCCTCCTAAAAAATAAGCTCCATTAGCTGCGCCCGTAGAAACGCCGATGACAATATCAAAAAGATTTTGCAGCCCGCAGGCATGAAGACCTTCAGTAAACCCAGCGCCGAATATTCCGCGCATACCTCCGCTGCAAAAATACAAAACTAGCTTGTACATACTAGCCAATGGACTTTGCTCTTGTAGGTAACGGTATTTTAAATATGCGTTGGTAAGGAACCGCGAACTAAATACTCTTTTTCGTATCATTTTTTATTTTATTTTTTGCCTCTACTTTAGCCTGGGGAATGATAAATGTCAAAAAAGCTCGGAATAACCGAGCTTTTGAGCTTATATGTTAATCTCCCCAGCGCCATCTTCCCCCGCGCCAAGGATCTTGAGTGACTGGATCAGTAGTCGTTTGTCCATTGTTGTTCCAATTACCATACCCATTATTATTGCCATAAAAGGTTGAGGCAACTGTTCTGATTGAAGCCCGACGTCCGTCAGCCACTATATACACTGATGTTCCGCCGGTTGCGATAGTATATCCGCCGCGCCACCACACTTCATAGGCTTTTCTTGACTCAGTAAGCTGACCGTTCGAAGAAAAAATTCTAATATCCGGTCCGCCTTTGCTCGCTGGGGCAGTAACGATTGAATATGACCCGGTAGCATCGCTACCAGTAATTACGCCGATTTTTACACCCCCATTGAAGGCTGCATCATAAGCAAAGAAAGCAGTATCCGGGGTGCCAAAAACATCAAAGGTGCGGACATGGGGTCCGCCGCCTGGTCCCGGTGCTGTGATAATACGTGCGGGACTAAATGGAGTTGCTTTTTTTGCGCCTACATTAACCCCGCCTTTGAAGGTCAAAGCATAAGCAAAGAAACTGTTGATCGCTGTCCCATTGGCTTTAAAAATTCGAACATGGGGCGTACCGCCCGGGCCAGCACCGGTAATAATTTCCGCTTTGCCATCACCATCAAGATCAGCTGCTGCAACATTGACTCCGCCCCTGAACGCTTCAGGATAAGCAAAGAAGCTGCCGCGCGGTATACCCGTAGCGCTTAAAATTCGTACTTGCGGACCGCCACCAGGTCCTGCTCCGGTAATAATTTCATCAATCCCATCTCCATCAATATCGCCAGCTGCAACGGAGACTCCGCCTTTGAAAGCCATAGGGTATGGGAAAAATTGTGCCGTAACGGTGCCATCACTACTCATTACTTTGACATGCGGTCCACCGCCAGGGCCAGCGCCGCTTACCAGCGTGGCGGATCCGCCAAAAGTTCCAGCAGCAATACTAGCCCCGCCTTTGAAATCTCCAAAGGGCAAAATTTCATATGGCAGCTTAGGCTGCGGAACGGGTTGAGATATACGAGTAGCAGCTTGTAAGCTTAAAAAGGGACTAATAGGGGTACCGCTTGGATCATGAATTTCAAAATGAAGATGAGCCCCTGTGCTTTCTGCATTACCGCTATCCCCCATCCAACCTATAAGCTGTCCTTTTACCACCGGGGAACCGCTTATAATATCAGGCGAATAGGCATGCATACCTCCCCCTAAGCCATCATCGGTGCCCGGGTTGTCATTATTAACGTGCAGGTACCAATATTCATACCCTTCGGCATCGCGAATATTAATCGCATACCCCCATGATGGTTGCGGATATTGCACCCAGCGAATAGTGCCATCAACGGCGGCGACCAAGGGGTATAATTTTTTACCCATAATATCATTACCCTCGTGTGAATGGCCGGAACGAGGTGCGCCGAAATCATCATAATAAGACACTTTTCCTATAGTTGGGAAAACAATAGGACGCAGCTCCCCCGCTGCCTTTACCGGCAGGGCAGGAAATATGCTCAAAATAAAACTAAGCACTAAAAAAAATACGCCTGTGCGGCGAAAAATTGTTGGTTGTTTCATGCTATAGAGTACGTACTACCATTACATCTGTTACTGCCCTCTAATCGAATCTGCGATAATACTTATCTTTTCCGCCAAATCGCGGTCTTTTTGAGTAACTATATCCCCGGCGTCATGGGTGCATAAAACCACCTTGACCTTATTGTATATATTTGTCCATTCCGGATGATGATCCATTTCATCAATTACTGTAGCGGCAGCCGTCATAAAAGCAAAAGCTTCCTTAAAGTCTTTAAAAACAAATTCCTGAACTAGTTTATTATTTTCCTCTTTCCACATATATTAAAAATTACAAAATTAAAAATTTTATAACCACTCCTTTCCCTGACGAACTAATAGCTCGCTCGCGCGTTCCGGCTCTTTCATCAGACGCTTAACAATTTTTTCCATGCGAACAGCCTGCGAACCTTTTACTAGTACAAGATCCCGCGCCGCGACTTCAGCATCAAGGTAATCCAAGGCTGCCTCTGAATTCTCAAAATGCCGAACCATTTTTTCTGGCATGCCATTTTTAATGGCGGCCAAAGAAATATGCGCTGCTTCTTCGCCCACGCTAATAAGATGATCAAAGCCGTGATCAGCGACTTCACGGCCTAACACGCTGTGCGCGGCTACACTTTCCGCGCCGAGCTCACGCATATCACCCAATACAATCCAAGAATGCCCATATTCATTGCGAGGAATCAAAGCTACGGTTTCCAAGCTTTCCGTTGCCGCCTCGGGCGAAGAATTATAGGTATCGTCAATAATAAGTTGATCGAACTTTCCTGCTAACAATTTCATTCTACCCGGAGGAGAAACATAATCTCTTAAAGAAGTGCTGATTTCAATTGCATTTAAACCATAACTAAAACCGACGGCCGCGGCTGCTAAAGCTGATAGAATTCCCGGACGGCTAATAACCCCGGGCAAAAACACCGGAACAGAAGAACCCTCGTACAATAATTTAAAACTACTTCCAATTTCCTTATCAACACCGGGTGAAGTGGTAATATGAACATTGTCCGCCCGTACATTCGCTAGCGGGGAAAATCCATAGCTTATAGAACGGCGCGATAAATCCTGCATAGCTGTATGCAATATTTCGTCATCATAATTATATATAGCTATTCCCTCTTCCGATAGCGCCTCCGCCAACTTTAATTTCTCTTTATATAATTCTTGCAAAGAAGAAAAAAATTCTGCATGCGCCGTTCCGAGGCGTGTCAGTACTGCTCGATGCGGTTTCGCGATAGAAGTTAAAACGTCCATATCTCCGGGATGGTCTATCCCCATTTCCAAGACCAGCATCTGTGGATAAGGAACTTGGACATCACGAGCAATACGTTGCCCCTCTTTTAAAAGTTTAAACCAGCCGAAAATAGACCGACCAGGCGATTGCGCCCCGATAATAGTTAAAGGCAGTCCAATTTCATTATTATAATTCTTATAAGTTTCGCGCAGGGGAAAACTGCGGCGCAACACGCAGGCGATTGCTTCTTTTGTGCTTGTTTTGCCAACGCTGCCACTTATCCCTATAATTTCCGGTTTCCGGGCGGCAATAATCTCGCGGGCGACAAAGGCTAACTTCTTTTGCAATATTTTCTTTAACATATTATTTCTTATCTTCGCTGCGCTCTTTTTTAACTTGCCAGTGATTAAGTAAAAAACGAGTTATATCCCTCGCAAGCGGTACAGCCGTCGATTCGGCATAGAGGGCACGAGGGCGGTCTATCTTAGTTAAGATTACAAACTTAGGATTATCAGCCGGAGCAAAGCCTATAAAGGTGTGGTCATAGGCGTTAATATAGCCTTTACCGTTCGAAGAAGCAACCTGGGCGGTTCCAGTTTTCCCGGCAATGTAATATCCCGGCGTTTTTACGGCCTTAGAGTGCCCGTTTTCAACTACATTTACCAGCATTCCCGTTAACAACGAAGCTGTTCGCTCGGAAATAACCCGCCGCGGCTCACTAGGCGGCGTGACGGTTCGCTGCCCGTTAGCACCAATTATTTCTTTGACAATATAGGGCTTTAATAATTTTCCGCCGTTCGCAATAGCAGCATATGACATAACCATTTGCAGCGGCGTCACCGTAATTCCTTGGCCGAAAGAAGCCGTTGCGGCCGAAATTTCCTTAACGCGAAAACCGGTAATGCTTGAAATATTGCCATCGCTCTCCCCTTCTTGTTCAATGCCTGTTTTTTCTCCAAAGCCGAAAGCTTGCACATAGTCGCTGAATTTTTTAACGCCTATTTGCTCCATCGCAAAAATGGCTCCCGTGTTCAATGATTGCTCCAATACCGTTACCATTGTCGTAACACCATGCCCGCCATGCGTATCAAAGTCGGCATTTCGAATCGGCTTAGGCCAGCCCTTAATCATGATCTGCCCATTATCTTGATATGTTGTTTCGGGAGTAACCTTTCCCTGATCAAGAGCCGCTGCCATTGTTATTGCTTTGAAAACTGAACCCGGTTCATACTCATCAAATACGGCTGGGTTATTATACACAGATAATGAAGGGACTAAGCGATAATCATTAGGATCAAAATCAGGCGCAGAACACATTGCTAACACAGCGCCCGTTTTCGGATCAATGATTATTACACTGCCGCCCGCCGCCCCATATTTAGCAACCGCATCGTCAAGCGCTTTGCAAGCGGTAAATTGCGCAGACCTGTCAATCGTTAATACTAAACTGCTACCGTCGGTTTTTTCAGTATATTGGCGATTATTAACAATTACTAATCCGCCTGCTCCCCGTTCGGAACGAAGCGAACCATATTGGCCATACAAATCATTATCAAAGAAACCTTCCAACCCGTATTTCCCCCGCTGCTCATCGGTTTCATAACTCGCGAAACCAAGAATATTGGCGCCAACATTTTTTTCCGGATAGTAGCGGAAACTTGTCATCGTATAACTAAAGCCCGGAAGCTTAAGCTCTTCGTCACCAGACGTAGAAAAGACCTTGTTATCCTTAATTTGCAATTGCTCAAGCGACATATCGCTGCGCTCAAGCATGAAAATATAAAATTTCTTTAAACGCTCCTCATCAAGTTTTTTTTCAATTAATTCATACTGGCTATTAGGATTCGATAATTCTTTTACATAATCGGCGATAATGGCATCATGTTCTTCTTTAATAAGTTCATCGCGCTTTTCATTTCTGAAATCAAGATACACGGGGTCACGGAGCCAGGCTTCATGCGAAGATTTAATGGCTGCCTCGCGGGCGGGAATTTCCGCAGCCGGCAAATCCTTAATGCCTTCTAATTCATTTTTCAAACGGTCTTGCGCCTCCCTATCAAGTCTCTGCTCTACTTCTTGCCTGAGCGTTGGCTCCCTAAAAAAAGTAAAAAGCTTCTCAGCCGTTGCCGGCGCGTCAGCAATATCGCGCGGAATGGCGAACAATGAGGCAAAATCCTTATTAATAGCTACTGGATATAATGAGGCATCCGCTGCAAAGGCGTTATCTTGTATATAAATCTTTCCGCGTTCCGGCCGCAATGACTGCTGTATAGAATGCTGATCGGAAGCGGCGGAGGCATAATAGGAATGTTTTACAATCTGCAGATACCCAAGCCGCGCTACTAATGCTCCAAGAAGAAAAAAAATAACCGCCGCAACCTGCGTCGCGCGGTTAAAGCCGCCTTCTCGTACATGTTCCCGTCCTCGTGGCCGCGAAGGCGTCCGTACCATCATATGCATGTATTATTTTCGAGCCACCATACGGCTGTCCCAAGAAACGTATGCCACATCGCTTACTGGGACTAAATGCAAATCAGCAATACGAGGATTCAAATTCTGAAAAGAACTCAATGAGCTAACTTGGCTCTCAAGCTGCTGATTTTCAGCCGCTAATTCATTAGCACGCTGCTTTAAATCCTTAAATGCAAAGCCCGTGGTTGATAATCCATTAATTGTTAAAAAATATGAAGCCGCCCCCAGCAAACACGCTAGCATCAATATCACATTGAGCTTACGCAAGTTAATGCGAAATACTGCGTTAGTTGAAGCATTGTTCATATATGCAATTACTTATATTTTTACAGCTGCCCGTAATTTAGCGCTACGCGAGCGGGGGTTGCTCTCAATTTCTTCAGACGTAGCTTCAACGGGCTTTTTTGTTACAATGTTGAGCCAGGCACTATGGCCGCAGCGGCAGAGCGGAAACTTTGGCGGACAAATACAACCAGTGCTTTCTTTCTTAAAAAATTGCTTTACGATGCGATCTTCCAAGCTATGGAAAGAAACAACGACAATCCTTCCTCCCGTCTTTAGAATTCCCCGTAAAGAAGCCAGCGCTTGCTCCAAATTCTCCAGCTCGTCATTAGTCGCAATACGCAAGGCCTGAAAAGTTCGGGTTGCAAAGTGCAGACGGGAACCGTGCCTGTATGCCGGCGGAACCCCCTTGCTAATCGCTTCCACTAAGGCATCAGTTGTTTCAATGGGAGCCACTTTGCGAGCGGCGGCGATCGCGCGGGCAATTGGGCGGGCGAAGCGTTCTTCACCAAAGCGTCCAATTATCCGTGCGAGCTCCTCAGCCGGCGTAGCATTTACAATTTTAATTGTCTGCGCGGCCGAAATGAGCGAACCAAAAGCCATGCTTAGCGGCGCAGAATTCTGAAAAGAAAATCCCCTATGTCTATCTTCAAGCTGTCCTGATGATAAACCGAGATCAAAAACAACCCCAGCCACGTCGCATGACGCGCCGAATGTTTCTTCAGCAATGCTTTTAATGTCTTTAAAGTTTGCATGGGCTAGTGATACATTGCCGATAGCATCTTCGGCAATTTTTAATTTGGCATTTTCAAGCGCGAGTTCGTCCAAATCAAGAGCAAGCACCTGTCCGGAAGATCCGACTCGTTCGGCGATTGCAAAGGTGTAACCTCCGCCACCAAGGGTCGCGTCAATAATCCGTTCTCCAGGCTTTGGATCAAGATACTGTAATACTTCCGAAAGCAGAACTGGCGTGTGTTTGTACATGTACGCTTAGCTTATCTCTCCGAGCGCTTCAGCAATTTCATTGCTTTGCTTTTCGGTTTCCATTTTAAATTTATTCCAAGCTTCTTCATTCCAGATTTCCAAACGGTTATACAAGCCAGCGACTACCACCTTTTTTGAAAGCTTGGCAAAATCCCTAAGGTATTCCGGCAAAGTTACTCTCCCCTGTCCGTCGAAATCAACATCCATCGCCCCTGCTAAAATAAAACGGGCGAGGCTGCGATCGTTGGCTTTGTTAAACGGCAAAGCGGAAATCTTATCGGCCAGCTTAATCCATTCTTTTTTCGTATACACCACTAAGCAAGCATCGAGTCCCCTTGTTACGACAGCTCCGCCGCGTAAGAGTTGGCGAAACTTTGCCGGAACGGCGACTCTGCCCTTCTCATCGATAGTGTGGCTGTATTCACCGATAAACATAATGGTTTGTTTTGAAGGAGAGTTATACTCAGCTTATCCACAATTCCCCACTTTTCCCCTCAATACAGTAATTATACACCATTTTTTGCCTCGAGTCAATCCAACTATTCCACCTCTTATTTTTTAGACTAGTATTAGATATTTTTTTACTACTAAAAAACAAAAACAGCTGGTTATGCACAGCCGCTTTGCTACGGATAGAAATAGATTTTGTTACAAAACTACTTTTTTGTCTTTTTTATAGTGACGGAAGGGGCACTAGAATACCTCGGTTCAACGACCCGTATTCCCTTCTTCTGTAATGCTGCTCCATGCAATGGTTTTACGGGAATCCCTAAGGCAAAAGCCAAGGCATTGGCCGTTGCAACGCCAATGCGCAGCGAGGTAAAGCCTTCCCCTTCGTTTTGCACCCGTATTTCCGTAATATTTTTAAGCTTCCGCTTAGAAACCTTTAAAGCTTTTTCTACTAAAGGCAACAATTTTTCAGCCTGCGCATGCGCCGCCTCAAGAGTTTGCGAAAAAAGTTCTTCTTTCCCTTCGTATAAGCTGACGCTAATGTCACTATATGAAGCGGTATTAATAGTTAAAACGAGTTTATTCATATATGGACAGTATAGCCAATTATAGAAATAAATGAAATAAAAAAAGCCTCTGGATTTCTTATTACACATTGCGTAATAAGCTATCCAGAGGAAAATCTGCATCGTTTCTTTTTATTTATTTTTTATTTTCTATCTTGCTTTTATCAATCATTATTCTGTTTTCCGGATTTTTTTGTTCATATATTATAATGAAACCTCCAACGTCTAATACAACAAAATGCATTTTTATGCATAATCCATAATTTATATCAGAATATGCATAACGTGACATGCTGTAATCTGCTTCAATAGCATTTCTTCCGAATTTAATAAGAATATCTCCGGATGCGGGCAAAGCTGTATAGTCGAAAGCTAATGAATCAACACCGGTGGTTCCAATCATTTTAGCGTTTGCTGTTATAAAACCATTTAAACTGGTTTTATGGAAAGGATTATCATACACCGGAGATGGATCCCTCTTATGATTAAGATAGACAATAATAGAAGTGCCTACTGATGACCATTTAGCTGTCCAATTATTAATAGTATCTCCCGTTGGTGAAGGGTTGTACAAAGTAACTGCGCCAAGTGTATATGCTACATTGTTCTTTAATGTAGATACCATTTTGTTATAAGGAGGTCCTAAATAATAAGGACTGCTTGTTACATTGGCGTAGCCCCATTGATTTGGATTTCCGTTATGCACACCGCCGTAAGTAAACTTCAGGGTAGTATCATAGGTTTGAAAACTATAATTGTACCAACCCGCCGCATTGCTGTTTCCTAAAGGTACAGCGATAAATGCGCCAACGTCATTTACCCAATATGCTGCTGAAGTATCACCTGCATTATTAACTGTGATAAAACTTTTAGCAAACTGTAATGTCGGGGTCATCGTGCCATTAGCCGTATTTACTGGTCCTGAAAGAAGTTGAAATGGAGTAGTTTGTCCCCCGGGCGTATAATTACCAACTCTTACCCAAAGACTGTCCGTGCTTGTACCACCAACTCCGGTTGCTGAAGCTTTTACTTTATACAAACCAGGAGTATTAAAAGGATAGACTACATCTTTTGTATTAAAGGTTTTAAGCACAACATCATAGAACCACCATGTCCAACTTGAAGTCGGGCCACCACTAAATATCATAGACCAGTTAATTGATTCTCCGATTGGAATTAATGCTGTATCCGCAGACATCATAAATGCTGCGTGATTTATTTTAATTACCGGTGCAGCATATGATTGTGGGCCGCTTACATCTTCGCCATTTTTTTCACAACCACTGTTTACCATTAAACTAACGATTAATATAATCATTAGTACTACTGAATTAATTGTTTTCATTTTTGTTTTTGCTTTTTGATTTTTTTGCTAAATAATTATTTAAGATAAACTATTATTACTGTACTTTGTTTGGGATGTTTGGATCCCTGTCATAAAGGATAAGATTTTCCTTTGAGAGATTTGGGTTCCAAAATTCTGACTCCGTAAAATTGGGATATGAATACTCCTCAAATTTTTTGGCGCCTAGAGGAATTCCGAAGAAAGAAACTTTAATCATAAAGCCTTTTTTTCCATAATCCTCGACATAGGCCTTAATATCACTTAGAGAAACGTCCATGGCTGCCCATCCACTCGATTGGACCGGAACAATTGGAGAAATGTTCCAATTTAAAAGATTAGATGTGAAACCATAACTTGGGGAACCGTTAGGAATTTTGGATATTCTTCCAAAAAATCTAATGGTATCGGGGTCTGGGAATGACCATTGGATAAAGGCGTCGCCGTATTTACCTATTGGTTTAAATTGGTAAGTTCCTTTAGTGTATATTTTCCCGCCTGCCAAAGTAAATTTCAAAAGTCCGCCTTCTCTTGGAAGGTCTGGATTCTTTAAAAAATAATACCCTGGACTTGTTGCTGTTCCCAGCATCTTTTTCATTACGGGATAATTGTCACCGAACTTGCCATTTTTTTTGTAGGCGGCGTAATACATTTCGATATCCATATCATAGGTAGTGATATCAAAATAATATCTTCCATTTTCCACCTTTATATCCTGTATTACCCATTCCGAATTTCCTGCAGCATTCTTACCGGTTAAAAAGTTCCCGGCATACACAGGGTTATTCCCTTTAAGAGGTGGTCCTGATAGGTGATAGGTAATCATTTGGTTGGGCAATACATTGTATGACTCAACCACAATTGCGTTTTGCGCCCAAACAGAGCAAGTGAATGCCATTAACATGGCTACTACTATTGTTTTCAAGAGTTTTTCTCCTTTAATGTTTACAAATAAATTGTTAGGGAACGATCAATGTCTTCCGGATATCGCTTCACTTCTTTAGAAATGAAGCATTATCTAAAAACCATTAATTATTGGTCAAGGTTTCACGAAAAGCGTAGTGGCGGTTATTGCGGTTATGCGCCCGGTTATACATATTTTCAATTGCGATTACAATGGTATCCCAATTGTAGTGCGATTCAATACGAGCCCTAGCCGCTTCGCCCTTGCGGAGCGCTTCGGCCGGATTAGCTAAAATCATTTCCAGCTGGCACTTTAAATCTGCCACATCTTTATTTTTGAAAACGAATCCGGTATCACCTATTGCTTCGGTATTTTCTCTAATATCGCTTACTAAGACCGCTTTGCGTCTAGCCATCGCTTCGAGCAAAGCCAATGACAAGCCTTCTGATTCAGATGGCTGAACAAAAAGATAGGCATGGCTATATAATTGCGCTAAAGCAGCATCGGTTTGCGAACCAGTAAAGATAATATTAGGATCGCCGGCTGCTAAATCGTGCAATTCCTGAACATAATCATCGGTGTAAGCGCCCGTTCCAACAATAACCAATTTTTTATCGGTTGTAAGCGACTGATAGGCTTTAACAAGATGGCTTAATCCCTTGTGCCGAACTAAGCGGGAAATCGCAACAATATAACCGTCTTTTGTTAAATCCCAATTCTTTAAATGGTTTGTCTCAGTCAAAACTTCGTACAAATTAGCGCCGTTAGGAATTACCGTTGGAGAAAGATTGTACTCAGTTGCAACATAATTGCGCATCGCTTCACTAACGACAATAAGCTCGTCGGAACAGCGGCACATTATGCTCTCGCCTACTTTCAACATAAAACGAGCAAAGGCGCCCCATTTCATATGTTCGTAGTCGCGGCTTTGCAGGGTTGAAACTATTTTAGTCTTAGGCCGAAGAATCTTAGGAATCCAAGAGAAAAAAGCCGGACCAATACTTTGGTAATGGATTACATCAACTTTAGCAAAAACAGCGTGCACAGAGGCAAGGAAGCTATGCGTCCCCGCATCAAGATGCTTTGTCGCAATTGAAGGCAAGCTGCGCAAGGTAACTCCCTTATGCTCTTTTTGAGAGGCAGGCGTATAGTTGGGACGCGTGTAAACAATTACGTCATGCCCATGGGCAGCCAAACGAACCGCTACGTCTTCAACGTATCGTTCAACTCCGCCGCCAACGGCCGGAATGCCTTTTTGTCCGATAAAAGCTATTTTCATAGTATGCATGGTCCTAACCTATAATTAACTCTTATTCAACTTGAAAACCTAAACTATAGCTGATATGTGAAGCTTCGCCTATGACTTTAATGTCTGTACGGCGAGGCTTTACCGAGGGAACAGTAATATTGATTGAAAAGTTACCGGCTTCATTAGCTTGAGCTTGGATAATAGTATCGGCAAACTCAATCCGGAGATTTTCATTTTGCCCATAACCAGCGCCGCGGAGAACGATAGTGCTATTAGCGGCTGCCCGGTTGCGATCAACAGCAAGAGAAACCGGCTCAATAACAGTTGGGTATGTTTCCTCATCAGTTGTCGTTGCAATCGTTAATTCGCTATTTGTATTCTTAAGCGGTTTTAAGTTTGCATCAAGGACAAAAATTCCAGAACCGTTAAAGAGAACAACTTTATCGCCATCAGGCATACTCACTGCCTGCAATCCCATTGCCCAGCCGTTGCCGTTGGCAAGCGATTGCGTATAGGTATAGTCAACAACTGACAAATCGCTCTTGCGAAGCTTTACAACGCCGATACCGTCAGAGAAATAGAGGTGACTATTATCAGTGGAAGACACAACATCATATCCGGAATAACCAGTATGGCGAAAGCTCTTTTCGATTTCACCGCGGAAATTTACTTTGCGCAAAGCCTGGTCATCAACAACATAGACAGCATTATTAAAGCGATCATCAACCAAGGAACGCTTGTATCGTTCGCCGCCCCATTTAAAGGACAACGGGATATCAGTTAGGGTTACGCGGCTTTCGCGGTCAAAAATCTTAATAGTATCGTCAGCGACCGTAAAGATGAATTTATCGCTGCCCGCAGAGGTAGTATTAAAGGTGTAATTGCCTGGAACAACAATCTTGTAACGATCATAGGCTTTTAAATTGCCAGTATACATCGTAACTCCCTTTGTTCCAACAGTTGAGACATATCCGCCGATTTTTTCTAAACCGCCGATATAATCAGTCGTATCAACAACACGAGCTACTTCAACAGCTGTCTTCAAATCGCTGACATCATATTTATATACTCCCTTGCCATCAACAGCATACGCAAATAAGCGGCCATCTTCGTTATTAAGCAATACATCTTTGAAATCAACGTCTTTGCCAAAGCGCGGGTCGTATGACTTCATTGAAACAAACTTTTTTAGGTTGCCATCGCCCGCGAGAAGGAATAGCTCCATCTTGCCGGTGTTAGCCGTCGCAACAACCAAACGATCGTTGTAATTAACAGCGTCGCCGCCGTAATACGACTTAGTAAGCGTCTGCCCGCTTGGTACCGGGATTAAAAAGCTGGCAGCCAAGGCTACGACAGCAAAAGAAAAAAGAATTTTTTTCATATAGTTCATAAAATATAATACGCACAACTATAAATCTATTACATGAGTAATAGAGAATCTTACCACATTAATAAAAAAAAGTCAAGGGCTTTGCCCTGACCTTTTTTGGCCTAATATTAAGCAATTTCTACTCTGTTGGCAGTACCGTCCCCTTGCCTGCCGAAAGCCTATCGGCTTCAATATTGGCTGTAATTGCTGGTAAATCACGGCTTAATTGGGCTCCGGTAAAACTATCTTTGCCAGAAAAATGAATATTTTCAAGCAACTTTGGCACTTTCCCAATATCACTAGACCGAGGAACAAGCGTCAAGGCAAAGCTGACTCTATAGTTGCCTCCGCCTTGGGAAATACCTCCCGGATGCCATAATACTCGTCGAGTTACCGGGGAGTAACTTAATTCTCCCGCCGTCACGCTTTGCTGATCCGGCCAGGCAACCCCTTCGGGCACATCCGCCGTTACTTCCATATCTTTTACTTCATTGCCCAAATTATTTACCTGCCAAATAACCCAATATGTCGTCGGGATATCGACGCGCGGCGGAATTGGCCCGACTCCGAGCTGATCGCCTTGGGGGCCGTAATAGTAGCCAGCCGAACTTAAGCTAAGATTAGAATTGAACTTAAGATTACCAGCCGTTATCATATATTCGTAATCCTGGCCGCGCAGCCTATAACTAACGCTGACATTCAAACGAACAGCATCGACCGTTTCAACATGTCCGCGCTCTAATTCAACAACCGCTGAAACAGAATCTTTTTTCCCACCAGCCAAGAGAGGCGTATATACGAGTGATAGGCCGCGAACTGTTATATGTTTATTACTAGAAGAAAGACTTTTGACGCTGCTATTTTTATCAGCAACAGAAATAGTGAATGAAATAGCTTCCAAGGGCTCACTATCGTTATTAACAAAGCTCAAATCAATAGGTGCGGAAGGGGCCGTCGCGCTGACAGCATGTTGGCGCAAGGAGGCAGTTAAGGATAGCGCCGGTTCAGCGACTATAATGGGCTGCGAAACCGTACTTTGCTTTAACTCCGTTTGATTATACGTTATGCTCGCTTCAGCAGATAAATCAAAGGTTCCAGTTTTTAACGCTTTGGCCGTGAATGTTAAGGGCTTATGTTCTGCGGCGGCTAAACTTGGCACCGTCAATGAATTATTGCCATCCGGCGCTTCGTCAAAAGAAATTTCCCAATCCGTACTGGGAAAAAGGATTCGTAAGCCGCTCAGAGTGCCTCCCCCGCCGTTGCTGACATCAAGCTCGCCGGAAAAATTGCTGCCTATATATACGCGCTCAGGCACTTTTAATTGCAACGCTAAAGCCGACGCATCAATAGTATATGAAAGCGAATCAAGTAAATTTTTTTGCACCCGAGAAAATTGATAATCCGCGTGTAGTCCTAAACTTTGGCGATCGCCGGGCGAACCAACAACAATCCCTCGTATGCTTGCCTGCCCTCGCTGTCCCTTTGACATATCACCGATATGAAAAGTATTGGAAGCAGAATCAAAGATATCTGCCGGTGAAGCCGAGATAACTGAAAAATTTTGCGGAAGATCTAACGAAATAGCCACTGCCGTAATAGGGCCACTTTCACCGTTTCTATAATCAATGGTGAATTCATGGATATTCCCGCTGACAACTCGCGCTGAATCGATTGTAGCCTCCAAAGAAAATTCTGGCCGAGGCTGCCATATTATTAACCAGACAACGCTTATAGCCAAACCCACTAAAATACCTGCGAGCAATAAGTCTGCCCAAAGATGAAAATAACTATCACGATAATGACGTTCATGCCTATTACGCAACCTCTCAAGAATTTTTGTTATGGAAGCAACAAGAGAATTTTCCTTTTTTACTGGTTCGATTTGAGGATTCATTTTCTTAGTCATATAGATAAGTATAGCAAATTAAAAGTCTCTTTAAAAATTAGCGGTACCAGCTAAAATTTCTGCTTTGCCGTCGCCATCAATATCGCTTACGCTGACGCGCACGCCAGTCCTGCCCGAAGCATCAAAAGCCATAAATTGGCTCAATAATTGGCCGGCGACGCTAAATATTCTAACATGAGGCCCGCCAGCATTTGGCCCGGTAATAATTTCTTTCTTGCCGTCCCCGTCAATATCGCCAAAACTGACATTAACTCCTCCCTTAAAATTTTTATCATAGGCTAAGAATGATCCCAAGGCCTTTCCTTGTTCGCTAAATATTTTTACGGTTGGCGCCAAGCCGGAAGCCGGGGTAACCATGATTTCTCCCTTACCGTCTTGATCAATGTCACCTACGGCAATATGAACACCGCCGCGGAAATTTTTATCAAAGGCGAAAAAGCCTTTAGAAATAAGCTTGCCGTTTTGGCTGTATATCAATATTTGAGGCCCGCCGCCGCTCAGCGGAGCGACGACAATTTCCTTAAAGCCATCGTTATTAAAATCATAGGCACCAAATGAAAGCTTGCCCTTAAATGCCACCCCAAAGGGAACGATTGTTGTTGTCTTTCTCCCCGCGCCGCTAATGGTAATCTTGCCGGCGCGTTCAACCATTCGCTCAAAGCTGTTATTAGAATCAAGATCATCAATCAGCACCCGGCTGCCCGCCGTCGCTTCCGCTTTATAAGCAAAAAATCCGCCGCGTGGCTGCACTCCCTTTGAATTAAAAACACGCATGAAATCACCATTCACAAAAGATTGCCCGCGTATATCATTTTTAACGGTTCGTAAAATTACCCCGTCATTAGGAGCCAACCGGATATAATTTATTTTGGCGCCATTATTAATTCCCGGATCCTGCGCGCCTTTAATTTTTTCAAATTCTTCATGTTTGAAAATATACAATTGCTCGCGTGAGGTCGAATTAACGATCGCTACGCCATTTTCAAAATCACGGCGCCATAATCCGGCCTTCACATAATCATCATTAGGATCAAGCAAATTGAAATAAGAAGTTTCAGCGCGCCCGAGCTTTACATCATACTCGTCATACCACCATAACTGTTGATGCGACTGATCGCCAAAGTCAAAAGAAAAATAACCATCTCCCAGCAAAGCGCTCGCTAAGCCAAAACGCAGCTTGCGGTAATCATTCATACGTCCAGTATTATTAGTCGTCGCATTAATGATGTAGGTTGCCGGAGTCTTATTTAAGCCGGGCAGACGGCGTAAGTATTGATACATAGTTGCCTGCCAGCTCCCATTCCCCTCCCAGGGTGTTGGGAAGTTTTCAAAAATTCGTCCATTAATATTAGGTTGATACATGTCAACCGAATTTCCATTAGTAATAATTAATTTACCATCGCCTAAGGCGCGCCGCGTTTTAGAAAAAAGCTGAGCCATTCCTTCACGCCATTTTTGATTAACGAGGCCTATTGAATCGGCGCTGCCATCATTATTTATATCAATGCCATTTTGGCTATAGTGCCCGATTTCGGCATCTACCATATCGTACATGATGCCATCCCAGGAACTCATTCCCAATTTGTTTGTTAAATAGGACACATTAAAATCTTGCCAATCGGGATTAGTGACGTTGATGGCGCGTAAGCGCGGCCAGCCGTAGACGCTGCCGCCGTTGCCGCTTTTTAACCACCAATTGCGCGAGTTGACTTCGTCCAAGACATATTTACGCAATGGCAAGCCGGCATAATTTGCCGAGCTGGCTTCTTCGTAAAAAAAAGCCGGATAAATATAAGGGACTACCTTGCCTTCCGGATTAGCACGGCGGTAATATTCAAAAAAAGCCGGATTATATGCCGTCATTTCTGCTTGAATCACGAGTAAATCCCATTTAGCAAGTTGCTCATAATCGCCTTGCCGAAAAAAATTTAAATAATAATTAGCCAGCTTTGGATACGTGTCTTTAGCAAAAACTCCAACCGGAAAAGCCAGCAGAACAAATAATAAAAAAACAATAGTACTAGTATTCCATCCGTATTTCTTCATACACTTTCAGTATAGCAGGCAAATGACTAGAAAGGCTAAAATGTGCAAGCACAAAAGCCCGGCTTTCTCCCCCCTCTTTCTCGAGAATACGGGAGTCAGTAGGGAAATGTTTTAAACGTTGTGCCAAAGCTGAAATAGAATCAAAGGGATACTGCCATCCCTGCAAAAAGGGGCTTAGCGCCTCCTTGATCCCGCCAATATCAGCAGCGATTACCATTTTGCCCAAAGATTGGGCTTCGATATTAACTAAGCCCAAAACCTCGTACCAAAGGGAAGGGACAATAACGGCGCGAGACTGTCTAATCATCTCTTTTAAATCAGTACCGTACAAGGAGCCAAAAAACTCTACCCGTTCTGTAATGCCGAGGTCGTGAGTAAGCGCTCGCAAAGAAGATAGTTCAGTACCCTCGCCGACAATTCTCACCTTTATCTCATTAACAAGCGCTGCAGCGCGCAATAAATGATCAACGCCTTTTTCCGCGGAAAGCCGGCCGAAGAATAAAAAATAATCTCCAACTTCATAACACGGTTTATCGTTTTCAATTCCACCAACAAAATATGGAATAACTTTCACTTTATCTGCTGGAATGCCCGCTCGTATAACTTGTTCGCGCATAAACTTTGAAGGCGCAATATACATGTCAATATTTTTTTCATAGAGCTTGAGGACGCTATGGTGAAGATACATTTCAATCGTCGCCAATAAGCTTTGCGCCCACGAATTATTAAAGCTGCGCTTAAGCAAACAGCGATAATAGGCGCCGCCAACACAGGAATCGTCAATCTTTCCCCGGTTAAACATCATGTAATTAGGGGAAATTAATTTATAGTCGTGTAAATGCATGACGACTGGGACTCTGTGCTTTTTAGCAACGCTTAAAATCGAAGGCGAGATTTGGTGATAAATATTATGGATATGGATAATATCGGGCTTTGTCGCCTCAAGAAGGCGAGCGAATTTCCGCTTGGCTTCAAAACTATATAGAAGTCTTCCTGCATAGCGCATTTTTTGCCACAGTCCCTTTCCCTTAAATTCAACCTGGCTAACAAAATAATTTTCATGCTTGTCGGGCGCGTTATGAGGATGCTGCATGCAAAACTTTATAACGGTATGCCCGTTCTTCTCTAAGGCTTCAGCCAATTCCAAAAAGTATTTATCGGCTCCCCCCTTTAAAAAGTTAAATTTGTGGGCTAATAAAATTTTCATAGGCCGAATAAACGTAGGATTGCTATTTTAAATCTATATAATAGGGCAACAATTTTCCGTAAATATACGTTAGCGGGATAATTTTTATTCAAAAAATAGTCCATTCCCCTGCTTTCATTAGCTAAGCTCGCTGTCGAGCGGCGACCGCCGGATGAAAAACCGTGATAGTGGATTACGCTCACAGAGGGATCATAGACAATCACCCCTCCTTTTTTCTTTGTTTGAAAACAAAGGTCAAAATCTTCAACGCCAAAAAAATAGCGCTCATCCAATCCTTCGCTCAGTACCTCGCGTTTTGCGAGCAAACAGCCGCCGCTTACCCAATCCACGCTTTGCGCCTTTTTAAAAAAAGGAGCCGTAATGCTATTTTTATAGATAAGCGTACCGCCGCCTATTATTTTCCCCAGCATAGAAAAACGAATAAGCTCGCGTGCAATTGTAGGAAAAAATCCGCAGCTGGGCTGAAAACTTCCATTAGGATAATTAAAACGGGGCCCGACAATATCAGCTGTATTTTTTTCTAAACTAGCAATAAGATCTTTCGAAAAATTGATAGGGACAATAACGTCAGAATTCAGCAATACAATATATTCTCCGCCGGCTTTGGCAAGTCCTCTATTAACTCCCCCGGCAAAACCAAAATTTTTTTCCGTGCGTATAAAAATAATCCTATCATCATGCGGCGGGGTAAAAGGCTCCGTTGAAGCATTGTCAACCAAAATAACTTCATAATCTATGCCTTCGCTGGCCATCCGGCAGGCAGCCAATGCTTTAAGCGTCATTGCGGCAGTATTGTAATTTAATATAATAATTGAAAGCTTTTTCATACATCTATTTTTTCAGCAGGCAGCACATGTATATACGCACCAATCGTCAACCACATCAAAACCGCGTAGGGCAAGGCAAAAATCGTAACTTCAACTAAACCGTTTAAAGCAATCGCTAACAAAGCGGCTGTCAAACCAACGCGCATCATTGAATCCTTGTGCGGAGAATTTTTATTCCGTCGCGCCAGTCTAAAGACAGACACTAATAATAATAAAAATATAAGCAGTCCGACCCCACCATAATCAACTAATGCCTGCAGCCAATAACTATTAATTAATTGGCTATAATCGGGACTAATAAAACGCTGGTAAAAAGCAAGCTGCTGTCCGGAGCCAATGCCGAACCAGGGCTGCTCTTCAACAATACGAAAAGCGGTTTTATATTCAAGAATACGAAACTGCGTGCTATTGTCTTGTCCTATGTGAGTAAGACGGTTTATCAAACCAGCCGCGTAATCGCCCAAGCTAATATAACCAATAAGGGCAAACAAGCAAACAAACAATACAAAGGCAATGCGCTTAGGTTTTAGTTTTATAAACAAATAGCCCATTGCTAGCCCAAAACTCAACAAAGCGGCTTTACCAAGCATCATAAAAATAGCAATGAAACCGAGGACAAAAGCAAGTAAAGCAAGAATGCGCGCCTTAGAACTTTTCTTAAGGCTAAAATAAAATGTCAACAGCAAAGGCAGCGTAAAGGCAAGAATACTGGCGACAAGCGCGATAGCCCCGACCGGGATACGAATCAAATTGCGTTCGTTAAATAATGAAGAAGAAAATTTAAGATTGAAAAAAGTAAAAAATATCTCAATGCTCATGAGCATTACGGCCGCGGCTAACCCGTAAAAGAATAAGCGCAGGCGCTTAGGCGTTGTTAAAAGATTAGCAGCCAAAAAATAAGACATAAACGCAAACGAACACACCTTCAAACCGGCAACATATAGCTCGTAATCTTTAACATGCCAAAATGAAGCCGCCGCCATAATAAGATAGATAAGCAAAAGCCAGCCAATTGCCTTCATTTTTAAATGTGCTTCGCGCGGATAAAATAAAGTATCTAAAAATAAAGCTCCCATGGAAACAAACAAAAATATTTCTCCTAAGCTAATCTCGTATACCCAGGTCGTTGTAATGTCGATATTGATAATCGTCCCCAAAGCGACGCCTAAAGGAATAAGTGTTACTAATACCCAGCTGTACTCGCTTAAAAAAACATATAAAATAAAAAAGGCGGCGATGCTAATCGCTAATACGGGCGGCAAAAGATTAAAGCCGCTCAATATAAAAATAATCGGCAGTAAGGCCAAAATGTATTTCTTATGCGCTAGTCGATCGCGCAATGTATGCACGGCTATTTCTTCCATCATAGGTTAAACAAATATATCTAAAAGATACCATATTTTATATAAAATGTCAATAAATAACAAATAAAAAAGGTGCTTAAACTTGCGTTCAAACACCTTCTATTTTTTCTCTTATTTGAGAAATTTTTTTATATTATTTTATTGGACCATCATTAATTATGATGGCATGTTTTGGATCAAATGCTGACCTTCTGCCTAAATGATAATACCAAAGGCATAAACCATGATTGTCCCAACTATTAAATAGATGTATATATGTCCATTTAAATCTATCCACATTTTCTGAATTTTCTTTAAATGGGAATTCCGTATGTATTTGCACTAAATTAAATTGTATCTTTATCAGATCTTCGTTCTTACAATATAAATAATCTTTATACTTGCCATCCGGAACGGGTTTAAAAATATATTTAGCAGCTGCTTCACTGTTTACGTACTCATTGCTGCGATTTTGAAACCAGCTATTTCCTTCACGGTAACTTTCTCCGCAAGCGCCAAATATACTAAGCTTTGCATCATACTCCATAGTAACCAGCACATTCTTGTGTATATATGTCACCTTATTTGCGGTATCTTTTAGATACATGTAATTATAGTCAACTTCCCCTGCTTTGATTTCAAGGTCTGAAGTTAAAAGCTGAATATTGTTTACATTGAAACTTCCTGTTTGCGTTAAATTTTGATCTGAACCGGTATTACTTAAATTTGAACCTGAGTTTTGATTTTGCTGCGGGGCTGATTTGTCATTAGATTTTTTTTCCAATGCATCAACTTTTGCTGCCAATTCTTTATTCTGTTTTTCAAGATTTTCGTTATATACCTGTTCGGGAGATTTTCCGGTTGCGTCCACTTTTTCTTTACTGCAGCCGGTGAAGTACACTAAGCCAACAGCAAATAGAAAAAGAATGGATACTAATAGATTACGTGATTTCATTTTGAGTTTTCCTCTTTTGTTTTAGATTAAAATAAATTGATTTAAATTTCTTGTACTAGGGCATTCCGAAAAATAATTTTCCGAAGCCCTTGATTGAGAGGGGTACATTTGCGCTTACTATTGCTGTAACAACTTCTTTATTCAGTGCCGGATATGAGTCATAAGTGACTCTTACACGGAAAAAGTCCGACCAGCCTTGGTAAAAAGTCATATCGCCGATAGCTTGCCAATACGCTTCATTGCCTCTGGAAAAATACCCGACGCCGGCATTAAAAGTTAATGCAACACCTGTTCCGGAAAAATAGTTTGCAAAAATATTTTGAACTATTGTTCCGTGATAATTAGACTTATCTTCGGTGTCTGCATTAATCGACTCTCCAGTATACTTATTAACTTTTTCATACGTATTGGAAAGTGCGCCCGCATAATACAATTCTATATCAGTTCTGCTAAATGCACGACGGGTTTCATTCATGTTGAAATTCCATTCCAACTTCGTATACCATAAGGTATACTTTTCTTCACCCGTTGACCAATAGTCTTCGGTGGAATTTTTTCCAAGAATACCGCCAATCGTCCAATAGTTGTAAGAAAAATTACGGTAAAGATTCTTCCAGTAAACAGTAAAGCCGGCATTAAATTCCATGACTTTAAAATTTACTTTATTTGCATTTGAATCCGAAGACTCATAAGTCCCCTTACTTTTTGTTATCCCTACTTCCATTCCAGAATACACACGGCTGTCCGGAGAAGCTAACTGCAAAAACCTACCCAATCCGAACCATGTTTGACCATTGAATTTAGCCGCTGGTTTTTTCATGCTATAGCTCGCATAGCCTCCCCATATATTGAACTGCCAGGGGCGGTCATACCAAGCTCCCAGATCTGCATCATTTTTCTTCTGGATTTCAGGGCTGTTAAAATTAAATTTTGTTGGGTTGGTTGATCCAATCTTCTTACTTGTATCAACAGGATATATTTTTACAGCTGTTGGCGGAGTCGCCGGGGTTGTTGCTGGGGTAGTTTGAACTGTTTCAGTACTGTCCTCTTCCTCGTCATCGGGAAAAGTGAATTTAGGTACTTCTTGACTATACGTCATCGTTGTTAATAAAAATAACAACGATGCGCAGACTAACAACATTGAAATTGGTTTCAATTTATTTCTCCTTATGTTTTATAATTATGGCTTTTAGCCTAATATTTTTTAATGTAAACTCTAAGTTGTGAATATATATAATCCACAATTCCGCTCCGAAATTTTTTACAATTTCGGAACAGGTTCTGAATTATATTAGCTTAAAACGTTGCGCATGCTTCCTTGGCGTATCAATTCTTCTGGGTCGGTTGCCGGAAAAGGCTGATTAAATCCTTGCTCATGCGGAGCATCATGATGAATGCGGGCATGATGACCGTAGGGCGAGCTTTCTTCAGGGTACAGAACTTCCTCAAAACTTAAATTAGCAACCGCTTCTTCGGGTAATTGTCCGCGTACTTCGACACCGTGATGATGAGGATCTGTAGGAGCTTGGTGAGCCTGCAACCGAGGAGCATTCGTATGAATGACATCTTCAAACGTAAGCGCCTTTGCAGGCGAAGCCACTGGATGCGTTGGGGATAGATACACATAAATAAGGCTTGATACAAAACCAAGGGCAATGGCCAAACCGAGAATCAAGGGAATATTCGGCTGAACCGGAAAACTCGAAGACACCGGCTGGTCAATTAAACGAATTTTTACGGCATCATTCGCGCCATCATAGGCTGAGTGTTGAGTCATTAGGACATAATTAATAGCCCCGGCAATTTTTTCTGCTTCTGCTCTATCCGGATGATATACCGTAACGGCAATAATACCAGCATCGTTGATGCTCTTAGCCGTAACCGTCCTATCCCATTGCTTCATTTGATCTTTAGGGGTTGTTCCGAAATAGCTTACATTAATGGTTGGGCTCGCTGCTAAGACCTTGCTAAAGAAAGAGTTTGACGTAACAACGTTCGCTAAAACGCTAGAAAGGCGTTCAGTGGATTTTGAAGCATTATAGGCATCAACAGTACTATTATATTCTTGAACTACCAGCAGCTGTGACTTTGAACTGTACTTAAAGCGCTGAACGGCGATGATTCCGGCGGAGAGAACAATAAAAAGCGCAACAATGCCATAGATTGTCTTGCGTTTTCTTGCAATTAAATTAAGAAATTCGTGAAATTCCATAGGGTGTAATCGTTGCCTGTTTTTTAGATTAATATTAAATTATAGCATATAGGAATCTATATGTCAATAGATACGAGTATTTATACTAAGTGTTACGATATATGACAAAAAAGCCCAAAAAATGGACTTTTTTAAAAAAACGCTAAGTACGCCTCTATGCTTAACTAAGGTTTAAATAACCGGCTTCATCAATAACAACAATTTTTTTACTTTCCAAAACGCTATACAAAAAGACGTCCGTAACCTGCCGGCGGTAGAAAAATTCTTCTTCTGTTAAAACCGCATACGTAACTTCATTAACGAGCTCATCCTCTAACTCTTTAACTAATTTAGCGACCTTATCTTTATTAAAATTGCCAACAATAAGCATATCTACCTGCGCCTGCTTATCATTAATAAACAAGCCGCTCAAAATCAAAAGCTTAATAGAGCCGAGTTTGCGTAATTTATCGGTAAAGTCCTTTTCGCACAAAATTTGCGCTTTGATAATGAGCTCCCGAATTTCATTATATAAGATAAAATTCTTATTAGCTTGAAAATATTTGCGGTCATTTTTACCGGGTTTATCATCATCGGCTGCTTCCTCGCCTTCCCCCTGATGGCTTAACAGTAATTCCAAAGTCTCAAGATTTTCCAGCTCGCGGCGAACGGCGCTTAATTGAAGGTTAAGATGGCGGGCAATTTCCCGCATATAATACGAGGAATCGGGGTTAAGTAAAAAAAGCTTTAAAATTTTGACGCGGGCCGTTGACCCGAAAAGTTTACCGAGCATAGAAAGGCGTTGATTTTTATTGATTTTTATCGTATAGTATTATCGAGTGGACGTCAAATCAAGAATCGCCCGTATGAGCTATAAAGTAGCCCCCCTGACCGTCAATCCTAAGCAGAAATCAACGCTTTCCAGCAAAGTTTTTGTCAGCCAACCATCGGCTGAAGAAGAGCAGCTTGTTGGGCGACTTTTTGTATTAATGGAGATTGATCACAGCCGCGCTGATGAATTTTCAGTGGCGGATTTTATTGTAAAGGAAATTTATCGCCATTATTACGAAAACGAACAGTTCTTTTTACGAGAAAAAATTGCCAATCTTAAAATTGATTACATTTTTGAAGCGGCCTTAACAAAATTAAACAAAGGCATTGCCGAATTTTTAGAGACTGAGAAAATTCACCTCAACCCGGAAAATCTCAATATTGTCATCGGCGTCCTTCATAAAAACCGTCTTCTCTTTGCGCATATAGGCCCCAATAAAGCCATGCTGCTCTATAGGCCTAAAAGCAAAACTGGCGAAGCGCTTTTGAATTACAACCTACTCGACGTTTCTGAGAAGACTGAAGATCCAACCAGCGAACTTGTTAATACTAATAAATTATTTGCCAACGTTGTTAATGGTCTCATACCTCCGCGCGGCTATTTCCTTTTTGCCAATGAAGCCGTCATGGAATACCTCTCTAAAAAGCAGCTGACTGATATTGTAACAACATTGCCGCCCGCCGGCGCTGCCGAACAATTGCGCACGCTCTTAGAACAAACAGACGCCTACGTCCCCTTCTTCGCCCTCATCGTCAAAAATACCAGCGGCGAAGAATATGCGCTTCCCACTTCAGAAGTGGCCGCTTTGCCGGAAACAGCGCTGTCACCAGCCGGTGGCGGCCGCGTTTCCGTCGATCAACTCAATCTAACCCAACAAAAAACCGAACAATTATTAACGCCTTCGGGAATGCTAACGGTAAAAAAGTGGCTTAATCGCTTACGGCCGGCTTCCACTGATATTAAAAGTTTTGCTCAAGACAAAGCCCGCCAACTAAATATTTCGGCCGGACGACTCAATATCAAGCGCCAAAAATTACAGCTTGGGAAAAAAACCGCTGATGTCCTTAAAATTTTAGCTTCTCTCCTAATGGATGCTGGGCGTTTTATCTTCTCGCTGTTTACTGATCCGACGGTATACAAAAATATTTTGGAAAACTCTAACAAAGCAGCCCGACGCTTAGTATTTTCATTGCGCAATATAATCGATACTTTTCGCTCCCTGCAACCAAAACATAAGATCCTCCTATCAGTTATTGGCTGCTGTCTACTGCTTTTCATCGGCAACCTCGTCTATTCAAGCATAGTATCGAGCCGCGAAGCGGCAGCGGCCCGAGTTGCTGAAACGCAAACTGCATTTGAACAAAAAGAACATCAACTTGAAGCCTCACTTCTCTATAACAATACCGAAGGCGCCCGGACCCTTCTAACCGAAATGAATGATCTTATAAATTCATTGCCGCAAAAAACCGAGAAAGAAAAAGCGGTAGCTGCCGAATTGACCACCCGCTATCACCAACGGCTTGATGCCTTATATAATATTACACGGCTTAATAACCCCTCTCCTTTTGTTGAATTGCCAGCTGACGGGGATTCTTTGGTCCTTGCTAATGGCCGGCTGTACTCAGCTAACGGCCAAAATAAAACGGTTTACCAAATCGCCCTTGATAAAAGCATTACTAACCTTGTGGGTGATTTTTCAGGAAAAACAATCAATGTTCTTAATGATGAAGGCGATGTATATGTTTGGGACGCTGATTCCCTTTACAGTTTGCAAGGCTCGTCATTTAAAAAAGCGACTATTGAAAATAAGCCTGCTTCCATAGAAGCAGCCGCCGTCTACAATACCCGCCTGTACGCGCTTTCCAGCGCTGATAAAACCATCTATCGCTTTAACCAAGACAAGAAATCATTCAGTTTCTCAAATAGACAAAATTGGCTGAAAGAAGATGTAGCCCCCGGAGCAATTTCTTCACTGACGGTTAACGGGCGAATTTATGTGGTGGCCGGAAACGCCATAAAAGAATATGCTGGCGGGAATTCCGAAGACTTACGCCTTGATGATACTTCGCCTGCTTTACAAAATCCGACAATGGCGCTTAGTTCCCCCGACCAAAAATCGCTCTATATCTTAGAACCGGCAAATAAACGGGTGCTCGTGTATTCAAACGCAGGCAAATATATTGCCCAATACGTTTCCGAATCTTTTGGCAGCCTTAAAGGCTTAGCTATTGATGAAAGTGCTAAAAAACTATACGTCCTCAACGGCAAGGCAATTTACGAACTCGAAATACCGCTTCAAAAATAAATAGGGCAAATAAAAACCCCCGGATTATATCCGGGGGTTTTTAGATGAAAAAATATTACTTCAAAGTAACTTTTCCGCCAGCTTCTTCAAGCTTAGCTTTCATCTTTTCAGCGTCTTCTTTCTTAACGCCTTCCTTTACAACCTTAGGGGCGCCATCAGCGACATCCTTAGCTTCCTTCAAACCGAGTTCTGGAACAACTTCACGCAAAGCCTTAATGACTGCGATCTTGTTAGCGCCAGCTTCAGTCAATTCAACATCAAAGCTGTCTTTTTCAGGAGCGGCTTCAGCAGCAGCGGCTGGACCGGCCATCATCATAGCTGGAGCAGCGGCAGAAACGCCGAACTTCTTTTCTAAAATCTTTACGAGCTCAGCCAAGTCGAGAACAGACATTTTTTCAATGCCGGCAACGAGAGACTGGAACTTTTCCGGGACGACGACGTCTTCGCCGTCATTCTTTACTTCTTCAGACATAAATTTAAATAAAATATATTAATACGTCATTGATAATGACAAACTATTTGCTTTCTTGAATAGCGGAAAGGACGCGAACGAGAGAACGAAGATTGCCGGCCAAGACATTAACGAATCCGGAAACCGGAGCATTAATGGAGCCAACAAGCTGCGCATACAATTGTTCCTTAGAAGGCAATGTTGCCAAAGCAGTAATGCCGGCAGCATCTATGTATCGACCTTCGAGAACTCCCCCGAGAAACTTGACCTTGCCTTCATTATTTTTGATAAATTTGGCAATTAACTTTGCTGGAGCAACTTCATCTCCATACCCGAAAGTTGCGGCGACCTGTCCCTCGAGCTCAGCTGTTTCAGAACCTTCGATATGAGCAGCGGCCAAAGCTCTCTTTAAGAGAGTCTTTTTAGCAGCATAATATTCGCTGTTCTGTGCGTTTAACGCAACGCGGAGAGCTTCGTTGTCCTTGACACCCAAACCAGTAAAGCTTGTGAACACAACCGACTTAGCTTTTTCAAGCCGAGCCGAAATGTCACGGGAAATCTCTTGCTTCTGTATTTTTGATTTAGGCATACGTACAATTTTGTAATTTTATAATTTTTAATTTCTAAACGCTTTTTTAAATGTTTAAAAATTACAAAATTAAAAATTAAAAATTTGTTAAATAAAAACTGCGACCTTTAAAGTCCCAGATATAACGGAAAATAAGCAAAACGCTTAGAAATCGTCTCGGCAGGTCTTAGTGTTTGCCTGCTGTCTAGGACAAAATTATTCTAGCAAATAGAATAAAATATGTCAATAAAAAAATTAAGGCAGAATTTCTTTCAAACATCGAAAGAGAGATTCTGCCTTAGGCACCCGTTTTTATTGATTTTTTTTATTTTGTGTTTTCTGTTTGTGGTTTTTTGTGTTTGTGGCGTTTGTAGTTATGTTTTGTATAAAAAGTTTTGATAAAGGGGAAATTATTGCATTTCCGGGTGCCATTTCCCTTTCATCTAGCTTTTTATGTCCCAAGCATACTCTCCCCTTGTACAAATGTCAAATACAACAAAACCCGATATTTTCGGGTTAGCATTAATCTAGCTCCCCTCCCCATCAAAGATGGGGAGGGCATGGGTGAGGTGAACTATTTTAAGTATTTAGCTTTGGCAGCATTATGCTCTTCTAAAGTCCGGCTAAAAATGGTTTCACCAGTATCAGGACGGCTTAAAAAGTAATTATAATCAGAATTCTCGGGATGAATAGCCGCATTCAAAGCCATTAAACCCGGGTTAGACACCGGCCCCGGCGGCAAACCAGGATGTTGATAAGTATTATAGGGCGAATCAATTTGCGTATCAGCGTAGCTATATTGCGCTTTGTTTTCTCCTAAAATATAAGCCAGTGTTGCGCAGGACTGCAAGGCCTGCCCCGCTCGCAAGCGATTCCAAAATACCCCTGAGGCTAATTTCATTTCTTTTTCCGTTCGCACTTCTTTTTGCAAAATAGACGCCATAATAACAATATCCTCAAAAGAATGGCCGCTTGATCGAATATCCTGGCGTATCTGCGGGGTAAGCTTGTGATCAAAATTATCAAGCATTTTAGCAGCTAAATCTTCAGCGCTAAAATCTTTATACACACGGTAGGTATCGGGGAATAAAAATCCTTCCAAGGTCGCAGTTGCCGACACTTCTTTTAAGAAAGGAGAGATTTTTAAGCGAACCGGCAAGTCTTTAATTTTAGTTTGTCCAAGGCGAAAAAACTCGCCGTTAGTTAAATAGCCATTCTTATTCAGTTCGGCTTGCATCTCTTTAAGGCTTAAGCCTTCCCGAAAAAGCAAAGATATTTCACGAGAAACAGTTTTTCCAAGCCCTAGGTCTGCAAAGAGCTGGCGAGTAGACGTGTTTGGTTCGATATTATATTCCCCCGCCTGGATTTTAATGCCCTTATGACGGTACAAATATATCTTTGCCGCCAACACGGAAGAAATAATATTTTTTTCTTCGAGATTATTTAAAATCGTAGCCGTATTCTGTCCCGCGACTATGGAGAACGCTTCGACTTTAGTATTACGAGAGCGAAAACCCAAGGAAATTTGATACCATATCACCGCTGCTAACACCAGCGAAGCAACAAGTCCTAATAATATGAAGATATTTTTTTTGGACATAATTTAAAATTATCTATTTTATGGGCTTTATACTATAATACACAGTATATCATATTCTAACCATATGGACTTTATATACATACTAAGCCCCCTAACAGCGGTAATTATCGCCCAAATTAGTAAATTTTTTATTAAAAAAAACCGGCTATCATTTAGCTGGAAAAATTTATTCGCCTATTCAGGCATGCCCTCGAGCCATGCAGCCGTAACTGTTTCGTTGGCAGCCATTATTGGGTTAGAGCAAGGCGTTGAATCAGCTATTTTCGCTATTTCGGCTCTCGTAGCCTTTTTAACGCTAAGAGATGCCATGGGAATCCGCCAATATATAGGAAAACAAGGAAAAATCATCAACGAACTAGTTGATGATTTAAACGAGGATCGTTATTTAGATGACCGTTATCCGCAACTAATTGAAAAAGTCGGACATTCGCCGGCTCAAATAATTGCCGGCTCGCTTCTTGGCTTAGCAGTGGCTCTTGTTTACTTTTTGCTAGCCTAATGTATTACATGTCCTGCTGATTTTGCTGAACCGAATTCACGCAACGGAAATTTTGGCAAACAGTACCAGCTCGACATGTTCCGCAAACTTGGCCGCACCCGTTAGTTCCACACTGGCGATTGGTGCAGGTTCCGCAATTATTGACCTGACAAATGGGGGTTCCTATAGCTTTACCTTGAATAAAGCCTGATTCAGTAATGGCACAAAATCTAAATGCATTGTCATTTGGCTTATACTGATAGTAAAAGGCAAAGCTATTATTGGGCAATGCAAGAGGATCATTAACGCCCGCATATTCTTTTTTTGATTCATCCCAGCACGTTGCCGGACTAAAACGATCATCGCCGCAAGAACCAAGTTGATTAACGGGATCAAGGGGCAAACCGCCTCCCAGAGCATTATTAAAGGTCGCTTGCCAGCTTGGCCAAGTTGAAATAGTGCGGTTGGTAAGATAGGTCCCCTGCGCCAATGCTGGGTAAGTACCCCGCAAAGTATTATAATTTTCCAACTGATCTTTAACGCTACGCAAATCAGCTAAGCGCCTAACATCGTGGATAATAGCTGATTTTTTATTGCGGCATGTTTCTCCTTGCGGGCAATCATTATCGAGCAAGCAGGACTTGTCAGTTGTCTTGCTGCACTGACCCGTTGATTGGCAATAGCCCCGGCACTCGCTATCTTGAGTACAAAGACGGTTAGAATCATTGCTGCAATTTTTTATATCGGCATTAAACTTCCAGTTTTGCAAAATTTGTCCAAAAATATCGGTCGTTGCATTTTCAGGATTTTGGTTATAAGAAATTATATAAATATTAGTATATAATTCAGGATCATTTGACGGGGCGCAACTTGACCGACCACAATCACGGTCAGTGGAGCAAATAAATGCCGGATTATCGACGCAGCGGCTTATGCGGGCAACTTTTGCGGCATTTACATACACAGTTCGACCGTCTCGAACCGCTTCATATCCATCAACAATTAAAGATTGGGGCGCTCCCTTAACTTTTATATTGACTGCATACCATGCCAGCGGAGAATAGTGTTCCGGATTAGGAACAACGCGCAAGGCAATTGCATCGCGGCCTATCGGCTGATTATTAGTTGGCGGAACAACAGGATCTCCCCCCGGAGCAGCTTGAGCTATACCGGCGGATATAAAGGCAAAACAAAGACTGGCGATAATTTTTACAAACATAGGTTATCTCTATTATACAACGTCAAGGCAAAAAAATGAACTAGTGCTGGCAATATTCGCACCAATGAGTTCCTCGACCGGCCACTCTAGTTTTTCGAAGCGGACGACCGCATTTTTTGCATGCTTTGCCGCCCCGTCCATACACTTTTAAAAAAGGGACGAAATTTCCCCGCAATCCCGCAGGATCCAAAAAATTTTTAAACGTTGTTCCCCGCTCTTCTATTGCTAGACGCAAAATAGACCGAATAGCCTCGTATATGCGCTTAATTTCTTTGTCATCCAGAGATTCCGTTCGTCTCGAAGGACGCACGCCTGCTCGAAACAAAACTTCATCAACGTAAATATTACCCAATCCAGCAACGTGCTTTTGATCAAGCAACGCCGCTTTAATGGGAGCACGACCTCGTCGTGCAATAATTTTCCTAAAATAGGCCAAGGTAAAATCTTTGCTCAAAGGCTCGATTCCCACTTTGCTAGCTAGAAGAATAAAATCATCGGCTGTCAGAAGTTTTACCCAGCCAAACTTCCGCAAATCATTAAAATACAACTCTCCACCTTTCTTAAACGAAAAAATTAGACGCGTATACGCATTTGGAACCTGAACACCCGTTGAAACAATAGGATGTCCCCCGGCAATAATATGCTTTTCGGAAGTATAAATAAGTTGCCCCGTCATTTTCAGGTGAATGACAATAACCTGCCTGCCTAAGTCAATAACCACCATTTTAGCCCGGCGGTATATCTTTTTAATTTTTTTACCGATAACGCTCTTTTTAAACAGAGCAGCAGGCGTGTGTAAAATCTTGCTATTATCAACTAATATAAAAGAGGCTATTTCTTTACCCCGCAATGCCTTGTCTAAATCAGAAGCGATTGTTTCAACTTCGGGTAATTCGGGCATACGCTTCCGACTTTGATAATAAACCGGCCTGCGCGTCATGATTCTTAACAACAGCAGCTGCATTAATCGCCCCTAATTTCATCGCCGCTTGGATATCGCCCTTGCATATCTCTAGCCCCGCAATGAATGAAGACCCGAAAGCATCGCCAACTCCGGTTGTATTAAAAGGTTTGGAAACGAGGAGCGACTTTTGAGTACATATGGAACGGCCATCAAAAGACCGAGCTCCTTTAGCCCCTTCTGTGATCACAACAATACGAGGTCCCAAGCTATGCAGCTGTTTAAGTAAAAGCTGCGTAGGCACCGTATTCTTCTTGCCAAAAAAAGCGACGGACAATAGTAATGCCTCAGCGCGATTACACAACAATACTTCTGTTTTTTTCAAAAAAGGCAATAGAGCTTTCCCGGCAGAAAGCTGCTCCCTCCCGGGATTCCATGCGATATGGCAATTGCTTGAAAAAACGGTGCTTAAGGTTGATTTCCAGGAGTCTGATAACGAAGTTAGATAGAGCCAATGGGCCTGTTCTAATTTTTTTTTCTCACGCGCGTCAATTTTCAAGGAAGCATTGGCACCCCGATAGGTAAATACAATATGTTCGCGGTCGGGTCCTATTAATACAAAAGAAACACCACTCTGCTCTCCTTTCTTCTTATCAATCAAGCGAAGATCAACTTTGTTATTTTTTAAATTTTTTAATATACGTTCAGCACGATCGTCCTCCCCAACCGCACCAACCAAGGCAGTACGAAAACCAAGGCGGCTAAAAGCCACGGCAGCGTTAGCGGCTCCTCCGCCAAACGCACTCGATGTTTCGCGAACACCTACCTTCGTACCGTATTCAAAGGCCAGCAGTTTTTTACCACCTTCACGCATGAGCCGATAATCATCGACTTCAAAAAACAAATCAGCCGTCGCACCTCCAATAGTTATAACATCAAATTTTCTCATAATGGGTTTAATTCATCGAGAGTAACGATCACAGAAAATGTCTTATCGCCCCTCTGTACTTTAAGGCCCAAGCGCTTTCCAGGAGCGTATTGATTTATATAGGAAACCAAGGGTTGCCGTTCATCAACTGGGCGCCCATCAACTTCATAAATAATATCCCCCTCTTTAATGCCGGCGAGTGCTGCCGGAGAACCTATCGCTACTGCTAACTCCTCTGGTCCATTGCCCATAACATACGCACCGGAAGTACGCGGCAATTTCTTTTGTTCCGCGATATCAGGCGTAATAATAACGTAGCGAACTCCCAGACGGGCACGAACAATACGGCCCAAATTTCGAGCGCTTTCTATGACCGGACGGGCTTCATTAATAGGAATGGCGAAACCTATACTCTCTCCGCCTTCATCCTTAGCCACGTTAATTCCCACAACATTCCCATTTAAATCAATCAAGGGACCGCCTGAGTTGCCGACATTTATTTGGGCGTCAGTTTGAATAATATTTTGCAATTGCTCATCCTCGCCATTACTATCGCTTGCCTGCAAACTGCGACCCAAACCCGAAACAATTCCCTTGGTAGCACTATTGCTATAACGTCCCAAGGCGTTGCCAATGGCTATAACACTGCTCCCTGTGACTAATTTATTACTATCCCCCATTTGTAAAAATGGCAGTTTGGCATCATAAATTTTTAACACTGCCAAGTCGTTCATTGGATCAGTGCCTATCAATTGAGCGTAATACTGCTTCCCGGAATATAATGTCACTCTATATTCACCCTCATTTCCCTTAGCAATAGAAACAACGTGTCGATTAGTTAAAATAAGGCCATCCGCGGAAATCAGAAAGCCGCTCGCATTACGCCGGCTGACTTCAAGATTTTGAATAGTCCCCTTACCATCCGGTGTAGCAACAGGCTTTTGTGTTTCGGAAACAGTAACACTAACAACAGCCGGGTTGGCTCGCTGTATGGCTCTGATGGTCGCCTCTTGGTCATCCAAGCGTAAGGCATCAGCCACTACGCTAGAATGCGGTAGAAAATTAAAATAAGCAATGCCCGCAGCGACAGCAAGACAAACGGCAAAAAGCCAAATTGCTGCTGATGTAATAGTATGTTTCATATATCCTTAGTATAGCAAACTAATTAATCTTTGAAACGATGCCACGGTCAGCATCGACCTCGACCATATCTCCATCTTTAAAAGCTCGGGTAGCGAACTTCGTACCAACGATACAGGGTATGCTTAGCTCCCGGGCAACAATAGCGGCATGCGCCGTCAATCCTCCTTCGTCAGTAACAATTGCTGCCGCCTTCTTCATCGCCGCCATCAATTGAGGGGTCGTCATGGTTGAAACAAGGATCTCGCCTTCCTGCATAGCATATTGATCCTCTTGGGTGATAACTAAACGGGTTCGGCCTCTTACTATACCCTTGGAAGCAACGGTCCCTGTTAGGGATTGCGAGTTTGTTTCCGGAATCTCTTCCTCAAAATCAGATATGTATCGTTCACGAGCATCTTCACCGCTTATTAGCTGTAATTCATCATCAACTACCTCAATAATATAACATTGCTTACGCCTTTCTAGCTCTTTAGCATCAAGGCGCTTCCCAGTATTAATATAATCAAAAAAACTTGCCGGATCATACCACTGCAATTCTTCAAACATATCTTCCTTAACAATATATGTTAAGTGGCTTAGAAATTCAGTAAAAAGATAAGACGAGACCCGCTCTCCCAGCTCATATAAAAGAGTGAACCATGAAAGAATTTCTATAAGCTCCCTTTCCCGACTGGAAAGCGGCAACGAATGGATAAGCGATTCGCGCTTTTTAATTAAATCGATAGAAGAATGATGAAGCTCTTCTAACTCGCCGTTCATCGACTTTGGAACTGAAAGAATTGAGATACTTGTATCAAGATCCTTCTCAGCAACATGTTCCGCTAATAAGGCTTTTAATTCAGCGGTGATAGCCGGTTCTCCCCAGTAGCTGTATGTAATTGCGCCGCGCGCATGCGCATGGTGGAAAACAAAAAAATCAGCGTATTTTTTGAATTCCTCTGCGCTCATTGTCATGCCATGAAAACCTTTTGCCCAGGCATATCCCTCTTCCATAAATTGATATATCTGCCCGCCCATTCTGTCGGCAGACGAACCGCTAAATTCAGAAAGGATAATTGACTGCTGAAACTTATAATCAATAGGGTCATAATATAATGAAGTAATGCGACCAAAACCAACAATGGGACTTTTAATAGCCGCTTTCCCAATTTCTTTGACGCTGTCCTTATAGGCCAAAACGCGAAAACTGCGATCAAGCAAAGTATTCTCGCGCGTAAGCTGTTTCACCCATTGGATTCTTCTCATATTAAACCAGTATTTTTATAACCCTTCCTCCGTCAGCATCGACTTCGACCATATCGCCCGTATGCAGAAACTGAGTGGCATTTTTTGTTCCGACAATACAGGGAATGTCAAACTCGCGCGCCAAAATTGCCGCATGGCACAAGATGCCGCCCTCATCGGTAACAATGGCAGCCGCTTTTTTGATGGCACTATTATATTGCGGGCGCGTCATGGTAGTAACCAGTATTTCTCCGGGTTGCACCATTTCCAAATCAGCTAAATCAATAATTACCCGCACTGAGCCGCGAATTTTCCTATGATTAACTCCCAGTCCCCTAACTCCCCCCTCTCCCAATGAACCTTCGTAATCTTTCTGAATTGCTTCATGAAGTTTTTTTGCCTCATTAAAAGGCAATATCATCATGCCTCCATCTAAGAATAACAGCGAAGGCAGAGGATGTTTTGTGTGGGCTGTTGGCGAACTCGATGCGGCTTCTTGGTAGTGGTAATCAGCTAAATTCAGCTTCCGCACATATGCCTCGACTTCCGGAATTACCATTTCGTTATACGCGTAGGCTTCGCTCAAGCAATCAATAGTATTTTTATGCTCAGTGGATTTTAACTTGGCAATATAATCCCCTGGCCAATAGCAGGCTTGATGATAGGCAAAAAATTCTGAATACAAATGAACAAATGCATCCCATTCGCGCAGCACCTCCTCGCGAGAAGGATGAAGGGTCAGAAAAGATCTCACCTCATCAGTCAACGATTTCAGTTTCATGGCGACTGCACTGACATATTCAGGACGTAAACAAAATTCCTCAGCTAATATTTTTGAGAATTCAAAATTTTCTTTTCCTGATCTATATAAAACTATATTTCCATCTTCGCGCTCATACCAAAATGTAAGAGAAAAAGGATTAATATTAAAAATGGCTTGTATATCATGCTGATAGCAATGGCCGAAAATAGAACACGCCAAAAATGAAATGTCCCGCACCGTATATTCCGCATGCTCATGCGGCCGCAAACGCGAAAGCACTTTTTCATGTAGTATCACAGGCGTCATATGTTTAAGAACTAGACCTAGCAGCAATCTCCCTTAGTTGATCAACGCTTAAAGGATATTCTTTCTCCCGGAAACGAAGAGAAATACTCTTTCCCTTTGCATCAATATTTGTTGTTACCGTAAAATATTCGTTAAATTTTGTTCCGCCCCCAATATCACGTATTGAATCAAAGCCAATCGCCTCCTTTAGGAACGAAGCAAGATTAAAATCATGTGTTCCGTTTAATAACTGAATTTTATGATCAGCATCTTTTTTAGAGGGCATATAGAGTTTCGCATGTTCCAAAATAAGCTTGGCAATATCAGCCGCTGTTTCCCAAGGCGAATACGTCTGCGGATCAGGTCGTTGATCTTTGAATGATAAATAATAATCGGTTTGTTTTTCTGTTGCCTCCGCAGTCAAACGTTCCTGTTCGCTTTTTTCTAACGAATCATAGGCATCGCCAAACACTTCACGTTTTATGCGCATGATATCATGTAAAAATTGTCCCTCGTGATCATAATGGAACGATAACTCGTCGCGAAGGCGCAAGGTCCCCTTTTTTTCAGTTTTAGCGGCTTCCTTAACAAGCTCAACGGTATCTATTGTCCGGGCGGTATCGCTAGAATAATTTTTTATCATATCAAAATTCGGAAAGCTCTTCCCCACTTCCCGACTGGCTATTATTCCACCCTCCGTTAACCCAGTTTCAGCGCTTACCGGCGAATAGGCTTTTTCACCATGGCGAATGTATACATCCTCGACAGTTAGGCGGGGCTGCTCGGGACGCTTATACACTATTTGTTCTTTTATCATATATCTAATAGTACTTAATTTTTCTTATTATGGCCATATACAAAATCATTTTACTATATTTGACACCATTTTTTATCCATGGTATAATATAATGGTAATGCTCATATGAAGTCTTGAAGTCGTCGATTCAATTAAACATATATCACTTTACGCTTTTATTCACTCTGCTACTCTCATGCAAGGTACAATCAAAAAATTGACCGATAAGGGTTTCGGATTCATCTCTTCTGAAGGACAAGAAAAGGATTTATTCTTCCACAGCAACAGCTTGGTTGGTGTCCAATTCAATGATCTTCGCGAAGGTGACGCTGTTACCTATGAAGTTGAACAGTCCGAGAAGGGCCCGAACGCTGTCAACGTTCAGCGCGTTGCTTAAGACCTCAACATTTAAAAACCCGCCGCTTCAAGCGGCGGGTTTTTATTTAGTCTGCTATAAAATAATACGACTAAGCAAATACGACAGCGTTGATTCCGCTCCCTCGTTTAAATTCACTTCCTTTTCCCGCAAACCGTCGTAACAGCCTCCTGAAGATTGGTCATACATAATGCGCCCGGACACATTGCCTCCTAAAAACCAATCAAAAGCCTTGAAGGCATATTTCTGATATTGATGTTCATTCGTAAGCTCATACATAGTTTTGCAGACTGCAACCATTGCCGCCGTATCTTCGGGCTGCTGATCAAAGCGGTGCCTATATCCGCCTCTTTTAAACCACCCATCCTGCCCTATAGGAACATACAGGCCATGCTCAAAAGTATTATCTATTAAAAAATCCAAAGTTTTTTTGCCAACAGCAAAGTAGTCTTTGTTACCGGTAATTTTATAGCCAATAAGCAAAGCCTCTGGAATAATACCATTCGAATAGGCTAGAATGGGCTCAAACCAATCCCATTCTTTAGTTGAATGCTCCTCATAGGACAATATGAGCGCATCGCAAGCGGCCCGTAACTTTCCAAGATATACAAGATTTTTTTCTTGTTCAAGAAAAACTGCCAAACTTTTGATATACGAAGCGATGGCTCGAGGAGAAGAAAGCGATTCAACATGCGCAAGACTCTGTTCATAAAGCTGTCGAGCCTTGCGGCGCATTTCTTCCGGCAAAGAAACCGTAGTTGCCGCAACCGCCAAGGCATGAACCGCGCGAGCATTGGCCTCTTGTAAATTTTCCGTATTATTTTGTTCGTCGCTTAATATTTTTTCTTGGGTAACATAATTTTCAAAACTGCCGTCTGTATTTTGTACAAATTCCATAAAATCCAAATAAACGCGAGCCAGCTTCAATGATGTTGGCGACTTGGTCTGATCATAATACATTGCCGTAAAACGCAAAGCGCGCGCATTATCATCAAGAGTGTAGCCGGATTGTTTATCAGGTTCAGTCAAATGAGTGAATTGAATAATTCCAAAATCATCAGTCAGTCGTTTAAGATGGCGAAGACTAACGCGTGGAATGCGTTTTTCATTTTCCTTGAGCCCAGGAACTTTTTTGGCAAAAGCACGAATATATGCAATGGCGACATTACCCCAAGTCATGTTACGAGTTTTAAAATAGGCATACTTGCCCATCTGCTGGCGCAGAGCAGCGTTATCAAGCAAGCGCAATAAGGCGTCACTAATTTCTTGAGAGTTTTTAAATCCAACCAAAATACCAGCCTCAGAACCTACATCTTCCTTGGCTTGAGCAAAAGAAGTTGCTACCACCGGCCGCCCCGTTCCTAAGGCATACGTGAGCGTACCGGAAACCGCCTGATCAGGATTGAGCGGGGTTGAAATATAAATATCACTGGCCTGAAGAAACGTCAGTAATTTACTTGTTTTTAAATATGAATCTACAAACTTCACTATGGATTCAAGCCCCAAAGCGGCAATACGCTTTTTTAAGTATTCTCTATAGGCCTCACCTTCCCGCTTGCGTATATCAGGATGAGTAGCGCCAATGACAAGATATTGAATATGAGGATGACGTTTCACAACTGCGGGCAAAGCTTCGATAACATACTCGATTCCTTTATCAGGACCAAGTAAACCAAAGGTTGAAAGAATAACTCTATCAAGGGGCAATTGTAGTATTTTTTTTGCCGGAGCACTCGACTTATACAAAGCGGGATGTATGCCATGAGGAATGATTGTTATTGCATCCGTTTCAATTTTATACACCTGCTCTAATATCAGCTTAGATGCTTCGGTCATTACAATAATAATTTCTGCCCGCTTCGCTAGCGATGCAACAATGCGAAGCATCTGTTCTGAAGGCTGAGGCAAAACTGTGTGAAAAGTTATGGCCAAAGGCTTGGTTAAAGCAGCAGTAAATTCCAATATATACTCCCCCATGTCTCCACCAAATATACCAAACTCATGCTGGATACTAACTAATTTCACATGCGCCGCTTTATTTAGCCTTAAAGCTATTTTCGAATAAGCGTTTTTATCATGTTTAGGAAAAGCTGCTATAACACTTTTGGGGTACTTATTGATAACTGTTTCATCGTCATTGACTGCAACAATCCTCGACTCAATGCCTGGAGCAAAGAGCTGATTAAAGGTCGTTGATAAATCGCGTGTGAATGTGGCCAGCCCGCACTGCTGGGGCGGGAAAGTAGACAAAGACACAATCCACGCTTTGTTGGGTTGTTTGGATATCATGTTTATAATGAAACGAACAAACACTGCGAAGTGTTACAGTAAAGGCGGATTTGCCTTTAATTCGGCTATTAATTCTTGCAGTTCTAAAGACTTGCAAGCGATGCGCGTATCAGCTGCTCCGTAATAAATGTATAAGCGACTATCTTCAATTATTGCACCCGTTGGAAACACAACATTGTCAACGTTACCTCTTTTTTCCCACTCCGCCATCGGTGAAAAAAGTGGATACGGCAAACGGCCAATAATTTTTTTAGGATTTTCAAGATCCAAAAGGGCGGCACCGGCCGAATAAATAATAGTACTTTCTGTGCGCTGCACACCATGATAAATTAGAAGCCAGCCCTCAGAGGTTTCTATAGGCGGGCACCCGCCGCCAATATATCTATTCTCAAACGCATAAGCCGGGTTTAAAAGCTCGGCGTCGCTAAATGCATCGAAATACGCTGCCCAATATTCCATTCCTAAATCTTCAAAAGATTTAAAAAATGCCACCTGTATGCTCGGCATGATTCTATGGATCAATACAAATTGGCCGTTTATTTTTTTTGGAAATATAAAAGCGTCCTTATCCCATACAGCAACATCAGAACCATTATAACGCATAACTTGCTGCGCATATTCAAAATAACGCGAGGGCGGACGAAGACTTTTTTCAATACGAAGCAGCGCATCATGATAGGACAAATCCGGCGATATAGGGCCATGTTTCTTAAAAGTAACAAGATCCGTACTCGTCGCATAAGCGACGCGGGCATTATTTCCGTCGTAGGCGGTATAAAACAAATAATATACGCCATCAACATACGTAATACGGGGGTCTTCTACTCCCTGTTTTTCATATTCATATTCAGGAAAAAGCACGGGAGTATCAAGCCGCAAAATTACCTTGTTTTCTTGTAACTGACAATAGCCAATACAAGAAGAATTGCCAGCTTTGACAGCCCTATAAAACATGTGGACGATGCCATTCGCCCTTATGCATGCTGGATTAAAAACTCCATAGCTTTCAAAATCAAGCGTTGTTGGTTCAAGAATTATTCCTTCGTCTTTGATTGTAATCATATAATCGTATGGCGCTTAGTGTAGCATTTTGACGCTAATCTGGATACTTGCCAAAAATAAGAAAAAGCACGGGTGCAAAACAAAACCGGCGTATGCCGGTTTTGTGTTCAAAATTATTATTACTTAGTTGTTGTTTTGGACATAGACGGATTCATCATCCCTCCATGCTTTTCTCCCAATCCCATATGCCCGGGCTTGTGCGCTCCCCCCTTCTCCATTCCCATCATCATAAAACCAGCCGGGATCTTATTGTCGCTTGCCCATTTTTTCAATGAATCCATTTCTGTTTTCATTGCAGTCATACGTTCTTCCGGCGTCATGGTAGCTTTCTTTTGACTATCATGCTTGGCCTTAAGCTCAGTCATTTTAGCAGTAATTAAATCAGCCTGAGCTTGCGTTAACTTTCCATTTTTTACAGCTGTAGCCAGGCGATCTTTCATGCCTTGCTCGCGCTTAGCCTCCATTGAGGCTCGCTGTTCGAGCATAACTTGATCAACAACCTTTTGCACGTCAGATGAGTTAAGATTAAATTTCGAAGCAATGGTTGTAACAAGCGTGTCCATTGGCTTTGAGGAGTTAGAAGCAGCGCTCGCAAAACTTACTCCCGCCCCTAGAAGCACTAGAGTTAATACTGGTAAAATGCCATACGAAATAACTTTCTTATTCATATTTATACGTATTTAATTATAAGCTTTGAGGAAGGTGGATCCGCTTTCCTTGTATCTTCTAATACACCTTCCGCCCTTCTTTATTACATCTTAAGCGGGGCGCTTTAAATATAGGAATAAATACGATATACTAACAACATATGAACGCCGAAATGAAATCACTTACCCCCGAAAATAATTCGGAAAAGAAATCATTGAATTTGCAAGAAACTATTGATTTTCTTGCAAATAAAGGGATACAACCCTTGGCTGTTTTTAAACCCGGCGAACCGATTTTATATGTTCTTGAAGAAATGGTACGCGCTGATGACGGTCCTTTTAAATGGCTGCCAGCGGCCGATCGTCCTAATGTTGTCCGTATGGACAGTCCAGAAGGTCTCAATCTTGATAAACCGCTTAATACCGAAGATCCAAATAGGATTGTCTACGTCCTCAAAAATAAATTCGGCAAAGCTGATTTTTATTCTATCGATAGAGAAACTGGTATTCCAAAATTTGTCGCAACTGAAAGCAAGCTAAAAGCCTACCAGGTCAGAAAAGAATTGCTGTACTCGCCTAACGATGAGCTATTCCCCAAGGCAGAGTAAGCTATTATCTTAAATCCTTCTTACTGTCCCCGTATTCGCATCTACTTCCAGCATATCGCCTTCTTTGAAGATTTTAGTGGCAATTTGCGTTCCAACAATACAAGGTTTTTTAAATTCGCGGGCTGTAATGGCTGCGTGCGATAAAATTCCTCCCGCTTCGGTAACTATTGCCGAGGCTTTTTCAATAAGCGGCATAAATTCCGGCCGCGTCATGCCGGTAACTAAAATATCTCCTTCATTAAATTCTGTAATTGCATGAGGGTCGGGAACAATGCGCGCTATGCCTTGAACTTTTCCTCCATAGGCGCAAATCCCTTGAAGTTGTGAGATATCTTTTCCATTCTCCGCAACAAGCAAAGATTCTAATTGATCTACCTCCTCGCCAAGAAGCACTATTGTGTTATCATTTTCAAAATATAATGCACTCGCTTCAAAACGCGGTGCGAGAATGCCATCGCCCGGTAAGCTGCCCTTTTGCAGATAGGTTTCAAATTCTTCTAGCGTCAAACATGTTAAGAGATTACTATCACGATTTTCTTTCAAGGCGACAGCTTTCATTATATTTCTAAAAAATTCTTCGCTCTGGCTATATATTTTTTCAGAATATAAGCGCGCTGCGGTAAAATCAGGTAATAATTTTTCTAAATGCTCAGGCGGTAAAAAATCTATAGTTTTTTTCACAAAGACATGATAAGCCAAATGACGCTCAAAAACCGGATAAAATTCTTGATACTGTTCCCAGCTAGGTATACTTAATTGCAGATTGTTCAATAAGGGCTCCAATATATCAGTGTTCTTTTGCAGTTCCAAACACATTTCTTGAGCATAGGAATAATCCCTTATTGATTTATCAGCTAAATATTTTCCTAAACTTCTAAATTCTTCATTCGCTATGTAAAAAGAAACCGTTCCTTTGCGATGGATAAATAAGGTGTGGTTAAAACTAACACCGAGGATTCTTTGCAAAACAGCATGATACTGCGATCCCCAATATGAACAGGAAATAAAAGTATAGGAACCCGCCCAGCGCTGTAACCAGCCAATTTTTGCGATATATTCAAGGGTCGGCATACAGAATATAATAGACTATATATACAAATTTAATTTTCTGAAATCATTTTTAATTGTTCAAGCGCTTTAGGCCACGTCTCATTAAACATATCCTTATATTCAGCTGGCACGACCAGCTCTATAGACACTTCGGTGCCACCATTAACCTCTCTGAAGGCATAGTTCTCGAGTACTTCCTCGCCTGCCTGCGTCGGCCATATTGTTTCCTGGCCCTTTATTACTAAACCAAGATGCTGAATAGAAATATAGTCATACGGTCTATTCTCTCGTATGCGACTAATCATCCCCGATACGCTGCCGTCTTTCTCGGGTCCAAGAAAACGCATAGTGCTTCCCTCTTTCCAATTGCCTTCAAAATAAGAACCGCTCGGATTAAAAACCGAAGTCCACTTTCGGTATGTTTCATCAGCAAGCATGGTTTCCCATACTTTTTGCCTGGGAGCATTAATTATAATAGAGAAATGCATTTTTTCCATATAATCATTCTAATAATTTAGACTTTTACCATAGCAAAAAACATAAACCTTGGCCAACTTTCGCTACATAGCGCTAGGCTTGTCTTTTAAACTCAGAGGAGTACTATTACCGTTATATTAGTGCGCCTTTATTCACTAACAATACATGTATGGATCCTCGAAGGATAAATAAAATATTAATTGTCATCATCATCTTATTGCTTGTTGGCGGGGCTTACTATATGTTTAAAAGCAAGCAAAATTTATCAACTGATTCAATTGCCGAAATACCGGAATCTCAACCGGCCGTCATCACTGATACTGCGACTCCAAGCGAAGAAATTAAAGATGCCAATGCTATCAATTCACCCGAGGCAGGCAAAACAACTTACGCTAACACTAAGTATGCTTTTGAGTTTACCTACCCCAGCGACTGGCAGCTAGCGAACTGCCCTAGCTGCAGTGAAGCCGATACTCAAGCAAGCTCTATCGCCTTTAATAGCCCCGGCGGCGGGTATGCAGTTTTCGCCGTTGAGGTTGTAACCACTGCCAAGTGCAGCGGCCTTAAAGCATGCGCTGAAGCTAACCGAAAAGTTTTTTCTAATGATCAAACAACAACCGGCTTAATCGCCTATGACCATAACGGAGAAAATGGCCTCTCTGAAACTATTAATAGGCCTCAATCCGGAGACTGGAAATATATTGTCTACTACTTCATGAGAGATAAAAATCTATATACGGTTTCATTACATACTAAGAGCGAAGATGAAACGCAAACCTTGTCAGCACTGACCAGTATTTTATCAACCTTTAAAATAACAGCCGTTGATTCTTCTGTTTTAAAAACCTATTCCGACACAAAAGAAAAATTTAGCATCGGCCACCCAGCTGATGGAAATATTGCCGCCGGCGGTCCAAAGCCCGGTATTCGCTTTGACAACTTCCCTGCCAATAGGCCGGATAACTATACGATGAAGGCCGGGGATTATTATATAGAAGTAAACATTGAGGATTCGGCTATGGATTGCAGCAAGCAGTTTGCTAGTTCGCGCAAAATCGTCGTTGATGGCGTTGCTGGTTTGCGCGGCCCAGCGGTAACAAGTCTACCTAACTATTACCCTTACATGCTCTGCTTTAATAAAGAAGGAAAAACCTACTTAGTTTCCGCAGTAGAATATGATGATCGCCAAGAACGGCCAAAAAATATTTTAGATTCCTTCCACTTCATAAAATAAATAGCATCCAATAAAACAGGGTTACGACCCTGTTTTATTATTGAAAAAATAAAAAAACGGTTCGATATTGCTATCGAGCCGTTTATAATCTACCTGTAACCCCCCGAAGGAGTTATAACTACTTCATATCAAATTTTATTTCTATCTTTTCCCAGCCGTTCTTTTTCTTTGTTTTGTTTTCTAAATCTGCAGCTACTACTGCTGTTTCCCAAAAGTCAGGATACTGACCGTTAAAGGCTGCTTTAACTGTATTACAGTTAGTATTCCACTCTTCTTGAGTTTTACTTTGTTTCATTAATTCTACTACATTGTCCTCTGTCATAAGTTTATTTTATTTTTTATTATTGGGTTGTCATTGACTCCATAAAGAACCAATGAGCACCCAATAATACTTTTTAAAGAAATATAGTAACAAAGATATACCACGAGGGCATATCTTTGTCAATGAGTAATCTGTCTTTTTATATCTATTCTTTATACTTTCTTCTTATAATTAACATGAGGGCAAACAATCCATTGGCAAAAACCCACGTTAAGGGGAAAAGGTACGTAACGAGGTTATACTCAGCCAAAGCAATAATACTTAAGCCATGCCGAAAAATAGTAATAACAAAAAATGACAGTGTTTCTGAATAGGGATCATGCCATGATTTTCTAATCGTCGGAATAAAAGCGAGCATATCAATGGCGGAAAGAAGCGCCATTGAAAGAACCGGTTGTTTAATGACAAGCCAAAGCGGAATGGCAGCCAATGCAAAAACTAAAAATACTACATCAATTTTTTTTATGTGCTTGTCTCCTTCTCTAAAACTCTTAGCGCAAATAAAAAAAGATAATATTGCTAACGCCAGGGTAACGTAAGAACCAAAACCGGCACCGGCGCTTAGCTGTAAGGCGAAAATAATCGCCGTTAAAATTCCCCAAATGAACCATGAGAAAACATGCGGCTTTGTTTTTCCAGCAAAAGTGTCTTTGAGATACGGTACATAGCCAGCAACCGTTAGTATAACGGCTGCAATAGTAAACAATAATTTATAATTCTCCATTCTAAAGACCAGAAAGATATAAAGTATTAACCTGAGCGGGCGTTAAAGCTGAAGTATAGATGCGCATCTCATCAAAAGTTCCATCGGTATAACGCGATTGGCGAGTTGGGGTTTGTCCCGAGGGCCAGGCATCGCCCCAAATTGCCGTGCCGGCGATCATGCTTGGACCGGCCGCCTTAGAGGCTAACAATGATCCATCAACATATAATTTCAATGTCGTTCCATCCGAAGTTAGCACTATATGGTAATAAGTTCCAATTTCTGGGCTCAATGAAGTCGAAAGCAAGCTGCCATTCCAGACATGAAGAAAATACTTTGATTCATCTTGATTCCACAATAAAGAAATACCAACCTTATCTTCAGCCGAATCAAAAAGCTGGCGCTCCGGTCCGTATGTTTCTTCTTCCGGCTCACGTAAGGCATTTGCCTTAAACCAAAATGCGACTGTATACGTAGATGAACCTTGTGGAACATTAACAGAAAGAGATTGCCCGATTGAAGAATCTAGGGTGACACAAGATCCTTCTATGCAATTTGCCGTATCGCTTTCAATAGCCGGTTCTCCGTAAAAAGATAAGTTTTGGCTTGAAGTTTCGCTTTGTGCCAAGGTGTCGCCGCTTCCATTTAAACGCCATACCCCCACTGAAGCGGCGTTAGGAGCTTTTGCTAAACCGCGCGGGCTAGCGACTATAATTTCCGAACCTTTCTCGCCTTTTCCTATGCACGTAGAAAGAATATACGAAGCGCCTCCGGAAATTGATTTGTACGAATAGTCTCTATTAAGACAGCCATTGTCATTATAAGGCAAAGCATTGCTTGGTATCGTATCTAAATATTTTGCCCCACCGGCGGGAGAAACTAAAGCACTTCCCGGAGTAATAAAGGTAGGATAAAAGCTATTCCTTTCATAATATTGAGATAAAGCTGTTTGCAGTGTATGAACATCGGAAAGACGCTTTGCGTCCCGGCTCGCAACCCTCACTGGCCGCAAGCTATAAAAAGCGACTAAGGATAAGGTCACAACGATAACAACAACCACTGAAACTTCAATAAGAGTAAAACCTCTCCGCGAACTTGGTGCCAAAGTCATATATTTATTTTGAAATTTAACTTATACCATAAGTATAAAATATTCTAAGAAATTCCACTAGTTATTTCATATTTTATTGACAATATAATAAAAATATGCTAATATAGTATTTATTATTATCTATATATTAAACTGTATGTTTCGCAGATTCTTAGCTCTAAGCATATTCACTATAGTCCTCGGACTTCTTACCGCTCTGCCTGTTTTTGCCAAGTCTGAACCGACATTCGCACCCATTGATGCAAGCGCCGTTTCTGAATTATCTGTTCTTCCGGAAAAAGAACTCACCCAAGAATTTATAGATTCAACTACTGATGATCCAGAAGTTACCACGGTTTCCTTTACAAATATATACATTCTTCGCAACCAAGTTATTATTGAATATCCAGAAACGTTACTGACTGATCCTACTCCCCTTCCAGAAGATTACAATCTTACTAGTAACGGCCAAACAGTAGTAATTGCTGACGCGACAATTTCGGGCAAAGAAGTTATCTTAACGACTACTCAAACTCTTACGATGCAAGATGTCGCCTTAGTTTCATACCACCCGATCGGAACTCCGCTGCGTACAATACTCGACAACGAAGTTTCATCATTTACTGACTATCAAGCCTATGCCGGTATTCCTGTCGGCGCTGCCCCTGTCTATTCAACGCCCGTCGGAAATAAACTCTATGTTAGCAACAAACACAGTGGTACGGTCACTGTCATTAATACACTCACGGATAGAGTAATTGCTACTATCCCCGTAGGCTATGACCCTGAAGTTCCAGTTTTAGTGGGTACTAAACTATACGTCAGCAACCGCGGCAGCGGCTCTGTTTCTGTTATCAATACGATTGATGATACGGTTATCGCCACTCTACCTGTTGGGCTGGGTCCTTATTTTGCTACTGTCGCTGGGACTAAAGTATATATTGCCAACCAAAGCGATACGACGGTTTCGGTAATTGATACCAACACTGATACGGTTACAGCTACTATCCCCGTCGGCACCGCTCCTTATTTCCCGGTTACGGTCGGAACTCGCGTCTACGTTCCAAACCGACTCAGCCACTCCGTTTCCGTAATTGATACCGCTACCGATACAGTTATGGCAACCATTCAAGTGGGCCTGCAGCCGTATTTCGGCGCCACCAATGGCACCCGATTATTTATTAGCAACGGCGAAGGGCGCAGCATTTCAGTCATTGATACAACAAATAACACTGTTATTGCGACCATTGCACTTGGCCAAGAAGATCCTTATTTTTCAACCATTGTTGGCAACCACGTATACGTACCAAACCGTCGCAGCACTTCAGTATCAGTAATCAATGTTGCTACAAACCAAGTAGAAAAGACGATTTCGCTTTCGCACATGCCCTATCAGGCAGTTGCCTTTAACAACTACGTTTTTGTCAGTGGCAATGACCAGCAAGTTAAAACAATTTCTGTTATCGATACTATAACCGACACTGTTGTTGACGTTCTCCCGGTATGGAAATCTCCATTTTATATGTCGGTGGCCAATAACAAATTGTATGTTGCCAACAACCAGCCTAACGACCCAGAAATTCATGATGGCCCGAGCAGTCTATCAGTTATTGATATTCCTAATCTACCCAGCCAAAAACCCCAATTACTTTCTTTTACGTCCCCTACCCCCGATGGCATCTACCATGCTGGCGATGTAATTGCTATTTCCGCCATCTTTGATAGTCCTCTGAGCATAGGATCTACCATGACCATTCGTTTTAATTCCGGAGGCCAAACAATTCTTAACCAAGTCAATGAAAATACGCTTTCCGGATCATATGTCATTGGTGCCAATCAATATATTCCCGACCTGTCAGTTAGTACTATTATCAGCGCTTCGGTATCTGATGAACATAATCATACTCGTACTAGCTATCTTCTCCCCTCTTCGCCAGGAAATTTCACAGGCGAAAATTCATTTATTACGCGTAACCTTGGTGACAACAAAAATATCAGCATAGGCTCCTTTGTTGAAATCCCCGTTGGTTTTAACCCTTACCAAGTTTCCGCCCCGGTAACAAAAAATGGGGTGCAGTATATGTATGTTGCTAACCAGGGCGCTCATTCGGTTTCAGTAATTCGTCTTTCCGATAAAACGCTCGTTAATACCATCCAAACAGGCGATGAGCCATACGGATTGACGCTTGTTGCCTTAAACGGCATTACGTATGTATATGTTGCCAATACCCTTTCAAATACGGTGACGGTCATTAATACTGCAACCGATACCGTTGCAGCGACTATTCCTGTTGGCATTAAGCCCTATTATGTTGAACGTATAGGAACAATGGTATACGTAACCAATGGACAATCCAACACTGTTTCCGTCATAAACTCCGCCACCAATACCGTTACAGAAACTATCCCCGTTGGGATTTATCCTCGAGGGATTAAAGCCTTGGGAAATAATTTGTACGTTGCCAACTACGGCGATCCTAATTACGGCGGCGGCAACAGCGTTTCCGTTATTGATGCCCAAACAAATACTGTTACTAATACCATTCTTCTGCCGCTCGGAGTCCATGGCCCTCGAGGCGTAACTGTTGCTGGTACAACTGTGTATGTTACTGCCTATCGCACTAATCAAATTATCGTTATCAACTCTACTACGAATGCCGTTACCGCTCTCATCCCCGTCGGCCGCGGCCCGCGCGGAGTCGCCGTTGTCGGACAAATGCTTTATGTCGAAAATTTTGATGAAGGCACAATTTCTATTATCGACCGGCAAACGAATACAGTTATAAAAACTATCTTTGTCGGCCATTCCCCAGCGGGCATGGGCGTTGCCGGTACCGACATATATATTTCCCGCTTCCAGGACAACAGGCTTTCCATTCTTGATACGACTACCAATACCCTGCGCAGCAACTTTGATGTAACCGCCCCGGACATTCAAGGTTTGGAAGTTGTAATAAAAAGACAAGAAGCAATCTTTACGTGGCAAACCGATGAACCCGCCGACTCCTTGCTCGAGTACGGACCAACCGAAGCCTTTGGTAAAATGGCTTCCCGCTCAGCCCTAACAACAGACCATTCGCTAACTACCGTTACGCTTAAGCCCCGCAAATATTTTTATAGAATTTCTTCGGCTGATGCTGCCGGCAATCGCCGCTATTCGGAAGTATCCACCTTTGTTATTAAAGAAGGGAGAATCTTCGGGGAATTCGGGAGCGAATTTTAAGGTTAGAAACATAAAAAAAATAGGAGCTCATATGCTCCTATTTTTTAATACTTTTTATTATCTTTTACGAAGATATAACCAAGCGGCTAGCCATGAGCTTGGGAGAGAAAGCACCGCTAAGGTCCATGCATACCAAGCCGGGCCAAGATTCATATTAGCCGTTGTTACAGCGCCAATAATGCTAGCGAGCGTTCCAAGGACTCCAACAATTAATACGTGTCGCATGGGATGATTCGGAGCTAGACAGGCGACGATATAACTACCAATAAAATTATAAATCGTACGATACAACAATACGAATATAATAAGTCCGGGTTCGACCCAAAGATTGCCTTGCGGCAATATTCCAGATGTTTCTAACACTTTATCAGTGCCTAGAGATAGAATTACTCCAACAAGTATACCGGCCAAACAAGCGCCAATGCTTTTAAAAATGTTTTTAGTCATACAATCAAAATAAAGATAAATTTTTATGTTTTAGATTGAAGCTCAGGCGCTTCTGAATCATCATTTTCATGATTGTCAGTAATTTGAAACAAAACTCGATCTTTATACTCTTCTTGCATCTTTTGTATAAGATTAAAACCAGCTTGAGTGTCAGTACCCACGAAAATTTCCACCGGCGAAGGAGAATCCTTCTCCTTTTTGCATGTTTCTAGTATTTTATCAATCGCTCTTTTTATTAAAAATAAGCCGATACCTTTTCTGTTTCTGTAGTCCTCTCGTACTAATATAAGGTCTAATATACCAAAACCAGCAATACGACCTTCCATATAGCTACACAAAGCAATAATATTTTTGTCATTGTCCGTAATATAATCAACCGTTTTCCCCTGCAATCCCTTATTAAGGTACGTATTATATTCATCACGAGGTTTTTCCCATTCATCTATAACAAAAGACAGCATTTCCAAACTTGGACCATTGCCGGACGGCTTATTGGTAAGCGAATACTTCTCAGCGTTAATTTGGATTTCCTCCGTCTTCTCTTCTTTGGGACTGTAAGAGATATATTTTTCGTATGAATTTTCCATATTATAAAATAATTTATTGATTTCCCTCTACTTAATCACTACCTGGTAATCGCTGAGCATACCCGTTACAATAAGGGTCACTAATTTAACCGAATCAGTACGGGCTTGCGCAAAAATATCCTCATTAGCAATGACTTGCTTATTAGCGCTATCGATTAAAGTTTTAAGAGCCGCATTATAATCCTCGTTCTCTGTGTTTTTAAAAACTCCTTTTATTTTTTCCACGATTGATTTATCGGCTATAACGTCAAGGTTGCCTGATAATGAAGAATCAAGTATTTCAGCATGCGGTAAATTAATAGTCACAGTCTTGTTTTTTGAATCCACAACTATATTTTCCGGGCGCATATTTTTCATATCAACTCCAACGTCAACCCGAACTAAACCAAAGACCGTAATTTTCTTACCCGTAAATAAATCAGTCCAATTGTTATTCTTCGGGGTTTCAATTTCCGTTTTACTTTGAACAAAAACCGTTTTAGTAACTAAGAAATACTGATCAGTAATTCTTTCGAGGATTGCTTGCGAAGTAACAATAGCCGGTTTATTCGCGGCCAAACCTGCCTGTTTCCCTTGATAGCGGCCATAAAAAAAGACGGCCACGACTAGTAATAAAGCAATAACAACAAAAAATAAGATTATTTTAATTCGGTTCATAGGATTTTTAATTGCCTTTAAGTCTATACAAAGACCACGCTGCTAAGACGGTATAAGTAATAATTTTCCCTTCTATAATAAGCTTATTAATTGTGTCTTCACTTACCCATTCAGAAGAAATATCTTCTTCGGCATCCGACGGCAATGATTCCTTTACAAGATCTTCGGCCACATAAACAAACATTCGAGAATTAGACCTTCGATTATTGATTAAATACTGTCCAAGCAAAGTCAGTTTATTAGCTTTGTAATTTGCTTCTTCCATCAACTCTCTATTAACACCAATTTCAAGATCTTCGCCCTTAGGTACGAACCCTCCGGGAAACTGAAACAGAACTTCATTCGGCGGATATGAATATTCTTTTTGAAGTAAAATCCTTCCTCGGGAATTACGACAAATAACCGTTACCGCATCGCCGTTTTCTTTAAAGCGTATGTAATCAGTTTCCATCCCATTGGGCAATTCAACTCTATCCTCAATTATTGTAATGCGAGGATGAGAGAAAACTTCTTTTGAAGATATTTTTTTCCACATATATTGATATACGTTAAGAACGCCCGAGCACAATATTCTCCAGAGCTTCTTTTAAATGAATCTCCCAAGGATTTGGGTACCGCGCCAAAGCTTTAATAACGAAATACAGATCGAGTATTTCTCTATCATTTTCTAAAAAATTAGATCCATACCCCTTAATGAAAGCTTCCCGTTTATCTGTATCTTGTTGATTTTCCGAATTTGAAGTTTCAATATACACACCATTAGGAAAATTCGTCAGGAGCGTTACTACGTCATACCTGCTATCTCCCGAAAATATTTCGGAATTTTTATCATATAATAGCATATCATCGCCCCTCATTAAAACATTTTCGGTATGAAGATCAGCATGAAGAAGAGAACAAGATATATTAGTAACCGGCAACCGGTTTTTAACAAATGATGCGATAGCGTCTAAAAAACTCTTGTCCAAATCAGTCCCCTTTTTAGCTTGTCTTTGCAGACCTCTATTAAGCGCATCTCTTAAAAAATCATTCCATTCTATTTTTTCTCGTTCTCCCTTGGAGTTTACTTTAAATGAATAATCATAGGTAATGTCATGCATTTTTCTAACGCTCTCACCAAATGCAATAAAATAATCATGATCTTGTGGTAGCGTCGGCGAACCATTAATATATTCTAATAAAATTTGATTGGGACGTATCTTATTATTTTCAATAACCCTTAACGCCGGAAGTCCATGTTCTTTTAATTCCCGCAAAAACAGCTTTTCATTTTGCGTTTCATCTTCATCCCATGTTTTTAAAACAAACAAACACTTATCTATCTCAACAAGTTCGACTTTTGAAGAATAAGCGCCGGGGAGTTCTTTAATAATTTTCATACAGGAAGAATAACACAAAACGCTTATATACACCCTACCGCTCTAATCTCTTTCTTAGTTCATCTATAACCGCTTTTTGCCAGTACTTCATTGAGAACCAACCAATCAAGGGTCGCGCAACAATACGTAACCAGCGTTTATGGATAGCAACTTGATACGTATAATCAATACTAGTCCCTTCGGGACATTCAGACAGAAGTAATTCTTCGTGCCCCGAAGTTCCAAATTGAGGGCTTTCATTGTCCGAAATAAAACCCCTATTCGGAAGAATTTTAGTTTTCATGGTTACGGGAAAACTTCGACCAAATGACTTAACGGCTGCCTGTATATTCAATACATTATCCCCTTGCGGTATAATATGTATAGATTCCGCAACTTTCGGAAAATACTGGGGCCATTTTTCAAAGTCGGTCATTATATTAAACACCTCCTGTAAGGGAGCTTTAATAGTCCAAGCAGCGTGGAGAGTAATATCTTTCATATAAAAACTATAGCAAAAAAGACTCTGATGAAACAAGCGAGGTTAATAGTTCAAAGAGTCATTACAAGGTATACTAATAGAATACTATCACCTATATGAGATTTGCCATAATAAACGACATTCATAACGGACCGGCTGACAGCGGCTTTGCCAATGGCGCCCAACGAAAGCTGACCTATTTAGCCGAACCTCTTGTCAAAGAATTTATCGAAAAAATGAATACCGAGACTCATCCCGAGTTCGTTATCAATCTTGGCGACTTCATCGAAGATGTTAATAATAGAGAAATCGATCTTGGATACTTTAAAAAAACTCATGAATTATTTTCAACATTACAAAGTCCTTTGTACGCTTTAATAGGAAATCATGATGTCAGAACTTTGTCCGATGAAGACATGCTCAATATTTTGGGCTATGAAAAATTATATTATAGCTTTGATGCGGGAGATTATCATTTTGTTTGCTTGAGTTTCACCATGACGGGAAACCACAGAGAAAATCTTCTTGATATAAAAGCAGAAATTTTACCGGAGCAACTAGAATGGCTCACTAAAGATCTTGAAGCTAGCAATAAGCCGGTTGTTATTTTTGTCCATTACGGGCTGGCGGAAGATAATATGAAGGGTAACTTTTGGTTTGAAACCGCTCCGCATTACGCGCTCTTAGAAAATAAAAATGAAGTAAAAGCTATCTTAGAAAAGTCAGGCAAAGTAAAAGCGGTTATTTCCGGACATCAGCATTGGAATAGAATGAAAGTGGAAAACGGTATACCGTATTTTGTCATTACCTCTCTTATAGAAAATTTTAACAATGACGGCATTGCCGCCGAAGCCCATACCATAGTCGACCTGGATAAGGAAAAAATTAGAGTGGATGTTAAGGGAAATGATCCAGCTACTTTTGAATACCGGTTTTCAAAATAAAACTCCATACAATAGTAGTGACTGTAATGAAAGGTGTCTCCTTGCGTATTCTATACAGAGACGCTGTCTTCCTAATACATATAATACGATTCTATGGACTCATATAGCTCACCCACAACTAAACCCTTATACCGCGGTACGCAAATCGTTTGGTATATACTCGGCCTTTTAGAGGCGATTTTGGCTTTTCGTTTTGTTTTAAAACTTTTCGCGGCAAATCCAAGCGCAGGATTTAGCAGTTTTATTTATACCATTAGTTATCCTTTTGCCGGTCCCTTTCTTAATGTTTTTAAGATCAGCCGCCTTGATAGGAATGTCTTTGAATGGACAACATTGTTGGCGATGCTAGTATATCTTCTTGTAGCGTGGGGCATTGTTAAAATATTTACGATGAGCAAAACAGTATCAACCCCTGAAGCCGCCGTTAAATTGGATCAAGAAAATCAATAATTTGGAAAAATAATAAAACACCCCTGATTTCGTAGAGGTATTTTATTATATGCTCTCTTCTATTGGATAATAGAATCTATTTTTTACTGAAAATCTAAATATTCTCTTCAGTTGGCACCATTTCAATTTCTGGCGGCGCGGGTGAATCCATAGATTCCCCTGGTAATACATTGGTAACGCCAGGCATAGTTTGGAGTTCTAATGAAGCTTCAGGCAAAGTAACAAGTTTTTCAAAAACAGTTTCAAGATAGCTATGTGGCAAGAGGTCATAGGAATCGCATTCTTCTACGAGAAGTTTATTCGGATTAGTGAATTTGGACAGATGTATTAAACTTACGTTGACTCCAAAATCCTTTAGAGTTTTACATAATGGAATAAAATCCCGATCATTTGTTAGTAGGAAAAGTCTATCCATTTTTCCCAGCGATGCTAATCGCAATGCATCACAACACATTTCTATATCAACGCCTTTCTCGCTCTTAATACATCGATCTTTCCATTGAGGAGGCACAGTTTCTAACCACGCTTCATAGGAGGCTGATCGGTCAAGTTTTTCTCCACAATATTTAAAATGAACATCACGAACAATCCCTGGTACTATGCTAGCTTGCATAAGTAGGTAAGTTTCTAAATCACGCTCACCACTAGGAAAATAAAATACTGCTCTTTTATAGCTAGTTGATCCTAACTCAGTCAAAGAATATGCTAAATACCTGATAAATTCCAAAGGGTTAAGTCTGCGCCAATTAAACAGAGGTTCTTTTTTCCAGAGCGTTCGTACTTGGGCTAATAAGGCAGAGCCGTCGATGAAATAATAATTTTGATCCATACACTTTACTGCTAAGAAATATCAAAAACGATATTTCCGCGCCCAGCCGCTGCTACTTGGACCATAGTTTGAGGCAAAAGTATGTGTGTACCTACTCGAAATGTTACCTTGGCCCCGGAATGAGCAGCGGCCGCTGCGATCTGAACCATAGTCTGAGGTAGGAGTATCTGCTTATTCAGATCAATAGTAACCCCTCCTCCGGCTGCTACTATTTGAATTATTGACTGAGGTTGTAATATCATATAATAGTTTGTCACTTATGAGCTCCGTCTGTGATTTTATACCAAAAACCTTTATAGATTTTCTCAAGGTAAGTGCTTCATAACTTAGACCCTATTTCTTTCTGAATAACAGAAAGAAAATATATTCTTTCAAGCTTGCTCGAGGACAGGGATTCGAACCCCGATAGCCAGGACCAAAACCTGGAGTCCTACCATTAGACGATCCTCGAAAAACAATGTTCCTCGCCGTTAGGCGGGGCTTCAATATTATTTCTTTTTTTTCGCGATTTGTCAAAAAATAGCCAAAAATACGTTACTAATTAAAAAATATAGCCTTTTCGAAAAAATTATTCAAAAAGGCTATGTAAAAAATCCATATAACAATTTAAGGATTATCCCGTACCCATTGGGCTTCATAAATTTTATTTTTTTGCTTTTTCATTGGACCAAGCAAATAAAAACTAAATAAAAATGCTCCCAATTGAATACCATACTCTATCGCTGCACTTTTAATAACTAACGGATTGGCAGTATAGGTAAAAACAAATTGCACCACAATAAAACCAACTACGGCTGCGCATATAATAGGACGATAAGGATTTTCATCACAGGCTGCTCCTATTATCATGTACAAAATTGCAAAAACCGCTATTTGAAAAACTAATTTTATATTTACTATCGTTTCATAGCTAAATATGCCACGGGCAAAAACATCGTAATACAGATAAATAGAAGCGGCAGCGGCAAGAAAAATACTAGAAGTAATTATTGTCCAAAGAACAATCATGTCATTGGACTCTTTTGGTATTGCTACGTTTTTTGCAATCATCTGCGATTGTGTTTGTTTTATGAAAATGTTAATGAATTATTCTATTTTTACAATATAAAAATAAAGACGTCAAGACGCTTTAACTAAGACTGCCGTCCCCTTGTCCGTATCAACCTCGACTAAGTCTCCGTCTTTAAAAATCTTGGTTGCTAATTTCGTTCCAACCAAGCACGGTTTTTTTAATTCGCGCGAAACAATGGCCGCATGGCTTGTTAATCCACCCGTATCGGTAATAACCGCCGCAGCGCGTTTCATAAGAAAAATATATTCCGGGGTTGTCATCGGCGCAACTAATATATCACCTTCCGGAAAATCTCCATATTCATGCGGATCTAAAACAATGCGCACTTTGCCTCTAACCATGCCTTCTTCGGCGCGGCTGGCAACCGCTCCCCGCAATAATTCATGATCACCGCTTAAATGCTCCTCGGAATACAATTCCCAAGCCGCTCTCCCCTCTTCTTCGCCCAATTTTGTTACTTTGCCTTGATAGCATAAAAATCCGTAAGCTGAATGGCGCTTATCAACTTCAAGGCGTAAATCTCCACCCTTAAATAGCTCTTCAATTTCCGCAATCCTAAAATTTAACAAATCATTTTTTTCATACTGAAAACGGCGGCAAACCTCCGTCAATAGAAGATCTTTATAATGCAAATAAATAAAAATTTCCTCTTTTCTATCATCCTGCCACTCAATGCCAAACACAATTGCTTCGGCCATTTCTATTATATTTCTCGGTAAACTATATTTTGTAATACAATCAACCTTACGCTGCTTCGTTTCTGCTTGCTTAGCTTCAAATTCAGCTCGAATGGAAACGGATAATTCTTTCTTATGTTCAAGAAAAAAATCTTCTCCAAGCATCATCGTATTTTTGTAACTATTCTTTAGCCAAAAATATTTCTGGGTATGCGCCGCAATATCCGAAGTTTCCGCTAATTCTATTTCTTCTTTTTGATAAAAAGATGGCTTTTCTGGAGCGGTTAAAATTTCCATCACTGTATGCAACTCCGCCGCCGGAACATAGCCCAATAAAGCCTTCTCTAGTAAAGGTAAAGATCCATAATTTGCTAATTCAGGGACGGTTACATGTGTCCAAAAACGAATAGTTTCAGCATGTAATTCTTGCCATAATTTCAACAAATCTTCATTGGAAAGAAACCTAACATCCGCCTCAGTTACACTTTTTTCAACACGATGCAAACGATTAAGATCTTCCAACCATTTATTAAAAATCTCCTGCCGCGGCTCAAGCGGCAGCATCCATTTCAAAAAGAGACTGGCGCCGCAGCGCTCAATCTCTTGTAATTCGTCAGCAAAAACCATGCGCCCTTCGTTGTACAAAGCTAATCCCTTAGGCCATTCCTCTCCCGGAAAGGCCGCCCGAAAATAATGCTCGGTAAAAATTCCCTCAAGAAAATCATCTGTATAAAAAGTTCTAATAGGCGCCGGTCCCCACCGAAACAAGGCGGCGTCTTGAGGAAAAATCCGCTCCATACCCTCTTAAGCAGCTGCTTTGGCCAATGTCGTAATAGGACGGCACTGGACGATATAAAACTTATTGTTCTGATAGGCCCATTCAATATCGCAGGGGAAATGATAATGATTTTCAATACGGATAATAAGGTTAGCCAATTCAGTTACTTTCTCTGCCGTCAACACTTGCGATGAAGCTTCGGGTTCGGCAATATCAACCCATTCATTACCTCCCCCTTCTTTCTTTATAAGCTTGCGGTTTTGCGTTGAAACATTGACATCAACGGTTTCCAAAGGTTCTTTGGAAACAACATAGCTATCCGGCGTTACCGATCCGGAAACGATGGCTTCGCCTAAGCCAAAGCCGGCTTCGATAATAAGCTGATTATAATCCTCGGTTACCGGATGGACGGAAAAAGCGATTCCCGATACTTCGCTTTCAATCATTTTTTGAACAACAACTGCCACGGAAATATGAGTCGTATGCAAGCCTTTTTCAAAACGATAAAAAATAGCGCGCGGCGTAAAGAGCGATGCCCAGCATAGCTGTACATTCAACAGCAAAGAATCTTTAGTCGTGTTCAAATAACTTTCTAACTGACCGGCCCAGGCATGATCCGCACCGTCTTCAGCCGTTGCCGAAGATCGAACGGCAACAAAAGGACAATCTAATTGATTAAACTGTTCAATAATCTCATCAGCGATATCTTGAGGCATTTGTGCCGTACGAATCATTTCTTGAATTTTTTCCGAAGCATCATCAACGGTATGAATAGCTTTGTGGTCAACGCCGTCAAGCACGCCTTGAATGGCGCTGCCTAGATCAGTTTTTTCAATAAAATCATCAAAGGTGGTTGACAATACAACATACCCATCAGGTACGGGAATACCGGCATTAAGCATTTCACCAAGCGATGCGCCTTTGCCCCCGGCAATATCGGCGTCCTTTTTAGAAAGTCCGGAAAACGGTTTTGTAAAAGACATACTGTGTGCTATTCCCGTCTAAACAGGAATCTATTAATAAGTAATAATGCTTTTAGTGTAGCATTTTTTAGCCAAAAGGTAAGCAGGCCAATAAACTATTGTACTCGCCCAAAAAGCTTTTTGTCAATCTTAAGGCTCCCCTGTCGCAGTATCTCAAAATTGCCGTTTTCATTGATTTTAACAATAGTTGAAGGCAACCGCCGCGGGAGTATCCCAGCGTCAATAAGGGCATCGGGACGGTTCTTACGTTTGGCGTAAAGAGCCATAATATCCTTAGAATCGTATAAGTCCCCCTGTCCGGCTTTGTTTGCGCTCGTGGCCGTTATAGGCCTTCCTAAAGCCCGTGCTAGGGCTATGGCTAAGACATGGTCAGGATAACGAAAAGCTACTCCCCCGTCTTTTACGATTAAATTCGGTAATTTTTTACTCTGCGGTAAAACCAAGGTTAAAGCACCCGGCCAATATGTTCGCATAAGGGACACGACTGCAGTCGAAACCCTCACCAGTGAACGTATATAAGATCTCGTTGGCGGAATGATTGAGCAGGGCATATTTTTACGCCGCCCCTTAATGCTATAAATTTTTTTTAAAGCCTTAGGATTAAATGCATCAACGGCCAAGCCGTAAGAGGTATCGGTTGGAAAAACAACCGCTCCCCCTTTTTTCAAAATAGTAACGGCTGTCTTCACGGTCTCTTTGTCATTTATAGGTAAAACTCGCACAAAGATAGTATGTTAGCTTGAGTATTACAAAATCCTCACTATTCCCTGATTGGCATCAACTTCAACCCTATCGCCGTCTTTAAGAAGTGTTGTTGCAAACTTCGTTCCAATAATGCACGGTTTCTTTAACTCACGAGCAACAATGGCCGCATGACACGTAATACCTCCCTCATCAGTTACAAAAGCAGCTGCCACTTCCATCGCTGGCATAAAATCAGGAGTTGTCATTGGCGATACAATAATATCTCCAGCCTTCACATCGGAAATTTGATCCCGTCGGCGCAGCATACGCACTATTCCTTCAACTTTTCCGCGAAAAGCGCTTTGGCCTTTAAATTCTCTCGTGTGAGGAAATTCATTTTTTTCAAAAATAAAATTAAATTCAGGCCGCCGTTTCTCTAAATCTGATAAATCTTCCAACTGACTTTCAATTCCATTTATAAGCGTAAAATGCTTGCGCCGTTCGCGTAATTCAGCAAGTTGGGGCAAGTGTTTAACCTCAGCACTCAACACGCCCGTCTCATAACCCTTAATGGCCGGATAAAAATGAATCAAACTATTACGAATAAATATATCGCTCGTAGCAAAAAAAGTATCGGTTTCACGCATCTTCAGCGCCTTACGACGGATTAACTCCGGCGTTCTATCATCAACCGCTGAATAATAATAAGCAATAAAATTAACAATCGCTTCATTAACTCGGCGCAGGTAATCTGGAAAATCTTCAATATCGCTTAAGCGACCGTCATCCCAGTACTGCCGCAAATCACTTAATTGCTGTTTATACTCTGATAAGCGATTGTCTAAAAAATGCGCATCCTTTTTATTAGCCTCTACAATAAAATCCATGAGCGCCGACGTAGCCTGTTTATTTTCCCATATTTCAATACTCCCATCATTAATAAAATGAATAATCTCGGGATGATGAGGATTAGCAAAACCCAATTCTTGCTGAATGCGAGTTGTACAGCCGCGAGCCCATATTTCCTGCATTATAAGGCTTGTATCGCGGGTGTAGACCTTTTCGAAGGTTATTTTTTCCATATATTCATTATACAGGCTTAGAGCTGCCACAAGCAAACAAAGGCTGTATTTATTGGCCAAACTCCCTTACAATGAATACATGAACAGCAAAGTTGTTATTTGGATAATGATGGCCATAGGTTCCTATGCCGGCAGCTTCATTCCGCTCTTATGGGGCGCGGGCATATTTTCTTTTACGTCAATTGCCTGCAGTGCGCTTGGAGGCTTTCTTGGAATTTGGATTGGCTACAAGATCAGCCAGGGCTTATAATATTTTTTATAAAAACATTCCCCCGTGAATACGGAGGGATGTTTTATTTTTTTATTTTATTTTTCAACGGTAATCGTCGCTGCTCCTCCGCCATCGCAGGTAACGTTATATACGCCCGGCTTTGCGATACTGGCAATTACAAAATTCTCAGCTCCAACTTTGTAAACGTTGCTGGCAAAAACAATAGTACGAGCCACCTTATCGCGGTTATCGATCATGAACTTAGTATTTTGCTTAACAGTCAAGGAACCATTATTCATAATGCTGCTTAAGCCATGGCACTGCGAAAACTGAATACGGTATTTATAGGTCTGCACTGCCTTAGCATAACTCGTGCTCGGAGAGCTAGGAGCCGGATTGGCAGGAGTTTTAGGAGTAGTTACTGAATCCGAACCCTCATCGGGCGTTTCGCTTGGAGTTATCATTGCCGCAGAGTCTGTTGGCTCTATAACTTCAGCCTGCTCTTCTTCAGTGGTCGCTGGTGCAGAAGCCATAGGGGCTTGACGATATTGCCACATAGCAATAACTGCAACAACCACAACAATTGCTCCAGCCACCCAAGGCCAGATTTGTTTTTTGTTATCCATATAATAAGACTTAGTGAATGAAAATACGCGTATCTCTATGCTTAGTACTTCGTTTGGCAAAGGTTTTTGTTACGCATTTCCACACTATGGGCGCTTATTGGCATTTTTTACAAATACCGAAAAACTCAAGATTATGGCTATTAATAGAAAAACCTTTGGAGCGCTTAATCTTCTTTTCCAAAACTTCTAAATCTTTATCGGCGATAATATCCTCTATCTTCCCGCAGTTTGTACAGACAAGATGATGGTGGTGCGGCAAACCGGCAATTTCATAGCGCTGTTTTCCATCTCCGAAATTAATTTCAACAATAATCTTTTTATGTAATAAAAATTCAACTTCTCTATAAACTGTACTCTTATTAACAACCAAGCCTTTTTCTTTTAATATTTTTAAAATATCAATAGCCGCTAACGGTTTCTTGATTTTTACCAAATGTGAGATAAGAAGCGTTCGCAAACGCGTTTGCTTATACCCCTGTTCCTTAAGAACAGAAAGGATGTGAGAAGGATTACTCATATCACTAATATATGCAACTCAGTTGCGAATGTCAATAAAAATCCCCGCGGTCCCGATATCGATAGCCTCCCTCCTTGACCGTCAATATCGGGAACGCGGGGACGAGCGCTGTGCTCATGCCAAAAGAATACCACAGCCGCCCCTAAGCAAAATCAAAGAAAAAGTAAAGTTTTATTCAAGAAAAAAGTGGCCAAAATTTTTAAAAATAGCTATACTATTTTTAATAATAATTCTCACTCTTACCTATGAGAATTCTCCTTATAGAAGACGACGCCGTATTGTGCGATAGTCTTAAGCTCAGCCTAGGGCGGGAAGGCTATGCAATCGATAGTGCCAAGACGGCGACCAAGGCTTATTTCAAGCGCGCACCAATGAATATGATCTTATCATTCTCGATTACATGCTGCCTCGAAAAAACGGTTTAGAGATTTGTTCTGAATTGCGCCAAGAAAAAACCGAAGTACCCATTCTTCTGCTCTCAGTTAAATCAGAAATAAACGATAAAACAACCTTACTCAATGCGGGAGCGGATGACTATGTTTGCAAACCCTTCTCCTTTACAGAATTGCTTGCCCGCATTCGAGCCGTAACGCGGCGCCAAGCACATATTAAACCAAAAGTATTATCCAGTGGCGATCTAACACTAGACAGTGCTGCTTGCGAAGTTCGTCGCGGCACAAAAGAAATATATTTAACACGCAAAGAGTTCGCGCTTCTAGAACTTCTCTTGCAACATAAAGGAACGGTTGTTTCGCGCGGAACGATTTTAGAGCATGTCTGGGACGCCGAAGGCGATCCTTTTTCTAAAACCATAGAAACCCATATCTTGAATTTACGCAAGAAAATTGAGACTGCCAAACAAAAATATATTATTAGCGTTTCCGGACGCGGCTATAAAATAAATTAACTTTACTATTTCTTGATTTTTTCTTGACCTGCCATCCCCTATACTATGCATATCCATATCAAGGACTATATTCTTATGTATTTTTATGAACAAACTCATTGAAGCAATTTTGCATAATCCTGACAGCCGCCAAAACCCAACTATGGGCACTGACCCTGGGCCATTTAAGCCCTGGGGCGGCGAGCTTCCAACAAAATAATCTTATATGAACAAGCGCCTAAAGGATATCCTCCTCAAACTTTATTCGCTTATACTGAAACCGCGAACAAAAGATGAAGATAGCCAACGACGCGAACTGATTCTTAATATTATATTAGCCGGATCACTCTTGCTCATTGCTTGGTCGCATATCTTTGTCATTAGCTCTCACCTCGCGCACCATGAAAGCGGACTATACGTTGCTCTCTTTCCCTTCATGTGCGTTGGCGTATTCTACATCCTCTTATATATTGCCAGCCGGCGGGGGCACATCACACTTGCTTCCTACGGCCTTGTGCTGTTATTCCTAATAGGAACAATCTATACAACAAGCCGCTGGGGAGCAAGCTTGCCCATAGGACTGTTGAGCTATGCGCTCATCATGACTATTTCTTCGGTTCTCATCAGCCCTCGTGTCGGACTTATTGTTACGCTCATACCAATCCTCACTATTACAATTTTCGGGCGCCAAGAAATACTATCCGGACTTCGGCCGGTTTGGAAGAATGGTTTAATAAGCATATTTGATATTATCGAATATGCTTGTATTTTTGCCGCCATTGCAACGGTTTCCTGGCTATCGAGCACTGAAATAGAAAAATCCCTTAAGCGCGCCCGTGCTTCCGAGGCGGCATTAAAGAAAGAACGCGATATGTTAGAAATAACTGTCCAAGAACGAACCGAGGCCTTAGAAAAGGCGCAATTCGAGAAAATGTTTTACTTATATCGTTTTGCCGAATTTGGACGGCTTTCGTCAGGTCTTTTTCATGACCTCATGAGCCCTTTAAATTCCCTATCTCTTTCTATAGAGCATCTTGCCAATACGCTTGATCCACATATCCCCCTCCTCAAAGAACAATTAGGGCAGGCAACGAAAGCGAGCGACCGTTTAGCGACCCTCGTCAGTACTATTAAAAAACAATTTCATCTCGATGTAGACAAAAAGCATTTCTGCCTTAATGATGTCATTGAAGAAACCATGGCGCTGTTCACCTATACTTCGCTTAATAGCAAAGTTGAACTTTTGTTTGAGGCCGATGAGCAATACTTCTGCTTCGGCAGTCCAACCCAATTCCAGCAAGTTGTAACCAATATAGTAGCTAATGCTTTTGATAGCTATGCTACCTCGCCAACGAACAATAGAATAATTATTATAAAACTTCATCAAGAACATTCTCGAATTCTTGTATGTATAGAAGATCAAGGACCCGGAATTGCTGCCGAAATATTACCTCGTATTTTTGATCCCTTCTTCTCCACTAAAGAAAAACAACAAGGCATGGGATTGGGATTGGCGAGCGTCAAGCGCATTATTGAAAAAGATTTTGCCGGCGATATTACCGTTGAAAGCGAGCCGAATATTAAAACCATATTTACTATTTCATTGCCCCTCCCGCCCAGGGATGAGTAATAATTCCATAATACAGAAAATTATTTCTTATATAGCCCGTTGCCAAAACGCCAACGGTTCTTTTAGTAGCGACATTGTTAATGCGCAAGGAAAAATCATTGGACGCAGCGAAACAACTTTTGTATGCTCACTCATTCTTATTAGTTTGCGAGAGTGCTCCCATTATCAGCAAGCAAAAATAATTATTGATAAAGGACTGGCATTTTTAATAAGCGAACAAAGCAATAAGGCAACGTGGAATTATTGGCAACGCAATCATGAAAACAATAAAGATAAACACTGCCCCGACGATTGTGATGATACCAGCCTTGCCCTTACGGCTCTTAGCTTATATAAGCCGGAATATATTACCCCGAAATTATTAGCGCGCATTGTAAAAAATCTTATTGCCTGCGAAGAAAAACCGGGCGGACCCTATCATACGTGGATACTGCCAAATACACTATCAAAAGCATGGCATGACCTTGATCCCGTCGTTAATGCCAATATTGCTTATTTTCTAAAACTGCAAGACATTAGCAGCCCGGAAATTAAAAAATTTTTAGATAAAAAAACATCTAGTAAATATTACACTAATCCGCTCGTGACATTATATTTTATATATAAAGCTTTTCCGCAATCAAAAGCAATTGCTACTATTTTTGATTTGCGCACTAAAGACAATGTATGGGGCAGTGATCTTAACAACGCTCTAGCGCTCACAACACTGCTGCGCCTTGACTACGAAAGAAAAAAAATAAAAAAAGAATGTGCTGTCCTCATGAACAGCGCTCTTAACAATTCCTGGCAAAGCGAGCCGCTCTATATTGAAGAAAACAAAGATGTGCCGCACTATGCCGGCTCAGCTGCCCTTACCGCCGCCTTGGCGCTCGAAGCTCTTAGCCTCTATTTAAAAACCGAAATTCAACCCCGGCCTTCTATTGCTATTTTGGAAAATAAAAAAATAGTTAAAACAATACGCCAGCGCCTTGCCTTTCTTCCACCTCCCACGCAGCAAACTCTTAAAACGTATCTTAGAATTCTTATTGAGAATAAACATGGACATGGCATTATTTATCTGCCTTTTGCTTTTGCGTCATCTTTACATATTCCAATTACCTTTTCGCGCAAAATAGCAGTCTCTTTATCATGCGCAAATTTGTATGGCTGGCTTGCCTATGCCATATATGACAACATCATGGATGATAATGCAGATCAATGCTTATTGCCGCTCGCAAATACATGCCTGCGCGAAGTATGCCGCCTCTATACACGTCTTATTCCAAAATCAGCCCAAAATATTTTTACAAATATAATGGATGCAATGGAATATGCGAATGCCTGGGAATATGAGCATTGCCAGCTAAAACTGCGCGATGGATTAGTACATGCTCAAACCCCACCCCGTTTTCCTAAAAAATATCTTGCTAATAAATCACTGCCGCACGCTCTTGGCCCCATAACAATTCTACTGCTCCAAGGCTATGCACCCGTCTCACTAGAAATAAAAGCTGTACAAGGCTTTTTTGAAGAATATCTCGCGGCGAGGCAGCTCAATGATGATGCGCATGATTGGTACGAAGATCTTGGAAAAGGTCGTCTTAATGCCGCCAATGTACCGGTACTTAAACATTATTTTTCTCTATCGCCCCTTCCTTTCTCTGTACATTCTATTCCGAAAATATTGGTTGAACTATTTTGGAAAAAAGAACTAAAGAACATTGCCCTGCAAATTATTGACCATACGCGAGAAGCTCGCTGCCATCTCTCCATACTCTCAACCATTCTTAATATCCAGTATCTTGAAAAGCTCTTGATTCCGGCTGAACAGGCAGCGCAGCAAGCATTGCATGAGCAAAAACAAAGCCAAGCCTTTTTAAAGGCATTTTCTAAATAATAATTGACAGTAATGTTGAAAAAAGCTACGATATCTCTACAATTCTAAGATTCTTTTCGTACATATTTATCAATCACCGTAGTGTCCCTGTATTGCCAACCTCCCTCCTGGTTGTCGATACTGGGATTCTGCGGTGATTTTTTATGTAACAAAAAAGCGGCCGAAGCCGCTTTTTGTTTTGTCTATTACACCTTTTGATTAACTTGCTTGGAAAGATTGCCCTCTTCGACTAATTCATCGATTACTTTCTTAGGAACCTCCTCCTCAAAAACATACTGGGTATTGTCGGGTAAATCCTTTTTATAGGAAATAAAAATTTTCTTATCAGTTCCTTCTTGTTTAATACGGACATCAAAACCCTCGACATAATCAAAGCCATTATTCACTACCTTGTCGCCATTTTTTACATCAAAGAGATGAAGGAATTTTTCCTTTTCTTCAGGTCCCTTCATTTTCTCAATTAATTTTCCAAGGAAGCATTCGCCAACACCGGCGTGCGTTCCGAGCAAACGATTCAATGTTGCTCCAATGTATTCTTCTGATTTTCCATCATCCGGACGATTCTTAATCTTGTTCCAGGCATCGCTGGCGGTATAATATTTTTCAATTATCTCAGCAACGTTTCCGGCAAAGCGGGAATAAGTCGAACCTTCGGTATCGCCAACTTCTTTCGCATAGGCATCGCTTTCATTAAAAAGAAAAGGTAAATATTTGCCCGCCGCAAAATCTGCGTAAAATTTCTTACCGTATTCACTTTTATCATCTTCATTAAAATCTAAGCGTTCATCAACGGCAACGCGAGTTTGCTGCAATGGATTCTCCATCTTAGAAGAACCTTTAGTAAATGTCTTGAAGGTATCTTCAGTAATCGTAAAGTTCTTGTCGCGCGAAATATCGCGTTCAAACATCAACTCTTTCTTGATCCCATCTAAAGAATCTAATCCTGAACCGGACATTACATAAGCGGCGGTTTCTTGTGAACGGACGCGGGGTGATCCATACGCAAGCGCATTTAATTCTCCGCCAGCTATGGCTTTAGCGCGAGCCCCTTCGCGACCTTGCTCGCTTAATACAATATCCTTATCGCCTTGGCCCTCTCCTTTAGCCGCCTTGATGCCATGACGGAAAATCTGCAATCGAACTTCGGTTGCGATTTGCTCTTTAGTAGCTTCTGTTTCAGGGTTGGCGCCCATAAAACCTTTATCAGAAAATCCTACCATATTAATTGTTTATAGTAATATAAATTATGCTTTAGATGATAGCATAAGATAGCTAATTTGTCAACTATTGACATTTATACCCCGACGTGCTATAATACTAAATTAACCTAAAATTAGGTTAATAATGCACAAAACCCAGAGGAATATCTCCCCTGTGGCAAAGTTCTTAAAAAATTAAATTATAATGACGTTAGAAGATCTAAACACCTCAATCCCAGAAAATAGCTGTCTCATACATAAAGACTTGCGCAAAAAAAACATTAATTTTTACTTCCTTAGACATGTTAATACTGGAAAAAATGAAAATGACATGGAAAGACAAATAACTGATAAAGGAAGAGAGCAGGCAATGGACGTTGCCCCTTATTTGGGAAGCATCAACTGGGATGCAGTCTTAACTTCACCGGCACCACGTGCCAACAGCACAATCAAAATTATTCTTCCTTCGGAAGTATATGAACAAAGAATAACAGTTCCTGAACTATATCTCTTTGATGATACGGTGAATGAAATGAGTAAAGAACTCGGATATAAACCTTTGGTTGATTGGTTCAATCACCCAAAAGGCGGTAATCACATGAAAGGATACGGAAAATCAACTGCAATAGCAATCAAAAATGCCATGATGAAAAAAGTTACGGATATATTAGATGAAGATAAAAATGAAATTAATATTCTCGTAGCCGGTCATGCGGTATTGTTAAATGCAGCTGCATTTTTCTTATTCGATGAAATAAACTTCCGCCAAATGACTCTTAACACAGCGTTAGGCGAAGGTGCCTATTTTACGATGAATACATTGAATGAGTACGAAGTAAAATCATATGCCAAAGCATAAAAAAAATAAATAATAAATTAAAAATAATTAAATAAAAAAGAGGTGCCAAAACATCTCTTTTTATTTTACCTAAAATTTAATTTATTTTCTTAATAACCCCCTTATCAGCATCAACATCAACCATATCTCCATTTTTAAAAACTTGCGTAGCGTTTTTTGTACCAACAATACAAGGAATGCCAAGTTCGCGGCAAACAATGGCCGCATGACATACTACTCCCCCTTCATCCGTAACGACCGCCGCGCACTGTTTCATTGCCGGAACATAATCAGGAGAAGTTGCGTAACTAATCAATATATCGCCTGCCTTAATATTTGCTAAATCAGTTTTTTTTAGAATAACATAAACTCTTCCTCGCGCCCCGCCCTTTGAAGCAGGCATTCCGCTTAAAACTGTCTGGTTATTTTGTTCTCGACGACGTATAACAATATTGAATTGTTGGCATACGTCCTTTATTTCATCATTTGAAATAAGCCTTGATACTCCTTTGAGCGTTATAAGCGAAAAACCATTTTTTCTTTTAGCAATCGCCGTGATATCAGGTGAAGAAAGCTCATCTAATCTCATGGCCTCCTCCAATGATATAAGATTCCAACAGTCGGCGAGTAGAGGGTATTGTTTTTTTATAAACCGTTCGTAAGCACGATCAATGTCGTCTGAATAAGCTTGAGTTTCAATACGTACCTGTAAAGCTTTATCTTTAAGTTCCGGGGATACGTTGTTTAAATCGGGAATAATAAAAATATAGGCCATTGCCGGCCACCACTCAATCCAAGCAGCAAAAAATTCCTTAAGCTGCTGGTTATTTTCAATTTCTTGCTGACCATTACTATAGGTAAATATTTTTTTCCAAGCGGCGTAAAAATCAGTGATGATATGATCTAAAAGTAATGGATTCGAAGAGAGTGCTTCGCCAATACTAGCAAAAGTTTTTGTAAGCTCTTCTATATCATAATAGACATCTAATACGCCTTCCTCATTCAGGGCAAAAAGCATAGAGGCGATATTCGTTCCGGGGACATAGCGGGAAAATAGCTCGGCATTGGCTTTGTTCCATACTCCGGCATAAGCGAGCGAATGCTCGCGCGTCATATATAGTGTTAATTCAGTAGCCATACTAAGCAGTATACTTCTTAAGCAACGAAACGGTTGCTGCATCCCCATTAACCTCTAGTATATCCCCAGTTTTAAAAACTTTGGTCGCAAATTTTGTTCCAATAACACAAGGCTTTTTTAATTCGCGGGCGATAATGGCGGCATGCGATAATAATCCGCCTTCATCGGTAACTATCGCCGAGGCTTTGTGTATCGCCGGCATAAGCTGCGGCCTGGTTTGTCCGGCAATCAAAATGGCTCCTTCGGGCATGTCGGCAATTTCCTTAAGGACATCCTCAGCGTCCCACCTAATAACGCAACAAGGAGCAGTAATAATCCCTTTCCAGCCGCTCTGACCGCTCAGTACTGACGCATTATTAATTTCAAAGCTTGGGACTAATCGTTCAACCATTTCTAGTGCTTTGTCGCCGCTCCAAACAACCTCTTTCCCTTCATACAATCCAAAAAATATCAGCTCATCGCGTTCATCTAATATGGCAGGATCAATCCCCTTGTTATGTTGTAATAGTTCCTCCATCTCCGCCGGCAGCATGCATTCGAGCTGACGGACTGTATAGGGAACAAATTTTTCTAATTGAGGAAAAAATTCCTTGCTTATGATATATAGCATAGGCATCCAGCCCGCAATGCGCAGCTCTAAACGTAAAGCGCCAATATAGCCAATCGCATGGCACAATTCGAAGCAATACCGCGAAAGATTATATTGCTCACACAACTGCTTCTTAATTTTTTTCAAATTTCTTTTTTTCTCGATAATAGATTCAAAAAAAGTATGAGCAGAAATATCCCTCAGCAACTTGGCGTGCAAGGACTCTTTGGTCCATGCCGGCAGCTCGTCCGCTGTTCCCAGTAATCCGAATTTTTTTGCATGTTTTTCCAACTCAGAAAAAGAATATGCGTGTAAGCCCGGAATATTGTCCTTGAATTTTCTTTTAAGCTTGATACGCACAGCATTCCATTCTTCAGCTTCGCAATCTAGCGTCGAAAGCATTTCGGATTGCGTTAAGGCGGAAAATAGTTCTTTCTTCTCAATATCAGAAAGCGCCTGAGGAAACAGCGAATAGACATGTTCAGCAACCAAGCGCGTGTATTGCTCTTGCGAAGCCATAAATGGAATAAACAACTCCCTATTAATCGCCGTGGCCTCAAGAATTAAATCATATAAAACCCTTTGATTTTGTTGGCCTGTTCCATGATAACGTTCTATAAATTTTTTTGATTTTTTTAAAGCAAGAAGAGATTTCTTATAAAATTCTTTTCGCCACGCCTCGCTCAAAAAATCTTTCAAGCCTCCTTGAGCAGCTGCCTGAGCTTCGGCAGCATCATAAAAAGCTTGGATATGCTTTTTGGATATTTTAATAAGATACGTTTTTTCAACAAAAGAGCACCAATCGCGCAAACCGTGCGCGTAGGTGTATATATTGGCTTCGGTCGTATACATATCCTGGATGGCCTCCCATGATAGCTCGAGCTTATTCATATTATTCTAGTATGGTAATAACCCCGGTGTCAGCATTAACTTCAACCATATCGCCGTCTTTGAGGATCTGTGTAGCGTTACGAGTACCAATGATGCAAGGCTTTTTCATTTCACGAGCGATAATCGCGGCGTGACAGGTAATGCCGCCTTCGTCGGTTACGATAGCGCCGGCTAATTTCATTAAAGGAACGAACTCGGGGCGAGTCATTCCGGTTACTAATATTTCTCCCTCATCAAGCGACTGAGTGATAGGATTACGAATGACCCGCACTCGACCCTTTACCTTACCTTTAAAAGCAATAGTGCCCTTAATATTTTCGGTCGCTATCCCATGCCCCATAAAATGCTGTTCAACCTCTCGACATAGTTCCTTAGCATTATCAATTAATGTAAAACTAGCGTGCTCATTAACGTCAATCATCATAATAAACCCCTCGTTCCTCTGAACAATTTCATTTGCATGTGATACTAGGTATTCACTTCCCCTTTCTACTTCTTCCATTAAAATGCAACCCATGAAGCGCCGATCAATTTCTGCTTTTATTGCCGCTTGTTCTGTTAAAATAAGCTGGAGTGATAAAGCGGCAGAAAGATAATCCTTACGAATGTCACGAATCATGATAGCGGTTTGGATAAATTCAAAAACCCTCTTCTCATCAACTGATAGATTTGATTCAACGCGCTGGCGCTCAGCTCTTAGTAACCTTTCTTCCATGCGTATTAAATTGAGTTCTTTCTGGGCTGCCTCACAATCAATTAAATCATATTCCATCCGTATCCTTCTGCATGCTTCCTTTTCATCAATATAGACGTTATAATTTTGAAAATAAAATTGAAAACTGCTAGCAATTTCTTCTAAGCTACCACCAGCGACTATCCTTTCGAGAATATTACGATGCCTGCGCCTATCTAATGACTCAGAATAAGGAAGGCTTATAATACCCCAAAGCTCCGCAAAACGTTCGGGTGTGATTGCAATGCCATTTCGTTCAATTAATCCGGCAAGTTGCCCCTGGTCAATATGAAGAGAAAACCATCCAATCGCATTTAAACGCTTCGTTTTCTCAATCACCGTCTTAATTTCAGGCATAGCTACAACAAAATCCTTATTCGTTTTTATTTTTAAAGAAACATAACTTTCTACAACTTCTTGTCCAAAACCATTAAATTCATTGATTAAATATATAAATCGAGAATAATCATTAAGAAACAAACTAAAAGCTACTTCGGTTATTTCTGAAAGTCGACTTTGAGAAAGATAAGCTATTGAATCACCGTCACCAGCAATTAATAGACAAATAGGATCGCTACGTTTAAGTGGATAGTACTCAAATAAATAAGTACCGACCCCAGCAGCCGCAAAAACACACTGCATCATATTATGCACCGGCGGAAAAAGAATGGCGTCATCCATTAATTCATAATATTTTTTTATAATTCCTGCGCTATTCATACTTTTAAGTTAAGATAATATTGTTATTACGCCGCTATCAGCATCAACTTCAACCATATCACCATCTTTGAGAATTTGAGTTAGGTGCTGGATGCCGATGACACACGGAATTTTTAGTTCTCGGGAGACAATAGCAGCATGGCACAATAAACCGCCAATCTCCGTCAGAATCGCTGAAGAAGCATGCATAATCGGCAAAAAATCCGGAGTGGTCATTGTTGTTACTAAAATATCACCTTCGGTAAACCGCCCCGCATCCTCCATTGTTAAAACCAATGTTGCTTTTCCGGTTACTTTTCCAGGGAAAGCCACTGTTCCCTTAAGCGTTGAAGTAGTATCAGGAATTTTTGGTATTAGATTATCCCACGCTGCTAATTCATCTTCGCTTGTTTTTATTTCCACTCCATTCTCCGTGCGCAACAAGAGCCAACGCTTGCCATATTGTTTAGGTGAACGCTTTTCCTCAAGTGCTGACTGAATTTCAAAATAAGGAACGCGCAATAATTCTTCATATGATAGAGAGAAAGCGGCTGCAATGCGGTCAAGCAAGGGTTTATGCTCATATGAAAATTTTGAAAAATATTCTGCTCCAAGCTGCTTGCAGAACCCCCATAAGGAAAACAAGTGCAAGAATTCTTGCTGCTCGAGCGGGATTTGAGTTGAAGGAGCATGATGAGCCGGCCGCAATACTCCTTCAATATCAGTCATACTCAGTCCCCTGATTTCAAAATTCACCGTTTTAATCCAAGCAAAGCGAGTGAGGATTTCAGAAAAATCTTCGCCCTTATTTTCTGCGTTTTCTACCGCATCATGAAAGTCCGAAAAAAGAGTTTTAATTTTTGGGATATGCTCACTGTAGGTAATCCCCTCTGCTGCCGTAAAACGCTCATTCCATATCAGCTGAGCAGCTTGCGCCATAAGAGCCCCCATGCCCCATATGGCTAAAATAGCACGGGCATTCGTAATGAAATGTTTGTACGAAGAAACAAGATCACTATGCTCTATATTTTCTTCAGCTAAAGTTTTAAGAAGCGAAGCCAAAGAATCGTTTAATGTTTTCCAAAAATTACTATCTTTAGTTTCAAGGAATTTTTTTAATTTCTGTACTTGGGCAAAATCAACCATCACCTTGCCCTCATTAATAACGGCAATAGCCGGCGGCTCCAATGTAATACCAAACAAATTAATTATTTCTTCATTCCACCAATCGGCCCACAATGAAGACGAAAAAGGCCCCTGCGGCCAATCCCCTAAAAATTTCCAATCTTGCTGCTCGCTCATACGCGCTCTACTAGAGTAACAACTCCCCTATCGGCGTCTACTTCGACTAAGTCGCCATCTTTAAATATTTTAGTTGCGCTTTTCGTGCCTATAATGCAGGGTTTTTTCATTTCCCGAGCAACAATAGCAGCATGGCAGGTTATACCGCCTTCATTAGTCACAAAGGCGGCTGCCTTTGTCATAGCGGCCACCATTTCCGGCCGCGTCATTGACGAAACCATGATATCACCCGTTTCCACTTTAGATATATCGGCGCTGCGCATAACAATTTTTACCCGTCCACTCACTTTCCCTTTTTGGGCAATGACCCCGTTTAAGAAATTGACGTCATCGTGAATATGGGCGAACGCTTGATATATCCCTTCAGCCTCCTCCCCCGATAACACATAGCGAGTATCTTGATCAGTAATTGCGAACACGCAGTGCCGGCGGCGTATAACTTCCTCTACGGAGACTCGTGATTCACCTTGCAGCAAAGCGCGCACTTCGCTATGTGAATAACAAATAAGCTCATCCATAGGAATATCGTATTCAAGGCTAAGACGCTGCAAAAATAGCTGATGATAATGGTTTGATTCTAAAACAAATTTTTTCCTAATATCTTGCATTTCGGCAAAAACCTCATTGAGCTTAACAAATAAGAGAAGCTTCTCAGAAGGCGGAAATGATTTAAATATATTTTGTTTATCTATGATGTGCTTCTCGGGCAGCCCCTCGAGATGGGAAATTTTTTCCTGAATCTCGGAAACGCTCATATCTTGATACTCATCTAGACGATTTTTAAAATGTTCAAGAGGCAAGACTTGTATATCAGAATAATTATTGCGAATCCAAAACCAAGCAGCTTGGTGTTGTGATAACGCATCCCTACACTGTTCCTCGGATGAACCACGCGCGCGGATTAAAGCAATACGCAATAAACCAAGCTCCTCCTCGGCGACAAAGGAAAGGTTTACGGGGGAAGTTAAAAGCGGGAATGAATGGTTAGCATCTTGCGAATAGTGCTGACACCAAGTCTCAATTTCCGTGCTTATCCATTTTTCCGGCTCAAGTCCAAAAGCTTCAGGAATAATGCCCATTGCATATTGATAAATATAGGCATCGCAAAATTTTATATAGGTCTCGGCATAATGTTCAAAAGGAGTGTTCGGAGCAAGAGCTTTAAAATTGAGAATTTCATGTTCAAAATTTTTAGTTGATTGACGCCAATCAGTATAATGGCGTTCAAGAAAATTATCATGTTCAACAAGATGCAAATATTGATCTCTAACTTCTTTTAATTTTGCCGACGTATAAAAAACGCACACTAAGTTATGGCGAATAAAGAAAAAAGTATACGGACCTATATACTCCCCCGTATACGCACCCCATTTCGCCCAGAGCAGCTGCACAAAATCCGGGTAATAAAAATCTGCCTGCGCCTCTTTACGGATAAAGGGCGGGTTAAGATCATATTTTTTTATGAGCTCTTGGGCTCTTTGTGTTAATTCCATATATTATCGTAGTACGGTAATTATACCTGTATCGGCATCAACTTCAATCATATCGCCGTCTTTAATTACTTTGGTGGCGTTTTTGGTCCCAATTATACAGGGTTTTTTCATTTCCCGGGCAATAATCGCAGCGTGACAGGTAATTCCCCCCTCGTCAGTAACAAAAGCAATCGCTTTTTTCATAGCTGTCACATACTCCGGCCTCGTCATTGAAGCGACTAAAATCTCTCCCTCCTTAAAATCTTCAATGCTTTCGAGCGATAAGCACACCCGAGCGATTCCCTGTACGCAACCTTTATATCCAGTGGAGCCTTTAATATTATCTTGGACATTATTGACGTCATTCTCAAGCCCGCTAACAAACATTTCAGCATCACTGCCGGTATAAAGTACCTGCGGACCTTCATAGGAACTATAATCAACAAACAATGTCGAACGCTTAGCTAACTCTTGATGGAAAAATATATCGCCCAGCCTTTCAACTTCTTCAGGGACCAAAAAACGAATATGGTCAAAGGGAATGGAAAAACGCTCAGCGCAGGCTCGTAAAACCGGTTCTGCGCTATGAATTCCTTTTAGGATATTTGACTTGCGCCTATCTTGCCAGGCGAAGATATGAGATATGATAGCAATCATTGAATCACCTTCGACGTTAGAGATATTTCTTAAAGGGTGAACTGTCTCATCCTGCGCGAGATGTTCAATATCGCTTATTGTTATGTCTTGCCGTCCGACATAGGAATTTTTAATCCAGCCATACTCATCATTAAAGCGCTGAATAATTTCTGCCTTAGAATATCCTTCATTAATAAGCTGACGCGCAAACATCTCGGCCTTTTTTAAAAAAGAAGGTTCGGAAGCTTCAATCTCCGGCCAACCTTGGGGATACAAAACATGCAAACGCTGTTCGGCGACATAGGTCGCGCACTCAATACAATGGCCAGTGCCGACGCCCGCTGATATAAGCCTCACTTGTTGCCATAATAATTCTTTTAATTCCCGCTCGGAGAGAGCGCCTAATTCTTCCGCATCATAGGCTGCGGCGCTAACAATCTCAGCATATGTCGACTCGCTTTCTTTGGCTAATATTTCTAAATCGCTAATGCTCTTAACATTCTCCCAAAAAATTTCTCCTATTCTTTGATAATCAGCCGTGTCATAATACATCTCTACATTTTTACTGTGGGAAATATACAAAAAATGCGTATACGAAAGCCCCCACGGTAAATGAGAGCCCGACAGAACAGCCGCGCTGCTTAGAAAAAATGGGTAGCCGTTGAAGCGCTGAATATCCCAGCGCCGGCTTTTGATTATAGTAAGCAGATTTGATATATCCATATTATATAATCTTAACTAAACCAGTATCAGCATCAACTTCAATCATATTGCCGTCCTTAAACATACGAGTTGCCCGCTTTGTACTTATAACACAAGGTTTTCTCATCTCGCGAGCGACAATAGCCGCATGGCAGGTCACGCCGCCTTCATCCGTAACAAAAGCCGCTGCCTTGCGCAAAATCGGCATAAATTCCGGGCGCGTCATAGAGGTAACAATAATATCGCCATCTTCAACTTTACCGAAATCATCTTCGGAAAAAATAATTTTTGCCCGTCCGCGCGCAATTCCTTTTGAAGCCGGGATGCCGCGCACTAATGACTCATGCTCGTCAGTGCCAAATATAGAACCGTAACACAAGATATCAGCATTTTTATCGCTGACGCAATACGCGTCTGGAGTAAAAAGCCAAACACTATTATCGTTTCGTTTAGAAATATCTTTTTTCGTAAGTAATAAAGGCTCTCCGTTTAATAAAAGCAACAATTCATCGGGACGCAAACCCAGCAGCTCTTCCAAAGTCCAATCTTTTAAAAATGCCAGTGAAGCTTCTAATAGCTTCACAACTGCATAATTATAACGAAGAACATTGGCCTTGCGCTCGTCTTGCATGGCGATACAATCCTCTATCAAAGAAATAAAGTTTTTTAACTCGGAACTAACTCCCGTTTTAGCAAGCAGCGCTTCTTTAGCTTCGAGAATATGGGTGTGAGAAATCTCCTCACCCTTTCCCTCGAGGTTATTTTTTTCTTCCTTTGCAATTTCAACCGTTAGAGAGGGCCATGAAAAATAGCTCCCCTTTACCCAATAATATCTCCGTACTAGGGCTGAAAAATCTTGCTCCGTAGCAGCCAGCATCAACTGCTCGTTGTAAACGTTCACAAAGGAAGAACGAGAAGGCTGGAATAGAGTGGCGATATCTTCCTCCGTTAAGGCGGGAGCTAGCTCGCGTATATAATCGCTTACCCAAAAATTTGTATCGGTAAAAGTAAAAACTTCTGTTATATAGCCGTATGACTGCGCAGCAAGAGCGGCATTGCTTAATTGAATATAGGCTTCGCGAATAGCAGCTAAGCTTTTTCCAAAAAAATTAAAATATATATCATCAGCCCTCTCTTGGAAATGCTGGCAATGACGATAAAAATCTTTTGTATATTCCTTTATCCATTGCGGATCATTTTTATTTTGATTTCGAATATATAGTCCGATGCGCGAAAAATCGCGCGGGTCATAAGAAAACTTCATGTACCTATCAACAAAGGTCGCCAATCCAAGCTTAAACCCTTCTTCACTAACAGCTGCGACGCCGCCAACGGCCGCAATCGCCTGCGCGACCATCAACAATAAATGAGCCTTAATGCCCTTTGGATACCATTCAGAATTGGCAAAAATATAATCCTCATGTTTGGAGAACAAATCAGGTTGTTCCTTATAGCTTTCAAGGGTTGGAATGGCGTCTTTCATATTAATCGATTATTCTAACAGTTCCTGCGCCAGCGTCAACCTCAACCATATCACCATCATGCAAGACGCTTGTTGCCCTTTCAGTTCCTATAATACAGGGTTTTTTCAGTTCACGAGCGGTAATAGCGGCGTGCGATAAAACTCCTCCGGCATCAGTTATGACGGCGACAGCATCCTTAAACAAATGGAGGTACTCGGGTCTTGTCATACCAGTTACGAGCACAGTCCCCTTTTCTAAATTTTCAATTTCGCTGGGATTTAAAACTACTCGTACTCTGCCTCGAACTTTTCCGGGATACGCGCTCTTGCCTCTGAGCTCTTCAAGCTGCACAGCATTCAATAAGTCTGCATTCATTTTCCTCGCCTTCTCTCCACTCACTATTATAGAATTTTTTCCGGAAGAAAGGATTAATGAATAGGTATAGCGCTCTTCTAATTCGCTTACTGAAGGTAAAACGCCCTTCTCTATATAACGCTCTAACTCCTGCGCGCTTACGCACAGAAGTAGATCAACGTTAATTTTTTCTCGGGCGGCAATTTGTTCGGCATATCTTCGAACAAATGCCGATGATTTAGCATATACTGGTTCTCCATAAATACGCGCTTCCTCAAGAAGCGGCAATACCGTTTCCAATGTTTCTGCCGGTAAAAAATCAACAACTTTTTTCATCGGGAAATTAACCGCTAGATATTCATCAAGCAATGACCATAATTGCCCGTACGATTCATCGCTTAAAGTTACCGGCTGCATCGCAATAAAATCTAAAACTGCATTAGCAGTATGCACTATCGCCCGAGCGTACGTTTCGGCCATTTTAGGATTAGCCTGCATCTGTGCGGCGACAGTTTTTCCAAAAGCTTCAAGATATTCATCAGCAATGTAATTCGCGCTATTTCCTTTTTCAAAGCTAAATAATACTTTTTCCAAACCAACGGAAAATACGTTTTTTAAATTATCCGTATATTGGTAACCGAAAGAACAGCATTCGAGAATGGTCCAAATACCGGCCCAATTTTTGCGCCAGGCCAGTTCCCTTGCTTGGTCAAATGATAATTTCTCCATATTATATCTTAGTAATAACGCGCACCTCTCCTTTGTCCATATCAATTTCAACCAAATCTCCGTTTTTGAGAAGCTTACTTGCGGAACCGGTTTCAATAAGACACGGAATATCAAGCTCGCGTGCTGAAATTGCCGCATGCGATAACAAACCCCCTATGTCGGTAATAATCGCCGCAGCTTTAGCAATCGCTGGCATTAATGATGGATCGGTTGTTTCGGTAACAAGAATATCACCCTCGCGCATGGTTTCCATTTCTTTTTGAGTAAGAGCTTCATCATCGTAACGGCGATGAATAATTTTTACTCTTCCCGTCAGTCTTTTCCCTTTGCCGTGCGCGACTCTGCCTTTTATAGAATAAGTATTATTCAAACGTTCGAATTCCTTCATGACTTCAAAAACATGCTTGCCGGTATAAATTTCGTATACCCTCGACTGGCGGCTATAAACAATATGCCCGGTTTGCCTTTCTTGTATTAGATTTTCGTTAACTACATTACCTTCAAAAAGTTCTAGAAGTTCTGCATGTAAATACCACAACAAAGTTTCTTTAGGAATATTAAAATTTTCACTCAAAGCGTTCATTAATTGATCAAGGCAACTATTAGTATTAAAAAATACTGGATTGAGTTCATCGCGGATGACGTTCTTAAAATGTTGGACCAAAGAAGAGTTTTCCTTTGCTTCCGTATTCCGCTCTTCGGAATCGTACACTGCGTCCCAATAGTGAATATCAAAGTAATGATAAACCTCGGCTATCCTTCCCATTAATTCTAAAAAAGTGGCAACACTTTCCCTCGAAAGGTCTTTAATTGTATTTCGCGCATCCAAAGACTCTTTTACAAGTTTTCGAAAAGAACGAATTATTTGTTCCGTGTCGCCGGTACTTCTCTTTAGCCCTTCATTATTCATTTCTTTTATAGTCTCGCGCGATACAAAAACGCGGATACTGCCATCGCGATATATTTTCAACCATTCACCAGTCATGTAATACTTGCTAACAAAATCCTCAAAAACAAAACTTGTCCCTTTTGATCCAAAAGTAAAAATGAAATCTTTAGAATCCAGCCTCGGTATATTTACAATATTATGCATATTTTGATAACACTGTAATAACCCCTTGCTCGGCATCCAACTCAACCACATCCCCATTATGCAAAACTTGGGTAGCGATTTTTGTACCTATAACGCAGGGAATGCGCAGCTCGCGGGAAATAACCGAAGCATGGCTCAATACGCCGCCCTCTTCAGTAATAATTCCAATCACTTTTTTCAAAGCCGGAACATAATCAACCGTCGTTGACGGCGAAACAAGAATGGAGTTTTCGGTAACACGCGATAAATCCTCTTTAGTTATAACAACCGAAACAACGCCTCTTACTTTACCTTTGAATGCGCATTGTCCTTTTAGATTGCCTTTAAAGACTGATGTATCTTCCAATCGAATACGAGCCATAGCCTCTCTAAAAACTTCGCCTGAATATATCTTCGCCTCACCGCCGCTCGCTAAACAGAAATAACCATCGCGGCGTTCGCTAAAAGAAATAGAATCTAAAAGACTAGGATTATCTAAAGCAGCGATAATTTCAGCAACCGAAAAATAGAAAATGTCATTCTCGTTGGCCAGCCCCAATACATGAGCGGTTTCCGAAAAAAGGTTTTGCAAAAAATAGGCATTACGATAAAAACGCTCCGTACGCCATGATCGGAAATAAATTGACTCTTGCAATAAATCTATAGAAGAGCGTAAGCGAGGATTATCATTAAAGGAATTGGCGATTTCCGTAAAAGCACGAACATGCTCATCGAGATGAGCTTGATATTCTTGTAGCTTTATTTCCGGATCGCCATTTGCAAGCAGTTGTGCAAGCCGAGCGCGTACATCATCCGCGCTTAAAAATTTTCCGATAAATGAGTTATTAGTAATCCACGCAAACTCTTCTAAATATACATGTATATCTTCTCCGCTTAAGGTTCCATTTTTTTCAGCGATTGCCAATCGTAACATGGCTAATTCTTCTTGCTGCGCGGAACCGGCTTTAAGCGGCGTTGTTAAGATTTGATAAATCTCCTCGGAGTTATCGGAATATTTTTCTTTAACCGCTTCTTTTAATTCTTGTTCAAGATCGCCTTCAAGGTATAAAGGCAATAAAGCATATGATCCAAACTCATGCATTAAAGATCTGTACTGGTTCCACGTTTCTTTTATATCTGCCGGTGTAAAAGCCTGTTGTCTAGTTTCTTTGGCAAATTTTTCTACCCGTACATTCACTTCATAATTATCGTGCAATAACTCATGTAAAGCATTAGGATGACGTACAGTAAATTCTTTGACAGCGCTATAGATACGATCCCAACTTTCTTGGTCCATCGCTATTTGCGTGCCAAGGTACAAAACATGCTTAACGCTATAATCAAAAGGGATGCGCTTATTTTCTTTAAAGTGCAGCCCTTCCCAAAATAAAGAAGTGTACAAAGGCGAACGAACGCGCTTATGTACAAAATGCCATTCGATAGAAGGGATAGGAAAATCTTTTTCCATAATAGGGATACATACGGCCTAAACTATCTATGTATTATAGCATTTTAAGCTTAAATTCAAGCAATTAATTAGTAAGCAAAATATCTATCTAATATTAGCCAAATATTAGATAATATTCAATACTATTGCAAAATATTCAATTTTGTGCTATAATATATGCATAAAATATATTTAAAAACATAAGACAAAGGAAAAACTTTGACACAAAATTTAATAAAAATCGCAAAAGAGCAAGAACAATTTGTAATAAACACAAGACGTGATTTACACAAAATTCCTGAAATTGGATTTGAAGAAGAAAAAACTATCGCTTACATTAAGGATACCTTGGACGACATACAAATACATGAGGTAACCGAATTAAAAGGTGGTCTAATGCTGGATTTCATAAAGGACCCAAACCTTCCTTTAATTCTTTTCAGAGCCGATATTGATGGCCTGCCTATTCAAGAAAATACAAATCTCCCCTACTCATCACAACATCCTGGTTTTATGCACGCCTGCGGACACGACACCCACGCCGCAATGTTACTAGGCGCAATAAAAGCAATCATGCATGAAGATATTTCTCTAACAAGAAATATCCGCTTCATTTTTCAAAGAGCAGAAGAAAATCCGTCTCCAGAAAGAGATTCTGGCGGACATTCGCTGGTAAATGAAGGAATTCTTAAAGGAGTTTCTGAGGTATTTGCTCTGCACATCTGGGCATTAGGTAAAAAGGGTGTATTCATGTCTCGCCCAGGACGCATGTTCGCAAATTCAGACAGGCTTAAAATAAATATTACCTGTACTGGTGGCCATGTCGCTATGCCCGATAAAGGCTCAAACGCCATTGATATCAGTTACGATATTTATAACTATCTTAAAGGAGCAGGATTAAGACTATTAGGTGCTAATCAACCTCTCTCCATGATGCCAGCAATTTGCAATTCCGGAACAGCAGGAAACATTATGCCTGCAAGTGCTGAACTTTGGTATTCTTCAAGACATTTTTTGAAACCTGATGAAAAGCAGAAATTTTATCAACAAGTAGCAGAAGGTATTGAAGAAAGAGTAAAATTATTTAAAGGAGCATCAGTAAAAGTTGAGTTCCGCACGGGACATCCAACCTGTTCAAATTCCGTTAAGCAATTTAACGAAACTGCGGTATTACTAAAAAATGCCGGACAAGAAGTAGAAGAAATGGAATTTCCTGAATTAGGTGGAGAAGATTTTGCCTGGTACCTTAAAACAAACAACGGAGCTGACGGAGCAATGTTTCTTCTTGGTGCGAATCAAGAAGGCTGCGGCGATCACCATATGCCGACATTTAATCCCAGCGAAGACGTATTACATCAAGGGGTTTTATTCTGGCTCCTTCAAGCAACAAAATAAAAATATAAAAAATAAATTAATATAAAATAAAAAACCCGGAGAGCTTTTGCTAACCGGGTTTTATTATTGGCAAATATTATTCCCCTACATCAATGCCTAGATAATAAGAAAGAATGGAAGCTGCCATTAAATCATAGGGCTCTCTCTTTGAATATGTTGCGCGCGCATCACTATCTACAGCAGTATCCACTTCAAAAATTCTTGGCTTAATCATAAAAAGAATTGCATCATCACGAAGTTTTTGCATATGCTCTACCGTAATAGGCTTATATTCTTTAAGGATTAATTCTTCTTTTTCTTTGGAAAATTTATCTGCGGGAATAATTCCTTTTTGTAATCCGCGCGTTAGAATAAGCGCATCAACATCCCCAATAAAATTATCGAGCTTATCATAACGAAGACTCTTGAGGCCATTAGACATCGCCTGTTCCTCAACTTCTTTAGGCAATGGGAAATGCCCAAGATCGTCAATAACTAATTCCATATTAAAGAATCCGAAAATCGGCACCATTGCTTTAGTAACGCGATTGATTTCCGGGGTACCGTAAATTCCAATTTTAAGGTTATCCAAAGGTCGTTTAAGATAATAAAGAATCTCTAAAAGAATCCAAGGACAACTTAAGGTATGCTCACGAGAACCGCTTCCTCCATTTAGAATAGGCACATACGAATTAGCGGCAGCGCGCTCTGCAGAATCGTCATCTTGATGCCGCAATACGATAATATCAGAAAAACAGCTATACTCCCGAATTGTATCTTCAAATGACTCGCCTTTAGCTAACGATAATGATTCTTCACCCGTAACACCAAGCCATCCCCCGCCCATGCGCATCATCCCCATTTGAAAAGCGTTCATCGTCCGCGTTGAAGGTTGAAAAAAAAGCGTAGCAACAATCTTACCGCGCGCTAAGTCGGGGGAAATACCATGCTTAGAAAAATAATTGAAACGACGAATCATTTCTTCGCAATCGCTTTTAGTAATATCAGTCGATTGTATCATGTGCTTAACTGTCATATATTGATATTATGATGTTAGTTGATTATCAAAATAATTCATGACAAAACTAGAATGCGTGGCCGCCAACTCAGTCAGCACCTCGGTGTCTATCTGGAAATTAGGAGTATGATGGGGCCCCTTTTTGATCCTCTTTTCTGTATTAGCTGCGCCAATCATCATAAAAATCCCATCAATCTGCTTATCCCTAAATTTTTCTAGATAAAAAGCAAAATCCTCTCCCCCTTTAAAAATCTCACCCTTGATAGTAGCGTTTGCAACAGTCTGTTTTATCGTTTGTTCTGCTAGCTTCACTAAATTAGCATCGCGATGCACACCCGGCCTGTAGCCATGACGTCTATTAATTTCAACGTCAATCGTGCCTTTACGGTCTTTCAAATGTTTCTCAACCTCTTGCTTAACGACTGCATTAATTTCTTCATAAATCTCATTAGACATTTTCTTATACTCAGGCGATGTTATGCGAACAACCCAGGTAGCCGTACTTTCCGAGCGAACGATATTATAGCCGCCAACGGAAAAATCCGTACCCGTCGAAGCAATAAGGGCACCGCCCTCTTCAACCTTAGACCGCTCCTTAAAAAGCTTTCCTAACTCAACGGTTATGGCCGCATCGACTTCTTTTATATTAGGAATCTCATAAGCGTTCATAACATGTCCGCCATCAGCTTTCAAAACAATATCAAGTTCGCCTGAACTTCCCCACTGCATTCCTTCCTTTAAATTAATCTCTCCCCTTTCTAAATCAGTATAGACATGCAATCCGAAAACTGCTCCGGCATTCTCTCGTAGTCTCTTTTCTTCAAGGAAACGTACCATTTGAATAGCCCCGCTTTCTTTTTGATAAGCCTTTTCTTCGCTAGGCTGAAAAAGCAAAATTACATCACCTTTTAAGCGTCCAGCATCAGCCCGTTCTTTTAAGATTTTGGCCGCCCCCATCAATCCAGCCGTATGGGCATCATGCCCGCAAGCATGCGAAACACCAGGATTTTTAGAGGGATACGGATTATTTGGATTTTCTTGAATAGGCAAAGCATCCATATCGGCGCGCAAGAGAACTGATTTGCCTTCGCCACTGCCTCGAATAATAGCGACAATACCAGTTCCGCCACCCGGACTTTTCTTGCCCTGTCTATCATATTCAACACCGATATTAGTACCAACGATTTCTATATCCAAACTTTTAAGATAGGCTTCTACTTTTTTGGCCGTTTCAAATTCCTCGCCACCCAATTCCGGATGTTGATGAAAATCTATATAATTCTCTTTCATCTCAGGAAATAATTCCTTAGCGCGCTCAAGGCAGAAACGAACATCTTCAGACATTTCTTTTTCCTGCTCTATTCTCCCTAAATTTTTTTCATTAAGCATATTTTAAAATTATTCTTATCCAATTTTTACTAAACCTGTAAAGCCATCCAAACTAACAGTGTCGCCATCTTTAAGGCGCTTAGTAATTCCTAATAACCCTACTACCGCCGGTATCTTCATCTCACGGCTAATAACTGAAACATGCGCTGTTATTCCGCCTTCTTCAGCGATAATACCGGCCACTTTACCTAATATAGGAACATAATCGGGACTAGTGTTAGTTACGACGATAATATCATTTTCTTTAATTTTATGAAAGTCATCACTGCTTAAAACAATCACTGCTCGGCCAGTAGCCTTACCCTTGGATGCTGGTCGTCCGGTATATTCTTTCTCATGTCCCGATTCGGCCGGCACTAAATAACGAGCCGCAAAAAGCTCGGCCTCTTCTCCGGCTAAGGGGAAAATATGCCCGGTATACGATATAAGAACATGCCGTTCAGCACGCTTCTTAACGTAATCTAAATCTACCACTCCCCCTTCCAATACTTTTTCTATTTCGCTGGGAAGCATATCTTTTATCACCTCGATAGCTAGTCCGCTACGACGAGAAATTTCTCCAAACAAAGGCTCGGCGAAATATGTAATGGCATTAACGGAAAATTTAAAATAATCTTTCAAATAAGCCGCTTCACCCGCGATTCTCGCTAAGGGCTTTAAGTCATCCGGGTGAGAAGCGAGTAAAGCCTTTTGTTCTTTAAGAATCATCTTGGTCGAAGCGAGACGTTCGTTTATTTTTTCTTGTGGATTATTGTGTAATGCTTCGCTTAAGGCGTGGCGATAGGTCTCAATCGTTTTTGGTTTTTCATTATAATAACCGCAGATTATCCACGCATAGGCATCATGAATTTTTTGCAAATATTTTTGAACGTACTTTGAATCTATAGAAATATTTTTCTTAAGCATCTTTGCTGCTAATGCAAGGATAGCGCTTTCTTCTTGATACGCGAAACCGGGGCGCGTTGGGAGACTAATAGTATGTATAATGTCATGCGCTTCCGCACTGTATTGCTTAGAACAATAAGCTATAATACCTCTATCAATAAAACGAAGAACAACCGCATGATATCCTAATGCGGCAAACTGTTCATTGAAAAAATGAAATTCTTTGATTAAATCTTTCGTAGAAATATGTTCCGGATTAATAGCCTTGAGTCGCCGCATCGCTTCTACTCGCAGTTTGGTCGTCATTTTTTCAAGAACTTTTAATTCTTGAGGTTTTTTAAGAAATTGGCAGAAAAAGGTCTCAAAATCCTTAGGGTCTTTAAGGAACCAAATCCATTGGACTTGATGAGCCTTTGAGTCACCAACAAGCCCAAATGTTTGCGGCAAGGGCCAGCGCTTTGTTTCCGGCGGACGGCTATAATTTATAAACAAATTGTAGCTGGTATACAAATAACAAGCTCTTCCGCCTTCAAAGGAAAAATAAATTTCATCAAAATATTTAAACAAATCTTGCAAATCTTTTTCCATATTATTCACTAATAGTAATAATTCCCCTATCGGCGTCGACCTCGACCATATCACCATCTTTAAACAGCAAAGGGGCATGTAAAATCCCCACTACCGTCGGTATCTTCATTTCACGGCTAATAACAGCGACGTGCGCCGTTATGCCTCCGTCCTCCGCAATAATAGCGCTGACGCTTTTAAGAATGGGTACATAATCTGGGCTGGTATTACGAACAACAATAATATCCCCGTCTTCAACTTTATTAAAATCTTCAACTCCCAAAACAATTCGTGCCCTTCCGCGAACTTGTCCTTTGCAAGCGCAACGGCCTTTAAAAATTTTTCTTTCTTCTTCTTTAGGCAAAAGCCACTGCTGCTCGAAATCCGCCGCTTCCTCAGCAGTTAAAAGGATAACCTTTTCCATGCCGCCAATTAAGATACAATGCTCGCGACGCGCTCCTAATATTTCATCCGACGGAGTTACTCCTGTTTCATGAGCTTTTATAAGCTCATCATATGTCAGCGAGAGAAGATCCTCAATATTCCGTTGGCACTCATCCGCCAGTGGTACAAAAAATTCTTTCTCAAGACGAACAATAATACGATTGATATAATGCTTATAGAGATCTTTAAGATATACTATATGAGAAGCTAAGGCAGCGGCAAGCTTTTGTTCTGCTGAACATGCCTGTAAAAACTTTCGGCGCCGCTCGGCACTTTCCGCATTTTTTTCGTCTAGGATCTTAAGAGCTGATTCCGGATCTTGTATATGCGAATTTATAAAAGCATGATAATAACCCATAGTTCTACTCGGCTCGCTAAAATAACCAGTTATCAAGGAAGAAAATCTTTCATGAATTTCCAACAATGGTTTAACAAGCAACTCATCATCTGCCGTCGTAATGCCTCGTTGCTTAGCTTCAAGCGCGACGATAAGCAAAGCTCGCTCTTCCTGAGCTAAAAATAACTCCCGCTCAGAAATAGAAATAACTTCTATTGTTTCTTGGTGCGAAAAAGAAGCCACCGGATAGCGGTCAAAATACCGCTGAGCCCCCCTATCAATTACTCGGAGCAAGCCCGAAAAAAACGCGAGATTTTGCACTCCGCTCACAACTTCCATTAAGCGCTCAGAATTTTTACTGCCTGTATTTAAAAAAGAACTAAACTCAGAATGAAAGTTTTCGCTCAGCAAGCCCATTTCCTTTTCTATCTCAAAACTTGATTCTTCCCCGCGAAGATAGGAATAAAAAATATCATCGTAGACTTCTACGTGTTCAGCAAAAATTCTCCACTGCGCGTCATTGTTTCTTGAATTTATAACAGCAATTAGCGGCAAATTCCATTTTTTATATCCCGTACCATAATAACTAGCCAAAAGATAACTAAAAAAGAAATGCAGTTTACGGCCGCCCTCGTTAAGCATTATATGGTTTTGTAAATTGGGTGCCTGCATATATTAGGTACGTAATACCGTTACGATTCCTGCAGTGGCGTCAACTACGACATTATCGCCATCCTTTAATCTCTTAGTAACTCCAGAAATTCCAACAACAGCCGGAACTTTCATTTCCCGGCTAATAACGGAAACGTGCGCGGTTATTCCTCCCTCTTCAGCAACAATAGCGGCAACTTTTGATAACACCGGAACAAAATCGGGGCTGGTGTTCTGTACGACGATAATATCTCCCGAATTAACTTTAGCGAAATCATCCGGAGACAAAACAACAACAACTTTTCCTTGAGCCTTGCCCTTGCAAGCCGGACGTCCCTTAAACTCCGTGCTGTTCTCCGCCTCAACATGCAAAAAATGTCTTTCAAGTTCGGCCGCCTCGCTGCCGGTATAGTGCGCACTATAACTTTCTGTTTTTATAATAAAAATACTATGAGCGTTATAGGCGCTGACCCTCTCGCGATCAAGCGGACGCCCTCGCAAAACAGTATCTAAATCATCGTGCATTAAGGTCTTTAAATATTTTGCCGGCAAGGATGTATGGAACGCTGCCTGCTGCCACATAATCTCAGCAACAGCCTGCGCCCGGTTTGCGGAAAATTTATAATAATCCTTAAGCCAGGCTGATTCACCTATGGCCATAATTAACTTCTCATGGGCAGGATATTTTTGAATAAACTCATCGCGCTCGCGCAAACGTTCAGTATGCTCAGCGGTATTTTTTTCTAATTCAGACTGAGCATCAAGCTCCCGCAATACTTGCAATTTTTCAATATAATATTCAAGTGAACGCGCCTGTTCATTATAGTAGCCTAATGTTATGTGTGAAAAATGAGCATATACATCCTCGGCCAGCGTACGAATATCTTCGCTTCCGCTTTCACATGCTGCCCGCGCTAAGGTCAGGGACTCTTGAACAAAAAATCCGGGGCGCTCGGAAACATTACAATGGCTTAAAATATCGCTAGCTAAGGATCCAAATTCTTTATTAACTGCCGCGATAATGCCTCTATCAACTTTTCGAAGATATACGGCGCAGTGATGGAGGTGTTGAACAATAACAAAGTAATCAGCAAACGCATCGGCCAGCGCTTCTCTGTTATGTACATCGCAGTCCTGCATACGAGCAATGGCGGCCTCGGATCGCATGCTAATTTCATCTTCGACTCCCTTGCCCCCATCGTTCAAAAAATAATTGAGGCTTTTTTTAACTTCCTGAGGTGTAAAAGAAAAATACAATTTAAAATTATTATCCTTCATTTCAAGCAGCGAAGGCATATCGACTTGAAAGGGGCCCGGCCTATACAAATAACGGAATAAAATATTAACCGCCCACATATATCCGGCTCGCCCCGCTTCGTATTCCAAGGGAGTAACGCTCAAATCATCTTCAAAGGCCTTAATAACTGCATCAGTAACCATATAGTTATAGTATGTTAATTGTACCGAGATCGGCGTCAACTTCAACCATGTCTCCGTCTTTTAAAACTTTTGTAGCATTTTTAGTTCCAACAACACAGGGCTTTTTAAGTTCGCGAGCGACAATAGCCGCATGGCATGTTAAACCGCCAAAATCAGTAACAATTGCCGCCGACTGCTGCATGGCATGAATAATATCTGGCGTTGTCTCATAAGCAACCAGTATCATCCCTTCCTTAAAATCTTTCATTTCCTCCCTAGTTGTAACAATTTTAACCTGCCCGACTGCTTTGCCTTTGTGCGCGCATAATCCCTTAATCTCCCTTGCATGCGTATTAAAGACAAGAAGTTTAGCAGCAGCAGCTTTTGTTTCTTCGATAGATAGTATACGTTCTTGACCGTCAAAATAAAAAGCGGTATTTTGCTTACGAAGCAAGGCAGTTTCAGAACTTATCTGTTCAGAAATAATTTCACTGGCTGTATGTTCAACAATATCATTATAGGTTAAGCCAAACTGTTGTGCCTTTTTCTCTAAAATAAAAGAAGCATAATAACTTGCATAACCGCTCATCTCGGCGGCTCTAAATCGCAAAAATCCTATACGATTAAGCAAGTTAATTACATAGTGCTCTTTTTCCGTTATTTCTACACTCTTTCTTTTCTCCGCTATGGGAGCGGCTGTTTGAGCTAAGCGGTCTTTTAACTCATTCAAAGTAAAATGATGGATAGTAAAATGATGACTTCCGAGCCACTGATATTTTTGAACATGTCTAAGCGCTTCCTCAAGACAATCGGCGGGTATTTCGTCAAAACTTTGAAAACTACGACCCAATGAATTTTCAATATTTTTACGAAGCACAAATAACTCATCTATTTGCTGCAAGGTCCACGGCTTTTCATCAAGAAATCCTACAACCGATTCAAAAACTTCAGGATTTACTTCTTGGGCATACCGTTCAATACCGCTCGCAACAAGATTAAGCGGCATCCATAGTCCGGTCAGTAGCTTATAGCTATCAAAAAAATCAGGCAACGACGAAATATGTTCTACTTCGGTTTTCAATTTAATAACAACACCTTCCAACTCGTTTTGTATGCGAGAAAAAAAATCGAAATCTCTCTCGCTCGCCGCTTCATACGCCTCTTGCTGAAAACAATCAACATCATGTTTTGACAAAAAAAAGTCGCCATTTAAAAATAAAATCTTAGCGTCTAATTTTTCTTTAAAAAGTCGCTGGGCGACCTTGCCATACTCAAGCCATAACTCCGCCGCCAAAGCTGGTTCGGGCCATTTTCCAAGATGATGCCAAGATGTCTTAAGAATCTCTGTATCCATATATCTATGTTCGCATAGAAAAACGACGAATAATACCCTCATTCGCATCAACCTCAATCTCTTCGCCCGTTGTTAGCAGCCGAGTAGCATTTTTTGTACCGATAACGCAGGGGATTTTTAATTCTCGAGCAACAATAGCCGCATGGCACGTTACTCCCCCTTCGTCCGTAACAACAGCGCTAGCCATTTTCATTAAAGGCAAAAATTCCGGCCTCGTCATCGATGTTACTAAAATATCTCCAGCTTGAAATTTTGAAAAATCCTGAGAAGTATTAATAATGGAAACCAGACCGCGTACCAAGCCTCTATAAGCCGTCGTTCCTGCAATATCCCCGTTATGATTTTTTTCCAAACGATCACTGGCTACTTTTGTAAGGGACTCAATATTGCCATACTCAAAAGCAATCTCTGCCGGAGAAAAAAGAATAGCGACTCCTTCTTTACGACGCTTAAGCTCATCTATATAATTAGGTGCTAAAACATGTCCAGAAAAAAAATCAGCTTGATAGGCATAGACAACATCATCAATGGGCAACCCAACATTAATGAATATACAGCGGGCAGTAGTAACTATTAAAGTAATCAATTTTTGCAAAGGATCTTTTCGACTATCTCGCATCAACATACATAGCTGCACAAAATCAAATAAAACCTGGAGCGGTGCATCAAGCTGTAAACGATACCTATTGTTTTCTTTTTTATTCTCCACTGCTATTTTTTCGGCTGTTATAATTTCTTGCTTAATTGCGCTCTCGCCGCCTTTAGCCGAAATAGCTTTCACTACCATGTCATCTATTGCCTCTATCTCCGGTACAGAAAAATAATCGGCAAATATATACTGTTTAGCGGACGCTGGCGCGGATGATATAAGAAATTCGTTTTGCCGGACGGCCAACGAAACAAAAGTCGCTTTTGAAGCAAAGATGAAAAACTCATCAAAAGATTTTTTTTCGCCTCCAGCTTTTTCATACAATTCCAATATCAATTCTTTATCAAGCGATTCGCAAAAAACAGTTTCTGCAAATAAATAAAAGCACTCCCTATATAATTGTATTATTAATTCCTCTAGCTCATTAAGATTCATCGAAGCTACAACGGTCGGCTCATATGTTTCGTACCACTGGTTTATTCGCTGAGAACTAGTATTAAAACCAAGGCTATGCGGGAAAGCATCGCCTAGAGAGCAAAAACGCTCATACGCTTCTCGCGTATAGGCAGTATGATCATTCAAAGAAAAATATGTTAAACCATAGCCCCTGGAAAGAAGGAGCAAGGCGCCGCTCATTACTGCCTTGGTATGATAGGCCGAAATATAAGGAGGAAGACAGCCGCCAAAACCTGCCGCAAAAACTAATAAAGAAAAATTACCGGCTTGCGTAGCAATCGGCTCGTCTTTTAAAATATCAACCGCTTTGTCAATAATATTCATATGTTATGACGGTGTACTCACACTCTTTTCAATAATAGCAACAAGGCCTTCATCAGCATTAACCTCAACAAGATCTCCGTCATGCAATAGATGCGTAGCGAATTTTGTTCCGGTAACACAAGGAATGCCAAGCTCGCGCGAAACAATGGCAGCATGGCAGGTTATTCCGCCTTCATTCGTTATAACCGCTGCCGCCCGTTTCATGTACGGCACAAACTCCGGTCTTGTCATTGAAGTAACAAGAATTTCCCCCTCATTAAAGACAGGGTCTTTGGTTACATCCAATAGTATCCGTATCCTTCCTTTTGCTATACCGCGATTAGCGCTCTGCCCTCGTAACAAGTTTTCTTCATGCCCCGTATGAGCATTTAAAGACATTACGTCGGCAATACCGCTTTCAAAATCACTAAGCTCAACATCTACCGAAGCATCGCTATTCATTAAAATAATGCAGCCATCGCGGCGTTTTCGTATTTCGTCAGCATGTTCTTTCAACCATTCAACGCCTCGTTCGAATTCGTAGGCGACTACCGACAAAATATATAATTCTTCAATATGCGCCCGCCGCGCAAGCTCGGCGGCACACTCATATATAACAACCTGCGATTGGGCAATGGGATCCTTACGGATATCGCGCGCTTCCATTACATATTGGATATATTCAACGAGGCGTTCATCTTCTGTATGTAATGCATTCTTCCATTTTTCAAATTCAATTTTTTCCTGTTCTTTCTTCCCGCGCTCGAAAGATATCATATCCATGCTAGCGTTGCGCTTTGCTATTTGTTCCTGCAGCGCGCTTTGAATTTCGGAAATATCTTTGGGCTTATAATAATCAGTGAACATATAACGCCCCCGCTTTGCCGCCTCTTCCAATGAATAATGATCAAGCAGCTCCACTATTTTTTCTTGCCAGCGAATTTCAAATGACAAAAAGCAGGGGTGCGTTGCCCGGTCCCAAATTTCATTTAAAGCAGAAATAGAATGATGAGGGACAGAAGCCGAAATCATTCCATAATCAAGCATTTCAATATACATTGTTCGAATCGTTAGCTGCGACAAATACTCGGTCGTTTCCCGAAGCAAAGCTATAATATCTCTTTCAGACATAGCAGCGAGATCTCGCTCAGTCCGCCGTTCATATGTTTTCAAAATGTTTTGGTATATTGGTTCATACCCGACTTTTAGTTCAGCAATAGAAATTTTCTTATCCCTGTAGGCAATGAACATATCCAAAGCTTTGCCCATATACGATGTTTCATTGATAGCCGCCAGGGCTTCGTGTCCGCGATTAACCATGATAATAGGAAATGAAGTTTGCTCGCTGCGCGGTAAGCGGGTATCATTCCATGACAATAAAATTAGCAAAGGCGAAAAAGCGCCCCGAAATGGATAGATGGGATTGCCCTTAATCTCCTCGTAAAATTTTTGTATTAAGGTATTCATCACTTATGAAATTATACGAACAATGCCATGATCAGCATCAACTTCCACTACATCCCCGTCTTTAAAGATTTGTGTTGCCTTGCCCGTCCCGATTACACAGGGTTTATTCATTTCGCGGGCAACAATAGCAGCGTGGGAAGTTATGCCGCCTTCGTTAGTAACAAAGGCACCGGCTTTTTCCATGATTGGCACAAAATCAACCGAAGTCATAGTTGTTACAAGAATATCGCCGCGATTGAGTTTAACAAAGTCTTTGCTTTCTAAAATCACCCGAGCAATCCCGCGCACGACACCCCTATTGGCACTTGAACCCTTAACGCTTTGTTCGCCCGTACTCGCTGCCGGTCTTCGTCCTTCGGCAATATCAATCAATTCTTTAAAAGGGCGTAAATCCGCTTCTTCTAATAGTACTTCTGCGCCTTCGGCGTTAATATAGGCCCCGGCAATATTTCGCTTTGCGACAAGAGCCAAAACATTAATTTTTTCGCCCTCTAACAAAGCGAGCATTTCTGGAGGCGTAAGATAAAAACCGTCGCGCCAATTGCTTGATCCGCCTAATGAAACGATGTATTCGAAAATAGGACGGTACTGTAAAGAAACGAAAGAAAAAATATTTTTTCTATATTCATTGAGATAGGTTGCTTCTTGCAAAGCATAGGCCAATACATCTATTGTTTCATCACTTATTTCTTTCAATACCCTATCGCGCGCTTCAAGGTGTCTGGCATGGTCCTGCATGAGAGAATCTAATTTTTGCTGGCAGTCTTCGGACATTATAGCAGCCAACTGCGTACGGGCATCATCTTTAGACCATGGCGCTTCGCAAAAATTTACCGGAATATGCGCATGCTTATGCAACCAGGCGTCGAGACTTTTTTCAATCTCATCAGGTCCAATGCGCTTCGACTGTGCCAAAGCTCCGATAGCGCATAAATCCTGCTGCGATTCAAACAAAGGAGAATGCTTTTCTGGGTATGTTATAATCGAAACCACTTCCGCAGCCCGCGCCGTATCATATCCTTTATCTTGCAAAGTTTTTTCAAGCAACACGGTTGCTTCGCGCCCCAAAGAATTGGTTGTCATTAATGAGGGACAAAAACGCTGGTAGGCGGTAATAAAATCGCTAAATGTCGCGACATTTGTATCAACACGGCAGCGTTCCAAAGCCATCATCAATTCCTCTGCGCGAATATGGCATAATTCATCAAGCTGGCTAATATTACTCCTACTCTTACAAAATTCTAATAACTTTTGTATATACTCGCCGAAGTTAGGTTCGTAATAAAAAATACTAGTGGCCGTTCCGTTACGGCTGACATGCAAAGCTTCCAGCCGAACATCAATGCCGAAATCTTTGACGTTATAATAATAGCCAAGATTACCGAGATACTCATGCCAAAAAGACAGATTCCGATTAACGACCAACTTCCATTCTTTGCCTTGAAATGTAACGGTATTTTTTACTTCTGACATATTAGTTAGAGATAAGGGTAATAATGCCTTGTTCGGCATCCACCTCGACCATATCGCCATCTTTGAAAACTTGAGTGGCGATTTTAGTACCGATAATGCAGGGTTTTTTTAACTCGCGAGCGATGATAGCGGCGTGGCACGTTATACCGCCCTCATCCGTAATAACTGCCGCCGCTTTTTCTAAAATAGGCGCAAAAGTTGGCTGCGTCATAGCAGTTACAACAATATCCCCTGTTTGAACTTTATGAAACTCATCGGGTGAAAAAATTATTTTTACTTTACCCTCAACTTTTCCTTTAAAGGCTACTAAGCCTTTTATTTCTGTCGCCTCAACTATTTTCGTTTCCTCAAATGAAAAATCGCGCTTTTTCAAAAAATCTTCCCATGATATGGTATAAAAATTATTTTTTGAAAAAACATAGCCTTTTTTTAAATCAGTATTTTCCGTAAATACATTGTCCGAGTTCAAAACGGAAAAAGATGATTGCCGTTCTGACTCAAAAACAGACGCGGCCATAGCATCGAATGTATTAAAAATACCGTCCGACAATTCTCTGTATGCCGTACACAGCTTGATGATATTCTCTTTCTGGCTTGGTTCAATTTCGTCAGCCCACACATTGGGCACAAAAAAACTAACGGCAAACAAAGGATAGATAACTTCAATCAAGCGCATTGCCTCTCGAATATCTTTTCGCTGCAGAGCTTCATTATAGGCTTTAATAAGATTTTTATACTCTTCTATATGAGATCCAAAAAATTCGTTATGCGCGTGCGCCAGCATGGCGTCTTTTATTGCTCCGTGTAACTCCTGCGCTAAGCGAAATACTTCAACTTTACGGCCGTCAAATTTGGCGATTAGATCGCTGAAGCCTTTGCCAATAACTACTTCCAGTCCTCGTGTCGCCCCAAAATACCACGCCTGAATAGTAAGGGGATGATAGAAGCGTGTAACAATTTTCTGCAAAGCTTGCGTCGGCATATTTTAGCGTATAATGGTGATAATGCCTTTATCAGCATTCACTTCAACCATATCTCCATCTTTGAGAATATGCGTCGCAAATTTTGTTCCAATAACACAGGGTTTATTGAGTTCGCGGGAAACAATGGCAGCATGGCAGGTAATACCGCCTTCATCGGTTACAATGGCTTTAGCCTTGCGCATAAGCGGCACAAACTCCGGGCGGGTCATGCCAGTAACTAATATCTCTCCCTCTTTAAAAGCAGCAAAATCATCAGTCGATTTTATAACTCGTACGCTCCCCGTAACTACTCCCTTATTACCAACACGCCCGGCAATTTCTCCGCTTTGTTTCTCCTTGCCTTCTAAATAAAAATCGTTGATTTGTTTATATTCCTCTTCAATATTGTCATGAGAAATAACAGCCTCCCCTTCATATGGAATAAACACGACATAATTATCAACGCGCAATTCTAACTCTTGTTTAAGAGAAGCAATATAGGTGCTCCCTCTGCTTAGCTCTTCAAAAGGACGAATATTTTCAATCAAAGATGCATCGACTCCCGCGCTTGCAAAAACTTTTTCCGCAATACGCCAAGCAATCACAAAACCTTTGGCAAAAAAATTCTTCCGCTGGTCGCGAACGCGCATTACTGACTGGCAATAATCAGCGATACGTTTTTGATCCTCCGAAAGCGTTTCCTTCCAAGCGCTATAGGATTGTTTTTTCAAGGCATCTTCTGCGTCCATTTCTTCCAAGGCCGTCACCGCTTTTTCGGGATGCTCCAAAAATTCTGCATACGTTTTCTGCAATTCCTGTTTAACATATGCCAAATCATATACTTTACGATACGAAGCATAAAAATACTGGCAATGTTCAATCAAGGCCTCGCTGTTTCCCAAGCGCTGCAGCGCATTTAAAAAATCTCGTCGCTGTTCCTTGTCAAAAGATTCGGCAATAGAGTTTGTTGCTTGTTGCCACATTGCTTCAATATCACGACGCGCTATGTCAGGACGCTTCTCTGCTAGAACTTCTAAGCAAATATCAAAATCAAAGTGCAAAGAATAATGAGACCAGGCGTTAGACTTCCAAATAAGATTAAAGGCCTCGCTAGCTATAGGTAACAGCTCTTCTTCATTTTTTCCGGCAATGTATTCATACGTATGCTGATTATACAAATCATCAATAGCCGGGAAATTTTTATAAAAATTATCCTCGATCATAGTGAGCGAGGATGAATCAAGCAGGTACTTGCCTAAAGCTTCTACGGAATACTGATGCAAAGCATGCTCGCTGATAAAAGTTTGCGAATTGCCCTTATAGCGTATCGTCAGCAAACAATAATTCGGCTGCGACTCGTATACCCCTTCATTAAAGCGCTTCGTATTATAACCGGAACCGAAAACAAACAACGAATAATTGTTGAGCGGCGGCCATGATTGCGTCCCCCCTAAACTCTTAATAAAAAGACTGGATATATCCATATAATATAAGCAAAATAATAACCTTATTTTAGCATTTTTTGCTTAACAATGTGAACAAATTTTATACTTGATTGTACTATTATTTTAATATATTGTCAAGGATATTCACTGTCCTTTTATTGACATACCTACTCTTGATTGCTAGCTTTTAAATAATACTATTTAAAAATTTAACCCTCATTTTAAGGAGATACATTTTGAGCGAAAATCTAATAAAAAAAGAAATTAAAAACAACGTTCCTGTCAAAAACGCTTTTATTTCGGTTTACAACAAAGCATACCTGCTGAACCTAATAGAGGGATTGTTAAATTATTGCCCCGACATCACCATCTATTCCAGCGATGGCACCTACAAAGCAATTGCTAATTTACTAAATCCACAAAAAATTCAAAAACATCTCAAGCAAGTGTCCGAATATACAGGACAACCAGAAACCGAAGGCGGACTTGTAAAAACTCTTCATCACAAACTTTTTTTAGGCTATTTAACTGATACAACATTAACTTCTCACCAAGAAGACCTAAAAAGAGAAAATGCTGTTCCAATAGACTTAGTGGTTGTAAATCTCTATCCTTTTCAGGATGTCATTTCGCAAAAAGATTGCGCCTTAGAACTCGCTCGCAAAAATATTGATGTTGGCGGTCCTTCGGCTTTACGCGCAGGAGCAAAAAATTTCCTCCGCGTAATGACACTGACTGAACCAACCTCATACAAACAATTTATTGATTCATTAAGAATTAATAAAGGCGCGACAACACTAAGACAAAGGATTGACGCCACTAAAAAAACATTTGGTATGCTCAGCCGCTATGACGGGGCTATATCTCACTACATTGAGAACCTTGACATACGCAAAGCATTAGAATGTTACGACATTATTAAATAAATCAATAAACATTTTCACTTAATCCATGCTTATATTTTAGGCATGGATTATTTATTTACTACTTCTTTAATCCGTATGATCGATAAAAGAAACCGTTTTTCTAAAACCTATGCGGTCATGCGCTAAGCTTTCCGTTCCCAGCATTGCTCCCCGCCGTACGGTATATTCACCAAACCTATCATTAATCGTATCTAAAGCAGCAGACAAAGAGCGATTTTTAAAAGAATTAGAAAATAGTGAAAGCTGGCCGCTAACTGAATGCAAGGAAGAAACAGAAATAGCTAACATTCTTACCGGTGCTGCTAAATCCATCTTATTAAATTGATGCAAAGCAGCCTCAAAAATTTCTTCGGTAGTAAACAAAGGAGTGGCTGAAGTTTGACTCACCTGCAAAAAATCTCGAGAAATAAGGCCTACTTGCAAGGAAATACGATTAGCCTCAAAATCCCGCTCACGCAAACGGCGTCCGGTTTTTTCACATAATTTATATAAAATCCTATCTAAATATTCATGATCGGTTGTCTTACGAGGCAAGCAATAAGAATGGCCAATTGATTTAGGCGCTACTGAGCCTTTAGTAACGACGGAAATTTCTTGGCCATTAACATTGGCCCACATATAATAGCCGTACAAACCTAAAATTTTCTTTAAACGAATAGGATCAGCTTGCCGCAATTCATTAAGCGTCCTAATGCCAAGACCGCGCAAGCGGCGTTCCATTCCCTTGGCAATACCCCAGGCATCAGTAACAGGACGCTCTAAGTGTTCAGCTAAATTTTCCGGTTGTATTACCAATATCCCCGCCTTGGGAGAAATATCACCGGCGTATTTAGCTAAAAATTTAGTCCAAGAAATTCCCACCGAACATTTCAGCCATTCGCCGACTTCATCAAAAATACGCTGTTTAATTTCTTGGGCCGTTTCTACGGCTTGATCATATCCGCTGACGGTTTTACTTATATCAACAAAAGCTTCATCAATACTATAGGGCTCAAGATTATCAGTGTAATCACTTAAGATAGAGAAAATTCTTTTGGTTACGGTTCTATATTTAGCTGGTTCGTTTTCGAGCAGCACAATAGCAGGGTCAAGCACTTTAGCATCAGCAATGCGCATGGCCGTTCGAATACCTTTGGCCTTCGCTTCAGTAGAACTGGCAATAATTGCTCCATTCGGTGATACGTAGGCGCACACGCCTACTGATTTTCCGCGCAAAAAAGGATTGGCTTGCTGTTCAACAGAAGCAAAGTAAGAATTCATGTCTACATGAAGGATGAGGCGAGGCATAGAGAACGTCTCGGCAGAATCTCTCCGAAGGAGGATTCTGCCGTCAGTTAATAATGGCAGAGTCCCCTACGGGAGACCCTGCCAAGACGAGGAGATAACTATCCTTCAGTATATAGTTCTTCCAACTTCCAACCAAGATCTTTAGTAAAAAATGCTAAGCGGAAAAAACTGCCGTTATCAGAAACGCTAAAATAATACACTTTGTCCTCGCCTCGGCCTTCATGATGGACCAAATTTACTTTTTCAACGCGATAAGTTTTATGGCGCCAGCGAAAAAATGCCGGAAAAACTTTGCGGCGGTAAAATTTTACCATCACTTCGACTGGCTCATTTATCTTTTCAAACATATAATAAGAAATTTTGTAATCTTTAAAATGATATACAGTACATTTTAAAAATTAAAAATTATAAAATTAAAAATTAATAAAGTTATCCACAACCACCTAATTGCCTAAATAATAGCTAACATTAAATAAATTACTGCCCTTGCATATATATTTTTACTTTTGTATACTTTAGGTACTATGAAATATACCAAAAATTTAACAACAAAGCAAAAGCGGGTGCTTGATTATCTAAAAAGCTATCTCGCCGAACACTCTTTTTCTCCAACCATTGAAGAAATACAAGCCGCTCTTGCCTTTCGCTCCACCCGTTCAGTTAGCCAATATCTTGAAGCTTTAAGAGAAAAGGGCTATATAAGCAAAAATCGCAACCCTCGCAGCATCCAATTATTAGATCCAAACCAGCATTCCCGCGTTGAAACAACCCTCATTCCCCTCTTAGGGATGGCTTCTTGCGGTACGCCGGAGTTCTTTGCTGACAATAATATAGATGAATATTTACCGGTATCAAACGCTCTTTTGAAAAATTTCGGCGAAGACTGCTATTTACTTAAAACAGCCGGAACCTCAATGAATAAGGCCGGAATTCAAGATAATGACCTGGTTTTAATACGCCGACAAGCAGGCTATGAAGAAGGAGATAGGGTTGTCGCCGTCATCGACGGCTTAGCAACTATTAAAAAGCTTCATAAAGGCCAAGGAGCCGTCATTTTTTCTCCGGAATCGACTGATGTAAGCCATAAACCCATTATTGCTACTGAAGCCGCTATTTGCGGACGGGTCATTTGCTCAGTTCCCGCTAGTATTTAATAAAACTGTGGTATACTCAGTCCATAGCTTATCTAACTCCTATTCCCTCTATGTCAGCAAAATCAACTAGTTTTCACGGTCTCGGCATTGCCCCCAAACTCTTAGCCGTCTTAGAAAAAAACAAATTTACTGTTCCTACTCCTATTCAAGAACAATCCATTCCGGTTGCCATTGAAGGTAAGGACATTATTGGCATTGCTCAAACTGGTACTGGAAAAACAATGGCCTTTGGCATCCCTATGTTGCAGCGCTTAGCGCGCGACGGGGGTCAGGGTTTAATCGTTGTCCCAACTCGAGAACTAGCCGTGCAAGTTGATGAATCTTTACAAAAAATCGGCCGCAGTTTTGGCTTAAAAACCGCTGTCCTTATTGGCGGCGAAGCTTTTGATCGCCAGTTGCGAAAACTAAAAGCCAAGGCGCATGTAATCATTGCCACTCCGGGACGCCTTATTGACCACATGGAACGAAGAACAGTGCGCCTTGAAACAACCTCAGTCTTTGTCATGGACGAAGCTGATCGCATGCTCGACATGGGCTTCATGCCGCAAATTAAAATGATTTTAGAAAAACTTCCAGAAAAACGGCAAACAATGTTATTCTCCGCGACCATGCCGGCAAAAATTTTAGGCCTCGCAACGCAACATATGCAATTGCCCGTCCGCGTTGAAGTTGCTCCGGCCGGAACTGCCGCTAAAGATATTAGCCAAGAAGTTTTCTTTGTTGAACGGACAAATAAATTAGCTGTTTTGCAAACTGTTCTTGATGAATACAAAGGCAGCGTTTTAGTTTTTACGCGTACCAAACACGAAGCTAAAAAAATCGCTAAGTTTTTAAAAACTGCCGGTTACAAATCAAACGAAATTCACTCCAACCGTTCTCTTGGCCAGCGGCGCGAAGCGCTTGAAGGTTTTAAAATCGGACGCTACCGCGTTCTTGTCGCAACTGACATTGCCGCCCGTGGTATTGATGTGCGCGGCATTGAATTGGTTATTAACTATGACTTGCCGGAAAATGCCGAAGACTATGTTCACCGCATTGGCCGCACCGGCCGCGCTGGCGCAGTCGGGCACGCTATTTCTTTTGCCATGCCCAATCAACTTTCTGATGTTAAAAGCATCGAACGTCTTATTAAAAAAGCCTTACCTGTTGGCCGTACCAAAGGAACAATGGAAGCACCGGTTGCTCCAAGCTATCCTAATGGAAGACCGTCGCGCGGACGCAAACCTTTCCGCAGCACTGCCCCTTCGCGCAATGTTTCCCGCTCTCGCTTTTCGGCTCCCGGCAGAAGCTCCGCAAGACCGGCCACTCGTCCCCCTTCGCCATCATCCTCCTCGTCTTCCTCACCTCGCCGCCCAAGCATTTCCCCTTCTCGCTTTCATCCCAAGGGCAAACGCTATTAATATTGCTTAATATATGACCGAAACTATTACGCTGGCCGGCGGATGTTTTTGGTGCCTTGAAGCTGTTTTTAAACGCTTGCGGGGTATAGAACATGTCTAATCGGGCTATTACGGCGGTACCATCCCCCACCCTTCATACAAAGAAGTGTGCACCGGAACAACAGGGCATGCCGAGGCTGTACAAATTACTTTTGATAATGAAATTATCAGTCTTATTGATATTCTCGAAGTTTTTTGGAAACTGCATGACCCAACTACTCTTAATCAACAAGGCAATGACATCGGCACCCAATATCGCTCGGCTATTTTCTATTCAAACGAAAATCAGAAAAAGATTATTCTCGAGTCTTTAGAAACATTAAAAAATAGCCATACCTACAGCAACCCTATAGTAACCGAAATAGCTCCGCTGGAAATATTTTATCCAGCCGAAGAATATCATAACGATTACTTTGATCGTAATCGCGAGCAAGGCTATTGCCGCTTGATCATTGATCCTAAAATAGAAAAGCTATACAAGAATTTTAAAGATAAGGTTAAGGAATAAAAAAAGCCGCCGCTTTTAAGCGGCGGCTTTTTTTATTTGCTTAGTAATCTCGAACGCAACGGACAGGTAGGGCTTGATAATCTGTATATACTACTTCAGTATTAGTAAAGATATTCCAATAGTTAAGAGGAATAGCTTCGCGGGTAACGGCTGTCGATCCGCTAGAAACAGACCTGGCAGGAACATAGTTATAAGGCTGTGAGCCGGGCATTCCGCTAGCCGTGCAGCCATATTGGCTTTGTGACCAAGCATAACCGGTAATTCCTGCTCCAGTAAATGAAGATACTAAAGAAGGATTAACGGTACGTCGGCCAGTAAGCTTCCATTCAAAAGCGCTGCTACCGCCTTCCTTTAATTTTTGGCCGGCATTAGAACAACCATCAGGCGAAGTTATATTTCCGCACATATTTCCCCAATATCCCCGGTGTCCATCGCATTCATTACCCTTATCGGTTAAATATGTCTCCAAAGTTCTAAAATCATTTTCATTCGGTAAACGCCAACCGCTGGGGCAAATTGTTTTAGCGGTAGCAAGATTGTATAAAGCACCCCGGGCCTGGCAGTCTGCTTCAGTACCTCTCGTGTTTGAAGTAGTAATACAATCGCGTTGGGAAGTTGCTGTGCCCATGGTGAGAAGCTGTCCATCGGGGCCAGTTTTAGTCCGTAAGTTTTGGCCTAGCCAGCATTGGGTGCCTACTTGGAGGGTCGAATATTTAAATTTATCTCGATCAATAAGAGCTTGCCCACAACGAAAACGAGTAGAAGGTTCCGATATAAATGAGTCAGAGGACTCATTTCCCATTAAACCAGTGTAAATTTTTGCAGCGGAAACAAACTCATAAGCATTGGTTTGTTTATGAAAACCGATAATCGAAACTCCCTCTTCTTTGTTTTTTGCGGCTACAGAGCTTATAAAAGCCAAACTACCAATAAGCAAGGCAGCTGCAAGCATTAAGTAAAGATTTTTAATAGAATATTTCATAAATTAAATTATTACTGCTATACTAACTAAAGATAAATCATTATATCATATCCTTGATAATAAGTCAATAGTATGCTGAAAAAAATCATTTTTTCCAAACGGGGCTTCACTCTTGTCGAATTATTGGTCGTAATTGCCATTATTGGAGTTTTAAGCACCTTGGCCTTTACCACCTTTAAAGGCGCTCAGCTAAAATCACGTGATGCCAAGCGCCTCTCGGATTTAAACGCAGTGCGGAGTGCTTTGGATATGTATTATAGCTACAATAGACACTACCCAACTTTCATTACGGCTCTGGAGCCCATCAAAAATGATAGCGGCAAAGTCTATCTTGATAGTATGCCTACAAATCCCTTCCCTAGAACCGATCATGGCTGTGCTGACTCAGATTACGTCTATACTCCCGGCCCAGACAATAAAACATATTCTCTAACTAGTTGCGTTGGAAACAGTAATGAAAATCTACCGAAAACAGTATCAGCTATGAATAGTGGGGTGTTCAATTGTGGAGACATTGTTACGGATAGAGATGACTATGAATATCCTTCTGTTCAAGTAGGCACCCAATGCTGGCTAGGCCAAAACTTACGGACTAAAACTGGCCCCGATGGACAGCTTCTCACCATGGGCACAGCAACTTCCCAACGCGATTGTATTACTACTTCAAACACGAGAGGTACTGAAGCAGACTGCCAGGCCCGGGGTGCTTTATACAATCTTGCTACCGCTAAAACAATTTGTCCTGTTGGCTGGCACCTGCCCACAGACCTTGAACTTAGGCCAATTGAATCATACCTAACTGACAGCGGAAATACCTGCGTAGGTAATCGAGGGTACTGGGGCATGCAATGCGGGGATATGAGCTCTCCAGCCGGCTGCCTAAATGCAGGGCAAAAATTAAAGGAAGGAGGTAGCAGTAATTTTGAATGGAAGCTTACTGGCCGACGTACCGTTAACTCCTCTCTCGTATCTTCTTTCACTGGTGCTGGTACTACGGGCTATACGTGGAGCCAAACTACCTATACCTGCTTTGCAAATGGAATGCCGGGTCCCCAGCCTTATAACTATATTGCTATAAGATCTGTATCCAATTCCTCAGCAGCCGTTACTCGAGAAACGATTCCTCTTAACTTTTGGAATCTATTTGGAGGCACAGAAGTTGTATATACTGACTATCAAGCCCTGCCTGTCCGCTGCATCAAGGATTAGCCTTTAATAAAATAATCCCGTATTGCTCAAGGCGATACGGGATTTTTTGGACTAAATGCTTGTATATATGACAAGACTTTTGGAGCCGATAATCTACCTCCGCTACTCATAAGACCCTGTTCAGCATCAATAAAGTCAATGTTGTAGGCATTAATAAATTCTCTGTATTCTTCAGCTTTTCTTGAAGTAAGGCCGCCGGCAATGCCAATTTTAGTTGAACAGTCTTTTCGAATAATTTCAGCATATGGTCTTAATGCCTTGAATGAAAGCGCTTTACCTTTACCGCTACTCATATCAAGAAGCACGCCGTCAATGCTAGTTCCATATCCATTAATTCTTGTTACCAGTTCATTGAGGCTATATTTAATTTCTTTTAAGAGCAATTCATTAATTTGCAGAATTAAGGTGCTGCCGGGATGCCGCTCTTGTACTATTTCAATTCCCCTTTTATTCATCCATATGGGCGAATTAAATTGAATGCCAGTGCAGCCTTTTTCGAAAAAAGCATCAGAGCGAAGAATAAATCCCTGGTGAGCTTCTTTGTCTTTAGTAATACAATAATGAGCTATATAATTAATCAAACCATGGGGCTGTACAAGCTGTCCTATATGATTAAGGCTAACATATTTCTTATGTGCTCTTCTCTTTTCTTCAAGAATTGCCTGCGTAATAAGAAAACCGATATTTATTTTTTGGTTGAATGGGGCGATAACATTTGCTATTTTTTCAATTATCGTCGGCCCATTTACACCGCTAACGCCAATAACAAGCTTAGATTTCATTTGTTCCTCTATTTTTAAGTTTACAAAAATTGCTTTTGCCTCTAGCTTAGCGAGTATTTTTACTGTTTGTCAATCTAGCCAAGAAAGCCTTGCTATAGTATGCTGTTTTTATGAAAGTAGTCATCCAACGTGTCAGCCGTGCTACTGTTACCGTCCAAAGTGAAACTATAGGTTCTATTAAAGAGGGGCTATTGGTATTTTTTGCCGTGCACGCCAAGGACACAGAGGAAATGATCCCTAAAATGGCTGAAAAAATTAGTAATCTCAGGATTTTTGAAGATATGGAAGGAAAATTAAATCATTCGGTTATTGATACAAAGGGAGAAATATTAGTAGTATCCCAATTCACGCTCTATGGTGACTGCAGCAAAGGCAACAGGCCTAGTTTTATAGAGGCGGCAGCTCCGGAAATAGCTGAACAATATTATGAAAAATTAATTGCCTATTTAGTAGATAAAGGTATACGCGTCGCTACGGGAAAATTCCGGTCCTACATGCGCATTGAACTTGTTAATGAAGGACCAACGACGATTATTATAGAAATATAGGCTTGACTAGCCAACCTTAAATTTCTATAATTATCATAGAATTATAAATTATTGTGGAGTCGAAAAGCAGAAAGGCTCTACTGCGGGATAAATAATTGGGTAACCAAATATTTATTACGATGGGGAAATGTCGCTCCCCCGAGTCCACAGTAACTTGTAATTGTGCAAATAACTTACTTTTCTGATTCTAAATACAGTAACTAGCCATAAGTTGCTGATTTTTTTATACAAATCACACTCTAACTCTAACGAACAAAAATACTCTCGCCCATCTTCCAGTCGTCTCACAAAACAATAATCCCCTCTTTTTTGATCTTTATTTCTATATATTTTATCAGGGTCAGCCAGCAATAGGCCATAATTCCCCAAAATAAAATCAAACTCCTCGGCTGTTCTCTTATCATATACATGTTTAAGAGATCTACTCTTAATATATATAGGATATTTCGCTGATTTTCTATTGTTCTTTAAAGGCCCGTGTACCCAAAAACCTATACATATTTTCATATCAGGAACTTTTGCTTCAAAATAAGACCATCGTATCCATGTATTATAAAATTGATATAAAATATTCCCCTCCTTTTCCATACTATATTTTATATAATAAAAAACCCGCCCGGAGGGCGGGTTTTAAAACGGGATTCTCTTAGAGAACAGCGTCCTTAGCAGCCTTAGAAAGGCGGAACTTCACAACGGTCTTAGCTGGGATCTGGATTGTTTCACCAGTGGCTGGATTGCGGCCCTGACGAGCAGCGCGCTTCATCTTAACCATTTTTCCAAAACCAGGAATGACGAATTCGCCATTCTTCTTGACTTCCATGTATGCCATGTCGGCCAAAACGGACATCATGTTAACGACATCCTTTTTCGCCATACCTGACTTGGAAGACAATGCTTCCATGAGCTGTGACTTTGTCATATTGACTAAAGTTAATTATTAAAAGGCAAAAGCCTTTATCTATTGGTAATTATACACTATTTAGTAAAAAACAACAATAAATACAAGGGTTTTTGAATAGTACTGTTATTGTTACCAGCAAATCCCCTACTTTTACTCAAATAAATGGCTTATATTAGTATAAATTTTATAAAGAAGGCTCTATATGGGCTAAATTATAAACTTCTTCTTGGCTCAATGAACCTTCCCAAATTCCCAGCTCATCAATGGAAATAGAGCCGCGACCTTCATAAATAACCAAACGATTAATTGGCAAATGCGGCCAAATATCGGGGCGCGTAATCTTTAAAATACCATCAACATAATATTTTATTTCATAGCGATAGGAATCATAAACAAGCGCAATATGATGCCATTCAGTATCATTAGGAATGTAGCTTCCTAAATCAACATCAGCGCCGCTAAGATAATAATGTGACCGCTGGTAATCGCCTCCAGCTCCAAACCCTTCGCGCGTATCTTTATTCATTATGAGCACGGTACCATTCCCTACCCCTGAAGGTCCATTCTTACGCCAGAAAGTTAAAGAAAGATCCTTGCTTGTAATATCAGGCAATGGTGCTTCAATGCGATGGTCACCATCCCAAGCAACATACACTCCCCCATTGCTCCATCCGGGGAGATAATATTGATAGACAATAGACGATTGCCCAACACTATCGTTATATACTAAAGTTTCGTCAAAGTTCCAATGATGAATTAAACGGGCGCTGGTTTGAAGCGGACGCATAAGATGAGGAGAAATTTGAACGCTTCGAATTGTATTAATTTCCGTTAACGATAAGGCTTTATTCCAAATAGCAATTTCATCAATTTGCCAAGGACCATTAGATTGGCCAATAAATAGAGTGGTTAAAGGATTTTCAATATGAAAATCACCCTCTATTTTTTTCATCTCTACCCCATCAACATACCAAGTAAGCGATTCAGACGAATAAACAATAGCAACGTGCTGCCAATCAGTACTTGCCGGCATATGGGTACCAAAGGTTATTTCTCTTCCATTATGGGGTGCCATGGTCCTTCCCTGTCGCGGAGAAAATCCAGCTCTGTAATTTCCGTCTGTATCTAAAATCCAAATAGATCCATCAGAAGAAAGGTTTAAATCTCGCACAAAAAATGAAAGGGTTAGATCAAAAGCAACTATGGGTTCTGGAAAATTCCAACGCAAATGAGGTTCATACCAATTTTGCTGAATAGCGCAGCCCTGTTGTCCAACTATCCAGTTAGAACGCATAACATATGGCTCATTTTTTACAAAATCACGCGATGATTGGCCTTCACATTCATCAAAATGCCAAATCGCTGCCAATCCTGAAGAGTTCTGCGGAGGTGGTGGATCAACTGGATCTTCTTCAATAGGTTCAGGATCATGATTCTCTTCTTCATCAACGGGAGGAGTATCTATTTCAGCTTCCCAGCTATACGCCGAGGGGAATATTTCAATATTCCCAACAGCATCAACCGCTCGCACATAAAAAACATGTAATCCTTCTCCGACTTCATCGTACATTTGAGGCGAAGAGCATTCAAACCAAGGACCAGCATCCAAGCGACAATCAAAACGACTTCCGGGTTCAGAGATAAAATGAAAATTCGCCTTTCGTCCTTTGTCAGTAGTATTACCAGCTAGTAAAGTTATAGGCGGGGTTTTATCTACTCGCCATTCATAAGAAATAGGTGAATCATCAAGGACACTTCCCGACACTGCCCTTACATCAATAGAGTGCCTGCCTTCTATTAATCCTTCAATGTCATATGAAGATGAACACGGATTCCACCCTTGGCCATCAACGTTACATTCAAAACTTGTAGGTACTGTATCAGATGCAAACACAAAATGAGCGGCAATTTCATTCGTAACCGATGGGGGTCGCTGAGTAATATATGTATCCGGAATAACTAAATTTTGACTTAATAGCGGGTCATATCCGCTACCCCCAAAAAATAAAGGCAGTGCCGTATTAATCAAAGCTGGAGCAATCGCCGTAGGTTCTATAATTAATTGCTGATTTTCCTTAGCTATAGGAACCGGTACCGAAATATTTGGATAATTGCTCGTAGCCAAAGGCTCAGTAACAACACTCTCATTTTTCTTTTCTACATCAGAAATATCTATTGTAAGATCTATTGGTCGCGCAATTGTGCTAATAGGAAGTTTCGGCATAGAAGAAAACCTCGGCAAAGATGGTAAATCCTTATTTACAATAGATGGCTCCAATTTCTCCCCTACTTCATGAAAAAATATTTCTATTATTTTCTTACCAAAAACAAGCACTTGCGGAGAAATTTCGTTCCAATAAGCTTGATGCACCTCCTCAGTTAAACTGAATAATCTTGAACGAGCATTAAACACAGCTAATTTTCTTTGGCGAGCTATTGCGTAACCATTTTTTACTACCACTTCATTAAAAGGTTTTTCAAAAATTGACGATTCTATAGTGTCTTTGCTAAAAAAATTATTATTAATCCAATAAGCCAACTCTTTGATGCACTCCTGATCAGTAGTGCATGTCGGCACAAACACAGAGCTAGGTTTAACAGGAGGCATACCATGATATTTTGCCCATTGCTCAAAAGGATCCCCTTCCAAATGCTGGTCATTTCGAGTATGTGCTGGAACCCCTGCATCTTCAAGTAAATGAAGAATATGGCCTAAACAACGGAAAGCTTTTGCCTTTTCACCTCGTTTATATGAGCCAGTGGCTATTTGCCAAGAACAATCCCCTGCCCCAGGCTGCAAACGCTGCCACAGAGGAGCATGCGCCCATTCAGGTGAAGGCAAGCCTATATGGACTCCTGCCACTGTAAGACCTTGCTTGCGAATAGGATCATAAAAATGATTCAATACCCTGCTCGCTGGCTCATCTTCTTCAAGACTACCTTGTACTATCCATTCTATCTCTTCATCTTTCAATGTTCCAAAACTTTCCGCCATCGCCCGTGTTAATTCCGGGTGAGCAACATAGGTATCAAAAGCGATTACTGATCTTACAAATACTATAAACATAGCGCCGACCATGGCGGTATATAGTCCCCTCCGTATATTCATATGATTATAACTCGCTAATTTGCCAGCGCCCGTTTTTCAATTCAATAAATTTCATTTCTAAAAATTGTTTACCCGGACTAATAAAAAAACGCTTCCCCGAAATCTCTTCATAATACCCTTTCTGCACCTCGTATTCGTATGTATAGACAGCACTCTGACGACAAACTTCTTGAGCGGCACAATCAACTTTATATAATTCCTTAAAATTACTACTGCCTTCAATTTGCCGCTTCTGCATTTCAGCATCCTCTAGTAAATGGCGATATTTTGATCTATTTTCTCGTGATATATATCGTAAAGCCAAATGTATATTATTATCTTTGAGAGCAGTCTGAAATCCCTCATATGCCTTAAGCGGCGTTTCACTTCGCGGCGCCCTCAAGGTTTCCCAAACATAAGGAATATAGAGGGAGTAGGAACCATACCTCAGAATCGCCCAAAGAAAAGCGATACACAGTATTGCCCCGGCGCCAACAAAGCGCCATCGCACGCGTACGTCTTGCATATATAATAATTAGCTTATAAGAGGACAGTCTCCGCCCGAGGATTAACCGAGGCCTTCCTTGCATAAGCCAACAAAAAACAACCCATAACAAACATAGATTGTTTTTCCCCTCCTGTATTATATCTAATTACCTACTGACTCTTATAGTTCTTAGTCCAGAATTCAACGCTACGCATCGCTTTATAGGCATCTCCTGGGCGTCCAAGGAAATAGCGCTTACCATCAGCCGGATTTACATACCAGGCGTCCTTATTACCATCTACCGCTAAAATAATGCGCCCCTTTTGCTGATCAGCATACTTAGTATCAATAGGCATTTTACCTCCGTTCTTCAAAGGATCAAAACCGCCCAATACTTCAGCCTTATCACCAAAACCATCGCCGTCAGTATCACTCTTAGTAATATCCGTTCCTAAAGCCGCTTCAACTTCATCGGAAAGTCCATCTTGATCACCATCTACTCCCATGCTCAAATTGGCATCGGCGACTGGAATACGAGCAATATCAGCGTTAGAAATACCAGTTCCCAATGTCAAAATCAAATTATAAATATTGGCGTCCGAAGAAGTAAGCTGCAATTTGCATTGTTCTAGATCTTTTACCGCCGTTCCCTGACCTTCAATATCTTTTTTATATTGCTCGGCTTTTTGGTTTAATTCATCTTGGGCTTTTTTCAAAGCATCATTTACTTGCTGTACTTCCGTATTTTTCGCTGCTAATTCAGTGCTCTTTTTCGCAAGCTCATCTTTAGAAGCGCTTACAGTCAATAATAAAGCCGTATTATCATTATAAATTTTAACCATTAATCCTACTGATCCAACGACAATAATAATAATCAAAGCGTAAAAAACCCAGCGCTGCCAATGGCGTTTTTTAACTTCAGCCTGAACAGCTTCATGATGTTCAGCCGGAGGAACCGCACCGCTCACCGGTAAGCCGCCCATAGGGCTAGCAGGAGTATTTTCAAACATATCGACAACGTTAAGTTTTTTTAGAGTCTCATGCCCGCAATACGGGCATTTTTTAAGATTATCAAGAATAGTTTTCTGGCAGTTTGGACAACGCATACATTATTACTAAAATTATACCACTACGACGGCTGGGGTGCAACGTGCGCCGCTTCAAATTTTGTAATTACCTTATTCGTATGTAAAATACTTACTAAACTAGTAAAATTATGTTCCAAGCAATCAAATCGCCTCTCGAGATTATCTAATCGCCTTTCTATGTTGTCCAATCGCAATTCTATCTTGTCCAACCGTACTTCTATATTGTCTAATCGTTTTTCAATCTTTTCAAAACGTAACTCTATTTTACCAAAAGACTCCGCTAAAACTTCAAGAACATCGCTGATTGTCGGCTCGCGCATAGATTTTCATTATTAATTAATAATGAGGGTAAGGCCAGTATAGCAAAATAAAAAACCTCAAACAAGTAATAATTTTCTTAAGAAATAATAAATAATTTTATAACAAACAACCCCCTCCTTACGGAGGGGGTTGTTGCTTCATCCTTACTTCCGAAGAAGTTTGGAAGAGATCAACTAGATCTTAGTTGTTCTGAGTCGAGCCAGAGAATGGCATGTTCTTCAGAAGGAAACCGTTGATCCAGTCACCCGACGAAGTCGAATCTGTGCCGCCAGCAGCGCTGTCGACCAAAGACGAATTGTGCGGGACAGCCGAGTTGTCCGACCAGATAACGTTCATGTTAGCGGCCAAAGTAGGCGTAGCGCCTTCAGTACCGGTAACAGCGGAAGCATCCTGGAGACCCAACGAAGCAGTCATACCAGCAGCATCAGTATCCAAATCTACAAGGTAGGTATGGGTAGAAGTCTGCGCAGTTGCATCGTTGTTTAGGATAACGCGGAGGCTGTCGTTATCGGCAGTGGTGGTGTAACCAGCTGGGGTAGCGCGCAATGTGTAAACATTGCTGGTACCCTTGGCGATGGTTTCTTCACCAGACCAAGTAACGATGGCTTGGGCAGTGCCCTCAGCCAAAGTGTTCGTCGATTCAATCGTTGAACCAGCGAGGTTGTGGATATCAACCAAAGAGGTGATATCGGTGTTACCACGATAGAGCTTGAAGGAACCGAGAGTCAACGTATCGTTAGCAGAAATATCAGTCTGCGTTACGTTGAAGATCAACTGCTTAAGCGAAGCGTCTTCATTGGCGTCCGCAGCAACAGTGAACTTGTATACTTCGTTTTCCGAACCGCTGACCAAGCAGCCGTTCTGAAGAGTACCAGCACAAGCCGGTGCGTTTTCAGTAAGGGTAAGCTTAGTTTTGCGGATAACCATATCACGGCCGGAAGTTTCACCAGTCAATTCGGTGTTAGTGATAACCGTATTGCTGTTGACACCGCGAGCTTCGAAACCAGTAGTCGCCATAGTAGCGGAAACAGTGGTTCCAGAAACAGCGCCGCCCGAGATAGTGTTGGTGTTGGCCTTAACGGTCAACGTCTTGGAACTATCCTTCGGAATAACAAAGTTGGTGTTGAAGGAGTTGAACTCAGCATAGTTAGGAGTACCGCTGGTTAGAACGACATCGTTCGTAACCTTGGTAGCACCGTCCCAAAGGCTCAAGCTTGTAACTTCTTCAAGAGCAGCAGCCGGAACTTCAATCTTGACCTTGGTCAATTTGAGGTCTTCGTTCTGAGCGGTGAAGCGGAAGTTCGCCAAGACTTCATCAGTCTTGCCAGTCAAAACGATGCGGCTTTCAGTTTCTGCAGTGTCCGAGGCCAAAGTCATGGTCAAAGCGCCAGCACCAGAGATGGTGTGGTTTGGACCAGTAACAGTACCCGTAACGTCAACGGAGTTGCCGTCAACATCTTGGACAACCATATCGCTGGTTGCTGCAACGTTCAAGCGAAGGGTAGTTGAGTTGTTAACAGTCGACAGCGTGTTGAGGTCAACAGTCGCAGTCAAAGTCTTAGTAGTACCCTTAGCAACAGTCACGTTCAAGTTGTCAAAGGTAACAGTGTCGGTCGACAAAGACTTGGTTTGGCCGATTTGAGTCGCACCATCCCAAAGCTTAACGTTGAGAACACAGTCAGTCTCAGTAGCGCAGGAGTTTGCACCCACAGCGGTCAACTTGAGCGAGCTGATCTTAACGTCCTTACCAGTACCGGCAGTAACGTTAATACCAGTCATCTTAACGGCAGAAGCGCCGTTGATGTAGGTTTGAGCAGACGGACTACCAGCAAGGCTAGCAGTTACCGAAGCGGCCTTCACACGGTGTGTGTTACCGGCAATGCTCGTCGACGGAACAATGTCAGCAGCTGCGACAAATTGGTTCGTGTCGAGGTTCTTGATGTCGCTGCCGCCAAAGGCGTTCAACGTCATCTTGATGGTTTCATCGTTAGCTGGAGTGAAGTTAGCGACGTCAGCCGTAACCTTGATGGTACGGGTCTGACCAGCGTTAACGTTCCAGGTATCGGTGTAAGCCAAAGTCTGAGTCAAATCGTTACCTGAAGCTGTTACGTCCTTAGGACCAGCAACAATCTGATTTGAGCTCACGTCAACGAATTTGATGTCCTTGTAGTTAGCGACAGTCAAATTCAACAAGCCTTCAGCATCAGTAAGATCGTTGTCATTTGCACCACCAGTAGCGGTCAAGTTCAAGTTGGTGTTACGAATCTCAATATTGCTTTGAGCAGTGATGGTGAAACGGAACATTTCAACATCCTGTTGCTGAACAGCGACATCCTGAACGGATGGTCCCTGGAAAGCCATAGTTACCTGACCGGCTTGAACCGTGGTGTATGAAGCATCAGTGCCGTTGCCAGCGCTGTTGTCATAATCGGTACGAGTCACAGCGGCGCCGAAGCCATAGGTTTGACCAATGGCCATCAAGTCGGAGCTGTTGTCGAGGTAAATGCGAACGGTATCATTTGCACGAGCAGTCGCAGCAACATCAGCGTAAAGCTCGAAGGTGCGCGAAGCGCCCTTTTCTAGCATAAACGGAGTGCTGAAGGTCAACATGATGTTTCCGTTGGAAGACATCGAAGCTGCCGTAGCGACAGTCGTTCCGGCCTGCTTCAACATGAAGTTGGAAAGCTTGTCGGAAGAAATGTTACCAATCTGATACAAAGTAACGCTGTTAACCTTTAGGTCTTCAGCGGAACCAGCAGTCAATTTGAATGAAGCGACCTTAGCAGCCATTTCACCAGCCTTAGGGTTGGAGAGGGTGCCAGTCTTTTCAATCGTAACTGTTCCGGCAGAAACGTTGGTGAAGCCCATCATGTTGCCAGATACCGGGAAGGAACCTGTAACAGTGGAGCCACCAGCCGTAATGTCGGAAGCAGCAGCAATACCGAGGCTGCTGGAACCGGAACCGGTACCAGAAGCGTTCATGTCAGCAACAATGCTCAAAGTCTTAGTGGTGCCTGCGGCAATAGTAAGATTCAAGTTGTTGAAGGTTGCTTTGTTGGTGCTCGAGTTAATCGAACGACCAGTCGTCAAACGGTTCATACCATCATAGAGGTAGACGTTGTCGAAGTCAGAAGGAGTACCGACACCCGAACGGGTAACAGTAACCGACTGAAGGATCACGCTGCCGTCGTTAGAAGCGGTAACGTTAAACTTCGAGTAAACAACGCCTGTAGCTCCCTTAGGTACGCTCGTGGAAGCTGGGGTGTCAGAAGCCAAAGCTACGGACAAGCCAGTACCAGTCGAGACAGCACTCGAAGAAGCACCAGAGGTATCGATAAGGTTTGATTCAACACCGGAGATAGCGGAACCCATAGGCGAGACAGAAGTCCAGCTAGAAGGAGCCGTTACAACGTTGTCGAAGCTAAAGCGGTTAGCCATGAAAGCCGATTCGGAAGTGATCTTGCGATAGTTGGTACCATCGAAGTAGTAAACATCCGAAGCGTTAGCAAGCTTAAGGAGCTGACCTTCGCCGTACTTGCCAACTGCCAAAGGCGAGCCAGTCAAGTAGTTAGTGGCGAAAGCATCTGGAAGGTCATCGATCATCTTGTTCCACATTGGACCATACATGGCGATGGCTTCCGCTTCGCTTGCAATTTCATGCAAAGTGCGGTTGTAACCTACTGCGTATACTTTCGGGTTAGTGGTAATTTTTACCAACTGAGCGCCCGGGCGGTAAGTGACGTTGCCACCCAATGGGTAGCTTTCCAATTCAGACTGAGAAACAGTCATGACATTGTTGAAGTCAGAGTACCAAGTAAAGTAGGTCTTAGAATTCGGGTAAACATAGCGCTTACCACCCTTTAGGTAATAAACGGCAGCATTGCCATTCATTTTGATGTTTGTTCCATCAGCAGCAGCGGCTCCAACGTTGTTGATGCCAGTAGTTGCGACGAGAACGAACATCATCAGGGCGAAAGCAAAAATCTTTCGTAAGTTGTTGTTCATACTTGATTTAATCCTTTAGTGGTCTCTTGAGAGTAGGTACATCAATCGGAATCCCGCTTCCCCGCATCAATAAAAATAGAAATATTATTGACTAGAGAGTAAACATGGGGTATTCACTGCTCCACATACTATATAGAAGCTAACTTCTATACTTATTGATGCGGAGAAAAGCTAAATCGATGTACATAGCTTTTCAAAAAACCGGAAAGGTTCGTAAGTCAGTCGAATGTCAAAGACAATTCGCTGAGCACGGCAATTCACTTGCGTGAATTTCGACCTTTCGGGCCGTACTGCTCCGCCGCGTAACGCGACCGAGTCTTTCTCCATATTATACGATCCTTGCGAATCGCCTACTACGGATATGAAAGCTTTCGAGCTTCCTCGAAAACTTCGGATATCCAGGGTAGCTTATTTCAATTTAATTTCTTCAAGCTTATTAATCGCCTCGCTATATTTTTTTTGCTTAACCAGCTCCTCGGCATCATCTAAAACTTTTTGAGTTGCTCCCGGTAAGGAAATATCAAGACCCTGCTTATCTTTACCGGATTCAGCGCTAAAGACGGTCGATTCTTCTTCATCAGCGGGTTCTTTTATATCAGATTCATTATTCTTCTTTGGCTTCGCTTTAATATTTAATTTAACTTTAGATTGAGCCTGGGCATCTATCGTTGCTTGCCGCGCTGCGCTTTCGTCAATTTTACTTAACCGTTCGCGAGCGGAGTCAATTTCTTTTTTGAAATTATCAGATAATTCTTCAACTCGGGCATCAGAAGTTTGGACAGCAGATTCTTTAGAAACTTCAGCTAACTCAGCGGCGCGATTTTTCGCAAAAGCAACATTCAGCTCTAATTTATCTTTCTCGTTGAAAGTCGTACTTAAAGCGACCTTCTCGCTAATAGTCTTAGCAATATACAATGTTTGTCCGGGCTTAGCATCTAAAGAAGCTCGAAAACCGAAGACACTGCTAACAACAAAAAAGAGCGCGATCAAAGCAGCGATAGGAGTCGGTTGAGCAAGGCGATGGAGAATCAAATTTACACGATGGAAAAAACCAAGCGTCACAACCGCTTGTTCACGGCCGTTGTTGATTTGGAATAACAAAGTTTCACGATTTTTTTTAACCCAATCGGCATTAGGAGAAAAACTTTGTAGCTTTGAAAGATGGCGCACTAATTCTTTCTCGTTCATAGATTTGTTTATGCCGGATAAGCTCCTGGCGCTAACAATCCTCGCCGAGGCGAGGCTTACGTATGTGAATGGAGTTATTCTGCCGGGTAATCTTTTACAAGTTGCTGCAAGGATTCCAGCGCCCGGTGAATCATGACTCGAACGTTACCGTTTGTCTTACCGATAACTTTCGAAATTTCTGCGATTGATAACTCGTTAATAAATCGAAGGACAATTACTTCCCTATATTCTTCTTTGAGTTGAGGAAGTTTTTCTTCCATTACTTTTTGGAAGTCGAAACTTATTGCCGCTTCATTTTCAGGATCCTGTTTCTCATCAATGACGACTGAAGTGTTTTCAACATCTTCAAGTGAAACACTTTGGCGATGCTGACTCTTGCGATAATGATCAATGATGGTGTTGCGGGCAATCTTGTAGAGGAGCGGTTTTAAAGTTTGATAATCTCCTAAGTTGCCTTCATAAATATAATTCCAGCACTTAAGGAAAACCATGGAAGTAATATCTTCCGCCTCCTCCTTATTCCCCACTTTGAAATATACAAAGCGGAAAATTTGCTCAATATAAAGATCGTAGGCTTCCACAAATGCCTGCTTATCTTTATGCTTCCTAAGCCTTAAAAATAATACTTGTTCTCCTCCGAAAAAGGAGGGCTTTTTTGCGGCAACCATGTAGTATTACGTAAAAAAAATAAAAGTGTTACAGTAACCCTTTCTCTGTGTAATTCCCAATACTAATTGAGAATTTTAGTGTTTTCAGAATACCACATTATCAACCTCCTTGCAAGGCCTTGCCAGTTTAATAAAAGCCGTTCTAGCCTTTAGAGTAAAATAACAATTATGTATACAGAGAGCCCCTCCCCCTGTGCTCGCTGCTGATCTTTCTTATTTTATCACCACCATTCATCCATTATTCTGTGCCCCCTTATAATATAAAAATACATACCCCCCCCCTTCTATTTTAGTGCTTTATAAAAACTAGAAAAATGTCATTTATTGCATTTTATACAAAGATATGACAAACTACTTAAGTCTACTATATAGTAGACTTAAGTAAGCATTAAAAAGTATAAGCCTTACTTAAGTCCACTAATTTGTAGACTTAAAACTACTTATGGTTAAGGTCCCTCTCACCATCCTTCCTCCAGCTGAAGTTGCAAATCCTCTGTGGCTCTCTGTTTCAGAGGCCGCTCGCATTGCCGGAGTTCAAAAGAAAACAATTCGCCGCGGGCTTGATTCCGGCGGCCTTACGTTTAAAGTTGTCGGCAACCGCTATCTTATAAATGCGACAACACTTATTATGTGGCTGCTCGCTAGTACTAAACTGCGCAACAAATTTTTACATCATGGTTTTGGACAATACGTTGAAGAATGGAAAAAATAAAGTATTATAAAACCCCTCAGTGTCTCCACTGAGGGGTTTTATAGTAAAAAGCAATTTAGCGCTTAACAACCATTTGTTCAAGGTCGTAAATTTTTCCAGCCTTATCCCACTTCTTAAGAGTCTTAATTGCCTTCGTGCTCAAAGTCAATTTAAGGCTGCGTCCGGTTTGCGGATTCTTCACCTTTTTCTCTTGCAAGTTAGGACGGAATTTGCGCTTGGTACGGCGGTTGGAGTGGCTCTTATTAAAGCCGCTGCCCGCTCGTTTGCCCGTTAGTTGGCATGTCGTACTCATACAAGGTATTTCTAAAAATTAAGCAATAAAATAAGTATAACGTTAAATATGCGCCCTGTCAAGACATGCCTATTTTAAATAGTGGCCTTTCTTAGCCTGTCCCCTTTTATCTATTTGATAACACAAAGGCGCTGTCCAGGGAATTTCTAAACTTGCGACATCTTGAGCGCTTATTTTTTCTAAATATTTAACCAACGCCCGCAAGCTATTGCCATGCGCAACCACTAATACGCGCTCCCCTCGCTGCAAAGCTGGCAAAATTTCTTCCTTCCAATAAGGGATAACTCTAGAGTATGTATCCTTTAAAGACTCGCTTAAAGGCAGCTCGCTGTTCTTTAAACCGCAAGCAAGTGCATTGCACTCGGTCTTTCGGTTGCTATCAATCAGTGGAGGCGGCGGGGTTGAATAACCTCGGCGCCACGCCAAGAGCTTGCGTATCCCATATTTTTCCGCAACCGCTGTTTTATCCAATCCCTGCAAAGCGCCATAATGACGTTCGTTTAAACGCCATGACTTTTCTACCGGTATACGTGCTACGCCCATGCCCTTAAGCAAGGCATGCAATGTTTGCGGCGATCGTTTCAGTACTGAGATATACGCTTTATCAAACACAAAACCATGTTTCTTGAGAAGCCGTCCCGCTTTTTCAGCCGCCTTCTTTCCTTCGGCCGAAAGACCAACGTCGACCCAGCCCGTAAACAAATTACGCTTATTCCAAACACTTTCGCCATGGCGAACTAATACTAAATTAGGTTGCTTCATATACTTATATAATATCATATTTTTAATTTTTCATTTAGCTTGCATTTTATACATTTTTCCTTATAATAAGTTTTATCCGTCAAAATTAAAAATGGAGAATAAAATTGGGAAAAGAAAATCCAACCAAAACTACCAGCGCTGAAAAATTAGGTTTTTCAGAATGCAATAAAGAATCATTGAATGGGAAAATAAACCATGTCGAAAAAATGATTATTAAAGCGCACACTAATGCTTGCCACGCCAAAGGGCAAAAGAGATACGGAATTGTTATCACAAATGATGATTTTAGCTCACCTCATTTCCAGGGTAATCATCTAAAAGATTCTGACTTAGTAGATATTTCAAAAAAAATCCAAAATGGCCATGTTTTTTTGGTCAAACTACATCACGAAGATATCTATGCACAAAAACAGCCAATTACTCACGACGAACTAAACACTATTCTGCCGCTCGAAATACTTAAGAAAAAAAAGGTTCGAAAAATCTGGACCCAATATGGTAATTTAATTTATGAATGCGCTCTTCAATAAAAACAATTTTATAAAACAACAGCAAGAGCTGGCTCCCCCACTCTTGCTTTTTTATTCAAAATATACTTTAATATAATAAATTAAAAATTAAAGACCGTGGAAATAATAACCCATGAGCTAGCGCTCTATACAAAAATCCCGCCGATCTTCTTTCCTTTTTTTAATCCTCGCTCCGCTATATTAGCTCTTGACCACTTATATCTCGATCTAATCGACGGGGAAAAATCTTATCAAAACAAAGAAGAGCCACAACAAGAAGATATTTTAAAAATGGTAGAACAATGCATTATCCCCATTAAACGGGATTTAGAAGACATACAAAACATTACTCTAAAAGCCATCCTTTATTGCCATGCTGCCCGCCGCCGTATAAAAAAAGAACATGCTGCCCGCTGCATGTATGTGAATACACAACATTCTGTCGCCTTAAAAAATGCGCGAAGGTTCATACTACCACGCCGCAAACTGTTATTTAGATGAATTTTATTAACAGAAAAGGGAAGATGTCTTCCCTTTTTATTTTTGCAAAATATTATTTATTCAAAGCTTTATCAACAGCATTCTTAATAGCCTGGTACGAAGGTTCATTGATTAATTGGCCATTTACAAAAAATGACGGGGTTGAATTTACTCCGGAAGCAGTCGCCGCCGACATATCCTGATCAATGGTGCCAGCAAAAGCGTTCGTCTCTACGGCTTTGCTAAAAGCTCCTTCATCTAATCCGAGGCCGCGAGCATACCCTTTAAATAGTTCGAAAACTCGCTCGCGAGGCAATAGATTTGTTAAATCTCCCCATTCATCTTGCTTTTCATACAAAAGATCATGCATTTCCCAAAACTTACCTTGCGCACCAGCCGCTTCAGCTGCTTGAGCACTTATTAAAGCATGAGGATGGTTTGTGAGAGGAAAATGACGGAAAATAAACTGTATTTGATTTGGATAGGCCGCTAACAATTGAGTGGAAAAATCATTAGCTTGGCGGCAGGCGGGGCATTGAAAATCTGCAAACTCCGTTACTTTAACTGGTGCTTCTGGGTTTCCCAAGCTATATACTCCCCCGCGATCAGTTAAGGGCGCGTGAGTAATAGGAGTGCTAGTAAATTTAAATAATACTACTCCGAGAATGACTGCACCTATGGCAACAGCGGCAAGTATTTTATATTCTTTAGGCATACAAGTAATTAATTTCAAATTTTCAATTTTCAATTTCAAAATAATTTATTCGAAATTAAAAATTCTTATGATTTTTGTTTACTAACAAATAGTAAAACAGAAATGGTAATAAAAGCAATTACTGACAAAAATGGAATAGTAATAAAACCAAATAAAGACCAGGTAACGGCCGCGCAAGAAACGCCTAAGGCACAAGAAGCGGCCTCATGAAAAATGCCATACGTCACCAGTACATGATACGCGGCGATCAAAGTTCCGATAATAGACAGCGGTAGAGCATACGCCCAGACATGAGCATCCCGTCGGGCAATGCCCATGACGAGTATTACAACCATGGGATACAAAGCGATACGTTGATACCAACACAGCAAACAGGGCGTTAATCCCATTACTTCGCTAAAGTACAAGCTACCGAGCAACCCGGCAATAGCAATAATTAAAGCAAAAGTAAGGGCATTTTCCTTAAAAAATTTCAACATAATGTTTTAATAATAAAGCTATTTGGCAATTTAAGCAAATAAAAAAGTCGAAATTATTCGACTTTATTAAAAATAATAAGCGCCAAAGGCCTAATCCGCAGGGATTCAAACCCTCCGCATGATGAGATGGCCCCGCCTATTGCCTCTCTATTAATAACAATTATTCATAGAATTTGATTTCCTTCCGCCTAAGAAAGGATCTATGCTTCCTTGCCTCTTAATAAAGACATCGTGATTCTACTTAAAAAATCACATGATGCAACGCAGCAAAACAGCTGCCATAGTAGAGCATGCGTCTCAACACGAGAAAGAAAAAGCTTCGGCGCTTAAACTAAAATTAAAAGAGCTATTAAAGCCATTCTATACTAAAGAAAAAAATCTAAAAGAGCAAGCCTCGGTTGATTGTTGAAAAAATCTTGAAAAAACCTTATACTAGCCTAATGCTAACATATTTTCATCGCCACCCCTGGAAGTATAAGAATACAACCCTATTGCTCTTAAGCATTATTGTCTTTTTTTTCTTAGCCGAGACTCCCTTTGTTAAAGAAATGATTTCCTCTATTGGAGAATGGGGCTACGCCGGAGCTGTCCTTACAGGAATATTTTCCGTGATGACTTTTACGGCCGCTCCAGCCTTAACAGTTCTCTATTATCTTTCCGACAAACTTAATCCCATTGAGTTATCGCTCTTGGCGGGATTGGGATCAGTTATTGGAGATTTTACTCTTTTTAAGTTTTTTAAAGACTCGGTTTTTAAAGAATTTGAACCCATCGTTGAGCGGTTAAGCCATTCTCCTATTTCCCATATATTTAAGAGCAAATATTTTTTATGGCTTACTCCCGTCATAGGCGCGGTGATTATTGCCTCACCCCTCCCCGATGAATTAGGCGTTTCTCTTTTATCAATAGGAAAAATGACGCGCTGGCGTTTTATTTTGCTTAGCTTCCTTCTCAACTCAATCGGTATTTTTATTATTATTACCGGAACGAGAGCCATCCTTGAATAATATGTCTTTCTACGACAAACTGCCCAAGCCATTTTTCATACTGGCGCCGATGGCCAATGTCACCGATGCCGCTTTTCGCCGACTTATCGCTCAGTACGGCAAACCTGATATTATGTATACGGAGTTTGTTTCAGCCAACGGCCTCGCATCGGCCGGCCGCGAAGCACTGATTCGCGATCTTGAATACTCGGAATCAGAAAGACCCATTATCGCTCAGTTATTTACCGCCGATCCGGAAAAAATGTTTGAAGCCGCGAAAATAGTTGCCGAGCTTAAATTCGACGGCATTGATATAAATATGGGCTGTCCTGATAAAAACGTTATGAAACAAGGCGCAGGAGCTTGTTTAATGAAACATCCTGATATTGCTCGCGAGTTAATGAAAGCCGCCAAAGCTGGCGCGCCGAATCTTCCCCTGTCAATTAAAACCCGCATAGGCGATACAAAAAATGATTTACATCATTGGCTTCCGGAACTATTAAGTGAAAAACCAGCCGCTATAATTATTCATTGCCGTACACGTAAAGAAATGTCAAAAGTCCCGGCTCGCTGGCAGCATATTGCCGAAGCGGTTACTATTGCCCAAGGTTCGGGTACGCTCATTATTGGCAATGGAGATGTGAAAGATCTTGAAGATGCTCGCGTGAAAGCCGCTGAAACCGGAGCAGACGGCGTTATGCTGGGACGGGCTATTTTTGGCAATCCTTGGTTATTTAATCCTAAAAAAAATAACGCCACTATCCCTCTCGCAGAAAGACTAAAAGTAATGATTGAGCACACTAAGCTCTTTAATCAACTACTTGGAGATATAAAGCCTTTTGCCATTATGCGCAAACACTATAAAGCCTATGCCAATGGTTTTGATGGCGCTAAAGAATTACGAGTACAATTGATGCAGACGGAGAATATAGAAGAAGTTGAAGAAGTTGTAAAAAAATTTTTTAATTAAATAGATTCCGGCCCACGCCGGAATGACACTCATATGACCATTTTTGAAAAAATTATTAATCGAGAAATACCAGCCGAGATTGTGTGGGAGGATGAAGACCACCTCGCTTTTCTTGATATCAATCCCATACAGCCTGGCCACACCTTAGTCATACCAAAAAAACAAATTTCTTCGGTTTTTGAGATGGAGAATGAAGCCTATAGCGCCTTATTTCTAGCTGCAAAAAAAGTTTCTCAGTCTCTTAAAAAAGCTACCGGAGCAAAACGCATAGGCCTTATCGTTGAAGGTTTAGAAATTGACCATGCTCATATTCATCTAGTCCCCATTAACGAAATGGGAGACTTGCGGAAACCAGGAGTAAAAGCTGATTCTAAACAATTAAAGGATATGGCCGCAGCTATCCGAAAGGAAATCATCAAGTAATTTATATATCTCGTCCTGGCAGAATCTCCCGAAGGGGATTCTGCCATAATAAAAGAAACGACAGAATCCTCTTCAAAGAGTCTGGCGCTAGATACAAAACGGCAGAATCCCCTTCGGGAGATTCTGCCGAGACATAGTCAAAACTAATCGCGGCTGCGGCTAATCCACATTGCTAACTCACTGATAATATACGCCAATAAGGCATAGGCAATAATGGCGAACAAAGTCGTAAATTCAAAAATAAAACGTCCGTGAAAGGTCTGGCTTGAAAAAATTCCGCGAAAAGGCTCGAGCAAAGGCACTGTCGAGTCATAAATAAATTGGGTAAACGGCGCGGAAGGATTTGCTCCAAATACTTTTAAAATAAAACGTACGCCTAAAAACATTTCGACGATTCCGAGAACTATATTAATCGCGCCTAAAAGTAATGACAATAAACGGCTATTCATAAGACACCCCCTTCCCTTGTTTCTTATTTATATAGTAAGTATACGCAAGAACTTTAAAATGTTCAATAAATAAATCTTTAAGCTGTAACAATCTGTCCCTAAAACGTAATACTATAGTGAATCCCGTTTATTATTAACATCTAGGGTATGCTGTACACTATTGCAGTTGTCTTAGTCATTTTATGGCTGCTTGGTTTAATCACCAAGTTTACCATTGGTGGCTTTATCCATGTTCTTTTGGTTATCGCCATTATCGCTATTCTTATCCGCTTAATTCGCGGTGAAAAAGTACTATAGCACATACGAAAAAAGCTCGGGTCTTCTGCCAGGGCTTTTTTTATTGACTTTTAGATGAATTACCAGTACAGTAAGGAAAATATTTCTTCACTTAAAAAAAGGGCAAAAAATAAATGTCACAAAAAACTGTGGGTATTATCCGACCAGAGATAAAAGAAGCTCTTGAATATACCTCGCTTATTAGAGATTATCTAGGCGCCTATTCTTTCGAGCTGAGACCGGATAGTCTTGAGTACTTAATCATGCAAGACTGGATTTTAATTAATAACTCAAAAAACGCTGAGTGGCCAAAGAAAAAAGAATGGCGAATCCTTGAAAAACTGTTGCCGGAAAATGAACAAAAACCAGCCGAACTCAAAGAAAGCGTTCTTCTTTCACGACGCAAATACATTATCAACACCATTGTCCAAAATCTGGGCACAGATTACGGCAGATCCCAACTGCTCGAATTTTATAAAGATCAGGGCGTAGAATTCTATCCGCTCTACGTTATCCTGGAAAGCAAGACGAACCTTGCCTCAATACAAAAAAAATACTTAGAACTTTCGGAAACCGGCGAATATTTTAATAAAGTAAGTAATAAAATTCGTCTAATTTTAAGCTTTCCCAAAGCGGGGGCTAATCTCGCCGGAGACTTTAAAACAATAGTGAGCGAAGATATTCATATGTATATCCGTCTTCATGCTTGGCTACTAAGCAAAGAGGGCTTCGAATGGATTACTAACATATACAAAGATTATGACTACAAGAGCAGCATATAAAATACGAACTAAAAAATCCCTTGAGAAGAAATTTTCAAGGGATTTTAAATATTACAACAATATTTACTCAATAACTCCTCCGCCAATCAATTCATCTCCTTGATAGAAGACGGCCATTTGGCCAGGAGTGACTGCTCGCTGTGCTTCAGAAAAAACTAATTTTAATCGATGACGCGGCAAAATCTCCACACTCGCACTAACGGCCGGATGACGATAGCGAATGGCTACCTCAAGATTTTTAGGAATTGCCATGTCCCTAGTCCAACTCAAATCTGCAACTATGCATTCATGTTTCCATAATAAAGGATCTTGAGGGTCATCGCTAATAACTAGCTGATTTTTTTTCTTGTCCTTAGCAATGACATAATAAGGACCAGCGCCTCCGATGTTAATACCACCGCGCTGGCCAATCGTATAAAAAGGCAAACCTTCATGCTCCCCCACCTTCCTTCCATTGCTCAAAACTATATCGCCCTTTTTTGGTTTAATCTTTTGCAATAGAAGCTGCTTGATATCTATTTCACCTATAAAACAAATGCCTTGAGAATCCTTTTTAGCAAAAGTGGGTAGCTTGTATTGTTCGGCCAACTTTCGAACCGCTGGTTTCTTATATTCTCCGATGGGGAAAAGAGCGTGTTGCAATTCTTGCTGTCCGAGCGTGTACAAAAAATAACTTTGATCCTTATTGCCATCTTTTCCGCGTAAGAGTTGAAAAACGTTGTTTACTTTTTTTACGCGCGCATAATGTCCCGTTGCGACGAAATCAGCTCCAAAACGCAAAGCTTTTTCCAAAAATAATTTAAATTTTATTTCCTTATTGCACATAACATCTGGATTAGGCGTACGGCCAGCTTGGTATTCTTTAAAGAAATAGTCTATAACTCGTTCTCTGTATTCTTTTTCAAAATTCCATACATAAAAACGGATGCCCAATGTTTGGGCAACGCGCCGTGCATCTTCAAGATCTTCAGACCACGAACAACAAAAATCACCGACGTTCTCGCTCCAATTTTTCATAAAAACGCCTATCACCTCATACCCTTGTTTCAATAACAAAGCAGCGGCTACAGAGGAATCAACCCCGCCGGAAAGACCGACAATGACGCGCTGTTTTTTCTTATCTATGACCATAGTGATTCCACGATAACATATATCGATCAAATTTCAAATTTAATTGTCATTTCGAACCCGCTTTAGCAGGTGAGAAATCTTTTTGTGTGAAATAGATTTCTCCCTCGCCCGTCTAAAGGCGGACTTAGTCGAAATGACATAATAAATTATGCTATACTCTATTCAAGTCTAACTAACTCAATAATTCATCTATATGTATACTCTTTCCCCTCTCCCATACGCTTTTGACGCCCTCGAACCTTATATTGATGCGGCCACCATGCAAATCCATCACGACAAACACCACCAAACCTATGTCGATAAGCTCAATGCTGCCTTAGAAAGGCATCCTGAACTCTCGGAAAAAAAATTAGAAGAGCTGCTCTCTAACCTTGAGTCTATCCCCGAAGATATTCGCAGCGCTGTCCGCAATCACGGCGGCGGTCATTTCAACCATTCATTTTTTTGGCCCCTCTTAAGCAAAGAAGGAATAAAGCAACCACTACCAGAACTAGGAGCAGCGATTGCTCGGGATTTCGGCAGCTTCGATTCTTTTAAAGAAAATTTTATCCAAGCAGCAACGAATCAATTTGGCAGCGGCTGGGCTTGGCTAAGCCTGAATAAAGATAATAAACTTGTCGTTCATTCCACCACTAACCAAGACAACCCGCTCATGCAAGGAATGAAACCGATAATTGGCCTTGATGTTTGGGAGCATGCTTATTATCTCAAATACCAAAATAAGCGTCCCGACTACATTTCCGCTTTTTGGAATGTCATTAACTGGGAACAAGCGGAAAAAAACTTCAAAAGCTAAATCTTGACTTCTAAGCCCTTTTCTGCTATGCTGAAAAAGCTTGTAAGTGTTTTTACGTTAGTGCGGAGCCTCTGGTCTCTTAAACGAAGTATAAGCAACCCACCTGGGTAAGTCGACTTACAACTTATTCTTTAAGAGATTAGTCAGTATGGCAAAGAAACTTTACGTTGGCGGAATCTCCTACAGCTCCAACGACGACTCCTTGCGCGATCACTTTTCGCAAGCTGGTAACGTCGTTTCGGCTACCATCATCATGGATCGCATGACTGGACGCTCAAAAGGCTTCGGTTTTGTCGAAATGTCCACTGATGAGGAAGCAGCCGCAGCTATTGATATGCTCAATGGCAAGGAACTCGACGGACGCCAACTCTCCATCAGCGAAGCTCGCCCAATGACCGAACGGCCTCCGCGCCGCGAGGGCAACGGTGGCGGTTACGGTAACAACCGTGGCGGCAACGACCGTGGCGGCAGCCGCTGGTAAGAGATTACCTCAATAAAAAACACTCTCCTTTCGGAGGGTGTTTTTTGTTTGGCCATTGTCATCCCACGGATCGCCGGAGGCGATACCGGGGGATCTAAGTAATTAGTTAATCTCTATGAACAAAGAGAAAATATATTATGTGTATATTATCACTAATCGACATAATACAGTTTTATATATTGGAGTTACTAATAATTTAGAAAGACGATTATTACAACATGCTGCGAAAGATAATAATGTGTCGTTTACTGCGCTCTATCAAGTTAGTAAATTAGTATATTACGAAAGGTATGGAAACATTAGAATGGCTATACAGAGAGAAAAACGTCTTAAAAAATGGAATAGAAAGTGGAAAGTAATATTAATTGAAAAATTTAATCCTGAATGGAAGGATCTTCTCTTTCAAGCGGAATATAGCGACTGAATACGCAGATCCCCCGGTCAAGCCGGGGGATGACATATGGATAAAAAAGTTGTTTCCTAATTACTTATATAAACCGCTTAAAATAATTGCCAAAGCGCTGGCAACATTTAAAGACTCCAAAGCAGCATTGTGAGGAATGGATAAAGAGGCGCCTTTAATTGATAATTTAATTCCCTGCCCTTCCGAGCCGGCGATAATCATTATTTTTTTCGGCAAACTTGTAGCCGTCTCTGCATTAAAGATTACCGCCTTGCTATTAGCAGTTTTTTCTAATCGAAAAATTTCATACTTAAATTCACTAAGAACAGCTTCAGCTCCGGGACGTTCAACCTCTACCCATGGGACATTAAAAAAAGCACCAGCGGAAGAACGAACAACTTTAGGACTAGAAGGATCGGCTGATTCAATAAGCACTAACGCGGCATCAAAGCCTAAACATAAACGCAAAATCGTGCCAACATTTCCCGGATCTTGGACGCCATCAAGAACGACAATTATTGAGCGCTGGATAATATCTTCTTTTGTAAAAATTGGAATGCGGGCAACGGCGGCCAAGGGTTGCGGCGTGACTGTATCTACAAGGCTGGAAAAATCATCGCTGTCTTCAGGAGTAAATGTAAATTCAATAAATTTTTTTGCTTCAGCAATATTTTTTTCGCCCTCTACTAAACAAAAGCCCGACTCACGCCTGCCTTTTTTCGCTTCGAGCGAACGTATCAATTTTTCTTGCCGTGCGGTTAGCATTTAAATATTTGAATACTTACGAACAGCAACTAAGCTTGCCAATATATTAACGATTGCTGTTCCAAAAAATTCAATCAATAGCAAGTAGACGAAATTTGCTCGGAAATAAGAAACAATATTGAAATCATAATTCAAGAAAAAAGTCTCAAGATACGGCTGCAATAATGACAGGAACAGATAAAAAAGACCAGTTGTTATTATAACGCCTATGAGCGTATATAAAACGCTCGAAATAAGAAAAGGCGCACGAATAAACCAGCTGGAAGCGCCAACCAGGCGCATAATAGCGATTTCTTGCCTATGCGTATAAATCGCAACCCGGATAGTATTATATAAAAATAAGAGCGTAATAAGAACGAACAAAAGACTGACTAGGAAGCCGGCCTCGCTAATGCGGGAAGTGATGGTATCAATTTTCTGCAAAAGCAATTTATGGTCGTCAAAGTTACGCGCTTCAATAATAGGATCGCTGATATGATTTAAATCATTAATAAGCTCATCATATTTATTGGGGTCCTGCGGGTGTATGGCTAAACTGGGGGATAAAGGATTAGTATCCAATTCGCGCAAAGCGCCAATTACATCAGGATTATTCTCATGTTTCTTTTGAAAATCAGCCAGAGCCTGTTGCTTGGAGATATATGTAACCTCGCGTACGTTTGGCAAAGCGGCGATTTTACCGCGTAAAGCGAGAATATCGCTTTCTGCCGCCTCTGTCCTCAAATATAAACTAATATCTATTTTATCGCGGACAGTATCGACAGCAGCAGAAGAAATAACCTGAACGGCAATTAATAAATTCACTGAAAATAAAGCCAGCACGAGGATAATGACTGTCACAAAAGAAAGCCAAATATTACGAGCAATATCCTGAAAGCTGAATTTTAATGCCCTCCCTAGAGAAATCAACATAGGCTTAAATAATATATTTGCCGACAGCTTGATCGGAAATTAAGCGACCGTCATGCAAGGTAATTACCCGTCGCTTAAGGCGATTAACAATTTCGCGATTATGAGTCACTAATAAAACAGTGGTGCCAAATTCATTTATTTTTAAAAGCAAATCAATAATTTCTTGAGCATTAATAGAATCAAGATTGCCTGTCGGTTCATCGGCCAAGAGAACCTTGGGTTGGTATACGAGCGCACGGGCAATAGCCGCACGTTGCTGCTCGCCTCCTGAAACTTGATTAGGATATCGCTTCATTTTCGACCCCAGCCCGACAATTTTCATAACTTCAGGAACCACTGATTTAATTTTTGCTCCGCTTTTGCCAGCGACCTCCAAGGCAAAGGCAACGTTTTCAGCTAAGGTTTTTTTAGGAAGTAATTTAAAATCTTGGAAAATAACGGCAACTTGCCGACGCAAGTACGGAATTTCACTCTTGCCAATGTCCGTAATATCCCAATCGCCAATCAAAATTTTCCCTTCACTCGGCTTTTCTTCTCCAATAAGGCAGCGCACTAAGGTAGTTTTGCCCGTGCCGGACTGACCGACAAGCGAAACAAATTCTCCCGGTTTAATAGTTAAACTGACGTGGTCAAGCGCCTTTATATTGGGTTGATATAATTTTGAAACATTATCAAGGCGAATCATGGATGAGAAAATAATTATTTGATATGTTGTTCGGCAAACTCGAGCAGTTCTTTAGTATCGTTAATGCTTGCTTGCCGTGTTGGCGCTCCTAAGACAACGATGATTATATTCTTATCTTTACTCGTCGGCCACTTAGTTGCCAAGCAATATTTTGATTCGACAAGATAGCCAGTTTTAGAGCCTAACAATGTCGAATCTTTTTCCCGCGCGAGCGTATTCGTATTCTTAAAACTGTGTACTACCTTAGTATTAATTGTTTTCACGGTGTACGAATCGCGAACAGTACCAGCGGCAATAAAATCATCAAGGAAAACCTGTCTTGCTATTATAGCATATTCAGCAGCGGTGGTAACATTTTTAGGAGACAAGCCGGTTGGTTCAACGAAAGTTGTTTTGCGCGCCCCCCATTTTTTTACATTAGTATTCATTTTTGCAATAAACGCTGGGCGCGAAAGCCCGGAAACACGAACTAATGTTTCAACGGTATTATTAGTAGAGCCTATGAGCGAAGAATATACTAAATCTCGGACCGTAACTTGATCTTTATCTTTTAAACGCAGGCGCGCTGATTCGCTCGGCAAAACATATTTGGCATTTTGCTGTTCATCCTTTATGGAATAAGCAACGACTTTAGCAAGATTGGGCTTGGTTTCAAGAAAAGTTTTAATAGCAACAAGTTTCGTTAAACTTGCTAAGGGCATAGGCGTATTTTCATTTTTTCCCCACAGCACTTTGGTATCGGCGCTATTAAGAATAACCGCATTCCGAGAACTTACGGTAGGAACTGAGGAATCTGATTTTATTTCAGCTTCTGCAACAGGGGCGCTAAAAACTTCTTCAATCGCAATGCGCATTGTCCCCTGCCCCAGGGGTGCTAGCCGAGCAAAAGCAACAGCATCAAGATCAAGAACGCGCGTCGGATGCTTTGAACGATCGGGGCCATGGTCGTTCACTGTAATCTCGACGCTTTTTTTATTATCAAGATTTATAACACGCAAGCGAGCCCCCTTTGGAAAATCAGGAGAAGCCGCAAAAAGGCCATTTTTATATCGATACCAGCTTGCATCACCCCTTACTATTACTTTGGAATTTTCAAAAACTGCTAAACGAACGAAAGGCATTCCTACATTAATGCTTAATAAGCCCTTAGAAATATTTTCCGTGGTATCTATAGGCTGCCAAGCATTTTTGTTCTTATCAAAAAAATAAACTCGTTTATAAGCCGCTGAATTGCTGCTCTTAAGAGAGACATAGTATTCGCCATTGCGGAATGCTTCTTGAGGAATATCAATTTGATACATACCTCCGCTAGCGCTAAGCCCGCTCGGCGCGATTGCTGCTTCGCTTAGTTTAGTTAGAGTGATAACGGCTGGAGATGCCATGCGTCCCGCCGGCAAGCCGACTTGCAGCTCTCCGCCAAAAACGCTAAAAGATAAATCTCGGCTTAAACCGGCGGTATCTATGCTCGCCGAAAAAACTTGATCGCTTGAATTTTGTACCTGCGCATCAACAATTGCTACAGGCAGGCTTATAGAACTAAAAATACAAATGTAAAGTAGTAATTTTTTCATGGTTATTTTAAAAACAAAAAATCAACCTTGAGTTGACGAGTATAGGCTTAGACAATATAATTATACCACGGAATTTACCTTCAGAAAAAGGTACGAATGTTAGCAAAATTTTTAATTTTTAATTTTATAATTATTAAAAATTGGAAATTATAAAATTATAAAATTTTTCTTGCGGGATTAGTATAATGGTAGTACGTGGCCTTCCCAAGGCTAAGGCACGGGTTCGATTCCCGTACCCCGCTCAACATATTTCCTATAAGCCGCACGGGTTCCCTGCCTGCCGGCAGGCAGGGATTCCCGTATCCTTCTCAATTTTATTATCTTTCCCTACGACTTTCTTCTCCAACTTTGGGCTGTTTTTTTAATACTCCCAAATATCTATATATTGACATATTTATAAATATGTGATATAACTGTATATCAAACTTTAATTGCAGAAAAACTTGCTTGTATTTCTAAATATCGGCAATTTCTTCTTCAATTCATCAGAAGAAGCTGTGCACGAAGCACGGACAAAACGACCCTGCTCTTTAACAATAAGAACAATATTATCAAGAGATAATAAGTCGTTGGAATAATAATCCTCGCGATGAAGCACTCGGTGCTGAGGCATCATACTGTTTGTATTTTGGTCAATGCAAACAATGCTTTCAGGAGAAAGCCAATGATGTATTCTAAAATCAAAGACCAGGAGCCTAAAGGAGCTCCCAAAGATGAAACACACTCAAATAAAAAAAATGAGTAAAGAATGGAATACAAAATTCCCATTTCTTAACAAAAACAAACTCACCGGCCTTTATCTGACAATATTGGCTATGGTCCACTCCACCAAGGATATAAAAATGTTACACGAAACACTTGAAAAAAATCAACGATTGCTACGAAATGATTTAATAAACTTCGAAGATTTTTGGAAAAAATATTTCCATCCCTCGGATAACAGCAAAGATACTTTGGAGGCTGCCCATAATTGGTTATTGTTTACTCAAGCGGAAGCAGCCGAAGGAAAACATTATAACACTTCATATTACAAGGAGCATATAATAAAACATGCGCATGAACCGGAAACAGGAAACCTTGTAAATGAAAATGGCCTTCGCTTTACTTCACGGCATTTCATGATTTTAAGTAGTCAGAACTCTATTGGACACGGCGATGGACATTTCCGAACGTCGCTCATGGAAAATCCCAATGTAGAAAGAATCTTTTCTCTGTCTTGCTTCCTTTCTAAAGATAAACAGGAAGTAATTATCCAACTTGCGATCAATGAATACGACCTTACAGAGGAGCTAACCTACGTACTGAGTCAGCTCCCGCCTTATGTAGCGAGTACAGAAGGCTGCAGTAGCTGGGGAGGAACACGAATTAAGCTAAGCTATGCAATCTCTACAAAAACTCTCGCGCATTTCTTAACAGAATACCAAGATCCAAACTGTAGTGGATGCGAACCTTACTTTATTGCCCTTGAAGGCTTCACCGACCAGTTAAGGTTCAAAATGTATGATAGTGGAATTAGATGTGGGAAAATACACTTAATTACGGACGACTATACATACGAACTATTAAGATAAATTAAATAAGTATACCCTTGGCTGCCAACCACGGGTATTTTTTTAGGAAGGCTGGCTTGACTATCTTTCGTTTCCCTATTATCATCAATAAGTCACTTGTGCCTTCTGTAACCGCAAACAAAAGAAGGCCGACCTAGCTCAATTGGTAGAGCAACGGTATCGTAAACCGTAGGTTATGGGTTCAAGTCCCGTGGTCGGCTCCATATAAAAAAGCTCTCGAGCAAGGCCAGAGAGCTTTTTAGATTTCTATCTATTTATTATTGTTACTTCTTAAAATGATTATAAATTTTAAGAAGAACTACTTTTTGGATCGCTTTAGTTGGCAGCGACATCGCGTAATAATATATCTGCTCCAAATCTCCTAAATCATTGGTGCCGGATAACTTTTCACGCAGCGAGGCAGTTAATTTCTTTATAGCTTTTTTTCGGGCAGTCAGCTGTACCGGTAAATCAGAGATAGTTTCAACTAATACTCTTGGACTGATATATACTTCCTCCAATTTTTTCATTTCCATCACATCCCAAGCTATCAAAATGGTTCTTCTCACCTGGCTATGCTCGCGTGCATAATCATTATACAATTTTTTATACTCCTGGCGGTCAGTTGTATTATATATCAGCTCTTCGCTTACTAAAGTATCCCACTTTTTAATTAAAGCTTTTTGTGAGCGGCTATGTGGTTCGGTTTCATCGAATAAAGATTTCAAACCCTCAATGCTTTCACAGGCTTTAACCATATTAAGAAGTATGCTTTCTTTCTTACGGCATGCTTTAAAATATAAAGAAGGGAAATCATCTTTAAAATCATCAGCTGCTCGTATAAGCGATTTAATTTCATCCAATTCTTCAGAGAAGTCAGAAACCATGTCCAAGGCATCAATAAAACGTAGGCGCCATTGTTTTTTTATTTCGATTTTTACGGTCTCGCTTACGCTTATTGAAAATTTGTTTAGTAGTCCTCCAACTTCTTTTAAAGTGCTTTTCGCATCCTTGGCTTTATCAAGCACAAGCTGTTCTATCCTTTTTAAAACAAGATAGTCCATTTCCTCAGAATTTTTATCATTATGATAATAGCTTTCTGCTTCTTCTAAGATAAAATCAGGAATTTTCTTTAAGGGCAGTCCCAATAAATCTTTAAATACATGAACAGGAATTTCTATTTCTTTCAGGAAAGCAATAAGCTTCCTCGGCATTATTACCGGATTTTGTTTTTTCATTGATTAGTATATTATTTTTTATGTAATTTTATAGAACAGTAATTTATTATTATATTTAATATTGTCCTTTTTGTCAATATACTCCTACCCTCCCCTTTGACTTTGTTAAAAAAATATCTAATAATATACTATTCATTAACAAAAGGAAAAAAATAAGATGAACTTTCAAGAAAAGCTGCTTTGCCTAGCTAATTTTCGCCTTAACCAAGTAAAAAGTCTTACCAGTACAGGAAAAATTATCGGCCAGCATCAGCTTTTTCTTGCCTATGATAATTTTTTTCAATCCACTTCCCTACCCGAAGAAATACAAGAATCTAGCATCATTACCCGTCTCAGCGATTTTTTTGCTGCAACCGCCCCCTACAGACAACACGTCATCAGCATTCCCTTCTCCGTTCATTCTTCAACCCACCGCTTATTCCTCGATATATGCAGTTACGCTCACCTCTTGCTTGATTCAATAGACATGCCTCTGCAAAAAACTATTGGATTATTGCACAGCACCCATCTGCATAAAGCAAGAATTACGCTGTTAGAATTTTATAAAGAATTTTGCCAGTGGGATGAAGAGAAACAGCAGAAGATATGCGATGAAGAAATACTATATTCTTACATTGCTGCTAAGCTTCAAGAAAATTTCTCTACGACAACAAAAAAGCCCTTGGTAGTATCGCAAACAGATATTGAACATATCAATGAATTTATCGCTAATAATGCTGACCACCCCGATATTAAAGTAGTCTGCAAAGAGCAGCGTTTAAAAGCAGAAAAATATCAATACGAGAAAGGATTAGGAAAAATTATTTCTTTTTTCTTTAAAGGGAAAAGGCGCTTAGAAAGTTATCATACGGCGCTCAACAACCAGCATAGAATTATCAAAGCCTTTAAATACCACTGGCAAGATAAAGAAAAATGCCTGTTTGTTCCTGAAGAAGAAAAAGAATTAATTGAAAAATTCAAAGCAAAAAATACTGAGATTTCCGATTCGACCTTAGAAACTCTTCTTTCGCCCATTGAAGAACTAAGACCCTTTCCGCAAACTTTAGCTTCTCTTCATAGGCATAAAATATACTGCATCGGTCAGCTCATTCAAATTAACGAAGACGACTTATTAACTCAATTTGAATATATTGGTCCCAAGAGCATAAAAAATCTAACGGCCAATTTAAAAGTGCTTGGGTTGCACTGGGGAACAATACTCCCGACCGCGCTTAAACAGCTGATAAATGACCTCTATGAGAGACCGTATTATAAAAAAGCAGTAAATTATTAAATTGATAAAAAACAAACCCCCTCGAGGAAATATCAGAGGGGGTTTATTTTATTTCTTAAAAAAATAGTCCAGCCATTTATTAGCGTTGGCAACGCTTGTTGGCGTAGTCTGCGCCGGAGGAGCGGGCGGCAAATCAAAAATACCAGTAGCAGAGGGGGCAGCCACTTCTCCCGGCCTATTTTCAACAATAGCCACTGATTCTCCCGGTTTTTTATAATTAAGTTTTGTACGGGCTTCTTCTTCAACAAATTGATCTGACTGCATATAGTCAATGACAGTCTTTAAGTTGGAATTTTTATGTTCAAGGTCATTCACTTGCGTTTCCAAGCCCTTAATCTCCCTATCGATTGCCCGGCGCTGGCGCCAATTTCTTGTTAAGGGAAACGATAACAATACTAACATCCCTAAAAGAATGATAGTTAAGAAAAATTGCTTAGTGAAAATGGAACGAAAAAGAGACATACAACAATAAAAGTCGGGCTGCCCGGAATCGAACCGGGACTACATGCACCCCATGCACGCGTACTACCACTATACTACAGCCCGGGATTCTTTCCCCGGCAAGCCTCACCAGAGCCCCTGCAAGTATTGGCCGATTTCCAGTAGGGTTCTATTGGACACATAGCCCGAATAAAGCAACCTTTATCCGCGTTGCCAGACGAATCCGGTGTGGCGAATACGCGGCGCATTCACCCCCTAGCCTTCCTCCGTCAGCCAAAGCGGACGGGAACGAAGATGCCAATGTAAGATAGTCTGTTCCAAAACTTGCAACGGGATTAATGAAGCCTGCCGGGGAAAGAAAAATCTATTTATTAATATCCGTTAAATCTGCCTTGTACAAAATTTCATCTTGAATCAAGCGGTAATTCAATAACTCTTCGGGTTTAAACCACAAAGGAATTTCCTGTTCAGCTTCGCTTACTTCGCCCGAAGCATGGATCAAATTACGAATACTGCGGCTATCGGTATCAGCAGCTGCGTAGGAATCGAGCGTAAAATCACCGCGAATAGTTCCAACATCAGAGCTCAAGGGTTCAGTACCGCCAGTTATCTTTCGTACCAAAGGAACCGCTTGATTGCCTTGCCAAACCATCGCAATAACGGGACCGGCGCTCATATAGCGAGCGTTAGCTTTCATAACAGCCACGCCATTATCTCTGTTAGTCGGATATGGGCATTCTAATCCTTTTTTTTCATACGAGGCGCGAGCTTTGGCGCCTACAGCTTCAAGCCAGGCTTCGCCGCCAACTTTATAATAATGGTCAGTAGCTTGTTCTTCAGTGGGAACGAGCATTTTTAAACCAATTAATTTCAAGCCGACGCGTTCATATCGACCAATGATTTCACCAATCAAAGAGCGCTGGATTCCATCCGGCTTAATAATAACAAGGGTTCTTTCGTACTGAGGATGTGCCATATAATATACAATAATTTTAGTAAAACAGTACACGTCATCCCCGCGAAAGCGGGGATCCAGGTAAGATTATTTATTAACCTTAGCTGGATCCCGGCTCAAGGCCGGGATGACGCGCGTGCTTAGATTATATCAGTCTCTAAGTAAAAAGCAATATTATTCATATATAGCATACCCATCGGTTTGCATACGAATAGTCCCCTCAAGATCAGTGCGGCGAAAGGCAATACCGAGACGTTCAAGACGCTTTAAAGTGCGCGGCGACGGATGTCCATAGCTATTGCCCGTCCCATCACTTATAAGCGCTACACGAGGCTTCACTGCCTTAAGGAAAGCTTCGCTCGAGCTCGTTTCTGAGCCATGATGACCGGCTTTTAGAATTTCCGCTTCAAGGTCGATTCCCGAAGCCAGCAATTCTTTTTCTTCCGGCTCTTCGGCATCCTCTGTTAATAATAGATCTATGTCTTTATAGCTTGCTTTAATGACGATGGAGCTATTATTTAAATTGGCAATACGCTGGCCAGAAAAACTTTTAAGCGGATACAAGATTTTTAATTTTAAATCATCAAAGCTAATTTCTTCGGCATGATCGGCCGTATAGAGGGGTATATTCTTTTCTTTAATGAGAGCCAATAAACGATCATAGGTAGGACTATGCGCCTCGACTCCAGTCAACATGATTACTCCAATCTCATATCGCTCCATGACTGCAGCAAGACCAAATATATGGTCCTCATGCGGATGGCTCATAACTACTAAATCAATCCTTCTTTCCCAAAAAGGCAATTCTTCTCCTAGGCGGCGCAACACTTTTTTGTCCGGCCCGCCATCAATTAAAATTGTTTGTCCACGAGGCGCTTCAAGCAAAATAGCATCTCCTTGCCCAACATCTAATATATTGATTGTCAGTAGATTAGAATCAACCGGAGCGTACCTTTCAACAATCAATAAAAAACCGCTAATGATAACAAAAACGGCGGCCAGGGCCGCCGCTTTTCCCCTCCTTGAAAGCATATTAGGCATGTTTAGCAAGACTTTCTGCTAACACTTCTTTTTCCTGAACGCCCGTAAAACGCTCAGCCGGTTCGCCATTTCTAAAAACAATAATCGTCGGAATACTCATAATCCCATATTGGCGGGCAACATCCATGGCATTTTCAGTATTGAGCTTGCCTACTACCGCTTTGTCGCCCATATCTTCGGAGATTTCATCAACGATAGGGGCTTGAATTTGGCAGGGGCCGCACCAACTCGCAAAAAAATCAACCAACACGGGCTTATTCTTTGAAGCTTCAATAACGTCGGCAGTAAAATTATCTTGTGTAAATTCTTGGGTCATATATTTATTTAAAAATGTCATTATGACAATATAAATCAGCTTATTGATACTATCATATTTTTGCACCTACGCCAAGAAGGCTTTGCTCCTTACATTTCTATGATATGTAATGGCAAAACGATGGGCTTCATCGCGTACGCGTTTTATAAGATGAAGCGCCGGCGAGGCCAAAGGTAATTCTAAAGGCTTAGCAGCACCCAGAAAAAAGAGTTTATCGGGCGCCTTGGCACTGCGCAAGCCTTCACCTTTAGAAATGCCAATTAAAAATATGTCTAATTTTCTTTTCTTCAAAATTTTTGCCGCCATATTAAGCTGGGCCTTGCCACCGTCAATGACAATGAGATCAGGCAATGGCCAATCATTATTAAAACGGCGCTCGAGCATTTCTTCAAGCATCCACACATCCCCTTTTTTACGATCGCTAGTTTCCTTTTCTAATTTAATTCGAAATTTGCGGTATTGGCTTTTATCCGGCTCGCCATCGCGGAAAACTACTAAAGAACCAACGGCCATTTTTCCGAAAATATTAGAAATGTCATACCCTTCAATTCGATCGGGCACTTTAGGCAACCCCATTACTTTCGCCAGTTCAACCGTATCATTGGCATATTTTTCAGCAACGCTCAAAACTTTGGTATGTTCTAAGGTCTGCTTCATTTGCGCGACATAATACTCTATGCGCGCCGCTTCTTCAAGGTGCCCATTTTTTTCAAAAGCCTTTTTCTCCTTCAACCATTCTCTCATAACGCTCTGTTTCTTACCTTCAAAAAATAGTATGAGCGGCTTAATCACCTTGTTCATATATTCCTTGCGGCTTATTTTACCAGCGCAAGGTCCGAGGCAGCGGTTAATTTGATAATAGAAACACGGTTTTTTCTGTATCTTACGCATTGTACAGTAGGGCCAAATCTTACGCACCGCTTTCAACGTTTCTTTAACGGCTAAGGAATTAACAAAGGGACCGAAATAACGGCCGGACTTGCCAATGGTTCTTGTTAAAAAAACGCCCGGAATCTCATCTTCTAAAGAAATATAAATATAATAAAAACGCTTATCATCGCGCAAATCAATATTATAATGCGGTTGATATTTTTTAACGAGGTTAGCCTCGAGCAAGAGCGCCTCAATTTCGCTGTCGGTTGTAATCCATTCAATACGCGTGATCTCTTTAACCATTTGCGCTTTCGCCGGGGTATGGCTGGTCCCGACGCGCCAATACGATAAGACGCGGCTGCGCAAATCAACCGCCTTGCCTATATAAATGAGCTTTCCTTGAGCATTGTAATACTGATAGGATCCAGGCTCTTTGGGTATATTTAAATCTTTTACATCTTCGAGGGTCATAGAAGCTATTATATATCATTTTGGGGTTTAAAAGAAAAAGAATAAAAAATAAAAAAATCTACTCTTTTTAACGGAATTCTCCCTCGGAGAGATCTTGCCGGCAAAATATTTTCTCATGCAATGATATACTATAGATATGAGTATCCTCATTATAGACAACCACTCCGCCTCCTTGTTGGAATTAATAGACTCTTTCCCTGTGGCCCCAACCGTTATAAGCAAAGAGAATTTTGACGATGGAATTGATCTTAAACCATATAATTTAATTGTTCTCTCCGGCGGTTCGCATATGCCAACCGTTCTTCATCATCCCGAACACTACGCCAAAGAAATGGAATTAATCAAAACTAGTTCCATTCCCCTTCTTGGAATTTGCTTAGGCGCGGAAATTATTGCGACCGCTTTTGGCTCAACTCTAAAAAAATTAGAACATAAACACATCGGACATGTTTCTCTTACTATCGATGATGATACTCTTAAAAAAGATTTAGACGCTAAGGAAGTTAACTTTTTTGAAGCCCATGGTATTGGGATTGCGAAGTTGCCCGACTGTCTTATTGCCTGCGCTCATTCAGACCATGGCATTGAAATATATAGACATGCTCAAAAGTCCATCATTGGTTTGCAGTTTCATCCTGAAATAGACAAAAACCACGCCCTATTCGCGTGGATATTTGAAACGCTAGGTCTATAAAAGATAAACCCCGGTACTAAAACCGGGGTTTTGAAAATATATTCAAAATTATTGAGACAAATAACCTTAGGAGAAAATTTTTCCGTGCAGCTCTTTAGCCTCTTGATCGCTTAAATCTTTATATGAAATACGGAATGTGTAGCGAACGCTGTTGGGCAACTTAAACTCGTCAATCACGGAAATGTCCCACAAATTTTTTTCATTAATCCTGGAGCCAATCTCCGCCACTTTCTCGGCAATCTGTTCATACCCCTTAAGCTCTATAGTGACATCGAGGGCGACGATTTTATTTTTAAGCTCATAGACAGCTGCACCGGTTTTTTTACTCTTAAGAGCCATCTGCAGGGCTTCAAGATACACTTCAAAGGCATAGATATGTTCTGCTCCCGCGACCGGTTTTAAAGCCATTAAGCTGCCAATGGACATATCTCCTGTTTTTACCGTCCACGCAGCATGAGGATTAGCGACCATAGGGGCTTTAGCCATGGCATCAAAACAAATATTCGCCACGCCTAGGCTCAAAAGCAAGCTTTCAAGAACAGACTGGACTACGTGAAGGGAGGGTTTGTCAGTTTTCAATAATGCGGCCATGGCATCATATTCGCTGTATGCTTTCCTTTCTTGTCCGAAGATTTTACCAATTTCAAAAATCTGCGCATAGGCGACGTCTTTTTTGGCATATATTTCTAGCTGGTTCAATAAACCGCCTAGTAATGATTGGCGCAAAACCGGAAATTCTTCATTCACAGAGTTTTGCGTTTCTATAGCCTGCCACGGCATATAGTTAGTTTGTTCATTAGCCATTCGCGCAACTAAGGGTTGGGACAGAATTTCATCATAGCCAAGCGCGCGCATGCGGTCACGCAACCATTCTTTTAGGCGTATCGAAACAGGAGTCAAATTGCGCGTGACCATTAACGCTGGAACAGTATCACCGGGAATGGTATTAAAGCCAACTAAGCGAACAACTTCTTCAACAAGATCCTCGCTCTCTTCAAGGTCTTCCCGGAAAAGAGGCGGAACAACCTTATATCCCTTCCCCTGTTTGGCGACGACGCAGCCAAGGCGCTTTAAAAGATCAATGGATTTCTTTTCACTAATTTCAACGCCAGCAAAAGATGTCGGCGCGGTAGCGTCAAAAACAATCGCTTTTGATTTTTTCTCTAAAGCTCCGTACTGAAAAACCTTGCTGAAGGACTGCGGCTTGGCATTTGAAAAAATAAGATCAATTAAAATTGCAAAGGCATCGTCCACGCCATTAACCGATAAGCGGCGGCTCAATCGTATGCCCGCTTCAGTGGTTATATTTAGATTTCTAGCATCGCGGCGAATGACCAAAGGATCGTAGACGGCCATTTCAATAATGGCGTTCGTTGTCGATAGTGAAACTTCCGCTTTCGTTCCGCCAACAATCCCAGCTAAAGCAATGGGGCCTGACGCATCGGCAATAAGTAATTCTTTCCCGCTCAAGGCAATGGCGCTGCCATCAAGGGTTGTAAAATTTTTATGTTTGCCCGCTTCGCTCCACCGTAGATTTCCTTCAAGCTTATCCGCATCAATGATATGCGACGGATAGCCGGTAAGCAACATGACGGCGTTGGAAATATCAACCAATAAGCTGATGCTTTTCATGTCATAGACGGCCAGCCATTCAACGAGCCATTTTGGAGATGGCCCATTTTTCACCCCTCGAACCTCTAAGGCGCGTATAGCGCGCACTGCCTTGCTTTCTACGCCAATCTTTAAAGATTGTTTGCCGGTCGGGATTTTTTTTATCTTAGGTAAATTCAATGTTAGGCCATAATAGGCCGCTAATTCACGACTTAAGCCGATTAAGGATTGGCAATCGGGACGATTTTGCCGTAATTCGACGCTTAAAACCATGTCTGGCTTACCGCCGCGCTTTTTCTTTTCAACTCCGTCAACCATATAGCCAATCAAACTCAACACTTCCCCTACCGCTTCCGGTGAGGCTTTTAAGGTTGGGATTAATTCTTTGAGATGACTATATGCGAGTTTCATCGTGGTGATAATTATAGGCAAGGTCGCCTCCTAGGAGCGTGCGGATATCAGTAATATTGTATTTAGCCATTACCCAGCGATCCAACCCTAATCCAAAAGCAAAACCGCGCCATTTTTTAGGATCCAAACCAGCCATACGCATTACTTTAGGATGTATGATGCCAGCTCCACCCATTTCAATCCAGCCAACGCCCTTGCATACACCGCAGCCTTTACCGCGGCAATTAAAGCATTGCATATCGGGACCTACTCCGGGTTCAACTTCGGGGTAATACTTACTTCTAAAACGAATAACGACCTTGTCGCCGTACATGTGCTTGAATAAAGCCGTAAAGGTTCCAAACAAATCGCGCAAGCTCGTTTCCGGCAAAACCACTACTCCTTGATAATGATGAAAAATAAAATGATTACTCTTATTAGCTTTTTCGTTTCGATAGACGCGTCCGGGGCAGACAACTTTAAAAGGCGGCTTAACGGAGGCCAATAAACGGGCTTCAATCGAGGAGGTTTGCGTGCGTAACAAGGTATGCGGTTCAGCGATATATATCGTATCCTGCATATCGCGCGCCGGATGATCGGCCGGAACGTTTAAGCGCTGAAAGCAAAATTCATCATTTTCAATTTCTCTTTCTTCATAGACGCTATAGCCCAAACCTTCAAAAAAACTATTAAGCTCGCGTATGGTTTCGCTTAGAGGATGAAGATGGCCAATTTTCGGCTTAACAAAAGAAAGCGCTTCAGCCTGCTGGCGCAAACGCTCAGACAAAGTCGCGTTTGATAATGCCGCCTGCCGTTCATCAAACATCGCTTGGGCTTTTTTGGAGAGATCTTGAATGAGCGGTCCGCGTTCCCGTTTTTCCTCAATAGTCATCGCGCCCAAATCTTTCAACAGTTTTTTTATCTTGCCTTCTTTACCTAAATACTGCTGCCACAAAGCACTCACCGCTTCAAGATTGGAAGCGGCGGAGAGGTCAGACTTAAGACTATGAAGCAAATCATCGTACATGCTATTACTGTAGCTAATTAAAAGAAAATATTCAAATATATAAAAGCTCTTCTATATTATTTTGCCTGGGCTAATTTTTGTTTAAGTTTTTCAAAAATTAAATTTACTTCCACTTCAGAAATGCCTAGAATTTCGTAGGGCTTCATTAATATTTCCGGATCTTCGCTTTTTTCACCCTCAGCCTCAAGCTTGACGCTTAAAGCGCGCTCTTGATCAAGATATTGCTTAGAATACTCATACAACTTATCGATTATACCAAAGAATTCTGTGCATTTTTTATACGCCTCAGTATATTCATCTAAAGGCTTTTTAGCCGTGGGCGCGTCTTTCATTTTCTTTTTAATGTCTTCAAAAAGTTTTTGCCCATCACTCACTAATAATTCAAAAGCTTCCTCGGTTAATTCAAGGTTTTCTTTCTTATTAGGAACACTATTAATTTCTTCAAATTTTTCCATATAATTAATTACATTTCTTCGACAACATCTACGCCCAACAATTCCAAGCCGCGCTTAATAACTAGGGCGCACGCCTCGGCTAATTGCAAACGCGCGGCTGCTAGGGATGGTTTTAAACTCTTATCATTTAGAATCGGAACTCCATGATAATAATCATTAAATAGCTGCGCCAACTCATATACATAACGCGCAACCTCCGAAGGTTCATAGGCTTTCCCGGCAGCAGCAATAATCTCACTGAAACGACCAAGCGTCACTGCTAAACGACGTTCGCGCTCTTCGCTTAATTCTGAAAAGGCCGGACGCATCTTTACAATAGCTGCTGGCGCCTTGCGCTTAATACTTTTAATACGCGCGTATGTATATTGCAAATACGCGGCCGTAAACCCCTCGAAACGCAAGGCACTTTCTATGTCAAAGGTAATCATTTTCTCGCCGCTCACTTTAATCATTTCAAACTTCAAAGCGCCAAAAGCAAGCACCCGGGCAACTTTTTCAGCCTTCTTCTTTGTCCATTCAGCATGGCGCTTCATTGTTTCTTCAATTGCTTTAGCAATTGTTTGCTGTTTTAAGTCCTCATAGGCGATTATATTACCGCTGCGCGAAGACATCATGCCCGAAGGAAGCTTTACAACTTCATAGGGCAAATGAGCAAGATGGGCTTTTAAACCGGCGAGCTCCAGTACTTTAAAAAGCTGATTGATATACTGAGACTGGCGAATATCAATTACCCATAATGAAGAATCTAAGCGGAATTTTTTTACTTTATGGAAAGTTAATGACAAATCAGCCACCGGATATAAAGCCGTACCGTCAGAGCGGATAACTACTAATACGCCTAAATTATATTGTTCAAGATCAGCAATAATCGCGCCTTGGCTAGGAATTAAAATTCCTTTAGCCTGCAAGGTTTTAACCATGCGCAAGCCTTCAGCTATAAAATCACTTTCATAAAACGTCGTTGTAAATTGTACTCCTAACTCTTTTGAAACTTCTTTCCATTGATCAAGACTCCAACGGCGAGTTTGTTTCCATAATGAATAGATGGCTCCTTTTTTGCTCTCAATTGCCTTCATTACTTCTCCGACTTCCGCTTTAGCCGCCGCGCCATCTCCCATCGCCGTAACAGCAGCGGCATACAATTGTCCCAAAAAAATTCCTTTATGCTCTTTGGGCGCCTTGGCTTTGCTTTTCAAAAAATGCCATAAAGTCTTAGCTGCATGAATTCCAAAATCATTGATATACGCTACGGGAATGGCGGTATATCCGTTAGCCGCTAAGATACGATTAACAGCGTCCCCGTACGCGATATTACGCAAATGGCCGATATGCACTTCTTTGTGCGTATTACCATTAGCATATTCAAGCATAACGCGCTTTTTTTTACCCAGCGTGGTTACGCCATAATTTTTTGGATTTTTAATAACTTCTCGGACAAGAGCGCTTGTTACCTCCGCAGAAAATGTAATATTCAAATAAGGTCCCGCTGCCTGCACGCGCGTGATGAGTGGAATAGCTGGCAAAATTTCGGCAATATTTTGTGCGATCACTCCGGGATTTTCACCCATTTCTTTAGCTAAGGCAAAGCAAGGCAATGACACATCGCCTAATTTTGGATCGGGGGGCAAGACAAAATGCTCGGCTAGAACCAAAGGACGGCTGATAATCTTATTAATAGCAGCTGCCAATTCCTCTTTTGTTTTCTCTAAAAAATACATGTACCTATTTCTTAATAATTTTCCTAAATTCCCGCTTGCCTTTTTGAATAACAGCCCCGGCAGAAATAACAAAATTTTGATCTTTTATCATTTCTCCGTCAACCTTGATGCCTCCTTGCTCAAGTAAGCGACGTGCTTCTCCCTTTGAAGCCGCTAACGATGTTTCCAACAAAACATCCATAATTGCCAAAGAGGAAACGGAGGCGATCGCTATCTTATCGGGCATTTCTTTCTTTTGAAAAGTCTTTATGAATATCGCTTCAGCCGCCGCCGCCTTTTTTGATCCGTGATAAATGGCCGTTATTTCTCGAGCTAAGCGCATTTTAAAATCCCGAGGATTTAAACTGGTATTAGTAAGGCGTTTCTGAATTTCTTTGACTTCTTCCCAAGGAAGCTTTGTGCATAGTTCAAAAGCCGAAGGCAACACTCCGTCTGGCCAGGTCATAATTTTGCCATACATATTCTCAGCTGTTTCATCGAGTGAGACAATATTACCCTCACTCTTCCCCATTTTCTTGCCCTGAGCATCAACTAATAGCTTTCCCGTAACAACGAATTTTTCTTTTCCCTTTAAAGCCTTAAGCAAATCACGGCCCATCAGCATATTAAAGGTTTGATCGTTGCCGCCAATTTCACCATCTATGTCCATTACGACGCTATCATATCCTTGCATAAGCGGATATAAAAACTCATGAAGATAGATAGGCTTTTCTTCTTTAAGCCTTTCTTGGAACATATCGCGTGCGATCATTTGTTGAACTGTTACATTACCCGCTAAGCGCACAAAATCTTCAACCGACATCTTATCGTAGGTTTTGCTATTAAACCGAACCTCGGCAGAGTTAAACCCAGAAAAAGATAGCCAGGCAGCTGCTTGTTTTTTATACAGTTTAACGTTGTTTTTTATTGTTGCGCGGTCCAATTGAACTCGGGCGGCTTTTTTCCCAGTCGGATCGCCTATCATGCCGGTAAAATCACCAATCAAAAAAAATACTTTATGTCCTAACGCTTGCAGCTGGGCTAACTTAGCAATTTGAATGGCATTGCCAATGTGCAGAGAAGGAGCCGAGGGGTCAAAACCAGCATAAAAAGTTAATTGTTTGCCGGAACGGAGTGCTTTCTCAACTATTTCCTTGCTAGGATAAAGGCGTTCCACGCCGCGTTCTAAAAATTCTTGCAATAATTGTTCATTCATATCATTACTATATTGTGTCAAGGCTTTGTATAAGCCTTTTTTCTTGCAAATTTAGTATAAACAGTAGTGCTTAAAATGTCTACTTGACAAGGCTCGGTAGAGGCCCTGTGTATAAGTGATTTTTTTTTCTAAGCTCAGCGCAATTTTCGACTCCTTGTTGGTAGACACTATATATAGTATACTGAAAAACGCTGCAACACAACATATTGATGTTGCCTTAATCCCCCATTATGAGTCTTACTATTACCAAACGCGATGGTACTCGCGAACCCTTTGATGCCGATCGTATCAACCGGGCAATTGAACGAGCCTGTTATGGGCTAACGAATCCGACCGCAAAGATTACCCAAATTGCCTCGGAGACCCATCTTACGCTGTATGACGGCATTACCTCAACGGAACTCGACCAAGCAGTTGTTAATACGACCGTTCAAAACATCCAAGAAGATATAGAATTTGATAGAGTAGCAGTCCGCCTACTTCTTAAAATAATGTACAAGAATATCCTCGGCGATTACGAAACCGCCGAAGAAATTCGTGAGATCCACCGCCGCCATTTTCGCGAGTACGTCGAAACTGGTATTGCTGCCGGCAGCCTTGATGCCCGCCTTAAAGAACTCTTTAACCTTGACGTCCTAGCGGATCAGCTCGACATGGAGAAAGACGAGCTGCTGACCTATACCGGGCTCAACACAATGTCTAAGCGCTACTTGCTGCGCGACCGCGATCACAAACTCATTGAAACTCCGCAGTACTTTTGGATGCGCGTGGCCATGGGACTTTCACTTACTGAAAAAAATCCGACGGAAATTGCCATTCGTTTTTACGCAAAAATGTCTTCGCTCGAATATGTTGCCGGAGGCTCAACAAACATCGCTGCCGGAACAACCTTCCCTCGCCTATCCAACTGCTACCTCATGGACATGGAAGATGACATTGACCATATAGGCAAAACTGTTGCTGACATCATGCGTCTTTCAAAAGCAACTGGCGGTATAGGACTAGCAGTTACCAAACTGCGCGCCAACGGGTCGCCAATCGCGACTAACAATACGTTCTCATCCGGACCAGTCCCCTTTCTTCATATTATCGACTCGGCTATTCGAGCAATTTCTCGCGCTGGTAAAAAAATGGGGGCGCTCTGCTTCTACATGGAAAACTGGCACATTGACTTTGATGAATTTGTTGACTTAAAACAAAACGCCGGCGATGAATACCGACGTACCCGAACTGCGAATACGGCTGTTTATATTTCCGATGAATTCATGAAGCGCGTCAAAAATAAAGATTGGTGGTATCAATTCGATCCCAAGGACACGCCGAAATTAATCGAAAGCTACGGAGCTGAATTTAGCCGCCACTACCATGACTATATCGAAATGGCGGAACGCGGTGAAATTAAGCGCTTTAAAAAAATTCGTGCAGAAGAACAGTTCCGTTCAATTATTGTCTCTCTACAAACAACCTCTCATCCCTGGCTAACCTGGAAAGACACTATCAACACACGAGCCCTCAATAACAATACCGGAGTTATTCATTGTTCAAACCTGTGCACTGAAATAACTCTTCCTGAAGATCGTGAAAACGTCGCTGTTTGCAACCTTCTCTCTATCAACCTTGCCCGTCATATTAAAGAAGGGCGTGTTGATTGGAAAAAATTAGGAGAAAGCGCCCGTCTTGGCATTCGTCAACTCGATAATCTTGTTGATATCAACCGGCCGCCTATTCCGGAAGCGGAGCATTTTGATAGCCATAATAGAGCAGTCGGCATGGGTATCATGGGTTTTGCCGATATGATAGAACAACTTGGATTACCCTATGGCAGCCAAGACTCCTTTGCTCTTGTTGACCGCATCATGGAATTTGTCAGTTACATGGCCATTGATGAAAGCGCGAACTTAGCTATGGAAAAAGGCAGCTATGCCAATTTCTCCGGATCAGGCTGGTCAAAGGGCTATGTACCAATCGATACAATGGAAACGCTAGCCGCCGACCGCCAAGAACCGATCACTGTAGAACAAGGTACCTTCTCTTTAGAACTTGATTGGAAATTACTGCGCGATAAAGTAAAACAAGGCATGCGCAACGCCACTCTTTTAGCGATTGCTCCAACGGCCAATATTGGTTTAGTCGCCGGTACCTCCCCTGGCATTGATCCTCGTTTTGCCCAAATGTTCTCGCGCAGCACACTTTCCGGTAAATATCTGGAAATCAATTTTAACCTTGTTCGAGATCTAAAACGTCTCGGCCTCTGGGAACGCTGCAAGGATCAAATCCTCACCAACTACGGAGATATCTCTAGTATCGAAGGTATTCCTGACCATCTTAAAGAAGTATATAAAACTTCATTCTCAATCGCGCCAACCGCTTTTATTGAAGTTGCCGCTCGCTCGCAAAAGTGGGTAGACCAAGCAATTAGTCGCAATATGTATCTTGAGACACGCGATACCGAAGAAATTATGGGTATCTATATGACGGCCTGGGAAAAGGGGCTAAAAACTACATACTATCTTCACATGAAACCGCGCCATAGCGCCGAACAAAGCACCACTAAAGTAAATAAAGCAACTAGTCTCGGCAAGCGCGGCTTTGGAGTTTTATTCAACCAAGCTCCTTCCCCCTCTGCGCCGCTCAGCGCTCCGGAAGCAATTCCTACCCCTCCACCATCCCCAGCCCCCCTTGCAAGCTCCAGCACTACTTCATTTATTACTACCATTGAGGAAGCGCCCAGTACCCCGCCCCAACCAATGTTTGCCTCTCAGCCCCTTTCGATTCCCAGCACTCCTGCTCCAACCCCAGCAGCTCCCACTGACCTAAAAGCTCAACTTAACAAAGCTTGCCCCATTGATCCTATGGAACGCTTGCAATGTGAAAGTTGCCAATAAATAATAAAATTTTTAATTTTTAATTTAGATCCCCGCCTTCGCTGGGATGACAAAAATCTATGTTACTTGGAAAACCAATAAATGAGGACATGGTCCTCCACCCCATAAAGTACCGCTGGGCATACGACTTGTATAACCAGGCAGTTGCTAATACCTGGTTCCCGCACGAAATCGCCCTGGGCGAAGATTTGCAGGACTGGAAAAAAATGACCGATGATGAACGACACGCCGTTACTTTCCTAATGAGCTTTTTTAACCCTGCAGAATTAATCGTGAATCGTTCGCTTGCTCTCGGCGTATACCCGTATTTAAAAGCACCGGAAGCTCACCTCTATATCGCTAAGCAAATGTGGGAAGAGGCCAACCACTGCTTGGCATTCGAATATGTTCTTGAAACGTTCCCAGTTGATAGGGAAAAAATATTTAACTTCCACCTTGAAGTGCCTTCAATGCGCGCCAAAGAAGCCTTTATTACTAAATACTTAACGCGCATGACCGATGAGCGCCTTAATATTGAAAGTGCTGAAGGCAAAAAAGATTTCATCCGCAACCTCGTCGCTTTTAATATTGTTATGGAAGGTATTTGGTTTTATTCCGGCTTCATGGTCGCCCTCAGTTTCCGCCAGCGCAATCAATTAAAAAACTTCGGTTCAATGATTGACTGGGTATTACGCGATGAAAGCTTGCACTTGAAATTTGGTATTAATTTGATTCTCAACATTCTTGAAGAAAACTCTGAAATCATCACGCCTGAATTCAGCCAAGAAATCCAAAACATTATCATTGAAGGCGTTACGCTCGAAAATGCATATAACAAAGATCTTTTCCCTAAAGGAATTCTTGGTTTGAATGCTGATTATGTTAATCAATATGTTCAATATGTCGCTGATCGTCGGCTTGAAGAATTGGGCTTCCAGCCTTATTTCAAAGCTGACAATCCGGCAAAATGGATGACTTCGGCTACTGACGTTTTTGAATTAGTAAACTTCTTTGAAATGCAAAACACGAGCTATGAAGTCGATGCTCGTGCGCACGGCAAAAAACCTGAAACAGAAAACGCACCTGAATAACATCAAACGCAAAAAATCCCGGCCAATGGTCGGGATTTTTTGTTCCAAATTAAAAACTTACTTGCGCTTAGCAGCTTTACGCTTCGGAGCGGCTTTCTTCTTAGGAGCAGCCTTCTTCTTCGGAGCAGCTTTGCGCTTAGGAGCAGCTTTCTTCTTAGGAGCGGCCTTCTTGGCCGGACGCTTTACAGCTTTTTTCTTTGCGGGCATAGTTGTCACCCCCTTTCATAGAAATGTTTGGGCGAGTAACCTCGCATCACTTTTTCATTTCTTATTTAATTATAGCACGAAAAAAGAATACACGGGAGAATTTTTTTTAAAAAATAAATTATTGCTTATGCGTTTCAAAAAATACAAAAAAAATAAATCTTTTTTTATTTTCCGATTCAAACTGGATAACATACTCAATTTTTGCCTAATATTAAAATAAAACTTCTCTACTCACCTTTTCTTTTTCTTTTTTAGAAAAAAATACTTCAACTAAAAAAATATTTTCTTTTCAGAAAATATTTTTTTGACTATTCTTTTTAAAAAGTTATCAACAGTTATCAACAGCTTCTCTTAATTTTTCCAGCGAAAAAGAATATTGTGCTAACTTTTTCTTCTCAGCATCTACCAAGGCCGCCGGTGCTTTTGAAATAAAATCCTGATTGTTTAATTTTGCATTTACCAATGCGATTCCTTGTAATACTTTTTCTATTTCTTTTTGCAGACGAACTTTTTCTGTTGCTGAATCAATGGCAGCTTCTAAATAAATATCAACTCCACGAATACTTACAAACAATGCATTGGGAATTCTTTCACCACTTTCTACAATAATCAATTCGCCTATACCGGTCTTTAAATTAACAATCAATGGCGCAGCGTGCTGCAAGGCCGGTGCCGACTCCGCTGCATGGATAATAGCTTTTATTTTTTGTCCGGGCTGCAATCGATGTTCAGCGCGCAAATTCCTAATCGCTCCTATAATATCTCGCACTAGCTCAAAAGAGTTGCTTGATAATGCAGAAGATTCGCCTTTCGCAGTCGGCCACGAGGCGACTAGCAAAAGCGAATCGCGACCAGCCAATTGCCAAATAGTTTCCGTAATAAATGGCATAAATGGATGCCAGAGCTTTAAGACAATTTCAAGAATATAATACAAGACAGAAATTTTTTGCGTTGAACCGTCAAATTTGCTGGCTTCAATGTACCAATCAGCCAAATCATCTAAAGTAAAGCGGCGCAGGCTTTCACCTGCTTGAGAAAAATCGAAACCTTCTATAGCGGAACTTACTTCTGTTATCGTTGTTTCAAGGCGAGACAAAATCCAGGCATCAGCTTCCGTCAACCGACTATAATCAATCGCTTCATTGTTATATTCTTGAGACAAAATATAGCGGCTTACATTCCATAATTTATTAGCGAAGTTTCTAAAGCTGGCGATCTTTTCTTCGCTGACGCGCACATCAACGCCCGGAGTATTTCCAATAAGCAGTGATAAACGAACGGCGTCGGTACCGTATTCAGCACCAACTACCAAAGGGTCAAGACCATTTCCCTTGCTTTTACTCATCTTTTTTCCGTGTTTGTCTAGTACCATTCCCTGTAAATATACCTGCTCAAATGGAATTTCACCTAAAGCAAAAAGCGACATCATTATCATTCTTGAAACCCACAAGGTAATAATCTCATAACCAGTGCCTAAAACTTGTGTGGGGTGAAAAGCTGCCAAATCGCCTAATTTTTTGTCCTCTCTAAAGTTATCGGGCCATCCTAAGGTTGAAAATGTCCACATTCCAGAAGAAAACCAGGTATCAAGCGTGTCAGGATCTTGCTTCCAACCCTCACCTTCGGGAGAAGATAAACCAACGTACACTTCTTCGTCTTTATACCAAACAGGAATTGAGTGCCCAAACCATATCTGTCGACTAATACACCAATCCCGCAAATTGCCCATCCAATCTTCATAGCGTTTTTTAAATCTGTCAGGAACAAAATGAACAGAGAGATTTTTAGAAGCTTCAAGAGCCTTTTCCTTTAAAGATTTCCCCCCGAAACGATCAAGCCCCTTGCTTACGGCAACAAACCATTGCTTTGAAGGAAGAGGTTCGATAACTGTTCCGCAGCGATAACATACGGAAATATTATGCTCAATCTCTTCTTCTTTTTCAATAAGATTATGGGATCGCAATTTTTCAACTATTGCTTCGCGAGCAGAAGCAGCTGTTAAGCCGCTATACTCCCCAAAGCCTTCATGTATTTTTCCTAGCTCATTAATAACTTTAACAATAGGCAAATTATTTAATTCAGCCATGCGCCAGTCAATAGCGGAATGTGCTGGCGTTACTCCCAAAGCACCGGTCCCAAACGTAGAATCAACTTCCCTGTCGGCGATAACTTTTAATGTCAACTTCTGCCCACAAAAATCGCCAGTAAACTCTTTGCCAATATAGGATTTATATCTTTCATCTTTTGGATTAACTGCCACGGCAGTATCGCCTAATTTAGTTTCCGGTCTTGTTGTTGAAATTAAAATTGGAAAATCTTGCCAATATTTAAAAGTATACAAAACAGTTTTTTCTGCCTTATACTCAACTTCATCATCAGCTAATGTAGATTGACACCGGGGACACCAGTTAACAATACGTTCGCCGCGATAAATTACTCCCGCCTCATACATATCAACAAACATTTTGCGTACGGCATGTTGGCGCGTTTCATCTAAGGTAAACGCTACTCGAGACCAATCCATCGAGGCGCCAAAACCCTTGATTTGGGAAATTATAGTTGCTTGCGTTTCGTCTACAAAAGAATGAACCCGTTTTAATAACTCGGCGCGACCAAGATCGTGGCGAGTTTTTCCTTCCTCTTGAAAAATCCGTCGCTCAACAACAGCTTGAGTTGCAATAGCTGCATGATCCGTTCCAGGTAGCCATAGCGTCCTATAGCCATTCATGCGATGAAAACGGATTAAAAGATCTTGAGTGGCAAGAATAGACGCATGACCTAAATGAAGACGATCAGTGATATTTGGTGGAGGGAAAATAATTGTATACGTTTTTGCATTTCCATCCAGTGGCAAATTATCCGGATTAAAAAAACCGGAATTGTTCCATAATTCCTTAATATGATCCTCGTGATCCGCGGGAAGGTATGCTTTAGGTAAGTCGCGCATATAAGTAGCTTATTTTTACCAAATTATCTGTGTTTTTGCAAGCCTATCAAATTGCTAAAGCCTTTATTTTCCTATATAATATCAACATATGATTACTCCAAAACGCCCTAGCGGCTTTCATGAATTTCTTCCAGCCGAGCAAATTGCCTTTGATAAGATGATAGCCATTATCCGTCAAAGTTATGAACGCTATGGCTATAGTCCCCTTGAGACCCCAGCCCTTGAATTAACGTCCGTGCTCCACGCCAAAGAAGGCGGAGAAACGGCCAAACAGGGTTATCAATTCACCAAAGGAGATACTGACCTCGCTTTGCGTTTTGACCTGACGGTGCCACTAGCACGCTATGTCGCCGAGCACTACAACGAATTAGCTCTCCCCTTCTGTCGCTATCAAATCCAAGACGTATGGCGAGCAGAAAAACCGCAGGCCGGTCGTTACCGACAATTTTACCAATGTGATATTGATATTATCGGCAATACCGGCGTAGCGGCTGACGCCAACATTCTTATTGCCATGGCTGGAACAATGTCTGCTCTTGGGTTAAAATCCGTCATACATCTCAGTAATAGAAAAATCTTTTCCGGGCTGCTAGCTAGCCGCAAGCTAGACAAGCAAGCAGTAGAGATCCTTCGATTGCTTGATAAGCTTGATAAAGCAGGGACTTCAAAAATAAAAAAAAGCCTCTTAGAAATTGGCCTTAGTGAAATGAATGCGGATTTTCTTTTAACAGTTGCTTCATGGAAAGAAAATGCCGGTGCTATTATAGATAAACTATCTGCATTGCATATAGAAAACTCCCAATTTACTGAAGGCCTGCAGGAATTAAAAGAAACCAGTATCCTACTTGCTGCCGCCGGCGTATCCGCTGATGAATATATTGTTGATTTAGGCATCTTCCGAGGTTTTGATTATTATACCGGCATGGTTTTTGAAATTACCCTTCGTGATAATCCTGAAATTGGTTCAGTGGGCAGCGGCGGACGCTATGATAATCTTGTTGGCCACTACAGCAAAGAAAAACTCTCTGGTGTCGGCGGATCCATTGGCCTATCCCGCCTCTTTGCAGCACTTAAAAATAAAAATACTGTCTCTTCTAGCGCTCAAGCACTAATTGTCGTATTTAATGAAAAATTACTTCCCTATTGCTTCATGGTCGCTTCACAACTGCGGCACAGCGAAATTAACGTCGCCGTGTATCCCAGCATTGATAAAGCCAGCAAGCAACTAAACTATGCCAACAAGCTAGGCATCCCCTTTGTCCTTCTTTGCGGCGAGGAAGAAAAGAGATCAAAAACTGTAACAGTAAAACATATGGCAAGCGGCGAACAAAAAACAATGGCCCTCACTAAAGTCGCTACCTTCCTGAAAAAACTCTAATTATAGTATGCTACAAATAAAAAAGAACGTTACCGTTCTTTTTTTATACTTTAAACTGAACCGATGCCCAGGGCAAGTCGCTTAACACCCCTACGATAGTAAATATATATTTCACCATCAGCCAGGGCAGAAAAAATAACACTTCTCCCAACGCAGGAAACAAAGCCGCTAAAGGCAAGGCGAGCATTACGGAAACAGTCAATACGGGAATCATCCATACTACTAATACATTGGCCAATGGAGCTATAATTGAAAATTGTCCAAAATTATATACTATAATCGGGGCAGTGGCTAATTGAGCGGCGATTGTAGCAAGAGTAGCTTCTACTATAAATTTCCCTCTTCCCCTAATAATATTCGTTGTCCATTTTTGCATATACGGTAGAATATACACCAATCCCAAAAGGGCCAAGAAAGATAATTGCCAGCTAACATCATCGCGCAATGAGCGCGGATTCATCATTAATGTCATCACAGCAACAATCACTATTAAACGTGGAATAGAAACTAATCTGCCGGCAGTTAAAGCCAGTAATAAAAAAATACTCATTACCCCGGCTCGTACCGCCGAAGCCGGAGCGCCCACAATCGCAACATACGCAATTATGGCCAAAACGCTAATATAAAATATAAAACGGCGACTAACCCCCGCATACGCCAAAACAATACTGAACAAGGCAGCGAGCAGGCTAACGTTAAAGCCAGAAACAGCCATAATATGAGTCAGCCCAGTACGCCTAAAAGAATCGCTGATATCATCATCAATTTCGCCGCTTCCAAAAACGACCGGAAGGGCTAACGAAGCTGTTGGTTCGGGTAAATATAGCTGAGCGGTTTCATAAGATTTTCTTTTTACTTCCAATAAAAATGAATACACCCCGTTCCCCTGCTCCGATGACAGCCGTTTAATAAACGGTCTTTTACAAATACTATATATATCAAGGCGCGCTAAATACCTATCATATGCAAACTCTCTATTCTCCGGTTTTTGAAGCATACACCGTACTTCAAGCCTATCTCCATACATATACTCAGGATATGCAGCACTTTTCACCAGTATCTTGCCTTGGTATGGTTCATCAGCGCGAATAATTAATTGGCGGCCGCTTGCTGCTACCTTAGGATCCGCTATTACCAAACCAGAAAAAACTTTCTCCTGCCCATTAAAAAAACTGATATGCCCTTTATTAATTACCGGGTAACTCAACATATACCGCGCACCGCTTATACAAAAACCCAAAAATACTAAAATAACTATTTGTAAAAATATTTGCTGTTTCTTTTTAAAAATTAAGAAAAAAAATATCCCCAGTAAGGAACCGCTGCAATATAACCATACAGAAGATTGAGCCGTAAAAGAAAAAAAGCCGGTTCCACATATAAAACCGACGCAAGCAACAATAAATGCTTTGCCCTTGGGCACGTCCCCCTCCATAGAGATGCCTTATGAATTACCTGCTTTATTTCTTAAATATGCCTCAATAAAATGTTCTAATTCACCGTTCAACACAGCGTCTACATTTGAAGTTTCATAACCAGTGCGGTGATCTTTAACGAGCTGATAGGGCTGCAGTACATAAGAACGAATCTGTTTGCCCCAAGCTGCTTTTTCCACCTTGCCCTTAAGATTTGCATGCTCTTCGGCTCGCGCATCAAGCCCGAGTTGGGCAAGCTTGCCGCGCAAAATTTTCATTGCTAATTCTCTATTCTGATGCTGAGAACGCTCAGTTTGAGTCGCTACAACAATTCCAGTGGGCAAGTGAATCAAGCGAACAGCACTCGAAGTTTTATTAACATTTTGTCCGCCGGGTCCCGAAGAGCGGAAAAATTCAATTTTTACATCTTCGGGTCTTATTTCAGCTACGGCGCTATCCGGCAATTCAGGCAAAACCTCAACCAGCGCAAACGAGGTTTGACGTAAGCCCTCTGAATCAAAAGGCGAAATACGCACTAAGCGATGAACGCCCGCTTCAGACCGTAAATAGCCATAGGCATAATGCCCTGCTACTTTAAAAGTAACGCTTTTTAAGCCAGCCTCGTTGCCCGCCGTTCGCTCAATCATCTCGACAGACCAATTTTTTCGCTCAGCGAAACGAAAAAACATTCGCTCAAGCATCTCAGTCCAATCTTGGGCATCCACTCCTCCGGTACCTGCATGCAAAGAAATAATGGCGTTGCTTTCATCATGTGGTCCGGAAAACATAACAAAAAATTCCAAATCCGCAAAACGTTTTTTTAATTCTTCAAACTGCTTTTGCGCCTCCTCTAAAAAAGTGGGGTCGTTTTCACGCTGGGATAAAGCGATTAGCTCTTCAAGCTCTGTTGTTTCATCGAGTAATTTTTTCCAAGCCAGCGCTTCTTGCTCCAGGCCATCAGCTAAACGCCCAACTTCGACTGCTTTCGTACGATCATTCCAAAAATCCGGGCTGCTCATCTGAGCTCGTAATTCAACTACTTTTTCGAATTTTCGATCAATGTCAAAGTAACCTCCATGTCCCAGAGATCCGCTCGCGCAGTTCTTCAATATTTTTTAAAAAGTTTTCCATGTTATTGTTTTATTTCTTCAAGCAGAATAGAAATTTCTTTTTCTTTTCCTTCGCGCAGTAGTTTTATCTTTAGATGATCCCCGGGCTTTGCTTCGGCGACAATTTTTGCCAACGAGTCATCTTCATTAATTTTCTTTCCACCGGCCTCAAGAATAATATCTTTTTCAAGGATTCCTGCTTTGTCAGCCGGTGAATTCTTTATCACTGCCGGTTGTGCATTACCTATTCCTCGTATTACCCAAGCGCCATAGTCTTTTGATAATTTATTAGCCGCCGCAATCTCGGGTGTAATAACAATATATCGAACGCCTAACCATGCTCGAATGAGTCGGCCATTTTGGCGGACATTATCAATGGTGTTTTTTACTTGATCAATAGGAATAGCAAAACCTATATTTTGCGCATTTTGAGCAACCGCTACATTAATGCCAATAACTGCTCCATCTGTATTCAGCAATGGTCCGCCCGAATTTCCGGGGTTAATAGAGGCGTCTGTTTGAATTAATCCGTTTAATTGTTCGCTATCAAAACCCATTCCTTCAAAAGCAGTGATTGATCGGGAAAGCCCAGAAATAACTCCAGTAGAAACAGTATTACTAAATTCTCCCAAAGCATTACCAATAGCAATCACTTCCTGACCCGGCTTAAGTGAGGCGCTGCTGCCAAGCGGCAGTGTGGGCAAGTTATCAGCATCAATTTTTAAAACTGCTAGATCGTTTAAAGGATCCCTAGCTAATACTTTTGCCGCATATTTTTTTCCATCGGTCAAAACAATAGTATATTCCGCGTCGGCATCTTCAACGACGTGCTTGTTAGTAACAACAAGCCCATCTGAGGAAACAATAAAACCGCTGCCTCCGCCAATTTCGCGCTTTTCATTATCCTGCTTGTCTTGACCCTGCGAACCATCAAAAAATTGATCTCCCATAAACTGTCGCAAAAAATCAGGAACTAGAATCTGGCTATCGGCTTTTGTTAAATTCTTGGATACTATTATGCTAACAACGGCGGGCGAGGACTTCTCAATAACTTTGATAATAGAAGCTTGCTCGCCAGTATTAGAAAGCTGAGAATTATTTTCTGGAAAACGTTCCTTAAGTACTTGTTCAAAATGATCAAGAAAGGACTGGCTTCTTGCCACTGAATCCGCCGCAAAAAACCCAGCTAAGCCGCCCATAATACTGCTAATAATAACAGCAATAATTAGTATGCTTATATATGTACGTTTTTCTGTTGCGTTCATATTTAATATAACTTCTTTTTATTAATATAAAGGCATAAATCAGCTAAACGATTGCTGTAGCCCCATTCGTTGTCATACCATGACACTACTTTTAGAAGCGTCCCGTCAATGACTGTTGTTAAAGCCAAATCAACAATGGCGCTAGCCGGGTTACCTACAATATCAGATGAGACAATAGGCTCTTCTGTCACGGTAACAATACTTTTGTACCGAGCACTCATAGAAGCTTTACGCAAAGCTATATTCACGCTCTTGGCATCAGTTTTCTTTTTCAAAATATACACTGCATCACACAAAGAGCCAACGGGAGTTGGCACACGGACAGAAAGACCATCAAAACGATTAGCAAGGGAAGGGATGGTCTTGGTTACGGCTAGCGCAGCTCCTGTTGTCGTTGGAATCATGCTCAAGGCAGCTGCCCGAGCTCGTCGTAAATCTTTATGAGGCCCATCTACTAAATTTTGATCAGCGGTATACGAATGTATTGTCGTCATTATAGCTTTATCAATCCCAAATCGCTGTCGAATAATATCAGTTACCGGAGCAAGACAATTGGTAGTGCAAGAGGCCATGGAAATAATAGTATCTCCTTTGCGAATTTTATCTTCGTTTACTCCGAGCACATATGTCTTTATATCATCGCTTTTACCCGGTGCTGACAACAATACTTTACGCGCTCCGGCGGCAATATGCGCCTGCGCTTGAGCCCGCTCTGTAAATCTTCCCGTTGATTCAATAACAATATCCACTTTGAGCTTAGACCACGGCAGAGCAGCCGGATCCTTTTCAGCTAAAATCGGAAAAGAACGCCCATTAACCTGCAAAGCGCTGGCCGTATGGGTAATCTTTTTAGTATATACACCGTAGCAGCTATCATATTTCAAAAGATGCGCTAAGGTTTTTGTGTCCGTTAAATCATTGATGGCAACTATATTCACTCCTGGTCTATCAAGGAGAGCTTTAAAAACTGCCCGGCCAATGCGGCCAAAACCATTGATTGCAATATTCATAGGAGTACAAAATAAAGAGTAAAGACAAGCTCAGTATATCAAAAAATTACCCTTTAAGCTATCTTACTTTGTACATATTCCCATACTTGTTGATACGCTTGTTCGGGACTAAGATCGCTTGTATCTAATATCCAGTCATAGTCCCCTTCATTATATAGCTCCAAAGAATAATAGGTAGCAAATCTTTTTTTGTCATTCTCAAAACGACGATCAAGCATAGCCCGAACCGCGGCAATGCTATTAAGCTCGCCAGACTCATTGCGTTTTTCTAAATCATTAAATACTCGTTCTGCGCTGATTTCTGGCCGAACCGAAAGCAATATTTTTAGAGAATGGGGAATGAAGTGCCAAGAAGTACGGCCTACTATAACAAAATTATCCTGTTCTTTTCCTAAATCAGCTTGGTAGTAATCAACCTCAGTGTCAGTGCTAGGATCATTTTCTCCAATTTTATTGTATTCCTCAATCGTCAGCCCCTTCTTAGCGGCTATTTGACGGCGTAAGGTGCCCATATCATAGTATGGCCAGCCCAAATCGGCTGCCAACCGGTGAGCGATACTAGACTTGCCTGCTCCTGGCAAACCGCTAAAAGAAATGATCATATATTTACCTAGGTTAGTATTGCTAAAACTGCTTCCAACTCCGCTGGCAGCGGAATTTCAAAAGCTTGACGCTCTCCTTTGCGATCAAGAAAGGCTAATTCAACAGCTACTAAAAAAATTCTTCCTAAATGCAGCTTTTTATTTAAAGCTTTAAAACGTGGCGTAGCATACAGATCGTCGCCAGCAACTGGATGGCCATATGCCGCTAAATGAGCGCGAATTTGGTGCGTTCGCCCTGTCTTAATTCGCAATTTTAAAAGAGTATAATTATGCCAACACCGCTCGACTTCGAAAAGTGTAACAGCACTCTTACCGCTTTGGTTAAGCGGCTTTGCGGCCATTTTATACCCTTGGGTTGAACGCTCAATGCGGAAATTTATCTCCCCTTCTGTCGGCAGCTTCCCGCCATGCACCAAAGAACGGTAGTATTTGGCAACGGTGCGCTTCTGAAATTGCTCCTTCAACAAATCAAACATAGCCTGAGTCTTAGCTATAACGACTAATCCGCTTACTTCCCTATCTAAGCGATGAACGATTCCTGGACGCAGGGGATCTTCGCCCACTTTAGAAATTTTAGGAAATTTTTTTAATAGCCAATCTACAAGCGATACTTCAAACTCATCATGCGCCGGATGCATCAATAATCCAGCCGGCTTGTTAAGAACAATATAATCTGTTGTTTCAGAAATAATTTCTACGGCTGGCAATAGCGAAGGCTTTTTTATTTGCGGAACAGTAGAAATAGCGGGTACGGCCTGCCCGGAAAACTCAATCTCTTCTCCGATCTTTAAAACATAATGAGAGCTAACCTTTCTTCCATTAACACTATATATGCCATTTTTTATTTCTTTCTGCGCTTGGCTTCGTGATATTCCTTTATAAGCCGCTGCCCACACATCAAAACGCTGCCCGGCCGCGCTTTCAGTAACTACAAAACGATCATGTGTCATCATATTTCAGAAATTATTTTATTAAGATCGGCGCAAAAACGACTAAAAGTAAATACGCGCGAGGCTATTTCCGCCTCCCTACCCAAAGCTCGGCACAGCGTTTCATCTTGCTGTAAGCGCAATAATTGACGAGCTAAAGTTTCCGAGTCACTAATATCAATTAATGCCCCTGTTTTAGCAGTGATAATATCGTTTAGTCCGGCGGCCTGCGGTCCTAACACGGCCACCCCCTGACCCATCGCAATAAGTAGATCTGCGATATCATCAAGATGGGGCCGTTCGGATGCAACAACGAAAACATCGACATGGTCCAAAAAACGAGCCAAAGGAGCGGCGTCACCCACTAACCATACATGATTAGAAAGATTCATTTTTCTCAATAGCCACTGTAACGCTTTGCGATTTTCACCTTCACCGACAATAATTAATTCCATTATCGGACAAATACTCAAGGCAATACTCAAGGCGCCAAGCAAGCGCTCAATGCGATTTTTATCCAGATTTCTTACAGCGGCAGCAATCACAAAACGATGCCCCCTAGTCCCCGCTAGGGCTTTAAACAAATCATGCTGCGTTAAGGCTACACTGTCTAGTGATGCGGGGAGAACAAGACGCACGCGGGCGGTGGGGATTGCCTGCAGCCAATGATCCTGGCTCTCTTTAGAAAATACAATAATTGTCGCCCATGTTGCCGTACGTCGGTACACCCACCCAAGCAACCCGGTGGGAATTAAAGTATCCGCTTCAGGAAATATGACCCAAATAATTTTTTTTCTTCGCAAGCGCGCCCATATAGAAAAAAACCACTGCGTGTGCCGGCTTCCTAGCAATACTATGGAGGCCGTCCCCGTCATACCCCTTACTTCAGCCAAAGCACGGCAAAATATATTTTGCTCTTCCTCTTTAATGCCATGAATAACTATTGATTTCATATTAAGATTTTCCATTCAAGGCTCCCTGCATAAGATCGCTAAAGTCTTTCTTATTCACTCCGCCTATTGCATATAATACGACAGCATATATGATACTTCCCAAAACAACGGCAGCTAATAACCCCGGGATTGTATCTGTAGGCAAAGGCAGGAATACCAACAGGAGGGCCATAACTAAAGATGAAAGTACGGCCTTAAAAAATACTTTTAAGCGAGGCGCTAAGCCGCTTTCTTTTTTTACCAACCACCAAGCGCACAAGCTAATAACTGCTTCGCTATAAACCGTGATGCAGGCGGCGGCAACGTATGAAAAACGAGGGATAAAAATTAAATAAAGCGCTACCGATGTAACCGCTGTGAATAAATAAGCAGGAATCATGCGTTTCTGCCGTTCGAATCCGACCATGGTATAACTAAAAAATGCGCTAAAGAAAACAAAACCGACAGCTATAATAAGAATTTTTAAAATAGAACCTGCCGCCACAAATTCTGGACCGGCGATTAAAGTCATAATGGGCTGCGCCAAAGCAAAACCTCCAGCAACTAAGGGCCAGGCAATCAAGGCTGAAACATCAAAAACTCGCTGCCACATGCGTCTATAATCCTCGATATCACCAGCTAACCAACGGCTCGCGAATATAGGCAGCACTGTTCCGCCGATCATAAAAGGAATCGTTACTAATACATCAACAACTCTATATGCGGCTCCGTATAATCCTACATCTTCAGGTCCTTTTAACAAAGATAATAATAAGGTATCAGTTCGCAAATATACCAAATTTAATACTATGGTAATTACCAATGGCCAAGACTGCTTAATAATATCCGTCCAAATTGTTTTGTCGTAGCGGAAGCTTGTGTGGGCATACCGGCGCGCAAACGTAAAATGGAGGATAAAGCTGACTGCGTTTCCGGCCGCCATTGCCCATAACACGCCCACTATGCCGCCATTTAAAAAAACAGCTAAGCCCGTAATTGCAAGAATTAAAGCGCGACTAACAATTTCCGCGACCGCCATGCGGTCTGTTCTTAACTCACGCTGGAACAAACTAACAAAAACTTGAGTTAGGATTACAAAAAAGAAAGCCAACGCAGCTACTGATACGCCGTGCTTAACGACATCAGCATAAGGAAAAAACAAAACAGCTAACGGAGCTAGTGCCATGATGGCAAAACCAGACACAAAACGGAAAGTAAACAAATTAGACATTGTTTCCTTAACGTCAGCCCCTGGTCGACTTAAAAGCTGGGTAGTTACCAATGTTAATCCTAAATCAGCTGCGATACTAAAAAAAGTAACGAAAGTAATGGCTGTTGTATACTCTCCAAAACCATAACGGCCTAAATAGCGCGTAATCATCGCCATCGCAACCAAACTCAATGCCGTACTAACGACTTTAGTTACAACTTGAATAATGGTGTTGGCGGCCACTTTACCTGCTAATGCCATATCATGGACTTTTGAAACCCCTTTTAATATAATGATAATACCGATTAGGAGCGTAATCGGCAACTTATCCATAAGTATACCATACCCCCTTTATGTTTCTAACAACCTTTAAATCAGCTATTATAAGCCTTGCCTTAGCTGTCATAGCTTTTATGGCCATCCCCCAATCAATGGCCGCTACGAATTGGCTAGAACGAGCCAACGAAGGAGGCCTCAATAAGGTTGGTCAAACCGCCTACGACCAAACTGGCCCGCCTGCCAAATCATTGCAAATGATCGTGTTAACTATCATTCGCATTTTTTTAGGAATGCTGGGCATTATATTTTTAGTCCTTATCGTTTTAGCTGGAGTTAAATATATGACTGCCTCAGGTAATGAAGAAAAAGCCAAAGAAGCTGTCTCGCAAATTCGACACGCGGTCATAGGGTTGCTTATCATATTAGTTTCTTACTCAATAACCGTATTTATTTCAAATCAAGTCGTTCCAGCGATTACAAACTCTCGTTAACAGCATCCCCATGCGTCTTCCTCGAATTGCCATCTATACAAGCCTTGTAATAATAACAATTTTTTGGCTGCTCTTTATTCTCAGCTGGGCACCTCTGTATAAAACCTCAGAACTTGAATACGGGGTTACATTTTCCAAACAACAAAGCGCGGCGCTGGGCTTAAACTGGAAAGAGAACTACATTGCCTTATTGGATGACCTCGGAGTAAAAAGAATTCGCCTCCCCGCTTATTGGAATGAAATACAACCAGAACCCGGACGCTATAATTGGGAAGATTTAGATTGGCAAATCGACGAAGCTGAAAAAAGAGGCGCGAGCGTAATTCTTGTTCTTGGACAACGGGTTCCGCGCTGGCCTGAATGTCATATACCTTCTTGGGCTGAATCGCTCAGTACTTCTGACCGACAAGAAGCAACCCTCACTGAAATTACAGAAATCATCGCCCGTTACCGCCGCCGTCCAAGCATTACTTTTTGGCAGGTAGAAAACGAACCTTTTCTATTACAATTCGGGGAATGCCCTCCGTTCGATGTTGAATTTTTTGACAAAGAAATTGCCTTAGTTCGTTCATTAGATACCCGCCCTATTATCGTTACTGATTCAGGCGAACTCTCTTTGTGGGCTCAAGCTGCTAAACGTGCTGACGTGTTTGGATCAACATTATACCGCGATACCTACTCTTCTCATTTACAACGCTATATCCACTACCCCATCAGTCCGGCCTTTTTCCGAGTTAAAAAAAATATTGCCAATCTGTTTGCCCATCCTCAGGACTGGATAATTATTGAGCTTCAGGGCGAACCCTGGGGTAAAAAAGCTTTCCAAGAACTGCCTCAGGCGGAGCGGGATATAACAATGACTCCGCAAAAATTCAAAGACATGGTCGAGTTTGTCCGCCAAACCGGCTTTAGAACTTTTTATTGGTGGGGCGTTGAATTTTGGTATTGGGAAAAAGAAATAAATCACAACGACGCCTACTGGCAAGAAGCTAAAGCATTATTTAACCACTCATCATAATATGGCAAAATCAGATTGCTTTGAAATTGGAATTGACGTCGGAGGTACAAAAATCGCTGCGGTTTTATTACGGCGAGGACGCGTTATTGAAAGTTCTATCCTGGCAACACCCCAAGACAGCCTTGAACATTTTTTAATCATGATTAAGGCAGCCTTAGATCCCCTCTTTGAGCATATTCAAAAACTCAAAGGTACGCTGAGTGGAATTGGCATTGGCGTTCCGGGAATTATTAATTATGAAAAACAAGAAATCGTCCTTGCACCCAATATCCCTTTCCTTAACAAAATTAAAATTGCCGAAGCCTTAAAAAAACAATTAGAAAAGCCTGAGCTTAATATAGTAATTGATAATGATGCCAATTGTTTTGTACGCGCTGAAGCAAACATGGGTGCCGGCAAACAATCAGAAAATGTATACGGCATAACCATAGGTACCGGCATAGGCGCTGGTTGGTGGTATAAAGGCGAGATATACCTTGGCCATCACGGCAGTGCGAGCGAATCCGGCCATATGATTGTAGATTTTGACAAGCAAATCAGCCTTCAAGAAGCCTATAATCGCCTTACCCAACGAAATCCAGCTCTTATGGCCGAAGAGGCGTATAGGGGTGATTTATTGGCCGAGAAAGCCTTTATCGAGCTAGGAGCCTATCTAGGCATTGCCTTAAGCACCATTGTAAACATTTTAGATCCGGAAATTATTGTTTTGGGCGGCGGCGTTGTTGCTTCGAGCGATCTCTTTATAAAAAGTGCCAAAGAAAATTTAAAAAAATATACCTTTTCCCCTGCTGGGCAAAACGTCAGACTCGTTAAAAGCAAACTCGGTCCCCTTGCCGGCGCTATTGGGGCAGGATTATTAGTAAGTAAGTAAAATAAAAATTGACAGCCTCTACAATCGAGATGCTGCCAATTATTGTTAAATACAAATTTATTTCTGCCTTTTAATCCTCGCCATACATTAGAATCGCTTCTTTGCCACATGCTTCAAAAAACCAGTTTAATTGGAGAACTTCTTGTTCTTCAATTTTTTGTAACTTTGTTTTATCCTGTCTGTTAGCTTCTCTACGTGCCAAATCTTTACAATCCCAAATAATCTGCTGAATTGAATTTACAGCAACCTGCAGATTCTCTACTTTGCCATTGACATGTTCTGCTTTAATCCCCGATGCCACTAAGCGTAAATCATTTTTTTCTGAGCTGGCGAGCCCCTCTGCATAATATGCAGTACATAATTTACCATTTACAAAAGTGCAGCTTATTTTATTTTGGCCGGCGGTACGAGCTATCTCATACCAATACTGCAGAACAGAAATCGAAATAAAAAAATTAATGCAAATATCTTTTTTAAATTTTCTTCTCTGTAGTCCCTTGTTAAGAGTGTTTGCTCTTTTCATTTTCTATCTTTGATTTAGTTTGATTTATAAAATAATTTCTTCTTTAATTTTTAATTTTTAATTTAAACACTTATGCTTTAAAAAGTCAATCCTCATAAAAAAACCGCCCGGAGGCGGTTTTTTTATTTTCTCTCTTTGCTCATCCTTATCACACTCTCTATAAATTCCTCTCTATCCCACTCTTTCGCTTCTCGCTCTCCCCGTTCGCGGACAAAAAGTTTTTCAGAATTCATTTCTTTATCACCAATAACAAGCAAGTAGGGAACTTTTTCTTGTGTGGATTTTCTTATCTTATTTCCCACTGTGTCGTTAGCCGTATCCACTTCAACGCGGATGCCCTTCCCCTTCATTTCAGCGGCTAAAGAATGGCAATACTCGCCATGACTTTCCGAAACGGATAAAAGCTTAACTTGGACAGGCGCTAACCATACGGGGAAATTACCCGCATAGTGCTCGATAAGAATAGACATATAACGCTCTATGGATCCCATAATAGCAGCATGGATCATGACTACGTTCTCATCTCTTCCTTCTGGAGATATGTAGGTCAAATCAAAACGCTGCGGCAAATTAACATCTAGCTGGATAGTCGCAACTTGCCATTCCCGGCCCAAGGAATCAGAAGCCATGAAATCAATTTTGGGACCATAAAACGCTGCTTCGCCAATGCCAATTTCCGGTTCTTCGCCGTGCTCTTCCATAACCATGTCCCGCAATTCCTTTTCCGTCTGCTTCCATAATGCAGGATCGCCCAAGTACGCTTTCATATTTTCCGGATCATGAAAGGAAAGTCGCAAGCGCAAACTAAATCCAACAACGCTATAAAACGCTGTAATAATATGCCAAATCTGCATCATCTCTTCTTTTACCTGGTCGGGACGGCAAAAAACGTGGGCATCGTCTTGCGTGATGCTGCGCACGCGGGACAAACCAGACATTTCTCCCGATTGTTCATCTCTATACACCATCGTTGTATTAGCATAGCGCTGCGGCAATTCTCTATAGCTCCATTTACGGCGCTTATAAATTTGCGTATGATGCGGACAGTTCATAGGCTTCATCGCAAAAAAATGCCCTTCGCGCGTTTTGATCGTGAATAATTCATCTTTAAATTTTTCCCAGTGCCCGCTCGTTTCATATAATTCCTTTCTAGTGATATGAGGAATTTCCACTTTTTCATACCCGGCGGCCTGCCGCAATTCCCACACATATTCATCAAGTAATAAACGCATCGTCATTCCTTTGGGCGTCCACAATGGCAAACCGGAACCGACTAAATCTGAAAAAGTAAACAAATCTAATTCGCGCCCTAATTTACGATGGTCGCGTTTTTCCGCTTCAGCGAGCATATTCAAATGAACTGCCAGCGCCTTTCTATCCTCAAACGCTAAACCATAGATACGCGTCAACATTTTATTTTTTTCATCTCCGCGCCAATATGCACCAGCAATCTTAGTCAATTTGAAACTTTTCGCATCAATTTGCGCGCTATGTTCAACATGCGGTCCTCGACATAAGTCTTCAAAAGCACCAATTTTATAAAAACTCACCATCGTTTCACCTTGGGCAGCCAACTCTTCTATTATTTCAACTTTGTAGGACTGGCTATGTTCTTTTGCCCATGCCAAGGCATCGGCGATACTCTTTTCTGTGCGTTCAAAAGGAAGATCGGCCGCAATTAATTCGCGCATGCGGCCTTCAATCGCTTCAAAATCTTCATCGCTCGGCTTGTTACCGATAAAATCAATATCATAATACCAACCATCATCGATAGAAGGGCCGATTGCAAATTTCGCATCCGGATACATTTCTTGAATCACATGCGCCATGATGTGGGATAATGAATGGCGCTTGGTTGAAAGAGGAAGTTGTTCCATATATGTACAATAATAATTATAAAAAATCCCCGCCTTGATAATAACACAACAACGTTATGTCATTATCAGGACGGGGTAAGCTTTTCCGCCGCAGCGGGTGAAGGCAAGACCTCGCGGTTCCACCTGATTTTCCCATTACGACAATGGGACGCTCTTTGATTCAGCTTAGTCTGTCGAAACAGCTCCTGCACGGACTATAGGTGGTGGCTATAGCAATCGCTGAAGATAGGCTTATTATACGTCTTAAAGAGAAAAAGTCAACGCCAGCTATTTTATGCGTACGTTGATGCGATCCGAGAGCAAAGGAGTCCACGGCCAAAAAGAAGGATGGAAAACTACCTTATACTCTTCTACCCCCTTCAAGCCCTGCAAGTAAGAATCAAGTTGAGCTCGTGATAACAAGGTAATTTTAGCTGTATCAATGAGAGAAGCCGCATTGGTTACTGAGGCAGTAGCGGCTGCTTGCGCGCTTATTTCGGCAATATTTTGGCTTACATCAACGCTACGTAGCGTATATAATGCTTTAGCCGGCTGATCAGACGATACTACTCCTGCATCTGCGGCTGCTTGATCCAAAGCGGCGGCGGCCTTAGCTTTTAAACTATCGTCATTAAAAGCGACTACCGACACATTCGCTTTAAACGATACAGAAATTTCCGGACGCACATCCCCCGCTTTGCTATCAACCGTATAACTCACCGAATTCTCATCCAACTGATAGAGCTTTTGATTATACGAAGCATACACTGTTTCAATATCTTGTTGCGCTTTTTCGACTAAAGCTGCTTTACCGCGGCGAATTGCTTCATCAATATCCGCTTGCGTTACCGATAACTCAGCTTTTTCCTTATAGCTTACTTCGTTCGCTTTAGCCTGGGCATAAATTTTATCCTGTAGTCCAGCCCATAGGCCCGGAATAGTTAACCGAGAATCAGCGAGGGTAAAAGACGGATCATTGATCCCATCCGCATATACTTCGGCCGAAACTGACCCGCCCGCTGGTACGAGGACCGAATTACGCAAGCGCAAAATCTGTCCGTCAGAAGTTTGCAAACGGGTTGTTGCAACAAGCGGCTGGTCTTTAGTATACGTATTAATAATTTCAACTTTCCCGCTCACCTCAGCTCCACTCACCGTCTTTTCAGTAGCGGGAGAAGTTTGCGTATATTCAACAGTCATTTCACGAACTAATCCCAAAACGCCATCATCAGGCACGTCATAGCTTTCAGGCCTGTCATATACTTTGAATATTGTTTGAGCTTCTACGGTTGTTGCGCGGGGACTTACCGTAATATCAACTTTTACTAAAGAAATATAAGCGACGGCGGCAAGAGCAATCAGACTCAAAATGACAAATGTAAGAGCGATACGCCTATATAAGACAAAGGGCCAGCGAACAGAGTCATTTATTTTCTGCTCAATCGTTTGCCGAACAAGCGGCTCATCATAAATGGGAGCAGGCTGCATGGGCGATAAATCTATCACATGCTCCACCGGAGTAACAATTGATTTTTTACTCCGCTTAACTTTAATTTCGCCAGAAATATTTTTCTGGCGCGGTTTTGCAACCTTAATTTTTTTTTCTTTTCCTTCAACCATATATATGGTTGTATTATACGGCAGTAAAACGAAAAAGACAAATTAATTTAAAGCGATTTACAAAATCTGAACCATGCCCGACAGCTGCTCTCGCAAGCGCTGGAGCAATGAAGGCTGTTTGTCGACACTATAATCGGTTTCAATGATGCGCTCGCCTTGCTCGGAGATAATTTTTAAATACACTCGATGCGATCCGGGGTACTCCTTTAAGAGTGAGCGCAAGGCATCGGCAATGCCGGCTAAGTGAGCGTGATTAATTGCTAATTTTAACGTTTCAGGTACCGCCGCCGCTCTATATGAAAGCGGTTGCGGTTTGCCTATACGCGCCGGGGAAGATTTTGAAAATTCTCGAATGGCGATGCTCGCATTTTCCGGAGTCAATTCAACCGCCCTATTAGCCAATAATTTTAATTGTCCGTCTTTATCAGAAACAGTACCTTGGCATAAAATAATTTTTCCCTCCTGCCATATCAAAGGATTCTCAGTCAACAGTTTAGGGAACACAATAACCTCAATGGTTGCGCCGTCTTCAAGCTTTACAAACAGCATTGTTTCATTTTTGCGGGTAAGAATTTTCTTTATAATCGTTATAACGCCGGCAACAACTATCTCTCTATTAACCAGTGATTGACTAAGCTCAGACAAGGGCGTTGAGCAGTGAGCAACTTGCGCCCTATACTCGGCAAAAGGATGCTCGGTAATATAGAGCCCGAGTAATTCTTTTTCCCATGCCAATTTATCTCGGCGCCCAGCCTCTGGCGCTGGGGACAATTTAATATCACGCCCTTCTTCAATTCCGGCGATAGCAAACAAGCTAACCTGTCGGCTCGCCTTGCGTACGCTTATTTCCTTGTGGAAATTTATCATGGTCTCAAGATTGGATAAGAGCATTCCCCTTTCGCCCAAGCTATCGAGGGCTCCGCTTTTAATTAAACTTTCTAAAGACTTGCGATTCAAATCTTTATCTTCAATGCGCTCCAGTAAATCAGTAACGCTTTTAAAAGGTCCCCCGGCTTTGCGTTCACGAATAATGGTTTCAGCAATATGCTCACCGACATTTTTAATAGCTTTCAAGCCAAAACGTATCATTTTGCTATCTTCATGGGCGACAACCGTATTATTCGCCGTCCCGCTCGTTACGACCGTAAAATTATCAAAGGATTGATTAACATCAGGCTGTTGAATCTCAAGACCCATATTGCGGCATTCTTCAATTTCAATAGCAATACGATCACTATTCTGCTGATCTGATGTTAACAGCGCCGCCATGAATTCTACCGGAAAATTCGCTTTCAAATAGGCTGTTTGATAGCCGACCATCGCATAGCACGCCGCATGAGAGCGGTTAAAACCATAGCCGGCAAATGGCTCAATGAAAGAAAAAATTTCCTGACCAAGCTTAACTGAAAGGCCATTCTTAACGCAGCCCTCAATAAACTTTTCCTTTTGTTCGGCTAACAATTTAGGAATTTTTTTTCCTACTGCTTTACGCAATACATCGGCTTCTGCCATGGTAAAACCGGCAACCGCTTTAGCAATTTCCATGACCTGCTCTTGGTAAATAGCGACGCCATAGGTAATATTTAAAATCGGTTCTAATTTCTTATGCAAATACTGGGTTTTTTTGCGGGCATGTTTTCCAGCAATATAATCGGGAATCCACTCCATTGGACCCGGGCGGTATAAAGCAACCATAGCGACAATATCTTCAAATTCGCTTGGTTTTAATTCCTTAAGATAGCGCTTCATGCCGCTTGATTCAAATTGGAATACGCCGGTTGTTTCTCCGGCTTGAAACAAATCATAGGTCTTCTTGTCATCAAGCGGGATCTTATCCATATCTAATTCTATCCCTCGTGTATTTTTAATAATAGCAATTGCTGATTCAATGATCGTTAAGTTAGAAAGTCCCAAAAAGTCCATTTTCAACAAACCTAAATCTTCAATAGGGTGCAAAGAGTATTGAGATACCAAGCTTTTATCCGAAGTTGAGGCAAACTGAATGGGAACGTGATCAGTTAAAGGATTTTTTGTGATAAGAACGCCACAAGCATGCACAGAACAATGCCGGGCTACGCCTTCAAGTTTTAAAGCATAATCAATAATTCTACGCGCTTCCGGTTCGGCATACATCGCTTTTAATTCCGGAGAACGAGCCAAAGCATCTTTTAACTTCATCAATGCCGGAATTGCCTTGGAAAGCTTATCGCAATAATCGTAGGGATAATTAAGAACTCGGCCGACATCGCGTACTGCTGCCCGAGCGGCCATAGTTCCAAAGGTAATGATTTGAGCAACGTGATCGCTACCGTATTTATTTTGCACATATTCTAATACTTCGCCGCGACGAGTATCGGCAAAGTCTAGGTCAATATCCGGCATGGAAATACGATCCGGGTTAAGGAAACGTTCAAACACTAAATTATAATGAATGGGGCACAAGTTGGTTATACCGATAAGATAGCAAACCAGCGAACCGGCGGCTGATCCGCGTCCCGGTCCAACGATAATATGTTGCTCTTTGGCCCAGTTAACAAAATCAGCAACAATTAAGAAATATGAGGGCCAACCCATTTTTGCAATAACTTCAAGCTCATAATCCATACGCTGCTGGTATAGAGGATCCATTTCTTCGATTGTTTTTCCATAGCGCTTTGTAAAGCCGGCAATGGCCATTTCGCGCAGATACGAATTTCCATCATATCCTTCCGGAACTTCAAAATATGGCAGCTGCACTTTCCCTAATTCCAAATTAACGTCTACTGACTCAGCTAAGGCAACCGTATTTTCAATCGCTTCGGGAACATGCGCAAAGGCTTTGGCAATAGCATTTCCCGGCTTCAGTGAATAATTGACACCGAGCATAGACATGCGGTTTGTGTCTTCTTTTTTGGCTTTATTTTGCAAACATAACAAAATATCCTGCGCCTCATCATCTTCTGAGCGCAAATAGTGTACGTCGTTCGTTACGATTAAGGGAAGATTTACTTCTTTAGAAATCTCAATCAATATTTCATTAAGCTTGATTTGGTCGGGAATTTCCGGATGGTCCTGCAACTCTAAATAAAAATTGCCTTCGCCGAATAAATCTCTATAGGCTTGAATTTTTTCCAAAGCTTGCTGCCGCTTACCGGCTAATAACAAGCGCGGAATTTCTCCGGCTAAACAAGAGCTGGTTGCAATGACGCCTTCAGCATGCTGGGCTAAAATTTCCCAATCTATGCGCGGCTTATAATAATATCCCTCAACATGAGCGATAGACGTCAATTTTACTAAATTGTGGTAACCGGTGTTGTTTTTTGCGAGCAAGACAAGGTGATAGTAATTGCGTTCTCCCGGGCGAATGGTTCTATCATGACGCGAACCGGGTGTAATGTAGGCTTCAACGCCGATGATGGGTTTAATCCCCTCTTTACGGCATTTTTCGTAAAATTCAATAGCGCCGTACATAACGCCGTGATCGGTTAAGGCAACCGCCGGGGCGCCATCTGCCTTGGCGGCTTCAATTAAATCATCGATTTTAGTAAGACCGTCCAAAAGCGAATAATGGCTATGGACGTGGAGGTGGACGAAGGTCATAAGAGGTATGGAAGATACTCTATTTTATCATGTTTAGAGCCCTCGGGCAAACCCGCTAATATTAGAAAAATTATAAAAAAAATTAACCTGACATATCACTATATCAGGTTAAAAGTTAATTATTTTTAATTATTTTTTAATTTGTTTTTTTATTTTACTAAAGTCATTTTTTTCGTATCTTTGAAATCAGTTGTTTGCAGGGTGTAAAAATACATTCCGCTGGAAAGATTATATCCGTTGAAATCATATGTATATGTTCCTGCATTTTTTATTTCTGCAACTATGGTTACCATTTCCTGTCCTATTAGATTATATACTTTTAAGCTTACAGGACCTGATTTCGGTAAATTGAAAGAAATTTTTGTTTCCGGATTGAAAGGGTTGGGATAATTTTGTGATAATGAATATTTTTCCGGAATCCCTTGAGCTTGACCGTTTCCTGTATTCGTAACAATATCCTCTACTGAAACAACTGAATTCTTACCGCAACTATATGCCATGTTTCCGCTGAGTGCAATATTTCTTAAACCTGTGTTTTCATTAACGAATGAAAGGGAGTCATAAACTTTATCCCAGGTCATTCCGCTGTTCGTGGTTTTATAAATGAGTGAAGTATTTTCTCCATTGCGTAAACCACGTCCGCACATAAAACCGATACTTGCATCAAGGAACTTAATATCATTAAATTGGCCGTGCCCAACATCCGTAAAAACTACATTTCCTGGATATGGTACGTTATGTGAAACCATGGGATAGTATTCTGTATTCTCATATCCTACTCCGTAAATTCCTTGGGCATTTTTTGCTACTGCGCCAATTGAGTAATACTGAGGAAGTTGAACGCTATTCCAATTAATACCGTCGTTACTTTTTGAGAAATATGAACTATTTGTATAATATATTTCATCATTGAGTATCGACAAATGTCCAACAGAATTAAACCATCCTGTTGAAATTTGCGTATTCCATGTTTCTCCGCCGTCGGTGCTACACCAAACTCTACTGTTATCTCCAACAACATAAACCTTTGAACCTTTGAATGCCACTTTATAAGGAATATTATTAAATTCCTCAGGAAGAGTGAGTCTATTCCAACTTAAACCACTATTAGAAGTTTTTAAAATTAAACCTCTTATAGTTGCATCCTTCATTTTGTAACCAACTACAAAACCGATATTATTTTCTACAGCTATGTCGAACAGGTTTAAAATAGAATCGGAATCTGCATATGATATAATCCATGAAACGCCTTTATCGGTACTTGCATGAATTCCCGAGTTTGCCGTTACGCTTATCTGATTTGGGCTAAAAGCACCGATCCCGGTAAGGTTTCCTGCGTTTGGGATAACTATGGTATGAGTTATTTGAGCAGCGTTTGTTATTACTGCGAAGACAAGAACTAAAAGTACTGTGAGCGATTTTTTCATTTGAATCCCCTTAGGGTTTTTGAATTTTTGTTGCAATTTTTTAAGTAATACCAGAATAGGTATTATCATATTTTAGCATATTTTACATATTTTGTCAATATATTGCCCATTTACCCCTTATTTTAGGCCTATATTGACAGTTTTAAGGATTTTCGCTAGAATCTAAGAGCCTTTGAACGGCGTTTAGAGCTTGCGGAGCCAAACGCCCCTCAATTACCGCTTGGGAAGCGGCAGAATGAACAATTAACTCTTAAATTCTATGGCACACAAAAAAGCCGGCGGTAGTACAGCCCTGGGCCGCGATAGCCAAAGCAAACGACTCGGCGTTAAGCTCCAACACGGACAAGTCGCCCAACCGGGCTCAATTTTGATTCGCCAGCGCGGTACCAAATACCAGCCGGGAATCAATGTCCGCAAAGGAAAAGACGATACCCTGTACTCGGCAGCAACTGGACTTGTAAAATTCTCTTCTAAGAAATTCCTCAAGTTCAACGGTCGCCTCAAGTCTTCGACCGTCGTCAGCATTATTTCCGAAAAGAAATAAAAATTCTAACGATAACCCCGTCGCTCGCGAGCGACGGGGTTATTTGCTATTTTGAGGATTGCGTGATTAAATAGAATTAATTCACCAACGTTCTAAAAAAATACAAGGAGGCATAATGGCCTGGATATTAAGTCTCATCGGCGACCCTCGACGTCATCAACAAAATGAAATCAATAAAAATAAGTACGCGACTAAAAAAGAATTTAAAGACTATGTCCGTGATTATTTAAAAAATGAAAAACATTTCACAGGTAACAAAGAAGAAACACTTACCATGCTGTGCGGCAATAAAAATATAATCCTTGATAGCTTTTTCGGAGCTCAAACCGACAAACCTATTCTCGCCGCATCGTATGAAGAAATCTTCGTTGAAGTCGCTGCTGAAATGGCGGCGGAAAAAATTAATTAAAATAAATTACAATATAAATTTCGAAAGCTGCTTTTGTATAAAGCGGCTTTTTTATTGTCTGCGTAAATCGTATATGAGCATCCCCTCTTTAAACTCAGGATCCTGCTTATACGTTTGATTAAGAAAAGTTATAGTATGCGTTAATTGATCATGCGAATAGTATTCGGGATGGACAATAATATATCTAATATGCAGTGTGGCGAAATTCTTCTTAGCTTGCGCTGCTAATGAGGCCGCACTAGCTTCCGGCAAAGGCTTATCGGGAGCGATGAGATAATTAAGTCCCGCAATAGAAGCATAAAATGAATAATACGTATCCGGCACGCGAGAAATCCAAGCCGATAAAAGTTTTTTGTGATGCGCCGTTTGATAATATTGTGTTTTAGACGGGGACGTGCCATTTCCCAAGGTATAAAAACTTGTACTAAGGGCGAAGGGTAATTCTAAAATGGTATAGCCCTCGCTATCTTTAGCCAATTCATAATATAATGCTGGAATCTTTGTTGAAGATAGGGGCAAAGGCAATGGCATTACTTCAAAAATATACAGACTACATACCCCTATGAGGAAAAGGGTGCCTAATAATCGCGATGAACAGCGCTCATAGAGCATCTTAATTCCAGGAGCAGCCAGTACTATTAAAGCTAGAATTACAAAAATAATAAAGCGCGGAGTAACTAAAATATTATTTATGAGCGGTATATGTGTTGCCAACATATACGGCAAAGGAAAGAGCGGACGGGCAACATAAGCTACCGGACCAAGCGTTACCAGTAGAAAAAGCGTCGCATTCAGTAGCCAAACATTCCGCTGTTGACGCGAAGGCTTCTTAGTTGCAAAAAAACCCAAAAGAGCTAAAGCAAAAAGTGTGTAGCTTATATAGATAACGCTAGCGTGATATCCCACCTGAGCATAATACGCTTTAAAGCTATTTCCATACACTGCCTGCTGAGTCGAAGGAATAAAGAAAGATCGAATATCAGGCGAATACAAAGCAACTTGCTCGGGACGAGGGACGGGTAAAGCATTATCACGTAATGTTTTTATTGAAGCAATAACCAAGGGCGATCCTAAAATAAACACCGTCAGCGCCAAAACAATCAAGGCCTCCTTCGCGCGTATAAAATCCTTGCGATTATACATCACCTGCCACAAAAGCAGGCAAAGGGCCAGCAATCCCAGCCCGACGGTGTAATAAAATTCATTATAAAGCGACAGAGCTAATACTAATCCGGCAAGCGCTCCGTAGGGGGAAGAAGCCTCACGCAAGGCCTTAAACAAAAAGAATAAAAACCAAGGAATGAAAAAAATACTTGTATATTGGAAATGGCCTAATATTTCTTGGAATATATATGCGTTAAAAGCAAATATCAATCCAGCAACAAAAGCAGCGGCGCGGCTTTGAAACAAATACTCAACAAGCATATATGTTCCGAAAGCGGCGGCAACAAGACTGAGAAGCAATATGATATTAAAGGCCAACGTTAAGGGCAGAAAAAATTGTAAGAGAGCCGAAAAAGAACCGGTAACAATTGCCAACGTATGGAACACCAAATTACTTTCAAAGGGAAAGGCAATGGAAGTCGTAAGATATGGATTGTTCAAATGACGCAGAGAGTCAAAAATGTGCCATTGATTCCACACAAACAAAAAGTTATCCCCTTCCGTACCGGGGATAGCTGTTGTTATATGCGCAGCCAAGGGCCACGTACATAAGACCGCTACGCAACCATAGAAAAAAAGCGCGCTTAAGCGCGCTTTTGCAGTTTGAGACATACGGTTACAAATTCGACGAACAAAGGGTGCGGATCGAGCGGACGCGAAATATATTCCGGGTGGAATTGCGTGCCAATGAAAAATGGATGATTTTTAATTTCTATGGCCTCGACAATGCTATTGTCGGGCGAAGTGCCAGCAATGACCAATCCCTTTTCTTCTAGCAAAGCTCTATATTCGGGATTAAATTCATAACGGTGGCGGTGGCGCTCGGAAATAATGCCTTTCTTGCCGGTTTTCTTGGCATACACCTTAGCTAAATGAGTGCCGGAAACGGTTTTGCAAGGCCAGCCCCCTAAACGAATCGTCCCGCCATATTTTCCTTTGGCTAAATTCTCCTTTTGCGTTTCCATGACGTTGATAACCGGATAGGGAGTTTTTGGATTTGCTTCAGCACTATGGGCGTCTTTCAAACCGGCAACATGCCGGGCGAATTCAACTACCGCCATTTGCATACCGTAACACAAGCCGAAATACGGAATGCCCTTTTCCCGGCAATAACGGATCGTTTTAATTTTTCCTTCGCTGCCGCGGCTGCCCCACCCTTGCGGAACGATAATACCGTCAAACTTTTTCAATAGTCCCGTTCCCTTGGCCTCGATTTCTTCAGCTGATAACCAGTGGATATTAACCCGGCAGCGCGTTGCCGATGAGGCATGTTTGACTGCTTCGAGCACTGAAATATAAGAATCAGTCATTGTAAAATCACCGGACACAAAGTATTTTCCCACAATGCCAATATCAATAGTACGGGAAGTATTCTTCAAGCGATCGATCATTTTTTTCCATTGCCCCAAGTCATTTCGGCGCGGCTTTAAATTGAACTTTTTTAAAATTCGTTCGCCAAGCTTATCTTTTTCAAAATTGATAGGTACTTCATAGATCGAAGGGCTGTCCGGCGCGGCGATAACGTCATCGACACTGATATTGCAGTTGAGAGCGATTTTTTCACGACGGGGCTTGTCTAATGCTTTGGAAGAACGAGCAATGATAAAATCAGGCTGAATGCCGGCGCTGTTAAGGCTGCGAATGGCGTATTGAGTCGGTTTGGTTTTCATCTCGCTTGAATTTGAAGGAATAGGCAAATAGCTTACCATAACAAAAACAACATCATGACCATACGTCAGTTTCATCATTCTCGCGGTTTCCAGGAATAATAAATTCTGATACTCGCCAACCGTACCGCCGATTTCAATAATCATTATTTCGGCGTTTGATTTATCGACCGCTGCTTCAATCCTGTCTTTTACTTCCAAAGGAATATGAGGAACAACCTCGACGCATTTGCCGCCGTAGCCAAGATTTCGTTCGCGCTCAATAACCGCTTGGTAGACGCGGCCAGTTGTCATGTAATTTTCCCGGTAAATATTTTTATTTAAAAAGCGCTCATAATTCCCAATATCCTGATCGGTCTCGTCGCCATCTTCAGTAACAAATACTTCGCCATGCTCGATAGGATTCATTGTCCCGGCATCAACGTTTATGTAGGGATCAATCTTTATAGCGCTGACATTAAATCCTTGGCTCGTAAGAATACGGCCTATGCTAGCAGCCGCGACACCCTTACCAACGCCAGACATGACTCCGCCGACAACAAAAATAAAACGGCGAGGCTTTGCTGTAGATTTCTTTTTCTGTGCGCTCATACAATTAAACTAATTAAGACCAATAAGATGTAAATACCACCTAACAATAATTTCTCCGTAAAAAAGAGTAATTACGCTGGAAGTAGCCAAAAATGTTCCGAAAGGAAGTATGGCCGACCAGTGCTTTTTTCCTAAACATATCAAAATAATGCCAACCAGAGCTCCGAGTAGATAAGCAATAAAAATTGCAGGCAAGATTAAAGGCCAGCCAAAAGCCGCCCCTAACAATAACCCCATCCATATATCACCTTCCCCTATCCATCGCCCCTTGGAAACAATATATTGTAGTAAGAAAAAACCGCTTCCTATTGTAGCAGAAAGCAGCAAAGACTGCCACGGAGCACCGAGAAAGGCATTACACAATAGGACTACAACTGCGGCCGGGATTGTTACTTCAAAAAAGATAAGATACCAGCGCGCGTCTGTTATAAAAACAACCATTACCGAGGCGATCAACATCCAATCGCGGAGCAGCGTAACCAAGGCCTCAATCCCCCATATCTCAAAAGAACCATAAAGCCCGACAATACGGACTACAGCTAAGGCAAAGAGTATGGCCGTCGCTACTTCAACAAGCGGATACTGCCAGCTGATCTTTTTTTGGCAATGGCGGCAGCGGCCGCGCAAAAGCAAAAAACTGAGCAAGGGGATATTGTCGTACCAGGCAATCATCGCTGAGCACTTTGGACAATATGAACGCCCGCCTATACTTTCATTTTTGTATAAACGCCAAGCTAAGCAGTTTAAAAAACTGCCGATTAATAAACCAAAAATTACGCTTAGTATATACAACAACATACTACCTAATAAATATAAAACGAATAATCGCTCCTATCGCTGCCAAACCATCGCGCCAGCCAATTTTTTTTCCTTCTTCGTGAGAGCGTCCGTTATAGGAAATAGGGACTTCAACGATACGCATGCCCCCGCGACTCAAGCGAGCCGTCAATTCCGGCTCAATGGCAAAACGATTGGAAACTAAGCGACCGCGACATAGATTAATAGCTTTCCTATGTAATACTTTATAACATGTCTCCATATCGCTCAAACGCAACCCCGTGCATAGATTCGAAATTAAGGTTAAAAAACGATTTGCCATTTCCCATACGAGAGGGCCGGTTGAAAAAAATGGCTTGTCTTTAAAACGCGAACCATACACCACGTCTGCTTCTGCAATAAGTATGGGGTTAAGTAGCACTTGATAATCTTTTGGATCGTACTCTAAATCAGCGTCCTGGATAATTATTATGTCCCCTTTTGCCTCATCCAAACCGAGACGTATACATGATCCCTTTCCGCCGTTGTTTTCTTTTAATATAATTTTCAAAAGCGGATCATTATAATTTTTAAGTACTTCCGCCGTCCCATCGGTTGACGCATCGTCAATAATAATTATTTCGGTAATATACGTTCCTTCCAGGGCACGGCTAGAAACTGCATCAATAACCAACTTAATAGTCGAGACTTCATTATATACGGGGATAATAACACTTACTGGGATCATACGTTTTCGGAAATATTTTTTTTCTCAATAGCGCCCAAGCAATATCCCATTACCAATATTGATAAAGCCGTTACGGGAATTAATGTTCGGGACAAGGCGGTATGGTCAAGCGCGTACACATAATTTTCGCTTGTCATATACATGCCAAGAATCATACCAAAAACTAGTACACAGAACATTATGAGCGGCCATGCCCGCTGAGAACGCAGAAGAACAGAAAGGCGTACTATAATAACAGAGGAGAAAATCCACCACCACACATTCCAATTATCATATGCGTAGAGAGTTTTTAATACCTGCGGTAGAACTTCGGGATGCCAACCGCGAGCTGGCGGCAAGTCATGGAAGCTGAGCCCAAGAAAGAAACGGAATAATATCCAAGGTAATAAGGGAAGAAGTAAGCAGGAGATAATGCGTATCCATTCTTTAATAGAAAAATGCGAACGTCGTATCACTTCACTAGCTACCATCGTCCCTATCCAGGCTAGTATATAGATAATGCCTTCATTTTTTACAAAAAACCCCCAAGCAATAAACAGCGCCGAAAGCGCTATATAGACCGAAGACAATTCTCTTTTCATCAAATAAACAGCGCTCATGACAACATAATAGGCTAATACTAAATCGCTGTATCCATTGAAAGCGTGATAAAAAATCAAGGGCATTGAAACAAAAAAAGCGGTCAACGCCAAACTGTTTCTCCTTGTAAGAAAACTTTTCAAAGCACAAAACAAAGCCAGAGCGAGAGCGCAGTAATAACCCAAGGAAATAAGATTAACCGATATTTCTCCTCCTCCCAAAATCCGCATCCAATATTCGGCTAATGACGAATGCCATGGATAGGCCCTATGATTATACGCCCCTAAATAAAATTGATGATCGGGATGAAAATCAACTGAGCCCTGCTGAATAAGAACTTTGGTTCGCAAAGACCAAAATGAGAGCGAATCAAAGCCAACTGGTGGTTTCGTAAATGCATTTAAAGCGGCGAACACCATGCAGCCGCCAATGATGACCGCGAGCGCTATCTCTGCAGCACCCCAAGGGGCTATCTTTGCTTTCACCCTCAATAAAGGTTTCTTATATAAAAGCCATGCAGCAATAACTGTCTGTAAACCTATAACAAGATAGAGGGCTGGCGAAAAGCTCAAACGAAGTATAAGAAAATATAGGAACAACTCCCCCGTAATCAAAGCCGTACCTAGTCCATAAGCTCCCGTCCACAGCAAAAGAGTATTTTTTGAATCAAACCAGCGCATCAACGCAAGTCCTGGTACTAGTACGGAAAGTATATAGAAAATAGGGGCAAAGAATGTCATAAATTATTTCTGCCGTTTAAAAATAAGACGTTGGGAATCTAATTGAGCATCAATGCTAAATTTTCCTAAACTCTCTTGGCTACTGGAAATTGAAAAATCAACGCCTGGGTTGCGATAAAGCGTGCCATCCTGTGCATATGCCAATGGTTCACCAGAATGATAGACAATAAAATAATCTGCTCTGTCGGCCGGTGTGTCCAATATATAGGCATCAGCTAAATAATACTCAACATACATATTAAGCGGCCCTTTGGCTAAAGCGATGCTTGCCTGAGGCGGGACATACTCCTTAACTTTCTCAATAAATAGCGGCAAGCCGCAGAGGCTTCCGGCTAGATTTTGCACTGCATCAATTTGGCAAAAACGCCAACGCACTTGTTCACTATATGGCCTTCCTAAGAGGAACAGTCCATCTCGAACGTGGCCCGCATTTACAAAAACAAAATGCAGAAAAAGAGGAAGCCAGGCCACACTGAATAAGCCTAACAGAATTCCCGGATTTAGCACTCGATGATTTTTTATAGAATATAGTAGCGCCCATACGACGACCGCAGCAAGCAAAATTGCACCTATCACTACTACCGCTGAATAAGCGCCCAAGGACGGAGCCAAGGTAAAGTTTATACTGGATAAGAGCTCTGGCCTATTTTGAAAAATAAAGTTCATACGATAGTTTTGAGTTCATCATAAACCACTTGCGGCAGAAGGTCTACGCTATGAGGAGCAAAAAGCAATACGCGCGCTCGAGCTGGCCCCCATACAATTGGGTTATGGCTGGTTGAGAAAAGACATAGCGTTGGGCGGTGCAAAGCCGAAGCAATATGAGTTAAGCCAGTATCAAGTCCAATATATCCATCGGCTTGATTAATACGCGCCGCCGCTTGAGGTATGCTCCCCTTAGTGGTTTTTATTTCTTCTACCCTATATTCTAAACTTAATAATGCACATAGCTCTTCCCATAAATGCTGGGGCCATAGTTTACTATCTTCGCCCGCCCCTCGATGGAATACAATTAAAGGTTTTTCATTTTTAAAATCGTTGATTTTTGCCTGATTAAGCGTAATTTGGGGTTCGATGCCCTCCTTGCTAGTATTATAAAAATCTGCCAACTCAAGATTGGCTTGCGCTTTAGAAATGTCCTCGCGAGGAAAATTTGAATGATGCAATAAAGCGCTCAACCCGCCGCTATCAAATCCTAAGCGAAATGGTATCCCCGCGCCAAACATGCACGCGATCACAAAAGGATCTCCTTTTAAATCAAATCCCATTGCATATGAATGCTTAATTTTCTTGCAAAACGAAAAACCAAAATGCAGCCACGCTGCTAAATAATTGTTTGCAGCCGGAAGCGTTAGAACTCTATCAACTCCGGCAAGAAGCAAGCACGTGTCCGCGACTTCTGCACGAACGCCCATGTCTATAGCGCAATCCGGAAAACGCTGCTTTAAAGCCCGCACCAAAGGCTCGGCTAAGATAATATCTCCTATGCCGCCAAAATGGGCAATGAGGATACGGTCCCCTTTTATTAAATGAATGGAATTAAATTTCTTTTTGGGTATAAAAAAATTCAAAGGAACGCAAAAAATATCGATGATTATTACTGCAATCCGCCAAGTAACTTTTTTATACGAGTAATATTTTGGCAAAAAACCCATACCCACATTATTTTTTTCGAGCAATCATTATAAGGTTATCACCCGTTCCGCTCAGCCACGCAATGGCGCTGAGCAGTATTTTAAACACCCCCTGTATAGTGGGCGTTATATCATGTCGTAAATTAATACGCGTTTTTGCAACGACTATCTCAAAACCAGAGCGCAACAAGATATTCTCCACTCCGCGCTTGCCGCATTGCCATATATGCTGGTGCGGAGAAAAACAATACCAGCGATTTCCCAAGACAGCCCGCCATACGCTAAAGAAGCGTGGGACTTCAATGACAAGAATCCCTCCCGGCTTAAGAATGCGGCGAGCTTCCTTCATTTCATCTTCTGGATATTCTAGATACTCAAAACAATGAATATAGGTGATGACATCCCAGCTATCATCCGCATACGCATGTTCAGCGATAGTACCTATGCTTAGCTCCTTAGTAAGTCCTAATTTTGTTTGTCCATACTCAATTGCCTTATGCGAAAGATCAACGCCATGAGCATCGTAACCATTTCTTTTTGCTTCAGCAACAAAAATACCAACATTGCATCCAACATCAAGTAAGCGTCCGGATGGAACATACTTTTGGGCAATTGTTAGCGTGCGTTGGGCAAACTTCTGCCATAGCTCTAATTGAGCAAAACGATCCTTATAATCCTCTTGGTCCTCATAATATTCTTCCAAGCCTTTGCCCGCCAAGGGAACTGGCCACGTACGGGCTAAATGACAGCGCCGACAGGCTAAAACTTCGAAATCCTTGTTTTGGCTTCTATAGTGATAAGTTGTATAATCGCTGGCTCCGCAGAGACAGATAGGCTTATTCATATCGAGAATATACCTTATTTTTGTATAAAAATATATACCAATCCACAGCCGCTCTATATAAACCCATTAAAAAAGCTACCCGCCAGGCAAAAGGTCCTTCTTTATACGCTCCCTCGCAAAGCATCCTCATAATAGGCACTATCCCATCAAAAGGGAGCATGCCCAAAGGGCAACGACGCCTCCACAGAACTCGTCGGGGCCATTGCCGGCCCATATATTGAAACTGAGGTATGGCATTAATATCCCCTAAGACAGCTTGGGCTTGTAACTTAGCCCACCTCAGCCATTTTTCCCTAAATGACTTCCAAGAATAATTATTATAGCCGGGGTGATGTTCAAGCAGGTATGAAGTTTTAATAACCTTACCGTTAATTTCCGTGTTTTGATGGGTTACTCCTAAAAAAGCAATGGCAGACTTTCTAAATAAACATATTTTATGAGGCCACTGCTTAGTACGATATTTTTCCCCATCATACAAAGGCCATATAAAAGAAAATGCGGCCGCTTGAGTATTTTCTAACAACGAAGAAAATTTCTGCCTTAGCTCAGCAGAAAAAAATTCGTCGGCATCAATTCTTAACAGCCACTCGCCTCGGGCTTCTGCATAAGCCCTTACTAAATGGGGCTCCATGCAACCTACAAAAGCTTCGGTTATCACCCTGGCTCCATATGAAGCAGCAATTTCCAAACTACGATCTCGGCAGGGGCCGTCGTGGACTACTATGATCTCGTGGACTATTCCCTCCAGGCTGCGCAAACACCTATCAAGTACCGCTTCTTCATTACGAATTACAATACAAGCTGAAACTTGTGGATTAGTGTTTCTACTCATATATTCTATACTTTGCGAGCAACAATACGAATAATGCCCATATGATCGGCAAATAAAAAGGCCCCTAAACGCTTGATAATACCAGGATGGGAAAGATGTGTTATGTCTTGGTAAGAAATAATCTCGGCACCTACATGGCGCAGGCACAATTCCACATCAACCGGATTCAAAAATACCGACGCATCATTATCAGGAAAACTAAAATTATAGTTTGGCTCCCTATACTTAAACTTGTATGTTCCGGACAAGCGGCGTTGCATAATCAATATGCTGTTTCGAAATAGCATACCCCATAACTCCCAAAAACCCTTTTTACCTTCAAAGGTTATTCCCTTTGTTTTCATAAAAGCGTTTAAAGGGTGCCGGATACTGAGAAGATTTGGAGAATCAATGAGTATTAAGCCTCCCCTCTTTACTACTCGCAGCATTTCTTTAAGTACGACCTCAACATTCGCCACATGCTCGAGCGTATTATATGAGGCAATGGCATCAAAAGTATTATCGGGAAAATCCAAAGCTTCAAGATCTCCGCAGCGTATATCAAGATGAGGAAATCTCTTTTTCCCATCTTCAACAAAACGATGGCTACCATCTAACCCCGTAACATTATATCCGGCACTAGATAAACGATCAGTTGACTGTCCTAACCCGCACCCTGCATCAATAATATGAGCAGAAATAGGAACATGAGTAGTTACAAACTGGATATATTCGTTAAAATACTCATTGCTTCCGGCAGATAATATATCATAATACGCCTCCGATGTTTGGTAAAACTCTGACTGCTGCTTATCCATAGTATTTATTTTTTCAATGCTCGAAGTTCATCCACGATTTTTTGTATCTTGGGACTATTTGGGTCAATCATCAAAGCGCGCTCAGCATACGAAAGCGCCAGGTCATTTTGTTTTTTTTCTTTGTACAAAGCGGCAAGACCGAAGGGCCATAAGCTGCTATCGGGCTGTAGCTCGGCTCCTTTTTTATTATAGACAATGGAGTTGTCTATATCCCCTTTTTGGTAATACAAGTCTGCTAACTTTTTATACGGCGAAGTTGTAAAAGGATCAATGCGTATTGCCTGCTCATACCACGTAATTGCCTCGTCTATGTGCTTATCTTCTTCATACGCCGAACCAATTAAAGCATGGAAATAAGCTAGCTGCTGCGCAATGGGGCGCGTATGCTGAAATTCGGGCGCAGCTTCCAAAGAAGGCGTTTCAGCAATGCCTTTTTTAAAAAGGACAATTGCCTCAGCATATCTCCCCTGCCAGGTTAAAAGTCGGCCATAGTCTTGGTAATTAACCGTAATTGCTGGACTTATTTCAATTAATTTTTTATAAATCTCTTCAGCTTGCTTGTAATACGCATGATCAATCTGATATCCAATAATAGAATACATGTGCGCTAAATCGATGAGCGTATAATATTGTTTTTCCTTATCAGGGATAGCAGCGGCCTGCTCAAGCAGATTATCGGCAAGTTGGCGGCGACTACTGTCAGATGTGACGGCCGAAAAACAATTAGTTCCATGGTGGAGATAAGATCGGGCATAATAATGATTCCGAGGGTACCAGCTCATTACCTTCTCCATATTATCCAAAACTCCTCGACAATTTTGCAGACCCTCGGCTTTTTTTACTTTAAAATAATAATAATCAGCAACAAGCGGCTTAAGGCTATACCCATACCAAACAATGATAAAGAGCAGGGTAACAAACAGGACTATAATAAAGCGAGAGGATGCATGGAAAAAATCGATTTTGTGCCCCGTGACTGCATACGAACTGCCAACAACCCAAGCCATGCCCAGCAAACCAAATAATATTACGTTCATGCCAGTCAACGAAAAACTAAAGAGGTTATTTACTCCGTAGGCTAAAAGTGAAGCCAACAAAGCTACTGCGAGCCAATAATTTTCTCCCTGCTCTTCGCGTCGAGCATACGATATAAGATGCATCACAATCAAACCAATGAAGATAGCCAAGGCGACAAATCCGAGCAAACCGAATTGCAAGATAACATCAAAAATAAAATTATGCGCGCGGTCAGGAAAAGAATTCATTTGTTCATAATAGCCCCAATTGGATTGATAATAGCGAACAAAGACGCTTGCCTGTACATCAGGACCATACCCAAAAATTTTCCGCTGCCAGCTTGAGTGCGTAATATCTGTCCATGCCGCCCCCCAGTAATCGAGGCGAATTTTATTCGAACCTGATCCAAAATCAAGAACACTGACAATTCTTCCAAGCCCCGGAGCATCATGCGGTAATGTATTCAAGATTGTCTGACGAACGGGCGCTAAACTCAAAATAGCTACTCCCGCGCAAAAAATTACGATCAACAACCAAGCCCACAAACGCTTGCGCGCACGGAAAAGAAGCCATAGACCTAAACACATAAGAGTTGCCAATAAGGCGAGCCAAGCGCTGCGGCTATACGTATATAACAAGCAAATCAACTCCGCGGCCACTAAAAGACCGACAATAAATTTTTGGTATGATTGGCGAGCAATATACACAGCGGTATATATAGTTAAGGGAAGTACTGCCACAATATAATGGCCTAGAAAATTCGGCTGTCCGAAGCTTGAAAAAATACGCGGCTGGGGTCCATCTCCCCAATGCAGAGGGTCGAGCGCCAGGGCTTGAAGCAATCCGTACGCACAAACAATTCCAGCTCCGGATATTAAAGCTATGATAGAATTCTCAATTTGCTTACGATCGCGTATGCTAATGATCAACAAGAAAAAAACCGCGAGATAATGAAAAAGATTGTAAAAACCTTGAGCTCTTTCATAGCTTCCCCATAAGCTAATAGCAGGATGAAGAGAAAAAATAGTACTTATCAAAAAACTAACTGCTACTATAAGCAAAAGCCAGCCTATGCGGCGGTTTCCAGACCAAACGAAGCGGCCGCTCAAAGCAATTTCCACAAGCCAGGCAACAAGCGCCAAAGCAACCAATGCATGCAAAGCGGCTGATTTATTTAAATCAAAAACAGTATAATTTTCCTGAAACCAGGCAAAATAAATAGGAATAAAAAATAAAATTCCATTAGTAAGCTGCCGACTGATTACGGAGCAAAGATACATTAATTTTTCTTTAGACATAGGTGTATATAAAAATGCAGATCACGAAAAAAATTAGTGATCTGCATTTTCAGAGGGTCGAAATATTAGTTATTAAGACCGTTTGGAGTGGCGCGGTGAGTACCAGCGCTAATTTCTCCAGTGGCGGAGCCGAGACAATACGTAATGAGGTACGATGCGCCAGCGTTAGTACTGCTATAGAGATAGTTAGTGTTAGCTGGGCAAGGGGTGCTGCCATCATTATTCGGGTTTGGGTTAGACGGCACGATCGCCATATAAGTCGTACTGTTATAGGATAATGCTTGTCCAGGGGTAACGAAAGTTGGATAAGCATTAGCATCGTTGTAGTATAGCTCGAGAGCTGAAACTAGCTGCCGCATGTCGGCTACACGCTTTGCGTCGCGGGATTTGGCGCGAGCGTTACCTAAAGCAACAATCGCCAACGTCGACAAAATGCCGATAATAGCGATAACGACGAGCAATTCAATTAACGTAAAACCTTTACGGTTATTTTTTTGTTTCATGGTCTCACCCCCTTACTATGTAAGTCGCGCATAAAAATATTCGCAGACAAAGTATAAGCATAGTATATGATATGCGAAAAAAAACCGCAAGCCATATGCTATATCTGACTTACTACATTATACATCGGAAGCAAAATTGCCGCAACCATTACGAACACCCCCACTCCCATAACCACCATTAAGGCCGGTTCGATAAGGGACATAGTGCTTGCCAATAAGGTGGTAATTTCCCGATTATAAAAAGTGGTAATGCGGTCTAAAACAATATCCAATTTTCCTGTCTTTTCCCCGACCAGCATCATTTGAGAAACCATAGTGGGAACTTCTTTTGAGCGCATAAATACCGTACAAATTGAATTACCAGCCTGAACTTCAAAAATTGTTTGCTGGATAAGTCCCTGATAATACGTGTTATTAACGACCTCGCCCGCAACCTGCAAACTTGAAGAAATGTTTACTCCACCAATAATAAGCGTATTCATTGAGCGGGTAAAACGGACAAGATAAATCATTTGCAATAATTTACCGAAAACCGGCATGTGCAAAATAAAATAATCAAATTGTCGGCGTCCGAAACTGCTTTTAAGAAACCAACGTCCGCCGAAAACCAAGCCAACAAAACCAGCCGCCACTATCCACCAATACACAATTAAAAAATCAGAGATACCGATAAGAATGCGAGTTGCGATGGGGAGTTCGCCTCCGGCCTCAGTAATGACTGCGGTTAATTTAGGAACGACGAAAACCATCATCAATATTCCTATCACTACCATCATCCCAACAACGAATGCCGGATAAATCATTGCTCCCCTTACTTTGCTATTCATATCAAAATCCTTTTCCATTTCGTCGGCGATATAATTTAAAGCCTCATCCAATTTCCCCGATTGTTCACCAGATTTAATAACACTAATATAAAAATTTGAAAAAAACTTTGGGCGCTTGGCCAAAGAACCGGATAAGCTATCGCCGCTATCAACTTCATCGCTGATTTCAGCAATAAGATGTTTTAATTTAGGTTTAGGATTTTGCTGAGCAATGACCTTAAGGGCTTCAACGACCGGCACGCTTGCTCCAACCATAACCGCGAATTCACGCGAAAATGCAACTATATCCTTGACTGTTACTCGGCTCAATAACTGCGGAACCGAGAAAGAATGCTCGGCAACCGCTCGAAGGCTAATAACTTGAAAACCGCGCGCAGCCAAAGTGTCCGAAGCCTGCGCCTCATCCGTAGCTTCAACTACGCCGCTTTCTTCTCGATTGGAGGCCGGGTTAAGGGCACGAAAATTAAAACTAGGCATACAGATTAAGCTTTTTTCGCTTCAATAATTTCATTAATACGCTCGACAATTTCCGAGGGTTCGAGATAGGCTTTGACTAAATAATCCACAGCCCCTAAAATACGCGCCTGTTCTCTGTAATTAGGCTGGCTTACATTGCTCAAAAAAACAACGATGGAAGCGGCCGTTTCTTTTGATCGCTTTAAACGTTTGCAAAGGGTAAAACCATCGGAATCAGGTAACATCATATCCAAAAGAATAATTTCCGGCTTTAAGCGTTTTGCTTCTTCAAAACCAGCCTCTGCGGTTTGAGCACCTTGAACGACATACCCTTCTTCTAAAAATTTTTGGCTATACAGCGCCATGAGAAAGGGATCATCATCAATAATTAATAATTTATGTTTTCGAGAAGGCATATTAATTTTGAATTACGCGCATGACTTCTTCGATAGTGGTAAGTCCTTGTAATACTTTAATGTAGCCGTCCTCTTCCATAGTTAAGAACGGCTGATTAGCCCGGACATCGTCGATGGAGATTGCCCCTCGAGTTTTAACAATTAATTCACGCATCTCCTGATTAAAGTCAATCACCTCGGCGATACAAACACGAGATCTATACCCTGTTTTTCCGCAGTGAGAACAGCCTTCGCCTTTAAACAATTTAATAGTAGCAGGATCAAAATCAGGGATGATTTGCTTTAAAATCTCAACAGGAATCTTGGCGACTTTTGCTTTAAACTTTTCAAGATATTCTGAATCAATCTTAGCCTCAACTTGGCAGAAGGTGCAAATTCTACGGGCAAGACGCTGGGCGAGGGCCAAATTCAAAACCGAACTGAGCAAAAACGGCTCAACTTTCATATCCAACAAACGCGCGATAGTGCCGATAGCATCGTTTGTGTGCAAGGTCGAAAGGACTAAGTGCCCCGTTAAAGCTGAGTGAATAGCCAACTCGGCCGTTTCATTGTCACGAATTTCTCCCACCATGATAATATCGGGATCTTGTCGCAAAATTGAGCGCAAACCGCTCGCAAAGGTAAAGCCTATTTCGGGACGAATTTGCGACTGGTTAATACCTTTTATTTGGTACTCGATTGGATCTTCCAAGGTAATAATGTTCGCTTTTTCTTGGTTTAAAATAGCAAGCAAGGAATATAAGGTTGTAGTTTTACCGGAACCGGTAGGACCGGTAATAAGCATAATACCGCCGGTTTTTTTAAAACTTTCATTCAGAACATCAAAATTATGTCCAACAAAACCTAGCTTATCCAAAGCAACAATACCCTTCGCCGTATCTAGCACGCGCATTACAATCTTTTCCTGATCCAACAGCGGCATTGAAGAAACACGGAAATCAATTTCCCTATTACTGACAATAAGGCGTATGCGTCCATCTTGGGGCGAACGGGTTTCGTCAAGCTTTAAGTTTGCCAACACTTTGATACGAGCAACAATCGACGGATGAATGTCTTTTGGCAAAATAAGGGAATTATGCAGCATGCCGTCAATACGGTAACGGACGCGCGTTTCCTTAGGCAATGGTTCAATGTGTATATCGCTCGCTCCCCCTTCAATGGCATGCCTAATAATAACCGAAACGATTTTTGCTACCGGTGCATCCTTAACCACTCCTTCAAACTTATTAAGATCGTCTTGTCGGGTATCTTCTTCCTTGCGAACCGAATCTTCTTTAGCTTTGCTAGCCAAAGCCCCCGCTATTTCTTTGCTAAAATTTTTATACTGGCTAAAGGCGTTATTAAAGCTATAACTGGAAATAAGAAAATATTCTACTTTGAGCTTATGTTTTTGCGCGAGGAAATCCATCGCCTCAATGGCCTTGAAGTTAGTGGCGTCAAGCAAACCGACTCGCAATCGATTGTCTTCTCGTTCGAAAGCGATCATTTTATAATGCTCGGCGATGTTTGCCGGCACTAAATTCAATATATTTTCATCTATTGATTTGTCCCCTAAGTCAATATATGTAAAGTTATAAAACTCTGCCTTGCTTTTAACAAAATCCTCAACATTGATCAGGCTTTTTTCAGCTATAATTTCGTCTATGCTTTTATTAGCGGTTTGCATTTCATCTAATACTTCAACAGCGCTTTCGGACGACAAAAGTTCTTTCTTGACTAAGAAATCAAGAAGGGCCTTTTGCTTATCAATAAAATTCTGATTCTGTGCCATATGCTAGAAAGGGTTGAAAGGATTAGAATGCCTTACTTCGCGTTTCACTGTCAAAGGCGGCTTAGTAGTTCCTGTCACCGGAGTTCCTTCGCTCGGGGGTTTGGGCGCTTCACTTTCCTCAAGCTTTTTAATTTCTTCTTCGGTCAACAATGGACCGAGGGAACGGAATTTTTGCTCATTAAATAAATTGAAATTTAAATCTTCTTGACCGATAATACCTCGGGATGCGGGCGTAAACTGCGCGAGTTCAGCCGGCTGATCAGGGAAAAACCAGCGATTAAAATTAATAATAACCACAATGAGGATCGCCGCAATCGCCACGGTTGCAACATAGACTATAATGAGATGTTTATTTTCCTCGTTAATCATATTATTTCTGGAGATAGTAGGCGAATAATTCAATTTTTGCCTGATTCGAGTTAGGATTAAAATCAAACTGGGTAATATCCATCAAGCGTAGATTTTTCTCTAAACGTCCGACGATACGTTTCAATGAATCATAGTTGGTTCCATTTAGTGTAAACGACACCTTAACAATCTTTAATTTTTCAGACTGTATCTTCTTATCAGGCGATAGCGTCAAAAACTTGTCTTGAGAATTATCCAAAGGCACTGCATCAATATTATCAACACTCACTCCATTTAAGCGGCCGACGAAGCTAATCTCTCGCAAAAGAGAAATTTTCAAAGCATCAATATCAAAGTTTGACGACAAAATCGTATCAATCTTATCTTTATCCGATTGGCTGATGGAGCGATAAATATTTTTTACTTCATTTAATTGTTTAAGATAAGATATTTTTTGCTCGTACTGTTTTTCCGCTCGCACTACTTCTTGGTTGCTGGTAACAAAAATATACTTAGGCCGGATAAGCCACCAATAACCCGCTCCCAAGACGCATATGCAAATAATTACGACAAACCAATTGAAAAATTGGGCGAAAAAACTAAAGGAGATCGCCAAATTTTTTTTGGGGGCAGAAGTTTCAGTATTAGCTTTGAGCGTAATTCGTACCATACCTTATTTTGTGAATAAACTTTGATCAATAGACATACCTAAATTAAACCGCACATCGCTGCCATTGCTTTTTGCTTGGCTCGTGTCATAACTTACGCTTTTAACTTTCTTATTCGCCTTTAATACTTCAAGCTGTAATGAAATCGCTTCAAGACTGCGCGCCCTTGAAGGGATTGTATACTCCCCGCCAAGATTTCCGCTAAACTTTTCGTAGTACACATCTTTCAACGTATTGTCCTCCAAGAAACTGAGAAAATTTGTCCAATACGCATGATTATCCAATAAGGCACTTACTAAATTAAGTTTATCATTAAAAAGGGATATGTCCTTAATCTCCTGCTCGCTTTTGGCAATTTCCGTATCGATTACATTTTCATTGAGCACCATAGCCCGGTTATTGTCTAAACGTTCTTTTTGCCATACCAGCAGTCCGACATATACCAAGCCGATGGCTAAACAGCACATTACTAAAGAAAGCGCTAAAATCAACAAATGCTCTTGCCAATTAAAGAAAGCCGTTCCCTGATCTTTTATCAAGTTTGGCTTAAGCCCGTTATAGGGTTGCCAAAATCTTTTTTCCACGGCATTGCGGGATTGCCACGCAAGCTCTTTCTCGCGCTCTTCTGCTAATTTATGCTGCAAGCTTCTTGAAAAAAAAGAAAAATGAAAGCGTGGTTGCTTAAAGGAATGTGGGGGTTTTTGCTTTGGTGGCGCGGGAACAAGGCTTGGCTCTGATGAGCGGCTCATCAAATCGTCCAAAGAAGGTGGCGGAGTAGAGACAGGGGGCGGCGGTACAACAGGAACAGGCGGGATCGTCGCGGCTTCTTCGGTAGGAATTGAAACTGTCGGATGAGCGACCACAGGCGGAGGGGGCGAAGGCATTCTTTTTTCTGCAATCGGCAAAGGATGAGTTGCGGGAATGTCTATGTGCGGCGCTTCGGTATGTGTATGTTTTTCTAAAAATACCGGCGAGGCAGCGGTTTTTAATTTACGCCTAAAAAGGCGCTCATAAAATCGGCGTTTCTCCAATAAGGCAGTTTTCTCACGAACACGCTCTTTTTCCAACCTGCTGATTTCTCGTCGAAGCCGGCGATCAAGTGTTAATCGATGCACCGTCCTAAACCATCGAGCGGCGCGCTTAAAAAAACCCGCAGATGAGCTTGCCTTTTTTACGTTATCTTGCAAATTTTTGAGCTCCGATCGTGAAGAGAAGCCTTTAGCCGCCATAGGGATTATTTCTTGTCAAACTCACGCATTGCCAAACCAATCGCCACCGCCAAACGCGGTCCTATCTTTTCAAGAATCGGTTTAAGTTCAAAAGGATAGGCGACTCTAAACCAAGGATCACCGACAATGGTATTTAAATTGAAGCGCTCAGCTAAGTAATTTGTTAAGCCCGGCAATAGGGCTCCACCGCCGGTAAGAATAATTTTCTCCAAGCGCCGATTTTCTTTATTACCAAATACCTCCAATATATATTTAATCTCATTCACAATAGGGGCAATTGCTTCAATAATCATTGCCGGAGCGCTTTCACTGGCATCCGTAGGACTATTATGCATTAAATCATACTTGAACTGCTCAGCTTGCTCGAGCGATAAATTTAAATGAGCGGCAATGGCTTGGCTAATATTAATTCCTCCCACCGCAATGCTTCGGTTAATAACCGGAGTGCTCTTATCAACAACAAAAATATTAGTTGTCGTTGAACCTAGTTGTACAATCATAACAGGCGAACGATCATTACCGAGTAATGAACGTATAAGCGCAAAAATTTCCGTTTCTAAACTAAGTAGATTTATTTGCGCAGCCTTAAAAACGGAAATATAATTTTGAATCAAAGTTTTAGGAGCGCCAGTCAACAAAATTTTTGAATTTTCAGTACTAGCTCCATCAATTTTTTGCCAGTCAAGAACAATGTCTTGCAAAGGCAAAGGGATAACTTTTTTTGCCTCCCAGTTAACTGCGGCTTCAAAATCTTTCTTATTCACGTTTTGATTAACGCTGATAATAGAAGAAAAAACCGAGAACGTAGGCAAAGAAGCCAAGGCCGACGTAGAAGTCAAACGAGCCTTGGCAGCGATATGCTGAATTAAAGAAGATGTACGGGTAACATCGAGAGGCGAAGAATCCTTGGCCGCTTCCTCATTTAAGCGTTCGCTAAAACCGTACGTCGATAAAGCGACTTTGCTACCATGCCGTTTTAACTCAACGATCTTGATACTCAATGCGCTTATATCAACGCCAAGATAACTTTGAATTGATGAAGAGAATAGGGACATATCCTGGCACAATGCCCATTATTTTGACACTACAAAATTGGGCGTATATAATTTAAGTGGACTACTCTATTATACCATAAATAACTTAAGGGCAGCAACGATTCAAATCATACTTTGAATCAGCCCAGGCTCCTATGAATCTTCAATCAATCAATTTAAAAAAAATCGGCCTGGTTGTCCTATTCCTTGCCGTCATTGTCTTGGTCGGCTTCCTCCTCTATTCGCTATTTTTCAAAAGCACTCCCGCGCCTTCTAATCCTGACAGTAACGGCGTGACTCCTGGAAGCGGAAATGGCCTTCCCGAAGCAAACAATGGTACGCCTTCCGTTGTCTCCCCGAACGAAAACGGACTGCCGGGCGATACAGGTACGAACAACAACGGATCTAGCTCCTCGCCTAACCCCGAAGAAGCCTTGCCTTCCTCCGAACAGGTTTCCAACCGCGCCGCTTTTTCTTCAGTAAATAAAAATGGACAGCCGCAGTTTTATAATCCCAGCGACAATCGTTTTTACGCCATAGATAGCCAAGGGAAATTAACCACGCTGAGCGACCAACAATTTTTTGGAGTACAAAATGTTATCTGGTCTCCGGATGCCACCAAGGCTATTCTTGAATATCCCGATGGCAGCAAAGTTCGCTATAATTTCGCTACTAAAAACCAAGTAACACTTCCAAAACACTGGGAGGACTTTAATTTCTCGCCCGACGGAAATAAAATTGTTGCTAAAAGTATGGGGCTTGATGCCGACAATCGCTGGCTTATTGTTGCTAATGAAGATGGATCAAAAGCAACAAATATTGAATCTATGGGAGCGAATGCTGATAAAGTTATTACCTCCTGGTCGCCCAACAACCAATCAATAGCATTTTTTTCTGACGGGGTAGATTTCAACCGCAAAGAAGTTTTCTTTGTTGGACAACATGGCGAAAACTTTAAATCACTCATTACTGAAGGAAGGGGCTTCCAGCCCCTGTGGTCTCCCCAGGGCGATGAACTAGTATACAGCGTATATTCATCTGATAATGACTATAAACCCACCCTATGGATTGTCGGTGCTCAAGGAGACACTATTGGCGCTAATCGTCGTCCTCTCGAACTAAATACCTGGGCTGATAAATGCACCTACTCACAAAACCAACTCTACTGCGCCGTTCCGACTGCCCTAGAACGCGGGGCAGGTCTCTATCCCGCCACAGCTAGGAATACCCCCGATTTATTATATAAAATCGACCCAAATACTGGGCAAAAACAATTAATTCCCGCCAGCGTTTCGACCTCGATGAATAATTTAACCGTCTCGCCCGACGGCATGTATCTATACTTTACTGAAGGCAATAATGCCGTGCTTCGAAAAATTAAAATTAAATAATGGCAACTAAATCAATCTACGCTTGCAGTGCTTGCGGTGCTCAATTCCCTAAATGGCAAGGCCGCTGCGATGAGTGTGGCGGCTGGGGTACGCTGAGTTTAGAATCCGCCACTGAAAAAAACGGCGGGCAATCAAAAACAGCGGCAGCGGAAATAGTGCGTCTTGCCGATGTTGACACTGCAGATAACTTCCGCCGCCTCGCAACAAATATCGAAGAAATCGATAGAGTCTTTGGAGGCGGCATCGTTACCGGCTCTTTAACGCTTCTCTCCGGAGAACCGGGAATAGGAAAATCGACCATCGTCGCACAAATTGCCGATGCCATTGGAAAAAATAAACCAGTTATTTATAGTTCGGGAGAAGAATCACTCGGCCAAGTCAAACTGCGCCTCGAACGCCTTGGCTGCAATTTAAAAAACTTTAACTTTATTAATGCAACTGATATTGAAAAAATTCTTTCCGCCGTTGAGCAATCTTCGCCGGAATTAGTGATCATTGATTCCATCCAAACCGTACACAGTACTCTTGTCCCTCAAGAAGCCGGTAGTCTTAACCAAATACGAGCCGTAGCCGTACGCTGTTTAGAAACCGCCAAACGCCGCAATATCCCTTTTATTCTTATTGGCCATGTTACGAAAGACGGGGCTATCGCCGGTCCAAAATCTCTCGAACACCTAGTTGATACTGTTTTATATCTTGAGCAAGAAACAGCCAGGGGTTACCAATTATTGCGCGCAAGTAAAAATCGCTTCGGTTCAACCAACGAACTGGGAATCTTTGAAATGACTGGCAAAGGATTTATTCCAGTTGCAAATCCATCGGCAATTTTTCTTGATGAGGAATTGAGCACGAGCGGGGGTTCAGCTACGAGCTGCATTATCGAAGGAACGCGTCCTTTTTTAGTCGAAGTACAAGCGCTGGTTACAAAAACAGTTTTCGGCTATCCACAACGCAAGGCATCTGGTTTTGACCTCAATCGCCTGCAAGTTTTAGCAGCCGTTATCAACAAACGCAGCAAGTTTAATTTAACGACCCAAGATATTATCCTTAACATGGTCGGAGGATTGCGCGTAACCGATCCGGGCTTGGACTTGGCCGCTGCGGCCGCCATCATTTCTTCCTTACTTGATAAATCGCTTGATCGGCACTTACTTATCCTCGGGGAAGTTGGGTTGGGGGGAGAAATCAGACCGGTCGGACAAATGGCTCTGCGCCTTAAAGAAGCCGCTAAGCTTGGATTTAAAAAAGCCCTCGTTCCCCGTATAGAAACGGAAGTCAAAGGAATTAATCTCGTCGTTGCAAAAAATCTTAGCGAGGCGATCGCCGCTTTATGGCCTTAGGTTTTTTAGCAAAATGCGATTCCCGCCACTGCGCAATAGCTTTATGATTCCCCGATAAAAGCACCGATGGAACTCGGTGTATTTTGTTTCCAAAACGCACTGCTTCGGGCTTGGTGTACTGAGGATATTCTAAGACTCCCTCAACGGAATGTGATTCAAAGCTCAAGCTGTCGCTATTTCCTAAGACTCCGGGAAGAAGCCGAGCCACTGAATCAATAATGACAGCCGCACCTAATTCGCCACCGGTTAATACATAATCTCCGATTGAAATTTCTTCATCGACTAATTCAAGAACGCGATCATCAATGCCTTCGTAACGACCGCAAATAAAAATCATTGATTGAAGATTGCGCGCATACTCGCGAGCAAGCGATTGGCTCCACGTTCGGCCACGCGCCGATAATAAAATAATTTTTTGTTTTCCCTTGCGAAAGGTTCGAGATTTCTTAAGATCCCTCAAGGCCTTGTAGATGGGCTCTATCTTCATTACCATTCCAGCCCCTCCTCCATACGGCGTATCATCGACAGATTTATGCGCATCATCGGTCCAGGCACGGAGGTCGTACCCTTCGATAGTAATTATCTTTTTTTTCTGCGCACGACCCAATACACCGATCTTGCAATAGTCAGCTATCATTTCGGGAAAAATTGTTAGAACGCGGAATAGCATAGAGCCAATTCAAAAACCCCGGTTGCCCGGGGCTTTTAATTTAGATTGTCAGATTATCGATGTCGTCGATATCGACCATCGAAGTGTCCACCGGCGCTTGCTGATGTTCAGCGTTATGGCCGCCTTGCGGACGCTCTGTGCGTTCACGGCGAGGAGGCTTAGTTGAACCTTCCGGTTCATAAATCTTTAGATTAACGCGGGCGTTATTCTTAGCGCCAACAATTTTCAAAAGAGTTCGGATAGACTGAGCGGTTTGGCCGCGGCGACCAATAACATACCCCATATCTTCCGGATCAGTTTTAAGAGTTAATAGGACGCCCATTTCATCGACCGTCCGATCGACTTCTACCTTGTCGGGATGGCCGACAATGGCTTTAACGATCATTTCAAGAAAATCTTTGTCTTGCATGTCTGGCATACGTCTTAATACTTAATAATTAGACTATTTTCATTATAGCGCAAAAACGGCTCTTTGTCAACTTAACGTGCCGGAAAACGCAATCTTACGTGCAACCCCTTTTTCTTCCCCGGCTCTGCCCCAATAGAACCGCCATGCGCTTTCATAATAAGCTGAGCTATGTATAATCCCAACCCAAAACCATTACCGTCCCGAGATTGCGATCCGCGTTCAAACTTTTTAAATATTCCTTTAATTTCCCGGGCTGAAAGTCCGGGACCGCTATCAGCCACCCCTACTTCAATCAACCTGCCAACTTTTTGAGATGAAACTATGATTGTTCCTGCGCTGCTATATTTGATTGCATTATCCAAAACATTATTTATTACTTGGCGCAGCATCACTTCATCAGCATTAACCACGCCCGTAGATAAAAAATCTTTATATACTAAACGTAAGCCCTTCACCGCCGCCTTTGGCTTCATTTCAACCAGTAATTCGCGAATAGCCTTATCAAGAGAAAAAGGCCGAATATCCAAAGTAAGCCGGCCATTTTCTAGTCTCGCCATTTCGAGCAAATTTTCCGCCAAACGTAATAACCGCTCATTTGCCTGATAAACAACTTTAAGAGCCGCTTTTAATTTTGCTTCTTTTATTTTGCCAAAGCTCCCCTCTAATATCATCGATAAATATCCCTTCATGAGTGTCAACGGCGTTCGCAATTGATGGGAAGCAACAGATATAAAATCCAAATCACTCTTTTGTTTTTTCATAGTAGTATTAGTATACCAAAAAGAAATCCAAAATAAAAAACTCCGTCCAGTCACTTTCGAGCGACGGGACGGAGTTAATTAAAAAAGCATGTGGCAATAGCGGCTAAAGAGAGTAACGCACGAAACTTTCAATAGCAGTCCCGTTTAAAATCTCTTCAACTTTTTTCTTATCGTCTTTGATATATTCTTGCTTCACTAAACAAACCTCTTCATAATATTTATTTACTTTTCCGCCTAAGATCTTTTCAATCATTTCGGCCGGTTTGCCTTCTTTTGTAAGCTGTTCGCGGTAAATTTCTTTTTCGCGATCAAGCTCCGAAGCATCAACTTCTTCAGGTTTAACATAGCGAGGGTTGGCGGCTGCAATATGCATTGCCAAATTTTGGGTCAATTCCCCTTCGCCCACGCGATCGACGGCAACAAGAACACCGATATTACCCTGCGGGTGAGCATAACTGCCGACAGTTCCCTGTGAAGAAAGTTTCGTATAACGACTAATGCCAATCTTTTCTCCTATAACCCCGGACATATGGCTCAATGTCTCTTCAACCGTCGTACCGTCAAGCACTAGAGCGTGTAATTCTTCTAAAGAAGCAGGGGCTTTTTCACCAACAAGCTTCATAATCTTTTCTGAAGTTTCTTTGAATTGATCGTTACGAACAACAAAATCAGTTTCCGCATTCATTTCAAACATATAACCTTCGCTAGCGGCGGCGTTAACTGCAACCTTAACAAGGCCCTGAGTAGCTTCACGGTCACCGCGTTTTGCGGCCTTAGCAATTCCCTTTTTCCGAAGAATATCAACGGCAACTTCTATATCGCCATTGGCTTCAGTTAAGGCGGCCTTACAATCAACGATGCCGGCGCCGGTGCGCTCGCGCAATAATTTTATTTGTTCCATAAATTTAAATTATAATTTTTTCTATTTCTGTCATTTCGAGGAAGCGTATCTGCCGTTGGGCAGATAGAGCGCCCGAGAAATCTTAAGATTTCTCACCCGTCGCTTACAGCGACGAGTTCGAAATGACAAAATATACTTTTACTTTTCTTTATTTTCACTTTCATTCTTATCTTTAACTTGAGCTTTAGCTTCTTCAACAGTCGCAATAACAAGATTCATAACCAAGGTAATAGCCTTTGAAGCATCATCATTTGCCGGGATGACATAATCAATACCATCGGGATTAACATTGGTATCGCAAATAGCAATAATAGGCACACGCTTTTTCTTGGCTTCAGCTAATGCGGTTTCTTCGTGCTTAATATCCCAAATAAAAATCGCATCCGGAGCGCGGTTCAAACCGACGAGTCCTCCGACAGTCTGCGATAGTTTAGCAATGCGGCGATCGAACTGTCCGCGTTCTTTCTTAGTATAGCGATCCAATTTACCTTGTTCCTTTTTTTCGGTTAAATCCTGGAATAAACGAATTGAATTACGGATAATGGCAAAGTTAGTTAAGGTCCCGCCGAGCCAGTGCTGGCTGACGTATGGCATACCCATTGCTTTAGCTGCTTCTTCCAAAGGGCCTTTGACTTGGTTTTTAGTACCAACAAAAAGAATTGTCTTCCCTTCGGAAACAAGGCGGGCAATCGCTGCTAAGGCTTCTTCAAGCTTTGTCTTCGTCTGCTCGAGATCGATGATATGAATTCCTTTGCGAGCCTCAAAAATATAAGGCTTCATTTTAGGATGCCACTTAAAGGTACGGTGTCCAAAATGCATGCCCGCTTCGAGCATGTCGCTCACTGAAGGCGTCTTCGACGCTGGTTTCTTATCTGACATAATATTTTTCCTTTAAACCTCTCTCCCCGCGCCCTGTTTGGATCAAATCCATAAGGGAAGGAAATAAATGAGGGAGATGAGAAATGAATAAAAAATTTCCAATTATTTCTAATTGAAAATGCTGGGGCAATGCCCCTCTAAGCGTTTTTATTTTAAAGGAAAAAGGCAGGCTTGTCAAGAGTATCTTTTTGAGATAGATGAGCTTATACTATGTACAGAACTTACCTACATATATCTTATGAAAAAATCAAATCAGACGCTTGTATGGCTGCTATCTATCATACTAGTAGCCAGCCTTAGCTACTGGATAGGTAAACAACAAAATAAAACGCAGAAAATTTCTATTCCGGCTGATAGTTCTGTAACGCAAACTGTACCACCGGCAAAAACGATCAGTCCCCCCGACATTATCCCCTCAACTAGCGTTAAATCAAAAATTATAGGTAATCTTATATATACAAATTCAAAATATAACTTTACGCTGGAATTACCTGAACGGTGGAAAGAGTATCGTGTTACGGAAACAAAAAGCGGCTTTGGAGATTCATACTCATTTGAGATTAAACACACCGATGGAAGTTATGGCAGCGTCTTTATTATTTCCGCCCATACCAGGGAAGCATGGGATTCGCTGCAAGCCGAAACCGGTCCTAAACCGAGTTACCTCGGAGAAAAAAATGCTTTTGTTTTTGGTTATTCCTATGCCCAGGACGACTCTAACTTTGCTGGTTTCGGTGAACCGACTCCGGGACTTGTATTCAAAGGACCTTTGTTTGATGCGCAAGAAATCATTATTCCCAGTTTTGAAATACTATAATAAATATAATATCGTCTCTAATCTTTTAAGCAGCGAATTACCTTGCCGCCCGTTTTTCCATACGTGTTACGATATTCATCGTTAAATGTACCATGAACAATACGAACATACGCCGTTGTTGATGAGCCCTGAGTAGCAGTTCCCAAGGTTCCATAAACGCCAAGGCCTGTAAACGAAGCAGTGGGATCTTGATAACCCGCATACAGGCTAGCAAAACCTGAGCTCCCCGTCGGCCTCATCTGTGCGCCTTGATCTGTTCCTCGATAACCAGTTCCATTGGCTTGAGCCCAGGTCATTCCTAAAAATACCTCTAAATTTTTATACTCTGTATCAGTGGGGATATGAAAACCGCTTGGGCAAATACCGCGATGAGGAGTTTGAACTTGCGCTGAACAATCAGTACTGTCACATATCGCCGGTAATTGCATTGCTTCAGCCCATGAATAAAAACCTCCATAGGTCGTACAATAACTTGTAGTGTTGTTGTAACACCACTTTTCTATTGCATTATCATTGCTAGGGGTAGTAGCGCACGAAGTCCCTCCTGCCCCATTACAGAGCACTGTTGTCCCGACATTTATATTGTGTCGCATCCAGCATTGCGATCCTATTTGAATAGTTCCATATATATTTCCATCGCTATCCTGGATATTGCCACCGCAATTTTGCAGTCCCGAACCCGATGAATAGCCAATGGGTCCGGCACTGAATGCCCCTTGAGGAGTCGAAATACAACTGCCTACTATATATGTATTAGTACCCGTTATGTACGAATATTGATAATCACTATTCGGACAACTGCCATCATTTTTAGGTGAAGGGCTGCCCGGTATTTTTGATAAATATGTGGTATTCCCGTCAGGAGAAAGAAGCGCCGCACCAATAGTTATAATCGTTGGATAGGCATTATTATCAGAAAAATATAATTCAAGCGCTTTTCCGATTTGGTTCAAATCGGCTACTCTTTTTGAATCGCGTGCTTTTTGACGAGCCGAACCTAGAGCCATAATCGCCAATGTCGAAAGAATACCTATAATGGCAATCACTACTAATAATTCAATAAGCGTAAATCCTGGTGCGAATATTCGAGAGAAGTTCTTTTGCCTCATACAAAGAGAGTGCGAACTAAGGACTTTATTATAACATATAACCAATTTCGCACCCAGACACCTAATATAAATCTAAATATATTTTTTCCCTTTCATATCATCGGGAAAATATTCTTGCTTTTCTTCGTAATTAAAATTAGGGCTGTATTTATAATTTTTTCCATACCCTAAATCTTTCATCAAAGAAGTGGGGGCATTGCGCAAATGAAGCGGCACGCCCTTATTGGAAGTTTCTTGGGCATCGGCAGCGGCGGCCTTATAACCCGCATATAAGGCGTTTGATTTTTGGCACTTAGCAAGATAGACAACAACCTGTGCCAAAATAACATTGCACTCCGGCATGCCGATAACGGCACAGGCCTGATACCCGGCTACGGCTTGTTCAAGCGCCCGAGAATTCGCTAACCCTATATCCTCAGAAGCAAAACGGATAAGACGCCGAGCAATGTACAAGGGATCTTCACCGCCTTCTAACATGCGCGCCAGCCAATATAAAGCGGCATTCTCATCGGAACCGCGCATTGATTTATGCAAAGCAGAAATAATATTGTAATGTTCTTCGCCCACTTTGTCATACAGCAAATGCGATTTCTGCGCCGCTTCTTTCAACACATCTATAGTCACCTCGGGCGAGAGCAAAGTGGCTGCTTCAAGAATATTCAAAGCGGCGCGCGCATCTCCTTGGGCAATACCGACCAAAAACGATATGGCCTCATCGGGAATGGTTACATTAAGATCTCCCAACCCCCTTTCGCTGTCACCCGCCGCCTGGCGAATAATAGACTCTAGCGCCGAATTGCTCAATGAGTTTAAAACAATAACCCGACACCGGGAAAGCAGCGCGCTACGTAATTCAAAACTAGGGTTCTCGGTTGTTGCGCCGATTAATGTTAAAGTTCCACTTTCAATATGGGGCAATAAAGCGTCTTGCTGCGCTTTATTCCAACGATGAATTTCATCTATAAATAAAATTGTTTTTTTATCGAGCAATTGGTTTGAACGCGCTCTGTCGATTGCCTTGCGCAAATCGGCTACGCCTTCAGTAACTGCAGAAAATCGTATAAATTCCGCCTCAACTTCTTGGGCAATCAAAAGCGCCAAGGTTGTTTTTCCGCTGCCCGGCGGCCCCCAAAAAATTAATGAGGGCAGATTATCGAGCGCGATTGCTTGCCGAATTAAAGCCGTTTCCTTAGTTACCTCTTCTTGACCGAAAAACTCCTCAAATTGCTGTGGCCTCATTCTATCGGCCAAAGGACTTTTTTTCATAATGATTCAAATAAATCTAAATACTGGCGAGCAGTCTTCTCCCAGGTAAATCGCTTTGCTTGCTCTATGCCCTTCTCGCTTAAAGCAGCCGCTAAATCAGCGTCCATGATGATGCTCTCTATTGCCGCTGCTAATGCTGTCGGATTATAAGGATCAACTAAGAGCGCTGCATCACCAGCCACCTCAGGCAATGAAGATGATGACCCAAGAATAGTCGGCGTTCCGCAGGCCATAGCTTCAAGGGGAGGGTGGCCGAAACCCTCGTACAAAGAAGGGTACGCAAACAGGGTCGCCGCATTATACAAATACACTTTATCGTTTCGATCAACGTAATCGAGAAATTCTATATCGCTGCTACATGCAAGTTTCTTGGCGAGCGAATACACGGCTTTTGACTTCCATCCCCTGCCCCCAGCAATCAGCAATTTAATATTTTCGTTACGAGGCTTTTTCTTAAGCAGATCGAAGGCCCTCAAGAGGCATTCGATATTTTTACGCGGTTCAACCGTGCTAAGAAAGAAAATGAATTTCTCCGGGAGACGGTATCTTTTTTTCACAGCGAGCAAAGCAGGATCTTCGGGAGGCAATTTTTTAAAATCAGCAGAAAGACCAGAAAGAATCGTTTTTACTTTTTCTGTTGCCGCTCCACCATAGTTAATAATATCAGCTTTAGTATTTTCAGAAACAGCAACAACAGCAGTCGTCTTTTTCATAAGCCGGCGAACGCGTAAAAGGCCGTGCCATATATTTTTGCGCCAATTAAAAACTTCTGGATATATCAAAAAAGAAAGATCGTGAACGGCGACAACACTTTTTACAGAAGGCGACCATGCTGAAAAGTTAACATGGGGCATGAAAAAAATATCAATCCCAGAACCAATATAACGGTCCAAACGAGGCCTGTCAAAAGGCATGACGAGACAGTAATTGAAAATTTTATTCGGATAATGCGTTCGTATATAGCTAACATTCGCCTGCGTAAAATTAGGCAGGCGCCCTAGAAGATCGCGAGCTGAATTATAATAAAGGAAGTATTGGTTAGAAGAATCTATCTTAAAAAGAGCGGACAATAGTTCGTACGTATATTCGGCAACCCCGCTGTAGCGTTCGTCCATTAAAGGACGGACATCAATCAGAATATTCATGGTTATTGCTAAAACGCTCTTTCTCACGGCTTACTATGTTCAAAATAGATTTCTTAAAATTCTCAACAGAAAACTGATCGGCGTGTTTTTTTATAGTGGCGGCATCAAATTGCTCCGGCTTGAAAGTACGAATTACTGACTCGAGCGCCTCTACGGTCTGTTCAGAAAAGAAAAGACCCGTTTGGTTTTCAATAATAGTTTCAATCGCTCCTCCGCGCCTATAGGCAATAACCGGCCGTCCAGCAGCCATCGCCTCAACAGCCGTAATGCCAAAATCTTCTTCCTGGGGATTAATAAATGCTATGCAATCGCGATATAATTTTATTTTTTCTTCGTCGCTCACCCGGCCGAGAAATTCAATATGGCCTGAATCGGCAGCTAACAACTTCAGTCGTTCAAGGTCAATGCCATCTCCAAACACTTTAAGGGGCAAGCCGAGTTTTACAAAAGCTTCAATTACAAGATCAACCCGCTTGTACGCGACTAACCTTCCACCTATCAAATAATAACTTCCGGGTTCAGCACTTACTTCAAAACGACTCGTTTCAACAGGCGGATAAATCAATTCAGATGGGCGATGATAATATTTATCAATTCTTTTTTGGACAATTTTAGAGTTGGCAATATAGTAATCGACTCTATCGGCCGCTTGCCTGTCCCAGAGGCGGACATAATTAAGCACTAAAGAAATTATTTTTTTAAAATACTTATTGTAAGGCAATTCATTTATATATTGATGCGTATAATCCCACAAATAACGAGTTGGCGTATGGCAATAGCAGATATGAAGGGTATTAGTACCCGTAATTACCCCCTTGGCAAAGGCGCTGGCGTTTGAAAAAACAATGTCATAGTCTGATAAATCAAAAAATTCTACCGCCATCGGCATTATTGGCATATACCATTGGTAATGCCGTATGCCGCCGGGCAATCTTTGGATAATGGAAGATTCTATGTGGCGTCCCTTGAAATGTCTATCTACATTCTTAGGATCATACAACAAGGTATAAATAGGCGCATTAGGAAAAAGTTCGCATAGCACTTCAAGCACTTTTTCGGCTCCTCCGGCCTGCGCAAGATGATCATGGATTAAAGCAACTCTCATAATATATGTATATTTTTATTCGCTTTGTCGGGGACGTACCATCGCCCAAGGAGTTTTCAACATAATAATCAGATCAGAAACCAGGGACCAATTTTCAATATAATAAATATCAAGGCGGACTTCATCTTCAAAGGTTAAATCACTGCGACCCGAAACTTGAGCAAAGCCAGTAATACCAGGCTTGATTGATAACACCTTTTTATGCCGACTTTCATACTTTGCTACCTCCTCTGGTAGATGAGGGCGTGGGCCTACGAGACTCATTGAACCAACAAGAACTAAAAAGAATTCCGGCAGCTCATCAAGGCTAAAACGCCGGATAAATCGCCCTACTCGCGTAACGCGAGGATCGTCTTTTATTTTAACCATGGGACCGTCGCTGCGCATATTACGATCAGCTAATTCTGTGTATCGAAGGCCGTCAACGCGATCTATCATCGAACGAAATTTCAAATAACGAAACTTTGTACCCCCTTGGCCAATTCGAAACACTGGAGAATCATCATCTCGGCGCGAGAAAAAAACTGGCCCTCGGGAATCGAGCTTAATAGCAATAGCGATCAAAAGCATTATGGGGCTCGTAATAATAATCAAAATCAAAGAACCAATAATATCGGCGCAACGCTTGGCAATTCTTCCCCAACCATCAAGCGGGGTTTTTTTAACCTCGACAATAGGAACGCCGGCAAATTCGTCAACCTCTACCCGCAACACCTTTGTTTCCAATAAATCGGCGGCATATTTAAAAATAAGATGATGTTCGTCAGCAAAATCATAAAGGCGCAGACGATCACTCTTTGACAGATTAGGATCGGCCTGGAGAATTTCATCAATTTTCTTTACAGCAATGAAATCTTCAAGTTCTTTTGCAGACTCGGGGCTAAAATCAGCTAACCGCTTAACAACAACAAATCCCAGGCCCGCGCGCCGCGCAAATTCGCTAACTAATCTGTCGGCTGTTTGACTAGAGCCAACAACGGCCAAGGTATGGACGCCGATGTTATGCCTAAAAAGAAGACGCCGTACCGCCGTAATAACTATGCGTCCAATTCCGACATAGAGCATAGCAAAAACCCAGCCTGCTAAAACAATGAAGCGTGAAGAAAATAATTCACGATAAAAAAATATGAATATGACTACTGCTACTAATCCTAAAGAACATCCGAGCACTACTTTTTTCATCTCGCTTTTAAGGCTGCCTATCTCTCGTAAATTATATAAGCCGCTAAAACTAAAAATGACGAGCCACACGGCTGCTATGCCGAATAAGATCGTCACATATTCCCCCACCGGCAAATTAAAAATTACCGGTCGAATAACTGTCGACACATCCGAAAAACGCAAATAATATGCCGACAAACCCGCCAAGACAACCATTAGAAAATCTAGCGGCAAAAGTAACACTGAAAAAAATAAATCAGATTTTTTCATATTCCTTATCAAGAAGTAAACACCCGGCACACGATAAGCCGGATTCTGTATCCAGTTATTTAACTGGACGGCGGTTATCTATCTAGATCCGCCATTACTGACGGATTCAAGCGAGCTACTTTTCATCTTTGCTGGTATTTTACCAACAAAGGTTTGCTCTTGCTCCAGGCAGGGTTTACCGCGTCATCCCGTCACCGGGAGACGAAAGCTGTGGCCGTTTTTCAACCTCAGCTAACTTTTCACCTTTCTCTTGCCGCTCACGAGCGGCAAGATAGTATCGTCTCTGTGGCACTTTCCCTGGAATTACTTCCGGTGGGCGTTACCCACTGCCCTTTTTCTGGAGTCCGGACTTTCCTCTCTATTCTTTTTTTGAATAAAGCAAACGCCTTGGTGCCGGGCGATTACCTCAAGACAAGGTTACTTCATAGTAACCGCTCTTTACACCCTTGTCAACCTAATATTGTAATATTTTCTCTAATATTAAGTTAATTTGTTTAACTTAAGAAGCATTGAAGCATCGTCATTCTGAGCCACTTTATTTCGACGTTCAAAACCACACTTCACACAGTGGTGGACAAGCATCCAATCTTGACCGCGCATTTCCACGCGAAGCGGTTCCATCAAAGCTCCGCAGGCCGATGCCCTATCACCGGGATGAACGTCAACATGTCGGCTATACAAACACGCAGGGCAATGATTAGTATAGCCATTGCCAATAATGCTTTGTCCGCAGTGTCCGCATATAAAATTTTCAACAGTCCGACGAAATTGGAGAGACATATGCTTTAAATTCCCCTAGCCTCACTTTGATCATCCGCCTTAAATTTCTTCCACGGCTTGAGCAGGCGGGTTTTTGCCGCCGTCCATAATTCAAGAAATTCTTCACTTCGCAACAATGAACAAGTACCTAAGTATACAAGAGTACCGAATCCGCCAGCGCTGATGGCTTGCAATGCTACGCCCCAAAAACGTGTTAAATCGGTGTATGGCCAAACCAAGAGCTTCATTGCCTGGATAGCCAACGCGGCCAGAATAGCAGCGGCAGAATATTTTGCTACTGCCTTAAAAATTTTGAATTCATCAAGCGCTCCAAGTTTACGACGCAAGAATACGAACAACAATATAAAATTAAGAATACTGCTTAAAGAAAATCCCAAAGCTAACCCGGGCGCTCCCCACTTGCGGGCAAAATAAATAGAAAGGGTTACATTAGCTGCCTCAGCTGCAAGTCCAGTGTACAAAGGCGTACGAGAATCATGCTGAGCATAGAAAGACCGAGTAAGCAAAGGCAACGCGGCTTGAGCAAAAAGTGACAGAGCAAAAAATGCCAGCGTATCCATGGTTAATGTTGTTGCATTCCAATCAAATTTTCCACTTCCCAAAATAAGCCGAACAATTTGTGCACGCAAACTAACAATCACAACCATTGCTGGGATAATAAAAAATAAAATATGTCGAAATGTCCGAGAAAATAATTCGATTATTTTTTCGTTAGTTGGCGCTGCGGCCATTAAAGGAAAAACAGCCAGCGCGAAAGAAATGCCAAAAATACTCACCGGGAAAGTCTGCAAATTATTTGCGAGATTGAAAACTGTTAAAGATCCGGCAGTTAATGTTGACGCGATAACGGTTATAACCATTAAGTTTATTTGGGTAACAGCTAAGCCAAAAGTTCTAGCACTCATCATTTTGAATATGGAAATAACACCCTTGTCTCTCCACTGAAAAAGGCGCTGGTAGCGGAATCCGAGCCCCCACAACGTTGGAATTTGAATCAACAAATGAGCAGCTGAACCCATTACAACACCCCATGCCAGGCCGATAATTCCATACTTGGGGGCGAGGAGCAAAGCCCCGACAATAATGCCCATGTTATAAAAAATAGGAGAAAGAGAATACACAAAAAAGCGGCGCTGCGATTGAAGAACACTCCCTACAATGCTAGAAATGCCTAGTATAAAAGGCGATAAGAACATGATACGCGTGAGCTCTATCAATAAAGGACGGGATTCAATGGCAAATCCTGGCGCTATAAAACGTATGAGCCAAGGAGCAAAAATCATTCCTAATCCGCAAAGCAAAGCCAAGCCGACCGACATGATATTGATAATATTGCTGGTTAACCGCCAGGCTCGTTCATGTTCGTTCTTGGCTATTAATGCCGAAAAAACAGGAATAAAACCGGCTGATAATGCACCTAAAACCAATAAATTAAAAATAAGGTCAGGGAACCGAAAAGCCGCATAATATAAATCGAGTGTCTGTCCGGCTCCAAAGGTTCCCGCTAAAATACGATCTCTCAAGACGCCTAATAACCGGCTAATAATCGATAATGCGGCAATTATCAATGCTGCTCCAGCAACTGTTTCCGATGAATTAAAGATGGAAGATAAGATCCTTTTGGACTTCATACGGTCTTTCCAGAAAAAAAACTTTTTCCTTTCATCAAGGGGGAAGTCGAAAGGCCTAAAAATGCCAAAATAGTGGGGGCGACATCAAACAAGGTTCCCGAACAAGGCACTGTACTTAAATCTCCCTCAACCGGTTGCGGCAAGTTAAGACTATACCCAGCTAGATCATCACTTATAATTAATAAAGGAAGTGAATTGCTGTTTGAATTCAGATTTGACGCCTGATCATGTAAAGAAATATTTTCCGACCGGCTGTTACTAGCCGTTACTAACACCGCACCCCCAGCTGAAAGAGCAGCTGTTGTTATTTTTTTTAAATTAATATCTAAAGATGCAAACGCTTCTATAGCACCCTCAATGCTTCCTTCAGCGGCTAGCCGATCCAATGCCGGGAAAGTGACAACGATAAAATCGTACTGCTTACTTTCAATTGCTCGTACAACTGAACGTGCTATTTCATCATTTACCATCGCCGGGTTTTCAGAATATTTTTCTTGAGGCGGAAGAGGAATTAAATCTCTTTCTTCTCCGTTATATGCCGACTCAACTCCGCCATTTAAAAAAACTGTCGCATCAGCAAAACCTTCACTATCAGAAACCCGTAATTGCCGCAAGCCGGCGCTAGCGATTATCTCACCTACAGATCGATCATCCTTAAGCGGAGGCAATAAAGAAATGATATTATGAGCTCCATGAATAGGGCTCAGGCTAACGCAGTCGGCTCTACCGGCAACGGCGAGTTCAACTGAACGGGCCAGAGGTGCGATCAAAGTCCCATTAAAGTTAAAAAAGAGCACGCAGTCTCCCTCTTGTACTACCCCCAAGGCCTCTCCCAGAGAATTGCAGAGAGCCGTTGGAGGAAATTCCTCATCATAAATCTTTTTAGCATATTGATCGCGAAGCGCCTCTTGCGCGGAAATAGCTTGATTTCCTAAACCATTCACAATAGAAGCGGAAGCCTTATTAATTCGCTCTTCACTGGCATGAGGATCAAGGGCATAAAAACGACCGCACAAGCTTGCTATAGTTACCGCTGAGCCATATTTCTCTTCAATAGCAGTAATCATAGACTGCGCCGCGTAAGAAGAGGTATCGCGGCCATCAAGAATAGCATGCAAAAAAATTGCACCCACCCCTTTTGTTTGTGCCGCCGTAATAAGTTGGTCAAGGTGTGCTAAGGAAGATTCTTTTTCAGCGGCCGATAATAAACCGATGAGATGAAGATGGCGCCCTTTTCTAATCATAGAATCAAAAATGCTTGAATGAAGAGAGCCATGAGCAGAAATATAATCATCAACACGATAACGCGGCACATATGAAGCATTTCCTGCTCCTATAATCGCATGCCCAAGTTCACTCGTCATAATCGTGCCAGAAGGCAATCCTAAATCTAGCGGGGAAGCGCTTAATGCAAGTGCAGGATAATGGCTTATTAAATGTGTAAGATATGCCGGCTTTGCCTCAGTAAAAGCATTGCCCGCGTGTGCGGGAGCAATCCCCCACCCTTCAAAAATAGCTAATATAAGAGGGCGAATTCGGGATTTTTTTTTGTTAGAAGAACGGGGCATATATATTAAGTAATAATTCCTTTCAAGCCAGGCATGGGCGTATTGCTCAGAAATGATAATGAAGCTCCTCCTCCAGTGGAAATCCAGCTAAAAGCTTTGGTGCGCTTAAAAAAGCGTATGGCTTCAATTGTTTCGCCACCACCCGCAACCGTAAAAGCACCGCGTGCATGAGCCGCTGCAATAGCAGTCACTATGCGCTCAGTACCGCGACGTGAATTTTTATTTTCAAAAATTCCCATTGGTCCATTCCAAAAAATAGTTTTGGCATGGGCGATAACTTCTTCATAGGCGGCAATAGTTGCATCATCTATGTCCGCTAACCGTCGAAGCCTTGAAAGCTGCGGAATTAAAACCTTATTTTTTGGTAAACCATGCCGGCTCGCCATCAAATCATTGGCCAAATCCCCTCCAACCAAAATGGCCCACGCAAGCGGCAAGAAAGCTTTTATTAAAGGAAGTTTGCTTTTAATTTTCGCTCCTCCGAAAATTACAACCAAAGGCTTTGCTCCTTTTCCAACTCTCAAAAGTTGTGTAACTTCTTGAGCTAACAAGGGACCGGCATAGGAGGGCAAACATTTTTTTATCGCGCTCACCGATGCATGTGCGCGATGAGAAACCGCAAATGCATCATTGATATAGATATCGCCAAGAAGTCCGAGTTTTCGTGCAAAGGAAAGATTGTTCTTCGTTTCACCTGACCAAAAGCGGATGTTCTCCAAAAACATTATGTCTCCCGTGCGTAGACACTGAGACTGGTACTGTAATTCAGATAAGGTGCCAGAGGCAACAAATACTCGTCCCCCTAATAATTTCCGTACACGACTGGCAATAGGAGCAACTGAAAGAGCGGGGCTTACTTCATATTCGTCCCGAACAATAGGATCGCCAATATGCGTCATAATAATTATTGACGATAGGCGGCGTAAGCGACGCAAGGTCGGAATTACCGCTTGGATCTTATAATCATCGACAATGTGTTTTTTTTTGAGAGGTACATTTAAGTCAAGGCGAATAAGCAAACGCTTCCCCTGTAATTTTTCGTCTTTGGGCAATAATTTTATCTTCATACAAATTTATTTTTTTGGCACTTCATCAAGAACAACTGTTACTTCTTTGGTTTCATTCTGTCGAATAAATTTAATATGGAGAGAATCACCGGGTGTATATTCTTCTAATAGTCCCGAAAGATCAACCGACGGTCCTACGGCTACCCCATCCAAAGAAATAATCCTGTCGCCTGCGCGCAGGCCGGACTTATCCGCAGGACTTCCCTTTACAATAGCCGCTGAAGAGCCATTCCCTATTAACGCACCGGCGGCGGCGGCGTTTCCTTTATCGACATTAACATAGTAAATGCCCAAACGCGCTCGATTGATTTTATTATCTGTCAAAAGTTTTGCCAGCATTGCTTTTACAGAATCCATCGCTATCACTACATGACCCCTGCTTATTCCAGCGATTCGGCCGTTGCCATCAAATAATGCGATGTTCCTTTCTCCTATACCAGAAACTGATAATTCCAGCGAAGCTTCCTCTGAAGAACGGTGGCCAAGAGATTGATGAGATAAAATCCCACGTTCTACAACCCCCTGCCATTCTAAACCGTACAATTCTTGTCCTATTAATAAATCCTGACTTAAAATAAAATCACGAACGGTTAGTTTGTCAGCCTTAGCGATATGAATAAAATTAAATTTTCCAGCCGCTCCGGTCAGCACCCTGTCAATTGAATATACGCGCCTATCGTTAGCGACAACTACCATATCAGACCATTGGCCATTTTTATCAACAGGAATATCGGTTACTGTCGCCAACCACCCATCGGCCGTTACGGTAATAGCTTGGCCTAGTTTGTCCTTGGGAAGATATAAAGGAGAATCACCAGGCACACGCTTAAAAATCCCGCTGAGACTGCTTTCCGCGTCAGCGACACTAAAAACTGGATTTATTACATTATTTTTTGGCCCTTGCCGAACAACAATAGTCCCAGCGTTAGGAGCGACTAAATAATTTCCAGCAGCAATACCATAATATTTATCAAGCAAATAAATAAAAATCCAATTGCCTAAAATACCTCCAATAAAACCAGCAAAAAGAATAAGGACAGTAATAAGCCAAAAAGTGCTTCGTTGCGAAATTTTCATAGGCTATCTTAAAGCCAGCGCGCCGTTAAAAAAACAGCGAGCCAGGTAATAATTATGAGGCCGGCGAGAATTTGGAAACGCCGCGTATCAGCATTCCCGCCTTGTTGTTGTGAGATTAAAGAAACCGCAATGTAATAAACCGTCACCACTAAAAAACCCAGGATTCTAAAATCAAGAGGAAAAAATCCCGCTACTAAAAATATTTCTAAGGTAACAAGGCTAACAATAAGCGCTGCCCGCCAACCCTGTGCCAAAGCTAACCGACTGTTCCACAGCCATTGCCATAATATTACAAAAATCAAGAAACAAAAGACTATGCCAATGAACCACGAAGGGACATCAAGGAATGTTTTCAAGCCATAAGCGCCGGCTGCCAAAAAAAACACTGTTAAAAAATTTAAAGCAAAACAAAGACGCTCAAGGCTAAAAGGAATGTAGCTGCGGATATGACTCGTATATGCCAATGCATACTGCCAATATAAAAATTCTAAAGCAACCACTACTGCTAACAGCAGAATTGTTGATATTCCCTGAGGAACCAAAAGGCAATAAATTAAAGTTGAAGCGCCTAATAAAAAAGGCGTAACGGCAAAGCGCCACCAATCATTACCATCAGTATCCAATCCTTGCGCGGCCAGCGCATAGATAAAAGCTAAAGCTAATACAATCCATCCGATATGATTCGGGGCAACATAGCACCAAGTGAACAAAGCAACACTCAATGCCAAAATAAAAGGAGAAATAAATAAACGTAGATTCATACTTAAGATTTTAACCAAGGATAGCTCGCGTATAACTGAAAAAGAAGATTTTCTGCCGTGCCGTTCTTAGACTTAAGTGCATCAGCAATTTGCACTAAGCGAAAATGAAGATCGCGATTATCTTTAGTAACCAAGAGGGCTAACAGATGAGTTCGGCGGGCTTCTATATCTATTTCGCCTTCATTTTGAATCGCTGCCTCATAATCCCGCACGGCCGATCGCGCTTCTTCTCTATAATCGTCAGAAGTCGTAAGGGTCTCTGCGGTAATATTCTGAGCTGGCTCATCATGCCATATTAACCGGACGCTGACAAGACCGCCCATAATCACCAAAGCGATCAAAGCGGAATAGAAAAATTTCTTTCTGCTATTGAACAATTTCGGTTTTAACATACGGAACTGCGGGCTGCACGGAATTTATTGATTGAATTGGAGCTGGCAAATTTAAGCTGCCCAAGGGAGCAAGCGTATCAAGCCGACTGGATTTAAGCGTAGCCGGCGAGAACGAGTAGAGCACGTCACCAATAAAAGCATTACGCCGAACCGTATCATCAACATATAGTTGATTAGTACTGAATAGGGAAGGCAAGCGGAAAGCAACTCGTCCCCGTTCGCTCATAGCGCTTGCGCTTACTCTAAAAACTAAAACTCCCTGGAAATTAGTTTGATAATCGCTTGTTCCTTTAGCGGTTAAAGATGCGGGGATAGCCAAGAGACCTTTTTCTTTATCAAATAAGACTGCTTTATAATCATACAAAGCGGATGAATCACTGCCCCGGCCTCCTATAATCAGGGATGTGACTTCCTTGGGAGTGGAAGGATCCTTAACATCAAAAAGGCTTACTTTCAATCCGAGAGTGTCAACTCCCTGATCACCTTTATCAATGACATCTTTGCCGATTCCAATCAAGGTGTTTTCATCATAGGGATGAAGGTAACTTGAGAAACCAGGAATTTTAAGCTCTCCTAAAACCGCCGGCTTTTCTGGATTCTGTAAATCAATGGCAAATAGGGGGTCAGTTTGTTTAAAGGTTACCATATAGGCACGATTCCCCATAAATCTTACAGAATATATACGCTCTCCTTTTGCTAAATTTTCTACTGACCCTACCCGATTTAAAGCGGAATCAAGAACATACACATTATTAACAGAGGGAGCATCGGAAGAGGGGGCAAAAGCGGCATTGGCTGAAAACATAAAAGGTCGCATCCATGACTGCCCTCGGGTAGTTGCCAAACGCAAATAACCATTGTGCTCATCCAGGGAATACTGATTAAGCAAATGACCGCTTACTTCACCCGAAGCAACGAATGTCATATCGTCGCCGCTTAATGCGATTTTTTGAATTATTGTTTTCTCTAATTCATTTTCCAAATTAGGATGGCGCGATTTGAATTCTGCCTCCACTTCATCGCTTATATGTTTTTGTTCATCGGGAGATAATCGGGAAAGGTAGCCTTCGATGATTTGATTGATTTTAGCCAGCTTCTCGTCATCTGATAAAATAAAGGAATCAATGGCGCCTATAGACTCGATGCGCGAGCGCTCAATATCCGAAAAACGATTAGCCAATACCTCTCGCGCCACCGCCATGCGCAATTGATATTCGCTGAGATATTTAGTGTAGGCAAGATAGAGAGCATTGTTAGAAGCGTAGACTGTTTGTCCGGCCGGCATCATATATACTTGCGAACGAAGAGGGGCGGCGACGTTATCAAGATCAAAGACACTAACGGTAGTTGCGTCTAAATTCGATGGCGAATCAATATAATATACGCTTGGATATATATACTTATCAGTTGTTTTGTCTGAGGAAATTACAGTGTCATTTTCCATGACGCGGGGTAGAGCAACACCGTCGAGCGGATAATACTGATAATTAGCGGTAATAAAATATAATCGCCGGCCAATAAGGCGAGAAGAAGTATATCCTCCTTCAAGGCTCAATCGTCGCTGCAATTTTGGGGCAGCACGATCGGAAATATCATAAAAAGAAAGGAAGGTGTAATTCCCTCCGGGGCGCCACCTCAGGGATTCAATCATCTTAGGATTGTTTGGCTGGACTGTTTCATCATAGCCAAACACAATTAAAGTGCTTCCATTAACATAGAGTTCCTGAGGACGCGAATCTAAAACTGTTGTTGAGGCGATAGCCATTGAACCAGCTGTTTCTGCTTTTACAATAACTAAATTACGATCCGTAATAGCATATATGTAATTGCCGTCAGTTTTTAGAAGGTCCGATTCATCAACACCTTCAACCTGTATATTCGTTTTCGAAAACGAAGAAGTGGCATTGCCTCCGCCTAGACCCGCGGGCGCCATTGTAGGGGCGCTTTCTTTTACTGCCTCGTTACGCATTGCAGAGTCTATGGAAACGGAGCCTGCCGACGAAGGCGATCGGTGTTCAAAAAAGCGTTTAAGCTCATCAGCGTTTTTAAATTCTTTCATGGTCGATTGAGCTGCTAGCACGCTTTCAAAACTGCCTTGCGTCGTTGACTGAGAAATTTTTGAAGTTTTGGTGCACCCTGTAAGTGCCAGTAAGCATACAGCCGAACTAATAAAAAAAATTTTTGCTGTTTGATTTTTCATACAATGTTAGTTTGAGAATAAAGTACTATCGAATGGTTGCCATGATTCATTAGCGTCATCCCAGCGCCATACTTCTAAGCGCGATACCATATCGGTTTCGCTGTAAATATTATCAACACGCACCTCAGATCCGATACGATTAGAATATTTTGTTTTTGTATTGAGCAAGACGGGGTGCGTTAAAAATTCTAATTTAATTTTCCCTACCGGCCCCTTAAACACAATATATTCAATAGTGCTCCCCCCGTGCTCATCCGAACGATCGACTCCCGAGTCCTCTACTTCGAACGTACTGCGAACCTGTTCAACTATTTCTTGCCAGCGATCAGTAGTCATACGATTAATAATACGAAGCTTGCGTCTCAAGGTTACGCTTCCGGCTTTCAGCGGTTGTTTGTTCAATCAAACCTCGTTCTAAGAGTTGATCAACGGATTTATTCATTGAAATCATGCCACTAGTAGCACTTGTTTGAATAATGGACATTATTTGGCTGACTTGATTGCGGCGAATCAAGTTGGCAACCGCCTGATTATTGATAAGCACTTCAAAAGCGGCTATCAACCCTCCGCCTTTGCGCGGTAATAACTGCTGGCTGATAATGGCTCGCAATGTCGAAGCTAACTGGTTAAAAACTTGAGCTTGCTGATAGGGAGGGAAGGAATCGACTACTCGAAAAATAGTGTCAGCGGCGGTAGCGGTATGCAACGTTGAAAGAACTAAGTGTCCAGTTTCAGCAGCCGTCAAAGCGGCCATCATAGTTTCCGCGTCGCGCATTTCGCCTACCATAATAATATTAGGATCTTGCCGTAAAGAATACTTTAAAGCGCCAGCAAAACTCAAGGTATCGTTGCCTAATTCGCGCTGTTCTATTAGGCACTTTTTATTTTCAAACACATATTCAATGGGATCTTCGATAGTAATGATATGGGCATCGCGCTCTTCATTGATAATGTTAATCATCGCTGCCAGAGTTGTTGATTTTCCGGAACCCGAAGGTCCGGTAACTAAAATCAAACCGTCGCGCAATTTCGTTAATCCTTGCATGACATCAGTAAAACCAAGCGCTGAGGGATTTGGCGATAAGCCGGAAATAAGACGAGCCGCCAAGCCAATGCGGCTTTGTTGGAAATGCAAATTGATGCGGAAGCGCTTGGCAAAAAATTCATACGAAAAATCCAGCTCCCGTTCATCATTGAACTTTTTCCACTGCGAAGGGCTTATTAATTTTTCTATCTCCGAGGCTAAGAATTCATGCGTTACCTCTTCGGTGCCGGCGGCGGCCAAGCGTCCATTGCAACGAATCATTGGCAAAGCTCCCCCGACCAAATGGAGGTCCGAGGCTTGCTGGTCAATCGCTATCTTAAAGTAATCTCGCAGTATCATATATATAGTATAGTATACCATAAAGAAAAAGCGCTGTCGTTTACATACCGACAGCGCTTTATTTTTTACATTATTACAATTATTTTCATGGAAGAGCAATGATTTCAGCACAGACCGCTTCGGCATTGCCATGGATTCGACCCTCACGAGCCTCTATAGAGGTCGTGGGTAATAAATTACGAATTCCGCCCAAGAACGCCACTGTTTCACCGCTGAAGGCGAAAAAATTACGATCTATAAATGAATATTCCGTATCGGTATCAGAATTATGAATAGTAGGCACAGGAATCTCGGGCTGAAGCACATAACCGCCTCGCTGCCTGATTCCAGCTCTTAGTGACTTGCGAAAACGGCCATCACTTAAAGAACCCCTGATATGTCCATAACATCCGTAAACACCTTTCATTGGCTTAGCGCGTAATTGAAGATTACCATTACGAATTGACTCAACGTCAATCTCCGATGCATTAAGAAAAGTTATAAATTTCTCATGCAAAGATTCGCCAATAAATTCTAGGTACGGTTTTCCTTTGCCTACATGATTAAGCATTTCCTCGGAAAATATATCAGCCTCAGAATAGACACTGAAGGCGCTTTTCATTATAGGTAAATACTCTTTTGTATCATTAATCATGACATCAAAATTCCCTGTCGGCGGATCAATATTAATGGTTAACGTATTAGCTTTAATAATTTTTCTAATTTTTCCATCCTGCAATAAAGGGTGCGAAATTTCTACAGCTGGATTCTTTAACTTATGCACGGGATTTGAGCTGCGCACAAATAAAAGATATTCACAGTTGTTTGAATTTTCTTTTAGGTGTTTTCGAAAATCTTCGGGCCCCATAAAAGCATCAAAACCCGATATTTCCAAAATTTCCTCATTACTAAGAGACTCTCCATTTTCTTTTCCAAATTCACATTCTCTCATGCTGTAAAATTTTTCTTCAGTAACAGCTAATAAAGCTATGGGTTTACCGAATTTAGCTCTAACAGCAGATAAAACAGCACGAAAGCGAGACTTTAAGAAAGATTCTTCCCCACCAACATTTTGAATAATTTGGTAAGCACCAAAAGAGTTTTCGAATTCGAAAATTTTCCCACGAAGTTTGGAAATTAAGTCATCTTCCGACAATTCCAAAGAGGCTTTTAGAAATTCTTTATCTAAACCAGCCATATCAATTCTAACTATGGGACTGACGTGGCCTGCAGGACCAACACAGTATTGATAATCAGACTCATGCTCTTTATTTTTATGAGTCAGAATGTCAAAAGCTTTATTATAGTCGAGACAAATTTGGCTTAGAGCATTAATAAGAGGTGTAGTGTAAATAACATTGTAGTGCGGCAGGGTTAAAAAAGCCCCCGATAGAAATTTGGAATAATTTTTTGGAACAATCATTCCAAGCGCTTGTGATGTCAATCTGGACATTATTTTCTCCGTTTATTTTTTAAAAAACAAATGAGCCTCTATTACTAGAAGGCTCATACCTGGTTATAAGAAAAAATTACAACTCAAAGATCAGCCTTCTAGTTCATAGAGGCTAAACCAATAAAAAGCAGCTCCTGTTGCTCGCCGATTAAGTTGTACTTCTTGATTATGCATACAGTATATATAGCAAATATTATCCAAAAATGCAAATACTCTACTTACCCTAAATTTTTGGCTTTATAAATTGCATCGGCGGCGATTGCTCCCTCAGCACAGGCCGTAACGATTTGATGGAAGTTATTGGAAGCGTCAGTCGAGTCGCCGGCGGCATATATGCCAGGAACAGTGGTCGACATGTCCGGCTGCACCCGAATATAACCTAATTCATTGATTTCAGCCCCCAAAGCTTTTGCTAAATCCGTTTGCGGCAAAAGGCCAATTTCAACAAATAAGCCGTCTACAGCGATACGATTACTCCCATTAAAATCAGTGTCAAGAATTATATGAGTTAACTGCGTTTCACCTTCAAGGCCGGTAATATTAGCCGCATATACAACCGTCACATTTTCTCTTTTTTTCAATTCTTCGCGCCACAACGGTTCGCCTTTCAAATCAGCGCTGCGGCAAACAACATATACCTTAGAAGCGATATCAGCTAAATATAAAGCTGCTGAAATAGCGCTGTTACCTCCGCCGGCAACCGCAACGACTTTATCTTTAAAAAACGGACCGTCGCAGGTTGAACAATACGCAACCCCTTTGCCGGACAATTCATCTTCGCGAGGAATGCCAAGATGGCGATGTTTTGTACCGGAGGTAAATAAAATATTCTTAGCCGTAAATCGTTTTCCTCTCTTTGTTACAACAAAATATCCATCTTCTATTCGTCCCGCCTCAATGACCGTATCGGATAAAATTTCTCCGCCCGATTCTTTAACATGAGTCGTCATGTTATTCATTAATTCAAAACCAGAGATACCCGGAGCGCCCGGCCAATTATAAATTTTATGCGCCTCGGTTGTTGTCCCGCCCAAAATATCGCCAATGACGATATTTTTAAGGGTATAGCGCGAAGCATAGATCGAAGCAGTCATTCCGGCTGCGCCCGATCCAATAATAATGAGATCGTAATCCATGTAGTCCCTAGGGGAGTCGAACCCCTGTTACCAGGATGAAAACCTGATGTCCTGACCGTTAGACGAAGGGACCATAATACAATTTTTAATTTTTAATTCCTGCCTGCCGGCAGGCAGGTTGTAATTTCCAAACTATTTTCCTCCGAACTATTTTCTTCCTAGCGGCACGGTGAAAATATGGTGGCGAAGATTAAACAAAAATTAAAATAAAAGACTTTTTGTAGTATACTCATGAAATTAGTTCTTGTCAATATTTAAGGCAATTAGCTTGACATGCCCGAGGCTTTGCCGTAGATTAGTATATTGCCCTGTCACTAATAAAAGCCGCCCTGAGCGGCTCTTGCTCATACAGAGACTATGTTAACAGTTGACGAACAGATTAGCGAACAAATCGATAAAGCAAAACGCATTCTTATAACTTTTGGGAAAGAATGGAAAGGCGACGCCGTCGCTTCTGCTTTGGCGCTCAAAAATTGGCTGGCAAGCCAAAACAAAGAAGCCGATATTGTTGCTGAAAAACCTTCCTCGCCGCTTCCCTATTCTTTCCTGCCAGGCTATGCCCTTATCTCGCATGAACTCGACAATATCCGTCGCTTTATTATTTCATTGGATATTACCAATACCACTGTGGACCAAGTGGAATACAGACTTGAAGATAAAACGCTAGAGTTTATTGTTTCCCCAAAAAACGGATTTTTTACTCCTGAAGATATCTCTTCCCGTTCAAGCGGTTTCCGCTATGATCTTATTTTTGTATTAGGGGCAGCCGACCTTGAGTCTCTCGGCGTAATCTACGATAACGATACCCAATTCTTTTTTGAGACAACGATTATTAATATTGATCACCAAGCAGCTAATGAAAATTTTGGACAAATCAATCTTGTAAATCTTAACGCTGTGGCCGTCGCAGAGATTCTCTATGACTTCATCATTTTAGCTGAAAAGCCAAAACTCGATGCCGATGCCGCCACTTGTTTATTGGCAGGGCTCATCACAGAAACGAAAAGCTTTAAAACCCAAAGCGTTACCCCGCATGCTCTTGCCATTGCCTCGGAATTAGTAACTCTTGATGCGCGCCGGGAAGAAATTATTAACGCCCTCTACCGCTCACGGCAGCTCAATGTTCTAAAATTATGGGGCTGTGTATTAACAAGCCTTAAAGAATCTCTTAACGGAAAATTGGTTTGGTCTGAAATATCAACTGCCGATTTCCTAGCAACAAAAACTGAGTCAATGCATCTTTTTGATGTCATTGATGAATTAATCATCAGCATGCCCCAAGCGCAAATTATTGTTCTTGTCTACGAAGAAAAAGGCCGCGCTAAAGCTATTATTCATAGCGTACGCAATTTAAATGCCCTCGAATTAACAAGTGTCTTTAAAAGTAAGGGTAGCCGAAACTTATCGACTATAGATTTTGAAACCTCCTTATCTGAAGCCAGTAAAAAATTAATAAGTACGCTGGAAGAAAAAATGAGCCACTTGAGCGCCTAAAAAGCTACTTGAATAAAACAATTAAAAATGATACGGTGATGAAAGCTTAAGCCCCGCAGGCTTTTGCCTTAACGACCGCTTAGCTCAGTTGGTTAGAGCGCCACGTTGACATCGTGGAGGTCAGTGGTTCGAGTCCACTAGTGGTCACCCTCATAACCTATGATATGACAAACAAGCGCGACCTTGAATTAATTTATGAAATGGGATGCCTGCGTCATATCCAGCGGACATGGAAACAATTCCTTGGAGCTGATTTCGCTAATTTAGCCGAGCATACGCTGCGCGTTGCCTGGATTGCCCTTATTCTTGCAAAGGAAGAAAAAGCCGATACCGGACATATTATTAAATTGGCCTTGGCTCATGATATTGCCGAAAGCCGTACCGGCGATGTACACTATGTTTCCCGCCTCTACACTAAACGGGATGAAAATATGGCAGTAGCTGATATTCTTAAAGGAACTTCGCTTGAGGAAGAATTCCTTCCTCTCTTAGAGGAATACGAAAAACGGGAAACATTAGAATCAAAAATCGTTAAAGATGCGGATACGCTTGATGTGGATTTTGAGTTGCATGAGCAAGCGGCCAATGGAAATAGTCTAGAAAAACAAAAGCATGCTCAGCGCGCCGAATCAGTCTTCCCGAAATTATTTACGGAAAGCGCTAAACGGATGTGGAAAGAAATAGAAACATCAAACGTGCACGATTGGCATTTTAATGCCCGCAATCGCTTTAGCGAAGGTGATTGGAAAAAATAATACGAGCGCCTGTAGCTCAGCTGGTTAGAGCATCGAGCTTATACCTCGAGGGTCCTTGGTTCGAGTCCAAGCAGGCGTACAAATACAATTAATATCAATCTTTTATGGAGGAAAAAGATTACTTACTGGCATTAAGCCAGTGTGCTTTAATGGGCCCTTCTCGCCTCGCGCGGCTGCGGGCTTTTTTTAATAGCTGGGAAAAAGCGTGGTCGGCTTCTCAGCGCGAATTGCAAAACAGCGGCTTAGAAGAAAAAATTGCCAGTCGATTAACAATTTTTCGGGAAAAATTTAATTACAAACATTTTTTAGTTTTCCTTGAACGCCACAATATCAAAACGCTAACACGCGATGAGGCCAGCTATCCTAAACTATTAAAACAAATATATCTCCCGCCTCCCCTTCTCTATTACAGGGGAAAAATCGAATTATGCGATCGTCCTACCATTGCCATTGTCGGAACGAGAAAACCAAGCGCCTATGGGAAACAAGTTGCCGAAAAAATTGTGACTGAATTAGTTGAGGCGGGACTAACAATTGTCAGCGGCCTGGCTCTCGGAATTGATGCCTTAACACACAAAATAACGCTAGCCAACAAAGGACATACTGTTGCCGTTTTAGGTTCAGGGCCCGAAGCTATATATCCTGTTGCAAACTTCCATATAGGCGAATCTATCGCCGAGCAGGGCTGTCTGCTCTCCGAATTTCGACCAGGAGTACCTCCCCTTAAATCAAATTTTCCCCGCCGCAATCGGCTTATTGCCGGATTATGCTTAGGCACGCTCGTCATTGAAGCTTCAGAAAAATCAGGTGCGCTCATTACCGCCCGCCATGCCCTGCAAGAAAACCGCGAAGTGATGATGATCCCGGGTAATATTTATTCTCCGCTTTCCAGCGGAACCAACGCTTTTATACAAATGGGAGCGCGCCCCATAACATGCGCTCAAGACATTTTATCAGCACTAGGATTAGAACAGGCAATGGGCCAAAGTTCCCTCTTAGCGCCGCAAACGCTTTCACTTGATGAAAGAAATATTGTCGAGCAACTCGGGTATGAACCTTTGCATATTAATGAACTTGTTCGCGCGCTTAAACTTGACATCAGTTTGATAAACAGTAGACTGACTATTATGGAATAAGTAGACCTCTGTTTATTTATTTGAATTTGCGTAATCTTAGATAGTACTAAGCATTTTTGTACTTTTAAGAGGACACTATTGAAATAAAGAGGCCTACTCCTGCTGTGGAAAACTAAGATTCTTAATTGACCTTTTTTGATAAATAACAGGTCTAATATAAGAAAAAAGATTAGGTATTAAATTATATAAGTTTTTTGCTAAGATATATTCTTTGCTGCTAGCGGTATATCAAATGATTAAAAAAATAAAACAAATATAAAATTAGGATAAAGAAATAAGAACTATCAAACTAAATTAAATAAATAAAAAATAATTTGGATTGAATTAGTACACTGCAACCTATGTAAGTGTATTTTTTATGTCTATTCAAATTTTATCGCAAAAGTTTTGTGAACATGCCCTCTATATTAAGGGTTTAACTCCCAAGACTGTCCGTTCATATAAATATGCCATTCGGCATTTCGCTAATTCTGAAAATATAACAAATGTTGAAGAAATTACGCAGGAGAACTCCAGGCACTTTTTCTTTACTGGAAGAACAGAATTGAAATGGTGCGCAAATACATATATATGCTACCGAAGAGCTTTATCTATCTTCTTTCAATGGTGTATAAAGGAAAGTCAGATGTCATTGAATCCTATGGATGATGTCGAAATTCCAAAACAAGAAAAGCGACTTCCAAAAGCACTTACAAAACAGAACGCTGAGCGGATATTAGAAACTGTTGATAACTATCCCTATGAACATCAGTTCCTTCGGTATAGAAATTTAGCAATTTTTGCATTTATGATTTTCGCTGGATTAAGAAAAAACGAAGTATTAACGCTTAGGTTCACAGATGTAGATATTGAAAATTTATCAATCTTTGTAAGAGGAAAAGGCAATAAAGACCGTGTAATTCCTATGAATTATCGGTTAGCAGAAATCTTGCAAAAGTATCTTGAAGCAAGAAAAAAGGCTTGGAAAACGTGCCCCGAATTTATCACATCTTTTACCTACGATATGGGTTTTACTGAGAGTGGAATAAAACGGCTAGTTAAGAAAATTAGACAAGCTTCCGGAGTAGAATTTACAAGCCATCCACTAAGACATACATTTGCAACTCTAATGCTTGAAGGAGGCTGTGATATATATTCAGTCTCCAAGTTTTTAGGACACTCCGATATTAAAACAACCACAATTTATTTGAATGCCAGTGTTCAGCATCTAAGAGAACAAATTCTGAAACATCCATTAAATTAAAACCAGTTTATATTATAATGTTTTATTTACTTTGTTAAACTTTCGATTGTTTTAATTGAATTATAATCACCATAGTAGACCTCTCCCAAACTATCTTTCTTTAATATGTATTTGTATTCCGATTGATTAAAGTATTTATCTTTTGAAGGAATAAAATTACTATTTATGTTCGCCAAAAGTATATAATGTTGAGTAATATCTCTAAAAGACGGTGAGGAATTATCTTCTATAGTTTTAACAATTTTATATTTCTTCAATAAAGAATTATTATCTGTTAATAATTCAACGGATAAACCCGAATTTTCGGATAATTTATTGTAGATGCTCTTACCTTGTTCTTTTAAAAAGTAGCTATCACTAAATAAATCCTTTTCTGTAATTGGGGATAATACACTTAAAAAAATAAATTTTGGATTTGACTTCATTAAAATATTTTCGAATTCAGTAGACCACCTAGGAATAATATAATTATTTTCATAAATAGTAATTTTGGGTTTAGCTAGATCAATTTCTAAATCCATTTCGGTAACTAATTCTTGAACTTTAGTACGGCTTACTATCGATTGATTATCATAAAATTTTTCTTTCCTAAGTTTATCTATTAAACCCTGTTCATCTAAGGCTTCGGATTTATATTTGATTGCTAAATACTCTATTGCACTTTTTATTCTCAAGTTAAAATCATCATCTTTTGTACTATGAAAAAAAAGTTCAACCAAAATCGACAACATTAAAGATAAGGTTAGATAGAATCCATAGATTGTAAATAATATGACACCATACATTAAAAAATCACCTTGTGCATAATACAGCGAAAGAATTAAAATCAAATACGAAATACAAAAGTTTACTATTGGATTTAGAGAAATATTAAGTTTTGTTTTTAACCATTTCTTAGAAAATTGAAAGTTACTGAGATTAATTGAAATTGTGATGGAAAAGAAAAACCAAAGATAAAGCGTTACATCTTTAGTTTCTGTTGCATTCGTTTGTAGAAATGAAAAAAGTCCAATAAAGGTTGCGAATAGAAAAGTTATAGCTATTAAATAAAATTGTCGCCAGAAATTTGATGTAAAATTAAAATCTTTTAGAAATAAAGGAATTGCCAAAGTTAACCCACTCAGCCCGGCAGTGATCTGACAAATACTCTGAATATCCGTTTCTGAGACAGAGTATTTTACTTTTAATACTAAAAGTATAAACAAAAAAAATGTCACACTAACAGATGAAATCCTAACTGCCCGTTTGAAAGATTTATCAGAAACCTTAAAACCGGGTTGTTCACTCCGAAATGGTGTCTGCGAATTTCCTTCCTTGTTATTATTCCTTCCTTTATTAAATGCCATGAAAATTTATTGTTGCTATTTATCTAAAAATTGAAAATCAAATTATTAAACCAAATGAAAAAATTTCGCACTTTGTAAATTACTATGTTGTAAAATGGAATATGTAAAAAGTGAAATGTTGTAAGAATTCCAATTTGAGTGACCTTCAGTTCATTTTTTTAGATGATGAGGAAAATATTCTAAAACTTCCTTTTCATTTCCATTCTTTTCTGTTCGTAGTAACAGCACATTCAAAACTCACCTATTAAATTAAAATAAATAAATAAGCCCGCCCCAAAATTGAAGGGCAGGGCTCGAATTATTTCAAAAGTCCATGCTTATCGTTAGCAAAAGACTTTGAAAAGCGCGAAACTGTTTTTTTAGATTGTGTCGCCAAAGATTTTAATCCGTTTCTAAATTCTTCCTCGTCAATGAAGTGCATACTGCCAAGTTTAAAATGTCCGGGTATTTCTCCGGCATAAATGAACTTATATACAGTCTTTATATCAATCTTTAGGATTGAGCCAACTTCCTTGACGGAAAGATAACGGGTAGGTGTCATAGTGAATTACTCCTTTTGACCCTACTCACCTAATTTATTTCGTCTTAAAATCCCAACAACCACTATAAAACAGACGCACCAGTTTTTACCATATCCAATTTTAGTTCTTTAAAATTAAAAATTCAATAACAGAAAGGAGGCTTAATAAGTGGCACAGTACCAACGAAAATTAAAGTTAGGAATTAAATGGTGGTATAAATTTGACTACAATGGTAAGACATATAGTTCAGAATGTATTTATTTGTCAAAAAATGAGGCTAGGATAGCCGAAGCAGATAAATTAAAGGAATTATGCCAACCTCAGATAGAGATCGTTGAGAAGCCAATTTTAACGCTTTTAGAAGCAATTAATGAAAGACTTGATTATGTGCAAAACAAACGCTCAGCATCTTATTACGATATCAATAAACATTATTATTCAGAATTACTTGAAAAATTTGGAGATGTCCCGATTACAACTATTAAAAGAAAAATGATCAATGATTTCTTATTTGAAATGGTCAAAAAAGCAAAAGAAGCTAAGCAGGATAATTATGCTGTCAATTATAGGCTTAACACGTTTAACGCACTATTCAATTACGCTATTGAAGAGCATGAACTAGACATAAGAAATCCTTGTTCTAGTATCTCTTTATTTTCAGTAAGGAAAAAATTAAAGTATATTCCGACAGATGATGAAATAGCAGAAGTTAAAAGTATATGCGATATTGAGCAGAATCTTTTAATAGATTTTGTTGATGGAACAGCCGCAAGAATAGGCGAACCGTTAAAAGTTATCGGAAACGAAATATTTGAAGAACGTGTTATCCTGCATACAAGAAAAAGTAAAGATTCCAACATCGTACCTCGTAGTGTTCCAAAGCCGGATTGCATTAAACACATTTCTATTTCATCTAATGAAAGATTGTTTCCTCTATGGAACAGCACACCTAAATTTCTTGAAAGAAAAATTAAAATTCTAAAACACAAAAATAAATGGGGATGGCATAGTTTACGTCATCGCCGGGCTAGCATATGGAATAAGGAAGGAAAGTCGATATTGGAAATCATGTTACTATTAGGTCATTCAAATTTGTCAACGACACAAAAATATTTACAAATGTTACCTTGAGATTTAAAGCCAATCTTTAAAAATCGTAGCCAAATCGTAGCGAGAAGTTCTTTCATTAAAAGCAAAAGGGTTAGCAAAACTGCCAACCCTTTTCATTTTATGGGATTTATATTCGTGGAGCATAGCGGGGTCGAACCGCTGACCTTTTGAATGCCATTCAATTAAAAATATCCTAAAATATTAACTACTCTATATATATGAGAATTACCTTTCTATAAAAAGGAGTATTCTCTCTAATTAATATTCATTTCTCTATAAATCGTAGCCAAATCGTAGCGAGAAATCTCAATTACTACTTGCAAATTTTGTATGAATATAAATATTACACCATTCAAATAAAGCATTCATTATATTTTAGAAATTATTTATTTTCTTACTTTACTATTAAAAAAATATGAGTGCTGAAGACGAAGATTTTTTAAAATTGAGTAGGATCAGTGAAGACCAAGCCCCTTATCAGATATTGCTCAATAACTATCCACTTAAGGAATTTCTTGGGTTAACTCCTTCAGAAATGCATTGGATTATATATGACCCATATGGAGAAGATTCTGAATTTCAAATTAAGAGAGTTGATAATGATGTTCTTGATAAAATCCCTTTTTTTCTTTTAGCAGAATATTTGCTACTGATACTCTATCGGGATAGAAAGATAAAACTAACTAAAAAAGGCTGTTTACCGCTTAAATACTGCGAAGAATTAGTTAAAACAAAAATCATCAACGAAAGTATTTATGAGCATGAGACATTAAAGATCATAAGAGAAGATTATCTGCCATCGATTAGAGCGGTAAGAATTGTCCTGATGCTTGGAGGTCTAGTAACGTGCAAGAATAATACGTTGACAATATCTCAATATGGCTTTCAGCTTCTGGAAGAGAAAAATAGACAAGAGCTTTTTGTTGTTATATTTGAAACATTTACTGATGAATTTCTTTGGAAGTATTTAGATGGCTATACAAGTCAATTGATTGGCCAATTAGGTTTTGTTTTTTCTATTTCAATGCTGAAACATTTTGGCACAGATAGCCATGAAGCAAATTTCTATGCACATAAGTATAAGGAGGCTTTTCCTCTACTGGAAAATCATCTCAGAGATTCTCGGTTTTTCCCTAAAAATGATCAATTTATATCCTGCTATAATTTACGTGTGTTTCAAAAATTCTTTAATTGGTTTGGACTGGTGAATAAAGATGAGCATCTCACCTCGAATATTGAAAAATGTAAATATTTTAAAACAGATATACTAGATAAGCTTTTTGAAACTCCGGAATTATTAAAACAATTTTTATAGATAACCATTTGAAGTTTCTCAAATCCAGTCAAGAAATCTTACATGTCTCATTTTTGGATTTGCTTGTATAATTTACCTTAAATAAACAATGAACTATATTGAACCGAATTTAAGTCATTTTAAAGCATATAAAGATTTAAAAGAAAGTAAACCAACCTTAGGTTCTGAATGGTGGTATGAAGATAAGAGAATCAAGTTTCAAGATTTATCAAAGTTTCAATTCTTATTTTTGCTTGCTGAGCCAGGATTTGGAAAGTCAGAATTTTTAAATCAAATAATAAAATTTAAAAATGATTATAAGGAAAAAGCTATTATCATTGATCTGAAAAAAGTTACTGGTGGGTTTTCCTTAGCAGAATACATTAATAGAATAATGTCTCGCCCTGAAATTAAAAAGACTGATGACTTTCAGTTAATTAACGATGCCTCTATTACCATTTGTCTTGATGCACTTGATGAAGTCGGAAAAAATAAAATCTCTACAATCATAGAAAGGATTAAAGAACTTGTAACTGACTTTTCTAGCATAAAGGTAATTGTTTCATGTCGCACACTATATTTTGATGCTTTCCAGGATGAATTTCGAGGCTATTTATTTGAGTTTCTCAGAATTGAGGAGTTTAATAATCAGCAAATATATCAGTACTTAAAGAAGCTCTCGTTTACAGAAGAACAAATCGACATTATATTTCATAATTTTTTTCAATCAGGAAAATCTTCTGTCTTACATACCCCAAGATATTTAGTCCTTTTGGCCGCCTTTCTTCTTGATAATGGTTTTACTGGTCTTGCGCATATATCAAGGTGCGATCTGTTCGATTTATTTATTTATAATAAATTAAAAAAAGAAAAATCTATCTTAGAGAATATTGATATCAACATATTTGAGAATATACTAGAAACACTGGCTCTTACTATGGAAATTTACCAAACTAACAACATTACAAGAGAAGAATTAACTACTTTTTTTGCCGAAATAAAAAACGATTTGAAATTACACATTATTTCTGATATAAGTATTGAAGAATTTCTTTATAAAAGTGTTTTAAAGAATAATATTAGTGAAATTGAGTTTGAAAATACTGAATTCCAGGAATATTTGTCCGCTAAAGCACTGTCAAAGCTACCTAAATATAAGCAAGTAGTTTTTGATTTAATGGTAACCGAAAAAACCAGAGACATTTACCCTTCCTGGTTTAATGTTTTAAATTATTTAGTAGAATTAAAACCAGATTTACTTGAAGAATTATTAGATTTCGGGTTTGATAATGGAAAAATAATTAACCAAGGTTTTTTAAATTTACTTACAAACATAAATGCTAATACTTTATCTAATGAAATCAAAAATAGGATTTTCTCTGAGATAGTAATTTATCATCAGCAGAATAAGATGTTTATGGATTATACTTTAGCCAGGAATCTTTCATATTACTATACAGAAAATAATTCAGCATTATTAAAAGATTTATTCAATAGTGATTTTGAAAATGAGAGTGAATCGTTCGCCTTAAAAAGAAATATATTTAATGTTATTTATCAAATCCTGGAAAGAGGTTCATTATCAGATAGCGATAAAGAATTATGGCAAGAAAATTTAATTCTCACATTAAATAGTATCAGTGAAAATTTTTACCTGAAGTATCAAATATTAATTTTGACCAAATATTTTAAGAGCATTGAGATATTAGCTCTTATACAGGCTTTGTCAGAGACTGCCGATATTACTGATAACGAAGAGTATTCTTTGCTTGAAGCGGCACAAAGAATAGATCCAGACAGTGACGTTACATATAAATTAATGTTACATGGAATTTCAGATGAAGATTCCAATACATTATATTCATTTTTTGAGACAAGGTCTTTAGCTTTTTTGAAAAGGTTTTTTATTGACATTTCTGGAAACGAAAATTTAATGCATGACTTTCATAAAATATGCAGAAGTATTCATTCCGAAAACAAATTATTAGAGTTTATTGATTTTTTAAAAGGTACTGACGACGAGGAATTAATTACTATAGTAAAAACGTTCATTATAAGTAGTTATATCTATGACAGGGACATTAGTGCATATTATTCAAAAGTTTTACCGTTATTGATAGATTATATATCTTCTATACAGGATAATTTTGTTTTTGAATTAATTGAGGCATTTAAAAATTCTGAGAACATATTTATTTCTAAGCTTTCCTCAATATTTTCAAACTGTGTTACCCTGGATAATTTTGAAAGATTTGATGCAGAAGTAAAACAGTATTTTCCTGATTATACATTTTTAGTAGGTGCCACTCTTTATAGCCTTAAATATTCCAAAAGAAAAGATGCTGAAAAATTATTTGAAATGGGAAGACCATTATATCCATTGTTGTATGCAGAAAACGACAAATATGTTCAAGAAGAAAAAGACCGGGAAGAAAAAGAGAATAAAAAAATCTATAATCAATTTTCAGAATTTTTAAAAGATTCAACAGATCAAAATTATTCTTTGAATATGTTTGATTTGTATTCATACCAGAGTAAAATAATTGAAAAATATATTACTGAGGATGAGAAAAAGAGATTGATGTATTTTACAGAAAAATTTCTTTCATTTTTTAATCCCTCAACAGCAGATTTTACAATCATTAAACGTGAGCCAAATTCTGTTCAATTTAATACTCACCCTTATATTCAGCATTACGGGCCTGCCATTGCTTGTGCTGATACTTTGAATATGAATGTTCGTAATTATAGAATGAATATAATTAATTATATTCCCTTTGCTTATAGTGGACAATTAAGTTCTATTTTTAATCTTATAAAAATTATTTCTTTCGATGAAGCCAAAGAGGTCATTAATGTTTATCTGGAAAGAAAAAATGATTTATGGAAACATAATCCTGAATATTTTATAAGAGTAATTCAGCATTATAACTTAAGTCAGTTCCTTCCTCAACTAATAGAAAAATTTAATTCTGACGAGAATGAATTAGAACATTACCCATATTATAAAGTTGAAGAACTGAATTTAATAAGCCAGTTCATGAATAGTGAGGAGTTCTTGCAAAAAATTTTTGATAAATATCTGCTTATTCCTGAAAAGAAGTTTTTAGCTAATGAAGCGAATAAACTTCTTATTGAAAAATATTCACAATTTAATGCGATAAAATGGAGAATTGAAAGCATAACCGAAAAAGCTTTTGAATTCAAGCCACCCAAAGGTGCACATACAGTTGACAAAAAAGAGGAAGAGTTAACAAACAAACGATATGCTGCTCCTTTGATTCAGGTTGTTAGAGAAGATTGTATTACATTATTTTTAGAATTATACTCCAAGTCCTTTGAAATTGCCAAAAAAGGAAAAAATTATGAGAGCTATGTAAATTATATACATGAGCTAGTATTTGCTTTTTTTAATAATTTGAAAAAATATAGTAATTATGAATATTACTTGCTTTTTGAATCAGAAGTAAAAAAGTACGACTCGGAAATTTTTTATCAAACCAATTTATATCAACTTGAAAAACTTAAAAACCAATATTTAGACTATTTCGGAAAGGGAGATAATATTCAAGATTGTATTACAAAATATAATCATTTAAAAGCAAAGCAATATATTGATGTATATGATAGCAAAGATTTATTCCTGTTAATAAAAAATTCAATTGAGAAAGATTTGAACATTTGGTTAAAAGGAGAGGGAAGAAAATTAATAGATGCTATCAAGAAAAAGGAAGAAGCGAAAGAAACTGAGCTGCAAATGTTGATCAGATTGGAACTAGAAAGAATTTTATTGAGAACCGGTATCAGACCACAAGAAATATACATATATAGAGAAGTTCAATCTCTTGATGACAAAAAGCCGGATTTTCTTATTGGTTATGGTTTAATTAAGCCAGTTTTGGTTGAGTTGAAATTAAGCAGTCATGCGGATTTGAATGTTTCAGAAATTGAAAATACCAAATCATACAAAAGTTTCATTACATACCGGGAAAATTTCAAAGTTGATTATTCTATTTTTCTGATATATGAAAATCAGGAAAGAGAGCTTGAATTATATGAGAAACAATTATTAAATATCAAAGAAGTTTTTGAGAAAGAATCTAATGTGAATATCATTGCTATTTGATTGCTGAATAAAATATAAAAAAATAGGTTAATTATCTAATTCTATATCTCATTTATTTCATAATTTAACTAAATAATTTGTACGTTTATCAAACATATTCCGATTATTACAAAATTCACATATTACATGAGGAAGCTTACAACCAAATTAGAATTATTTTTTCTAAATATTCCAAGAAATTAATTCTAAGATTCATTTCAAGTGTTTTAATGGATTTAGACAGAACTTTGAATTATGATGAAACAGCTCTCGCATATGTTCATACTAGATATTTACGAATGGGTGGAGTAATTAACATTATACATAGAAGAGCCACTCATTTATTATCGCAAATGTTTTATTCGTACAATGACTTTTCTGAAAGCGATAGTTCTTCTATAGTGAGAACAGCAGATACATTGAATCTATATTTATATGCAAATACAATTCTAAGCATAGCAGAAAGGGAAGATTATTCTTCTGACCTTAAGGTATTTTTTAATTCTTACAAATATTCAAATGATTACATAGATAATTTTGACCTTCAAAACATTTTCTATTTCTATAGTAAATTTTATCGAAAGCTTGAATCATCAATGCACTTTGAAGCGTTTAATACAGCTGTGATAGAAGAAGTTAATGTTAGTTTGAAAGATTTTACGAATTCTTTGGAGGCTATGTATATGAGAACTGGAAATTTTGATAAATCCATTATGAAAGAAAACTTTGAAATAGACTTTGATGACACTTATTTATATTGGAGTAACCGAATTCCCAAGATACCAATTCCTTTTGAATATAAGCTTCTTATGGAAAAGCCAATAATTAAATCGGGTGATGAGCAGTTCATAGTTTGCTCACAATATTTCATAACATTAGCTATTGCGAAAAAGATTTATTTTATCCTTAGAAAGATCGATGCACAAAAGTTCGGAAATGAATTTGGTAAAATAGTCGAGGAAGTTATTTCTGAGTATCTTGGCCAAGCTCTGAGCAATGAAACCTGCAAAACGATAAACTTGAAGTATGATGACAATAAAGAATATGGAGATTTCGGTATTGTAATGGATAAGCTGGTTTTCTTGTTTGAAATCAAATCAGGAACATTAAGTTTGGCTGAAAAATATGAGCAGGATCTTGATAAATTTAAAGTAGGATTTGATAACAAATTTGTAAACAAAGGAGTAATCCAACAATTAAAAATTCTTAAGGAAATAAATGATGACTATGCGAAATTTTGTTTAGTTACTGGATTAGATGAAAGTGTGAATTATCGCTTTATACCAATTCTATTGTTTTTGGATGAAGAATTTTTTTGCAACGGTTTCAACCAATATTTGAGAAGTAGATATGTAGAGACAATGATAGAACATCAATATTTTTTCCCTAACATTATTAGTGCTAGAGTTAATTCCTCTTTGATACTTAATGAATTAAAATCAGCAATTGAGTATCATAAAGATCCTCAAAAGATTTTATATTCAATCTATTTCTATGCGGCTTTTTATAATATTAAAGACATAACGTACAAACCCTATGAATTTTTTGTTCATACTTTTTTAATGTGAATCATAAGAAAGAAGAATCAAATAAAGAAGTACCGTTCATTCGATATGAAGAATCAGAGATCCGAAAAAATGTTCTTTTGTTTTTGAAAGGTTATCCTAGGCTTTATTCATATTTCGGTGAGAATTTTTTGTTAAAAATTCTAAAGCAATATTATAACCGTATTGATGCGAATAAACCCGCTTACCTTATCGCATATTTCATAGCATTTGCTTACCAACAACAACACAAGATTTTCTTTGACGAACTGGAAGCAATGCTCACTTATTTTCACTCTGAACCTCATTTGAACATTTACATTACAACTCCGAAGAATAAGCTAAAGTCAATGAAGCAAGATGATTTTCACGGTGTGTGGAGCGAGGTTATATTTGCTTATTTTCTTCACAAGAATGGATATAAGATCAATAAAATAGGTCAGGCAAAAGGAGAAGCTCGTGAGCATGCTGATATTTTCACCGACAAAGGAATTTTTGAAGTTACTGTAATCCTTTCTAAAAGAGACTATTATGAGCCAGGATTTGTTTTTGCAGGTTCCAATGAAATTATCTATGACTCTATCCGTCTCGTTAATGATAAAATTTCAGGTAAAGAGAAACAGAACGAAGCGAAGTTCATTGTCATAGATTGTACATTCATGGATGACCTTACTGAAAAACTCTTATCTTCAAGATACTTAAATATTCCTGTAGATTTTGAGGTGTTCAAAAAGACCTCGAAAATGTATTAGTTTTTATACGTCATCACATAACACATCAGGTGGATCTAGGTCAAAAAATCTAATTACACTTCTATAATTTTTTTGTTATTTATGAAAAATTTCGTACGGTTTATTATGTCATTTTGCAAAATGAAATAAAGCATTAAGATTTTTTTAAAAGAAAACCCCTGTATGTATGTTTTAACTTTTTAAAAAATTAATTCCAATCGTATTTATCTCTAGATACAGCTCTCAAAATATCGATACAAAATTTAGAGTCATATGGAATAAAGTTAATTTTAGTTTGTACCCATTCTAAAGATTGGAAACTATAAATTCCAGTTATAAGCGAAACTATGTTTGGACAGGATAAAGCTATTTTGAAGCTAATTTCTTTTATTAATTCATTTATATTAGTTTTGTAAATTTCAAAATTACCTAACATCTTTTTTTCAATTAATTTTTTCACAATATAATTTTTCCCTTTTATTGTAAAAATTCTTCCTCTTGAGAATGGTGAGAAACCAATAATGGGTTTATTACTGTTATTCCTAAAAATCTCCATTAACAAACCCGACTGAAGAATATTAGTGTAACCCCCGATATAATCTATATGCTTCGACTCTATTGCAACCCGAAATTCTGTAGGACTTTTGCACATTAAAATTATTTTTGGTTTATATCCCAATTCATCAAAAATACTCATGGCCGCAATTTCTACCCATTGTACCAAAGCAAGCTTATTATCTAAGTAGGCAGCTTCTCTATGATGATCCACCTCTATGCACACTGCAAATGGAAGATAAAGCGGGCAATTTTGTTTCGTATTTTTCAATCTGCCGGTAAACTGAGTTCTGTCTTTTTTTAATAACGATACAATATCGCTTTCCAGTTTTGTGATATGAAAAACTTGCTTATTAAATCGGGTAAGCAATTTGCATACACGTTCTTGAGTCCCAAGATTGGCATTTGTGTGTATTAAATTTATGCCATTATTAATGATTTTTTTAAATAGTACCTCCCTCTGAAAATCATCAATATTACTTCTTAATCTTCCATTAAATAACATTGAAGTACCTAAGCCAATCTTTGAAATTGAATTTCTTGTCACGCTAATGTCTTCCGTTTTATTAAATAACTACCCATTATGCAATAATCCAAACTACTGTCAATAAAATCAGCTAATGCATCTTTGGGAGTATTAACTATTGGATTTCCTTTTATATTAAATGATGTATTAATTATAGCAGGTATACCAGTTAATTTCTTGTAATGGTTTAATAAATCCCAACATTTTTTATTAAAGTTTGAACTAACGGTTTGAATACGGGCAGTCCCATCTACATTTAGTGCTGCAGGAATATTTTTTAGTGCTATAGGTTTCGCTTCACCAGTGCAGAGCATATAGTTCAATATTGATTCCAGTGATTCTTCTATTGTAAAATAATCTTTTAAGTACTCTGTAAGTATCATCGGAGCAAATGGACGAAAAGTCTCTCTTTCCTTTATAAGAACATTCAATTTATCCTTTATTGATATCGGATAAGCTTGCGAAAAGATACTACGATTTCCTAATGCTCGAGGTCCCCACTCCATTCTTTCCTGAAACCAACCGATTATTTTTCCTTGACTCAATAACTTTGCGCCGACCAAACTTGGATCTTCTACGAATTCTGCTTCAAGCAAATCACAATATTTGGAAATTTCTGCCAATATCTCCGAGGATGAATATTCAGCTCCTAAAAAAGGATTCCAAGTTATATTTTTAGTAAAATGAGGGCAAAAATTATTAGCAATAATTAATGCCGCTCCTAATGCAGTTCCTGTATCGTTTGGGGCTGGGGGAATAAATAGTTTTTCTACTTCTTTAAATTTTGCAATATAAGAATTGGCAACACAATTTAATCCAACACCACCGGATAGACATACATTTTTATATCCCGCTCTTCGTATTGCTTCTAAAACTAAATTAGATATTATTGTTTGAGTATATTTTTGAAGAGATGATGCAATATTTTTATGGTTTTGTGAAATTGAGCTGCCCATTTCCCTCTTTGGTCCGAATATCTCTATTAAACCAGCAAATGTATTTTCACCTTTAACTTTCCAAAAATCAAGAACATTTAAGTCAACTTTGGGTTTGTTATTATTTCTATAACTAAATATCGAAGATAATATATTTATGTATGTCGGTTCTCCAAATGCCGATAAACCCATAACTTTATATTCATCGCATTGTGGTTTAAATCCTAAATATTCTGTAAAATAAGAATAAAAATATCCAACTGAAAAAGGTATACTAATTCCTCCTAAAGATTGTATCTTTCTGTCTTCTGCTTTAAAAAAACCTACGGACAGATATTCACCTCTACCATCAATTGTAACAATTGTTGCTTTCCGAAATGGGGATAAAAAAAAAGATGAAGCTGCGTGAGCTTCATGATGATTTACATAAAAAACCTTCCAATTTTTATTTATGCAGTATTTTTTTATATAGAACCATTCTTTTAATCTTTTGAAAGATTTTTTCAATCCATATTTTAAAGAAACATAATTACGATAATGTATAAACATCTTCAGAGGGGCAATAAAAGATACAAAAGGATTCATAAAATATACTACATATACCTTACTCTCATCATTAAGCGAAAACTTGGTTATGATATATTCTAAAGACTTTTGAGGAAATTTCTTTGTATGCTTTTCTCGATTATAACGTTCTTCTTCAGCTGCGAATAGAATTTTCCCTTTTGAATACAGCACCACACTTGCATCATGTGAACCATAATTTATTCCAATAATATATTTTGGCTTCATGAAATCAAAATAAATTATACAAATAAAAAGGAGAGTTGAGAGTGTAATATAATAGAAAGCTTTTATTTATTGGCAATATATTCCTGGCCAACCCATTTACGTAAGATTTCTGGAACCACTATCCCACCTTGTGAATCTTGATTTTGCTCAACAATCGCGGCAAATAGCCTGCTTGTCGCGAGTCCCGAGCCATTCAGGGTATAAACAAAATCTGACTTACCTTTTTTCGTATCTTTATAACGAATATTAGCACGCATTGCTTGATAAGTTCCTGAGTTTGAAACAGAACTTACTTCTTTAAATCCAAGTGATGGTATATAAACTTCAATATCATATGTTCGTTTCATTGAAGCACTTACATCACCTGCTGCAAGTTTTGTGACTCTATAGTGCAACCCTAAGTTAGCTACTAATTTAGAAGCCTTTTCGACAAGTTCGTCAAAAGATTGATGCCAGTTGTTTGGGTGGGCAAAATGGAACATTTCAACTTTGTTAAATTGGTGACCTCTAATAGTACCTTTCTCCTCACTTCCATACCCTCCGGCTTCTTTGCGATAACAGGGGGTATATGAAAATAACTTTATAGGCAACAAATTTTCAGCAATAACTTCGTCTCTATAAATATTAACTAATGCTGTTTCGGAGGTAGGTAAAAGAAATTTTTGCCCTTCTTTCCCGTCATTGTTAATAGTAAAAACATCATCAATAAATTTAGGAAACTGCCCGGCTCCAACTCCGCTTTCATAGTTCAAAATATGAGGTGGCAGTATAAATTTGTATCCATCGCTGATATGTTCTGCAATGAAATAATTAATCAGAGCCCATTCTAATATAGCTCCTTTATCGCAATACAACCAGTTACCACTACCTGCTAATTTAACTCCACGATCGTAGTCGATTAAACCCAAATTTCTACATAATGAAACATGATCCAGTTGGTTAAAGGCTTTCTGTTTTACAGAACCAAATATACTTATAATTTCATTGTTCTCTTTTCCTCCATTTTTTAAATCTTCATCAGGTATATTAGGTAATGTAATAAGCAAACTATCCAACTGTACTTTCAAGGTAGAAGCTTGCTTTTCCAAAAATTTGACAGTTTCTGAAAGTTTCTGCAATTCTTCCTGTCGAGAATGTAATGTTTCATTTGCTGAATAATTTTTAGTCAACTGTTTTTGTCTGCTCCTTAACTCCTCATATTCTTGATTGGCTTTTTTCCATCTTGAATCAATGAATAAAATTTCTGAAAGAATATCACTAAAATCACCGCCCCTTTTATTCAACGATAGTAATATCGCATCTTTATTGTCACGGATTTCTTTAATACTAATCATAAATTGATATATTAATGTTTAATAGTTTGTGGATAGAAAACTTCCATTGGTTTAGGAGTTCCAATCGCTCCAAACCGCTGTGAACCAAGCTGATTATTGTAATGTTTTCTAATTTCTATCGGTCGAATACTCTCCAAGTCTGTCTCCCTGAAGTTCATAGCATTTTTTATCGATTCAATTTTATCGTCTAAAGGCTTACCTGCTAACATAACATCTGCTTCAGGATAGTCCATACAGATTGATACTTTTCCATTAGGTTTTACTCTCAGTTTGTGGCAGCCTCCGCACCTGTATTTCCACGTATACATTGCTAATACTCCTACTATTACATCATAATTACCAATCTTATAATAATTGTATGAAGGATTATCACCTAAAATATGCGTTCTGTTAATAGGAATTAACTCTCCAATCTCACCTAACTTTTTCAATATTTCACTATCTTCAACGACTTCATTTTTCCAATATTCAGAACCTTTTTCTTCCAATTGTGCCGGATTTGAAGGGAAGAATTGATTCAGTTTTATAATCATTCTCCCAGCATTGTCGTTTCTTGAATTTATCATATTAGCATACTCTACAAATGACCGCAATTCAGATAATGTAGATCGCATAGTACAACAACTCATTTTCGTAGGTGTACTTAATTTTTTGACAGCTTGTTCTAAACCTGATAAAACCTTTTCAAAAATGTTTACTCCAGTTACTTCGTGAAATCTCTCGGCTATTAAGGTATCAAGACTTAAAATTACTCTTGATAAACCGTTCGCGATCATTTTATCAATATCCTTTGACAAACGGTAACCATTTGTAGTTATGATTTGCTCTTTGTATCCTATTTCTTTAGCTTTTCCCATACATTCTATAATGTCTGTACGTAATGTGGGTTCGCCTCCTGTCCAGTGAACCCTATTAATTCCATTTGAATAGGCCGCCTCTAATATCTCAACTACTTCTTGAAAAGGCAATACTTTCTGCTGCGGAAAACCTCCCTCAGGCGCACAGTATCTGCAAAAGAAATTGCAATTTGGAGTTACGCCAAATCTTAAATGCCATTTTCCTGAAGCGTTTTCGGAATCAATATGGAAATATCCTCCCATTGATTTTGTTGCTTGTGTGCTGTCCATATTTTTTATTTTTTTATTTTGAAAAATGAAAATAGACACTGTAAACCTTTTTAAATTACAGTATTACCAAGGGAAATTGACAGATATAACAAATATAACAAAAATCTAACTATTAAAATATAGATAATACTTAGTATTATTACATGTAAAAATTTAATATTCTTACTATTATTCACAATATTGTTTACTATGTCTTGGTTGTTACAATTAGAACGTATTTATAGTGTGGCTATTACGTCCTTTTAAAAATACTTAACAGTATTTTTAAAAGGACAGCAAACCCCATTTAACCGCCTCGTAATAAAAATTCTCGGACGCTATAAACGGGGTTTGCCGTCCTTAACGGACGAATAGCCACACAATAAAATATTTTTAATACGTAATAGTGTTTTGGCTTTCTAGAGTCAGATTATTTCGGATTAGCATTTAGTTTTTTTAAATAACTAGAAGGGCTGTTTACATTTGTAAGCAGCCCATTTCTTTTCATATAAAAATAGCCATTGTAAAATTTTAATATCTAAATTTCATGCTCTGGATAATTATTTATTAATATGAACTCTAGAAAAATTTTGCTTAACAACCTACTTGATATTGGAGGTGTAGGAGCACTTAATAATTTCTATTCACCAAATGCAGTAAGTTACAAAGGAGGTTTATTATATACCCGTAAGCTATTTAAATCTTATATTGAGGACGGATTGATTGAAAAGATTGAACCCATTGGAAAGCCAATGAACAAATGCCGGGAAGTGTTTTACTGCTTAACTAAAAACGGTGCAAGATATATAGGCAGAACAGATGAATACAAATACAAAAAATATCAGAAGTCCCCCCACAACGTAATGCATGAGAGTATGAAATTTGATGTTGCGTTATCTTTCCTGCGTTATTTTCCAAATTGTAAGTTTACATTTCGATATGACAGCAGTTTTTACGGTGTTCAGCCCGATATTTTAGTTAGAATTGAAAGCACTGAACCACGTCAAACGACACGTTTTATGCTAGTAGAAATTGAAAGGAAAAAAACGGTTGATAGAGTATTTAATGAAAAAATAAAGCGATACGAATTGATGTTTAAGGCAATTGGAAAAAACAAATCTCACAACATAAATCAATTTATTGTTTTATTTGTGTATGCGGATATTTGGTTCGATGTTTTTTTAAGACCACAACAATATACAGACCCGGTTGTAATTAATCACATTGAACGCATTAGTAATTTGACTAGAAATCTAGTAATTCACTATTGTAAGTACCTCCCGGAAAATCTCTATAGGTTTACAGGATTTCATAATTTTTATCGTATTCATGAATCTGTATGGTTAACTCCTCGAGGAAATAGAGTTCAGTTAAATTTATAGCAGTAACAAAGTTCTTTAAAAAGTTAAGATGAGATTTCACCTCACGCTATCCGCATCTTTCATTTTAGCGTCAGCCCTTCCTCAGTCAAGGTAGTTGCTTCGCACTCCACCTTGACTGAGGCGGGCTCCCAGACGCTGTTTTTCAGATGCCGGACAGCGTGAGACGGAACGCTTTCGGTTTTTAATTTCCGTCGAAAGGAGAAATCATATGTTACCAAGAGTAAAAAAAGTTCTCGATCTCTTGATTGAAGAATTTAAAGAAGGTTCTAAAATACCTGAAGCAATAGCTTATTCATCATTTCCCATTCCGAACATACCAAGCGGTTCATGGAGTCTTATGAACCATATCCTAATGTATTTAGCCGGAACCAACGATGCTCGCGGCTACCGACAATGGAAACTAGTTCATCGCTTTGTTAAGAAAGGTTCTAAGTCATTTGATATTCTCGTTCCCAAATTCAAGAAACTAAAGGACGAAAAATCTGATGAAGAGCGAAGCGTGTTAACTGGGTTTATGTGTGCACCAGTTTTCAGAGTTGAAGATACGGACGGAGAGCCGTTAGATTATGAAAACATTTCTCTTCCGGAACTTCCATTACTTGATTTAGCAAAGGAGTGGAATATTTCTGTAACAGCAGTACCTGGAAATTACAGGTATTACGGATATTACTCACCAACCAAGAATGTAATTGCTTTGGCAACTCCCGAAGAAAAAACATTCTTTCATGAATTAAGTCACGCCGCCCATGAAAAAATTATCGGTAAACTTAAGAACGGACAAGATCCAATACAGGAAATTGTAGCCGAACTTTCAGCGCAAGCTCTTTGCCGAATTGTCGGTAAGGACGGAGATAAATATTTTGGCAACACATATCGTTATATCGAACTATATGCATCTGAAATGAAAATTACGCCCCATTCCGCCGTCCTTAAAGTTTTAACAGACGTTGAAAAGGTTTTAGCAATAATTCTTAACAAATAATTTAATCATATGAACTTTTCAAAAATAACTTTGGTAAATAAAACTCGATACTATAATGAACTTCCACAGATTGTGATAAACAAAGTTAATTACACGTTTGATAGCCGATTGAAAGAGTTAAGAGTTACAGAAAGACCTTGGGAGAATATTAAACTCTCAGCGCAGCAAGTTATATTATTAACATTTTCTATTTTAGAACAAGAGGAAAGGATAATTGGTAATGTACAGTCCTAAAATTAAATCAGATTTAATCCCGATTCTGTACCGGCTTTCTAAAGAGAAAGAAAAGCCGATGACTCGGATCGTGGATGACTTACTCAGACCGGAATTAGTTAGATATGAAGAACAAAAGGAAATTCCTCATTGTGTTAGCTGTTATTCGAGGCTTGAGATTTCAAGCAGAAGTGTAACAGCTTTCTGTAAGCTATGCCGTTCGGAGACATTTGTATTATACTCAGTTCCTTTAAATGACTTTAAAGGTAAAGTAGATAGAAAGGAGGTAATCTAATTGGTTTTTAATAGTGGTTCGAATTTTATACTTGATGAATCAAAGCCACGTATTGATGAGAGCTTTGATGAAATTCTTAGTATTGATGAAGTGGATTTAAAACATAACGATATTGTTGAAACTGAGGCTTTGTGCGCTTCATGTTTTAATCCGCTTGATGTTGATGATAAGCAGGATATTGCTTATTGCGATAGATGTCAGACGACAGTTTTTGTAGAGAGGAGAAATATTACATAGTTCTTTTTATTTTTTTACTGTTCTTTTTTATTAATTTTTTTGGTTAGTTCTTTTCATTGTTAATAGTGAGCGGTTAATAGTGAAAGGTGAAGCACTTGTTCTTTTTTGGGGCAAGTGTTTTTTTTCTTACTAAATTGTTATTGAGATATTTTGTTTTTATTATTATTTTTATGGTATTCCATTGGTTAGTATTAAATAGTTATAATTTTTGTATCTATTATATTTAATATGTTTATGGTTAATAGCTGATGTATTATTAGACCCGTAGCCTGCCCGAATCAGCTTTCTGTTATTACTGTTTGTTCTACACATTTGGTTTCCTGTTATAGAAGTTTACATTCATTTTATAATAGTTGCTGCGCCTTACCTGATGACCGTATAAAACTTTCTAATCATTAATTTTTAGAGATTTATTTTTTAATACCCGTATAAATTTCTTCTCTCTTTATCTGTTAGTTATACGGGTTCCGTATAAAGCGTGTAATGAAAATTGAATATCAAAAAATAGTAAAGGTTGATGAATTATCTCAGTTAGTTCCAACTAAATCCGGTGCCACCTTCAGCCAGCTATGGCAAATTTTCTATTACACCAGATTGTTCAAGTATGTTTCTTACAAGCATTATATTCAGATAAAATCTAGTTACAATAAAATATGTACTGAAAAGAAATTAAAAGCTTTGTGTGATTTAGGTTATTTAAAAAGCCCTCAAAATGACGTTTACTGCGCAACTAACAAAGTGTTGCCAATTTTAAAAGAGGCTGGTTTTAATGTTGAATTACTTCCTAACGAGCCCGTGGGAATAGGTGATATTAATGAGCTTAATAATACCGATGTATTCGTGCAGGCTTTAAAAAGAAAACATTTTTATACTCTGCTTTTCCCAAACTTCAAATACCTTATTCCCGATGCTTTATTAGTTGAGTTGGATAAAGAAAATTCAAAATATAAACTTACATTTTTAGAAATTGAGGCTAGCAAACCGAAATGGAATGAATATTTAGAACAGAAAAGAGATAATTATCTGCGCTTAGCAAAGTCAATTGATTTTTACCAATACTGGATAGAAGCTGCGCCTAAAATAGGTTTAACGAAACCTTATATTGAGAATTTTAAATTTAACGTTCTTTTCGTTTGTGAAACTGAACGCAATTTTGGAAAAGGTTTTAATTTTGCAAAAAATGGAAACTAAAAAAACATCTAAAGAAGAAAAAGAAGAAATTACTAAACTCGAGTATGAAAATATTCGTGAATATCTTTTAGAAAAGAAAAGACTAAGAGAAGAATCGGCAAAGAAAAAATCAAAAGATAGTGAAAAAGGTTATTTCGCCACACTTGCAGTCTCCTTTATCTTTTGCACCATTCTCTTTTTCATATTATGGGTAACGTGGGAATTTAAAGGTGCCATAATAATCAGTATAGCTCTATTTTTTGCTATATTTTGTATTGTTACACTTTTGGGTGCCGTTAGTTCTGGTGTTGAACTAGGAAAGATTATACTTTCAGGTTTAAAAAATGAAGATGATTTTTTTTGTCCCGTTTGTTTGAAAGCAATTTTATCTGAGAATATGACGGATTTAGAGTGTTCGTCGTGTGGTGTTGCAAACGGATTTATGACTCTGGTTGAGGGTTGTTCCAGATGTAAAAGACCATTGAAATATTTTCAATGCCCACATTGTAAAACAGACTTAGATTTCTTGACTCATAAATATAATTTAAAAAAAATAGAGGACGAATATTATGGATAAAAATAAATTTACGGTTGTTCCAAAATACGAGAAACCTCCAGATTTCATTGAAAAACTTAAAAAGCTGAACGATAGCTTACCTGTTTCTGAAGTTAATGTTTCTCTAGATAAAGTAAGTTTGGAGCAGCTACTTTCAAATCTCAAAACTAATCTTGATAAAAAACCTTCTTGGTTTATTTTCATGAGGCATCGTGAAAATGAAAAAATACGAATTGAATCAGAAAAAGTTGAGCTTTTATACCAGCAAATGAATTCGCTACGTAAAACGGGAAGAGAATTTTTAGAATTAAAGGCTGATGCAATTTTTAGTTCTGAATTACTCAGGTTATTAGTTGAGGATAGAAGATTAGAATTTATAAATCAGATGGAGTTGAAGATAAAGCAGCATGAAGGAGAAATTCATAAACTTGATATTGATAAAAGAAGACGAGAGAACGAAATTTTAGTTCTAGAACTCGAAAGAGCAAAACTTAGAGCTGAGATAGATTTGTTAAATGCTAAAACTGATCAAGAAAAAGAAATAGCCAATCTTTTAAAAGCTATGGTTGTGCAAGTGAATGATGACATGTCAAATGCAGCAGTAGTATCATTATTTCATGATTTAATGAATAGATATAAAACTGTAGTATCTAATACAGAAAATAGAGACTTTGAATTTGACGAATTTTTAAGAGAGTTTAGAAAAAAAATGATGAATGAAAATTTGAAACAGACTAAAGCTGAAACTAAAATTCACAACTCTAAAGCCAATCTTGAAGAATACAAAACAAAAAATAAGATGAAGGATGATGTATAAATTAAGGCTGGGTAAAAGTGAGAGATTTGAAGATGAAGTTCCGGAGATAAAAAATATTAATGATAGGTTTGAACATACATATATTGTAGGAAAAACCGGAATGGGTAAATCTTCATTATTGGAGAGGATGGCGTTGTACGATATTAATTTTGGCTCGGCTGTAATTGTAATTGATCCAAAAGGAGACAGTATTAAAAAACTCTATCATTTGACAGAAGATAAATCCCGCCTCAGATACATTTCAATAGACTCGCCAATGATAATAAATCCATTGAATAAAGTAGGGTACAAATTGGATAATATTATTCAGGAGTTTATTCAGATTTTAGATGTGCTGATTACGTTAACTGCATCCAATCCGGAAAGTACAGTTTTAATGAGAGAAATTATCGGAATGGCGCTACGTTCTATTACTAAAGACGAAGATAAAAATATAGATTTTTTAACTCGATTTTTACTATTTCCGGAGGTTCGTAAAAAGTTCCTATTTTCATTAAACCCTTCAAGCAGCGAATATGAATATTGGAAAGAGTTTGATGAACTACAGGTGAAGTCTTTTAAAAATAAAGACCGAATCGAATGCGCAAAGAGAGTTGCCTCAAGACTTCATGAAATTTCCAACGGTGAAATGAAAGACTTCGTTATCGGAAAGAATGAATTTGATATTTCTCAAATTGTTGAACAGGGGAAAGTCATTTTAGTTGATACATCCCGAATGAATAGAAACAGCCGAATTTATCTTTCAAATCTTATAGTTTACGCAGTTCTTTCTTACTGTGATTTCGCTGAAAAAAAAGAGAAGCCTTTGCTTGTGTATGTAGATGAGTTCCAAATTGTAGTGTCATCTTTGTTTTCAGAATTGTTAGCTCGTAGTCGAAGTTCCAGAGTCGGATTTACTTTAGCTCATCAGACTTTTCATCAAATCCCTAAGAATATTTTAAATGATATTTTTGGAACAGTTGGAACGCAGATCTGTTTTCGCTCAGGTGATGAAGAGGCAAGTCGTTTAGCTCCTATCTTTGGCGTAAAGCGTCAAGATGTTTTCAACTTACCAAAATATCAGGCATGGGTTAGATTAGGGACGGATAATATATTAATTGAAACATATCCACCACAGTTAAAAGAAGTACCACAAATTGATTTGCCTAAACAGAATTACATTCAAGAAAACATCAATTTTTCTGTAAAAGACTATGATTTTTTAGAGGAAAAATGGATTCCTCTGTAAATAATTCATGACATGCCTTTATAATCACCTATATCTTCTCTTAGTTAAAAATTACCTGAAATAAGCCTTTTTTGTTAATACTTGACAAGTTTCCAAAAACGTGCTAATATATATCCATAACAATTCTCTTTAAAAAAATTTGTTGGTTAAGTTTTGGCAATAATCATATTGTTACCGGAGGTTAACCAATAATAAATAAACATAAAGGAGAATTCCTCATGAAAAACGTAATAAAAATCTTATCAAACTGTCTAAATTTATTCATTAATACCATTGTTACTCAAGATTTTAAACTTGAAGGCTGTACGTATATTACTTCTATTCCTCAACTCAATAGTACTCTGTATTTAAAAGGTATGAAACCAATCTTGTGCTTTCATGGAAAACAATGGGAGAAAAACCGTAATGCTTTCATGCTCGAAAAGCATGGACTAACAATTGAAGAAATGGATAAGCCGGAAAACGCTTTCAAGTTCGTTGTAAAATGCAATTATCAATTTTCATAATTGGAAACTAAAATTATAAAACTTAAAGGCATTGAGAATAAAAACTCATTGCCTTTTTTAATTTAATGTATTTGATATAATATAAGAGTAAACTGCTACTATGATTAAGGGCAATCGTCCAATGGTATAAGACAGCTGTTATTTGAATGTCGTGCATCCTCATTGGGGAAAAGCGGTAATCCGTAGTAAGCGGCATTCAGAGACGACCTCGGCTGGCTCAGACGTTCATAGGAGGTAGGTCGAAAAACAAACTTCTATGTATGTTTGCAGTTTACTTTTTATTCTAAAAGGTTAGCTATTTTTATCAGCTGACCTTTTTTGTTTTTTAAATATGGTATAATAAATTAAAAAAAATGAAAGGAGAGTACCTTGTCAAAGGAAGAATTTTTAAATTTCAAAGAAATTAGTTCAGCAATTTCATTTGAGGAAATGCTTAATTGGTTAAACATTCCATTCACTAAAACAGAAAAGGAACTGAAGAATGAGGACTTCATTGTATCTATAGAAAAAAATTTATTCTTCTACCCTAAGAATGAAAATCTAAAAGGTTCAGTTATAAACTTTCTTGCTAATCATAACGGCATTGGATTACGGGAAGCAGCAAAGCTTCTTAAAGCTGAGTTTCTTTTAAAAGATAATTCCCATATACCCAAAAGAATTATACCCAATCTTACTTTGGAACATCACCAGTATTTAATTGAAAGAGGAATTAAAAAGGAAGTTGCAGAGCAGTACGAAGTTGGTTATGTAAAACAAAGAAGCATTATGGCGGGAAGAATAGCGTTTAAGATTTATGATACTAATGAAAATAATTTAGGCTATATCGGATATAAAATTGAAGACGGAACTTGGTTTTTCCCAAAAGGATTTAAGCGACCACTTTATAATGCTCACAGAATTAAGAACGATGAATTTGTAATTGTTACGATTGATCCGTTTGAAGCATTGAGAATTGTCTCACTGGGAATAAATGAAGTAGTGTGTTTATTAGCAAACTCAATGACAACAGAACAAGAGACGGAGTTGAAATGTTTTAAAAGTATTTTACTGCTTCATAAAGAGCCACAAAATATTGTTAACAGGATAAGGACTGCAAGTTTTGTAAAAGCTCCGATTTATTCTAAATTATTACCTGAGATAACGGAGAAAGAGTTGCTTGCTATGATCTCACCAGAGGCTCAAATTTGACCTATACGAGAGTTTAACAAGAAATTAGGTGTAATATACTTCGCAATAATTATTTGACAAAAAGTACGAAAAATTGCTCTGGCTTTAAATTAGTCAGAGCTATTTATTTAGTCGCGTATTTAAAAGATTTTTTTTCTTAAAGCATTTGCCAAATAAATTTAAATGCTTGTGAAATTTTTTGATATAAAACACCTCAGTTCATAATATTAAACTATCATGAATAATGTATACACATTAACTAAGGTTAGAAATCTTAAAAATTTCTATTTTGTGGGCGTTATTCCCTTTTCAATAGACTCATTCGATGACATACCACCACCTGAACTTGGAGCTGGAGTTGGTGCAGGTGTTGAAGGAGTCGTCCCTGTTTGGTTTTTATAATTTTTCATTACTTTTTGTTTTCTTTGTTATCTGATAAATTCTTCCAAATATCTATATTGGTTTTTTGTGCCTCTGTCAGTACTTGACGTCCGTCTTCCCGTCCCTTGAGAATAATCTCATTTGATGACATACCTTGTATCTTGGAATTAACCTGAATAACTGGCTTAACTCCGTTATTAGGAATGTCGGCGGAAGCACCTGTTTGTGTATCTTCTGTTTCTGCCATTTTTTTTAAAAAATATTTTTTTCTGAAATATCCGAGTTGAGGCTCTTTTCCATATACTCGTTGTCTGACATTCTCCAACCTAGCAATTCATTCTGAACAGTGCTTTTCATTGGCTCGAATGCCTCGCTTGGCATTACTTTGTTGATTTCTATTGGTTCGGTTTCTGTAATTGGCTGCTGAGAAACTTTTTCGTTCTCATTGTTAAAATTGTTTTCCATATTTATATATTTAAAATTTATAAATCAAATACGCGGCATATAATAGTATAAAACCGATTATCAGTTGGACAGAAAAAATTAATTTTCGTTGTGGAGCTTTTATCAATTTGGCTTTCTCGGATAAAAGGTCACGGTTTTTTGAATTTGCATTGATATATTTTGCAATCAACTCCTGGTACATATTAATATCTGTAATATTATCATTCTGAACATAAAGTAAATCCCGTTCATTAAAAACCACAATCTCGAAATTTCCGAGTTTTAGTACGCAAAGTATATTGATGATTGCAACAGAGCATACGATAATTATCGTAACGCTCACCATTAAAATTGTATATACAAAAAGTAATTCGTATTTATCACCAAAGGAAATCTTTGGAACTATGTCTTTTAACAAAATCAGAAAACCGCCTGCAATAAAGGTGGCTACCGGGATTAAATACGTAGCTTTTTGTATTAGCTTTTCGTATTCACTGTTAAACATTTCATATACGCTTTTGGCATTCAAATATGCCTCTTTGTACTTATTAGTATGGTCTATTGCGTTTTCTGCCAATATTATTATTATTGAGTTTTCGGGGTGTTAATATTTAAATGCTCTTGTAATGCTTCCAGAATCTTTACTGAGATAGCAATGTTTGTCTCGTTGAAAACAGAATTGTAAAAATCCTGCTTATTAGCTTGGAGCCACATTAAAAGATAGCGATGACCAGCAATGCCCTCTTGTCTTAAAAATTTTTCAATTTCAGGTATTTCGTGTTCAAAAATGATAAAGAAAGGTTTATTATGCCCGGAAAAAAATTCCAAGGTAACTAAGTAATGCTTACGCTCCTTAAATGGCTCGGATGTATCAGTGTAACCACTGGAAGTAAATTGGTCTAGAACTTTCACTTTTTTAAGTTCTCCCAAAGGTTTTAATTTTCTAAGTACATTCAAAAGGTCACGAGCTATTGCTCTGGAATTGTCATCCGTATACTTTTTATCTGAGCCACCTTTGTGTAATATACTATTCAAAGCTTCTTCATAATCGTTATATTGCAAGCCTTTGGCATCTAAAAGATATCCCGCCTCCCTTCCAATGGGGAAATTTTTAATAATTTCGTTTCGTAATTCTTCTAAGTTTGTAATTGTATTTTGACTTAATCGTGTCATATAAAAATTAGCTTAATAAGTTATGGTGAATTTATTGATAAAAAATCTATAATAAAAGTCAATATTTTATTTCTGTAAAATACTCTATATATAGAAATTTATAAGCTTTGGAAAACAGAAACAGTAAGAAGCTTAGTAAAAAACAAATAGCTATCCTCATTTTACGAGGATAGCTATTTCAAATTGCCTTAGTTTGCTTAACGTATTTCGCCTTTACATTATTTCACTAAGACCATTCTTTTAGTATCAATAAAATCTGTTGCTTCAATCTTATAAAAATATACACCGCTTGCAAGCTTATTTGCATTAAATGAAATAACATATCTTCCTGCTTGCTTAAACTCATTTATTAATAAAGCAACTTCTTTTCCAAGCAAATCATAAATTTTTATCGTAACAAAATTATCTTTCGGTAAGTCATATTGTATATTTGTTACAGGGTTAAATGGATTAGGATAATTTTGATGTAAATCGAATTTTGTTGGTATGTTTATGTCATTCTTTGGTCTGCCGAATCCATCTTCATCCCCAGATGGAGTCCCACTTGGATTATTTACGTATGCGCGACAAGAAGCAAAATCGGATAAATTTGAAACATCATCATATACGTCTACTGCCTGAACGCGATATCTTACATTTACACTCTTCCAACATGTAGGAGGACATGACTGATCAGGCAGCTCATTACAATACGCAAAACAATTTGCAGTATCAACATAAGAAGGTACTGTACCACTATCAATATCTACAGTAGCAAGCAAGGTGTAAATATATTCCGAATAAGTTAAAGCATCCATAGGAACCCCTGCAGAATCTGCACTTTTTGAACGATAAACCTTATATCTTTTTTTCACATTTTCTCCTATTGTTCTGTTCATATCAGGCTCCATATTATGATTCCATGTAATTTTTATCCTGTTAAATCCTGAACCAGGATTATAACAGGTATCGAGCTTTATTCCCATTGGTCGAGAAGGAGGAGTTTCTTCAAGAATTGTTTCTAAATCTGTATCACCGCCTGCATTTACATCTCGATAAATCTTCAGTGCTGCTCTGTCATGGTCATCTGTATAGTACCAAACAAAAACTCCAGTATAGCTATTATTCCACGCACAACTACTAGGACTAGAGTATGGTGAAAAAACTTCGTTGTAACCAGGTCTCCAAGCATCATATCTTTCTCCTCCGACATCACTATTTGTGTAAACTTCTTTTTGATTTACAAAAATTCTGTTTGTTCCAAGTTCACAAGAATTAGCTTCTTTTTTTCCAATTGCCCACCATTTTGGAAAATTTTTCCAACGACCATCAACATATCTTGTATGATGAAAACTAATACCATCTCCAAATGTATATTGTTTTTCTAATCTGGAAGAATCATTGAAGTAAAGTACTCTTTTAGGTTTATAATATGGCCAAGGTGTTCCGGCAGACTGAAAACAAGTTTGAGGTATAGTTTGGTAGTGCCATCCCTCTTCTTCCCATTCGTAATAGCCGTCTGCACACTCCATATCAGCAAAAGAAGTATCACTAGTTACAAGTTTATATGGTTTTGAAAAATGATAAATGTATAAACCCTTATTGTATTCTTCAGGCGCTTTGTAAAAATTCATTATTGCCGTATCGCCAGTCATTACTCTGTCCCAATAAGTTTGACCTCTGAAAGCTAAAGCGAAAAAATCACTTCCTCCTGTTGGAAGCCTTAAAAGATTCCCTGTAAAGTTCTGATTCCGGCTTGCATAATCTTCCAATAAAAAATCAGTGGAAGATGAGTAATCAAAAACCGTGTCCTGCATATATCCATTCGCAACAAAATCATTCGGACTAAAGAAGCCGTCAAAACCAAAGCCATAACTTACTGTACTATAAGTTGAGTGTCCGCCGCTGAATGAATTATGACCATGCTCGTGAATGAATCCTCCAAATAAATTATTGTAACCAAGCCAGCCTGCCATTGTAACACCCGAGCATATATAGTTGTCACTTGCGTTTATTCTTGTAGTATCACCACCCTGAATCATTCTATGATTGCCTGAATAATTCCAAGCAAAAGTATTATATCCACCATAGTCCTGATTCATTCCCGGCGCGCGGCTTTTTGTCATGCGGTATATCATATCAACATAACCGTCTCTATGATGAGTAAACCGATGATTTGTGTTATCGTACCCCCACTTATCATATAAGTTCCAGACAACCCCTTGAGCTTCTAGACTATCAAGAATTTCCTGATTCATTTCATATTCATCATCGTATTTAGATTCTACATCACTTAACACTACTGAATATGCTTTCCCGAGAACATGAAATTTACCGCGACTAACTTCAAGCCATCGGTCAGAGAATCTTTGCGTGTACTGACTGTAAGCATCCCACCAGTCAGTCTGTCCGTTATAAGCACCAAGCCCTGCAATCATTGAATCAAGAAAAATCGGTTTACCGCTGTTTACATTTGGTGCAGGCCAGTCAAAAAATCCCGGGCTATCATGGAATTGTACAAAAACAATTATTACAGGAAAATAAGCATTGGAGATAGCCGTATCTCCTGAGTGAGTAGTTCGGTTAGGTTTAACTCTTCCTCCGTAAAATGGAGATAAAGTAGTAGATGAGGTCATAGAAACATTTCCGCATTCGAACATTTGAGAATGTGTTTCAGAAAAAATACAACAAAAAAACAGAGAAAAAATTACGATTAATTTTTTCATAATAATTTGTTTAAATTAAATAAAATGGGCGGGCAGATATCTTTTTAAAAAGATATCTCTTGTATAAAGACCTGGCACGGTTTTATTTTACGAGAGGCTCGCCCTGTTTATTAAAATTTACTATTTTATCAATAGAAACTTCTTGGTAATTGAATTTTTTTCAGATGAAAGCCTGTATATGTAAGTCCCTGATGGTAGCTTATCAGCTGTAAAATTCACTTTATAATTTCCTCCTTCCATTTGTTTATTAAATAAAGTTTCTACCTTTTTTCCCAGTATATTAAAAACTTCTAATTTGTAATTTCCTTTTTCTTTTAGTGAAAATTGGATTACAGTTTCATTGTTAAACGGGTTTGGGTAATTTTGAGATAATTCAAAATTTTTTGTAAGTTGAGTTTCATTACTTACAAATACTACGCTTTGTCCGGCTGTAGTAGTTTTAAAAATTTTCCCCGGCGTGCCGCATACGAAACCAATTGAATCAGATTCAAAATTTATATCTATATATGAACCAAATCCAATGGCTTCCCTTAACCAATTTAAGCCAGCATTTGATGTCTTAAATAAAAGACCGCTTTCTCCTCCTATCCAACCGGTATTTAAATTTACAAATTCAATGCACATCATAAAATTATTTCCTGTCCCCTGAATTCTGGAAACTGTATCCCAGCTTGTCCCGAAGTTTGTAGTTTTAAAAACCCTGCCATCACCTGCTGGAACATAACCTGTCAAATCATTTACAAAGCTCATCCTGAGAAAGCTCGGCCAATTTGTGGGAAGATTAATTTGTGAATCAAACCAACTTGTCCCACCGTTTGTGGTTTTATATAAATCTTTTATGAAGCCGCTTGCAAGTCCTTCGTTCTCATTTTTAAAATATATATCAGTAATATCTGAAGCCTGATTTATTGAAGTAGAGTCAAAAGTTATTCCGCCATTTGTTGTTTTAAAAATTTTTTGCGGAAACTCATTCCTACCTCCTATCCAACCCGTATTTTCATTTATGAAATAGCATGATAAAAAAACATTTCCAATACCAAAAGGACCATTTCGTATTTCAATCCAGTTTACTCCACCATTAGTGGTTTTAAGTATAGTCTCAAAATATCCGGCAACATATACAATATTTGTATCCACAATATGTAAGTCAGCTAGATACTTTCCTCCTGCGGGATTGCTTACCGAAATCCAGTTAGCGCCACCGTCAGTTGTTTTTCTTAAAAGTCCCCCTGCTCCACAGCACCATCCGGTATTTTTATTTAGAAACTTTACACGCTCAATAGCCGCTGTTGTTCCTAACGGATGTTGTATCCATTGAGAGAATGATTGTGAATAACTTAGTAATATGAAAAATATTATGGTGAAAGTTTTCATAGTCTTTAAATTTGGTGAATCAACTATTACTATTCAAGAAATGCTATTACAAATATTCTTACCTAGTATTTAGATTAATAGGGGTTTTATTAGATGTGCCACTCGGTAAAAAAAATATATATTTATAATTAAAATAACAACTGTAATTTTAAGATAATTATATTAAATTTATGTAAAATTCTTGCACGCTTTATCGCATAGCACTAAGCCAAAAAATTAGTACTTTAATTTTATTAAATTATCACACCAGTTATTGATTATCTAATGACTTTCCTATTATTTAAATTGACATTAATTTTGAAAAAATTGAAAAATTATGAAAGCAAATATCAGAAATATATTTAAAAATCATTTTGATGGTAAAGGTATTTCTATAATGAACGTTGATTCCTATAAAGAGAATGATGAACCGGGAGAAAGCGGAAATATTCTTGCTTATGGAAGGCATTACTACATTGTGACGATGAAGCATAACAACGAACTTATTCCTTTAAGAATTAATGACGATCAGGATGAGGAGAGTATAAAGAAGTCTTTTGAAGAAAAATTAAAAGATTGGAATATTATTTTGTAAGACTTTACACCATTCAAATATAACCTCATGAAACCTCTTTTTCTGTTAGTCTTGTTATTTTTATTCTGTAATTTAAAAGCTCAAACATGGATAGAATTCAATGATGATTCTCTAACTGTTTCATATTATAATCTCGAAACCATAACTTACGAATCTGCAAAAACTTATGGCACTTCATATTTAACCATTTCTATAAAGACTGTTTATAAAACTCCACTTAAAGTTCCGAGCGGTATGCAAATTACATATGGCATTCTTGATTACAGATTTATTTGTAATAATGCAGGTGTACTTGTCTATGATCTAATGGATGAATATCGGTTTTATACAGATAAGTCATATCAAAGATTTAGACCCAATTATCCTGAACGGTATTACTTTACATCTGATTCAAAATTAAATATCGTTTACAAAAAATTCTGTCTCTAAAAAAATAAAAGTAAACACTTAATAATAAAAATACTTTATTACAATAAAAATTTAAAGACGTATAAATTTTAAAACCACAATGGAGTTTACATTTTAAGATAAAAGGATTATTTTATTCCAGTTAAAATATTAACGAAAGTTTAGGACGGCTTTCGTCTCGTTGCACAACGAAATCTGGTAAATTTCACACAACGCAAACGGACGAAAGGTGTCGCTCCATGTATATTGGGGCGCGCCTTTTTTTATGTCTGCGTTGTAGGCTTACCAGAGCCTCGTTGTCGGCATAACTATGGGTTGCGTCCCTTTTTTATTAACTAAACTTTTATGGAGCATGAAAAATTTAAATTTAATTTTCAAGAACTGCAGTTTAGCTTTGATTTTTTTGCTTTTAATATTTCCGACCAATTTATTAATTGCTCAAATTCAAATCGTTACAATTCCTAATTTTTACACTACTTCTCCACAGTATATAATGGATTTTCCTAGTGATAATGTTGGTTATATTGCTTGCAAGCAAAGAATTTATAAAACTACGAATGGAGGAATAAATTGGACAATGAATTTGTTTAGTCAGTTATCAAATGAGTTACGACAATTCAAATTTTATAATGAGCAGGTAGGTTTGTTGTCTAATTCCCAAGGGCAGCTATATAAAACAACTAATGGAGGTATAAATTGGATTAATGTAGCCCCGAGTTTAGCTACTGGCTACTACTTATTTAGCTTCTTTTCAGAAAATGAATTCATAACTGTTTCTGATGATGATTCCCTATATAGAACAACAAATGGAGCTCTAAGCTGGTCAAGTTTTTCTATCGAAGCACTTCCTAGTTCATATTATGTGTCAAGTATCAGTAAAGATGGAAATAATCTATATGGTATTACCTATAGCCCTACTTACAATGTAAGTTCCTTAATTAAGAGTACTAATCATGGTCAGAATTGGATTTCAACTGCTTTCCCGGGATTTGGTGGGTATGTTTTTCAATCTTTAGAGGCGGTTAATGGTCATATAATAATCGGGGGTTGGAAATTAAGTCCAAATCCCGCGGTTGTATTATGGAGTGGAAATGAAAACAATGTACAGTTCTATAATAATTTCCCTGGTGACGGGGAATGCCACTGGATAAAAATGTTTAATAATGGATACGGATATTCTACTTTATTATTTCAGGGGAGTTCGTACACAAGTTTAATGAAGACATCTAACTATGGACAAAACTGGGTTAACGATACAACGATTACAAGTTTTGGATATTGGAATTTAACATACTCTAAAATATTTGCACTTGCACCGAGTACCGGCTCTTTGCTTATCAAAAGTCAATCCGTTGGGGTTACAACACTAAATTCAGAAATCCCTAAATCTTTTGAACTATTTCAAAACTATCCTAATCCATTTAATCCTTCAACTAAGATAAAATTCTCGATAAATAAAAATGAGTTTATTCAATTAAAAGTGTTTGATTCAAGTGGGAAAGAGGTTAAAAGTTTATTACGAGAAAATTTAAAACCCGGAATTTATAATTTGGAATTTAATGGAGAATCTTTATCGAGTGGTATTTATTATTATCGAATGTATTCAAATAGTTTTTCAGATACTAAAAAAATGGTCATTTTTAAATAATTAAAAATATTCTTAAAGATTAGAGGACAATTTCTTATGTCCTCTAATCAATAAACCTATTTTGACTTTTAAAATTTCCAGAAACTTTTTTCTTAACTTTAATTTACATCCGAAATATGTCATAATATATTTGACAGGTTCCAATGTTCCTATCTTTTTTTCTTCTTCATGCAGGAAGTAATTCCAAAACATCAAAACAAAAATTCATTTCTTAAAGCTACCACAAGAGAAGAACAATCTCTACGAAGTCTCCATGAACTTTTTATAAAATTCAAGATATATGGCTCTCTTAAATCCAACGCTACCATAAGAAATTATACTTATAATTTTTATCTACTTTTGTGCTTTAAACCACAACTTACTCTTACAGATTTAACAGAGGAAACAATTATAAATTTTTTTGCTTTTCTAAATAATCGGGAGCGGAAGGTTGGTAAAAAACTAGTTGTTCGTACCTATAAGAAATCAAGCATTGCAATAGTCAGGTGTTCGCTAAATTGTTTTTTTGAATGGCTTTTGGAACGTAAATACATATCCTCTAATCCTTTTAAAAACATTCCATTCCCTTCAATATCTTACTCTGACCCAAGAGCATTTTCATCCAAAGAATTTGAAAAAATTTGTTTTGCAGTTAATACTAAATTAGAATGGTCGAGTCTTTTTGTTAAAAAGAGAAATATTGCTATTATCATGTTTTTAATGTTTACCGGGGTACGTAAAGAAGAGCTATTAAATGTAAAAATTTCAGACATAGATATAAGCAGAAAGATTATTTGTATTAATGGCGAAACCTCAAAATCTAAAAGGACTAGGTTAATTCCTATGTCCTTTAAATTAATTCCTTATCTTCAAGATTATCTTAATTATAGATCAAAGTTTGCATGTCAGTATTTATGGGTATCTAGTACTCTTGACCGACCTTTTACGGAATACGGTGTTAAATACTTAATCAATCTGTTAAGTTGCACAACAAGGATTAATTGTCACTTACATAGATTCAGACACACATTTGCAACTAACTATTATATGCAATCGCATGACATTATTGGTTTGAAGAAACTAATGGGACATAAAAACTTGCGAATGACTATGAGTTATTTACGTTCTATACCTGATACGCATATAGCAGAACAAATGAATAAACTAACAATGAATGAGTTCATTTAATTTTAATTCTAGCATGATTTATTCTTGACTGAAGGGTATATTTGGGGTAAAATGTCATGTAGCAGCTTAATAAATTAATAGGTTGCAGAGTAAATTCTTTCTACTATTTTTTTATTTCATAGTGCGAATGTGCAATTAGTAGACTTACCTTAACCATTGAGGATTTTTATAAAAATGTTCATTTTCTTCAATGAAATAGGGGCTTTTATGCTAAATTGCGTGAGTCTGTTTATATGGAAATTAAAGGATTAGTTAAAAACATAGGCAATATGAACTATATTCGCCTTTTCTAATACGTCATATGAAACTTGTCATCGTCGAATCTCCTACTAAAGCAAAGACCATTTCAAAATTTCTCGGTAAAAATTTTACCGTTGAATCTTCTTTTGGACATATCCGCGACTTGCCTAAATCAGATTTAGGCATTGATATTGAAGCTGGGTTTAAACCGCGCTATGTCATCCCTACTAAAGCCAAAAAAACCGTTACTAAGCTAAAAAAATTAGCGGAAAAAGCGACTGAAGTGATTCTCGCAAGCGACGAAGACCGCGAAGGAGAAGCGATTGCTTGGCACTTAGCTGAAGCGCTGAAATTGCCCATAGACAAGACCGCCCGCATCGTCTTTCACGAAATTACCCGCGAAGCCATTGAAGAGGCGCTTGACCATCCGCGGACAATTGATGATAAGCTTGTTGACGCCCAGCAAGCCCGACGCATTCTTGACCGCCTCGTCGGTTATGAACTTTCCCCATTCTTATGGAAAAAAGTCGCGCGCGGCCTTTCAGCCGGGCGCGTTCAGTCGGTTGCCGTCCGTTTAATTGTTGAACGTGAGCGAGAAATTGAAGCTTTTAAAACAGATGAATACTGGAGCCTCGAAGCGCATGTACTAACAAACGCTAAAGAACAATTTGTTGCCGAACTTAATAAGCTCGACGGCAAGACGCTTGATAAACTAGAAATAAAAAATCAAAGCACAGCCGATGCCTTAGTTGCCGAATTGTCACAAGAAAAATATATTGTTTCAGCGGTTGAAAAAAAGCGAGCTAAAAAATCTCCTTCGGCTCCGTTTACAACTTCAAGCTTACAGCAAACGGCTAACCGCCTCCTTGGCTTCTCTGCTAAGCAGACTATGATGATCGCCCAACAATTATATGAAGGCATTGAACTCGGCAGCGAAGGCAGCGTCGGTTTGATTACTTACATGCGTACCGACTCGCAGAATCTTTCGCAGAAATTTCTTGATGACGCTAAAGACCATTTGTCCTCGACTCTTGGCAAAGATTATACGCTTGATGAACCGCGCCGTTTTAAAACAAAAGCCAAGGGGGCGCAAGAAGCCCACGAAGCGGTTCGTCCCAGCGAAGTTTCCCGTACGCCCGAAAGCATTAAAGATTTTCTAGCTCCTAACCAATTAAAGCTTTACCGCTTGATTTGGCAGCGCGCCGTCGCGACACAAATGCCAGCAGCTGAATTAGATCAGGTCGCGATTGATATTAGCGCCGGCCGAGGAGAATTTCGCGCCACCGGACAAACGATTGCCTTTGATGGTTACCTAAAAATTTATCCGGAAAAGAGCCAAGAGCTAACCCTTCCGGAACTACAAGAAAAAGAAACACTTACTTTAGAGGAACTAAAACCTGAACAGCATTTTACCAAACCGCCGGCTCGATTCAGTGATGCGACGCTTGTTAAAGAATTGGAAAAATATGGGATTGGACGACCGTCAACCTACGCACCAACAATCTCAACCATTGAAGCCCGCAACTATGTTGAGCGCGATGAAAATAAGCGCCTCAAACCAACCGATATTGCCGGCGTAGTTATCGACCTGCTCGTCGCCCATTTCCCCAATATCGTTGATATGGAATTCACGGCTAAATTAGAAAATGACTTAGATGAAATTGCCGAAGGAACCATAGGCTGGCAACCGGTCATTAGCGGCTTTTACGGACCTTTTCATGAAAATCTGACCAACAAATATGAAGCAGTTAAAAAGGATGATGTCATGCCGGAAAAAATGTCTGAAGAAAAATGCGATAAATGCGGACATCAGATGCTTATTAAAACCGGGCGCTTCGGTCAATTCTTAGCCTGCTCAAATTTTCCTGAATGCAAGAACATCAAATCGCTGAAAAAAAATTCACCCGAGCAGGATGAAAAAATGAAGGAGCTTGAAGAAAAGCATAAAGACGATGTCTGCGAAAAATGCGGCAGCCCTATGACTATCAAGGTCGGCCGTTTCGGGCCTTTTCTTGCCTGCAGCGGCTACCCGAAATGCAAGAATATAAAAAATCTCAATGTTAGCAACGAAGCTTCGATTAAATGCCCCGTCTGCAAAGAAGGTAACATTGTGCAAAAGCGCAGCCGTCGCGGTATTTTTTATGCCTGTGATCGTTATCCGGATTGCAAAACGGCCTTCAATTCAAAACCGACCGGTGAAATGTGTCCCGATTGCGGTGAGCCATTGCTCGAAGGCAAAGAAGGTGCGCCGAAGTGCTCAAGCAAGGGCTGCCAGTACGGTAAATAACATATGCGCCTCATTCTCGGATCGTCTTCAACAAACCGCATTGAAATTTTAAAAGAGGCCGGATACGTCTTTGATATTGTTGTTCCGACACTTGAAGAAAAATTGGTTAAAAACACTGACCCCTATCAACGTCCGCTCATACTTGCCCACGCTAAAGCCGATGAATTAGCCGTGCTTGTTGAAGAGCCGGCACTTATTATCACGGCTGATACGATCGTAATGTGGGGCGATGAATTATGCGAAAAACCGGAAACCAAAGAAGAGGCACGTCATTTTTTAATGAAGACTCGCTCAAACTCCGTTCCTGAAACAGTTACAGCTATTGTTATCACTGATACGATTTCCGGGCGCCGCTATGAAGGTGTTGATATAACAAAAAGCTTTTTTAAGCCACTGCCCGATGAAGTAATTGAAGATTTCATAGAAAACGGCGATCCTTACTCTCGCGCAGGCGCCATTGCCATTCAGCATCCCATCCTAAAACCATATTTTGAAAGAATTGAAGGCCGCTACGAAAGTGTTTTGGGGATGCCCATTCATTTAGTTACTCAGCTTCTCGAAGAAGCGGGCTATAAACCATAAATATTAATCTCCGCATTTCCTCCGATTGTCTTTCTTAATTCCCCTTCATCCTCTCTCCCTTTTTAATTCACCCCCCCCCCTGCCTACCGGCAGGCAGGCAGGCTACCCCCTCTCCAGCACCCCTGACTCTTTAATTCACCTCTCCCCCTACCCCCTCTCCCGCCTTGCGGGCGAGGGGGTTTTAAAAAATCTATGCAGCCTAAAAAGATACTTACAGTTCGCGAATTAAGGAAAAACCAAACTAGATCCGAAGCAATGATGTGGGAAGCATTGAGAAGAAAAAATTTTTTAGATAAAAAATTCAGAAGGCAACATCCCCTTGCCGGTTTTATTCTTGATTTCTACTGCCCGGCGCTCAAGGTAGCAATTGAAATAGATGGCAGCGTCCATGCTAACTCTGATTCTCAAAAATATGACAAGATTCGAGAAAAAATTATTAAAGAGCACGGGATAATTATAATAAGAATCAAGTCAGAAGACGTGGAAAATAATATTCAAAAAGTTCTTTCTGAATTAGAAGTTCTTATAAACCATCTCCCCTCCCCATCAAAGATGGGGAGAGGCAAGGGGGAGAGGTGAATTAAAAGATCAAGGATGGGGAGGGGGCGGGAGATGAGGTGAAAATAAAAAAACCTTTGGGCGAATATTATTAATATTCATACAAAGGCTTTGGTAACTTCTTTTTTGCTTCTTGCCCTGTTTCAACAGCGGCTGTTCTCAATTGTTTCATTTTAGTTCTTCGCGATGGTATGTTGCGTCATTTTTTACTTTAAAAATATTTTATTTCTTTTTTATAACTCGGTAATGCATAATATATATGTGCCTGGCCCAAAAGTTTCTTTTGGTTCTAAATTTTTGAGACAGAAATCATATCTTTCAAATTTCTCTCCAGTAGGTTCCTCTCCCACATATATACACGAAAATGCGCCAGAAGGATCAGAGTCAAATACCGGTTCGGTTATCTCTATCATTGTCTGATTAACATATGCAATTAGAATGTCTTTATCAGACGGGTTTATCATATCTTGTTTCTTATCTAGAGAAAGCAATATAGCACCCTCTGATTTAAATAACGAAGTATACTCGGGACATAATTCCTTAAAATATAAAAGTCCTTGAGCACCAACGAACAAATAGTTCTTAAGGGCCAGTAAGCTGAATATTTTTTGAGTTTTTTCCAAAACAGGGATCACCTCAAATTTATACTTTTTACCTATTTCAAGACCTCTTTTTGGTGTTTTTATAAAATCTTCAGCGACCACTTCATGATCAGAGCTTTCGTTTTCTATTATGAATATTAACTCAGGATCTATTGTGGCAATTTGAGTAAGGCATGCTATTGGAGTTCCAAATGGTTTGTTCAATTCAAGATTTTTATCTTGATTTACTGTGTTGTTCAATTATGTATCCTCTTTTTAAAGAATACCTAGAAGCCGCTAGGCCGGTTGTAAGATTATCTTACATCTTAATTATAGCATATTTTATATAAAATGTCAATAAATAACAAAAAATAGCCCATTTTTAGGGCTATTTATCTCCCCTCCCCATCAAAGATGGGGAGGGGTAGGGGGAGAGGTGAATCCTAGGCTCAAAGATGGGGAGGGGTAGGGGGAGAGGTGAACTAAAAAATCAAAGACGGGGAAGAAATCTTACTGTACCGCTCTTCTAATAACTTCAAGCGCTATCAATTCCGAAGGATTAATAATATAGTCAGCTTTCGCTTCCGCACCCAGCAATAAAGGAATTTCCGTACAGCCTAATATAACCGCCTCAGCGCCCTGCTGCCGCAAATTTGCTACCGCTTCAAGAGCAACGGCACTATGGGCGCTAGCAGCATCGCCTTCTTGCACCGGATAGACGCCTTCATCTTCCAATCGTCGCTCTAAGTCTTTAGGCAAAACAAAACAATTAATTCCAAGTGATTCTAACGGGGACTGGAATAATTTTTTATCTACCGTTAAACCTATTGCCAATAGGCCAACATTTTTTATTCCCCGGCGCTTAACTTCATCCACTGTTACCGCGACCATGCTTACTAATGTCTTGCCGGCCGCTCTTTCAATTTTATCCGCAAAAAGATGGGCGGTATGCGATGTTACTATAAGCAAATCTGATTGTTCGCCAATATATTGCGCTGCCGCTAACAACTCGGGAGAAGGCGTTAAGATTTCCGGATAGCTACCGTCGGCATTCAAAAGCATAGGCGCCTTATTGAGCATTGTTACATTTATTTTCGGATATCCCCTATTGCCATACTGCGGGATAGGAAAAGAAACTGAAGCCTGCAATAGGCGTTCGAGAATATCCAGCGTCGCCCATTGGCCCATTCCGCCCACTATTCCTACAGAGCGCAAAGAAGGAACTGCTGATTCATGGGATACTACTTTTCGTTCTGCCATACAATATTTTTCTTCTTAGGTAAAAGTGTTGATTTTAAGCCTGGCTGATTCTTAAAAAAGCTCGGGGTTCTATAACCGGGGTTTCCCTTTTTGCTGCCAACCTTTGTTCTCCCCCGGCTTTTCATATGTTATCTAAATAAATTGAAAAATACGTAACGAAAAGTATCGGCCGCCAACAACCAAGCGGTTAAAAAACCGAGGAGAAAGTTGAGTATGGCAATAAGGAAACTCCGGCGCAGATGCCAGGAAAGGAATTTGTCGCTCATAGAAGGGCATGGTATATATAGAGTATACTAAAAACTACCATATATGGACAATTCTCTTATACTTATCTTCGGGAGCATTATTTCAATAGGCATTATAATCGCTATTATTTTGCTGTTGCGCAAACCCCAAAGCATCGCCGGGCAGGCCGAATTAGGAGCCCTCATGGAACGCCTTTCCGGACTCAATGAGCAAAATAAAGATCTACGCAATGTTATTGATCAAAAACTTGCCCAAACCCATGCCGCGACAAGCCAGCAGTTCGGCGAAACAACTAAAATCATTCAAGCCATCAGCGGACAATCCGCCAAGCTCATTTCCGATGTCACTGAAAAACTAACTAAACTTGATGAAACTAACCGCCAAGTCGTAAATTTCTCAAGCCAACTGCAAAGCCTGCAAGACATTTTTAAAAATCCAAAGCAGCGCGGCGTTGTCGGCGAATACTACCTCGAGACATTATTAAAAAATGTCATGCCTCCCGGCAGCTACCAAATGCAATACCCTTTTACGGACGGAACTATTGTTGACGCCGCTGTTTTCGTTAAAGACAAAGTTATTCCCGTTGACTCCAAATTTTCTTTAGAAAATTATAACCGCTTAGCGAGTGCGACAGAGCCGCTTGAAAAAGACCGTTTAGAAAAAATATTCCTCAACGACTTAAAAAATCGCATTGTTGAAACATCAAAATACATACAGCCGCAAAATGGAACCATGGACTTTGCTTTTATGTTCATTCCACACGAAGCGATTTATTATGATTTAATCGTCAACAAAATCGGCGCCGCTACGGAAGAGAACGAAAACCTTATCCAGCGCGCCGCAAGTAAATATAAAGTTGTTATTGTTTCGCCAACTTCCTTCCTTGCCTATTTGCAAACCGTCTTACAGGGGTTGCGAGCGATGCAAATTGAAGAAAGCGCCAAAACAATTCGAGCTAACGTTGAAAAATTAGGGCAGCATCTCAATGTTTATGATACGTATATGCAAAAGCTAGGCGGCAGCATGTCGACAACCGTCAATCATTTCAACACCGCTTATAAAGAATTAAAAAAGATCGACAAAGATGTTGTTAAAATTACCGACGCTGAAGCTACTATTGAACCCTTGCTTGTCGAAAAACCTATATTAGAAATTGAATAAATTTTTCACTTTTTGTCATTTCGAAGGAGTCCGCCTTAGGCGGACGACTGAGAAATCTTAGCTGGACACAAGATTTCTCGCCCACCGCTACGCTCCGGCTCGAAATGACACGTATACATCCTATGGAAATTATCAATCCTTCCTTGCGAACTGCTATTCTAGAAACAGTCGCTTTCTTCGATATCTTTGACTATCCCCTGACCTCATTCGAAATTTGGCAATATCTGCCGCACTCAGCAACACTCCTTGAGGTAAGAAACATATTGGAAAACTCTGTGTTGCCGCTGCAAACCGATAACGGATTTTTCTTCCTTCCCGGACGCGAAAAAATCATTATCACCAGGCGCGAACGCTATAATGCCACTGATCAAAAAATAAAAAAAGCGCACCGCCGCTTGTATCTGTTTCGCTGGTTGCCGGGCATTAAGCTTATTTGCCTTGCCAACAGTTTAGGCACGCACAACCTCCGCCCCGGAGGCGACACTGATCTTTTTATTATTACGAAACAAGGTCGATTATGGTTTGTGAAATTATGTGCGACTATAATTGTCGCTCTTTTCGGACTGCGACCAAGCGCCACAAAGAGCGCTGACCAAATTTGCTTGAGCTTTCTAGTTGATGAAAGCGCACTCGACTTATCGCCGTTTCGATTGCCGACAGATACATATTTTAGATATTGGCTAGCCGGCCTCATGCCCCTCTATGGCGAGAAAAAAAGCTACACTGCCCTTATCGCCGCCAACGGCTGGCTGCAGCAAGAGCTGCCTAATTGGGTCTATTCAGACGCCTTCCTTGATCGCCGCTTTAAATACAACCCCCGTTCATCGCGTCTGATTTTTGGCAGTAGTTTAGAAAAAGCTGCCCGCTTCATCCAAGCTCGCCTTATGTCTCCGACCATTAAAAAACTTGCTAATCATGATCAAAGAGTGGTTGTAAATGATCATGTTCTAAAATTGCATACGATTGACAGACGAGAGCAGTTTAAAAATGAATTTAATCTTAGAATGCAGCGATTAGCATAATCTATATTATTTTTAAGTTTCTATGTTTAAAAAATATCTTTTATATCTAGCTCTCTTTTTTCTGCCCCTGCAAACACGCTGGATTTTTCATAGCGGGCTGCTCAATGGCGGAGCTTGGGAATATGGAAACTTTAGCTTATATGCTAGCGACATTCTCATCATCGCTGCCTTTCTTGCTTCTCTGTACTCGGCAATAAAAACAAATTCTCGCCCTCATAAAACGTTTTCCTATTGGCTGAGTTGGGCCTTAGGAATATTATTGCTTATCCTCATTCCTCTTAGCATCTCGCCCGCTATTTCTGCGTTTAAAATAGGAACACTCGTTATTGCCGCTATGCTTGCATATTCCATCAGTACCAGTACAGCCACGCTGCGCTCGAATGCTCTTACTGTAATGCTCGGGGCTGCTGTTTCAGGATTGCTGGGCATATGGCAATTTTTAAACCAATCTACCCTTGCCTCAACTCTCTTCGGTTTAGCTTCACATGATTCAGCAACCCTCGGCTCTTCCGTTGTTGAAGCCATCGCTCCCGATGGAGTAATTGAACGATGGTTGCGAGCATATGGATCGCTCGACCATCCTAATATGTTTGGCGGTTTGATGGCAGTTGGACTCATCATCGCCTCATGGTTATGGCTCTCGCGTCAAGATAAAAAAAATTCCTTGGAATATATTGCCATTATAGTGAGTACTGTCGTCTTAAGCACCGGACTTATTTTTTCTTTTTCAAGAGCCAGCTGGCTAGCGGCCGCGGTAGGGCTTACTTGGCTTCTTATCTACCAAATAATATACAAGAAAATACAGCTCAAAGAAGCGGCCGCCTGGCTGGGGACTCTCATTATTGTTGGAGCTTTAATTTCCAGCCAATACTACTATCTTTTTACTCCCCGATTTTCCGGCGATACACGGCTTGAACAAATTTCTGAACATGAGCGCATTGATGCCGCTTCGCAATCATTCACTCTCATTTCCAACCATCCCCTTCTCGGTTCCGGACTCGGCACCTACACACTGGATGCCGCCGAGCATACAAAAGCTAAACAGCCTAGTTGGTTTTTCCAACCCGTACACAATATTTTTCTCCTCCTCATTTCTGAAATCGGTATAATCGGTTTTATGCTGCTCTTAGTCATGCTAAGTCTATGCCTTTGGAATCTATATAAGCGGATTGCTAGCGGCGAAGCAGTTCTCCTTTTTGTTCTTATGGTTCCCTTATTAATCATTGGCTTATTTGATCATTGGCCAATCTCTCTGCATTTTGGCCCTCTCCTCTGCGCTGCCGTCCTGGGGTTAGCGGCCAATCAGGCAAAGCATGAATCTTTGACATAATATAATTCTGTGGTTAAATGAATAATATGGAAAAAAACAAATCAGATTTAATGGATAAGATTATCTCGCTGTGCAAACGGCGCGGTTTTATTTTCCCTGGATCGGAAATATACGGCGGCCTTGCTAACAGCTGGGATTACGGTCCATTGGGCGTTGAGCTCAAAAATAATATCAAGCAACTGTGGTGGAAGCGTTTTGTAAGGGGCCGCGATGACATGGTCGGTCTTGATAGCTCTCTTTTGCTCAATACCAAAGTATGGGCCGCCAGCGGCCACCTCGCCACTTTTAACGATCCGCTCGTTGAATGCAAAAAGTGTCACCAACGCTTTCGCGCCGACCAATTGGAAGATAAGGGCAGCTGCCCGGCGTGTAAAGAAAAAAATAGCTTTACCGAAGCTCAAGACTTTAACTTAATGCTTAAAACCTTTCTCGGCCCCTCCGAAGAAACGGCCAACGTCGCCTACTTCCGTCCGGAAACTGCGCAGGGTATTTTTATTAACTTTAAAAATATTGCCGAAACCGTCCGTAAAAAACTACCTTTCGGCGTCGGCCAAATTGGCAAAGCCTTCCGCAACGAAATTACACCGGGCAATTTTATTTTCCGCACCCGGGAATTTGAACAAATGGAAATTGAATATTTTATTCCTGAACCGCATAATGACAGCGAATGGCAGTCTTATTTTGAGAACTGGAGAAAAGACATGATTGCCTGGATTAAAGAATTAGGCATTGATTATGAAAACGAAATTAATGAGCTGGAAGTTCCGGCTGAGGAGCTCGCCCACTACTCTAAAAAAACCATCGACTTCGAATATAAATATCCCTTTGGAACAAAGGAGTTATATGGACTTGCCTATAGAGGCAGCTTCGATCTTACCAACCATGGATTAGACTATACCGACGTTGAGGGCAATAAATATATTCCGCACGTCATTGAACCCTCCCTTGGCGTTGAACGATCCGTTCTGGCCGTTCTCTTATCTGCTTACCGAGAAGAAACTAATGGCGAAGATACGCGCGTCTATCTTAAGCTTCCATATACATTAGCTCCAGTTAAAGCGGCCGTCTTCCCGCTTTTGAAAAACAAACCCGAGCTAGTTTCCAAAGCGCGTGAAGTATATAATGCTCTTAAAGAACAATGGGCCGTTGATTTTGATGACAACGGCAATGTCGGCAAACGCTACCGCCGCCAAGATGAAATCGGAACGCCATTTTGTATTACTATAGATTTTGACAGTCTTGAACACAACGATGTTACTGTCCGCGATCGCGATACAATGGAACAAAGTCGCATCGCTATTGCTGATTTAGAAGAGTATCTTAGTAAGAAGTTAAAATAAATAATTTTTAATTATTAATTTTGTAATTTTTAAACGTGTTAAACAAGCTAAAAATTAAAAATTATTTTTGGAATTTAAAATTGAAAATTTGAAATTAATCATTATGCCCAAACTCACCAAACTCTCCAACGGACTCAATCTCTTAACCGCTCCCATCCCCGGCGCTAAAACAACGGCGCTCTTAGTGATGGTTGCGACTGGTTCAAAATATGAAGATAAAAAAACAAGCGGCCTTTCGCACTTCCTTGAGCACATGTTCTTTAAAGGGACAGTAAAGCGACCGGATACCTTAACTATTACTTCCCTTCTCGACCGCGTCGGCGGAGAATATAATGCCTTTACCTCCAAAGAATATACGGGATTTTGGATTAAGGTAGCCGCTTCGCAAACTAAGCTCGCGCTTGATGTCTTATCCGACATGCTCTTAGGCTCAACTTTTACCAGCGAAGAAATTGAACGAGAAAAAGGCGTTATCATTGAAGAAGTAAATATGTATCTTGATAATCCGGTTATGCGCATTGAAGACGTATTCGAACAATGCTTATACGGCGACACTCCTGCCGGCTGGGATACCATTGGAACCAAAGAAACAATCGCCAGCTTCCAGCGCGAAGATTTTGTCACCTATTTCAAAAACCAATATCGCACTGCTAATTCTTTTGTCTGCTTGGCGGGCGATATTCCTAAAGGAGCTACTAAACTCGTCGATAGCTATTTCAAATCATGGTCCAAAGGCGCACCTAAGCCCAAGGTAGCTGTTAAAGAAAAACAATCAGCCCCCGCCATTCGCCTTGAGTATAAAAAAACCGATCAAGCCCATCTCTGTTTAGGCGTCCGCACTGAAGCCTACAATGGCAAGAATGAATCAGTGCATAAATTAATTGCCGCTATTCTCGGCGGTTCGATGAGCTCACGCTTATTCTTAAACCTACGGGAACGCAACGGACTCTGCTACTACGTACGAACCGGTTCCGAACAATATACTGACTCGGGTTATTTGGCCACGCAGGCCGGCGTACCGGTGGATAAAATTGAAAAGGCGATCAGCATTATCATGCATGAATATAAGCGTCTTACCGAAGAATTAGTCAGTCCTAAAGAACTTAACAAAATTAAACAATTTATTAGCGGACGCATGCTTCTCGGCTTGGAAGGCCCGGATGATATTGCGAACTGGTATGGCCGCCAGCTTGTGCTCCGCGTTCAACAAAAAGGCAATCGACGTCCCTTACTAACGCCCAGTGAATTCCTACGCGATATTAAGAAAATTACGGCCGAAGATATTCGCCGTGTTGCCAAGCAAATATTTAATCCCAAGGGGCTTAACCTTGCCATCATCGGCCCCTATACTAAAGAAGATCAATTTAGAAAACTTTTGAAATAATATAAAATAAAAATCCCCTTCGGGGGATTTTTTGTATTAAAAACGCCTGTTGCTTAAATTAATAAACAACAGGCTCGCATATTCTGTCACTATTTTTTAAATAGCGATTCCTATGTAACTAGACTCTAAGAATCTAGGATATTCATTATACTTTACCATTGAAAGAAAATTTAATTTTTCTTGAACTTCTTTTCTCTTCCCATCCTCTGGCATAATTAATATAAGACCGCATTGTCCAGGCGCATAACCTTCATCTTTATGAAAAAGGTCTATTCTTTGCTGCATGCAAGTAACATCCATCTCTTTAATATTCATATCAATTATACTATCATTCACAAAAACTGATTTGAGCATTTGTTCATTATCAAGTTGCTTAATATTATTTTCGTGAAAAATTAGTACCAGCTGCTTTCTTTTATCGAAATTAAGCTTCCCTTTTCTTTTATCTATCAATTTTTTATTGATAACTCCCGCTAGCTGCAAGGTTAGTGCATCCTCTCTTTCATTTCCAATTAAATAAACTACAATGGTAAAAAAATTAAATTGAGGCAAAGATATATCGTGGCCCTTTTCACTTTTTAAAAGCTTAATATTTGCCAATCTTTTTCTTTGTGCATCAAATTGGTTTTTTATATTTTTGTCTAAATCATCTAATGATTTAATTTTATTGGTGGATATTTCTCCAGCCATTTGTTCTCCTTTTTGGTTTTTTGCTTAATATTTAATTTTTAATTATTTAAATAATGACATTAAAATAGATAAATGTCAATAATATAGCCATTACTAGCCATTTTTATGCTAAAATAGACGCACTATGCCCCAAGAAGCTGATTTACTCAAAACCCTCAATAAATCCCAAAAAGCGGCCGTTACGCACGAACAAGGCCCTTTGCTTATTGTTGCCGGAGCGGGTACCGGAAAATCTACCGTTCTCATTAATCGCCTCGCCTACCTTATACAAAACAAAGGCGTGCGGCCCGATCGAATCCTTATAACAACCTTTACGGAAAAAGGAGCCGGAGAACTTGAAGAACGAGCTGATAAAATGCTGCCGTATGGATACGTTAATCTGTGGATCAATACCTTCCATGGCTTTGGCGAACGCATTTTACGCGACCACGCTCTTGATATAGGCCTATCCCCGGCTTTTACGTTGCTAACGCAAACCGAACAATGGATCATGGTAAAAAAAAATCTTGATCTGTTTGATCTTGATTATTATCGTCCGCTCGGCGACCCGACAAAATTTATTCATGAATTGATCAGCCATTTTAGCCGGCTTAAAGACGAAAACATTTCTTCGCGGGCCTATCTTGAGTATGTCGAAAATCTTAAAGCCGATACTGATGCAGTCATCAGCGAGGATGACGATGCCGAAAAAATGGATATTGGGCGGCTCAGGGAATTAGCCAATGCCTACCATGTCTATAATAAACTGCTCTTAGACCAAGGCTTGCTAGATTTTGGCGATCTTATAACGCATACCATACGCCTCTTCAAAGAACGACCCAACATTCTCGAACAGTACCGCCAACAATTTGAATATATAATGGTAGACGAATTCCAAGATACTAACAGCGCGCAGTACGAACTCATCAAAATGCTCGCTGCTCCAAAAAATAATCTAGTCGCCGTTGGCGATGACGACCAAAGCATTTACAAATTCCGCGGTGCTTCCCTCTCTAATATTCTTGAATTCAAAAATGACTATCCGAAAGCCAAAGAAATAGTCCTTACGGAAAATTACCGCTCCGGCCAAAAGATTCTTGATGCGGCCCATGCCTTTATTTCCAATAACAACCCGAACCGTTTAGAAACAAAACTCGGACTCAATAAACAACTCCATTCCAATAGCCCGGTACCGGGCGCGATACGCTTTGTTGAGTTCGCTACTGAGTTTGCTGAAACCCAAGCTATCACTGATATGATAGAGGCCCTGCATGCAAGCAGGCAAGCTGATAGCTGGGCGGATATAGCCATTCTTGTTCGAGCCAACGACACAGCCGATAAATTTACCCGCGAACTAAGCCGGCGAAATATACCTAACCATTTTGTATCTCTTAAGGGTTTATATTATAAGCCGGTTATCTTAGACTGCTTAGCCTACCTCCAGCTCTTGGATAATTATCATGAAACAGCCGCTCTCTACCGCGTACTCAACTTACCTCTTTTTAGAATTTCGCACTCCGATTTGCTCGCCCTTACTAAATGGTCGCGAAAAAAATTATGGTCATTGTATGAAACACTGGAGCATATAGATGCCGTTACCGACCTAAGTACCGAAGGCAATGCATCTATCAAACGCCTTATAGCTTCCGTGCGAGAGCATGCGCTTTTAGCCAAAGAACAAAAGGCATCAAAAGTCTACATCCATATTGTTCGCGATTTATTTTTGTCTTCGCTTGACGAAGACCGCGATCGCGAACAATTCAATTATCTCAATCAATTTTACTCAAAGATAAAAAGCTTTGAAGGATCGGATAGCAGCGCCGTTCTCAAAGACTTCCTCGAGCTTATTAACCTTGAACTCGAAGCCGGCGAAACGGGCGGGCTGCGCTTTAATTTTGATGACGCGGATACTGTCAAAATAATGACCGTGCATGCCGCCAAAGGACTAGAATTCGGACACGTTTTCATTCCCAACCTGGTTGATAAAAAATTTCCAACCATTAACCGCTCGGAACGCATTTCTATTCCCGAAGAATTAGGCGGACCTAAATCAATCAGCAGCGAAGCCCACACTGAAGAAGAACGGCGGCTTTTTTACGTTGCCGTAACGCGCGGCAAACGGGGCGTTTTTCTAAGCGGCGCTAAAGACTACGGCGGAGTGCGCGAAAAAAAACCCTCGCGCTTTATTGCCGAGGCTGGACTAGAAATTGAAACTTCTGAGCGCAGCTCTACAACTGAATTAGAACGCGATTTAAAAACGATTGATTCCCCTGCTAAAACCATTGCCTACCAGCTTCCGAAACAATTTTCCTTTTCTCAGTTAACTACGTACGAACGCTGTCCGTTAGAATATAAATTTATTTATATTCTAAAGATGCCGACCGAAGATAGTGCGCAGGCAGTGTTTGGACGCTGCATTCATTGCTGCTTACGGCAATACTTTCTTCCTCTGCTAGAAAATGCTTTTCAACCAAGTTTATTTGGAGAAAAAAAAATTGATACCGAGGCTCTTTCCCTCAAGCGCTTGCTTGGCTACTACGAAAACTATTGGCAGGATTCCGGATATGAAAATCGAAAACAAGCTGATGCCTATAAAGCTCTTGGCAAAAAGATGCTATCGGCCTTTCAAACAGGCACCCAAGGCGATACATCAACTATCGTTTTCCTTGAAAAAAAATTCACTCTCCCCCTTGGATCATATATGCTCGCCGGAACCATAGACCGCGTTGACAGGTTTGAAGACGGAACCTATGAAATCATCGATTATAAAACGGGAGAACCCAAGAAAAAATTAGACTTTAAGGCAAAGCGACAATTATTGCTTTATCAAGCTGCCCTTGAAAGCTTATTTGAAATGCCGGTTAGCCGCCTTACCTTCTATTATTTAAAAAATAATGAGCGGCTGTCGTTTACTGCAAAAAAGGGCGAGCTCGATAAAGTCAAAAATGAAATGCTTGAATTAATCAAAGGCATTGAAAAAGGAGATTTCTCAGCGCGTCCCGGCAATGACTGCAAATATTGTCAGCACGGCCCAGTGGCGCTACAATAAGCATATGACCCTCCGCGCCTACCTCATGATAATGACAATCGCAACGCTTATTTTTTGGCTCGCCTTCGGGCTAGTGATTATTAGCGTTGATCCAAGCTCCGGCTGGCTAGGGCTGGGCCTATTTTACATACTGCTCCTGTTTGCTCTAACCGGTACCGGGGCTATTGTCGGATTCATTATCCGTTTTCTTGCCCTTAAACAAGAATTAGTCGCCCGATCAGTCGTCGTTGCTTTCCGGCAAGCATTACTCATGGGGGTTCTCATAACTGTTATGCTGTTTCTTTTTTCACAAAAACTTTTTAGCTGGCTGAACCTCGGCCTCCTCATCTTAGCCCTTTCTGCTTTAGAATTTTTCCTCTTAAGCTACGAAAGCGAACGCCTTAATGGTGCTGATAGTGAAGAATAACCCTATGTCATTTTTTACAAAATTATTTTCTAAAAAAAATAAAACCACGAAATTTCCCGGAGTAATAGTGGCTCGCATAATTTCCATTGATCAACATCCCAATGCCGACAGGCTACGCATTGCAACGCTTGATACCGGGTCGGAAAAAATTAGCGTTGTCTGCGGTGCTCCTAATATTGAAGTGGGACAATACGTTCCTTTAGCAACGCTAGGAACTACTTTGCCGGGTGGCGCGGTTATCACGAAAGCAAACTTGCGAGGAATTGAATCCTCGGGCATGCTGTGCGCGGGCGATGAACTTGGTATCAACAACGACCATAGCGGCATTTTGCTGCTCAAAGAAGCGCGCCTTGGCGATTCTATCGACGATTATATCTAATAAAAACTATGAATATTATTTCAAGTTCTCAAGACATTTTCTTTCTCGTTCTCGCTTTTTGTATTTTGTGGTTTACTATTTTTTTGACATGGCTTATGTACTATGTCATTAGCGCAGTCCGACAAATACATCAAACAATCGCCCGGGTAAAAAGCAAATTAGATGCTGTTGACGAGCTTATTTCTTTCGTAAAAGACAAAGTAAGCAATGGAGCATCCTACTTAACTTTTATTGTTTCTGGCGTAGGCAAATTAGTTGAGCTGCTATCAACTAAAGAAAAAAGTCCTAAAAAATCAAAACGCTAAGGTATTTCTTGATTGACCCAAGAAGCCTTATATGGTATGATATTGCGCGAGGAGGCATTATAAAATACCCGTATTAGCACGCCAATAAAGCGGTTAGCAGTTAGTCTTTTGCTGGCCGTTCTCAAATTTGTTATCTACGCAAAGAGGTTTTTGACCGCTTTTTTTGTTAAAGCGGTATTTGCCCCCGTGGCCTGGCTAGCCGGGTTGCTGTTCACTGGGATTATAGTGCCTATTTACCAGCTCTACGCCCGTCTCGTACGCGGTCTCTCTTCGTCAACCGAAGCAAGCCGGGGTTTGAATGACGTTCTTGCCGGCCGCTATACGCTGCCTGCACTCTTGCTTATTGTTGCTGGCTGCCTTGTATATTACAACGTAACACAAAAACCATCAGCCGTTTCCCCCGATGATCTTATAGGTAAAATTCCTTTAGCCCGATTAGTAAGTGATAACACCGGGGACTTTGATCAATCAATTGAAGAATTTCCTAATTTAGATATTGCCCGCTGGATTCGTCCGCATCAGCGCCCAAGCGCCTTGCTAGAAGCTCCTATTAGCCTTTACACCAAAGAGAGTCCTACCGATAACGAAGAGGGGCCTGCGACTCCCGGCAAACCAACTATAGCGCGTACATCACCCATTGATTATACCGTCCAAAGCGGCGATACCCTCAGCGGCATTGCCCGCCGATTTGGAGTCAGCGTTAACACGATTATTTGGGAAAATGATCTTTCCGGCAACGCCCTCATTAAACCCGGAGATACCTTAACTATCTTGCCCGCAAGCGGAGTTGCGCATACAGTAACCAGTGGCCAAACATTGGGACAAATTGCTAACCTCTACGGTGTTGACACACAAAAAATAATGGCAGCGAACGGGTTGAGTAATCCAAATCAACTTCGTATTGGGGCAAAACTTGTTATTCCTGGCGGTAATAAAATTATTGCCCAAGCTCCTAAAACGACTACGGCAAAAATTAATCAAAGCCTCAATGCCATTAAAAAACTTATTAAACCGGGACCTTCTATTGTCGTGCCCTCCGGCACTCGCATGGTATGGCCTACAAGCGGTCATAACATTACCCAATACTACTCATGGCGCCATACCGGTGTTGATATAGCCAATCGCATTGGAACGCCAATTTATGCGGCTGACGATGGAACAGTTACAGCAGCCAGCTGGAATAATGGAGGCTATGGCAACCAAATTATAATTACTCATGCCGGCGGTAAACAAACCCGCTATGCTCACTTATCAGCGTATGGAGTAAACGTTGGCCAAAAGGTCAAAAAAGGACAATACATAGCGGCCATGGGCTCAACCGGGCGCTCGACCGGTCCTCACTTGCACTTTGAAGTAATGATTAGCGGCCAACGCTATAACCCCTTGAACTATGTTCGATAATCATATATACTATTTCCTATGTCCTTCTTTGTCGGCTTAATCATGCTTGTTCTTGGATCAGTAGTAACCATCAAGTCTGAGAAAGTCTTAGAAATGTTTGGACGCAGCGAATTCTTTGAAGATAAGCTGGCTACGGCTGGCGGTTCCCGTCTCGGCTATAAGCTAACCGGCTTGGTCATTGCTTTTCTAGGCATCCTAACAATGACCGGACTTATAGGCGGTTTTTTGGAATTTGTCTTATCGCCAATTTTAAAGTATAGTAGAATGCAGTAATTTTGGGCCAGTAGCTCATCTGGTAGAGCATCTGCTTTGCAAGCAGAGGGTGGCAGGTTCGAGTCCTGTCTGGTCCACCAAACGTATTTTTCTTCCATCAAACTGCTTATTTATCTCGTAGATAAGCCCCGATTGTGCGGTTCCAAATAAAGAATTCTTATCATAGGTAATTCCTTCGAGTAAAATAGTTTTTGGAACCGCTTTTTGTCTTCGATTTTTAATTTATCCCAAGACAACGGTCCCAACATCAGCTTTATTAATTCTATTTTCCGGAAGACTAAAATGAATGCCTGCTATTTTTTATCGACGTCAGCAATTAGTGTTCTCCCAAAATCAAGACTTAACTTTTTAAAAAATTATGCAAGAAAGCTACTATTTTCGAATAGACGAAAGACAGAACGCTTTTGATTCCCTTCAAAAAACCGCAGAGTTTTTAGGGAAAGTAAAAGACGATGAATTTTACTGGAAATGGACTATGATCGCTTTGCATAATGCTTTGTATGGCAGTATGGTTTTAGCTTTACAGGCAACTAATCCTCCAGCAACAGTCAAGGATGAAAAAAAGTCCGAACAAATTAGAAAAAGAAAAAAGAAAGACCCTACTTTAGAAATAGATGATGATTATCTTATTGGTTTTTATGATGCATACAAAAGAATTCAACAGCCAGATCCTATGAATCAAAATTTAGGAAGTAAATTTGCCTGTATTATACCTGAATGGGAAGAATATAGTAAAAAGCCAGAATATAAAAATAGAATCTCTTTCTTCTCTCCTGATCTAAATACGAGTATTACCCATCTTAATAATTATATCCGCAATCAATTCCTCCACTATTACCCTGTATCTATTTCTTACGGAAAAGGAGGATTCGTTGAAATCATTGCTCAAATAGTTCCACTAATTAGATTCTTATTATTGGAATGTGGAAATGTCAGAATTGATAGCGATGAGGAAGGAAAGAGCATTGCTAATAATCTTAATATTATTGATGATTTAATAAGAGACATTGGGCATACGTACAAAAACTAATATTATTGCTATAATAGATAAATTTGGATTAAGTCTCTAATTTCCGCCAATTGCTAGATCTTCTATAATTTGGTTCCAATGAGGACCTATATGGTCCACATCTTTTCAAAAACAGCCTAATTAAGGCTGTTTTTTGTAATATTGACAAAATTATATAAATATGTTAATATGTAATGTTTATTGTTCTTTGAGGTAACATTGAAGCGTTTGTGGATTCCTTGAGCTTCTACCGGGAATTCAAGGAATTCACAAATTTCAATTAAACAAAAAACCTCATAATGAAAACAATAAATTTGTTCTTTAAAATTCAAGTCATTGCAATAATAGTAGTATGTTGGGCAAACATTAGCTATGCACAATCTGACTCGGCGGTAACTGCTTCTCGCTCTTCAAAGATAACTTACGACCTTGGTTACATCGGACTCTTAGGAAATTTTAATTATTATGAAGACCGACAGACTAAAGATGTTAGTTTTCGCGCCGGCTTTGGTGCATCATATATATTCAAAAAAACGCGCGTTCAATCCTGGACCTTCGTTGATTATAACGGAGAAAACTTTATCAAAAATATAATGTTCAAAGTAGGATATACCCTTAACAATAACGCTTCTCTTTCCGCAGGGCATATCCCAACATTTTCCGCGCTGATGCGTCCCAACCCTATTTCCGAAGCTGGCCATTTTGAGAATTGGACAGCACAGCAATTACCAGGAGTTGCTCTCGGTGCGGGCATCACACTAAACGACTCAAACGCAACATTGGGCGTCGGCGTTTACAACAGACTACACAATGCCGAACTACATGGCTATGTAAACATCTCTGGACTGACATTAGTTGAATACTATAACGTCAACAAAAAAAACTGGGGTGCTGGCATTAATTTCCGCAACGATCTGGTTTGCTTTGAAGGTGTTATAACGGATAGCGTGTACGGAGTTCTTTCTTCAGTAAAAATCTCCAAGGAAGAAGATATTTCCATATACGGCGTACTGGGTGCAAACAGAGAAAAAGAATGGTTAAAACAAGAAATTGGAATAACCAAAAATTTCACAACAGGAAATTATTCGAAATTTTCTTTAAGCGGACTCTTTGGTCTCGGATATGAGCATAAACAAAAAATGGTAAGAGCGTATTTTTTAGTACATATTTAAAAAATAATTTTTAAACCACAAAAAATAGGCGTCATAATTAGTATTTTCTTTTTAACCTCCTTGAGATTATTCTTAAGGGGGTTATATTTTTTACTAGCCAAAAATGTAAGATACTGCTAATATTGGTTCATTAAACATGAAAACTATGGGTAGTATTTTCGCGGGCTTTGCAATAATTTTTTGGGGAATCGGGGACTTTCTTATACAACGCAGCGCCCGCCGCGTTGGCAGTTTAGTTGCTCTTTTTACAATGACAGCTTTTGGAGCTATTGTTTTCCTCCCTTTTTCGTATACAGAAATTATTACAATTTTTCACTCAAGGCCTCATGAGCTCGGTACTTTAGGCCTCGCCTCTCTTATTATTTTATGCGCCGGGTTATTACAATTCCAAGCTCTGAAAATAGGCAAACTCTCCGTTATTGAACCGATTTACGCGCTCGAAATTCCTGTTACTGCCATCTTAGCTTTTTTTGTCTTAGGCGAACATGTTAATCCGACGCAAATTTCTTTAATAACTATTATTATAGTAGGAATTTTGCTCGTTTCCATACAGTCGTGGAAGGCAATAGCAAAAAATAGTATTGAAGCTGGAGTGTGGTATGCCGTCGCGGCCATAGTGGCTATGGGAGCAGTAAATTTTATGGTGGGGCTTAGTTCTCGCCTTACAAGCCCTTTTATTATTCTATGGTTCTCCTGCACTTTTATTGCTCTTGTCATTTTAATTTATTTATTATGCACTCAACGCGCAGCTGAAATAATAAAAAATTGGCGACAAAACAAAGGCCTGCTTTTAGCCCTAGGGGCGAGCGATAATTTTGCTTGGCTTGCCTACAGCGCGAGTGCTCTCTATTTGCCGCTGGCAATTGCAACTAGCCTTAGTGAAAGTTACATCGCAGTTTCCGCACTACTTGGTATATGTATTAATAAAGAAAAACTGCGTACCCATCAAATAGTAGGCCTCTGTATTGTTATATGCGGAGTTGTCATTTTGTCCTTGCTAACTAATACCTAATATGCGCGTTTGGGATATCTCTCCATCATTACTCTGTCGTCAACATCTCCTCGGAGAACATAGGGAACTACATGGTCTTTGGAATATTTTAACAAAACACGGCAACAGCGGTGGCTATTCGCATCACCCCGAAACAAAACGCTGGGTTGGAAAATTAAAAGCTTTATATGCACGACATCAAGCGCTCGTCGCCGAAATGGAAAAGCGCGGCTATAAGCATAAAACGCCTCTTGATAAAAAATTTGCTACCGGCAAAGCTACTCAAAGCTTTTTTATTGATAGCCCGACAAAACAAAAAAAACTTCTTAAGGAGAAACCCTGCGATTGCCCCATAAAATAATATCCCCTGCCGTCAATGACAACAGGGGAATTGTACTCCTAAGAGATTAATAATTTTTGGATATCTTTTTTTGTATTCGAGAAGTTTATCGGGATCTTTCTCGGCTTTTTGTATTGCCTCAATGGAAATACTTTTTAACAAACGAAAGGACTCGTCTCGAAATAATTCTTTGAATGAACCTATATTCCGCTCGTAATAAAAAAGTACCTCTTCAGCTGAAGGTTCTTTGACTGAAACAAAAACAAATAAGCAGGAAAAAACTGCCTCTTTATAAAGCCAGGCATTAAAATGAAGATTGAACACAAAGGAACGCATTCTTTCCACCGCAATAATTAAGGCAAACATCTGAAATATCTCCGGCAGACCTAAGGCCATGAGAGTAAACAGCGTTAGCATATAACTTACTGCGAAAATAATATTGTGTATCAAGCGCTCCTCTTCAAGATATTGCGTCAGTAATTCAGCTCGCTCAGTAGCGATTTGTTCTAAATGAACTATATGTATCATTTTTTATTTTGGTTTTTTATAATCAAAACATGCTCCAAGAATTAAGTCAATATCGAGCCACGAGCTTAGTATATGGTATAATATCTCTACATCTATGCCTCCAAAAAAGCTACCAAAACTCTTGATTTTCGATGGGAACGCCCTTATTCATAGGAGTTTTCATGCTTTACCGCCGACCATGAAAACAAGTAAAGGCGAGATCGTAAATGCCGTCTACGGTTTTACGGCTTTTGTTTTACGCGCTATTAAAGAGTTTAGACCGGAAATGGTAGCGGTCGCTTTTGACGAAAAGGGCGGCAATTTTAGGCATGTCACCTACGACAAATATAAAGCTAATCGCGTTAAGGCCCCCGACGAATTATATTCGCAAATACCACGCGCCCGCGAAATTGCTGAGGCTCTCGAAATCCCCGTTTTTAGGATCGCCGGCTGCGAAGCCGACGATGTGATTGGAACCATTGTCCGCAAAGTCAAAGATGCTGAAAAAATCATTGTTACCGGGGATATGGATACTTTGCAACTTGTCGATGAACATACCAAAGTTTATACGATGAGCCGCGGCTTTAATGACAGCATCCTATACGACGAAAAACAAGTTAAAGAACGCTATGGATTAACGCCAGATCAAATTATTGAATTCAAAGCTTTGCGCGGCGATCCTAGTGATAATATTCCCGGTGTTAAAGGCATTGGCGAAAAAACCGCTATCGAATTATTGCAAGAATTTCAAACGGTAAAAAATCTTTACAAAAATTTAAAGTCCGCTGCTATTAAGCCGCGTATTAAAGAATTACTGGAACAGCATAAAGATGATGCTCTCATGAGCCATGATCTTGCAACTATCCGTTGTGATATTTCCTTCCCTTTTGACGAAAAAGCGCTATCCTTCGGCGGCTTTGATAGGCAAAAAGCTGAGCGCTTATTTATTGATTTGGAATTTAAATCGCTACTTCCCCGCCTTTCGCAAACCGGCGTCATTGATAAAAAAGCTTCAACACTTTTGCAAAACGCCCGCAGCGCTGATAAATTTAAACGGGATCAAGAAGAATTCAACTATACCATTGTTACTACCGATAAAGAATTTTCTTCTTTCTTAAAAAAACTAAGCGTGCAAAAACGCTTTGCTTTTGACACTGAAACAAGCGGCCTCAATCATTTTCAAGCCGACCTCTTAGGCGCTAGTTTTAGTTGGAAGAATGGCGAAGCCTATTATCTTGTCATAAATCAAAAAAATACTAATACCAAAAACGGGAAAAAAGATTTATTTAGCTGGAATAAAACAATTGCATCATCGGACGCCGCTATGCACCCCTGGCTCGCGAAGCTCAAACCGATTATGGAAAAGGCGGGTATAAAAAAAATCGCCCACAACGGAAAATTTGATATTAAGATTCTTAAGCAATTCGGCATTTCAGTCCAAGGCCTAGATTTTGATACCATGATTGCCGCCTATGTCCTTAACCCCGGCAGCCGCCACTACAGCCTTGATGATCTTGCCTTTGACCGCCTTGGCTTTGAAAAAATCAGTACCAGCGACCTTATAGGCACCGGCAAAGAGGCAGTTGAATTTTCGGCTTTAGCAATAGAGCGTCTTGGAATTTATGCCTGCGAAGATGCTGATATTACGTGGCGATTGTATGCTGGATTAGAAAAAGAACTTACCAAAGAAAAGCTGAAAAAACTTTTTTCAACATTAGAAATCGACCTCATCCCCTGCTTAATTGAAATGGAATTACAAGGCATTAGTCTTGATACCGCCTATCTAAAAAATCTTGAGAAAGAAGTTGACGCCGATATCGCGGCCATTCAAAAAAAGATTTGGAAAATATGCGGTAAACAATTTAATATTAGCTCGACTAAACAATTACAAGAAATATTATTCAAAGATCTCAATATCTCAACGGCGGGATTAAGCCGCACTAAAACAGGAATTTCAACCGGCGCCGATGAACTAGCCAAGCTCAAGGGCCGACATGAGATTATAGATCTTATCACTAATTATCGAGAATTAACTAAACTAGCTTCAACCTATATTAAAACACTGCCAGAGCTCATTGAGTCCACTACTAACCGCATTCATACCTCCTATAATCAAACTATTGCCGCCACCGGTCGCCTTTCTTCAACTGATCCTAATTTACAAAACATTCCCATTCGTACTGATTTAGGTCGTAAAATCCGCCGCGCCTTTGTTGCCAAAAAGGGCTATGAATTAGTGAGTATTGACTACTCGCAACTTGAACTGCGTATAGCCGCTCATATCACCAACGATCCGGTTCTTAAAAAAGCCTTTAAAAATAACGAGGATGTACACACCGCCACCGCTGCCCTTATCAACCACGTTGCTCCTCATAAGGTAACAACAGCCATGCGCCGCCAAGCCAAAACTATTAACTTTGGCATTCTCTACGGACAAGGACCCCATGGATTAGCGCAAACTGCCGAAATCTCCTATGAAGAAGCGCGAAAATTTATAGAAGAATATTTTAAGGCCTACAAAAATATTAAAAAATATGTCGATGAGACTATCGCCACCGCCAAAGAAAGCGGCTATGTCGAAACGCTGTTTGGCCGCAAACGCTACTTGCCTGATTTAAATGCCTCTAACGCTATGGTCCGCAAAAGCGCCGAACGCATGGCCATCAACACCCCTATTCAAGGAACAGAAGCTGACATGATTAAATTAGCGATGATACGCGTTCATGATTTAATTGAAGAAAAATATAAAGGACGCATCTCCCTATTACTACAAGTTCATGATGAATTACTTTTTGAAGCTGAACCGGCAGTAATAAAGACTGCCGTACCGGAAATTATTAAGATTATGGAAAATGTTATAAAACTTTCCGTTCCTGTTATTGCTGATGCCAAGCAAGGCGTAAATTGGGAAAACATGAAAGCCTTATGAAACCAATATTAAAAAAACTAGAATCTGAAAAAATTGCCCTTATTGGGTTGGGGTCGGAAAACTATGCCTTACTGCGCTTTCTAATAAAGCATAAATTTAAAGGCGCCCTTACTGTCTATGATAAAGCTTCAGCAAAAGAATTAGGCGCTCGCTACAAAACTCTGAAGAAAGCCAAGCAGATCACCTGGCGACTGGGATTTCCTCATTACAATGAAATTAATAACTCCTCTTTGATTTTACGTTCACCGGGGGTATTTGTATCGCCCGCGCTCAGAAAAAAACTAGCCCGAGCAAAAATAAAAATTTCCTGTCCCATGCAATTATTCTTGGAGCTATGCCCATCAAACCATACTATCGGCGTAACCGGCACCAAGGGCAAGGGAACAACTTCCAGCTTAATAAAGGCAATTCTTGAAAAAGGTGGTAAAAAAGCCTGGCTAGGCGGAAACATAGGCATTGCCCCTTTTGAGTTTATAGAAAAAATAAAGAAAAAAGATTGGGTTATTTTAGAATTATCAAGTTTCCAGCTTGAGGATATTTTGCAAAGCCCCCACATTGCCGTATTCACTAATTTCTCTCCGGAACATCTTGCTGCCGCCGACCCTCATAACGATAACTATCATGTGAGTTTACAAAAATACTGGCAAGCAAAGCTTAATATTTTTGCTTTTCAAAAGAAAAACGACATTGCTATTATTAATCAATCCATACGCCGTCCCCTGCCTGCTCTTGCGAGCAAAATAATCCGCTTTGCATCCTCCGATCTTCCCTCTCAACTTCAAGGCGAGCACAATAAAGAAAATATTGCTGCCGCCGTTGCTGTTGCCCAAAATATTGGAATAAACGCCAAGGCTATCTCGGCTGGAATTCTTTCTTTTAAAGGACTGCCCTATAGGCTGGAAAAAATTACGGTCAAAAATGGCGTAACCTACTATAACGATAGCTTGGCGGGAAACCCCAGCGGTGCTATGACAGCCCTTAAGGCTTTTTCCACTCCAGTTATTTTATTAGCCGGCGGCGCTGATAAAGGTGCTCGCTTTAATGCCTTAGCAAAATTGGCTTTAAAAAAGACTAAGGCAATAGTTCTATTGTCCGGCGATGCCACTCCCAAACTAAAAACCGCTCTTATAAAAGCGGGCTATAACAAAAAAAATATTCGCTTAGTACATAACATGCCGCAGGCCATCGCTGCCGCCCGAGCATTTGCCAAGCCCGGAGATACGATTTTACTGTCGCCCGCCTGCGCAAGCTTTGGCTTATTCAAAAACTATAAAGACCGCGGCGACCAATTTAATGACTGCGTAAGAAAAGGATAAAACCGAACTCTTATTTAATTTATAATTGGAAAGAAAAATGCGAGATACTTTTGTATTTCGATTAAATTTAGCTTATTATGAGTACGTAATTTTGACTCCGCATCTATTGAGATAGGGATTTTAAAATAATCTTCCAGGGCGATGATATCCTTTACCTTTTTGCTATTATAGCCCCCTGCTATAGCGATATGGCTTATTCCTCTTTTGATGATTTCCGCTACCTTACTCTTAATAGCTATAAAGTTCTCGATCGATCCAGTGCCGAAGCTTTCATCTAAAAGTAAGAATACATTATTCATTGTTAAATCTTCAAGGAATTTCTGACTTTCTAAAAGTGGATGCTGTTCCTTCCTAATTTGAAAAATAATATGCTTGGCATGCCACGATTGGAGAATCTCGAGATCAATTTTCGGCAAATTTTCTTTTTTTTGTATGCGAAATTGCAAAGAATAATCGAAGGTTAATAAATTAAGAAAATTCCTTAAATCACGGAAGTATTTTCGATGGCCGCTATAGTCAATATGCAGTACAAGATATACACTATTATTTTCTTTAAAATAGCTAGCGAAGTCATTTATTATATGGGTAAACTCGCTGTCTTCTAACTCACCTTTGTCCGGGAATATGGGTATACCTATAAATATCTTTCGTCCGCGTCCGTTGCTATCAAAAGAATTTATCAAGTCTGCAATCTTAGCTTGATTGCTGCTGATGTCAGTGCGATATAAGGTAACACCAACATACGGTTCATACGTCGGGGCATAATGAAGAAATTTTTGTTTTTTTGTAGCGACATAAGCCGAGCTATGGATAGTTTCGGTGATTTCTAAAGGCTGCATTTTCACATGATATCCAATACGTTCTAGAACTAACTTTTTGTATGGATTGTTAGATAAGAGGATCAATGATGGTTTTTGTTTATTACAAAGCAGTTCAAGAATCTCGATAACATCGGAATATTCACGCATGTCTGGTCCTCCGCTCAAAAGAGTATTAGCATCATGGGTATCTATGCCTTCACTCATGAGATTATACGCTTGAATTTTTTTAAAAAGTCCCATATTGCGCCCCTCTTGGCGATGGTATATAAACACCCCATTGCCGTGTTTCGCAATTAGTTCCAAAGCTTTTGCTTTTTGTGGCCCGCAGTCGCACGTTAGCGATCCAAATACGTCTCCCGTGAGACATTCAGAATGTATTCTTAAGAGCACTTCTTTAGATGTATCTAGAGTAGGGCTGCATAACGCAAGTGGTTCTTGCCCAGGACATTTTTGCCATACGAATATCCTAAAAACACCGTACCTTGTTGGGATAATAGAAGAAACAATGGGTTGAGTTTTTTTCATCACTCAATCCTATCAAAATATACATAATATGCTAAATATTTCATCAATTTATATAAATTTATTAATAAAATACTATGTATTTTAATATATAATATAAAATGTGTCGAAAATATTGACATAATTAGTATGTACTTATACTATAGAATAATATGATAAATAATTTTCAAAAAACTCTAGAGGCAGTAGGATTGTCTGCACTTGAAGCATCCATATATTCGGAATTAATAAAATCCCCTCGAATGACAGTGTCCGAAATCTCACGAGCGACAAATATCAAGCGTGCTACTTGTTACCAATATATCGATCTATTATTATCCAAAGACTTTATTATCCGCGTCCCTGTTGGAAAGCGGATGTTGTATAGCGCCGTAAGTCCGAAGAAAGTTATGCTCGCCGCTCGTAAGCGCTATGCTTTATTTGAAACAGGCATGGAAGAAATGACTAAACAATATGATGAGTCCACACATAAACCTCGTATTGTTTTTTATGAAGGCAAACGAGAAATCAAAAATATCTACGAAGATTTACTTAAATCTGTAGGCGATATATATTCTATTTTCCCTCCAAAAGCATTTTTTGAAAATTTTACTGAACAAGAATACTCGGAACTTGATCAGTCTATCTCTCAATATGCTTTAAAAAGTAAAGATCTCATTGTCGGTGATAAATACTTCCGCCAGGTTGAACGAATACGGGAAGAGAATGGAAATGAAAACAAGATAACAAAAAAACTTCCTGAATCATTTAAGAGCAATGTGGATGTATTAATGTATAAAGATAAGGTTGCTCTTATAAGCTTGCGCGACCTCTCAGCTCTAGTTATCGAGTCCGAAGATATAGCTGATTTATTTAAAAATATACATTCGCATATTTGGAAATCATTATAAGTTAATTATATGTTAAAGAACACACTCCAACAATTGCCATATGTGTACACAATGGCAATTTTAAATTAAAAACGGCCCCTAGGCCGTTTTATTATTCTTCGGGAATCGCTTCAAGCGTTAAAGGTATGAGCGAGGTAATTTCTAAATCCTTGCCGCAGTTAGTGCAAGTTACGAGATCATGCTCATAGGCTTCGTCATCAATGATGACATCGCTATGGCAAAGTGGGCACAACGAAGTGGTCATATACGCATTAAGACTTAGGTAAGAATACCCTCATTATAGCATACGCCTCTAAATAAAAAAATCCGTTGACCAGCAACGGATTTGAGTTATACAACCTAAGCTAATTCAATTAATCGTTTCGTGCTAGCATCAATAGTCCCCTCCATACAATGGACTTTTTTAGCTAGATCTGGGTATTTTTCTTGCAATATCCCGAGAGCAATTTTCTTTAAAAAATTGATTTTTTCAATGCCGAGCTGTCTGTCCAAACTGTTTTCCCATGCTGAAGAAATAAGCAAGATAAAGCCATCATCCGAAATACGCTTTTCATCCATATTACTTTTAATAATGGAAAATGCCTTATCAAGGTCATTAGAAAACGCTGGACTCCAAGGACCGACAATTAAAGCATTGTTTGGTTCATGCAGCCAATCAAAACCAGAACCAACACCAAGGATAAATTCCTTATGTTCAATTTGAATAATTTGGTGGTTTTGGCGAACTTCAAGGATATGCTCAAGATTGCCATATGCCAAGGGCATAATGTCATGAAATATCGCTTCCGGCATATCATGAAAACACGTGCGCAAATCTTTTTTTACTTTATCCTTTACTTCATTAGTAAGAACTTCGATGTCCTTGGTATATTCGTACAAATCAATTTCTTGGTCGTTATTAACAAAAACCAAGCTATCGCCGTCAGTTTCAATACCAAGTACTACTGGACATACGTTGCTACTCGTAACACCACAAACACGCTGAATTTGCTGCTTTAATTCTAATGCCGAAGCTTTAGCAGCTTCTTTATCATAATTAAAACCAGCGCAACCGCGTTTTTTATCACCTTTTGAATAGTGATACGTCACGAGCATAATGCAATTCCTGCCTGCATTTATATTCTTTGTTATCCAATCCTTTACTGCTCCCAATAATGCCGGCCAGCCCAAATCAAATCTACCGCCTAAACTGCGGAAGGGCTGAATAATACCTAAAGGAGTTTTTGTTATGACTGGGATATGAACTCGTCCATCCATGCATTTAAAAGCACAAATGGCCGATATAAATTCGGCTAAGTATTTACTGCGCCGAATATACTCAGCCGCTGAAGTATATAAATTGGAGTGGTAGATATTTCGCTCCCACACCCACTTTATTTTTTCTTGAATTGACTGATACGCAATCATGGTAGAGATAGTTTCCTTAAAATTCATGCACAGGCTTCCCTATTTTAAATGAGCTAATTAATGTTTTTTAATTTCCGCCATTTGCGGACTGCGTTGCCGCGCGCGATTTCTGTTTCAATCAAAGCGCTTAAACGCGCAAACTCAACATCATCTTGATGGCGAGCTTGCAGTTTAAGCTCTTCAGCTTTTTGCCGCGCTTCAGCAATACGAGTCTCATCCAGCTCGGCGGCTCGCTCAGCGGTATCAGCTAAAATAACGGTTTTTTCAGCCATTACTTCAATGAATCCGCCTGATACTGCCATTACTTCACGGCGCCCATCAATGGTTACCGCTTCAATGACGCCTGGCTTTAACGTTGCTACTAAGGGAATATGAGAAGGTAAAATTGTAATTTCACCCATTTCTGTCGGGACCGAAACTTGAACAACGCGCTCCTTAAGTACCACCCGCTCCGGGGAGGCGATTTCAAAAGCAAATTGTCCTTTTTGTTCGGCCATATTCGTATCAATAAATATTAAGCGGCACCAATTTCATCAATGCTTCCTTTCATATAAAAATCATTTTCATTCTTATCATCATGCTTACCGTCAAGGATTTCCTTGAATCCCTTAATAGTATCAGCGACTGGAACATACTTTCCCGGACGGCCGGTAAAGGTTTCAGCAACAAAGAAAGGCTGCGATAAGAAGCGCTGAATCTTACGAGCGCGCATAACAGTTAACTTATCTTCAGCTGATAATTCTTCCATACCGAGAATGGCGATAATATCTTGTAAATCTTTATAGCGCTGTAAAATCTTTTGTACGCCGCGGGCAACGAAATAATGCTCTTCACCAACAATGGATGGATCGAGAATGGTCGAAGATGAGTCAAGCGGATCAACGGCCGGATAAATTCCCAGTTCCGTCAAAGCACGGGACAAAACGACAGTTGAGTCTAAGTGAGCGAAGGTTGTTGCCGGCGCTGGGTCGGTCAAGTCGTCTGCCGGGACATACACCGCTTGAATAGAAGTAATAGAACCTTCTTTGGTAGAAGTAATACGTTCTTGCAATTGTCCCATTTCTGTCGCGAGGGTAGGTTGGTATCCAACGGCAGAAGGCAAACGACCAAGCAGCGCCGATACTTCGGCGCCAGCCTGCGTAAAGCGGAAAATGTTATCAATGAAGAATAAAACGTCCTGCTTTTGTTCATCGCGGAAGTATTCGGCCATGCACAATCCGGTCAAAGCGACGCGAGCGCGAGCTCCGGGCGGTTCATTCATTTGTCCGAAGACCATCGCTAATTTATCAAGCACTTTGGCATCTTTCATTTCATGGTACAAATCATTTCCTTCGCGAGTACGTTCACCAACTCCAGCGAACACAGAAACTCCGCCGTGCGCTTTGGCAATATTGTTAATTAATTCTTGAATAATAACAGTTTTACCAACACCGGCTCCTCCGAAAAGTCCAACCTTACCGCCCTTTAAAATAGGGCAAATCAAGTCTATAACTTTAATACCAGTTTCCAAAATTTCCGTTTGCGTCGATTGATCAACTAATTCCGGGGCATCGCGGTGAATAGGGTATTTTTTTTCTGATTTTACCTCTCCGGCATCATCTATCGTTTCGCCAAGCACATTGAAAATGCGGCCCAAAGTCTGCGCGCCGACCGGTACGCTGATAGGCGCGCCCGTATCAATAACGCTGTCGCCGCGCTTTAAACCGTCGGTCGTTCCCATGGCGATGGTACGAACGGTACTGCCGCCCAAATGCTGTTCGACTTCCAGCGTCAAAGGAGCGCCTTTTGTTTCAACAGTTAAAGCCGAATAAATCGCTGGCAAAGTTCCCGAGAACTCAACGTCAACGACAACTCCGATTACCTGTTTAATTGTTCCATGATTAGTCATAAAGATAATAGTTAAAAAAGCTTTATTCAAGCGCTGCGACGCCAGCCGTAATTTCGGCAATTTCTGCCGTAATCGACGCTTGTCGAGCTTTATTGTAAAAAAGAGTTAATTCTTCAACCAAATCCGAAGCTGCCTTAGTCGCCTGGTGCATGGCCGCCATGCGAGCACTATGCTCAGAAGCCGTTGATTCAAGCACGGCTTGGAAAAGCTGTACTTCTACTAAGCGAGGCACCAAACTATTTAAAACTTCTTGGGGATTTGGTTCAAAAACATATTCATGCGAAGCGTGCTCGCGTTCCTTCTGAGCGATAAAATCCTGGCTTAAGCCAACACGATCATCTTTATCCAATAAGCCAAGCGATCCATCAGAAGCCTCAGTCACAATAGGCAATAATTGACGCACGCGGGGCGACTGCTTAACAGCATTAATAAAATCAGTATATGCAACCAAAACACGATCATATGTTTTATTGGCATAGCCATCAATCACCAAACGGGCAATGGGTTGTACGGTCGTTGAATCAACCATGCCGTCTGATTTAGGGAAGCTGCCCGTAACGGTAAGCGTCGAAGCCAAACTCTCGCCTTTGCGACCCAGTAATATCAAATCGGTCGCCGCCTCCAAGCCTTTGGTCATCCGTCGAACTTCAGCAATGAGCGCTGTATTAAACCCGCCGCACAATCCTCGATTTGAAGTAATAAGAACAAGAGCTTGCCGCTTTACTTCAGGGCGCACTTCCAACAAAGGATGCGAAATACTTGCCCCTCCCGAGCGCGATACATTCATCAAGGTTTCCCAGCTCAAGTTAGCGTAGGTACGCGTCGCCAAGGCCGCCTCGACGGCTTTACGCATTTTCGCAGCCGCCACCATTTCCATCGCCCGCGTTATTTTTTTTGTGCTGGCGATTGATTTAATTCGGCGTTGTATGTCTCTGGTTTTAGCCATAGCAGTAATGCGTTTCTAGGTCTGGCAATTTAATAATTAAGCGTTCCTTTATAATCTTCGATTGCGGATTGAAAAGAAGCGATAATTTCATCATTCAAAGCTCCTTGGGCACTTAATGTTGCCAACAATTCACTGTGCGAAACATTCAAGAAATGTCGGAAGCCGCTTTCAAACTCGCCGATTTTGTCAACCGGAACGCCATCAAGGTTTCCGCTTGTTAAGGCCCAAAACATAATAACCTGTTCGGCAACCGGAACCGGAGCATACTGACCCTGCTTAAAGACTTCAAACAAACGGCGGCCGCGTTCAAGCTTAGCGGTTGTTTCAGCATCAAGATCTGAACCGAACTGAGCAAAGGCCGCTAATTCGCGGTACTGAGCCGCTTCAAGGCGCAACTGTCCAGCTACTTTTTTCATAGCCTTGATTTGCGCTGTTGAACCAACACGCGAAACCGACAAACCTGCGTTAATAGCCGGACGGACGCCTTGGTAGAATAAATCAGGTTCAAGGTAAATTTGTCCGTCAGTAATAGAAATAACGTTCGTCGGAATATAGGCGCTGTTATCACCTGCTTGTGTTTCAATAATTGGCAACGCTGTGATAGAGCCGCCGCCGTAATCTTTATTCAAACGGCAAGCGCGCTCCAATAAGCGAGAGTGTAAATAGAAGACATCACCCGGATAGGCTTCACGTCCTGGCGGACGGCGAAGCAACAAAGCGATTTCGCGGTAAGCAACGGCATGCTTGGAAAGATCATCATAGACAATCAAAACGTCTTCACCTTGGTCAAGGAAATATTCAGCCATTGCGCAACCAGCATAGGGAGCAAAGTACAAAAGCGGAGCCGGGTCAGAAGCACCGGCCAATACCACTGTCGTATAATCAAGAGCGCCTGCTTCTTCAAGTTTTGCTAAAATAGTAGCCACTTTCGATTCTTTTTGGCCGATAGCAACATAAATACATTTCATGTTCTGGCCCTTTTGATTGATAATCGTATCAATGGCAATGGCAGTTTTACCAAGCTGACGGTCGCCGATAATCAATTCGCGCTGGCCGCGTCCGATAGGAATCATCGCATCGATAGCCTTGATACCGGTCTGCAGAGGCTGGTCAACTGATTGGCGGGTAATAACGCCCGGAGCAATTTTTTCAACCGGATATTGAGCGGCGGCGGCGATACTGCCCTTGCCATCAATAGGATTACCCAAGGGATTGACGACGCGTCCAACTAAAGCCGGCCCAACTGGTACTTCAAGAATGCGTCCGGTTGCTTCAACTTCTGCGCCTTCGCGAACTTCCGTAAATCCGCCCAGCAAAACAGCGCCAACGCTTTCTTCACCTAGGTTTAAAGCAACGCCAAGGACGCTGCCGCTCTCAGTTTTGAATTCAAGCATTTCCGACATCTGCACAACAGACAAACCGGAAACAACGGCAATACCGTCGCCGACGCTAATAACGCGGCCGACAGTTTTTTCCTTAGCCGAAGGCTTAAAGTCAGCAATGCGTTCCTTGATTTGTTCGATAATGAAATCTTTAGTCTTAGACATATAAAAATTAATTTTTAATTTCTTCAACAAGCTGGTCCACAGTTGTGGCTAAACTCATATCAAGAATAGTATCTCCATAGCTAACAATAATTCCTCCGAGTACATCCTTATCTATCACTTTATCCAACACTACTTCTTTGGCACCGCTGCGCTGGCGAATCATTTTTTCTATTTTTTCAACAACCTCTTCATCAAGCCGGTGTGCGCTGCGCAATGTTGCCGTAATACGTCCCTGCGCCTCATTATCCAATCGCTCAACTTCGGCTAGCAATTCTGCTCCCTTCGCACCCAAGCCCTTTGACTGTAATAGTTCAAAAGTCCTATCGACGCTTTTTTTCGCAGCCGCCTTATCTTGATCGCGGGTAATTTCGTACAACGCGCGGGCGTATTGGCGCAAAGTAGTAGACATATTTAGTCGTGTTTCTTTAAAGCTTTCGTAATCAATTTTTCATCAAGCGTTTTATCCATTTTTTCGCCAAGAATTTTCTCCCAGCCATCCTTAATCATCTCGGCAACTTCGCTGCGAATTTCCCGCAGCGTTTCCGCTTTGTCAGCCTGCATTTTCGCTTTTTCCCGATTAATAAGCATCCCGACTTCTTCTTTAGCCTTGCTGATAAAATCAGCCTTGCGGGCTTCCGCTTGGCGGTTAGCTTCCTCTAGTAAAGCGGCGGCTTCGTTTTTCGCTTCTTTAATCATCTCGGCCTGCTCAGCTTTAGCTGCTTCAAGGCGATGTTCCATTTCGGCGGCATCATCAAGGCCCTTTTGAATGGTACGCGAACGATCGCCCATAACTTTAAACAAAGGGCGGAATACCAAAAAATACAAAATCAAAAAGACAATCGCAAAGTTAAGCACCTGCGCGAGGAGCAATTTGATATCAAGATGAAAAGTTGAAATTAAAGCGTCCATGTGTTTAATATGTCATCTTCCGGCTTGACCGGAAGATCTGAGTAAAACATTTTTAATACTCAGATTCCCCGGTTCCACCTTAGGCGGACCGTGGAATGACAATAATAATCTGTTAATCTCCGCCCCGCATAATTACGGAGCGAATCATCAAAAGACTATTTGATCGAGAACGCGATAACCAAGGCGTAAATACCGATAGCTTCGGCGAAAGCACAGGCCAAAAGCATAGGCACCAAGATCTTTCCGGAAGCTTCCGGGTTGCGACCAATGGCTTCCATGGCTTTTGCGCCGATCAAGCCGATACCTAGGGCTGGGGCAATCGAACCAATGCCGATAGCTAAAGCCTTAGCAAGCATTACATTTTCCATACAATTGTAATTATTAATTACTAATTTCTAATTTTTAGGAATAAAAATTAAAAATTAAAAATTAAAAATTTTTCTTAGTGTTCCTCTGCCGTAGTACTAATGGAAACGTATATCAAAACCAATATAGCAAAGATCAAAGCCTGAATCAATCCGACAATTACCTCAAGCAGCATAAAAGGTACCGGCATCGCGAAAGCTAAAATCGCTGACATGGAAGCGAGCAGCACTTCTCCGGCAAAAATATTGCCGAACAAACGGAAAGACAAAGAAGCAATTTTTGCCGCTTCACCGATAATTTCAATCAATCCGACAAATGCCTTAATAGGATTAATAAGGATAATCGTCGGTTCCTTCATTATCTTTTTCGGAATCTCCAAGAACGCCTTGATGTTAATAAATTTATTAAGGTATGTCCATGCGCCCACGGCCACTACTCCAAAAATGTGGCTGGCAACAACCGCAATCGACGCCAGCGCTAAAGTCGTATTTAAATCAGCGGTTGCTCCGCGTAAATACGGAACAAACACTTCGTGCCCGCCTTCGCTTACGAGCCGACCTATAGATCCGACTCCAGGAATAAGCCCGAGCCAATTATTGATAAGAATTAAGAAAAAGAAACTGAAAACAAAGGGCGCTAATTTTAATGATTTTTCGCGGGAACCGGTAACACCGTCAAAAATAGTCATGAACTGTTCGATAATCAATTCAAAAGCGTTTTGTAATTTACGCGGTACCATCGCTAAACGAGCCCGCAGCGTAATACCAACAACTAATAAGATAATAACAGCCAACCAAGAGGTTAGCAGTGAATTAGTAATGGTAAATGAACCAACATGGAACAGAGGCTCAGCATACAACGTATGCTCATGAGAAGCTTCTCCCTCGGGAGCAGCTTCTGTTGTATGCGTTTCAGCGATTTGATTTTCAGCGGCCACGGCGGCGGCCTCGGTTTCTACCATACTATTTCTTAGGAGGATCAAATTTCTTATATTCAATACGTGCTTGCCGTATCATTCCGGCAACCGAAATAACAAAGGAAACGCCGACGGAGACAAGAAACCAGCGTGGCGAAGAATGATACTTAGTATCAAGCCAGCGCCCTACCGTATATCCGGCAACTAAAGGCACTAACACCCAGCCAGAAAGACTCATAAAAATTCGCAGCGGCTCTTGCCACCACAAAGGCTTAGTATCAGCAGCTTTATCCCGCCCAATAGCGGGCTTTTCAATTGTCATGGACGGAAAAATAAAACAAGGGCGGATTGTCCTTGGTTTTCACAGAAGTCCAACGGGCTCCCACTACAAGTATATTCCCTACGTTTAAGAAAGTCAATAATATGGGCTAATTATCACCAATTATTGACTTATTATTATAAATATGCTATAATTAAGGATTATATAGTCCTTTTCATTTTATTTAATATTAGCTTTAAAATCTCAAAAACGGAAATTTAAGGCTAATATTAAATATATTATTGTAAAACCCCTAAAACAAAAACCATGAAAACAAAATCATCAAACACTAATTACACTGCTATAATCATTATTTCTGTTATTATCAGCGCGGTCATATTCTATTTTTCGGAAAATAGAGGTGCTTCTTTTGGGATCTCACTTTTTCTAATAATTTTCGTAGCCTGCCTCGGTGTTCATCACGGGGTACAAAAACTAAGAAATAAAATATTTAAAAATAATTTAACTTTAGTTAGATAATTTGTCTAAATAATAAAAAATAGAGCAGTTCTTCTTCAGAACTGCTACTTTTTTTAAAAAATTGGCTTTTTTGACTTTTGTTTGATTAAACGCTTGCTAAAGGAATTATTTGTAGACACAGCCGTCCGAGCACCCTTATACTGAACGGTGCATTCCTTGTTGGAATCTCTCCATCCGCGCAATCTTGAAGTTAAATGCCTGTATTCTCTTTTCTCTTCAATTAACTTTGACTCAATGCTATTACGTCCCACTTGAGGCAATCGGCAATATATTTCTAAATTATTATTGCCGCAATGGATAGTATTTTCAGATAAAGGCAATCTTTCATGTGTGCGTATGGATGATAGAAGGAATGACGCATCAATACCATTTCCGGCCATAATAATCCACGAATCGATTGAGTGCATTAAACGCAAAGAAACAAGCTGTTTTAAAAACAAGGTATCAAGTCGAAAAAATGGCGTAAGTACATCAGACAAAAATCTTAATCCATCAAATTGCAATCCGCCTAATTTTAAATCAACATAGCCCTGATATACTTCTTTCGATACGTCGCAGGTTGGGATTTGATATTGCTTAAAAAATTGCTTGAACTCATTGCTCATGTCACTGATTTTTTTCTCACTGACTGCATCGTGAGAAATAATTCCTTGCGAATTATCAATTATCATTACCAAAGCTATTCTCTGGGTTATCCCCGTGAAATCCTTGCTATTAATATATTGTAAATCTTCAAAAAAATAATCGACTGTTTTTAAACAGCCTTTTCTTGAATGTAAAGGGATAATAATCCCGAACTTCTCTAATAGAGGCTGCATGATGTCCCTTATTTTATTTTTAAAAATCTGTTGCTTATGTAAAATTTTTCTCACTGTAGCAACCGTACGCTCAACTGTCAAATAGTCTATTTCCTACCGTAATTTAAAAATATTTTTCGCGTTTCTAGTCGTAAATTCAGCGACTTTTTCCAAAGTCGTACCGCGAATTTCGGCAATCCGTTCGGCAACATGTTTAACCAATACTGGTTCATTGCGCTTGCCCCGATGCGGTTCCGGCGTCATATACGGAGAATCTGTTTCAATCATAATACGATCCTCGGGAACCTTTCTAATCAATTCATCCCAGCGCTGGCTGAAGGTAATCAGCCCGGTAAAAGAAATAATAACTCCCAATTTAAAATACTCCCAGGCCAAATTTTCATCACCCGAGAAACAATGGACAACCGCCCAGGGCCTATCCTTAGGCAATTCATTTTTATGCTCTTGGCGGAACGTTTGCAGTAGGGGCAATAGGTCATCATGCGCTTGGCGGCAATGAATAATCGCCGGCAAATCAAAATGGCGGGCTAACAGTAGCTGCTCCTTCAAGACTTTTTTCTGCTCTTCTTTGCGAACACTAATATCAGTATCGCCGTCGCGCCAGGCATAATCCAATCCTATTTCCCCAACCGCCACCGTTTTAGGAAATTTTGATAATACAGAATACATGTCGCTATTAAAAATTTCAGCCGGAATTTCTTTAACAACGCCATTGCTTTCTTCCGTATACGGTCGCAAAGACTGTGGATGCAAGCCAACAGCTGCCCAGACTCCACTTTCATACTTATTGGCGTATTCAAGAGCGCGCTTTGATGATTTATAGTCCGTACCAATGATGACAAGAGCAGTATTATTTTCTAAGGCACGCTTAATGACGCGGTCTGCATCTAAAGAAAATGCCTCGGTATTTATATGGCAATGACTGTCAAATAGCATACTTATATAATTGACTGGATTTTCTTATAGATTTCTGGAAGAAGCGGCGCTAAAATCTTAGAAAAATTAATTAGGAAAGCGACAATAGCGGAAGCATCAAGCCATTTGGCTAATATTGTTCCGGCTGGCAAATAGCGGGCAGCAACATACAAAACCAATCCCAACGTTAAGGCGCCTTCAATAAAGCCAAACAGAGCGCCGAACAAACGATTCAACATTTTTACAAATGGAACAACGGTCGCTACTTTAAATGCCTGCTCAAACAAAGCAAAGCCCCATCCAATAAGATGACTGACCACCGTAAAACAAATAATAAAACTGACGACTTTCCCTATATTAGGATTTCCCGGCCACCATTTCGCAATCCAGGAAAATACATCAAGGTAAAAACGGCTTGCCAGCCAGGCTCCGGCAACAACCCCGACTAAGGCGCCGAAAGTTCGTATGAGCCCAAAAAAGAAACCATAAAAAACAAAACCGGCCAAGATAATAATTAAAACAACATCAAATAGCTGCATAAAAATTATTTATATTTCTTCTTTTCGTTCACGGACATATCTCGTCCACTGCTCGGCGATTTCAATAAAAATCTTAAACGGTGCTTCAATAATAAAATCGAGAATAAAAGCGAATACATTTAAGCGGGCAAACTTTCCGGAAAGCCATTTTCCCGTCGCAACGATAGGAACGGAAAAGAAATCAACCAAAAATCCGAAAACATGTTCCCGCGCTTCGACGACTATCCATTCACGGGCGGTACGACGAATGCGAATAATAAAGAAGCTGACAAAAGCCAGGAAGAACAAGAAGATAAGAACGCTTACCCAGCTAAAGTTAATTGTTTCAAGAAGCCAGACAATAGCTCCAAAAGAAATAAAGAACGTAATGGTATAAATAAGCGTAAAAATAATATTCATGACGCGATGGCGTCCGCGAGGTTTGCGCAGCTTCAAAGGCGGCCGCGCTTTTTCATTAAACACAATTTCTTCCACTCCCGTTAAAATACGCTTCGTATTCTCATCCCCCGGCAGTTTCGTTACAGCAACCGCCAAAAAAAGCAAAGCGGCCGGGAAGGCGATATTAATCACTAGGGACATAACATGCACCGTTTGCCCGAAAAATTGCGTTGCCGGCACCTCAAGCAAGACAACAAAAATTGACTTGGTAAGTAAAATATAAATAATGCTTCGCCAAGCCGCCCGCCATAATATCGAGCGGGCCTTAGAATAACGTCGCGAGCAAGCTTGCCGCACTTTACGTCCGAATGCCTTGGGATCATCCGTAAAACTATCATAAATGCCAACAGGATCTTCCCTAATAACGTCTTCAAGAATTTTGAAATATACGGTATAGGTTGAGACTACGCGATTGAGCTGGGCTGATAAAGGATGGACGAGCTGATCGCCGATGACCCGCTTAAGAATAGGAAGCTGGGCGGCAATTTTTTTCAAAGAAGCTTCGCTCGGGTTTGCCCAATCGCCGTTAAAATAACGGAATAAAATCAAGGACAGCATGTCTTCATCAAACTTCAGCAAATTGCGATAGATTGCGACGTAAATTTGGATTGGCAAATCATGCTTATAAGGCAAGGAATCCGGCAGCTCAATGCGCTTTTCCAACATACGGTACATTACAAGCACAATCGTCCGACTAATTTCATCATTGCCTATGTGCTCCTCAATATCAGAAGCCGCCAAGCCTAAGAGCCAATTAGTCAGTTCAGCGCGCGTTTCAAAACTATCCCCTTCTTTCTTTTTATCCGACGCAGAAAAGAAATTAAATTGGCTTGCATTTTCAACCAATGCCAAAGCGCGTACGGCCGTATATTTATGTATAATGCCGGCGACATCATCAACTTTTGTTTCCGGCAATTTATTATTAGGCAAATAACCGCCGCGAATCAACTCAATAAGAAGATGCCGAGCAATGGTTTGGCTATCGCCGGTTTTTACCAAGCGCATAGAGCCTTCAATAACAAGCTGACGCTTGAGAATGCGGAAAATTGCGTCTTTGCGAAGCAGATGCTCCTCAGTGTAATGGACCGAGTTACGAATTTTTTCGTAATAAAAAGCCATCTTCGAAATCAAATCCGAAACTTGCAGGCGCGGTATTGTTTCATCCTCATGATGATGAGGGTGCTTTCCCCTATAAATTGCCTGGAATATTTTTTTGGCGCCAACCGTAACAGTTAAGGGGCCGTTTGAGTCATGCTTTTCAGCAACAGCAGAAGACATACAATGTTAGTTGAGGAATGTGATCATGTGTACCCTATAAGAGTAGCCCGGATAGACTTAATTTTCAACTTGCCAGCCATCTTCACGTCGGGTAAGACGCCCAGGCAGAGCAAAACCAGCGGCTTTGCGATGACCGCCTCCACCCAAAAATCTTGCTAAAGCTCCAACATCAATATCATCCCGGATAGTTCGCCAATTGCCCCGTACAAAACCCCGGCCGTCATCCCGCAAAACTAAAATTGCAGCGACATCAGGCAAGGAAGAAATAAACTCGGCTAACCCCTCCATTGCTTCTTCATCGCTCGCTGTTGCCGCGAAATCCTCCGGAGTAATTACTGTATAAGCAATATTATATCTTTCAAGGCGTTCAAGCCGGGAAAGCGCTGTTCCCCATAACTTCAAATCGGGCAAACTTTTTGTTCTCCATGTGTGGTCAACGATTTTTGAAAGGCTGGCTCCTCCCAAAAGCATTCGAGAAGCGGCAGCAATAGTTTTATTGCTCGTCGCTGAAAAACGAAAATTTGCTGTATCAGTTGAAATACCAGTCAATAAGCATTGCGACATCACGGGATTTAAACGAAGCCCGGCTCTATGGGCAATAGCTTGAAGAATCTCCGTTGTTGAAGCGGCACTGCTGTCGCGTATTTCTAAATCAGAAACTTTTTCAACTGAAGGATGGTGATCGATTTCTATAAAAAATTGGTCCGATCTTCGTCCGCTGATCTCGCTTACTAAGCCAGTGCGCGCTACGTTGCCGCAATCAAGGCTGATAATAAGATCACATTCACTTACCGGCAAATCTTTTTTATCAAGGCAAATCAAATCATACCCCGGCAAAAAAGATAACGTTGAAGGCAATGGGCCAGCGGTATAGGCGCTATACGGCTTCTGCAACATATCTAGCCAAGCCATCATAAAACACAATGACCCGAGGGCATCGCCATCGGGTGAAATATGAGTTACTAAGAGGATGCGCTTTGCCGTGATAATGCGCTCAATGCATTGTTGATATATATCATCGATAAGCATACTAGGCATCGCCTTCTTCTTCGCCCAAAAGGCTAAATAGTTCATCAATCTCAGCCGCCTTAGTTTCCGTTGTATCAAGCTTCCAATTAAAGGAAGGCATGCGCTTCATTTTTAGACGCGGACGCAAGTGCTGCGCCAAAAATCCTGATTTTTTTCTTAAACCGCTTAAAACTGTCCCGGCGAATTTTTCCGGAAGCACTGAAACAAAAATATTGGCAAAACGAAGATCAGGCGAGCAATCAACATGCGTAACCGTCACTAGGCCGCCTTCAAGCGGAATATGATGTGAAATCAACAGCGCCAATTCCTGCTGTAATAATGAATTAACTTGATCAAGGCGAGACATTAGCCGACTTTCTTAATAGTTTCTTTAAATTCGTAACAAACAAGAATATCACCTTCTTCAACGACCGGCTTCCCTTCGAAACGCATACCGCATTCTTGGTTGATTTCAACTTCTCCCACCTCTACTTTAGCGCTTTGGAGGCTTGCGATTTTCCCTTCGCCGACCTGCTCCTTATCGCGCATTACTTCAACAAGCGCGCCAAGCTTAACAACACCATCAAGCACGCGTCCGCCGACAATTTGCGATTTTGTTTCTGTTCGGAAAATTGCTGCGACTTTCAAACGGCCAAGATCAACGCGCTCCAATTCCGGCTTAACTAATTCTTGAATATCACCCTTAATATCGCTAATCAAATCATAAATAACACGATAAAGCTTAACGCTAATTTTTTTATCGCGCGATAAAACTTGGGCTCGAGGAGAAACAGTAACGTTAAAGCCAACAATTTTGGCATTATTAGTTTCGGCTCGTAAAATATCGCCTTCGGTAATATTACCAAGGCTTTTGGCAATGATAACGACCCGCACTCCCTGGCTGTCAATTTTAGAAAGCGAATTTTCAATCGCTTCTCCGGATCCCAAGGTATCGCTTTTTATAAGAATATTAATAACTGCAGCCGCCTCTGCTTCTTCATCGTTTTCTATAGGCGCCGATAATGTCGGACGGCTGACTTGATAAGATTTTGATTTAACTTTCTCCCCTTCGCCAACTTCTAAAATGTCTCCGACTGCCGGAACGGTTTTCAATCCTATTAATTTTGCCGGCGTTCCGGGCTGGGCAGTTTCAACAGCTTTCCCCGTGAAATCTTTAAGCGCTCGAACCTTTCCAGCCGCAAATCCATTAAAAATAATTTGATCGCCAACATGCAAAGTACCATTTTGGACTAACACGGTTGCGATTGCCCCTTCGCCCTTATCAAGACGCGATTCAATGATGGTGCCTACCGCTGATGCGCTCGGGTCAGCCTTTAACATATCTGCTTGCAAATCAGTCATCAGTAAGAGCATGTCTAGCAAATCACTAGTACCAACGCCCGTTTTTGCCGATAAAGGCAAGCACACCGTCTTACCGCCCCAATCCTCAGGGGTAATATTAAGCATTGAAGATAGTTCCTGTTTTACTTTATCTACATTAGCTTCTGGCTTATCAATTTTATTGATAGCGACAACAAAGGGAATTTTTGCCGCTTCGATAATGCGGTATGCTTCAACCGTTTGCGGTTTTACGCCATCATCGGCGGCTACTACCAACACAGCTAAATCAGCGACTTTGGCGCCGCGGTTTCGCATAGCGGTAAAGGCTTCGTGTCCCGGCGTATCAATAAAAGTAATTGCTTTGCCATTATGGCTGATTTGATAGGCGCCTATATGCTGCGTAATCCCTCCAGCTTCCGAAGCGACTACATCGCTTTGGCGGATAGTATCTAATAACTTGGTTTTTCCGTGATCAACATGTCCCATAATAACAACAACAGGCGGGCGGACAATTAAACCGCTATTTTCATTTTCAGCCAGCGAGGTTTTAATTTTATCCTGCGCCGATTGCGACTCATCAGTAGCAGTGGCTTCACCAGCAGCCAATACTTCAACTCCCAAATCAGCTCCGATAACAGCGGCCGTTTCAAAATCAATTTTCTCATTCATCGAAGCAAAAATATTATTCTTCATGAGCTCTCCGAGAATCTTATTGATAGGCAATTTTACCAGTGCAGAAAAATCCTTGACGGAAATAAAGGGTGGAACTTCAATAGCTTTAACATCTTCAGGGGCGACTAGCTTCACTTTTGGCTCGGCAGCGCGACGAGAGGCTAAACGACGAGATAACATCCCCCAATTTCGAATGATTTTGTTGGCAGTATGATTGTCAATTTTTATAGCCTTTTGACCGATATCAAAACCAAGCTTCGGAAGGTTGTCGCGAAGGTCTTGAGGCGGGATTTTCAGTATGCGAGCCAGCTCAGTAATGTTCATGTAAGGATATAAGAAGTAATAATATAATCTAAGATTACAAGAAATTTTTAAAAATGTCAATAAAATAGGGATTTTTGGATAAAATAAAGAGCCATATCTTTTTAAATATTTCTAAAAAGATATGACCCTACTAATATAAAATTATTAGATATACTGCTTTCGGCGGCAAAAATTTGTAAACAATCGAACCATTTTCCCTTGGCGGTCAAAAATCAGAAGTAATCGCAAGCATATTTCTTTGATAGGTTCCCAGAAGAGAAAAGTTAGATCTTTCTGCCTTTGTTCAATAAGAACCAAATCTTTCTCCCCTATATTTAGGGAACCATTAAAAATTATTTCATCGGATCTGATTTCGTTAAATTTTTCTTTGAATATTTTTTTAAAAATTCTTCTTGACCGTGCCATATGATAAGCGACTGTTATTAAATACACTTCGCCCTCTAAGGCCAGGTTGTCGTATATCTTCTTAACTTCTTCAGCATTTTGATAAGTATCTATAGAATTTTCTTCAAGATAGACCGCATGTTTGTCGGCAGCAGCAGGGAATTTTCTTAAAAAAAACTCATACATGGCGGCAGCTTCAGATAGCCTGTTATTTTTTCCGGTAAAGCCAGTTGAAAAAATAATTATATGCCTATTTTCAGTGTCTAATTGAAGGGTATACCCCAACGCCAATACACTTATTATTGAATCTGGGCTTAAGACTGGATTCCTGCCTTTTTTTATCCAATTCTTACCCAACACAATGTATATTTTTTTATGTTTTTGTCCCAATGCGGACTCCTTTTATTTAAATGTTCATTAATATATGAGAGTACAGCCATTTACGTAAGTTGTCAAAAACCGGATAAACTGAAAAACAGCTTATCCGGTTTAAAAAATATATTGTTTGATTTTAAAATGTTTTTGGTGGATCTGGAATATAATGCTTCCAGCACTTCGTGAAAATATAGAATTCATCCCAACGTGTTTCAAGCTTCATCCTTAAATCCTTATCAGATACTTCCAAATTCTCAATGATTGCTCTTTCCTCCTCGTCAATTTCTAATACTTGAAACCAGCTTTGATCACCCGTAATATAACTTTTGACCAGCTGAGATAATAAGAATGAGCGTCCCTCGGCATTCTCTGGCTCTTTTCTATTTATCAAAAAAATCAAAAATGCCGCTGCTAACCCACCATCCGTAAAATAATACGCATCTTGAGCATAGTTCGTATGCAGCAAAGCATAACGGTTTAGGATCATCTGCGTAATTAACTCTTGAATAGCTTCCTGCACAAGGGTATATGATGATTTTTTCGGCGATGTTTCGCTCCAACCTTCGACTACAAAAAATCTTCCGTCTGCAAATATCTCAATATTCGTATAGGCAATCATCGCAGCAAGCGCTTCGACAAGCATGACTGATAACACCTTATCATTCCATACCCCCTTTCCGCCTTGGCGAAGAATATAGGCCATATGACGGAAGGTATACCAATCGTTTCTATACAAACGCGCCTGATAGGGACATAAAGGACGCATTATTTTTTTCATCATATTGTTGCTAACAATATGTACTGAATTCTGTTCAAAGGGCAGTGGAGAAAGTCCGTAGGCTTTAAAAAAATGATTGGTTGCTGCAAATAAATCTTCAATCACCTCTTTTTCCCAAGCTTCTTTTTCTAATTCGCTTTCTTCACCTTCCTTAAAACGAGATAAGGTAATATCTGCATTAAAACGGCTGTTATATATCTTCATAGCCGCTGAGGCCACATCATGATCCTTGCCCGCACCATATATAGAAATCTTATGATTGGGCCACTCCGGACCATTCCCTGTTTCAATTGTTTTATTTTCTTCTTTGACTATATCGCTCACAATAACTCCTTTACGCTGATACTTCAGCTTAATTTTTAAAATAATTTTTTAAAGCGTGTTACCGCTGCAATGGAAATTTCCTCAACTTTAAAATAGTAGTCTTGTATTGTCAATAAAGCAGCCCTAATCCAAGCTCTTGACCTTTTTAAAAAAACCACAGTATAATAATAAATAACAAATTTCATTAACAATTTAGAGGAAGGAGGTCCAAAAAATTACAAAAGAATTTTGAAATACCCGCGTAACAATATCTTAGTAAGCAACAAGAAATACATCTTAATTAGTAGATTTTCAAACCTAAATCAAAGACTGATGATAAGATTAAGAATCTTCATCTTGCCTCTGATGTCATTGGCAATGCTGTTGTTCATAATGTATTCCAGCCCAGCATTAGCTAATAACAATCCAACAGGCATGATCATAGCCAAAGCGGCTATAGATCACTCAGGACCAGGGTCCTCAATTACATTCGATGCAGCCGGTATCCCATGCAGGGACGGCACGCTTAAAAAATCAAATTACACATGTTCAAATTGTAAAGTTGATTATTGTTTCAGCAGCACACTCAGGAAGAAGACGGAAACAGACGTGGGGGTAGCTCAAAATAGTAATAAAGCAGAAATCGAAAAAAATACAGGAAGCGTATTTGTAGAAAAGAAAGAAAATATACTAAAAGAAAACACAGCAGCTTACATTCATTCAAACGGATTAAACACAGGTTACACACTGCAGGACAAATTAAGAAAATCATATAAGAATGACGGTCTCTGCACGAATATTTATAATTTAAACTCAATTACATTCTCAGCTACAATTGAAAGTAATTCAAACACAGCAGACATCCTACAGATAACTAACAATACAGCCGGGGAGTCTGGAAAATATAAAGAAATTGCAGGATTGAACACATCAGACAAAAAGAAAGCATCAGACGGTGGAAAATACTTAGACGGTTTTTCAATCACCAACATACTAAAGAACGATTCACATAACTCAGCTTAACATCCTAAAGCTTTAACTTTATAAAGCCCATATGCAGCAATTTTGCATACGGGCTTTTTTACATCCAAAAATTATAGTATCAACATCGCGTCACCATAACTATAAAAGCGATATTTTTCTTTAATGGCGGCTTCGTAGGCATTGAGTATTTTTTTACGGCTGGCAAAAGCCGAAACAAGCATTAATAAAGTCGATTCCGGTAAATGAAAATTAGTAATAAGCGCATCAACGGCTTTGAATTTGAAAGACGGATAAATGAATATTTCAACCGAGGCTTTGAATGATTTATCAGCTGAATCAATAAAAGCCGCCTCTAAAGAACGGACGGAGGTCGTACCAACAGCGACGACTTTATGATTATGAGCATGGGCCGCATTAATCGCCTTCTTTACATCAGCAGAAACTTCAACCCACTCGCCGTGCATGCGGTGTTTTTTTATATTTGAAACGCGCACCGGTAAAAAAGTTCCCAGTCCGACATGCAAGGTAATTTTTTTAATAATGACTCCTTTCTTTTTCAATTGCTTAAGAATGTGAGGCGTAAAATGCAGGCCGGCTGTTGGAGCAGCGACCGAGCCAGCATGTTTATTTTCAGCGTACACCGTTTGATAGCGCTTTTTATCTTCTGCTCCTCCCGGCTTAATATACGGCGGCAAGGGGGTTAAGCCGTACTTCAATAGGGCTCGTTGAAAAGCTAAACCTTGCTTATTGAATGATACCGTCCAGACATCGCCTTCTTTAGAAATAATAATAGCCTTGAATGTTTTTGAAAAAATGACTTCAGTTTCCGGACGCATATGTTTTCCCTTGATTAAACACTCCCATATTTCAGTTTTACTTTTTTGTTTATACAAAGGCTTTGATAAAAAAATTTCAACTTTTCCTCCGCTTGGCTTTTTTCCTATAAGACGGGCCGGAATCACTTTTGAATCATTGATAACCAACACATCTCCCTTCTCTAAATATTCAACAATATTAAAAAAGCGCCTGTGTTCGAGGCGATTGCTTTTACGATTAAGAACGAGAAGCCGCGACTGGTCGCGCTTGGCCGCCGGTGATTGGGCAATTAAATCGGCTGGCAATTCGTAATTGAAATCACGCAACTTCATGGCGGGAAAGGCTGGGGGCCGGGGCTGGTGCTGCTTCATGCACCGAAGAAAGGCGAATCAATAAATCTCGAACTCGTTCTGGATGACCAACCTCTTCAAAATGAAATTTTTCCTCTTGGGCGGCTGTTTGTACTTTAAGATTTCCGTATTTAAATATAGTCGCCCACACTCCGCTAACATCACTCGTAATATCTTGGATGCGGGACAGGCGCAATTCAGAAATAGTGCGCGAAAAAAATCCCGATTGGCGTATATCTATAATTCTTTGATCAGTAATAATCCACACATCTAATAAATAATCGATAATAGAAAAGAAAAACAGCAGCCAAATAAAGAGAAGGTAAGCACTAGCCGACATAACGATGATTGGCCAAACAATTAATCCTTGATTAAGAGCGGGGAAAAGGCGGTTCAACATAAACAACAAAGCAACAGGCAAAGCCAACAACACAATAAAAAGCAAAATTCTTTTTAGCACAATGAAAATATCCCTATGCAAGATAGTGACAACTTTTTCTCCAGGCAAAGGGCCGGCTAATCGATAGGCTGATAACATACTTAGTATTTAGGAATCTCAAAAGAAGGCATAGTGACGCTAGGCGACAAAATAGAAACTCTTGTTTCCCAAGGAATAGCAACAAGATAATCATACGATAACTGTAAAAGTCCCAAAGCACCAGCCAAATACACAACTGCTAAGAGCAAAGTTCCCAAGCCCTTAATGCCAAAGCGCAGCAAATGATAAAAACCAACCAAACTTAAAATTACCCAAACAGCAATAAATAGGAGATAGGGATAAAATAAGAGTGAGAGGGAGAAAGACATATCTTAAGTATAGGCCAAGCCTATTTAATTTTCAATTTTAGGAATCTTGCCTAAATGCTCATACGCTCGAGGAGTAACTTCCCTGCCCCGAGCAGTGCGGTTCAAAAAACCCAACTGCAGCAAATACGGTTCATATACTTCTTCAATCGTCGCCAAATCTTCGCCTGTGGCGGCCGCTATTGTGCTAATACCGACCGGTCCGCCCGAAAATTTATCAATAATGGTTTCTAAAATCTTTCTATCAATGCGATCTAGTCCGAGCGGATCAATTTCCAACAAACTCAATGCCTGGGCGCATATGTCCGCATCAATAACTCCGCTGCCCTTCACCTCGGAATAATCACGAACGCGGCGTAATAAGCGGTTTGCTAAACGAGGAGTACGCCGAGCACAGGCTGCGATGGCTTTTGCCGATATGGCATCAACATCAATTCCCAAAAGGCCGGCGCTGCGGCTGATAATTTTTTCAAGATCATCAAGCCTATAAAAATCAAGATGATATGTCATGCCAAAACGATCGCGTAAAGGCGATGACAAAAGGCTAGCTCGGGTTGTCGCGCCGATGATGGAAAAACGGGGCAAATCAAGACGCAAAATTTTAGCTGAAGGTCCTTTACCGATAACAATATCCAAAGCATAATCTTCCATTGCCGGATATAATACTTCTTCAACGGTACGAGGCAAACGGTGAATTTCATCGATAAAAAGAATGTCTCCGGGAGCTAAATTAGTTAAAATAGCCGCCAAATCACCGGGTTTCTCTAAAGCCGGTCCTGACGTAACCCGCAATTGGCAATTTAATTCGCGCGCAATAATATGAGCCAATGTTGTTTTACCTAAGCCAGGCGCTCCATATAATAGGATGTGGTCAATCGCTTCTTGTCGCTGGCGAGCAGCAGCAATTAAAATTTCCAAGTTAGCCTTAACGGTTTCCTGGCCTATATATTCCGCGAGCGCGCGCGGACGCAAGCCGACTTCAGCGGCATCTTCATCACGGGATTGCGGAGAAAGTGTGGAAGCATCAGTAATCATGGTAAGAATTAGAAATAAAAACTGAAGATATTAACGGCTAGGGAAAATTCCCGACAAAGCATCTTTAATAATTTTTTTTACTTCAGGTGAAAAATCTTGAGCCAACATCCATTCTAAATAACCCGGCTCACTTTCAACCACTGCCGCTAAAGGCCTATGGCGATGCTTGGCAAAAGCAAAACACACCTGGCCGTCACGCCAATAAAACTTCCTATCAGCATCAACATACTCAACCGCCGAAGATGCTTGGATCTCTTTGATTTTATCAACTCCGTACTGATCAATTTGAGCGCGCAATATTTCTGCCGCCGCTTTTACATCAGCCATGGCGTCATGGGCTTCAGTATGTTCCTTGCCGCAATAATAACGATATGCACTCGATAAGGTTCGGGGTTCAAAATAATGATAAATCGCTTTGGCATCTATAATATCAGCCGCGCTATACGTAAAATCTTTTCCGCAACGCAAAAATTCTTGACGTAACAACGGGAGATCATACCCTATCACATTAAAGCCGCTAAAAATGCAGCCTGAAAATATTTCAAAAAGCTCTTCGGCTACATCCTTAAAAAGAGGAGCGTCTTTGACGCTTTCATCAGTAAGACCATGCACAGCGGTTGCCGAAGCCGGGATGGGCATTTGAGGGTTAAAGAGGTACGTCTTCTCTTCTATGCTTCCATCTATGCCATATTTAACGTATGCCAATTGGATAATGCGATCAAAGGAAACTGATAAGCCCGTTGTTTCCGTATCAAATACTAATAAAGGGCGCTCTAAAGAAAACTGCTCGGGGAGAGATTTGGCCATAAGGAGAGATTATTTTTTGAATTTTAGATATTTTTCTTCACTGGAATTATATCCTAGCACCTCTAAAAAAGCCACTCGTTCCCCGGCCTTGCCAAGCCCTTAGGGGCGTGATAGGGTATACATGAAACCTAATCATTAATGTCCGTACCGACCGCATCGTCAGAACTACCATTCTTTAGTAGTTTATCCTAATGTTAGGGATATTCCCGAATTTTCTCCCTGAACCTTCTTACTTCGATACTACCCGTGTTCTAGCCTGAACGGCTAACATTAGCTTCTCACTTACTGTGCGGGCGGATGGAAAACCATCTATGCCTTATATTTTATACATACTTATCGCCGCGGCCGGCTTGGGCGCGGGTTATTGGCTGCGCAAACAACGCGCTCTTACTGAAGTAAATAGCGCCGAACTCAAAGCCGAAAAAGTTTTGGCTGAAAGCAAAACAAAGGAAAAACAAATAATTTTGGAAGCACAAGACAAAGCTCTTAAAATTATTGAACAAGCCAAGCGCGAAACCGATGAACGACACAAAGAAACAACAGCCTTGCAACAGCGTCTTGAACAGAGAGAAAATACTTTTTCGCAAAAATTGCTTGAATTGCAAGATAAGCAACAAGCATTATATGACAAAGTAGCTCAAGTTGAAGAAGCTAAAGAAAAAATTGCCAAAATTCGCGAAGAGCAAATTGTCGCTCTTGAGAAGATTGCCTCCTTAAGCCAAAACGAAGCCCAGGAAAAACTATTGGAACGGGTTGAAAAAGATTGCCGTGAAGCTTTAGCTTCCCGTTTAAAAAAACTAGAGAATGAAACGTCCGATACTCTAGATGAAAAAGCCCGCGAATTAGTCGGAGCGGCCATGCAGCGCCTTTCTTCTAATTTCATTACTGAGCTCACGACAACAACCGTTGATTTGCCAAACGACGATTTGAAAGGAAGAATCATAGGACGCGAAGGCCGCAATATTAAATCAATTGAACAATTGACCGGCGTTGAAATCATTGTTGATGATACCCCAAATGCTATTACTATTTCTGGATTTTCTGCCATTCGCCGCCATATTGCCAAACGAGCGATTGAACATTTGATAAAAGACGGCCGTATTCACCCAACTAAGATCGAAGAAGCGGTTGATCAAGCCAAGCGCGATTTAGCAATTGATATTAAAAAAGCCGGCGAAGAAGCATTATATGAGCTTGGCATTACGGGTTTTGATCCTAAACTGATTCAAATTATCGGACGCCTTAAGTATCGTACCAGCTACGGACAAAATGCCCTTAAGCACGCCGTTGAAGTTTCTCATTTGTGTGGACTATTAGCTGAATCGCTCGGCGCTGATGTTAGTACGGCGAAAAAAGGCGGCCTGCTGCACGATATAGGCAAAGCTGTCGACCACGAAGTCAAAGGCAGCCATCCAGAAATTGGCGGTCAAATTGCCCGCAAATTCGGCTTAAGCGAAGCTGTTATTGCACCTATTGAAAATCACCACGAAGATCATCCAAAGGACCTTATTACTGTGATTGTCAAAGTCGCCGACGCTATTTCATCTTCTCGTCCCGGCGCCCGCCATGATAGCTTTGAACAATATGTACAGCGCCTAGAAGAACTTGAAAAGCTTACGCAGTCATTTGCCGGCGTTGAAAAAGTATATGCTATCCAAGCTGGCCGCGAAGTCCGAGTCTTTGTTAAATCGGAAGAAGTCAGCGATCTTAAAGCGCATGAAATGGCCAAAGACATCGCTAAGAAAATTGAAGAAGAACTTAAGTATCCCGGAGAAATCAAAGTTAACCTTTTGCGTGAAACTCGAGTTATTGAATACGCGAGATAAAATTATTAATTCCTGCCTGCCGGCAGGCGGGTTATAATTTTTAAGATACAGCAATCACTTTTGCGTTTAAAAATTAAAATTAAAAATTAAAAATTCTCTTCATGAACAACTTACATATTTTATTCATCGGCGATATCGTTGGGTCGCTCGGGCGAAAAGCCATTTCTCAGTTGCTTCCTGAAATTAAAAAAGAATTTTCGCTTGACCTTGTAATAGCCAATGGAGAAAATGCTGCCCATGGACGCGGTATTACATTATTAACTGCGCAAGAGCTGCTAAGCAACGGCATCGATTTCTTAACAACAGGCGATCATTGCTTTGATCAATCTACCAATATCGAAGCTTGCTTTTCTGGCGCCTTACCCATTATCCGACCGGCTAACTATGGCATAGACGCTCCCGGAGAAGGCTATAAAATCGTTTCACACCCCAAGGGAGATATACTTATCATCAATCTATTAGGAAGAACCTTTATGTCCCGTCACTATGAATGTCCTTTTAGAAAAACCGAAGAAATCCTTGAAAGCTTTACAAATAAAAAATTTTCTGCTATAATAGTAGATATACATGCTGAGGCGACTTCGGAAAAGATTGCTCTTCGCCATTTCCTTAATGGAAAAATCAGCGCCCTATTTGGAACCCACACACACGTCCAAACGGCTGACGGACAAATCAGTTCTGTCGGAACCGCCTATCTTAGCGATGTCGGCATGACTGGCCAAGCTGACGGTGTTATTGGTATTGAAGCTTCGCCTATTATTGCGACATTTCTCACCCAAATACGGCAACCGCATGCTTTAGCATCGGCTGGCCGCGCTATTCTTAATGGGGTTATAATTACTATTGACACAACTACTGCGCGCTGCCTTGATATTACACCAATACAGCGTGAAGCGTTTATTGAATAAACAATGTCTTTTTTCCGGCGATCAACGCCCAAAAATCTTGATCAACAACTAGTATTCCAGCTGTCAAAATCGCGTATTCCCTCTCTGCGTCAGCTTAAGTATATTACTCGTTATATTAATAAACCTGAGCGATGGCTGCTTGGCGTCTGCGTTGCCCTTATGGGGGCAAGCCTTATATACATGGGAATCCAAGTATATAAAAATCATGTCGTCCTTATCCCTAAAGCAGGCGGTGATTACATTGAAGGGGCTGTGGGAAATCCCCGTTATATTAATCCGCTCTACGCATCGCTCAACGACGTAGATGGGGACTTGGAGAAACTAATTTTTTCTCGCCTTTTTTCCGTTAATGGCAAAGGACAAGCAGTCAATGACTTAGCGGAAGACTATTCTCTTTCAGAGGACGGCAAAACATATACCATCCATCTTAGAAAAGCGTCATGGCCCACGGGAGAAGCAGTTACTGCCGATGATGTAGTTTTTACGTTTAATGCCATTGAAAACCCTGACTTTAAATCGCCGCTGCGCGATCGTTTTAGCGGCGTTATAGTCCAAAAAATAGATGACCAAACCGTTTCTTTTACTCTTCGTGAACCATTCGGACGTTTTCCAGCCATGCTAGATGTAGGTATTCTGCCCAGCTCGCAATGGGAAGGAGTTAGCTCAGAGACTATCCCTTTAGCTGAACTAAATCTTAAGCCAATAGGATCGGGGCCATATAGATTTAAATCACTCGTAAAAAATAAAACCGGGACCATTCGTTCATTTACCTTAGAACGAAACCCAGACTATTACGGAGCTAAGCCGTATCTTGATGAGATTATTTTTAAATTCTTTCCCAGTCCAGAAGAAATGATTGCCTCTCTTAATAACGGCCAGCTCAATGGCATGTCATACTTGCCGGCTGATTTAGGTGATACGATTATTGCAAAAAATTCTTTACATTATAATGCCATTGCCGAGCCCAATCTTAGCGCCGCTTTCTTTAACTTAAAATCACAAGGACCCATTGCCGATGCCGCTGTGCGCCGAGCATTGAGCGCAGTCGACAGATCAACAATCATTAGCAATTCCAACATGGCTGCCATCCCCGCCCTCGGCCCTTTGCCAAATAATCAGCCAGCCTCGGCTATTGCCCCGCTCACCAAGGAAGAAGCAAAAATCCTCTTAGACAACGCTGGTTGGAAAGAACGAACCCTTAGCTCTGAAGAAGTTGAAGCTGCTAAAAGTGCAAAAAATTCCGGTGATATTGTACGGTTAGGAGTTGGTACCTGGCGAATGAAAAATAACGCCGGCCTCATTATTCCGCTTATTGCTCCAACCAGTCTTAAAGCCAGCGCAGAAGCGCTTACGAAAGACTGGCAAAGTCTAGGAGCTAAAGTTGAACTAACAATCCAAGACGACGCTGTTGTACGAGATCAAACTCTTGCGAATAAACGTTTTGACGTATTAGTATATACAGAAGCATTAGCTGGGGGCGAACCCTATCTCTTTTGGCATTCTGACGCGCCCGGTAATATCAGTGGGTACAAAAGCAGTGCTGCCGATACAGCGCTCGAAGAAGCGCGTACTGCCGCCAATCCCGAAACAATCGCCAGCCGCTATAATTCTTTCTTGGCAACATTTAATGCAGATATGCCAGCCGTCCCCCTCTTTTGGCAGGCATACGTGTATCCTCAAAGTAAAAAACTAAAAGGCTTTAACCAAAGCTTTCTTGAAAATCCTAGCGACCGCCTCAGCGGCGCAGCGGCCTGGTATCTAAAAGTGGAGCGGAGTTTTAAAAAATAATAATTTTCACTTCAGCCGAAGTGGCGAAATTGGTAGACGCGCAGCGTTCAGGTCGCTGTGAAGGAAACTTTGTGAGGGTTCGAGTCCCTCCTTCGGCACAAATACAATTCTTAATTTTATAATTTTTAATTTTTAAATATCGCTGCTAATTTAAAAATTACAAAATTTAAAATTAAAAATTTTACTTTACTCTGAGTAACAACTCAATTAACTATTTTTTGACTTTGATATTAAATCGCAGTCAGTTATGTAATGTATGATTATTAAATACAAAAATCCTAATCCAAACAATAGATCTAACTTTCCCCGACCAAAATCCGGGGATAGGCGATCTGCTCCTCGTCCGCTCGCGCAAGCAGCGCGCGCGGCGCGGCCCCTAACGCCATCAACGGGAACAAACCCCCGTCCAAGCCCTTCCCGGCCACCTCTGCGTACTGTTCGTCCGGCCTTAAGTTCTCCGCGTGCCAGCAATGACCGCCGGCCAACCGGGGGTTCAAACCGCCGACGCATGCCTTCAAATGGCGATCTTCCTTCTCATTTTTCCTCCGCCTCAGTGCATGCCTCTAAAGCCTCGGGCATTCCGCATGTACCCTCAGCCTCTTCCAAAACAGCCGCGCCTGACCGCCTCCGCGTCATTCCTATTGGGGGCTGCGAAGAGGTTGGACGAAACATGACCGTCTTCGAATACGGACAAGATATTGTTATTGTCGACATGGGCTTGCAGTTTCCCGAAGAAGATATGCTTGGCATTGATTACATCATTCCAAATATTGAATATCTAAAAGGCAAAGAGCGCAATATTCGCGGTGTTATCTTCTCGCACGGCCACCTTGACCACATTGGCGCCGCTCCTATTCTATTAGAAAAACTAGGAAATCCCCCTATTATTGGACGGAATCTAACTTTGGCAATGGTCAAACATAAAGTTGAAGATTATAAGCCAAATAGCTCCAAGACTCTAAAAACAATTCTACTGAAAGGCATTGAGGATAAACTGCAGCTTGGCGCTTTCAAAATTAGCTTCTTCCAAATCGAGCACTCAATCATGGATGCTGTTGGGGTAGCTCTCAGCACCCCCTGTGGCACTGTTATTCATCCAGGCGACTGGACAATGGAGCGTGACAAGCAAACCAATGAACCAATCCTTGATTATAGCCATCTCTCAAAACTCCCTCGGCCGACCATGCTCATGCTGGAATCGTTAGGAATGGTCAGCCATCACGCCAGCCCAACAGCGGATGACTTGCGTCGCAACCTCGAGGACTTATTAGCTAAAGCCAGCGGACGTGTTATCGTTGGAACCTTCGCCTCACAAGTTGAACGCGTTGGATGGATTATTGAAATTGCCGAACGGCTAGGTAAGCGCGTTGCTCTCGACGGCTACAGCATGAAATTTAATACCGAAATTGCCCGCGAACTTGGCTATATTAAAGCGCGCAAAGAAACCTTAATTAAGGTTGATCAAATAAACCAGTACCCCGATAATAAAATAATTATTATTTGTACTGGCGCCCAAGGCGAAGAAAATGCCGTGCTCTCCCGCGTTATTGAAGGCAGTCATCGATTCCTTAAAATAAAAAAAGAAGATACGATTATTCTTTCTTCTTCGATTATTCCTGGAAACGAACGCACGGTTCAACGGCTTAAGGACAACCTTTACCGCCAATGCGATAATGTTATCCACGGTAATCTAATGGACATCCACATTTCCGGACATGGTACGCGCGAAGATATCGCAACCATGCTGAAAACAATTAAGCCCGACTTTTTCATTCCAGTGTATGGCAATTATTTCATGCTTAAAGAAGCAGAAAAATTAGCTAAAACCATAGGCTTTAATCCAAAACGTATTATTGTCCCGGATAATGGCATGGTAATTGAATTTGATAAAGCCGGTTTACGTTCTACTAAAGAGAAAGTACCAGCCAACTACGTCTTTGTAGACGGCATGGGAGTTACAGACTCAAGCAATAACGTTGTATTGCGCGATCGCAAAATGATGTCAGAAGATGGGATGGTTGTTGTCATTACCACAATAGACTCAAAAACCGGCGAACTCATTTCCAGTCCGGATATTATTTCACGCGGTTTTGTCCACATGAAAGAGAACCAAGATTTAATTCAAAAGACCCGCCAAAAAATTCGTCTCTTAGTAAAAGGTAGGCCGAAACCTCAGCCTGGCGTTACAGAAGACGACTACTTAAAAAATAAAATCCGTACTGAAATTGGCCAGTTCCTATTTCAACATACTCGGCGCCGACCTTTGTTAATGCCAGTGGTTATTAGGGTCTAAGACTTACAATATTTATACACAGTAAGATAAATTATTAGTATCCTTTACATTTTTAATAATCTTGGCTATAGTCTAAATACTATGAAATATAAAAATGACCAATTTATAATCGTCCCAGTAAGCCCGACTTTCGCGGCGGGCCATTTTGACGTATAATTCATAGTTTACATTTTGTCATTAAAACCCGCCAAGTTGGCGGGTTTTTTGTATTTATTAGAACATTTATAATTAATCAAACACAAAAGGAGAAAAACATGTTACAAAAAACAACGTTTGGTATTATTGGCTCGGGTAAGATGTCCGAAGCCATAATCAGTGGTTTAATTTCAAAAAAATTAGTCCATCCAAAAAACATTACTGCCACCGGACCGAGGCAGGAACGCGGCACAGAGTTAGAAAAAAAATACAACATTGCTACTGCTCAAAATAACCTAATAGCTGCAACCCGTGATATTATAATTCTTGCCGTAAAGCCACAGGTGGTGAATAAAATATTAAACGAACTAAAAGAAAAAATCTCAAAGAAGGCAATTATTATTTCAATAATTGCTGGAATTTCTTTGGAAAAAATTTCTACCTCGCTTGGTTGTAATCAAATAGTTAGAAGTATGCCGAATACTCCTGGACGAATCAACAAGGGAATCACCGTTTGGACATGTGACAAGCAAATAACAAGACAAAAAAGAAGAAAAATTGCCCTCCTGTTAAGTGCATTGGGCGAAGAAGTATTTGTCGAGGAAGAGAAATATCTTGACATGGCGACTGCTCTTTCTGGCAGTGGTCCTGCCTATTCATTTCTTTTTATGGAGGCACTAGTAGACGCTGGTGTACGCATTGGACTGCCTCGTTATTTATCCGAAAAACTTGTAATCGAAACCGTTATTGGATCGGGTCAATATGCCAAAGAATCAAAAAACCATCTCGCGCAACTTCGTAATGATGTGACGTCTCCAGCAGGAACCTCGGCTGAAGCCTTATATCAATTAGATAAAACTGGCTTCAGAACTGCTATAAGCGAAGCTGTTTCAGCAGCTCATAAACGCTCATTGGAATTGGGAAAATAATTAATAAAAGCATTCAATATATATTGAATGCTTTTTTATAACTAAATGTTAATTATATTTTATAAGCCAACTTTACTAGTCTTTTAGATTTAAGCTAATATTAAACAATAAATAATCAAACTGAAACAATAGGTCTAGTAGCCCGTAGTACTATACACTAATTCATATGTCGTCGGCCATTAATTATTGACCGGAGGCTTAATGTCATACGTGTATGAAGAAATTTTTATTCATTTTTATGGCGATTCTTGTCGCCAGCAGCGTTAGTTTCGCTGTCTACGCTAACAATAGCGCCGAAGTTGATGGACGCGTGAAAATATCCAGTCCTTCAGAGATTAAAAATTTTCGCGACATCGTTAAACGCGGCAACGACCTTTTTGGCATCCGTTTAGCCGCGATGCTAGAAAGAATTTCCAATCCAGGTGAGATAAAAAATTTCGAAAATATTAAAAAGGTAGGCACTGCATTGTGGGGTTATCGCCGTATCAGCGGATCAGCTATGGTAACAACTGAAGCTCGCGCCTGTGTTGCCGCCGCCATAACAAAAAAAGATGGAGCAATTAAAAATGCTTTAAATAGTTTTAACTCCAGCACTAATGCTTCAATCGATGCAAGAACCAGCTGCCAACTCAAAGCGATTACTTTAGGATCAGCTGCTGAACAACAATCTGCAAACATGAGCTGCACAGCAAGCTATCATACCGCCACTAAGGCTAACGTTAAATCTCTTGTTACTGCTCGTGATAACGCCTGGAATGCTTATAAAACTGAAATAAAAGCTTGTGGAAAATATAATGGTGAGATTAAGATAGAAGATGGTGGAAACCTCGAAAGCCTTATGTAAATAAAAGGTTTTCCAAAACCCGTCGCTACCAAGCGGCGGGCTTTGTTTTATGTGATAAAATAATACTATGCCCTCCAAACAAAGCCTCATTCGCCGTCTAAGCGATGAGATCGTTAATCTCAAAAAATCTCCGCTCTATGCCTACCGAATAAAAAACGGTTACCAGCCCGTAATTGGCGCGGGAAGCCTTGATGCCCGCATTGTTCTTATTGGCGAAGCACCGGGCAAAAATGAAGCATTAACTGGCAAGCCCTTTTGCGGAGCTTCGGGAAAAGTGCTCGATCAACTACTGCAATCCATTAATCTCAAGCGAGAAGATGTCTATATAACAAGCGTTGTTAATGACAGGCCGCCAGAGAACAGAGACCCTTCTCCTAAAGAAATAGGACTGTACTCACCCTTTCTTCTGCGCCAGCTCAGTATTATACAACCTCGCATCATTGCCACCCTTGGACGGTATTCGATGAATGTAATCTTATCTGAGTTTTGCTTAGAACATAACATTAAACCAATCAGCCAAAATCATGGCTCTTACTACAAAGCAAAAACAACCTGGGGAGAGGTTGTTATTATACCGCTCTATCATCCAGCGGTTGCTTTATATAATGGTTCAAAGCGGGCAATCTTACTAGAAGATTTTAAAACCTTAAAAAAATTTACGAATTCCTAACCCGTATCCTTTCAAAAGAAGAAAGGATATTCTTATCTTCCAAAATACTGCATAAAGTACCGAGCTGATTCTTAGTCGCCATATTTGACTCAATACGGCGCAGCCACGTTTCATGATACGCAAAACGCTCGTTCATATGTAATTCAAGAGAATGAATTTCGTGCAGCAAGTCTTCTTTAAATTCAACAAACTGCTGCTGCATTTTTGTAGAGGACTCATTAATAGCCTCCAAGATTTCTTGCATAGTAATTTCTTCTTTTTTCATACCCTCATTTAATAATAAAGGAGGGAATCGTCTTAGTATACCAAAAGACAGGAGCAGCTTCAAGAACTAAAAAACCCGCTTAGCGCGGGCTTTTTTTAATCCAAACGCCTATCGTATTATTCTTTAAATACTCGCTCTAATTTACTTTCAGCTCCCTTACCCATGAGCTGGTTAAATAAGCCTACCCAGGCCGTCGTTTGTACAACCGTTAAAATAGAGCCGCCGATGATAATTATTCCCAAAGAAGCTAAAACGGCTAAAATGATGACTACTACGAAGATCGGATATGAACCAAGAAAAATTGCGGCAACGTACAGTAATCCAAAAGGAATCGCGATAACCATCACTCCTAAAATTATAACAATACTGGCTACCAAGCTTAGCGCGAACAATACAAAGGCCATTTCTAAGCTCACAAGCCAGTTATTCCAAAATAGCTTCCAAGAAGAGCGAACGGCTTCGCCAAAAGGACGTTGGCGAATAACAATATCAGCAATAGCGTACTTGGAAATCAAAGACCAGGAAAGAGCAATGCCTAAAAAGACAATGAATCCAACTAAATATACCAAACTAAATAAGGGGCCTTGACCGGCTGTCCAAATCATTACTGGTACAATGCTAATAGCCGCCAGTATATATATAGTGAAACGGACAACAATATTAAGAACTAATACGCGCCAAAAATATTTTCTTCCTTCTTTAAAACCAACTGACGTATCATGCCGACGTTCCGCAACAGTTAGACGCCGACCTGTGCCGAGAGCCTTGTTGCTATTGGAAACTAAGGCGATTTGCGAAACAACTGAAAGCCATACGAGCCCCGCCATAAGAGCAAGAAAAATAGCAATAATTACCAGCAAAGAAATGAAAGATCCGGTCTGGCTTTGTGCGAGCTGACCCAAATTACTTAATGTCTTGCTGCTAAAAATACCGGTATCCGCCCAGCGCTGCCAATCATAGAGGGTAAAACCCCTATTAGCAAAACGGTTAACCAGTTCGATTTCTAAATTGCTCGCAACCAAGGTCGCAAACAAACCAAAAAACCAAAGATACTTATGTTCCCAGGCAATGACAAAAGCCTGTTTAATGAGAGAACGATAAAGAGACATAGCACGAGGGATTAAATATTAGTAGTTACAGTATACCACAATTTATACTTTCTTTCCCATCAAAGATTCAAATTCTTCCTGTTCAATTGTTTCTTGTTTAATAAGGAGAGCTGCTACCGTATCAAGCTCGGCTCGCTGATCTTTAATAATTTTTTGCGCCTTTGCCATTCCCTGGCTAATAAATCCGGAAACTTCTCCATCGATAGCCTCGGCAATTTTTTCACTATAATCACGCTGTTCGCGAATTTCCCTCCCTAAATACATCATTTCTTCCTTATCGCCAAAAGTACGAGGACCCAAGTTATCGGACATGCCATAGTCAGTAACTAAACGGCGGGCTAGGGCGGTTGCTCGACGCAAATCGGAAGTTGCACCCGTTGTTACGTCGCCGAAAAGAACCTTTTCCGTTAAGTACCCTCCCAACAATACCGCGATCTCATCAATGAAATAAGCCTTGGTATGAAGGTGGCGATCCTCAATAGGGATCTTCAAAGTATAGCCGCCGGCTTGGCCGCGAGAAATAATGGAAATTTTATGAACCGGGTCAGCGTTCGGCAAGAAGTGGGCGACGACGGCATGCCCGGCCTCATGATACGCGGTAATATTTTTCTCGGCCTCGGAAAGAATGCGAGACTTTCGCTCGGGTCCTAACATTACCTTTTCTATGGCTTCAAATAATTCTAGCTGATCAATAATTTTTTTGTTGTGACGAGCGGCTAACAAAGCACCCTCATTTAAAACGTTGGCTAAATCAGCACCGCTAAAACCCGGCGTTCGCTCAGCAACTTTCCGCAAGGAAACATTCTTGGCGAGAGGTTTTTGCCGAGCATGGATGCCTAGTATAGCTTCGCGATCAGCCAAATCAGGCTCGTCCAAAACAACCTGCCTGTCGAAGCGCCCCGGACGCATTAAAGCAGCATCTAATACATCGGGTCGGTTAGTAGCCGCCATAACGATAACCCCAGCGTTCACTTCAAATCCGTCCATTTCAACTAAAATTTGATTGAGAGTTTGTTCGCGCTCATCATGGGATCCGCCCATGCCCGAACCACGTTTGCGGCCGACAGCATCGATTTCGTCGATGAACACAATACAAGGGGCGCTGCGCTTAGCCTTGCGAAATAAATCGCGGACGCGTGATGCGCCAACTCCGACAAACATTTCAACAAACTCAGAGCCAGAAATGCTAAAGAAAGGCACGTTTGCTTCTCCAGCCACAGCTCGAGCTAAGAGAGTTTTTCCCGTTCCCGGACTGCCGAGCAATAAAACGCCGCGCGGAATTTTCGCACCTAGTGCCGTAAACTTTTCCGGCTCGCGTAAAAATTCAACTATTTCACTCAATTCTTCCTTAGCTTCTTTATTGCCAGCAACATCTTTAAAAGAAACTTTATCTTTGGGAGCAGCTGGCGCTTCTCGGGCTTGCGATTGGCCAAACATCATAGCGCGATTATTAGCTCCCTGAACCGAACGCATCATGAAGAAGATAAAAAGCCCTAAAATAATAACCGGCAACAAGAATGGCAACAGAGCCGTCAACCAAGCCTTTGCTCCCGTGGGCGACGTAACGCTCATATCGAGTTTAGCTAATCTATCTGCCGGTATTCCTAAATTAGAAAGTAATTCTGATAATGGCTGCCCGCTTTCTTTAGTAGCGGTTTGCTTAGTGCCATCTTTGAGCGTTATTGCCAATGTATCATTATTGATTTGGATTTTTTGAACCTTGTCTTCGCTTATCTCACTTACTAAACGGTCAAAACCTATCGTTTCAATTTTTGCCTTATTATCGCTCCAGAGCGACAATAACCCTCCAATAAAAATAAACCCCAAAATGACCCATGCTAAATTCTTAAAAATTGTTTTCATAGCAAATCTAAAAATATCCCTTAATCAATGTGATTACGAATGGAATGAATTTTATAAGCTGCGTAAAAAAAGCAGTACGCTACTAGTAATACAAATAAACCTACCAATAATTGCAAAATCGCTGGCGTCCAAACGATTAAGGCGGCCAAAATAACCATAATAATGCCAGAAACAATGAAGTTCCACATTACATCGGTCAACTTTTTATGAACAATTCCCAAAGGATTTTGCATATATGTGTAGTTAAAATTAGCAAATTATACTCGTAATATACCATATTCATGGGGCTTTGTCATCCAAGCAAGGGGCAGCAAAATCAATTAGGCAAATGCCATAATTAACAAAGTAGGCGCATGCTATAGCATGCGCCTACTGTTGCGAAATAATAGTGACTGATTATTCCTTGGTGTTTTCTTCAGCCTCAGCAGAATCATCATTCTCAGATTCTTCATCAGCTTCTTCAACTGCCTCAGACTTTTTCTTTTTGGCAGCTTTCTTGTCATCACTCTTAGCAGCCGGCTTTTCCTTCTTGCCCTTGCGGTCCTTAGCTTTGCCAGGTACAGCTAAACCAAGGCGGTGGCCATCGGCATCAAGAGAAATAATTTCAAAATCGAGATTATCGCCCGGCTTAAATGCTTCTTCAATCTTTTGCCCGGAAACAAGTCCTAATTGGGAAACGTGAGCGAGGCCATGAATATCAGCATCTAATTCAACAAACAAACCAAAGGCATTGACCTTAAGGATAGAACCCTTTACTGTTTGGCCGACAGCGTATTTCTTTTCCACGCCTTCCCATGGATCAGCCATAAGCTTTTTAGCCGAGAGGAAGATCTTTGCACCTTCAATGGCAATAATCTGTGCTTTGATTTCATCGCCAACTTTGTAGAGCTCGGATGGATCTTCAATGCGCTGCCATGCCAATTCGCTAATGTGCACTAATCCTTCGAGATTGCCTCCAAAACTGACAAATACTCCGAATCCAGTAACAGCAATGATATGACCTTCAATAGTATCGCCAACTTTGTATTTAGAAATAACGTCTTTCTGCTTCTCTTGCCAGGCGTCCTTTTCACTGACAACTAGCTTTTCTTCTTTTTTATCAAGCGTAATAATCTTAACTTCAGTTTCTTGTCCGACAAGCGATTTCAACTTTTCAAGGATTTTTGTCTTATCGCCGCCGGCAACGCGCGGATAATTTTCCGGCGAGAGCTGCGATACTGGCAAGAAAGCGGCCACCTGCGCGTGCGTTACCAATAAACCACCGCGGTTAGCGGCGCTGATCTTAACGGTAATAGGCTGTTTCTTTTCATAGGCTTCAACCAATGCTTGCCAAGTTTTTTCTTGTCCGGCATGGCGGAATGATAATTCTAATTCACCAAATTCATTTTCAGTATCAATAACGGTTGCTTCGATTTCTGCTCCCGGTTTCAATTTCGAATATTCGCTTGCTTCAAAATACAATTCGCGGCCGCGAACAATACCAGTCATTACTCCGCCAATATCAAGACGGACTTCAGCTTTAGAAGCAGACAAAATTTTCCCAATAACGGTATCGCCTACTTGGGGAATTTTATAACCTTCATCCTTCATGAGCGTTGCAAACTCGCTCTTGGAATCGGTATTCTTTACATTTTTCATAAATAAAAAAGAGGTCATTAACCCCGATAGTATTAACCACAAGGGTCTTTCGGCCGCCTTGTCCTGTCACTTGCGAGCGACGGGACCTTTCCCGAAAAGTAAATTAGAGGCGGTATTCAGTTTTTATTCGTATGCATACGTTACCATATACCTTAAAAAAAGGCAAGAATCGCCAATTTTAGCCTCTTTATTGACTTTTCTTTAAATATATGCAGTAATGAGCATAACATTAAAAAAATATTCCTAATTAAACTCAATGTAACAATGAAGAAAATCTTGTTTGCAGTCCTTATTACATCGCTGGTTATTTCTTTTCAATCCTGCACTTTATTCTCTAAAAAGAAAGAAACAACTTTTACCGCAGAATTCTTTGGCTCGCAAAGTATAGTCATATCAAAAAGTTTTGTGCTGACCAAAGTATTTATAACAAAATTAGCTGGGGATTCATTAATTCATGAATCTCTTAATTTAATTGTAGGTGCTGGCACCTATAATGGTTATCAAAACTATGTAACTCTACATGGCTCATTGCCTTTAGTATTACAACAAAGTTTTTTTGACGAATTTTATGTTCCAATTAATGAGAAGTTTTTCGGTTCCATCACTACTGTTGATTTAGATATAATTGAACTCGGAAAGATTGATTCTATAGGCGCGCCAATATTAACTGCCGAATACACGGGACGTGCTCTTATACTTGGAAACGGAAAGCCAACTAATTTTAATATTGCGTATGTCCAAATTCGTGGCGAGCAATTAAAAGTAGCGGTACCCTCTAAAATTATAAGAAAGGACAGCACTATTGCCTTCCGTAATTCAAAAAATCATGGAATATATGGTATTGAAGAAAATACTCAACAAGCAAAATATTTTCCTGAAGCTGAACTCGTAAATTTGCCATAACTAAAATAAAATTCCATGGGCTTGTTCTGTGCTGAAACTGGCGGTATACAATGTTTAACGCCGGTAATCTTTCCACGCTGCTTTTTCCAAAGCGCACATCTCTATGCTCCGTACCTGCGAATTGATATCAATGATATTAAAGCAGAGCGGCAAACATCTATCATTCGCTTTGCCGTTCGTAATTCAAATCATCTTGATATTTCCCTTCTCTTTAAAGAAGAATTGCTCTACTGTACGCTTCTGAGCAAAGAATATATTGAACACTATATTCAATATACAATAGGGGGAGGCTTTGTGAGGAAAGTTGGCAACCACCTAACAATAGAAAAGGAAAGTGAAGTATTTAAAAAAGAAGAGCAACGCGAACATACGATTGCACTTCTAAAAAGATCTATGCTTAAGCCGAGGGTAACCATCGCGCTGGGCGATAATCTATTACAATAATATCCCAACAACTCTATCACATATTTTCGATAGGGTTGTATTTTTTATTCAAAAACCCCTCGCGACCTAGGCAGCGAGGGGTTTATTGTTTGCTAATCTTTTATCTCAACTTGGAGCGCAAGCGGCATTGCTGCCAGTTGAAGCGGCGGTTCCATCACCAAAACCGGACGAAGGGGTTGCCGTATCAAGCTTTGTCTTACATTCCTCAGGAGCGTTGTTGAAGGCAGCACAGATCGTCGTCAAGAAACCCTGTTGGGAGCGATCAGATTCAACCTGATCGCCATTGATAACCAAGGTTGGGGAGCCTTGAACGCCGGCTTTATCGGCATCAGCTTTATCAATAGGGAATGGAGGGAAGCTACCGTTGTCCCACTTAGTCTTATCATTAAAAGCTTCGGTAATCTTATATTGCTTATCAACGCTTTCAATACACTTATCAACCTTGCCCTTGTTGACGCCGGTCGAAGAAACGCATGAAGCCGAGTTGCCGCTCTTCAAGAAACAACCAAGAAAATCCGCGTACTTGCCATGGTCTTCCTTGTCAATACAATATTGAAGCATATTGTCTTGAACTTCAATCAAACCATGCATGGCGTAAGGAACGAAACGGATTTTAAAATCAATTTTGTCGCCCAACAATTGAGCAACTGGAACAGCCCCCTTTTCAGCCTGAGTTCCGAATGGGCAATGGCTCATAATATATAATTCCACCTTTGGCTTATCGGACTTTTTAACATTAGCTGGCGCGACTGGAGTAGTGGCTGCCGGAGTCGTTGCTGAAGCAGTCGTTGCGTCTGTAGGCATGGCCTGCGGGAAAAACATTGTGCCATCTTTAGTAATGTACGACTCAATGTTGTTATCACCAACCTTAACAGCCAACTTGTACAAAGTATCGCTGTAGTCAGTAACTTCAGTGATGTTTGCGGTTGTTCCGGAAACAAGCTGTTCATTAATGAATTTAGTTGCCCGTTCGCGAGCTTCATCTGGAGAAAGTTTACCGCCTCCCTTACCAAACAAATTAAGACCACCGCTAAAGTTAGCAACCGCCAATACAATAAGGATAATAGCGACTGCTCCTAAGCCGAGCATTAAATTTTTCTTATTATCCATCTTTGGCTTTGGAGCGTGATGTTCGCTTGGAGCCTCATGATGGACGTGTGACATATTTTCCATAAGGTTTAGTTAATGTTAATTGCCCAGTAATAATGAAATTATAGCGGTTAGACCCAAGTAACGCAAGCGACGACGTCATTATCTTCTTTAAAGCGCATCAAACGTATACCTTGGGTATCGCGACCCAGCTCATTTACTGATTTGAAGGGCAAACGAATGACCTGTCCTTTAGAAGAAATAATAAGCAAATCACGCTCAGCCATATAATCCGTATTAATAACGTAGGCGTTGGTCAACAAACCAGTTTTTGAAGTTACTTTGGCCGTTTTAATGCCCGATCCGCCGCGCGATTGGACTTTATACAAGGAGAGCGGAGTACGTTTTCCATAACCATTAGCCATTACGGAAACAACTTGGTATTTCTTTAAAGCTTCTTTGTCATTACCAATAACTCCCATGCCAATAACATTATCGCCTTTCTTAAGGCGAACGCCCATTACACCCGACGCATTGCGTCCCATAGGCCGAACATCGCTTTCTTTAAAACGAATCGCTTGACCGTTCGCGGTAATGAGCTGAATTTCATCCTTGCCCGAAGTTGGTTTTGCCCAAATCAATGCATCATCATCGCGCATTTTCAAAGCAATCAAGCCGGAACGGCGAACTTTTGAAAACTCATCAAGCGGAACTTTTTTAACTACGCCTTTTTCAGTAGCAAAGAATAAGAAGGCGCTTTTAGCAAGCTTATCTAAAGGCAAAACAGAAGTCACCTTTTCATCCCCCGGAAGCTGCAAAAAGTTAACAATTGCCTGCCCTTTGGCCGTACGCTGCGTTGCCGGTATCTCATATGTTTTAAGCTGAAATACCCGGCCGCGGGTCGTAAAGAATAAAATATCGTTATGCGTCATGGTTGTGAACATGAACTCAACCATGTCCTCTTCTTTAGTGGTCAATCCAATAACTCCCTTGCCGCCGCGCGCCTGGACTTTAAACGTATCGGGGGCTAAACGCTTAATATAGCCATCGCGAGTCATCATGACCATTGCTTCCTCATTAGGCACTAAATCTTCAGTATTAAATTCCTTAATACCGTGACTGATAAGCTTGGTTCGGCGTTCATCGCCAAACTTTTCCGATAATTCATTAATATCAACTTTGATAAGCCCTAAAATTCTTGTACGCGAACTAAGAATAGCCTCTAATTCTTTTATCAATTTACGCTTTTCCTTTAATTCATTTTCAATATTCAAGCGTTCGAGGTTTGCCAAGGAACCGAGCTTCATTTCAACAATGGCAAAAGCTTGACGATCAGACAATTTGAATTTCTTAATCAAATTAAGCTTGGCTTCTTCCCTATCCTTTGATGATTTAATAACCTTAATAACGGCATCAATATTATCAAGCGCAATCATTAAGCCTTCCAAGATATGCGCCCGATCGCGCGCCTTTTCTAACTCAAATTCAGTGCGGCGGCGGATAACGTTTTCCCTATGCTTAATATATTCTTCTAAAACAGTTTTCAAATTAAGGACGCGAGGCTGAATCCCATCAACCAATGCCAACAAATTGACATGGAAGGTTTCTTGAAGCTGTGTCATCTTATACAAGCTATTCAAAATCTTTTTTGGAAATGCGTCTTTTTTCAAATCAATAACGACACGGACGCCGTCTTTATCAGACTCATCGCGCAAATCCTTAATGCCTTCCAATTTTTTCTCTTTCACTAAGTCAGCAATCTTTTCAACCAAGGTCGCTTTGTTTACCTGAAATGGAATTTCCGTAATAACAATTTGAAAACCACCGCTTTTTGTTTCAACCACTTCGGCAACGCCGCGCATAACAATGCCGCCCTTGCCGGTTGTATATGCTCGGGCAATCTCTGATTGGTCATAAATAATGCCACCAGTAGGAAAATCAGGGCCTTTTACAAATTGCATTAAATCTTCAATCGTCGCATCAGGATTATCAATCAAATGGCCGATGGCGCCGCATAATTCGCCTAAGTTGTGCGGCGGGATGTTCGTCGCCATACCAACGGCGATACCCATGCTTCCATTCAACAATAAGTTTGGCAAACGAGCTGGCAATACGCGCGGTTCTTGCTGCGAACCATCGTAGTTAGGAACAAAATCAACAGTCTTCTTATCAATATCGGCCAATAATTCTTCGGATATAGCCGCTAATTTTGCTTCGGTATAACGCATAGCGGCAGCGTTATCTCCATCCATTGAACCGAAGTTACCTTGGCCGCGAACGAGCGGATAGCGCATAGAGAAATCTTGCGCCATGCGCACCATAGAATCGTACACGGCCGTATCGCCATGCGGGTGATATTTACCAAGCACTTCTCCGACGACGGTAGCTGATTTGCGGAATTTTGCATTAGGGCGCAAACCGAGATTCCACATTGCGTATAGAATACGGCGGTGCACCGGCTTAAGACCGTCACGAACATCGGGCAAAGCACGGGCAACGATGACGCTCATCGCGTAATCAAGATAAGAACGGCGCATTTCCTCAACAATGGGCTGAGCTTCAAGCGTACCGACATTATTAAGCGTAATATCAATAGCTGGTCCCTCGCCTGCGGCGGGAAGCTTCGGTTCTTTCTCGGATTGTTTTTTTACTTTCTTAGAAGGCATGTGCTTAAAATTAACTATTATTCAGGCAGTGTCCCCGGAATTGCCGAGGAGCTGGGAGAACGTTTTATTTCTTGCTGCGCAGCTGCGCGCAAAGCTTCTGCTACATCATCAGTGGCAGGAGTTGCCGTCGCGGTAATAGGTTCATTGGCGATAGTTTTTAATTCGCCGATTTGGCCTTTGACATCCGACAATGTTGCTGATAATTCTTCTTTTAATTTTCCAAAGTCTTGTTGATTGGCAGCATTTTTCGGGGAACTGGCCATCGTGGCATTGATGATAGTTTTTAAATTCAATATCCAAGCAACAAGTAATATTGAGACAACCACTGTAACTCCCAAGATCATAAATAAACGTTGATGGCGGCTGCGAGAAGCTGGGGCTGTCAACCCAGGATGATGAACCGCATGCCCATGCGCCAAAGAAGGAGTAAACACCGGCGCTTGAGGAACCACGGTAGGACTCTTCGAACGACGCGTGCTCGGACGGCGCGCAATCTTCTTTTTAGGGCTGCTAACGGCCTTGGCACGAGGCATATTAAAAACTTAAAATGACCAGCTCCATATCTTCTTGGGGCAAATCCTTTTTAACAATTTTCAATTTTTCTTCTTGGCGCGGCTTTACAGCAATTGCTTTCAAGAATGCGTCCAGCGAACCTAAATCAAACTTAAGTCCCGGCACCTTATAATGCATAGGAATAACAATGCGCGGTTCGATTTGGTTAATGACGCTGACCGCCTTTTGCGCATCAATAGTATATACTCCGCCAACCGGAATCAGTAAAATATCAGTACCCTCGAGCGACTCCAATTGCTTGTTATCTAATTCATGCCCAAGATCGCCTAAGTGCGTAATTGATAAATCTTCTATTTCAAAACGGTAGATGATGTTGCTGCCACGTTCAGCACCTTTTTTATCATCATGAAAGGAAGGCACGCCTTCAATAAACACACCGTCAACTTCATACTCGCCCGCTCCATCAATAATATGCGGATCGCCTTTTATACCTTCGGTATAATTATGATCGTCATGCCCATGGCTAACCGTAACAATGTTAGCTTCTAAGCGAGGCAGCTTTAAACCAACCTTTTCCGGTTTAAAAGGATCCGTTATAACGGTAACAGTATCCGCGCCCGTTTTACCTTGCAGCTTAAAAGTAGAATGCCCCAACCAAGAAATAATCATAAAAATTAACTAATGAACCAACGAAAAAATTAACAAGCACATTAATTTATTCATTAGTTCATTATAAATAAGACCTATCATTAGTATAGCCTTAAGAGGAGGGACTGTCAACGAATAATGGGTAAAATTTGGCTTGTTTCGGCCTTAATTTGTCAAATCAACTAAATACGCTATAATGAGAAAGTTATGGAAGAAAATATCGACATTCCCTTAAAGCCTCGCCGCCTCTGGCCCAAAATCATTGGCGGCCTTTTTGTCTTGTTCCTGCTCATGTATGGCTTTTTTTACGTGAGGCACCTTTTTGTTTCAACAAACACTGAATCCTGGATAGACCGCATTCCCCTTATCAGCCAAGTTAAGCATTTAGCAGAAAGCGCAGATCGGGATTTAGTTGGTGAAAACCGCGATCGCGTTAATATTCTTCTTCTCGGTGTCGGTGGAAAGGGGCATGACGGTGGCCAGCTGTCCGATACGATAATGATCGCTAGCCTTAAGCCTTCAACCAAACAAGTCTCCCTTTTTTCCATCCCCCGAGACCTGGCAATTCCCATGGGCAATAGAGGCTGGCGCAAAATCAACAGCGTAAACGCTTTAGCTGAAGCTGAAGACGCGGGCTCCGGCGGCATTGCGAGCAGTCAGGCGATTGGAAATCTATTAGAAGCGCCAATTGATTATTATGTACGCGTTGATTTTGATGGTTTTGAAAAAATTATTGATGAAGTAGGCGGCGTTGACGTCATGGTAGAAAATACCTTGGATGATTATAGCTATCCTATTCGGGGACGCGAAGATGATCCTAATTACTACGCCCGTTACGAGCATTTGCACGTCGATGCCGGACAACAACACATGAACGGCGAGCTGGCTCTAAAATTCGCCCGCTCACGACATGGCTTAGGTAAAGAAGGTTCTGACTTTGCGCGCGCCCGCCGGCAGCAAAAGATTCTCGAGGCAGTGCGCCAAAAAGTGTTGTCAGCCAATACTCTTTTGAACCCCAAAAAAATCTCTTCCATTATCAGCAGCTTGCATGAGAATATTTCCACCAATTTAAAAGTGTGGGAAATAGTTAAAATTTGGAGCTTGGTAAAAAATGTTCAAAATGACCAAATCATTAATAAGGTTTTGGACAATAGCCCAAGCGGGCTGTTGACTGACGGCAAAGGAGATAATGGTGCTTACATTCTTTCACCGCGAGCCGGTAATTTTTCTGAAGTAATACGCGCCTTCGCTGATATTTTTGGTACGAGCAGCCTCAGCGCTCCCGAAGATCAACCAACAACTCTCAACGAACCTATCAAGGTAAGCATCCTTAATGGCACCTGGATCAATGGGCTGGGGACTCGTTCGGCCCAGCGGTTAGAAAATAGCGGTGTTAATGTTGTTGAGATTGCCAATGCTAGCCGCCAAAATTTTGAAAAATCCGTACTCTACGATTTAGGTTTTGGCGCTAAACGCGAAGCCTTGCAATTCCTTAAAGAGAAAACAGGGGCCAATATTGCGCCGACCTTACCCGACTGGCTCAAAGAAGATTTAGCCGCTTCAAACGCAACAACAAAACGCGTTCAGCCTGACTTTATTTTAATTCTTGGCACAGACGCTGATACAAATTAATTTCACATTCTATATATAAAAAAATCCGCCTCTATTTCGGAGCGGATTTTATCTTATTGTTGTTTTAACTATTTTTTTACAATAACGCCATAATCATCAAACCAACTGATAGATGAATAAGCATATCGCAGCTCCCTGTTTTTTTGTGGAGCAACAAAATTCTTACGGTCACTAAAAGTAAGCCAATTGAAAAGCTAAACGCCAAAATTTGGAATATATTACCCGCGAATTGCATCATGCCAAACGCAAACAACATTGCAATAACAAGAAGGCCGCCAGCGATTTGTAAGGCTCCTTCTTTTCCTATTCTCATAGGCAAGGTCACCCTTCTGCCATGATTCGCGATAATATCATTTACATCTTTAATAATTTCGCGTGAGAGATGAGCTATTAGAGCAAATATCATTGCCCATATCGCAATAGGGTGCGTCATTGTTCCAGCTTGCCATCCCATTAGGACGGGAGTAGCGCAAACAACTCCCATTGTAATATTTTTTGTTTTCCAATGTGCTGATAATGTTGCCGAATATGCAGCAATCAAAATGGCATTTCCTATACTAATCCACATACATGCTTTATTGGGCAAGCACTGACCCGCAATGCCAATAGATAAAGCAAAAAATATTAATCCAACCAACATTACAATTTGCGGATTTTTAAATTTAAAACGCTCATCCTTACGAGTGTACATCCAGTTTGCGCCGCCGTAATGATAAATACTGGCGCCAATAGTACTAAGACCCATTGAGAAAGCCGCTACCACCGAATGCTCAAATGGCGCATTACAGGCACGGGCAATAATCCAAGTTGCGAATCCGCTTAAGATTGGTAAAGAAGGTCTTACAAATTTAAAAGCTAACCACATTTTAATTCCTCCGATTTTTGATTACAAAATATTATAGAACTAATTAGCTAGAATACATCATACTATTAAACTATCGTCAATTGTTTATAAAAAATGCTAGAATATGAACATCTAGCTTTTTATTCTAATCTAAGCTATAGTATCCAATCACTCAAGCTACTAACTTACTTACATGCTAGACTCCTCGAACAAGCCCCTCATCGTCATTTTTGGCCGCACCAATGTCGGAAAATCAACTCTCTTTAATGCGCTGTCTGAAAAAAGACAGGCGCTTATTTCTGGTACGCCCGGAACGACTCGCGACAGCAATATTGCTGAAGTCAGCTGGCGCGGACGAAACTTTGCCCTCGTTGATACGGGCGGTTTTATGAACCTCGACTTTTTAAGCAAACGTAAAATAAAAGCCGAAACGATTGATGAAAAAGTACAAAAACAAGCCCGCGATTACATCAAGCGCGCCGATGTTATTTTATTTGTTGTTGATGCTAAAGATGGACTGTTGCCGCAAGATAAAACCATGGCCTCAATTTTGAAAAGAATTATCCCTTCAACCAAACACGTTCTTCTTATTGCCAACAAAGTTGACACCCTGCGCAAGCGCAATGAGACAAGTGATTTTTATAATCTTGGCTTAGGCGAAGTCTATCCTATTTCCGCTTCAACCGGTACTGGTACTGGCGACATGCTTGATGCGATTTTAAATATTATGAATCTGCCGCTTGATCTTCCGCGTCAGGAAATTGCTGATTACGAAGAAGATGAAGAAAGCGATGAAGAGAAAGAGGAGAAAAAAGACGATGCTAAAACTGCCGCCCGCAATGATGATAAATCATTAGAAGATCTTTCCTTTATTCCCGCCAACGACGCTGACCGCGTTATTAAAGTTTGTTTACTCGGAAAACCGAACGTCGGAAAATCAAGTCTCTTAAACGCCATTCTCGGCTACTCGCGCGTCATCGTCAGCGAAATTCCTCATACCACCCGCGAACCACAGTCTACTCCTTTCGTATATAAAGAGCGACCGCTTCTACTAGTAGACACGGCTGGCATTTCCCGCCACGGCCATAAAACTCATACCCTTGAAAAATTCAGCATGGACAAGAGTTTGGCAACCCTCCATAAATCAGACATCGCCGTCCTTATTATTGATATTAACGAAGGGCTGACCAAGCAAGACTCGCGTCTTGTTGAAGAAATCAAAGAAAAACATAAGAGCCTTATCATTGTCGCTAACAAATGGGATTTGCCGGACGAACATGACATGAAAAAATATACGAATTATGTCTACGGCGAACTTCCCTTTGCTCGTTACGCCCCTTTGCAATTCTTATCCGCGAAAAACCGTTCTAAAATCGATCACCTCTTAGATTTGATTTTAGAAGTTGATGCTCAGCGCCGCCAAACTATTTCCGATACGCAAGCCGAACGGCTGATGAAAGCCGCCGTTAAGAAACATAGGCCAACCAAGGGCCGCGGCACAAAATATCCCCGCGTCTATGAATTCAAGCAAACCGGCGTTAATCCCCCGCAATTCCTCATTCGCATCGGCGCCAACGAAAGCATTGCTGATACCTATCTTCGCTATATGGAAAATCAACTCCGTTCTAAATTCGGTTTCCTTGGCACGCCTATTTCAATGTGGGTGCAAAAGGGCCGCAGCGTCCATGGCGCACATAACGAACCAGGATCTAAAGAATGGAAAGATTAAGAGTATGCATATCATCGTCGGGCTCGGCAATCCGGGCAAAAAATATGAAAACACGCGGCACAACCTCGGCTTTATGGCCGTTGATGCTCTTGCCGAACGGGATCATCTCAGCTGGCGCGAAGACAAAAAATTCAAAGCCATGATCGCCGAAGGGGCCAATTATATGTTGGTTAAACCGCAAACTTTCATGAACCTATCGGGAGAATCCGTTGCCGCCATTGCCCGTTATTATAAGCTCATTCCCCGCTCGCTGTTTGGAATAAAAAAAGACGCCGATCTCGCTAACCTCTTAACCGTCATTCACGACGATTTGGATATTGCTTTTGGCACCTACAAAACTTCAATTAACTCCTCAAGCGCCGGGCAGCGCGGCGTGCAATCTATTATCGATCACCTTAAAACGAAAAATTTCAAACGGCTGCGCATTGGCATAGGAAGCGATGATAGAAAAAATATTCCTACTGAAAAATACGTACTGCAGCGATTTGACGAAGAGGAAAATAAAATAGTTGGAACATTACTGCCGCAAATTATTCAAGACTTACAATAAATCCGCCGTGATAATGGCGGATTTATTTTATTATCGCTTTGGCTTTTTCCAAATCTTCCGGGGTATTAAGCTGTAGCCAAAAGTCAGCCGTTAAGACGCGAATGGGTATGTCGCGCGCTGCAACAGCAACTGTATGCGGCAAGCCAAATTCAGATGAACCGGGAATTGATACCGGTTCATAGTTAAAAATATCCGTATCTAAATGATACAGCAAGGCATCAATATGAGCCGGAGTGTCTTTGATTTCTAAATCAAAAGCGATGTGATCGAGATTGCCCGCATCATTAGGTACAATGGCGTTTATCTTCCGGCCGCGGATTGAAAACAAAGCCGTCATCACTGACCAAGGATGAGCAATTGCCTGCGCAAAGGTCTCCGGACTATACAAATCATCACCAGCCATTATCAAAAATGGTCCACGCAATAATGATTGTGCCGCCCATAATGCTCCCGCTGTTCCATTAAGAGGATTTTGAATGGCATAGCGTATTGCCCGGCCTTTATATTCATGACCGAAGTGCTTTTCTATCAAAGTCCCTTTGCCGCTGACAACAAAAATAATCTCATCGACCTCGGCCGGGAGACTTTCGAGCTTATGTTCTAATAAATTTTTACCAGCCACTTCTAGCATGGGTTTAGGAACGACGACGGTTAAATCGCCCATTCGCGTGCCCCGGCCGGCGGCTAAAATTACTGCTTGCATATACATAGCTTATATAAAAAAACGCCGATTATCAAGTTATAATCAAGCGTTTATTTTTGAAATTCCGGAATACGGTTAAATGCTCCAACATCGCCATAATTTAGCAAAAGATGGAGCTCTTTGGGGTACCGCATAAAAACAGTTTTCATTGTTCCGCCAATCCCCGGAGAGTCATTTTTTTGCGCGGCTTGCTCTTGCGCATACATAGTATCAAGAGAAAAATAGCCAAATGACTTTCCTTCCTTAATGCCTTGAATAGCAGTATCAAGCTCCAAATAATAGTACGTGCGATTCAGAGCGTGATGCTTGCCGACAAAAACTAAATCATCTCGACTGAGAGCTTTACTATGCCTAATTTCTTCCTGCCATTCCCGTAAAGCTGTTTGCCAAGCCTCCTCTCCAAACTCAATGCCCCCGCCTATAAAACTATAGGTATTGGGCCAAGCAATTTTTGGATTATTATCGCGAAGCAATAAAATAATGCGTCTATTATAAACCGCAAAGATACCGATGCCCGGACGCCACGGGGTTAAAAGCATGCGCCTCCTTACATTGTTATAAAAAGAACTTCTATTAATTACCTGCATTCTACAGCTTTCTAACAAAAAATCAAGCCCAGGCAGGGCTTGATTTTTTTTATGTCATTTTAGTTCTTCTCTTCTTCCATGGCGCTGAGGCTCATGGCATGTTTATTATGAAGCATATCTTCTACTAACACGGTACCAGCGGTTGCAACCGGAATCGACAATAAGGCTCCAACAACTCCTCCAACAGAAAAGCCTATCATAATAGCGACTATGCTAACAATTGGATTTAAGCCAACTGCCTTTTGCATAATCTTAGGAACCAAGAAATTGTTTTCTATTTGCTGGATAATTATATACAGAATAGCGGTAAACAAAGCCAAGGTCGGGGATTGCGTAAAAGCAATAAACACCGCTGGGATTGCCCCCAACACTGGTCCTAGGTAAGGAATAAATTCAGTTAAGCCGGCGATGACCGCAATGATAAGGGCGTACTTAACTCCTAAGATCAATAAGCCAATATATGTAAGGATGAAAATAACTAAGCAAAGGATCAATTGACCGCGCAGCCAAAGCCCTAGCTTTTTCTGCATGCGGTTAAAGACATCCATAACATATTCTTGGTGCGCTGCCGGCGTTATCGACCAGATAAGTTTGCGAATAGTATTTTCTTGGACAACGGTATAGAACGTAATAACCAAAATAACAACAAAGGAAAAGAGTCCGCCAAAAAAATTAAAGATGCTTAAGAAAATTCCCCCAGCGGCATTCTGCAAATTCGAAGAAACAGAGCCAAGAGAAGAGGCAATGTTCTTAAACCAACCATGAGTTGCGCCGTAATCTCTAAAGCCAGACAAGAAGCTATTAAATCGATCTAAGTAGCTTGGCAGGTCTTGAGCTAATTGGCCAACCTGACCTATCATTGCCGGAACAATAAAGTAAATACACGCACTGATAACTCCCAATAAACCAAGGTAAATCAAAGAAATACTTAAAGCTCGAGGCAATCCACGCTTCTGCAGCCAATCAATCCACGGATCAATAGCGCTCGACAAAACAATGGTAATGAATAGAATCGCTATAATATCTTTGATTAAATAAGCAAAGTATATAACCAATAAAACAATAATAATGCGGACTAAACTGGCCGTTGTCAGCGTAATGCGCATGGAGGGGCGTTCACTGCTCATATGATTGTTTTAAATATTAGCGTCCGCCAAAGTGCGGGCGACGGGGGCCGTTAAAATCGCGGCGCGGAGGACGAGAAGACATTGCTCCCTCGGCTTCTTTGCCTTTTTCATTAGCCCACAATGGTTCATTTTCCGGTAAACCTTTCATCGTTAAATTAACGCGTCCTTTTTCATCAATTTCCTTAATCTTAACAGTAACCTTGTCCCCAACCGATAAGAAAGCCGAAGGCGATCCAACGCGGTACGGAGCCATTTCGGAAACATGCACTAATCCATCGCGGCCAGGCATTAATTCAACAAAAGCTCCGAAGTCCATCATGCGAACAACCTCGCCGCTGAAAATTTCTCCCGGTTCAAACTCGCGAACGATATCATTAATCCATGATAGTGCCCGTTCAACGCCTTCTGGCTCAACGCCGCAGACCATTACTAATCCAGAATCTTCAATATCAATAGAAACGCCGCAGGCATCAATGATTTCATTAATAACTTTTCCGCCCGAACCAATAACTTCGCGGATCTTATCCGGATTAATCATCAAGGTCTTAATGCGCGGAGCATACTTAGATAATTCAGCTCGAGGCGAAGCAATCGCCGCATTCATAACATCAAGAATTTGCAAACGGGCCGCCAAGGCTTGATGCAAGGTTTTTTCAACAATCGCTTTATCAAGGCCTATAGTTTTAGTATCAAGCTGAATCGCCGTAATACCATCTTTAGTACCGGTAATTTTGAAATCCATACCGCCTTCACCATCTTCAAGATCTTGCAAGTCGGTCAATACTTCCCAGCGGCTCATATCAGCGTTAGAGGCCAAGCCCATAGCAATACCAGCCACGGCCTTTTTTAAAGGTACGCCGGCATCGAATAAAGCTAAAGATGAAGCGCAGGTTGAAGCCATTGAAGAGGAGCCATTAGAACCCAGTGTTTCACTGACAACGCGAATCGTGTAGGGGAATTCTTCTTTAGAAGGCAAGAGTGGTACAATCGCTTTTTCAGCTAAAGCACCATGTCCAATTTCACGACGTCCGGGACCGCGGCTTGGCTTGGCTTCGCCAACAGAATAGGAAGGAAAGTTGTAGTGATGCATGTAGCGTTTCTTGCTTTCGCCTTCAAGACCTTCAAGCGATTGTTCATCGCCCGGCGCGCCCAAGGTTACAATAGACATAACCTGTGTTTCGCCGCGAGAAAAAAGGCTAGCGCCATGATTGCGAGGCAGTATATCAACATCAGCTTCCAACAAACGAATCTCATCAAGCTTACGTCCATCAACGCGGCGTTTTTCTTCAAGAATACCACGCGTTATTTCCGCTTCAACAGCGCTTTCAACTAATTTTTTGACTGCGAGCTGGCGATGAGCGGCTTCGTAGCCCTGTGTTTCAAGATAGGCATCAAGCTGTTCTTTGATAGCGGTAACAGCCGCCTTGCGTTCACCCTTAGTATAATAAATTTTATCAAACAAAATATTTGTTATATTGCTTTGCAACCATTGTTCGGCTGAAGATAAAACCGTGGTTGTAATTTCATCATACGTGCGTTCGCTATCAGCTTTCAAGGAACGGGAAATGCCTAACTCCGATTGCATCTTCTTTATTAAATCAATAGCCGGTGCCATGGCTGCTTGCCCGGCCATAATAGCTTCAAACATATCATTCTCAGCCACTTCAGAAGCATCGGCTTCAAGCATCAAAACGCGCTCGGTTGTTCCAGCGATGATTACATCTAGATCAGTATCAATACGCTGAGCGTAGGTCGGGTTTACAACGTACTCTCCGTTATGGCGTCCGACGCGAATACCGGCGATAGGACCATTCCAATCAACTCCGGAAATAGAGAGGGCGGCTGAAGCAGCCACTAAGGCAACAATGTCATAATCATTTTCCTTATCAACCGATAATACTGTTAAAACAACTTGGACATCGCGGCGGCACGACTGATTAAACAAAGGGCGTATAGAACGGTCAATCATGCGGCCGGTTAAAATGGCGTCGTCCGAGGGACGGCCTTCGCGCTTAATCCAGCGTGAACCCTTAATAATACCGGCAGCGTACAATCGTTCTTCGAATTCAACCATTAAAGGGAAGAAATCAATCCCATCGCGTTCAGTTTTTGATTCAACGACGGTTGCTAATACAACCGTATCGCCGTACTGAACGGTAACGGCGGCGTCAGCCTGGCGCGCGAGGCGTCCGGTCTTAAATGTGAGCGGCCGGCCCTGCCAGTCGCAGCTAAATACATGTTCTTTGGACATATAATATATATCTGTCCGACAAACTGGAGAACTATGGTAATACCACAGTGCTGTGTGTTTGGCGGACAGGAATTAATAAATAATTTTAAAATGTTCAATTTTCAATTTTCAAACAATGATTAAATTCTAAAATTTAAAAATTGAAAATTGTTTCTGAAATTGAAAATTGAAAATTTTAAAATTTATCTTACTTCCCAATCAAAAACTTCCTGCTCTCGCTAAGGTTTACAAAATCATCAGCTTCTTCAATCAAGCGGCTCGAGGTTGTTTGTCTAAAGCCCATAATTTCCACTAAGCAGCCTTGAGTATTTTGCAAATAGGTAACCAGCGGCAAATAATCTCCATCGCCCGTAACCAGAACTAAGACATCCAATTTCTCAGCCAGCTTAATAGCATCAACGGCAATGCCAACATCCCAATCGCCTTTTTTTGCGCCGCCGGTAAAGACCTGCAAATCTTTGATAATGACTTGGAATCCCTGCTGGCTCAATGCTTCAAAAAAATTATTCTCTTCTTCATTCTCAGCGCGGATAACATAGGCAGTCGCCCGAATTAATTTTCGGCCGGCAACGGCTTCTTTTAAGATTTCTTTAAAATTTACCCGGCGCTTATATAAATTCTTAGCCGAGTGATACATGTTCGAAACGTCAATTAAGACGCCTATTCTTTGGTCTTTGTGTTTCATCATAAAACGTAAGAAAGCGGACCGAAGTCCGCTTTCTGATTAATCTGCTTTTTCAGTAACGATTTCCTCTTCGGCATCGGGTGTAACTCCGGCCATAATTTCCTCTTCGATCTTTTTGCGTTCTTCTTCCTCTTCCATCATTTTCTTGGCAATCTTGAGTTTAAGTTTAGTTGCAAGTTCGATAAAGGACTTTTCATCTTCTCTTTGGAGATATTTGAGCAAACGACGGCGTTCGCCGACTTTGCGCAAGAGTCCCCGGCGGGAAGAGTGGTCTTGCTTGTGCATCTTTAAGTGAGTGGTGAGCTGCGTAATCTCTTCAGTAAGAATAGCGATCTGCACCTGCGGGGAGCCGGTATCGGTGTCGTGCACCTTGAAACGGCTGATAACCCGTTGTTTTGCTTTCTTGTCTAACATAGAAATATTCACCCTAACCGAGAAAAGTCCGACAAAGGCTTATCCAAGACAGGGAAACTAAAATAATAAAGTATAAAGTTTAAAATCTTAAGGTTAAAGATTTTAAAAATTATGTCTAGATTCTAACATTAATTGAAATAAAAATCAAGACGTCGTATAATATCACTCATGCCCGCTCCAACCCCTAAAAAAGTAACGCCGCTCGATAACGAGATCACCCGTTTTCTTGAATATCTTGAAGTTGACCGCGGCCTCGCCGGTTTAACTCTCCGCAACTACGGGTTCTTTCTAAAACGTTTTGCTGCCTTTGCTGCCACTGAAGGCGTTCGCTCTCCGGAAAGCATTTCCCGAACTATTATTCATCGCTATCGCCTCTATTTAAATAGGTTGGAAGGACGGGGACAAGAAAACCTTAAAAAAAATACGCAGAATTACCACCTTATCGCCCTGCGGACCTTTTTGAAATTTCTTATTAAGAATGACGTAAAAACATTGGCGCCGGAAAAGATTGAATTGGCAAAACAAGCGCCGCGCCAAGTTGAATTTCTTGAAGGCACTGATCTTGAACGCATTCTTGAAGCCCCTCTTAATGAAAAAAATAATCCGGCGCAGGGCTTGCGCGATAAAGCCTTATTAGAAACATTATTTTCAACCGGTCTCCGCGTCAGCGAACTAGCGAAATTAAAAATTGAAGATGTTAATTTAGCTAAGCCGGAATTTACCGTTCGCGGCAAAGGCTCGAAACTACGCTTGGTCTTTCTTTCGGAGACCGCCCGCCAATGGATAAAGAAATATTTGGATAGCCGGCATGACCCTAATCCGTATATGTTTATTGGCCAAAGTAAAATAAATATATCAGCCAGCGATAAGCCTATTACCTCGCGTTCTATTGAACGGCTCGTTTCAAAATATGCCCGCATGGCCGGCGTAATGAAAAAAGTAACGCCGCATACGATGCGCCATAGCTATGCAACTGACCTTCTTATTAATGGGGCTGATATACGCTCGGTGCAAGCCATGCTCGGGCATGCCTCGATTACGACGACCCAAGTCTATACGCACATTACCGATAATCAGCTCCGTGATGTCTATAAGGCCTTTCACGGGCGGAGACGTAAAAAATAATGCATTGACAATACGCCCTTTTACTGGTAACTTTAGCGAGTATCTCGGGCAACTACGTCCTCGTAGTTCAATGGATACCTGCCTGCCGGCAGGCAGGGAACGGGAGTCCACTTTGTCCTCGTAGTTCAATGGATAGAACGAGAGACTTCTAATCTCTTAATGTAGGTTCGATTCCTACCGGGGACACTAAGAATACTTATGATGTGGCTTTTCTTAATTGCTTTTGTCGCCATTGCCAGCATCTTAAGCGTCCAATTCTTTAACATCCTTATTCGTCATCATCCACCGCTTATTTCAACACCAGCTATTGTTAGGCAAAGGATAATGCAAGAAATATCGCTGCAGCCTCATGAGGTTTTTTATGAACTAGGTTCAGGAAAAGCCTTGCTCCTTAATGAATTAGCGAAGCTCTATCCGGATAATAGTTTTGTTGGGATTGATTATGCCTTAGTTCCCTACGCGCTGTCATTATTAAAGCGGCTTACTTCAAATAATGCGGTTATACTGCGCAGGCAAAATTGTTTAAAAACTGATATTAGGAAAGCGTCCTATATATATTGTTATCTCAATATTCATTTAATGGATGCTTTAGCAGAAAAGTTTCAACGCGAATGCACAAAGGGGACAATAATTATTAGCTATATTTTTATCCTTCCAAATTTTCAGCTATTTAAAAGCGTAAAAGTTGAGGGTTACGGCACAATTTATTTTTATCGTATTTCATGATACCGTATACATAGAATTTTCGATGCTTGTTTTAAAAATATTTAAGACAAACATTGAAAATTGTATATTTTCAAACATGGTGACTATAGTTTAATGGTAGAACAGCGGGTTGTGGTCCCGTTAGCGAGGGTTCGATTCCCTCTAGCCACCCGTAGAAAACAGCCCTTTAAGGGCTGTTTTATTAATGGTATAATTTAAATTATTCATCTATTAACCCTCCTATGAAAAAAATAATTATTGGCGTGGCCTTAGCCATGTTTTTTATTATCTTATCACCTGCCCAAGCGCATCAATCAGGTTGCCATCGTTGGCACTCCTGTCCTTCCGACAGTGGTTCCTATACCTGTGGTGATACTGGTTACTGCTCAGAATGTCCGAATAATTATTATTGCAAGGGAGGCGCATACAATCCAAATTGGCAGGCCAAAGAAGAAGCCGCTCGAAAGAAAGCCGCCGAAACCGTTACTCCAACTACTAAACCCAAAACGGAACCAGTTGTGGGATTGTAAAGCAAAATCATTATTATTAGTCCATCTTCTAGAAGAAATAGGTATTAAGTCAAGTCTTATTCTTGTTAATTATGAATTAAATTTTTATGCTCCTTGGGAACTACCCTCTCCCTTTATTTTCGACCACGTAATTGTAAAGTTATATCTTAATAATAAGGAGTATTATATTGATCCTACATGGAATGAAAAAAAAGGATTCTTAGATAAAAGATCTCAACCATATTTTGGTTATTATTTAGAAATAAATAAAAATTCCAATCTTCAATTACGAGACCAGAAGCCCCCTTCGAATTATAATGTGGAAGAAAATATTTTTATTGAAATAAAAAAGAATAAGGGGAAAATCGTCGTTGAAACAATTTATCGTTATTTTTCAGCTGATAAATTAAGACGTGAACAAAAACTAAATTCTAATTCTTATAGAACTCAAGCTGAGACCAATTATCATTATAAAAAATTAGACTTTCCGGTTGATAAAAATGTTAATGATTATATAAATGATGCATCATATAAAATAATTTATGATAACAATAATGACAATGAAATAAAAGATTTATATACCGCAACTCTTATTAAGCCTTATCAAGGAAATGATTCAAATATATTGAAGGTATATACACAAATGAATACAGATACAATTGTTAATTTTCAGCATATTGATTCCATTCTTGAAAGCGCGGTAGAGTTCCCTCGAAAAACTTCTATTTCTATCAAATCTGATAAGTTTATTAATCGACTCGGATCAAAAAAAGATAATCTTATAATTGATAATAAATACTTTCTCTTTTCAAATATAAAAAAAATTAATTTTAAAACTTGCCATGTTATCTCTGAATATAGGCCAAAAACATTTGGCCCAATAAATCGCGAGGACATTGAAGCAATAAAAAAAGATTATAAAAAAATAAATGACAGTAACTTTGGAATAGGCATAATGTATTTGAAAAATAATAATGTAATTCTTATTTTTGCAGTTATTGCTTGGATCATCGTATCTCTTCTTAGGTATATAGAAAAATATTTCTAATCTACCACCTCTCCGGGATTGTTTTTGCTTAGGCAAAATAAGAGTATAATGAATAGCATATGACCACCCTCGATAAATCCGTCCTCGCTTCTTTAGTAGGTATTTCGCCCCGCATCGTAGCGGCTCTTCTGCGCTATCTATTAAACAGGGGCATACTAGGGGAGCCCATGGAATGGAATATTAATGTAAATCTTTTTATTTCGTTTTTACTGTCCGTTATCCCGGTAATCGCTTTCTTCTGGATCTATAGAGTCGTTTGGAAAAAATTATCCAAAAATGATAACGCCGCTCATGACGATTTCCGCTGGTGGCACGCTATTGTAATCTTCATAGGGATATTCGTTCTGAAAACAGCCGTTATGTTCTTAGTGAATTCAAGCATCTGGAAACCCTCCATCTACCTTCCCTTCGTATTTATCGTGTTCCTGGCAGTGGCGGCCCTCTATGCTACACTGCGTTCAAGAATGAGCTCTTTGCTGAAATCCCTCATCGGCCTCGGTCTATTGGCGGCCGTAACTATCATGTTCTGCTATTACATCTACCCTTTCGTGGGATAGGAGTAGTAGTGACTTGTGAAAGAGTTTTATAGCTGAATCCATTCCGAAAAAATAGGTCTTTAAAACCTGTTTTTTTAAATACCTACAATAAAAAAGCTAGCTGTGAAAATGCAGCTAGCGATGTTTAATTAATGTGCTTAAGAAACAATATTTACTATTTTCATTACATGATCAAGACGTCCTATCTTATAGTCAACAGTAACCCGGTCTCCGGGTTTAGTGCTTTTATAAAACTTCTTGCCCACTGAAATGTCACCTCTTTGACGCTCTGACACTACTTCAATATCTAAAGAATAGTCATCGGGATGATAAACGTTCATCGGAACTGTGGTCGAGGTTTGACCATTGCTTACTGTAACGAATGTAGTGGTTGTGTGCGCCGGCGTAAAATCCATGTCCTTGACAATTCCTTGCCCTCGCCTTACTTCTATCCACCAATAATTCAGAGCGTACTTAATCCCGTCGTATAGTAACTTAAAAATAATACCGACAAGAAAAAGGATTGCTACTATAAGAACAACTCCGATTGCTATCATCCATCCTCCTTGTTTAAAACAATCCTCAATAATTTCCAACAACTCTTTATACCACGGGGTTCCAATTTTCTCATAGTGATATGAATAAATTTGTCTTCTAATTTGGTTAGAAGCAGGGATAATAGGAGTATTAGAAGAAAACTTCATCCAGCTCGTTAAATGAAAACAAGCTAAATTATTATTTCCCGTGATTGCTATAGAAGAATGCTTAGTCTCTTCTTTTTGCCATAACTCCCTAGTCCAAGACAAGGTCGGGATTATATGCAGACTACTAAGTACGAAGAAGGTGATTGAAGCAAAAAATAAGATCGATGTAATATATACTATTTTTTTCATTGACTATTTTTTTATTTAATTTGATGGTTTTCACGAAACCAAAATTACTTGATTCCCTGAAAACCATCAAATCGCAATGAAAACAATAATCTTGTAAATGAGCTAACTATATAATAACATATATATATTATTTTGTCAATAATTAACTAGGATATTCCTTTTTTTATTCTAATATTAGCTATTATTTTTTATCAACTCAAATAAACCCACCAACTTCAAGAATAAAGACTATCCTATTTTCAAACCATTCATACAAATTATCCCTCCACAAAAAGACAGGCTCTAAGCCTGTTTTTTGTTTAATGCTCCCTTATCACCATACGTTACCCTAATGTGCTACTATTACTTGTATTAACCCCTCCCACACATATGAAACAGGCTATAAAGAGAATCGGAATCATTAAAACTCTATACCCTGTATTCGCCCGCTCATCACAAAGACGGTATTGTCCGTGCAACTAAAGCCATCGCCGAGAGGAACGATAAGGAATTTGACGGCCAAACCAGCGAATAAACATGGAGCTGAATATGAGTAGGTTCCATATCAAGCTATTCACCAATGCGCAAAAAAATAATAACCGTAAACGATAAGTTCCAAAAAGGCTACACATACGAACTTACGGAGCCGGTAGGAAAAAATTTTCATACTGATTTTAAACCCGAACTAACGCCAAAGGAAATGCTTGCCCTCGGCGTCTTTGGCGGTAAATACATGACCGACTGTCAAAAAGAGTTTCCCAAAGACTGGTTTACCAAAGCTAAGCTTTCACCCGATCAACCCGACGATAGTCTTAACTTTTTTCATAAACACGCCAGCCAGCCATTGCAAGTATGGCGGGAAAAAGGATGGATCAATGAAGAACATGATCCTCGCGGTTGGTTCCAGTGGTATTGCCGCTACTATATGGGCAGACGGCTTCCCGCTGAAGATGAGCGTCAAATCAAACGCTGGAAAGCCATTAAGCGTCATATCTCTCAAATCAAAAAAAATTGCTGGCCGCAAGACCCAACTTGTCGTCCCGCTCAACGGCAGGCGGTTCTGCACTGGGCCTATGATAGTAGAAAAATATAACATTATAAGTATGAACAAAATATATGAATAAGAAAAAAGCTTTTCTAAACACCCTTTTCTGGGGATTTATTCTCTGGCTTATCGGTTACGTTTTAGGATTTATCTTTTTTGCTTTTGTCCCCGCGAATTATATCGGTTGGGTAATAATGCCAATCGGAATTCTTATCACTCTATGGGTCTTGCTTAAAAAAATTAAAAGAGATGAATTTGGTTGCTATGTTGGGTTAGGTGTTATATGGGCACTTATGGCGATACTATTTGATTATTTTTTCTTGGTTAAACTCTTAAACCCGGCTGACGGGTATTACAAACTAGATGTCTATCTTTACTATATTATTACCTTATTGCTACCCATCGTCGTTGGTTGGTTTAAGTTTAAAAATAAAAAAAGCTCGACCGTAAATTACGTCGAGGCTTTTATAAAATTTAAAACAAATTATTTCATTAGTATCATTTTTTTTGTATCCGTATAATCTCCGGCAGTTAATTTATAGAAATAAACGCCGCTCGATAATTTTGAACCATCAAATTGTATCATATAATTTCCTGAATTTTTTTGTTCATCAACTAACTTATATATTTCGTTTCCCAGCATATTATACAGAGACAATTCTACATGTCTTGATGTTGGTAGGCTGTAAGAAATTTTTGTTGTTGGATTAAAGGGATTGGGATAATTTTGGAACAAGTAAAATTTATGAGGGGCAAGCTCAGCGTTATTCAAGACTCCAACGACTGCCACTTCTTTGAGAAGCAGACCGTTCCAGCCGACCATAAATACTCCCTTGTTCGTTACGCAAACATCTAACAGCATATCATCTCCGGATCCCGGTTGGTTCCATGTAATTTCGGACCATTTCTCTCCTCCATTGGTGCTTTTTGCAATATATGCTTTTGTGCCGCTATACCAAAGCGGTCCCCACCACCCAACTTGATATACAGTTTCTCCGTTAGGTGACACATCGAGGGCTTTGGGTAACCCGTAATCCATTAGATTCTTTGTCTGCCAATTATTGCCATTGTTTGTAGTAAAATATACTACTGCTCTGCCCTCCCTTACTCCATACTGCTGATAAGCAGCTACATACAAACTACCCGGATTCCCGAAAGCAAAGTCGTTGCAAAAAAAATTTTGCAAGTTTGGGAAGCTAGTCCACGTAAGGCCGCCATCAACCGTCTTTGAACCAAAACCATTATTTGATACATAACCGGCTTCAGAATTGAGAAAGCGTATCTTGGTATTTGCAGTTCCCGTACCAAATGAATATTTAATCCAGGTTTTTCCTCCATTTGTCGTCTTGCTGTACCAATTAGGCCAACCGCCAACATAACCAATTTGGCTATTTATGAAACAAAGCGTCATTACATGTTCATCAGCCGTTAACCCCGCATTTTGCGCATACCAATTATTTCCTCCATCAGTCGTCTTTCTAATTATTCCCGCATCTCCGACAAACCATCCAGTAGAAGAATCAACAAATTGAATTTCATATATTCCCGTTGCTACTCCCGAATTTATTGAAGACCAATTGTCGCCTCCGTTCGTTGTCTTCGTTAGGAAGCCATTAGCGCCCGTAATAAAACCGGTATTGTCAGAAATAAAATAGATCGATGTTAAATCATTTGTCGTACCAACATCTATTTGCTGTACATTAAATTGCCCGAAGGCTTGAGTTACTAAGCAAAGATATATTAAAATTAAATACTTCATTATTGCATTCTCCTTTAGGAATTTTTGTTATTAATTACGTTAGTTGCCACTGATTTCAGCAAAATCAACGGCAACTAACGTAACCTTTTTTAAAGATCTCAATATACCAAAGTATCATTTTTTACTTGCTTTGTCAATCCAAACTACCGCCTATCTTTTTTCTATAATGTGATTCAAGATTTGTAACCTAAAATAAAAACCCCTCCCTTTACAAGTATCATAAAAGGAGGGTTATATTACTTCACTTCGGCTTCAAGGCAAATTAAATTCGCCTTATTTGTAAAAATGATGGATGCATCTTTTTTATATATATCAATCCTTTCGTTTTCGTACATTGGAAATATCTTTTTTAAATGTAAACACGTTTCCGGTTTTTTATCGGAAGCCAAATAGCACATATCCATGTAATTAATAAATTCTCCTAGGCCAGCTTTATAACCCAGGCTTTCGGCATATTTAGTATGAATATTATCGGACCAAACACCTTCCCAATCTAAGACACGGAAGAAACATTTGAAGTTCCCAATTTTTTGGTAGCTGCTAGGTGATTGGAATATAGTACTGGATGGCTGATACTTAAAATTTTCCATGTCATGCAAAAAACCTATGGTATCAATAGTTTCAAGTACTCTCTGCCCGCCTCGTGAAAATGTTGTTGTTAAAAATACCCCGTAGCTGAAAGAACCCTTTCTAACAAGATTGATGATTTGGCAACCGGCTCCCAATGGCTCGTCATATATTTGCTCAAGCATGGAAACATCATACACGGTCCACTGAGAGCGCATTAACAATACTTTATTCAAGGAACCGAAAATAATATTACCTTCTTCATCTTGAGCATTCGAAAGAACTCGCGGCAATGCATAAAACTCCGAAGGCAAGCAGCGTATTCCTCCAATATCTATTCCCGCATCAGTAAACTGGCGGCAATGTTTTTCTATTGAGCCGGAATTTAATATCCATGGTTTCCCCGATGGAAGATGGAACCTATAACCGATTTTGACAAAGGGATTATCATTAGATAAATAACTAATCGTTTTACCTCTGTCGGTATTTTGTTTTAAATTTTTCATTTTTGAAGTTTAATTAAATAATTTCCCAAATATCCGAAATAAGGATACTTAGAAAATTACTTAATATTTTTGAAAGTCCGCAATAAAGTAAATTATCACTCAAAACTCTACCTGTCAACAATCTCCTAGCACCATGTTATAAATAAAAACCATTACTACATGTGGGCATATGGCTTTTACGCTATGTTTTTTACGTGTATACTAATACTATGAAATACATGCTACCGCCCAAGCTAAAAAGGGGAGATGAAATTAGAGTGATTGCCCCGGCCCGGAGCTTATCCCTGCTTTCGCGCGCTAATATACAATTAGCTAAAGAAAGAATTGAAAAAGAAGGGTATACAGTAAGTTTCTCAAAGCACTGCCAAGAAAGTGATATATTTTTTTCATCTTCCATCAAATCAAGGCTAGAAGATATACATCAAGCTTTTAGAGATAAAAAAGTTGCGGCAATATTAACAGTGATCGGGGGCTTCAACTCTAATGAATTATTGCCGTATTTAGATTATTCATTAATTAAAAATAATCCCAAAATTTTGTGCGGCTATTCTGATATTACTGCCCTCGCTAACGCCATTACCGCCAAAACTGGATTGATAACTTATTCGGGCCCCCATTTTTCTACTTGGGGCATGAAAAAATCTTTTGAATATAATTTAGAGTATTTTAATAAATCCTTAGTAGACGAGGGCGAATATTTTATTGAGGCTTCAAAGTCATGGTCAGACGACGCTTGGTATCAGGACCAAGAACATAGAACATTTGAAAAAAATAATGGCTATGTAGTTATACAAAAAGGAAAAGCCGAAGGAAGAATTTTTGGCGGGAACCTATGTACCTTGAATTTATTGCAGGGCACAGAATTTATGCCAAACATATCCAACGCCATTCTTTTCCTTGAAGACGATGACCTGGCCGGAGCGTATTGCGGCGTTGAATTTAATAGGAACCTGCAATCCTTAATCAATCAACCTCATTTTAAAACCGTTAAAGGCATAGTAATTGGACGATTCCAAAAGAGATCCGAGATGACCATTGAAAAAATAAAATATATTATACAAACAAAAAAGGAGTTAAAATCCATCCCCGTTATCGCCAACGCTGATTTTGGACACACTAACCCCCTTATGACTTTTCCCATAGGCGGAATGGTTAAAATAATAGCATCAAAAAATAAGGCTAGTATTCAAATACTAAAACATTAATTGTTTTTTAAGACGATGTACTATATGAAAAAATACTTATTTGTGTTGCCTCTCTTGGCCATATTCGTAGCCGGTTGCACCTTTTCAAAAAATGCCACTACTGATAAAAGCCTTAACAGCTATACCAATAATCGTTACGGTTTTTCAATCCAATATCCATCAAATTGGTTTATCATTACAGAAAACGCCGAAAACGATTTTCGCCCAATAGGAGAAGAAGGGGACTATATTGGCGCCGATATTTATTTTTCTGATTCAAAACCTAAACAAGACAACCTTATTGGCATTCCCCCGGCTTTGACCATGTACGCTTTCCAAACTACTCCCGAAACAACATTGGAATCGTTCAGCAAATCTCATATATATTTCTCTACAGAACAGCAAAAACCATTAACAATTAACGGTCTCGAAGCCATTGATTTAGTGGGAGCGGAATTTAATCATCCCCGCGTTATCATTAAAGGCGGGGATAAAATATTTGTGTTCATATATACTGGATTTATGATACCTGAAGGAAATGAAGAGATTTATAGATCTATTATCAATTCTTTTAGTCTTAAACAGTAGACAACCTTTTACAAATATAAGTACTTACTAAAAACAACCCCGCTTGGGGTTGTTTTTTTGATTCAGAATTACCGCATTCGCCCTACCATCTTCACGAAAGTGCTATAATATTATTATAGTAATCAACACTTTATTTTTTATACACTTAAATTCTTCAATGCTGTACCGAAAATTTAGGAATGAACGTTTTCCTAAACATCTTATCTCAGTCCCCTTTATCTGGCTTCCACTGCTTGCTTTTTTATTTTTAGACCTTCTTATTACCCTGTATCACACTATCTGTTTTCCCTTATACGGTCTGAAAAAGGTGAAACGGTCTAAATATATTCTTATACGCGACCGCGCTAAACTTGTTTACCTCACTCCGCTTGAGAAAATAGGCTGTATGTACTGCGGATATGCGAACGGCCTGCTGCTCTATGCCAAAGAAATCGCCGGCCTCACTGAAAAATATTGGTGCGGTATTATGCATGAAAGCAAACCCGGCTTTGAGCCGCACAAAGATCAAATAAAAAGAGGTTTTGCCGCTTTTAATGACCCTAAAGATTTTAAGAAAAAATATAACTAATAAAGGCGCATTACCAGCACTTACAAAAACCTCTAATCCTTATTTAACAAAGAAACTGACAATTATTCCAACCGCGATTGCAGAACCGCCAAGCAATACCATGCGAATAGTATTTCGGCGAATATTTGTCCGCGAGAGGCGGCTGCTGATTACGCCTAATACAGCAAGGGCAACAAGCGAACAGCCAATTGATAAAACTACTCCGGATTTTCCTGATAGGAAAAAATACGGAAATAAGGGGATAAGGCCAGCAATAATATAAGAACCGAGCATAATCAATGCAGCATCAATTGAAATGCGGCGCTGGCCACTATTTTCATCACGTGTTATTGCTTCGGATAAAAAACTGCCCATGCCCATAGAAAATGCTTCGACAAAGATAAGCACGATGCCGGTTAAAATAAGAGTAGTGCGAGGAACGCCAGCGATAGCAACCCCGGATAGCAAGCCGACGGTCGAAACGAGGCTGTCTTCCGCACCAAACACAAAATTTCTAATAAAAGTTTGGTCATCAGCAGAAACGGGAGCAAGGCCTTTGCTCATATGATTATGGTTAGTTTAAAAATACACTTATATAATAGCAGCCTATCTATTGTATCTACAAGTGGTTATTTCAGTAACCGTATAGCGTAAATATGCCAACGGGTGTACACTAGCATAATCCTATATAATTTAAATAATATTATGAAAAAGATTCTCTTACCTGCTATTCTTGCAATCATTCTAACTATGAGTGGCTGCTCCTTAACATCTAACAACGCCTCTAATAAGAGAGATAACACAAAACCCGCAACATCCATACAAGTAGAGGAAGTTAACACCACAGTTAACGGCCAAGCTGCAATCAATCTTAGCGGGAAAAATTTAGATAAAATCCCTTTCTCTACATTTGAAAAAACCGGTACTGAAACTCTTGATATATCAAATAACCGTTTAACCGGCGCCTTACCCGGCGAAATAAGATTTTTAAAGAATTTAAAAACTCTCAAAGCCAATAACAATTTTATGACGGGTGTCCCAGCAGAAATTGGGCAATTAAGTAATTTAGAAATATTAGATCTATCAAATAACCAGCTGACTGGATTGCCGGAAGAACTAGGTAACTTAAAAAATCTTAAAACCCTGAACCTAGCAGGTAATACCTACTCTGAACAAGATTTAAAATACATTCAAGAGCGCCTTCCTAATACTACTTTTATATTAAAGTAATATTATAATTTTCCGAATCTATATGACTCGCGAAGAATACATGGCCAAAACCAATATTAAAAGCATTGAAGAGGCGGAAAAACTGCTCAGTGGGTTTAGGACTATCCATCTTTGCGGAGCAATAATTGCCTTCTTATTAAGCCTGGATCTTTTTATGAACTTGCCCATAGAATACTTCTATATTCTTATGGGAATTTTTATTGCCCTTGGAGCTTACGCCTCATACTACTATTCAAAAGTAGGCCGAGCGCTCAACTATACCAGAATCATGAAGATGCCTAAATATTTTTATTTCAATGGCGCTGATCGAAGCGGGCGTGATTATTTTGCTTTAACTAAAGCATTGAAAATTATTACCGGAAAAATAAATCCGCCTTCCGAATCCGATGATAGGGCGCTCAATGGAACAATTAACGGACCAGAAACGGTTACTTTTGACAAAACATTTGCTAAAAATTTGCTATGGGCAACGCTTATAGCAATCGTCGTGTTTGTTATTATTGTAATAGCTATAGAGAAAAAGTTAATTTAATATGAAAATACTACTACGTGTTTTTCTTTGGGTTAGCATGCTCTATCACGCCCTGCCTGCTACCATGATGATATTTTTAGCTTGGGGTCCTCTCTATCTTGCAGTTACTGAAGGTCAGCCCTATAACTGGCCGGCATTGATTGGCAATGTGGTTTCATTGCTACTTGGTTTCATTATTACTCTGGTGCTATACCGATCCATTGCCGCCAAAGAAAAAACTCTTTCGCCGAAGAAAACGATTATTATTGCTATCTTGCTGCTTGCCTATGTAGGACTGAGCATTGCCTTTGCTCTTGTATGGGTAAGCATTATTGTCGCCATAGGACTTGGAATAATACTCATCTATTATCCGCGCCTTATAAAAAAATTCTAAGTATCCATTTATAGACTTTATGTTGTCAGCAAAAAATATTGATGCATACATCAAACAATTTCCCGCTCCAGTAAAAGAAAAACTAACTAACCTGAGAAAACTAATCCACTCCGAAGCGCCTAAAGCCGAAGAAGCGATTAAGTATGGCATGCCGACCTTTGTTTTGCATGGTAACCTTATTCATTTTGCCGCTTTTAAAAAACATATCGGCCTGTACCCCACGCCTTCAGCGATACAAGCTTTTGCAAAAGAGCTTATTCCATATACAACATCAAAGGGTGCCATTCAATTCCCTCTGGATAAACCGCTGCCGCTGTCGTTGATTAAAAAGATAGTCAAGTTTAGAGTGAAAGAAAATAAAAAGAATTAACATATTTTTTACGTTTAAACCATGCCTACTATATTCATTACCGGGATTTCCGGAACTGGAAAAACTACCATTGCCGCCGAGTTGCGCAAATTAGGATATGCGACGATTAGCCTTGATGAAGAGCCGGGGCTATGTCATTGGTACAATAAAAAAATCGGTGCGGTTGTTGATTATCAAGCAACGCTTAATGCTGATTTTATTAATGCACATGAATGGCGCTGTGATATTTCTAAATTAGAGGAATTACTGAAAAGCGGAAACCAAACTATGTTTGTTTTAGGCATGACTGAAAATCAAGAAGCGTTTCTTGATTTTTTTGATACAGTCCTACTCTTGCAATGCCCTGTAGAAACTTGCTTCAAGCGGATAATGGGAAGAAAAGATAATGATTTTGGCAAAGATCCTTCCGCTCAACAATACATACAAGAAACATATGAAGCTTTTGAAAAAAATATGTTGTCCCGCGGCGCGCTATCTATTAATGCCGAAGCAGATCTAAGCGACGTCATTCAATCAATTCTTATAAAAACTAAACTGCAAGAACGCTATGCCCTCGTCTACTGCCTTGAAAGTCCGGTGCTTGAAAAAGTACGATCTTTAGAAGAAAAGATTTTTGAAATAACCGGTTCCAGAATTTGCCTTGATGTGTGGATGCCCCATCTTACCATTGGCAGCGGCATAATTGTTACGCCGGAGAATAAGGAAGCAACTGATCGATTGTTCGCCGAACTGTCCGCCAAACAATCATCTTTTGAAGTTACATTAAAAGGCTTTGGTTATTGGGAAAGTTGGAAGGGAGCTAAAGCTAATCTTGTTTCGCCCTATGTTCTTTTTATCAAAGCAGAACTTAATGAGGCATTGCTGCAGTTGTTCAATACCGTTAGAGAAGCAACTATCAAAAACTATGCGACATATCTTTCGCCCATTGTTGAATATACTCCGCACGTTACGATTGCTTATTCTGATTTGAGCAAAGAAGGTTATGAAAAGGGAATTGAATATTTACAAAGCATAGACTTTAATGAAACCATTCGTATTTCCCATCTTGCCTTAGTCATTGAAACCGAAGGTAAAGCCACTGAATATAAGCGATTTAATTTTGGAAAACTGTAGTAATTGCTTTGTTAGAAAATTACAAACAAAAAACCCTATCCTTTTTTACAAAAGAATAGGGAGTTTTAAAATCTTATTAATTTTTTATTTATCTGTTTTTTTGCCATTTTTCAAATCTGGCAAAAAATTCATTGTATCCTACCTGCATCAAATTATAGTATTTCTCTTCTTCGGCTTTTTTCTCAGCCTCGTTGTACATTGGAGCTAACAAATATATCTTACCTTGATGCCAATGCCAACTAAAAAAGTTTGTTGGAATTTTTTTTTGAGTCGCTCTATAATCTTTATAAGACCAAGAACAAATATCTTCAAAGGAACCGTTTGGGGAAGGAAAACCTGTTGAATCATGACCGCTTACAATGACTGCGTGTCGTGTACCGAGTGAATCAACAAATGCGTATTGGTACTCATTTTGATCTTTTCTTGAAACATTTTTCCCTTTCTTGACTATAAAATCAATCATTAATTTTAATGTATCATCACAGAGGGGAATAAACTTCAGCTGATCTTCAGAAGATTCAGAAAATCGAAGCACACTATTAGAATTTTCTGTTGAATCTACGGTTTCGATAATAGGTTCGGTTTTTTTGATTAAAGTAGAAATTGCGGAATCATTATCTTTCGAACAGCCTGTTAAGAAAATAAGAGAAAATAGTACTACTACTGATGGAATGATTAGGTTTTTCATTTTTATATGTGGTTTTTTAATTGAAATTTTGTGGATTTTCTTAAATACCGCTTTTGATATTCAAAAAAATCCACAGAATTGCCAATAAATAGCCAAATAATGTCAAAGAACCAATATATAATTATATCACATTAATTGATAAATGTCAATATATCTAGCTTTTACCTCTATTTTTTGGCTAATATTAAAAAAGCCCAGGAATTCCTTCTGGGCTTTGTTTACTGTTTTTTACTTCATCCACCTATATTCATCATTAAATAAAATAGTTTCTTCTTCATAATTGTTAAGGTTAATGTGATCATACTCGCGTATGACTTGATAATCCATTTCAGGAATATCCACCTTTGAAGGAATACCGCAATAATGTTCATCGGTTTCATTTTCATTTCTTAGTAAAGAAATAAAATGCCGACCGCGTCTATCAACAGTTTCTTTCAAAAGAACATGGAAATAAGAAAAACCATTTTTCTTAGCTTCTAATAAAACATCAAGTATTGAGCTGACATTAAATTCATACTCATTGACGGGTGCATTAGAATGAGGAAAACCATCTTCAAAACGAGCAATCGCATAATCATTACGCATCTTCCCGTTTTCCAAAAATAATATGGGGACAGAGCTTGATCTCTCAGAAATTTTATTTAAATCTACTGTCCCTATCCATATTAATTCTTTTTGCTCATCTTTCTCCCTATCTTTGCTTCGAAGAAATTGATAATTTTCAAAACGCCAATCGCCCTTTTTGTTCTCACTGCTTTCAAGAGCATTAAAACCTATTACCGGATCTTTGCCGCAAACATCATTGTTTGTTTTTTCTTCACTGCCCCACAATGATAATGCTCCGGGGATTTCCTTTGATTTTTTTGCTAGTGCCATGTTAACCTCTTTTTATTTGTTGAATTTTTAATTTATTGCCTCTATTTAAACATATAATAAGCAACGAAGCAATGGAGCCTATCTAGTTGACAAATTATTATTCTTATATAATAATACTAAATCAATCTTTTAAAACTTATTTCACAACATTAACCTATATTGATAATGACACAGAACGTTAACTCATCGGACTTTTTCAAAGAACTTAAGAAAACTGGCTTTGAAGAAGTATATAAAGAACCCTATCAAGAACTATCATCTGAACGCTTTTATTCCGCAGTAAAGCAAACTGAGAAAAATTGTTTTTACTTGTTTTTTCACAAAACCTTTGGAGTTCTCGCTGCGGTAAATACAACAAATAATGCCCGCTTAATAAAACAATGCCGATTATATTATAATTGGGTGCCCAAGAAAGAAGCTGACCTTGGAAAAATTATTGGCGAAGGGGAAATGATTGGAGATGTTTGGGTCGCTGCGCATAATGTTATTACCGATGTTAACGACATACTCAACAATTTAAAACGCAACGGAACGCTTCTCCCAAAATGGAAATACATACCAACCCTAATATTGTTACACACCCAGCAAATAAAGGAGCTGGTTAATTTAAAACCTAGGATTGGCGGAACTCCACAAAAGCGCATCCACACCATTAACAACAAAATTATTTCCGCCCTGCCACAAGGAGTTAAAAAATCAATTACTCCTAAAAAACTGAATTAATTGAATTCGTTAATATAATAAAAATCTTACTAGAATATAGTAAGATTTTTTATATTTTTATATTTTAAAATTTTAATCACCCGTTCTGTCAAAATAAAGTTTTGTCTTATCTTCAAGCTCAACTTTTCCATTACGGCTGATATTTTTTCTCTCTATTTCCTTCATTGTTGCGAAGAAAGCAGTGTTTCTGAATTTATCAGTTACGTTTTCACCGAAGAGAACTAATTTCATAGCAGCTTCCCATTTTCTTGTCGGATCTTTATTCTCGATAATATTTTTACTGATATCAATTATGAGTTGAAATTCATAGGATTCTCTATACTTTGCAATTGCCTGTACTAGGGCTTTATGCAACGATGAAACCAGCCCCCTTTTTTCAACATCATGAATAACTTGAAGTGCTTCTTTAATACTTTCAAGAACATTAGCAGATTGAAAAAACTGTTTAAAAAATAATGTTACCAAAGCCGGAATAAAAAATTGTGTTTTAAATCGTTCGTGCGAGAAAGCCTTTTCATCTACCCGGCTTAATAGCTTATAAACTTTTATCGGATTAGAGGGATATTGCTTTACCAATTTCTCTAATACTTCTTTTTCCTCGCCAAAGCGTTTTTTGCTTCGATGAGTAATGCCTCCCTCTTTTTCAAGTTTTTTTAAAAACTGTAAAATTTTTCTAACGTTGGATTTTCCTTTTAAAATAATAATTTTCATGACTTTTTTAGTTTTTTTTCTTTTTTTGGGTAATACAGCGACGTCCATAAGGCCCCCCTGCATTACCCAAAAACTTTTCAAAGTACTTAATATCCCAGACTATCACTTTGGCTTTCCCAAGTCAATAATATAAATATTACATGCTATAATAAATATATATCAATATATAACTCTATGAACAAAGGATTCTTTGATAGGCTTGAAGACAGTGTTCGCGGGCACCTTAGTCATTTTCCAATTACCTACGCATTTTGCGGTGGGATTGGCATTGTTCTCTTTTGGAGAGGCGTATGGCACACAGCCGATTACCTAATGCTAACGCTGCGAAATAATATTGGGATTTCCAGCATTGACTTAAGTTCTGAGCTTTGGTGGGATGGACCCTTGTCCTTTCTTATTGGTACTTTTCTTTTACTCATATCGGGACTTTTTGTTTCAAACTTTATTGGTAACGAGATAATTATGTCGGGGCTACGCGGGGAAAAGAAATTATCGGAAAAAACCGAAACCGAAGTTCGGACTGAAGTTAATGCTATTGCTGAAATTCGTAATAATGTGCGCGCCCTCCTTGTGAAAAGCAAAACAAAGAAATAATAATTTTCTTAATCTCTTGACAGTATACCCCCATGGGGTATACTGTTTTATATATGACTAAACAAAACAACCCGCTCATTAAGCGGCTTAAAATTATTGAGGGCCAAGTTCGGGGTCTGCAGGAAATGATTACTAACGATGCCTACTGCATCGACGTCATTACGCAAACCTCTGCCGTTAAACAGGCTCTTTCCGGAGTCGAGGATGCCTTGATGGAGCGGCATTTAAGCAGCTGCGTTGTCGGACAAATTACCAAAGGCAAAGGCGAAAAAGCCAAAGCCGAAATTTTAAAAGTCTATAGGCTTAAGCGAAAATAATACAATAATTAAATATTACTAATTAATATGATTAAAATATACGCGCCATTGGCAATTGCGTGCATGATCGTAACGGGGATAATCGGTTTCGGCTTAGGCTATTACCTAACACCCGAATACCGTTTGAGCATGTACGACAAGAATACTATGGATTTAGGCAGCCCTGATCGCTGGCTTGATCAACGCTATATTAATGCCATGATTTCCCATCACCGCGCTGCCATGCTCTTAGCCGAACAGGCTCAAACGACATCTCAACGATCGGAAATTAAAGATTTAGCAGCTAAAATTTTAGCGGATGAGCCGACAGCAATTTACGAGCTCTATGCATGGAAAAAAGATTGGTACGGCGATATGAGAAAAGTTCAAGATCCCATTGTAACGCGCTTAGGATCATATGACGAAAAATTTGACCTCAGGTTTTTAAACGCCTTGATAGCTCATCATGAGCTTGGCTTAGCGATGACAAAAGAAATAAAAACAAAATCCAGTCGTACGGAGATATTAAATAACGCCGACGCGGTTGAATCTTTCTTATCTTCTACCGTAAAGATTTTTAAAGATTGGCGTACGGAGTGGTATAAGCTTTAAATTCTCATATGACCCAAAAAATACTTCCCGTTAAAGGAATGCACTGTGCCAGTTGCGCAACCATTATTTCAAAAAAAGTCAGTAAGCTGGAAGGCGTTGACGGAATTGATGTTAACTTTGCCACAGAAAAAGCAACGATTAATTTTGATGCCTCCAAAGTATCGATTGAAAAAATGAACAATGAAATAGAAAAGCTTGGCTATACTTTTGTTTCTGAAAATACTAATGATGAGCATATGCCCGCAGCTCATTCACAGGTTCAGGAGCTAGAAAGCATGAAAGCTAAGGCGCAGTTCGCAGTACCAATAGCATTAATGGTATTTGTAGTTATGATGTGGGACATCGCGAGTAGAACTATAGTCGGCTTCCCGAATCTGCCCTTGCCGATGATGTGGTTTAATAACCTTGCCATGATACTAGCAACGGTAGTGTTGTTTTGGATAGGCAGGCCTTTCTTGGATGCTGTAGTAAAATTTATGCGCTTTCGTGTGGCCAACATGGATACGCTGATAGGTATCGGCACCTTAGTAGCCTACGCCTACAGTGCAATAATCACATTAACTCCTCAAATTCGAATATTACTTCGTTTACCTGAGTATACCTATTTTGATGTCACAATCGTAGTTATCGGCTTTGTCGTTTTAGGGAAGTATTTGGAAGCCCGTTCAAAGCAACGTACAGGCACTGTTATTCAAAAATTATTAGGCCTTCAGGCCAAAACAGCGCTCATTATTCGCGATGGTGCTGAAATTGAAGTAACAATTGAAGATGTTGCAATCGGCGATATTATGATTGTTAAACCCGGAACAAAAATTCCGGTTGACGGTAAAATCATCAGGGGCGAATCTGCCATTGACGAATCAATGATAACGGGTGAATCGCTTCCGGTTGATAAGAAAATAGGCGATACTGTTATTGGCGGGACATTGAACAAGCAAGGCAGTATTCAATGCACTGCCACGCAAATTGGATCTCAAACCGTCTTGGCTCGAATCATTAAAATGGTTGAAGACGCACAAGGTTCCAAGGCGCCAATTCAGGCTTTAGCCGATAGAATTTCAGCGGTATTCGTACCTATCGTGCTTGGAATTGCCAGCTTAAGCTTGATATTATGGCTAACCTGGGGAGCCGCCGTACTTGGATTTACCTTGGCTTTCTCGTACGCCATTTTGTCCTTTGTCGGCGTCTTGGTTATCGCTTGCCCCTGCGCGTTGGGGCTTGCCACTCCGACCGCGATCATTGTCGGCGTGGGTAAAGGCGCGCAGTATGGAATTCTTATTAAGAACGCTGAATCTCTGGAAAAATTAAGCAAGATTGATACAGTTATCCTTGACAAAACCGGTACTATTACAAAAGGCGTACCGACAGTAACAGATATTATATCAACACAACCCGATTGGGATTCATCGACTATTATTCAATATGCTGCTAGTATTGAAAAACTTTCCGAACATCCTCTAGCTAATGCAATTGTAGCAAAGGCGCATGAACAAAAAGCTACATTATACAATACGGAACAGTTCAGCGCTTTAGAAGGTATAGGTGTAACCGGAATGGTCGATGGAAAAAAAATCTTAATCCGTAGACCGACTCCGGAAGAATCATTAGAGCCCAAAGTACATAAACTGCAGCAGGAAGGCAAAACAGTTGTTGTGCTTGAAATGAAGGAGAAGCTAACTGGTATAATTGCACTCAGCGACACGGTGAAAGACGGGGCCAAAGAAGCGGTGGCAGCCCTTCATGCCCATGGCCTCATCGTAATAATGTTAACGGGAGATAATCGCGCGGCGGCAGAATATATAGCCAAGCAAGTGAATATTGACAGCGTTATTGCCGAAGTCTTGCCAGCTGAAAAAGCCGACAAAATCAAGGAATTGCAACAACAAGGCAAGAGAGTAGCCATGGCGGGAGATGGCATTAATGACGCGCCCGCTTTAACGCAGGCTGATGTTGGCATTGCGATGGCCACAGGCACTGATATTGCCATTGAATCGGCCGGCATTACATTAATGCACGGAGATATTGCGAAGCTGTCTCAGGCGGTAATCTTAGCCCGCACAACGCTGCGAACGGTCAAACAAAATTTATTTTGGGCCTTTATTTATAATTTAGTCGGCCTACCAATCGCGGCCGGGTTACTCTACCCTTTCTGGGGGATCATCCTTAACCCGGTCTTTGCTGGTTTAGCAATGGCCGGTAGTAGCGTTTCCGTAGTCCTTAACTCATTGCGGCTTAAAACTATCTCTTTATGAAAAAACAAACTTCGCATACCTTTCATGTCGCAGGCATGCATTGCCAAGCCTGTGTCCTTTTAACCGAAAGGGAATTACTTGAACAGCCGGGAGTAACGGCGGCAACATCTAACCTAGCCGATTCGTCAGTTACTGTTACCGGGGAGTTTGCTAATACCTCTCCAGAGCTATTAGTTAAGCAACTATCGGGCGTTTTAGAAAAACATGGCTACGCGCTTTCAATGAATAAAGAAAAGGTGAAACCCCAATGGAAAGATTTCAAAATTGCCCTGCCTCTCGCCCTTCTTTTTATGGCGCTATTTGTTCTGTTACAAAAGCTTGGCATTGTTAACCTTATTAGCGGTAGCAATGTCAGCTACGCTACTGCTTTTACCATCGGCATCATTGCCTCCCTCTCATCGTGCATGGCCATCGTTGGCGGCCTTGTTTTATCAATGTCCGCTACCTTTGCTCAATCCAACAGATCTTTTCGGCCACAAATTTTATTCCATCTTGGTCGCATCATATCGTTCTTTGTTTTAGGCGGAGCTATTGGCGCCCTCGGGGCTTCATTTTCTTTAAATGCTCTTGGGATGTTTATCTTAAGCTTACTTATCGGCTTAGTGCTGTTCGTACTAGGACTCAATTTGTTAGATGTCTTTCCATGGGCCAAGCGCTTACAACTTTCTATGCCGAAATTTCTTTCGCGCAATCTTTTAGGGGTTAGCAAATTTCATACGAGCATAACGCCGGCACTTATTGGTATCATTACATTTTTTCTGCCCTGCGGTTTTACGCAATCTATGCAAGTATACGCTCTCTCAACCGGCAGTTTTTTACAAGGCGGACTCACTATGCTTTTCTTCGCCCTCGGCACCCTGCCCGTTTTGGCTATTGTCAGCTTTAGCACCTTCAGTCTTACTAAAGGCCTCAATGCAAGTATTTTCTTTAAAACCGCCGGTTTGATAGTGATTGTATTCGGCCTTTATAATATCTATAATGCCTTGGCTGTAATGGGATTTTTGCCACCACTGCTTAATATCTAGTATAATGAAACTATGAAAAAAATTATCATTATCTCAATAGCTATTATCGCCCTCCTAGGCATTGGTCTTGTTTTTAATAAAAAAACTCCCAAGGTTACCCGCTATGACTCTGTTCAAAGTCTTGGAGCCAATGTTTCAACTTCTGAAGGAAAACAGATCATAGAAATTAACGCTAAGGGCGGCTATACTCCTCGCGCAACAATAGCTAAAGCCGGGCAAGCTACCATTCTTCGCATTAAAACTAATGCCACTTTTGACTGCTCCTCCTCATTGAGAATTCCCGCCCTGGGTTATAGTAAAAATTTACCAGCCACCGGCACAACTGATATTGAACTCCCGGCCCAAAACGCTGGTACGACCTTAAAAGCGCTCTGCAGCATGGGCATGTACAATTTCTCTATTAATTTCCAAGGCTAATTTCCCGCTATAGCCTAAAAATTGACACGCCTTTGCGGGCGTGTTATTTTTTAATCTGACCTTTAAAAATCAAACCCTTTATCAGCATATGGATTCATATACTAAAAAGATTTATAAGCGGCATTTCTCCTCTTCTGATCAATCTTTTGAACAAGAAGAGAATCTATGGAACAATTTTTATAAGCATAAAAACCCTTCGCTCAACGAACTGCAACAAATTGCACTAAATGGCGGCTATGATTTAAAAGAAAAATTCCAAGCCTGGGCATTAGCTATTATTCTTAGTCCCGAAGAAGCTGGGCACGGTAATGTTTGCTATAGCATTCTTGCCTCGCTCCCAAGAAAACTTGTCTATTTTGCCTATGATCTTATTATAGAGAAAATGCAAGATAATGCGCTTACCGTTATTCCGCCGTCATTTACCCGACATGATTGGCAACAACAATTATTCTGGCTCGGACTGTCACTCGCACGCGTAAATCGTGAAATCCATCCAGAGGAAAGAAAAGTTCTTAATCTGCTCCCCAAGCATGCATGGTGCTCCCTTATCAATACGGCAGTCAACCTCATACCTGATTTCTCTATACGCGATACGCGACAGCTTCAATTTCTGCGTCCGCTTATAGACAGTATCGGCGCAGATGATATACTCGCTCAACAACTTGCTAAAATTATTGAAAATTTTAATGAAGATAAAAAAATGCATGATGCTGAGACCAATAGGCTTATTAGCCTCATGTCATATTCATAAAATTTTTATAATTCCCGTTTTCTTAAGAAGACGGGAATTTTTAATAGGATAAACCAAAACCTCTATTAAAAAGCGGGTTGCTTTTTTCCTTTGCCTCTATTTGTTTCATGGTTCTTGGCCAATCTAAAGGCAGCTTGCCTTTAAAATTATATGTTCCTGAAATTACATCAGTAATGCCCTCGCCTTCGCTTCCGGGCAACCATGCCATTACCGTCGCGTCAACTTTTTGTAAACTTTTTTCTATGATTAATGGCCTACCAGCAATAATTAATAAAATTACTTTTTTACTATTACGTCGTGCTGAAACAATGCGCGCTTCATCTTCCAGTGAAAGCGTTAATTGTTCACGGTCGCCTTTTCCTTCAGCGTACGGCTGTTCACCAACTACTACAATGCCAATATCAGCCTTTTCTTTTATCTTTTGATTCGCAAGGGGATCATAGATAATCTTTGATTCTTTAAACTCATTTTTAAAAGCGGCCAGAATTGAAGTTCCCGGCGTTGTTTCGCCGTGCCCGCCCTGCCATTCAATTGTCCATCCACCGGACTGCATGCCGATATCATCAGCTGCTCTCCCGACAATTAAAATTGTTTTAGGATTTTTTAGAGGAAGCGCCCGATTATTTTTTAGCAATACTAGTGATTCTCGAACGGCTTGACGCGCCACTGTCCTATGATCGCTTGAACCAACATCAGATGTCGTCCTGTCTTTGGAATTCCCATTAAAAAGCCCGATCGATGCCTTTGCTCTGATTATTCTTGTTACCGCATCATCGATTCTGGATTGTGGAATATCTCCGTTGGAAACCGCCGACGTAATATTGCTAATAAAGGTATCATAGTCGGCAGGCAGCATTACCATATCCATACCGGCATTTACTGATGTAACAATATCCTTATAATAATCGCCAGAAATTTGATCAACAGCCCCCCAGTCGGAAACAAGAAAACCGCGAAAGCCTAATTTTTCTTTGAGCAGAGTTGTTAACAAATATCTGTTGCCGCTCATTTTTTCGCCATTAAGAGAACTGCGAGAAACCATGATACTCATTGCGCCCGCCCGAAGGGCCGCCGCGAAAGGCTCAAGGTAAGCCTTCTCAAGAGCTGCTTCGCTCAAAGAAATATCACCTTGATCTAAATTATAATCCTTAGAAGTATTCCAATCTTCCGCCCCCTCACCAATAAAATGTTTTGGAGTCGCAAGAACGCCAGTTTTTTGCAAGCCCCTAATATAACTAACTCCTAATTCGCTTACTAGCTTGGCGTCATCACCATAACATTCGTACACTCGACCCCAACGCAAATCACCCGGCAAGGACAATACTGGCGCAAAATTCCAATTTGCGCCCGTTGCCCTAATCTCATCGCCCGTTATTGTACCGATAGCTTCAACAAGCGCTGAATTATGAGCCGCCCCTAGGCCGATGTTATGAGGAAAAATTACCGCCTCTTTAACATTTCCATTTCCATGCACAGCATCAACTCCATACAAAATCGGAATTTCTAATTTTGATTCTAAAGCAGCTGACTGGTATTCTTCAACCATCTTTTTCCAATTATCAGGCGTATTGTCTTTGGGATTTCCCCCGCCGCCCGATAATACTCCGCCTATTACTTTTTGCTTTACATCAGTGGGACTAACGACATTTTTATCAACAAGAACCATTTGCCCTATTTTTTCAGGCAAAGTCATTCTCGCAACATATTCGGCAATTTGCTGGTCATTAAAATACTCGCCCGCTAAATCATTTGTTTTTTGGCGCCAAAAATAAACAAGGGCGCAGGCGGCGACCAATAAACAAATAGCTATTATTGTTATGACTTTATTTTTTGATATATGCATACTCTATTATAGAGTACGGCGGATAACTCTTTCTATTACGGTTTTTCAGATATATTGACATTTTAAGCAATTATTAGTATATTCTGCGTAGAAGTCTTTAAAAATTTTGTTTTTAATAGCCAA